>Ga0247688_1000020_pt1 | contig 125305 bp, 108 predicted proteins | sample CNK29_metaG_FD_182718 | JGI IMG/M metagenome (GOLD analysis project Ga0247688, IMG submission 182718) | Soil microbial communities from Purdue University Martell Research Forest, Indiana, United States - CNK29 | ecosystem: Environmental > Terrestrial > Soil > Temperate forest > Bulk soil... | reverse complement strand
GTTTCCACGGCGCGCTGTTCGGTGGCCAGCATGGACGGTCTTTGGAATGCCGCCGAACAGCGCGCCGTGGAAACACATCTGGGCGCCGCCGTGATTGGCGGCCCAAAGACGGTGGAGCGCAAGCTGCGGGAATTTCTCCAATTGACCCAGGCGAATGAACTGATTTTACATTCGGACTTTTATCGGGTGGAAGACCGCCTGCACTCGTATGAAATGGTCGCCGGTCTGTTTTTGAGACCAACGCCCCAGTAAAACTGTTTCTGGCTGGTTGGACTTCCGTTGCCCCCCGGTCACTGGCGTTTAATGGTTCCGTGCCGGCGTCACAAACATTGCTGCTTCCAAATCCGCGATCACTGGTCGAGGCGATGGGTCAGGATTTCTTCCGGCACCTAATGGATTCATCGATGCGGTTCATCGATCAGAATTGGAACCGCCTGTGAGTATCTCGGTGTCAAAACCTGTGCACACGATTTCGGTGCGTGACCTGGTTGAGTTTGTCCCGCGTCAGGGCGATCTCGGCGGCAAGCGTGAGTTTGTCGGCTCGAAACCCGACGCTCGCCTTTCTTCGGTTGTGATCCAAGATCGCAACCTTTTGTGATTCAAAAAGACCTGGTCCCATTTGGTTTTGCCGCAGTCGCTCCCTCTGAAGTCTTCCGCAAGATTTCGCAAAATTTCTCCCCGGCGGGTGTCACGTCACCCTTTGTGGCCCGGGCGATCCCCACGGACAACACTTCGGTCGTGCCGGTGAGTGGGCGGTAGAGCAGTCGTTTTCCACTCGCATGTCTGAGAACTGGGGACGCGATGGCAACGCCACGCCCGGTTTCAATTTCAGTGATGAGGGAACTGGAGCTGTCGCATTCCACCACGACGCGAGGCTTGATGCCCAGTGGCTCGAAGAGGCGGTCAAGGCCAACGTAATACTCGGGGTATTCCTTCCGGTTCAAACCGATCATTCGTTCGGCAGCGACCATTTCCAAAGTGATGGTTTTAAGGCGGGCAAATCGATGCGTCGGAGCAACTGCGACGCAAATCGGATAGCTCCGCAACGTTTCAAATTCCAGACCAACAGATTGCGGGCCTGCGCCACGCGGCATCAGCGCGAGTTCCAGTCTGCCGTTCCTAAGTCCGTCCATGAGTTCCTGCTCGGAGAGGTCGTGCAACAAGACCCTGACGCGAGGAAAAGCTTTTTGAAAAACAGCGAGCGCCGGAGAAAGAATTTCCACGGTCGGAGCGGGCGCGTAGCCCACGTGCAATTCTCCCTCCTCGCCTCGCGCCAGCGCGCGAACCTGTTCCACGGATTCATCGGCGAGCTTTAAGATGTGGCGGGTTTTATCAAGAAAGACTTTTCCCTCAGCCGTGAGGACGACGCCGCGCGGACTACGTTTGAGCAGGTCAACGCCGATTTCGTCTTCCAGATCCTGGACTCGCCGACTCAGCGCAGGCTGCGCGACGCGCAGGAGCACCGCCGCTTTCGTGAAATTCAACGCTTCAGCAACTGCCAGGAAATATCGCAAGTGCCGGAGTTCCATCGCGGACCATTATGCCAAAACGGCATGGCTGCACAAGCATCATGGTATTGGGAAGATTCAAACGGAAGAGGGAAGCTGGAGGCAGATGGTCATTGAAACTGCGGAAACAACAAACAACGAATCGGAGAAAATGAATATGAAAGCGATACGAATTCACCAATACGGCGGACCCGAAGTTCTGGCACAAGTCGAAATGCAACGCCCCACACCGGGTCAGGATTTAGCAGAGCCCTGATCGGGGCTGTCACAGTCAAAAAAAACAAAAAAAGGAAAGCTATGATTATCGACCATATTTATCTCCCCATCTCTGACCTGAAACGGTCGAGCGAATTTTACAAGAAGATGCTTAAGCCGCTTGGCATCGACATGCCCTACGAGTTCGATCAACTGCTGGGTTTCGCAATCAATACCGAGCCTGGTTTCTGGCTGAAGAATGGCGAAGTCGGCAAAGACCTTTACGTCGCATTCACCGCCAAGAGCGCGGACGCTGTCAGGGCCAGCTACAAGGCGGCGATAGACGCGGGAGCTACTTCAATCAAGGAACCGAGCCTTCGGCCCGAATGGCGTGCCGACTACTTCGCGGCAAACATCGGCGACCCGGACGGATACAACATCGAGATTGCCTATAAGCCTTGGCTCTACAAATAAAGGTGCGAGCCATCTACTCATCCCAGTTCATCCGACCTCGTTGAAATCGCAAAGCTAATCGACGACGGTAAAGTGAAGCCGGTTGTTGAAACTGTCCTTCCCTTGGCGGACGCCCGGCGTGCCCATGAATTGAGCGAGACCGGACATGCGCGCGGCAAGATCGTTTTGAAAGTCGCGTGATGTGGAATTTTCACCCAAAACAAACAAGAAAAAGGAAAAAATAATATGAAAACAGCAACCATCATCTCCCGTGTTCTGCTCGGACCGATCTTCGTCACGTTCGGCTTAAACATGTTTCTGCACTTCATTCCGATGCCGCCGCCACCGGAAGGCCCGGCGCGTGAATTTATGACGGCTCTGTTCATGAGCCATTACGTCTACGTGGTGGGCGCGCTGCAAGTCGTGGGCGGCCTCATCCTGTTAAGCGGGCGCTGGGTGCCATTGGGTCTGACGCTGCTGGGACCTGTCATTGTGAATATCGTTTGCTTCCACGTCCTGATGGCACCGGCCGGATTGCCGATGGCGCTTGTGGTTTCATTCCTCGCCCTGTTCCTGCTCTGGCGCTATCGCGGACATTTCGCCGGGCTCGTGAAAGACGGCGGTCCGGCACCCTCGCAATTGCCCCGCCAAACAATTGCGACGGGAAACGCAACCGTTAAGTCCTGATTCACTATTCGGAAAGGACCTTTTGGAACTCGAAGCAAGAGACTTCAATGATTAAACAACTGTTTACTTAACAACATCAAAATTATGAATAGCAGGAACAATGAGAAGAAACTAATCGCCGTGATTGGCGCAACGGGTCAGCAGGGAGGCGGAGTCGTCCGCGCTCTGCAAGCCAGCGGACAATTCAACGTGCGCGCTCTAAGCCGCGACCCAAGCAAGCATCGCGAACTCGCCGACGAAGTCGTCGAAGCCGATTTAAACCGACCGGAAACCCTTAAAGCTGCATTCGAAGGCGCGCATGGCGTCTTTCTGGTCACTAATTTTCGAGAAACAGGCGCGGACGAGCTTAAGCAGGCAACAGCGGCGGTGCACGCTGCCAGGAATGCCGGTGTCAAACATTTCATTTGGTCCACACTGCCTGATGTGGAAGCCATCAGCGGCGGCAAGTTCCACGTTCCCCACTTTACCGGCAAGGCCAGGATGGATTCAATCGTCAAGGCGGCGGGATTTGCGTCCCACACGTTTGTCATCGCGCCTTTCTATTTCCAGAACCTGACGGGCGCTTTTGGGCCGCAAAAACTACCAGACGGCTCGTTCGGTTGGGCTGTCCCTCTGGCTCCTGACGTGCGTTGCATTCACATGGGCGACGTCAGCGAACTTGGCATTATCGTGACCGGAGCCTTCCTGCACGCGGATAAGGTTGGCCATGGCGAGTATCTGCCCCTCGTCGGTGATTTCTTGAGCTTCAACGAAATCATTGAAACGCTAAATCAACAGGGGCATAAATTGTCAGTCAAACAAGTCCCAACGGAGCTTTTCGCCACTTTCTTTCCCGGCGCCGCCGAGATTGCGGAGATGTTCAGTTACTTCCAAGCCCATACCTATTTGGGCCCGGATTCGTCTGACCGAATTGCGCTCGCCAACGAAATAGCCAGCAGGCAACCGACAAAGTTTTCGACTTGGGCCCGACTGAATCTCCCGGTCCAAAACCCTTGAATGCAACCCTTCACTCAATGCGAATCGAAATTGTGAAAACGCTTCTAAAATCAACGGACGCGGTGGACTGATACTCGACTCAGATGAGAGCAGTTCCAGCGCGGGAATCGATCTCGTGGCAGATCGTGGAACCACTCAAATGTAACCGGTGTCACGGCGGGCGGCTTTGTGAGCGGCCTCTCGCTTATCTTCACGAAAAGTACTGTCAGCAAAACTGTCAGCGAAGGTGTGGTGGAAGTGCCAACCAAGCGCTGTCATCCGCGAACCAAAGAAATTGTCCGTTGGCGCTGTCATGAAGCTAATGTCCAAAAGGAGGTCAGTCGTTGCCATCTGGATGGAATCACGCCGCATCATCTCCGCCACGCTTTTGCCACGCACTCCCTGCACAATGGAACCTTTGTCCGCGATCTCCAACTGGTTCTTGGCCACAACTGTCTGGAAATCACCATGCGCTATCTGCACACTGAAGCGGATCGCGTTGCCAGTCCATTACACAAGTTTGTAGCGATGCCAAACCCAACACCGCGATGGGAAAAACTGCACGTGGAGTGACTTTGGGGGGCCGATCTCATCTGACCGGAAACGTGAGCTCCGCACTTGCACGCGGGCTGGTCAACAATGCATTTTCTGCCTCAGCTCGAATTGTCCCAACACCTTGAACGCGAGTGAAACATTAGACTGCGATCTCGGCAAGGGACATTTCCTTTGGATGCCGGGTTCGTGAGCAGGTCGTCGCGAAGCGCAGACGACAGTTGGAACGTGAGACGGCTGGCGTTGGCTGGTGTGGAGACATTCAGCGGAAGACGGGGTTGTGCCGTGACGTTGCCAGGCTTGACTGTGGTTACAAGACGAACCGACTAAACACCTAAAACCTAGCTTTCAACTATGGTTGACAACTGCAGGACAGAAACGCTTTGGGAAGTGGTCAGTGCAAAAATTTTATTGCACTCTGGACAAAAACCTCAGTTTTAGCCGTATGAAAAATAGTTGATGGTTGAGAGACAAAGCCCTCAAAAGGGAACGTCGTCATCGTGCGGCGGTTCGGAATCGCCAGCTTCCGCCGCCGGAGCGGAGGAGGCGGCAGCCGGACGCGGCGCACGCGGAGCCGCCGGGGCACCACCTTCGCCGGCACCGGGCGCGCTGCCGAGAAATTGAACGGTTTCCGCGACCACGCCGAGCTTGCTCTTCTTCTGGCCGGTCTGCTTGTCATCCCACTGGTCAAGCCGCAGACGGCCTTCGATCAAAATCGGACGCCCTTTGCGCATGTATTGACCGACGTTTTCCGCTGTGCGGCCGAAAACATCCACGTCAACAAAAGTGACTTCTTCCTTTTTCTCGCCCGCTTCATTCGTCCAGACGCGGTTGACCGCCAGGCCGATTTTGGCGATGGCGGTGCCCTTGGGGGTGTAGCGCAATTCGGGATCGCGCGTCAGGTTCCCGACCAAGATGACTTTGTTGAAACTGGCCATGACAGAAATTTCCTCTTACTTCGCCGGCTTCAGTTCCGGCGATTCGGTGAACAGCACGCGAAACACTTCCTCGTTCAAACTGAACTTGGATTGCAGCGCGGCGATGATCGTCGGCGTGCCGGCGAAAATGATGTTCGCGTAGAAACCGGCGGCGTGCTTCTTGTCCGCGATGCGGGCAAAAGCCTTCTTGTCCATTTTCTGCACGGTTTCCACCTTGCCGCCCGCCGTGGCGATGTCCGCAGAAATCTTGTCGAGCGCGTCTTTGACGCTCTCTTCTTTGCCCGCTGTGTTCAAGATGAACAGACCTTCGTATCGTTTCACTATTTTTTCTTTTCGTTCGTGGAGTCAACGACTCCGTTAAACTGGTTCATTGCCTTTTCAATCCCGCCGTCCAGCCAGCACTCGACCTGGTCGGACGCCCGGACCAAAACTTTTTCCAACACCGCATTCTCGTCCGGTTCAAACCGGCCGAGAACAAAATTCGTAATCTCCCGCGCGCCGTCTTTGCGGCCGATCCCGATCCGCAGCCGGGCAAACTCGCGCGAAGCCACATGTTGCTCGATGGACTCCAGTCCATGATGCCCGCCGCTGCTGCCACTGGCCCGCAACCGGATTTCGCCGAAGGGCAGATCCGCATCGTCCACCGCCACCAACACCTGCTTCAGCGGCAGCTGATAAAATTTCGTCAGCGCCCCGACCGTCTCGCCGCTCAGATTCATGAACGTTTGCGGCTGACAGAGCAACACGCGCTTCCCACCGCGATCGGCCTTGGCCATGCGGGCCGCGAACTTCCGTTCGTTTGTCCAATCCGTCTTCCACTTTGCCGCCAGTCGTTCGACCAGCAGAAACCCGGCGTTGTGACGCGTCTTCGCGTATTCCGCGCCCGGATTCCCCAAACCCACGATGAGATGCACTGACTCCATGCGCGGGAAAGGCGACCCCGCATGGCGGGACCGCAAAAATTATTTCTTCTTCTCGGCTGCCTTGGCGTCGGGCTTGGCCTCGGCCTTCTTGTCCCCGGCAGCAGCTTTCGCGTCGCCCTTGGCGGCCGGTGCGGCACCTTCTTCGTCTTTCTTTTCCTTGGTCATCTCCACATCTCCTGCAGCCGGAGCGGCGGCGGCAGCCACCACTTCTTCTTCGGCGCGCGGGGCGGAGACAGCGACGACGGTGATGTGCTTGTCACCCAAAATTTCAACGCCTTGGGGCGCCTTGATGTCGCCAAGGTGAATCGACTTGCCGATTTCCAGAGCGGTCACGTCCAGAACGATCTGTTCCGGCAAATCTTTCGGCAGGGAACGGACTTTGAGCTTGAACAAAATATGTTCCAGCGTGCCGCCGCCGGTTTTCACGCCCACAGCTTCGCCGGTCGTTTCGACCGGCACCTGCACGGTGACTTTTTCATCTTCGGCGACTTCATGAAAATCCACGTGGAGCACCTTGCCATCGAGCGGGTGATGCTGGATCTCCTGCACCAGCGCCAGGCGCTTGGAGCGGGCGTCATTGTCCACCGACAGATCCACGAGCAGGTTTTCCGACGCGGCGTGGTTCAACAGGTCGGCAAATTCCTTGGAATTGACTTCCAGGTTCTGCGGCTTGGCCTGACGGCCGTAAATGGTGGCGGGCACACGGCCGGACGCGCGGAGTTTTTTGACTTCGGCGCGCTGCACCTGCGAACGCGGATAGGCTTTCAATGCGACTGTTTTCATGTTTCTTAAATTTTGTTTTGGCCGGCGCTTAACTGGTGCGCCCGCCTTTGAATTCAAAGAGTGAGGTCACCGACGAATTACTGTTGATCCGTTTGATGGCTTCACCCAAAAGCCCCGCAACCGACAACGTTGTTATCTTCACACCGTCAATAGCAGGGCGTTGGACTGTATCAGTAGTTATCAATTCGTCAATCACCGATTTGCGTAATCTTTCGATGCCCGTGTCGTTCAAAATCGCGTGGGAAACGCAGGCGATGATCTTTTGGGCCCCCTTCTCCTTCAGCAACGCCGCCGCCGCCGTCAACGTGCCCGCCGTCTCGGTCAAATCATCCACCAGCAGCACATTCCGGCCTTCGATATCGCCAATGACCGCCATGGATTCCACTTCCGTCGCACTTTTGCGGCGTTTGGCGACGATGGCCAGTTCCGCTTCGAGGGTCTGCGAATAGGCATGCGCCATCTTAATCCCGCCGGCATCCGGGCTGACCACCACCAGATTCGTCAGGTTTTTCTGCTTTAAATAGTCATACATCACCGGTGCCGCATAGAGATGATCCACGGGAATGTCAAAGAAGCCCTGGATCTGCTGGGCGTGCAGATCCACCGCCAGAATCCGGTTCGCGCCCGACGCGACGAGCAGGTTCGCCACGAGCTTGGCGGTGATCGGCACGCGCGGCTGGTCTTTGCGATCCTGCCGGGCATAGCCGTAGAACGGCAGCACCGCGGTGATGCGCGCCGCGCTCGCCCGCCGCAACGCATCCATCATGATGAACAGTTCCATGAGATGATGATTCGTCGGCGGCGACGTCGGCTGGACAATGAAGACTTCCTCACCACGCACGTTCTCCTCAATTTTGACAAACGTCTCGCCGTCGGGAAACGGTTTGATGGTGCATTTGCCCAGTTCCACGCCGATGGATTTGCAGATCGCCTGGGCCAGGGGTTGATTCGCGGTGCCGCTAAAAATTTTCACGATGACAGGTTCGGGTTAAAACAGAAAAACCGCCGCAGACGGCGGATAAAATTGCAAGCGTGACTCTAACAATCGGTAAAAATGGCGCAAGTTGAATCTCCGTTCCACGAGGAAAAAAAAAGCCGGCGGATGCGGCAATTACACACGGTTTAATTTATCGCCACACCCGCCAAGCGCCCAGTTCTCATTGGGCAAGGCCAACCTAGCCCACCGGGCGGATGAGGCAAGCGTTTTTTGAGAATATTTTGAGAGTTCATTAAGGCTGCATTTTTTCCGGTTCCAGTTACATTCCCGCCCGGACAATCCGAACCATCATCTATGCCGACGAACCGCTGGATACCCTGCCTTGCCGTCCTGTTGCCTGGCTTGTTGTTTTCTGCCATCGCAAAGGCGATGGCCGCCGCAACGGATCCATCCAGTTCGCCGTTCATCATCAATTCATGGAGCAATGAAGAGGGATTGCCGCAAAGCTCCGTCATCTCGGTGATTCAGACCAGGGATGGCTATCTCTGGCTCGGGACGCTCAACGGTTTGGTGCGCTTCGATGGAAATCGTTTTGTCACGTTCGATGAAAACAACACGCCCGGCCTGGGCAGCGACCGGATCGTTTATCTGTTCGAGGACAGCCACACCAATCTCTGGGTCGGGACGGACACGGCGGTGGTGGCGCTGGTCCACGATGGCACGATCAAAGATTTTACCATCGGGCATGGCGGACACGAAGGCCGCCTGGTCTCCGCCGGCGAAGATTCGACTGGCGCGGTCTGGCTTTATTCCGCCGACGCCAGTCTGGGCCGTTACGAAAATGGCAAAATGGACGTGCTGGATCTGCACATCCCCGTGCCGGGCGTTGCACGGATGATCGCCGTCGAAAAATCCGGCCCGGTCTGGATCAGTGAATATGAACCGGGCCAGAACACCTGGCTGACCGCTTTTAGTCCGGCCAATTTCCATCCCCCCGCACTGGCGATCGATCAAAGCAAAAGCATGCTCGCGCGTCAGCTGGATTTTGTCCTGGCCAGCCAGCGTGGTGGAACGTGGCGTTTGATGGACGGACAGGTTCAGAAATGGAATGGCACCGCACTCGAGAAAAATCTTGGGCCGTATCCCTGGGGCGGCTCACCCGTCACCTCGGCCTGCGAAGACCAGAGTGGCGACTTGATTGTCGGCACGCTCAAGGCGGGCGTTTTCTGGTATGCCGCCGACGGCAGTTACCGGCAGATTTCCAAGGCCGAAGGATTGTCTTCCGACTTTGTGCTTTCGCTGTGCATGGATCGCGGGGGAAATCTCTGGGTCGGAACGGATGGCGATGGCTTGAATCGCGTTAAAAGGAAAATCTTCAACGTGCCGGCGGAACTCCGCCCGTTGACCGCACAATCCATTTCCGCCGACGATCACAACGGATTGTGGACGGCCTTCAACGCAGCCGGCGTCTCTTTGTTGCTCACCAACTCCGTGGAGAATTTCGGCATTGGGCGCGGTTCCAATGCCTGGACGGTGCTCGCGGATCGGCAGCAGCAAATCTGGGTCGGCACGCGCGACGAAGGATTGTTTCATTTTCAAACCAACTTCTTGAATCATTTTGAACCGGCACCCGGCGCGCAAATTCTGGGCCCGTGGATTTATGCGCTCTTCCAGGATCACCTCGGCCAGCTCTGGGCCGGCACGCAAAACGGTCTTGCCTGCTGGGATGGCCGGGACTGGAAGCCGTTCACGACCCGCGACGGACTTTCGGAAAAAAACATCCGCGCCATCGCCGAAGATGCGCAGGGAAATCTATGGATCGGCACCGAGAAATCGGGTTTGAATTTTTTCAAGGACGGAAAATTCACCGCGGTTCAAAAATCGGCCGACGGATTGCCCGGCAATGACATTTCCTGCCTCTTTCTCGACAAAGAGAACGCCCTGTGGGTTGGCACCTCCGGCCACGGTCTGGCCCGGTTTCAGGACGGAAAATGGAAACGCTATTCCACGGAAAACGGACTCGTCAGCAACAGCATCGGCTATATCATCGAGGATGATGACGGTTACCTGTGGCTGGGTTCCAACGCGGGATTGATGCGGATTCTGAAAAAATCGCTGGATGATTTTGCCAGCGCCGCGACGAACCTCATTTCCTGCCGCACCTTCGGCAAGGCCGACGGCCTGCCGACACGCGAATGTTCCATCGGCTCGCAGCCCGCCGCGTGCCGCACCGGCGACGGCCGGCTATGGTTCCCCACCACCAAAGGCATCGTGTCCGTAAATCCCGCCGAACTGAAACGCAACCTCCAGCCGCCGACCGTCCTGATCGAATCCGTCGTGGTGGACGGCCGCGAACAAAAAACCAATGCGCTCAGCTCGTCATGGCGGCAGTCGGTGGTGGTTCCGCCCGGCGGCGAGCAGCTGGATATTCATTACACGGGGTTGAATTTTTCCGCGCCGGACAAGGTGCGCTTCAAATATCAACTCGAAGGCCACGAGGCGGCGTGGACGGATGCCGGCAACGGGCGCATCGCGCGCTACCCGAGCCTGCCGCCGGGACAATACCGTTTCCACGTCGTCGCCTACAATGAAGACGGCGTGGCTGACGAAGCCGGCAGCGTGCTGAAGATCACTGTGCAGCCGCAATTCTGGCAGACCTGGTGGTTCCGCACCTTGGGCATTTTGGTCCTGATCGGCATCGTCGGGGCCATGGCGCGTTATGTTTCAACGCAGAAATTGAAACGGGAGTTGCAGGCGCACAAGGAGCAGGAGGCATTGGAAAAGGAACGCGCCCGCATCGCCCGCGACCTGCATGACCAGCTCGGCGCAAACCTGACCCAGGTCGCCCTGCTCGGTGAAATGGCGGCGGACGACAAACATCTGCCCGATGAAATCGAAGCCCACGCGCAGCAGATTTCCCAAACCGCCCGCATCACCACCCACGCGCTCGACGAAATCGTCTGGGCGATCAACCCTTCCAACGACACGCTGGAAGGCCTCGCCAATTACGCCTGCAAATATGCGCAGGAATATCTCGCGCTCGCCGGATTGCGTTATCGCGCCGACGTGCCGGCGCATCTGCCCGCGACGGCCATTCCGCCGGATGTGCGCCACAATGTTTTTCTCGCCTTCAAGGAATCCGTCAATAACGTGGTCAAGCACGCCCAGGCGTCCGAAGCCTGGATCCGGCTGCGGCTGTCGCCCGGTGGTTTTGTCTTGGAAATCGAAGACAACGGACGCGGCCTGGGCAGTTCCCCTGCCCCGCAAAACCGGAACGGCCTGCGCAACATGAAAAAACGGATGGAAGATATCGGCGGAGAGTTTACCATCGTCCCCGGCGCCACGGGCGGAACCCTCGTGCGCCTCAACGTTCCGCTGAAGACCATTTAAAATTATGCCCATCTCCGTATCCATCGTCGAAGACAACGACCAGTTGCGCACCACGCTCGCCCGCGTGCTGAACCGTGCCGACGGTTTCAGTTGTGTCAGCCAATACGCCAACGCCGAGGATGCCGTGAAGAATTTGCCGCAGGTGAAGCCCGACGTTGTGCTGATGGACATCAATCTGCCCGGCATGAATGGCGTGGAATGCGTGCGGCAGTTGAAGCAACTCCTGCCGCAAACGCAGGTCATGATGCTCACGGTTTATGAGGACACGGAAAACATCTTCAGCGCGCTGACGGCGGGCGCGAACGGCTACATGCTCAAGCGCACGCCCAGCAAGGAATTGCTCGAGGCCATCACCGAAGTGCATCGTGGCGGTTCACCCATGACCATGCACATCGCGCGCAAAGTCGTGCAATCCCTCCAGCAGACGGCGGGGACGGCGAACCCCACGGAAAACCTCTCCGAGCGCGAACAGCAGGTACTCGACCACTTGAGCCACGGCCTGATGTATAAGGAAATCGCGGAGAAGCTCGGCATCAGCTACGAAACCGTCCATACCTATATCCGCCGCATCTACGAAAAACTCCAGGTCCGCACCCGCACCGAAGCCGTCGCCAAATTTTTACGGCGGTGAAATCAGGATTTTCTGGCGTATTCCCGGATTTTGCCCCTGTAACCATTACTGGTGACTCGCGGGAGAGATGAACCCTGATATCCTGCTCTCGTCGTTGATGCAGAAATGCAGTTTTCCGTGTGTGTTGTTCGGTGTATGTCTGCGGCACCGCGTCCGACAAAAGCAATTTAGCCAAGCGCGTAGTTCTCATTGGGAGGCCGGAGTAGTGTCCGGCCTCTCTTTTTTTCTGCCCCGCAATCCGCTTTGACTGAGATGCAAGTTCGCTGAAGACCTTCCAATCCCTGACGGGAATTATTTGATTTCGATCCCCACCGGGCAATGATCACTACCCAGGATTTTCGGGCGGATGAACGCCTGTTTGAGCTGCGGACGCAGCGCCTGGGAGATGAGAAAATAATCGATGCGCCAGCCGACATTCCGCGAACGCGCGCCGGCCAGCGGGCTCCACCAGCTGTAATGTCCCCCGCCCTTCTCGAATTCCCGGAAGGTGTCCACAAACCCGGCGTCCACGAACGCGGTGAAACCGTTGCGCTCCTCGATGGTGAATCCGTGATTGTGAACATTCGCCTTGGGGTTCGCCAGATCAATCTCCGTGTGCGCCACGTTCAGGTCGCCGCAGCAGATCACGGGCTTTTTCTTTTCCAGCTGTTTCAGGTAGGCGAGAAAATCCCTGTCCCAAACCTGGCGATACGGCAGCCGTTCCAGTTCGCGTTTGGAATTCGGTGTATAAACATTCACGAGAAAAAAACCGTCATATTCGGCGGTGAGCACACGACCTTCCCGGTCATGTTCGCTGATATCAATGTGGGGATGGACCTTGAGCGGCCGGGTCTTGGTGAAGATCGCCGTGCCCGAGTAGCCCTTTTTTTCGGCGGAGTTCCAGAAAGTGGTGTAGCTCGCCGGCCAGAGTTGTTCCACCTGGTCGGGCGTGCATTTCGTTTCCTGCAGGCAAAGTACGTCGGGCTTTTCCGCCGCGAGATATTCCAGAAAGTTTTTCTTCAGGACGGCGCGCAGGCCGTTGACGTTCCAGGAGATCAGTTTCACGGCGGCAAGATTATTGAAAAATGGATGCCATGCAAAGCCGCAGTTCGTCTTTGTGCCATGCCTCTGAATAAACCCGGCAGGTCGGGCATCTAATATCCATATGAAAACAACAATATTGACCCTGGCGATTTTGCTCTCACTGGTCCGGCTGACGCCCGCGCAGACCAACGACACCAGCCAGGCCGATGCAAAGCCATTGCCGACGATCGACTTTGTGCTGCAGCAGGTTGTCGCGCGCGCCGTGGACAAGGAGGACCAGAACGACAATTGGTTCGAGATGAACTATCAATACACCCGCACCCGGACATGGGAATACCGCAATCGCAGCGGTGAATTGAACAGTCGCGAGGCAAAGAGCAGCGTGGAAAACAAGCCCCTGCGTATCGCTGCCAGGGCCGACCGGCTTGACACGTTGAAAAAGCCTGTCGCACCGCTGGTCGTCAAGGATGAGCCGGTGTCAGAAACCCACTCCAACATCCGGGGCAATGCGCTAAAGGTTAAAGATTATTCCATCCCGAACCTGGTAAAACGGTTTCAGTTCACGCTCGTCGGCCGGGAAATGCTGAATGGCCGGCCAACGCTCGTGGCGGATTTCAAGCCCGCCAGCGGCCATCTGCCCGACAACAGCTTCGCGGACCGGTTCATCAACAAGGCGGCCGGGCGCGTGTGGATTGACGAGGAGGATTACGCCATCGCACAGGCTGCGGTGCACCTCACCCAGCAGGTCAACATTGTCGGCGGCCTGGCCGGTGCGGTATGGAAGTTCACCTACGACTTCACCCGGGTGCGGACCCCGGAGGGCTACTGGTTTGCGCGGAGCCTGGACTGGCATCTCGAAGGCCGCGAAGTCGTGTTCAATCGCATTGTTGATTACCACGAACGGAAACTCGACGAGCAGAAAATCGTTACCGTGGCGACGGCCCATTGACGTTTTGGAATTCCGTTGCACGACCCCTGAACCGCACGGCTGATAGCGACGCCAATCCAGGTTTTAAAAAAACGGAAGGAAGGAACGAGGGATTTTGGAAACTTCAAAGATATGTTTAGCGCGGTGATTCAAGCTTCTCGATTCCGAACGTGCTCCAATCAATCCTCACCGGCTGGTCACCACGCAGCCACTCACGAAACGGGTCATCCGCATCGCGGTCGCACGTTTCGACAACAAACCCCAAGCGTAGCTGTCCGGATTCAGCCTTTGCAATTTCAGGTTTGGAATTTGTTGGGTAATCCGCCAATCCAACCGAAAGCTAATCACCGCGGCATCAAAAGCAAGACGCGATTTATGATTTCCCCAATTGACCATCTGCCCGGTTTTACAACGCGTTGACGGTGACGCTGCGAACGGCTACCTTGCTGTCAGTTAAAAATGATTGCCAATCTCGCCAGCCAACCAACGTCCGCGCCAACTTTCCGCACCGGCGATGAACGCCTCGTCAAACTGACGTCCAGTGCGGCGAACAAAGTTTCCACGCTGCTCACCAGGCAAGGACGGCCCGCAGGCGTGTTGCGGGTGGCGGTTGTCGGCGGCGGCTGCTCCGGCCTGCAATACAAGATGGATCTGCAGGACGGCCCGGCCAGCCGCGACATCCTGGTTGAAAGCGGCGGCGTGCGCGTGGTGGTGGATCCCAAGAGCGCACTTTACGTCACGGGCAGCGAACTGGATTACATCGAGGCGTTGCAGGACGGCGGCTTCAAGGTGAAAAATCCGAACGCGGCCACGAGCTGTTCCTGCGGCGAGAGCTTCAGCGCCTGAAATGGGAAACATCGAACATTCAACCTTCAACGCCGAACATCGAAAGTCACGCGCATTGCCGCCATTGGGTGTTGGAAATTGACTGTTCAACGTTGAATGTTTCTTCTCCCTAATGAATGACAACTTTGCCCTGCTCAACGAACCGCGCCGTCCCTGGCTCGATGCGGATTTGCTCAAACAGAAATTTCTCGCACTGGCGTCCGACACCCATCCCGACCGCACCCACAATGCCAGCGAATCGGACAAAGCTCATGTCACATATCGTTACGCCCAGTTAAATGCGGCCTACAATTGTCTGGCCGATGCCAAACTGCGCCTGCTCCACCTGCTCGAACTGGAACTCGGCGCAAAGCCCAAGGACATCCAGCAGATCCCAACCCCGCTCGCCGATTTGTTTGCCGAAGTGGCGAACAGTTGCCGGAATGCGGACGGCTTTCTCGCGGAGAAGAACAAGGTGACTTCGCCGTTGCTGCAAGTCCAGTTGTTTGAGCGCGGACAGGATTGGGTCGAGAAGCTGAATGGTCTGCAAAGAAAACTGAACGACCTGCGCGAGAACCTGACGGCTGAATTGAAATCGCTGGATGCACAATGGATTTCAGCGGATGCCGCTGCGCGCCGGGACATTCTGCCGAAGCTGGAGGAGCTTTACCGGCTGTTCGGCTACTTCAACCGCTGGAACAGCCAGATTCAGGAACGCGTGGTGCAGCTTTCGTTTTAATTTTTTGTACAAGCGCCACCAGCGCGGATGAGAATAGCCCGCCGTTTCAACGGCGGGTTTGTGCACCAAAAAAACAAGCCCTGGAGGGGCGAAAGATTCGGCCGCCTCTCCGGGGCTTGGCAATTTACCCAACGCGTCCCGCCGTTGAAACAGCGGGCTATTCTCAGTCGCCACTCCGTCGCTTTATTCCGCCTGAAACACGATCACGCTCAACGGCGGCAGATTAAATTCTGCCGAGTGCTGCTGGCTGTGAATCGCGTAATTGTCGGCCGTGACGCCGCCGTAATTGCCCTGATTGCTCCCGCCGTAAATCTCCGCATCGCTGTTCAGCACCTCGCGCCACTTGCCGCCACGCGGCAGGCCGATGCGATAATTCGGACGCGGTACCGGCGTCAGATTCAGGATTACCACAAGTTGATTGGCGCCATCGTGGGTCTGGCGCAAAAATGACAGCACGCTGTTCTCACGGTCGTTGCAGTCAATCCAGTTGAAACCCGCGTGGTCGTAGTCCGCCTGCCAGAGCCCCGGGGCTGCGGCGTAAAGTTTGTTCAGATCCGCGACGAAGTTTTGCAGGCCGCGATGGAACGGGCCGGCATCCAGCAGCCACCAGTCGAGCTGCGCGTTTTCATTCCATTCGGCGCGCTGGCCGATTTCGCCGCCCATGAACATGAGTTTTTTGCCGGGAAACAGCCACTGATACCCGATCAGGCAGCGGAGGTTCGCGAATTTCTGCCAGTCGTCGCCGGGCATCCGGCCGATCATCGAGCCTTTGCCATGGACGACTTCATCGTGCGAGAGCGGCAGCACAAAATTTTCGTTGTGATGATAGAGCATCGCGAACGTGAGGTCGTTCTGGTGGTATTTGCGGTGCACCGGTTCGTGCATGAAATAACCGAGCGTGTCGTGCATCCAGCCCATGTTCCACTTGAAGGAGAAACCGAGGCCGCCGATGTAGGGCGGACGCGTCACCTGCGGCCACGCGGTGGATTCCTCGGCGATGGTCATCACGCCGGGAAATTCCGTGTGCGTGACGTGGTTGAACTGTTTCAAAAATTCAATGGCTTCCAAATTTTCGCGGCCGCCGTATTGATTGGGGATCCATTCCCCTGCCTTGCGCGAATAGTCGAGATACAACATCGAGGCGACCGCGTCCACGCGCAGGCCGTCAATGTGGAAGCGTTCGCACCAGAACAGCGCGTTGGCGACCAGAAAATTCACGACCTCGTGCCGGCCAAAATTAAAAATCAGCGTCCCCCAATCCTGATGCGCGCCCTTGCGCGGATCTTCATGCTCATAGAGCGCCGTGCCGTCAAACTTCGCGAGCGCCCAGGTATCGCGCGGGAAATGCGCCGGCACCCAGTCCACGATGACGCCGATGCCGGCCTGGTGCAGTGCGTTGACGAGAAACTGAAAATCCTCCGGCGTGCCGAACCGGCTGGTCGGCGCAAAAAAGCCGGTGACTTGATAGCCCCATGACGGATAGAAGGCGTGTTCCGCCACGGGCATGAATTCGACGTGCGTGAAGCCCATGCGTGTGAGGTAAAGCACGAGCGGCTCGGCCAGTTCGCGGTAGCTCCACGATTCGTTGGCGGATTTTTTGCGCCACGAGCCGACATGGACTTCATAGACGCTCATCGGCGAACGGAGCGGGTCCCGCTCGCGACGTTTCTTCAGCCACGCATCGTCGCTCCACTTGAATTTTTTGGTGTCCCAGACGATCGCGGCCTGCTTGGGGGCGACCTCAAAGAAAAATCCGAACGGGTCGGTGTTCAGCTTGATGTGGCCGTGCGCGTCGCGGATCTCAAATTTATAGTGCGCGCCCACCCCGACGCCGGGAATGAAAATTTCCCACACGCCGGATGCACCCAGCAGGCGCATGGCATGGAAACGCCCGTCCCAATTGTTGAAATCCCCGACAATGCTGATGCGCTGCGCGTTGGGCGCCCAGACCGCAAAACTCGTCCCGTTAATGCCGTCAATCGTGCGCAGTTGCGCGCCGAGCTTGTCGTAAATTCTCCGCTCGTCACCCTTGCCGAAGAGAAACAGATCGGCCTCGCCCAGCGTCGGCAGGAAGGAATAGGCGTCGCGCGTGCGGCGGGTTTTATTTTGTTGATCCGTGATGACGAGGTCGTAGGCGTAAACAGAACTGGCCAGCTTGGTGAGGCCTTCAAAAATATCCGTGTTGGGAATGCGTTCCAGGGTGAACTTGGGCTTGTCCTTTTCATGCACAGGCTGGATCTCGACCTTGGCGGCGTCCGGCAGCAGCGCCCGGACAACGACGCCGGATTTGTCGCCGAGCGGGTGCATCCCAAGAAGTGTATGCGGCGATTGATGTTTCAGGTCAACGAGACTCCGGAGTTCGTCTTTGGTGAGTAACATAACGCTTGAGGTTTATCAGAGTTTTTTCCCCAAGGCACGTTAAAGCAATGCCAAAGCGAAATATTTTTAAGCTGCTGTGGGGGAATGACCGTGCTTCGGTTTGAACAAGAGAATTATCCTGAAGCCAAATAAACGGGCGGGATTCGAGGGCTGCGAATGCTCAAACAGATGAATCCAAGTTTAGCCGAACACGGCAAAAGGACGGCCGCGCCCTCAAAACGAGCACCGGCTAAGCCGGAACCATGCAGTTGAATTAACCACGAAATACACGAACCAAACGAAAGCCGGAACGGATGGCTCTGTATGGCGCGGAAGCAACGGCACCAATCGGTGAATTCGGATTTGAAACCTGCAAGCGTGGGGTTGGCCTGCTTGGGCCTTGGCTTTCCTTTTGTGTGTTTCGTGTATTTCGTGGTTGAACGGAATTCTTCCGGCTTAGAGAAGGAAGGACCAGCAGAACAAAATCAGGAGGAAGAAAAAAACGAAGGACTGAGCGGGGAACGACTAAACTGGCAAATGTCCCAAATTCACACACTCGACCGTGTTTTTTTGGACACGCCGAGACACACGATTTGCCAGCTGTGGAAGGTAAATTACCAAACCGGCGGCCACTTCACTTCCTTTTTGACCGGCTCATCGCCAAAGTGAAACCCCGTTTCATCCTGATAGGCAGTGGGGATTTCCATCGACTTACGGAGTTTAGCGATGACGTCATGGAGGTGCAGCCCAAACAGACCTGTGTGGGACCAAGGTTTTGGCATCGTGATGGCATGTTGCTTGTTCATCATGCCACTTAACAAGCAGTAGTGATGCCAACTTAGCGACCCACCTGCCATTCCCGCAAAACCTGCCATAAAAAAGAAAAGAAGCCGGACACTACTCCGGCCTCTTTCAAGAACAACACTTAAATTTTGATTGATGACCACCGCCATCAACATCATCAGAGTATACCAATTGCCGTCCCCAGCCAGTCACCAGTTCTGGTTACACGCGTCAGCAGGATGGTCAATTTGGTCAATTTGAAATTTAGAAGGAAGTGAAAATCATTCTTGATTCTGCCCCGATCCAAAAATCTGTCCGGTGATGAAACCAGGAGTAGAGGTGGGGAACCCCGTTGAAGCTAAAATCCGCAGCAGGGATGAACCACGAAATACACGAAAACAAAGGATAAAATGCCTGTTTTGTCTCCATTCCAACCTTCACCCTCCGGGTGAAATAGAGCGGTCCGGCAATGCCTTGTCTCTTTTGCCTCTTTTGTGTGTTTCGTGGTTTCTACTGCTGTATCCAGGTTTATACCACGGCAACGGCGCGAATCCGCCACCCTTTCGGCGACCCCATCCTGGATTTAGAGCCGCTCCAGAATTTTTTCAATCTGGCATTGCTGGACTTTGAGCAGTCCTTCGGTCCAGATCACAAATTGTGACCGGGCGATTTTCTGGTCGACCGGCAGTTGCGCCGCGAGGCGATGCCGAATCTGTTCCCCGTCCCAGCCGCGTGCCACCAGCCGTTCCTGTTGAGCAGCGGACGAACAGGCCACACAGACGACCTTGTCGAAGTGTGATTCCGCGTGGGTTTCAAACAACAGAGGAATCACGACCACAGCCAGATTGTGACCGGCTTTGCGCCAGACTTCAATTTGAGCGAGCCAGGCCTGACCGATGCGCGGATGGAGAATCGCCTCCAGTTTCTGGCGGGCGGCGGCATCGGTGAAAACGACCTTGGCCAGTTCGTCGCGGCGCAACCGGCCATCCGGTGCAACGATGTCCCTGCCGAAGAGGTTTTGGATTTCAGCGAGGGCGGGTTCGCCGGGCTGCACCAGCTGCCGGGCCAGATCGTCGGTATCCACCACCGGCACGCCGCGAGCGGACAGGGTGTCCGCCGCGGTGGACTTGCCCATGCCCACGCCGCCGGTCAGACCCCAGACTTTCATCGGGCGAAATCCCGCGTTTAGGGCGCGGCGGTGACGGCGCGGTAGAAGCGGTAGGGATAGCTACCCGCACTCGGATCGGTGAACAGGAACGGCGGCGTGTTAGTGACAATGGAAATCCAGATGGGCGACACCAGGTTGGTGGCCCCCTGAATGATGGTCGGCACAGGTGCACCCGTGACAGCCATGCTGAAGGTGCCGCCGCCACTGACGGAGCCGCCGGAAAGTGAAGGCGGCAGGATTGTTGCAACATTGACATAGGCAAAGGCAGAATTATCACTGGGATTCGGGTCGGGTGTATTTGCACTGGCAATGGCGGAGTTTAGTTGACTGTTACCCGCCACGTTTGCCTGCACCGTCAGCACTAGTTGGCCGCCTGCCCCGACAGCCAGCGTGCCAACATTCCATGTGACCACTGACCCGCTGCGAATCACGGAACCCATCGTGCTATTGGTGCCGGCCAGCGCGAACCCTATCGGCAAGTTATCCGCCACAATCGTATTGCTGGAAGTCGAAGGCCCATAGTTGGTGATCCCGAGGGTATAAACCACCGTGCCGCCTTCCACGGTGTTGGTGGTTGAAACCGCCAGCGACAACGCCGAATTGGCCGAATATCCAACAGGATTGGCCGTGGTCAGGTTGAGCACCCAGCCGTTGGAAATACTACCCGAATCCGGCTGCCGGTCGTCCTGAATGAACAGATACCATGAACCATTGGGATTGCCGCCGTTTAAGGCGCCCAGAGTCGAACCATAGGGCGCGGGCGGCGGAGAAAGATGAGTGATGGGATTGTTGACCCCCACGGCGGTGAGGGCGTTGATCAAGTTGGTTCCGGTGGGCGTTCCCAAACCGGTGCAGAGGTCGTAGCCGGGCACAGCATCAAAGAGATTCGGGCTGCCGCTCCATTTATTGTTGCCGGTCGTGGTATCGTGGAAACAAGCCGTGTAGCCTGGACCTTTGGCAATGTTGTAAATGGCCGGATTGATGAAGCCGACCGGAGCATGGTTGTTGCTCGTCGCCTGCTGATTGACCAACGCGGTAAATCCAGCCCATAACGGTGCAGCCACACTGGTGCCACCGACTCCGGTGTAAAAGACACCCCCATCAGCAATGACAAAAACATCGTCCGCCGTCATGGCCACATCGGGCATGTTCCGCTGGGTGGCTGAGCCCTTGTTTATCGAATTGATGCTGTTCGTCTGCCAAGTGGGAATCGGATAATAGGTGCTGATGGCACCGCTGCTACCAACCCCATCAAGGAACGCGCCGTAGCGAATACCCCAGTTCCAGACCGTTTCCGAGGTATAGGCCGTCCCTGCCCCGCTCATCGTCAACGTCGTCCCGCCTACCGAGGTAAGATAAGCACTGTCAGAAGGAGTGCCAAAACCGAACGGACTGTCCACAGTGCCCGCGGGATAAGCATCACTGTCGCCGGATGCGGTGAAAAACGTTTGGCCCTGCAACGCCATCTGCTGAAAAATCTGGTCGGTGGTCAATGTCGGTCCACCGGTCCAACCCCAAGAACAACTGATCTGCTTGGCAGCATTATCCGTGGCGATCCGGTTCAGCACGTTGTTGGGATGGAAATTATCCGGGTTGCCTTCATAAACAATCACTTTAGCCAAGGCCGGAGCCATCGAAATGACCATCTCAATGTCCAGGGAAACCTCAACCTCTCCGCCGTTGCCGGTCGGGATGCCATTGAACCCGTCCAGCAAAACATTTTGCAGGGGAATGTTGGTCCGCCCCGCCAGAGCTTCATAAGCCGTGATATCACTGGCCAGATAGCCGTCAAACTGCACCAATGCGATGGCCTGTCCGGTGCCGTTGAGGGTCGTGCCGGGAACATAGGCAGTCCTGAAATCGTTCCCAATATAATTGCCGCTGGGACCCGAACCGGCATTAGGTGTTACAACTGCTGGAGCCGCGCTGTTGGTCTGACCAGCCGACTGGGCGGACGACTTAAATTTAATTTGGGGATGCGGACGACGATAATTGTCCAAGCCGCTGATGTCTTGAATGGCAAGCCCGGATGGAACGGACGGTTCCGTATCCGGCGCATAAAAATCACGATTCTCTTTAGGATGTTCGTAAGTGTGCAAGACGACCCGGAATGCCTTTTCCACTTTCGACGCCTTGCCACTCACATCCAGCAACATGCGGTTGGGGGATGTGGCCGAAACGGTCAATCCATTGGCCTGCGCGAAAGCGATGACGGCTTGATAGTCCGACTCCGTCGGGCCGAACTGCGCGGTGAACTGTTCCGGCGACAGATAATGCTGATAGTTGGTGCTCGTCGGATCATAAATCTGCTGAAGCAGATTGGTCAATGCCTCACCGTTCCGCAAGGACAGGCCGATGGCGAGATGCAAATCCGTTTCCGCCGCCAGATCCCCTTTCGCCTTCAGCTGTGAAGCAATCGCGGGCACATGTCCGTGCAACTTCTTGACCGTGCCGGCATCCGCCGCGCGGCTGGAAACGACCGTGCCACCCGACAGGAGCAGGCCCAGTCCGACCGTCAACAAACTTTTCCTTACTAAATCACTCATATTGCTGGTCAATTTCATAACGGTTAAGGAAAGGCCGGCACGGGCAAAAAGGCCGTGGGTTTATTGGTGCCTGAGTAAATCTGGGCGTTGTTCGGCAGTGAATTGCTCGCCGCATCATCGAACGTCAGGGTGGAATGGTTCAATGTGAACGTGCCACCGGCATGTCCCATGAACAAAACATCCTGCTGATTCGGCGCCACCAGCAACGCGTCAATGTCCCCGGGCGTCTTATGCGAGAGGTTCGTCAATGTGATGGAGGCCTTGATCAACGTGCCCCCGATGCCGCCGACGTTGATAATCGAAGGATACGGCGACGCCATCGCATTGTCGTTGATGATGATCACGCCCGAGTTGGTGAACGAGGTCGTCCACGAACCCAAGCTGTAGGTGAAGATGGCCGTGCCCAGATTATTCGTACCGCTCGCCCCGCCCTTCAACTGGAAGGTTGGCGCGATCAACTGGCTGTTGGTCCCATTCGCGGTGAACGAGAACGTCCGCGAAGTCGAAGGGCCGTCGAACGCCAGCGTGCCGTAATTCTGCGAGACCGGCGAAGGTGAAGTCACGCCGTTGGTGACCAGCAGGGTCGCACTCACATTGGAAATGTTGGTGCCGCCGCTGACGCGCAAGCCAAAGAGCAGCGTGACGTTTTCACCCGGATCAATGATGCCGTTGTTGTTGGGATCCCCGCCCGGAGCAAACGCGGAACCCGCCGGCACCACCAGGCTGCCGCTCGTGTCATGGATGGTAAGCGTGGCGGCGTTGGGCGCGATCAGAATCGCATTGGTGGGGCTGGACAATTGCAGCAGAACCGTCTTGTCCGGCTGCACCGTGGTGTTGGCGATCACCGTCACCAGGAAGCTCTTGCTGAGCTGGCCATTGGTGAACACAAACGTGCCATTCGTCGCAAAGTAATCCTGACCGTTCAGCGCCGTCCCGTTCGTGGCGCTGAAATTCACGCTCGCCACACTGTCGGTGTTGCCGGTGCGCAGCACATTGATGGTGGCCGCAATCCCGCTTCGCAACACCGTGTAGGTCGGGCTGGAGAAACTGAATCCGTTGTTGTTTTCCACGATCGTAACGGTCTGAACGCTGGGGGTCACCAGTTGTCCGGGCGCGGTTGGATTGGACAGGTTGACCGTGAAAGTGCGGTTGCCGTCCACGCTGCCGTTGTTGATGAGTGGCACCACAAAATAGTTGGTTCCAATGCCATTGGTGAACACCAGCTTGCCCGTCACTCCGATGTAATGAACCCCCGCCAACGCCGTGCCGTTGGTGGTGGAATAATTGACCGACAACGGAATGGTGTTGGAGGCCACCACCGGTTCAACACTGGGATTGGAGCAGACCACGGTGATGACCGCGAAGCCCGCGTTTTTCAGGACGTTCATGGCCGCATTCGTAAAGCTCAACCCCGCGTCGGCATCCTGAACCACCACCACGGTGTTGCTCTGAATACCGACCAACGATCCGGCACTGGGGTTGAACAGCTTGACGGTGAAGTTCAAATCTCCCGTCACAATCGGATCATCAATCAGCGGGATTGAAATGGCCTTGACGGTTTCACCATTGTTAAACGTCATCGTGCCGTTGACGGCAGTATAATTGGTGTTATCAAACGCCGTGCCATTGGTGGTCGCATAAGCAACCGAGAAGCTGCCATTGGTGCTGCCCACCCGGTCAACATACACCGTGGCAAAGCCCGAATTCTCCCGGAAATAATTGGTCGCCATCGAGAAAATGACGCCGTTGTCATCATCCAAAATGGTCACCGAAGTGTTCGTCGGGTTGATCAACAAGGCCCCGCCGGTGGGATTGGACAACACGACCCCGAAAGTAACAGGGCCCTGCACCAGGCTGTTTTCATCGAGTGGAATTGAAATCATTTTAGAGGTTTCGCCATTCGCAAAAGTCAAGGTGCCGGACGTCGTGTTATAATTGATGCTCGGCTGGGCCGTCCCCGGAACCGTGGTGTAGGCAACGGAGACCGATCCGGAAGATCCATTCGTGCGCAACACAATCACACTGGCGATCCCATCCGCCTCGTTGACGACATAGTTCGTCGCCGAGAAACTTAACCGCCCGGGTCCTGGCGTTGTATCAATGATGGTGAGAAGCGCATTGGACGGACTATATAACAGCGTGCCAATGGCATTGGTCAGCACCAGGCCGACCGTGGTGTTCCCTTCAATCAATCCGTTATTGATGATGGGAATCAGGACTCCAACATCCGACTGGCCGGGGTTGAAGGTGATGGTCTGGGTCACCGGCAGATAATCAATGTTGGTAATGGCCGTGCCATTGGTCGAGGTATAAAAATCAACTGAACAGAACCCGTTGGTGCTGCCCGAACGAATAATGTCAATGGTCGCCACACCGTTCAACGCATTCTTGACCTGTGAATAGTAGGTGGAGGAGAAACTCACCGAACTATCACTGTTCAGAATTGTCAGTGTGGATGGGTTTTGAACGCCCAAGCCGCAGGGCGGCGTCGGATTTGAAAGCGTCAGAGTCACCTTCAAATCGGAGGTGATAACCTGGTCATCCACCACCGGCACCGGCACCGTCTTCAAAACTTCGCCCGCCGGGAAATCAACATCCACGGAAACGGGCGTGTAATTGACGTTGGCGACCGCCGTGTCATCACTGGTGGCAAAGTGCACAAATACATGACCCGAACCGTCGGCGTTGGTGCCGCTGGTGCCACCGGTGCGACGCACGGCGATGGCCGCCACCACTCCGGTTTCCGTCACTTGATAATTTGCCGCCGCAAAAGTAAAGTCGCCGGAACCGGTGACGGAACCGCCATAAATACGGGCGATATTTTCATGCGCCTGATCATTGAACTGGCTGAAACTGCCGCCCACGACCAGCATGCCATCCGTCGGCTGAACCAGCACGGCTGCGATATCCCCGTTGGCACCAGAACCGAAGTTGATGGTTGGATCCGTCGCGCCATTGGGCAGCAAGCGGGTGATGCGATAACGTGTCACGCTGTTGGCCTGGGTGAACTGTCCCACCAATACGATGCGGTTATCCGGCTGCAATGCGATGCCTTCCACGGTGCCGTTGGCACCCGCTCCTCCATTGGCTGTAAAATTGGCATCTAGAGTTCCATCGGTGTTCAAACGGACGATACGATTCAAAGCCGTCCCGTTAAAATTGGTGAAACTGCCACCAACCAACACCCGTCCGTCTGGCTGCACCAGAATGGCATTCACCGAATTGTCCGGACCGGCCCCGAGGCTGGCATTGAAATTGGTGTCCACCGACCCGTCCACATTCAAACGGCCAAAGTGATTCAGCGCGACACCATTGAAGTGGGTGAATGTGCCGCCAAAAAGAACTTTACCAGCGTAGGGGGAGTTCGTCGGATAAACCGCAACGGCATACACCGCACCATCGGCTCCGAGGCCCGTGTCAAACGAACTGTCCACCGTGCCCGCGCCGCCATCATTGCCTGCATCACCGTTGATGCGCACCAGACCCGGGCTGGAAACACTGTTATAGTTGCCAAAGGCACCGCCGGCATAAATCTTACGCGCACCCCCGACAAAGGTTTCTGCCATGGCATAAACCGGGCTATCCGCACCGGAGCCGGGATTGAAGCTGCTGTCCAGCGACCCGTCCGTCATCAACCTTGAGATGTAATTACGGTGAACGTCATTCACGAACGTAAAGTCACCACCCACCATGATGCGGCCATCTGTCTGATAGGCCACGGAAAGCACGGCCCCATTGGCACCGGACAAGCCATCCAAAAAGTCCGTGTCCAATGATCCATCCGTGTTCAGCCGGGCGATGCTGTTTTCAATCGTGCCGCCAACCCGCGTGAAATTGCCGCCGGCAATAATCTGCCCGTTGGATTGCAGTGCCAGCGCAAACACACTGCCGTTCATCGTGGTGTTCGTATTAAATCCTGTGTCCGGCGAGCCGGGCGGCTGGTTGTAGGTTTGTACATCTGCGATTTGAACCGGCACGTTGGTTGGCAAACCGAGCGATGCGTTCGTCGGATTGGACAACGATACATTGAAGAAGAAATTTGTCGGCGGTGTCGGGTCCATGATGCCGTCGTTCAGAATCCCCACATTGAAGCTGGCACTGACCTGTCCGGCAGCAAACGTCAGCACGCCATTGGTGGGAACATAATTGACCCCACTGGCAGCCGTGCCGTTGCTCGTGGCATATTTGACGGAAACTTGACCGACCGTGCCGTTTCCTCGCAGGACAGTAATGGTGGCATAGCCACCGTTTTCGTTGACCGTGTAGAATGGCGATCCGATTTGCAGGGTGCCGTAACTGTTATCGTTGAGAATCGTCAAGGTTGCGTTGGTGACAGCCCCGCTAATCAACGACGGCGCGCTGCCAAAACTGTTGTTGGTCGGATTAAACAACCGGACGTTAAATTGTTTGTTGGTGCCGACCGTGCCGGGGTTTAATAACGGGATGCTGACCGTTTTCGGTGAGGCATCGCCATCATTCCACAACAGATTGTTGGTGGCCCCGAGATAATTTATCCCGCTCACTGCCGAGCCGTTGGTGGTGGCATACATCACCGAAATGGTTCCCAAACTACCGCTGACACGATTGACGGTAAAGGTGATCAAGCCGGAACTTTGCGTTCCCGGGTAATTGGTGGCACTCAAGGTCAGATAACCTTGATAGTTGGGGTTAACCAGCCGAAGCACGGCATTTGAAATCCCAAAAGACGCCGTTCCGTCAACCGGCCCGCTCAATCCGCCCAAGCGAAGATTAATCGTTTTTTCGACAATGTTGGTATAAATCAGACCGAAGTTCTTAACCGTAACATTGAAGCTATTACTGCTGACACCGGAGCCAAAAATGGAATTTACATTAGTAACCCCAACATAATCGGTTCCTGCCACGGCGGTGCCATTGGAGGTGGAATATTTCAGTGAAACCGTGCCATAAACGCCGTTTGACCGGACCAAGTTGATGGCGGCATTCAAGTTGGTCGCTGTATAGGTTGGCGACTTGAAACCAAAAACGCCGGACTGCTTATTGTCGTCAACCAAAGTGAACGGCGCGGAAGAAGCACCCAAAGCACTGCCAACCGGAATGTTTTGACCGCCGAGATAGAACAGGTCGGCTCCACTCGGATTGGCCAATTGGAAAGACGCATTCAAGTTGCCGGTGGTCGTCTTGTTGGGGAGAACGTTGACCGTAATTGAAGGCAGGTTATTGACGGCAGAATCCGATCTGGTCAGCTTGGCCCCATAACTGTCATACAAAGACCCATTCTGCCCGTAGAGGCCATCACCGTGCATGCGGGTTGGCGTAACCAAATACTCCCAAGCAATCCAAAACAATGGAGCCGTGCCATTATAATTATAGTCCACACCGACCTGTGCCAGGCTCGGTGCCACGGAAAAGTTGGCGGAGATCGGTCCCAATGTTCCGTTGGTGCGAACCAGGCTGACCGCGAGGGCAGACTGGCTACGGTTGGCAGAATAATTATTTTGCATCAGGCTGATGTTGCCAGGTCCCGGCGTAACCCCGCCAATCAACCTGGCGAAATTGCTGCGATTACGGACACCATCGCGCGACTTGGGTTCGACATGTAAATTCGGATCCGCAAAACTTTGCGGATAGCCCAGTTCAGTGTCTAAAGTGTTGCACACGTTCGTCTCCGCCTGACCGCCGCCCACCTGGTAAAATGAACCCCCGATAAGAATATGGCCGTCACTTTGAACCGCGGCGGCGTAAACTGACGGTGAGTCATAGGAATAAATCCGCTTCAGACCGGCGAACTGGTTATAGGCAGTATCCAAGAATGTGGTGTCCACCGTTCCATTGACATACAAACGGGTGAATCCAAGTCGATGCGTGCCATTAAATGAATCAAAGGCACCACCGACATACATTGAGCCGTCAGTTTGCAAATTAATACTGTAAACTGTGTCATTCGCACCCGTGCCCGGGAAGAAATTTGCGCTGTCAATTGAACCATCTTCGTTAAGCCGAGCCAAGCGGTTCAAGTCGGTGCCGTTGATATGGGTGAATGCGCCACCCAGGACAACCTTTCCATCCTGCTGCGCGCCAAGCGCGTAAACCGAACCGTCAGGTCCCGTGCCGGGATTGAAGGTCGTGTCCAACATACCGTTGGTTGGATTCAAACGTGCGATATTTTTGTATCCCGTTCCTCCGACTGTGAAATCACCCCCGACCAATAACGCTCCACCAGTGCTGCCGGTCGTCGCCACCGAAGCGTCGTATAGCCAAGCGGTGCCCGGATTCCCGCCGCCTTGATTCATGACAATGGTGATCGTGGTGGCCACCAGACCATTGGTCGGGCCGAAAGGCAGCACAAAGCTGCCGGGACCTGGAATGCTGCCGGTATCGTAAATCAAAACCCCAGTGCCACCGGAAACGTTCGTCGAGCCATAGAAAATCCGCATGTCATCGGGAACCCCCAGCATGTCGAAATTAACCGTCAGGACACCGGCACTCGCCGTGCCCAGATTCACCGTATTGTCGTCTTCCGGCACGCTGCCAGTAGCGGTATTGGTAACATTGATGACGTTCGATGAAATCGGCACGGACATGGTATAAACCGGGCCATTTAATGTCGTGCCCGAGTCAAAATTGGTATCTAATGAACCATCCGCATTCAGACGCGCCAGATAGTTGCGCACCGTGCCGTTGAAGTGCGTAAAATCACCACCAATCACGACTTTGCCATCCGACTGCGCCACCACGGCATGAACAACCCCGTCAACGCCCAGTCCCGGTTTGAATGTCTGATCCAGCGAACCATTGGCATTCAAACGTGCGATACCATTGCGTTGTGTCCCATCAAATGAGGTAAAGCCGCCACCGATTACAATCTGGTTATTCGGTGTCAAGGAAACTGCTTCAATGAAATTATTGGCGCCCGATCCCGGGTAAAAAACATTCGTATCGGCGGGTGAGCCATTCGTATCAACCATGGCGATGCGATTCAACGGAATTCCGTTATAAGACGGAAAATCACCGACAACGATCGCCTGATCAGTGCTCATCACCGCCACACCATTCACTTGGCCACTGGTCCCTGGGTTCGGATTGTTCTGGGTCGACGTGTCAGGTATGTTGTTGGGCGGCAGTGCCAGAGACGTGTTAAAATCGGCGTTATAAAGTTCATCCACCGAGCCAGCTGGCGGATTTTGATCGTCAAACAAAATGGTCACACAAGTTTCAGCCACCATGCCGGTAAGTCGCGGGACGGTCTGATTGTTGATGCTCACCAGACGAAAGAGTTGGATGCGGAAATCCTTGTTAAACTTGGTCAGGCTGCTGGTAGGCACCGTGAAGGTGATGGGCTGATAGTTAAACGTTGGACCGCTGGATGGGAATGTGATGGTCCCCTGGGCCAAGTCGAAATCGGAATTGGTCCCGCGAACGATTCCAACGGTCTGGGGTGTCGGAACGGCATAATCAGAACCGGGCTGGAGCGGGAAAAATATATTTTGCTCCTCGGCAGCATCCTGGTCACTTGCCAGGACGTTGTTGATACGATAGTGCAGGGTCTCTCCAGCGCCATTGGTTCCGAAGCGCTCCACAAAGATCGTCACCTGCTGCCAGGGGCTGTTGGTGGGATTGTTGATGTCCGCCGGAACCCGGTAGTTGGCCTTCTCAAAATTGAAAATCGGATTGGTGGCCAACAACGAGATAACCGAATTGGTAACGACATTGGTAACCCCCGCTACGATATTGGTAACCACTTGGTCAACTAAATCAGGGCCATAGGGATCCGCTCTTGAATTCAAAATTCTCACCAGCGCTGTGCTGAAGGTTGGATCAATGCGGGGGAGCGAGACATCGCCGGATTCATAGATATCCGGATTGGCGCTGGTCAACTGCACTCCAAAAACCACGTTGCTTAGCGTATTGGCCACCTTGGAACGCGCCTGTTGTATCGCTTGCTGCAATCCTTGGGATGTCGTGCTAAAAATCAAATTCGTCGTGATGTTCGGATTGTTGAGATACCCGCCACCCGGATTGATGGGAATGAGAATGGTCTTGCTCATTTCATAATCGTCGAAAACCAGCTGATTAGTCACCGGTGTATAATCTCCAGGCACGACTTCAGTGATATTGGTATAAAAGACCCCAGCTGCGTTTGTAAAATAGAATATATTCGTGTAATAAACATACGCTGGTGAATCCCCCAGAGGCAGAGCCGGCAAATTCGTCCCTCCAATGGTTGTATAATTCACCACCGCCCGCCCTGTGGCTCCAGCAGTCCGGGTGACCGTGACCAACGTGCCCTTGGCGTTAAAAGTGTAATAGGACAAAATGGCGGAATTTGCCGAATTATTATAGCCCTGCGGAAACTGGCTCTCGGTTTGCGCGGTTTGGTAAAGCAGCAAACCGGTTGACGGGTCAACATCTTCGGTGGCAAAGCGGAAGACACCCGACGGCTGATAGGCCCAGTTTAGAACAATGAGGCCATACGAAGAAAAAAAGGATCCCAACTTGGTATCAACCGCGAAATAGTAAGTTGTGCCGCCTTTGGCATTAAAGCGTAGATGACTGGGTCCATAGAAAGGCTGGAAATAGGCAACTTCCGGAGATCCAAAAGAATTAACATAGTCGGCGCTGCCACTTTCATTGATTTGCGGATTGGCACTGTTGATTGGGAACAAATCATCATTGGCCGCCACCTGGGTAAGTTTGGACACATCAGTGCCGGTATATACCCCCAAGACCGTGTCCAACGGCTGTCCCAAAAAATCATCCTCACTACCAATCGTATCCAAAGTCACCTCACCGTCTATGGGAGCCGTCCAAGCATACCAGAGCGGAGCATTAGGCGGGAAACCGGCGTTGCTGGGAGCCCCCGGATCCGGCACCACGCCGGTATTGTCAAAACCTCCGTTTGAACCCCAACTGCCGGATAGCGTTCCCGGTGAAGTGAAGCTTGTCTGGGCTTCAGCCGTGTTCACCATCAAACCAAGCAAAACCAGCAGCGCCAAAGTCAGGAAGCCAATTCTCCCCGTGAAGTTTTGAAACTCCGGGCTTGTGAACTTTTTCATAATTTCTTTTGCCATGTAAACTTGCAACGGCCGGGAGTTTTCCCGCACCGATAAACCGGATGTCCTTTAAATCCTAGGGCCCGTAAAGGCTGACGTTATTTGGATCCACCCGCACTTGATAAAACCGTTGGTTCAGAATCAAATCATAGAACATTGCTGTGATCGGCGCATAAGGCGGGGCGGGTGGTGTGACAAAGTTTGTCAACACCATATAAGGAGCCGTGGCACAGTTCGTCGTGTAGAAGACAATGTTGGTGGCGTTGGGAATTGTCGGCCAGGTGAGCAACACCTGCCCATTGGTCAACACCATGGTCATTACCATGTTTGTAGAACCAAAAAAGAACGGTGTCGGATCGAAGGCGTTCGGAATGCCGTCTCCATCCGAATCAATGTTCACGCTTTGCAGCAATGCCAGGTTTACGGAGTTGGTCACGCCGCCAGAGACGATGTTGGTCGAGCTGTAGTTGCCGGCATAGGCCGCCACCCAGCGCAGACGATCGTTGTTCTTGTGGTTGATTTTCTCCGCCACGGAAATGCCGTCTATGACCGCCTGGGCATAGTAGATGACCATGTTCGTATTGATGGACAACACCGACATGTTGCCGCTGGGATCGCGGTTGGTGGCCTGATTCTGGAATGCCAGGTAGTCCACATAGATGGCGTTGCTGACACCCGCGCCGTTGAAGGTAAACAAGTCATTGGCCGACGCATCCAGGATCAACCGGCCGACCGCCACGTTGTTCGTGTAACCGTTGACGGAAACGCCGCGATCCTGACCGGCCCAGGTGTTGACGACGTTTTTATTGGCCAAGGCCGTATTGGTGATGGTGGTGGAGCGCAAATCACCGAACGGCGGTTTGATCGGCAGCTTGAGACCAACGCTTGAGGCGCCGAACACCGACCAGAAGTTTCCGTTCGTAACATCGGAGTCGGTCAGCAGATTGGTCACCTGCAGGACCAGGGAACGTCCCGCGCTGAAGGTCGCATTGCTCGTCACCAGGCTGTTCGCCGTGATCGACAGGTCGCCATTTGCCAGGATGGTGCCATTGGTCACGACCGCCGATTGCGACTGCAGGATAAAGGAACCGGCTGCGCCATTGGTGATGTAACCACCGTTCTCAAAGTAGCCGGCATAGACAATCGATCCCAAATCAGAAATCAAACCGTGGTTGATGAATGTGTCGTAGGGGAACGCAATGATATTCGTGATGGCCGCCACGAAATCAACGCCGCCGGTGAGATGGGTCTGACCGTTCCAGGTCAGATGTGTCGAAGTGGTGGTCGTGGCAATCGCATTGGCCGCCGCTCCGGCGGTGCGCGCGGTCACCGTGAAAGCGTGACTGACGAGCGACCCCGCCTGCACCTGCGGATTGGTCGTTGTTCCCGTGCTGTAGACAGTGCCCGAGCCCGCCGTATGATTGATCGCGGAAATAAGATTGTTCATGGAGCCATCAAACGTGGAGCCCCGTTTGACCTGATTTGTCTGCCCGCCCGACAGCAAGGAAACAAACTTATAATTCGACGTCCCGATGGTCACGGTGTCGTTGGCGGCCACATTTGCCGTGCCCGACTGGGAAAGCGTTCCCACCGCAGCCGCCCCCGGCACGGCGGGCGTCACATTCACCGTCAGCGGATTGCCAAAGTTGGCTGAATTGCCCGTGCGGATCGCCCCGTTGTTGGTCAGGTTGCGCACATTCGGCAAAGAGCTCTGCCAAAGTATCGAACTCCCGGTCAAGTTGAGTTCGCCATCCAATGAAGTCGCCCCGACGCCAACTCCGTTGGTTGTAAGCGTCAGGTTCTGCGCATCAATGTTCAGGGTGCGCATGACGTTCAGCGTGTCGCTGATGACAACGCTGTTCGTGCCGTGCAAAATCAGATCCTGCACCTGAGCCCGGGTGGTCGGCGTCAACCGGCTGCTGACGATCAAAACACAGAAAGTGTTGGTCACCGCGACCCCGGTGTTAGTATCCGTATTCTGCCAGAGCGTGCTGTAAGCCTGAACGTTGCCGTTCCAGGTCGGAACTTGCGGTGCCGATAAATTGGAAATGGTCAGGAAACCGTTGGTCACTCCCAAATTGAAGTCGGAAAATGGCGATTGAATCAGGGCACCGGTACTGCCGTCAAATTGATTCGTGCATATCACCGACATGTAGTTGGGCCCGGTGATTTGTGCGAAGGCCAGATTCAAATCCCTGGCGGCGGAGATTTGAAGGCGACCCGGCAGATTAGTGATCGAGTGGTTGACAATAGTATTTGTGCTGACGGTCGTGGAGATCAAGTCCGCATTGGCGAAAGCGTATTGGTTTGAAATCGAACCATCTGGAAATATATTCTGAAAGCCCGCAGGAGCCGGCACGCCAACGAGTAGCGGCGCGCTGCTTTGAGCAAAGGTAAAATTATCCGGAAGCCCGTTGACCAGAGTGAGATTGGTGGCAGCACCCCGATTATAATCATCAAAAAGATAAAGATAGCTGTTGAAGTTATTACCACTCGCCACGTCCAGATACGAACCCACCCATTCCACGACGGCATTGGTTGCGCTAGATGGACCGATAAGAGGTGGAAAATAAACATTAAACGTGACATTAGAACTGAAATCCTCAATAAACACAGCCCGAATCACAGTATTGTTCGGATCGACGCTGGTAGTATCAATGTATGCGGTCGAGTTGGGCAGAAACAAGGTCACTTTGAAACCGAACGGAGGAATCGGAAAAGGGCCCGACCGGGCGCTGTTTGCCTGCAATTGTTGGCCTGGATTCCAACCATTCGTGTTCAAGCCAAATACTCCGGTTCCAGCCGCACCGCCGGACCCTTCCAGCAACAATGTGCCGTAGCTCAAGTCCACATTATGTCCGGTGAATTGCATCAAACCATCCACACCCACATCCACTGTTCCGGAATTCACAATGTTGGTTGCGCTGACGATGCACTGGGGCTGCGCACCGCCAAAAAAGAAAAAGAACAGCTGCCCGTTAAATATGTCGCCCAAGTTGTTGATGGAACCGCAGCTGATGGTGCCCGGATTGAAAAAGCTGCCCGCCATGGTCCGCATCCCGGTGGTGGTGGACTGGGTGTCAAACTTGAATCCGGTATTGACCACCATCGAACCGTTGTTGGTGTAATTAATGGTGTCCGACGTCTCGTAAAAGGACGTGTTCGGCGAGAATGTCGTGAAATTGATGGTGAACGAGTTATTGTTGATGAAATTGGTGGCGTCAATCACCGGCGGAAAACTCACATTTGCCGGATAATTGATCTCGGCACCGTTCACATAGAACGCATCAGCCGCCGACGCCATGCGCGCCAGGGACAGGCTCAGCAGCGCGCACCAAAGGGGCAATCGCATCAAAATATTCATCGGCTTCATCAGGTGATTCTTGGGTGCGTGGCCGTTCATTGGATGGTGATGGTATAATTAAACTGCACCGAACGCGACAAGGAATCGGTCAGCTGCAGGATAAAGTCAAACGTGCCGGATTGAGTGGGGGTGCCGGAAAGGGTTCCATTGGAGGACAGGCCCATCCCGGCCGGCATGCCGGAGCCAAACGCCAGCGACCAGGTGAACGGCGGGGAGAACGCCCCGCCCGTGGCCGTGAAGGTTGTTGCCGGATAAGCCACCCCTTTCGTGCCCACCGGCAGGCTGGTGGGTGATACTTGAACTAAAATCTGGTTTTGCAGATTGTCGATGCTGGTGCCATCGGGAAAGACCACCGGGGCGTTGGTGGTGCCGTCGTAAGAGGCCCAGACGAAATACGTGGCGTAAAACAAATCAGCGACATCACCGCCGGGCGACTCATTAAAGAAAGGCGTGCCGTCCAGCACGTCGCCAAAGCTGTTGAAATAAACCGGGCCGGATTTGTTGAAGGAAATCGTGGTGGACGAAGTGATGGTTCCCGGCCCAGCCAGACCGGGCGGCACATTGCCCTGATCAAAATTAAGGTTCCGTTCGTAAGCCGAGACGCCGTGAATAGAACTGCCGGGGCCGGTGGTTAAATCTTCAGCCGATATTACAAAGTCCGGCGTGGTCACGACGCGCTGAAAACGCTGCACCTTCGCCTGGCTGTCCAACACATTAACCATCGTATAATTGTTGGTGACCGGCTGGAAGAACTGGCCGATGAGCGAGTCAAAGCTGCTCTTCACGAACTTCATGTTTTCAATGCCCTGATAAAGCGCCGGACCGTTGGTGGATTGCGTGCAGGTCACCGGATTCGCCTTGAAGGCATAGTTGGTGAAAGACATCACCAGGTTTTGAGAGAAGCCAAAGGCGGTGGTGTTGCTGGACGTCACGACATTGGTATTCACAGCGGTGAGCACGTTCGTTATCACCACCACATTGGTATAAAGCACTCCCAGAAGGTTGAGGGGACAGAGATCGGGTGACAGCGAGTAATAATCACCGGCGGTCGAATTCGTCAGGGTGACGGTCGTTGTGCTGACATTAGTGATGGACGGGCTGCCCAGCGGAGCGCCATTTGCCGGACCCACCTTGATGGTCTGCAAGATGGCCGTGGGATTGATGCGAAAATGGTTGGTGACGATGTTGGCGAAGGTGGTCACGTAGTTCGTCTGGCTCGAAAAGATGAATCCATTGGTCGCCACGACCAGCTTGGGTGCCGTGCCAATCGGAGCGCCAATGATCGGTTTTAAAGTCGCCGTCACGACCGGCGTGGCCACCACCGTCAAAAAATTCGAAGAGGTCGCCACGATCACCCCGGGGAACAGGAGTTGCAGCGTGGCCGGGTCATTGGTGCGGGAGGCGCTTTGCAACGAAAACAGGTCAAACGTGCCGAAACCCGACGGGCTGTTGGTATTGGCGGGAAACACCGTCTGCGACAGGAGATTGGTGGTAATGACGGTTAACGTGGCGCCAGGTTCCGGAGATTCAAAATTGACATTTTTGGCTTTAAGCAAGTATCTCAACCCCGCCACATCATCTCGTGTCAACCCGGTGAAAAAATCGCCATACCCAATGTTGAGCGACTGAAAGGAAGCCACCGGTGAAAAATTATCCGCCAACGGGTCCACCGTAAACGGTACCGCCAGAGCCAAGGTGTCAGGCGGACCCGTGCAAATTTCTATAATCTGATAGCTATACAGCGTGTCGTTGATGTAAGGCGAGTATTGGAGCTGATTCAGGGGGCTGGAAACAAAATCATAATTTCTTTGCACCACCAGATACTCCATGCCTACCGGGCAGGCAATCTGGCCCACGTGAAAACGATCATGCAACGTCCACACGTAACGCACCGGATCAGCCAGCCCAATCTGCTCCGTCATGGCGCCCAAGGTGAATGACTTGAGATCATACAATCCCAATGCCTGCGCCTGATAGTTGACATGGCGGGAATCCAGCGGAAATTCAGACAGACTGTCGCTGTAGCTGGATACATTGGTCAGATTATTTAAGATGGTGAAGGCACCGTCAACCGCCACGATCCCGTTGGAGCCAAAAAAGTCCAGGAAATTTACGTCGTAGGCGTAATACATCACCGGGGTATTGCGGCGATATCCTTCACCCAAATTCTTGGGTGCATTCAGGTCACCACCTAATCCATAGCCAATGACCACTTGCTGCCACGAATCACCTCCCGGCTGAATGCCGAACGGATTGGGATTATTGCCAATCGGCCCGCCGAGTGAATACGCCTCAACCGAATGCCGCAGGCCAAACATCACCATGGCTACCAGCAAAAATGTCTTCATCACTTGTCGCATATAATTCTTCACTGGCGCAACAGCGTCACCCGGTAATAACCAGATGAACTGCCGCCGACATAAACTGAATCCGTCGTTCCCGCGGCAAACCGCGGGGTTCCCAGATTACTCCACGTTTTCAAATCCACCGTCCCCTGCACCTGATACGTCTGCCCCGGTAGCGTGCACCAATTCAGGAACATCCCCTGCCCGGTCTTGGCGAGTTGCACCTGCAAGACGCTGGCGGAGTTGGTGGGAATGGTGCCGGACGAAAATTCCTGCAAGGTGGTCATGCCATCACCATCGCTGTCGCCGCCCGCCGCCGGCCACTGGCTGATGTCAGAGCCGTAATACTGGGTCATCCATTCAAACGGGATGCCGCCCCAGTTCAAACCACCCCAAGTCGTGCCACTGGTGGATGGCGAAACCGGCGCTATACGCCCGTCCGTCACCACATAATCCACGGCAAACGAATGCGTGCTGCTGGCGGTCAAGCCATTTGCCACCGTCATCATCCACTGATTATTGGTCACCACCGCCGTCGGCGTCGTGGCTCCGTCCACATAGACCTCGTAACGAGAAATGGAAATCCCCAACAACGGCGGCCAGGAAACCTGCAACTGCGGCTGATATACGCCATTGCTCACAGCGAATGGCGCCCACACGAACGGTGCAGACATGGGCTGCAGTAGGGACGACACGTTGGCGTAGCGCTGTGCAAAAAGGTCGAAACTGTTAGGCCCGCCGGTATAGCTGGCCCAAGCCACTATAAACTGGCCTATTCCGTCGGAGGCGACGACCGGCTGGATTTGCTGGCTAATGGTTGTGGTGTTCACGCGGAACTCGCCGCCCACGAATGAACCGTCATTGTGAACGAGTTGACCGTAGACACCTTCACGGGAGCCGTCCTGCCGCAAGCTGGTCCAAATCGCCAGATAATCCAAACCAATGGCGCTGACATGCGGCCCATATTGATTGGCAGCCAAATATGTATTTAAACGCACCATGGTGCCACCGATGCCCGTGCTGGAAAACGGCCGCGCATAGACATCCCATCCGTTGGTAATGACCGCCATGTCGCGTCCGCTCCACGCCACCATGAATCCGCCATCCGACGCAGCGGCGACACTGGGATTTGCACAGGGATTGAAATCCGTGTTGGCAAGAGATTCATTTCCCGCCGGCGCGCCACTGCTTTGGTAGAGGCGGGTATAAATGTCCACACTGGGAACGATCGTCGTGCTCGCGGTGGTATAGGTTGAATTCGTCCCCAGCACGGGGGCCACGATTCGCTGCTGTTCCGAAACCCAAGCCACGACAAATCCCCCGCCTTTCAACGCCGCGACCGCCGGGGTGCGCTGGTTGTAGTTGGTGAACTGATTGACTAAAAACTGGTTGCTGACGGTGACACCGGTGGGTGACAGAATTTTGGCATATACGTCCTGCAGGCTGTTGGGGCCGGCCCGATTGAAGCTGGACCAGACGACCACGACATTGCTGTTGTTGAGCACGGCCACAGCCGGACTGATGTTGAAGCTTGCGCCATTGAAGTTTGTTGCCGCTGTCGTGGTCACCGTTGTGGTGGTGTTGGTGACGTAACCGGTGATCGTCGTGTGACGGCGGTCCCAATTGGTGGTGATCGTCGTGACATTGTTGGTGGAGTAGTTATAGACCACCAGGGTTGAGTTGCTGGACTGGGCGTTGACCAGCACGTCGGTGGTCGTCAGCCAGGTGTTGCTCGGTGTCAGAAAACGCGCAAAAATATCCTGGTAGCTTTGCGGGCCGCCCTGCCAGACAAACGCCGCGCCGCCGTTTTTCAACATCGCCACCCGCGCATTTTCCTGGTCATTCGTGCCCTGCACATTCACACGGAAGGGGCTCAACGTGCCGGAAAGCGTGCCATCCACCCGCCGGGCACTCACGCCCCAGCCGTCACCATCGGTGGCGTTGTCCTGCCAGACCACAAAGCCGCCATCCGGCGTTACGGCCACATCGGGGAAAACTTGATCACCGAACAAGGAACCGACCACGGCGTATTCGGTTCCGTTTGCAGCATAATAATTGGTCTGGGCAAGGCCCGCGGCCGGAACGCCGAAGAGCGCACCTGAAATCAGACAGAGAGCCACCCGGCGGATGAAAATCAAAAACATAAAAGGTTTGGCGGACTCTAAGCTCACCCGCACACTTTGTCCAAAAATTCCCGTGGCGAAGCAGACACGTCCCGCGCGTCTGCCTGTCAACACATTTTGCATCCAGCTTCGCAAATTCATCGTTTTCCAATTTTCTAAATCAAAACCGCCTGTCGCAGGCCGGAGCCCGCTTCCAGTTCTTCCAGCATTCCCTTGAATCCCCACCGCCGGAACAACCCGCCCAGCTGCGCGGCATCCACTGTATTCACCGTCAATCCATCCGGCGAAAATTCGCAGGGCAAATCATCCTGCAGCCGCACCAGATCCAAATTCCGCCGCACCGCCGACATCGAGGCGCGTAATGAGGCCTGCAGCTTTTCCTGCTTCACCTCATCCAGACGCCGCAGCAATCCGTCCACCGAACCGAACCGTTTGATCAGGTCGGCAGCCGTCTTCGGCCCGACCCCGGGCACGCCCGGAATGTTGTCCACGCTGTCGCCCATCAGCGCCAGCCAGTCCACAATCTGCGATGGATCCACACCGGCCTTGGCCCGCACCTGCTCGTCGGTCCACACGGTCTCACTTTTGTCATTCGGATTTAACAACCCGACTTGCGGCGAAACCAGCTGCATAAAATCTTTGTCCGAACTCGCGATGACCACGCTCATGCCGGCTCCGACTGCGTGCCGCGACAGGCAGGCGATGTAATCATCCGCCTCCACGCCTTCGCGCCGGAAGGAGGCGATCCGCGCCGCCTGCAAATAGCCAACGATCTCATCCAATTGCGGCCTCAGGTCCTCCGGCATTTCCGGCCGCTGCGCCTTGTATTCCGGCAGCGCCGTCATGCGTTCCGCGCTCAAGCCGCCGTCCCACACGACAATCAAATGCGTTGGCCTGAGGCTTGCCCGCATTTTGGTCAGCATCTTGACAAAGCCATAAATCGCATTCGTCGGCTGGCCGGCTGGCGAACGCAACTCGCGAATCGCAAAAAACGCGCGATAAGCGTATGCGTGGCCGTCAACAATCAGCAACCGGTTCACAAAGTTTCCCATCTGGAATTGCCACCACCGCCGGCGACAACAACGGCTTAGGTTACTTGGCCGCCGGCACGGTCAGCGGCCCCGGACCGGGCTCGAACTTCTGTCCCGGCACCACCGGTTGCGTCGGTATGGCAGTTTGCGTGAACGGCAATTCATCATCCGAATGCACCCGGTTGCCAGCCGGATCCACAATGGTGGCCGTCACAAAAATCATCAGGTTCTTCTTCGTCACCGTTTTGGAGGAGCTTTGAAACAATTTTCCCACCACCGGCAAATTACCCAGCACGGGGACGCTGTCTTTGGTGCTCGCGGTTGTCGAGTTAATCAACCCGCCAATCACGATGGTTTGGTTGTCCCAAATGTTCACCGTGGTGACCACTTGCCGGACGTTAAATAATGGCAAACTGGTCGGCAACTGCACCACATTCAGTCCCCCCGTGACATTGGGAACGGGCGGGGGGGGCTGATAACCGCCAAACTCGGTCAGTGACGGAATGAGCGTCAGGTTGATGGTATAACCGTCCGACAAAACATACGGAACCACATCCAGCACCGGGCCGGTCTCAACCTGCTGGGTGACGGGCGTGATGGCCGAGACTCCGGGAACGAAGGTGTTGTTTTGGGCCTGAACAATTCCGACGGCTCCAATGGCAGTAACAACCATCACCGCCAGCTTGCCAATCCGGTTTGCTTTATGTGTTTTCATTTTTCGACGTGGTAAGAATTATTGGGCGGTGCCGGTGGTGGTGGTGGCCGCCGTGCCTTGCTGGAAGTCGTAGCCGGTCACGACGAAGATGAGTTGCGTTGCCCGCATCTGGGTTTGTCGTCCACTGGTGGTGACCACTTCCGGTTCCGCGAGAGTTTCTGCGCCGTCGCGCTGTTCCAAAGCATGAATGACCACCCGGAAATTGGGATCCGTCAAGATGCCCGTCACCGTCGTCAGCGCCGGCGCGTTGAGTGGGTTGCGCAAGCCCTGCGTAACCAGCTGATCATTTGCCGAGCCCGGAATCTGGCTGGCCGGGGTGTTACCCGGGAACGTGCCGAGCGGATTAGCCGGAGAGACCGGCGTAGTCAGGGAGGGAGCGCTGCCGCCGTTGGCGATGACTTTGCCATTCACATAATTTCCCAGATACCAGTCGAAGCCCAAGGCCGTGCTGTCATTCTGCAAAATTTCTATGAAGCGGGATTTGATATGAATTTGCGGCGCCACGCGGTTCAACACTTCGATGGCGTTTTCGATGGTGTCCAAATCCTGTGCCGTGGCACGGACAAATAATTCACCAAGCCGATCGTTGAAAAAAATACTTTTGCCCAATCCGCCGGGAGTGGAGGAATCCAGGTTGACTCCGAGCGTCGAGAAGAAAAGCCGGGCTTGCGTGCTGATGTCCACGGTCTGACCCACGGTCGTCACGTAGTTCAAACCGCCATCGCTATTGTTGTTCAGGCCACCTGCACCACCGGCACCGCCAGCGGTGCCGCCACCGCCGCGGTTTCCGCCACCGCCGCCACCACCACCGCCATTGGACTGTCGAAGATTGCCTGAATTGGGCGCGACGTTGACAATCGGCACAACCGCGCCATTGTTTTGGCCGTTCTGACCACCGCCGCCGCTGCTGCCACCACCACCGCCGCCGCCGCCGCCACTGCTGCCACCACTGCTGCCGGAACTGGTGGCCGAACCAAAACTGAGTGCGCTGACCGCCTGCAATCCTTGGATGAATGTGTTCGGATCAACTCTGAAATGCCGGCTGTAAAGCGTCGGGGTTTCGGCTCCCTTGGCTGAAAAAACCACCGCATAATCAACCACGCTATATTTGATCGGATGATCCGCCACCTGACAAACGGCTTCCAACACGTCGGCCAGGCGCACATCGCTCAAGCCCGGGTTGATTTTGATGATCACGGAATTCAAATCGACCGACTCGGCACCACCACCGCCAGCGGGCGCCACCGGCAAACCCGTGGCCGGATCCACCGTCGGCGCGCCGGGGGCACCAGCGCCGGGAAAACCGCCGCCGAAGCCGCCGCCGGCCGTCGGAGAGAGGGTTGACACGGAATTGTCCGGATTGGGATTGATCAAAAAGTTGATGCCTTTTTTCTCGGGGTCGCGAATTTTGGCCTGCTCGCTCAGACTGCGAACGACTTCGCTCAAAGGCAGCCCGTCATAAAATGCGTCCATGTGGATGCGATCCAGCTTGCTGACGATCGTCTGGCGTCCGGGACCGGTGTAGATCAGGTTGGTGGTCGCAAATGCGTTCGGGGTCGGCAGACTGGTGTTGGGTCCCACGTGTTCCCACGCCTGCTCCACCTGCACGAGCCGCTCGCCGCTCGCCGCATCATGCAACTTCTCTTCACGGGCGTAACGGGCTTGTTTGGTCAGGCTGTAATAATAATAGGCCCCGACATTGTTCGGATCCAGCTTCAAAGCCGCCTTGAATTTTTGATCCGCTTCTTCCAGTTTTCCCATCTCGTAAAGCAGCTTGCCATCCTGCACCAGCGTGGCCGCGTCGGTTTTTTCATTCATGATGCCGGGAATCTTTTCGAGGGTCTGGGCATCCGGAGTGGTGCCGCGCGCGGCAACCATCATCTGGTCGTTCTGTTTTTTGAAGGCGATGGCCGCGGGGTTTCTGGGGTCCACTTTCAACACCCGGTTGACTTCGGTATTGGCGGCGATCAAATCACCGTTGCCCTGATCCTGCCGGGCCAGCTGAAGCCGGGTTGAACTCAAGCCGGCAATCGTCTGCTGCGTTTCCGGATCAATGCCGGAACCGATTTGTTGAACCAACGTATAGCTGTCCTCGTAGTATTTTGCCGCCGCCGGCAGATCACCGCTTGCGGCGGCGTTGCGGGCTTCCGCCAGCTTCTGGCGCAGTACGAGGGTATTGGCCTGACGGACCACCCCTTCATTGACCGCCACATCCGTGGCACTGCTTTGCGCCGACAGGCTGGCACCGGATGCCAGCAGAAAAATAAACCCGAGCGAGAGGGAAACTGCTTTTGTCATGGTTGTTTCAAGTTGAACTTAAATCAGACGTTTCTCAGAAATTTCAAGCGGTCAGGGCGTGTATCGTAATGTTGTGCGTTTCTGGTTTGATTGGGCCGACAATATCACTTCGTCCGCATCAATTGCAACGACAATGTAATCCTGACCGCCCACGGAAACCGCCGAGCCGAGCCTCCGCCCGGAAAAAGTTTTCCGCTCCGGATCATATTTCAAATCCGCCGTGTAAGCATCCACCCGCTGGTAGGCTTTCTCCTTGGAAATCGAAATGGTATCGCCGCTGTCGGCCAGTTTCACCACGACCTCATCGGGACTTTCCGGCGCGCCCTTGACGTTCACCAGCGTCAGCAAATCTTTTTTCTTGTCATCCACTGAAACGAACCGCTGCACTTTTCTCCGCATGGCCGGAGTCGCCGCGCCCTGCCGCTCGACCCCGATGGCATAACGCGCCCCGGTCTGGTTGGTGGTCACCTGATCCAGCGTCACCAGAAGATAGAGCGGGGTTATTTTCGTGACGACGACGGCCTCGACAATTTCGCTGCCGGTTTTGACTTTGATCAGATCGCCATTGGGCGCCTTTTTCCATTCCACCGGATTGAACACCTTGTTGGTGGAGGAAAAATCAAAATCCGCCGGCGTCGCCAGCCGTTCCGAGGCGCTCTTCCACCGCGACAAATTCAGCGGCGCAAGCGGTGCGACCTTCGGCTTGGTGATGGTGACGGCCATGGCCTTCTGCTCGGCCTGATCATGGGAAATCACGAATGGCAGAAACACGAGGAAACCCACCACGCCCAGCAGCACGGCGCACAGGATGACTTTCTCGTAATGTTTTTTGACAAATTCCATGAACTTATTTTTTCGGCAACGGTTTCACAATGACCACTTCCAGCGTGACGCGCAGAAGCTGTTCATTCAAGTAGGTGGAAAGCCCGCCTTTCCCGGTTGCGGCCGGTGTCGTCGGGTAAATGGGCGGGGGATAACCTTGGCCCATCGCGCCCGGCTCACCGCGTCCATAACCTTCACCGGAAGGCGTCTGGCCAGCCGGCGAGACATTGACGCCCTTGACGATAAATCCATTCGGCGACGCGGCAAAACCAGCCAGCACCTTTGCCAGTTCGGGGGTGAAGGAACGAAATGTGACGGCATAGGGCGTCGTCACCACCAGCTCGTTGGTGATGGAAACCTCCGCAAGGTAATCCGACTGTGACCCGGCAGTGTCGTCGTCCGATACCCGGGCGCGCTGGATGCCATCGATCGAATTGACGCGGGCCGCGAAAAGAATTCCAGCGATGGCCCTCACTTCCCCCAGTTGCACCGCCAGCGGCGCCAGGCTCCCCGGCGCAAACTTGACGATATACCGCTGGGCTTCGAATGAAAAACTATACTTCGGGGGCAACTGGACACTGGCGGCGTCCGCTTCATGCTGCAACTGGTCGATCATCCGGCGCAGGGCGGCAGCATACGCCTCACTGGTCACTTCCGGCGAATCGGGGATGGGGGCAATGGGTTTGAAATATTTTCCGGCCTGGTCGATCCACAGGCGGACTTCCTGTTCCTGCTCCTTCGCGGTCTGGGTGTTGTTGACCTTGGCGTCCCCGGGGGACGGCTTCTGGTCGTTCAACTGCTTGAGCGTGGAATAAATCTCGTTCAGCTTTTCGAAAGCCGCGGAGTTGTGACTGAATCCCTGGTAGTCATAAAAGGCCGCCGCCCCGAGCAGCAGCACGGCCACGGCGCCACCGATGGCAAACAATAAATTTCGTTTGATCCAAGCCATATTACAGTTTCAACGGATTTTGCAGCATGACCGTGATGCCGAAGGTGAAGGTGCCGGTGGCCGGGTCCGGCGTGATCTGACCGGTGAGCTGCGTTGTCTTCGGATCAAAACTCGGGCACGCCTGCAATTCCTTTTCCACCGCATACGCGACCTCGCTGTTCGCCGAGGGATCCAGGTTGGACAAGTCCAGGGCCCGGCAGATCAAATGAATGGGCGTGCCCTGACTGGCCGGCGTCCCATCCGGGTTGGCCACTTCCTGGCCGGGCTGGACGGTCACTGCACGATTATAAACGGGCTCCGCGCCGCCCTGCAGATCGGGCAGCGTGTTCAATTGCTCGATCCAGATGCCGGTTTCGACCCCGGATTTTTTTTCGGAAAGTTTTTTCTTGATGTCCTCTTCGGAGCGGATGAGCACGTTGCGCAATTGCCCCAGAACATCACCCCAATAATACCGTTGCTCCATCCAGGTGGCGATCTGGTCGGCTTCCTTTTGCGCCGCCTGCAATTTTGAATAGACCCGCTTGAAGGCATCATACTTGGCTTGAATGACCGCCACCTTCGGCTCCAGGTCCTTGATTTCCGCCTCCTTGGATTGCGCGAGCTTTTCAAACAAGAACCCGACCGCAAACGCCACCAGCACCAGACTGAACACCGTGAACATGAAATATGGTTTTTTCTCGTTGAACGCCTGCCAGCGCAGCGTGCTGTCGGGCATCAAGTTCATTTCCACCGGGCAATGCGCCAGATTCCGGAGACCGAGACCGACGACTTCGCCGAGCGAATGGGCCACGCGGGCGAGTTCCTCCAGGTTCACCGCCGGATCAATCTGGATGTTGCGGAGCGGATTGAAATATTCGACGGGGATGTTTAACTTTTCGGCGAAAAACTGCGCCGTGTAAGGCATGATGGACGCGCCGCCCGAAAGGAACAACCGCTGCGGCGCCGCTCCGCCCTGCTGCCCGCGATAGAACTGCAAGGTGGAGTTGACCTGGATGTGCAACCGGGTCATGAACTGCCGCGCGATTTTGGAGATGGCCGCCTGGTTGGGATTCTCCGGCTCCTCATACGCGCCACCCAGGCTGACGAAGCCTTCGGCGATCTTGATCTTTTCCGCCTCGTCGAATTTCAACTTCGCCTCGTTTGCAAAATCCTGGGTGATGGCGTTCGCCCCGAGATTGATGCTGCGCGAAAAAACTTTTCCCTTCTCGAAGAACAACAGGTTGCTCGTCTTGGCCCCGATGTCCAGCAACATGGCGCATTCTTCGAGGTCGCCATAATTATAACGGAACGCGTTGCACAAGGCGGCGGGCGAGGCGTCGCACAAATTCAGCTTCAGTTTCGCCTGGGACGCCACCCGGAAGAGTCCCTCGACCACGTCGGATTTTACTGCGACCAATAACACTTCCAGTTCACCGCTCGCCGCCGAGCCCATGATCTGGTAATCCCAGACGACTTCCGCGAGCGGGAAGGGCACGTTTTGCTGCGCCTCATATTGGATGATCTGGGTGACCTTGGTCGCGTCCACCGGTGGCAGCTTGACGAACTTGGAGAACACGTGGAAGCCCGGCGCGCAGACGTTGACGCTTTTGCCTTTGATGCTTTTTTCGGCGAGCGTGTCCTGCAGCGCCTTGAGAATGACCGCTTCGCGCGTGGCATCCGCCGAACCTTCCAGGCCGAGCGGCTTGATGACAAAACTTTTGAGGGACAATCCGCCGGCTTCGTTCGTCTCGAACTCCGCGAGCTTGAGACTGCCTGCCCCAAAATCAACCGTCAAAAATGACTTTATGTTCAGCATTGCTGTAACTGTTTTGTCCTACGGCCAACCAAGTGTGTCCAATGATTAATTTTATCGGGACAGCCCGTGTTAACTATGGGAAATCTTCCACAGGGTCAAACAGAATTCTCAAAAAAAACAAAAAATGTTGGCCGCGCGGCAAAAAACATTGCGCCCCGCCGCCGAGTTTGGCTTCATCCTGCCGTGCGGAATCATTCACCAGCCGTCGCGCCTCAGGCAAACCGCTGCCGCCTGGAAATTTTTTACTCAGGCCGCGTGCAGGGCGTCGGCTTTCGTTATACCGTCAAAACCGTCGCCACCGGTTTTGAAATCAGCGGCACCGTTCGCAATCTGCCTGACGGCCGGGTCGAACTCGTCGCCGAGGGCGCGCGGGCGGAACTCGAGGCGTTCCGCGCCGCCATTCGCGATGAAGGTCTTGCTGGCTTTATCCGCGATGAGCGGGTAACTTGGGCCGACGCAAAAAATGAATTTCGTGGTTTTGAAATTGCCCGTTGACCGTTGACTGACATGAGATACGCCATCATCGCTGACATCCACGGAAATCTGGAAGCGTTCCAGACCGTTTTAGACGACATCAAGACGCAAAACGTCGAGCAGGTCGTCTGCCTCGGCGACGTGGTCGGCTACAACGCCAACCCCAAGGAATGTCTCCAGATCGTCCGCGCCATGAACATTCCCGTCGTCAAGGGCAACCACGATGAATACTGTTCCACCGACGATCACCTCGAAGGTTTCAACCCGCACGCCGCCGAAGCCGTCATCTGGACGCGCAACCAGCTCACCGCCGAGGAACGCACCTGGTTGCGCGAGTTGAAATATTCCCGCATGGTCGGCAACTTCACCATCGTGCACGCCACGCTCGACGCGCCGCAACGCTGGGGCTATGTCTTCGACAAGCTCGCCGCCGCCGCCAGTTTTCCCTATCAGAACACGCAGGTCTGTTTCTTCGGCCACACCCATGTGCCGGTCGCCTTCATGCGCGACACCGCCGTGCGCGGCGGCACCTATTCCAAGTTCAAGGTGGATCCGTCCAAGAAATATTTTGTGAACGTCGGCGCCGTCGGCCAGCCGCGCGACAACAATCCGCGGGCCGGCTACGTCGTTTACGACTCGGACGCCGGCACGATTGAACTGCGCCGCCTCGATTACGACATCGCCACCACCCAGAAAAAAATCCGCGACGCCGGGCTGCCCGAACGCCTCGCCGAACGGCTTGAGTTCGGCCGGTAACATCAAAGTGACAGGTGACCTGTGACAAGATTTTCACTCGCGCGCAGTTCCTGTCACCTGTCACCCGACACCTGTCACCGCTTTGAAGATCCTCCTCCTCAAACCCAGTTCACTCGGCGACGTCATTCAGGCGCTGCCCGTGCTGCGTTTGTTGAAGCTCCATCATCCCGCGAGTGAGATTTTCTGGTGGATTGATTCCGCCCTTGCGCCCCTGATCGAAGGCGACCCGGATCTCGCCGGCGTCGTGCGCTTTGAACGGAAGCGCTGGGGCAAGCCGCAACACTGGCCGGAAATGCTCCGCAGCATCCGCTGGCTGCGGGCGCAAAACTTCGACCTCGTCATTGACCTCCAGTGCCTCCTGCGCAGCGCCACGTTTGCGTGGCTCGCCAATGGAAAGATGCTCGTTGGCCTCGACGAGACACGCGAAGGCGCGCGCGGCTTCTACGACCTGGCCGCCCAGCGTAAAACTTTCCATACGCACGCCGTGGACTGGTATCTGTCGGTGCTGCCCCTGCTGGGCGTGCCCGTTCACAAAAATTTCATCTGGCTGCCCGAACGCCCCGCCATCGCGGCTGCGGTAAAATCCAAATGGTCGGCCGAAGGAGCGCGCTGGATCGCCCTCCAGCCCGGCGCGCGCTGGGAGAACAAACGCTGGCCCGCCAGATATTTCGCCGACCTCGTCCGCTCCACCGCGAAACAATTTCCCGATGCGCGCTTCGCGATCCTCGGGAGCGGCGAAGACCGGCCGCTCGGTGAAATCATTTCCCGTGTGGCGCCGGAACGTTGTCTGAACCTTTGCGGTGTGACTTCGCTGCTGGAAATGATCGAATGGGTGCGGCTCTGCGATCTGATGGTCACCAACGACACCGGTCCGATGCACGCCGCCGCCGCGCTGGGCAAACCGTTGATCGCGCTCTTCGGCCCGACTGAGCCGCGCCGCACCGGTCCGTATGGCCAGCTCGAAAATGTTTTGCGGATTGATCTCCCCTGCTCGCCCTGCCTCTCCGCCGATTGCACGTTCTACGCCAAGCCGGACGAATGCCTGAACGCCCTTTCGCCCGCACTGGTCTTTGAGCGCGTGCAACAGCTCGTGGCACGGGCGTCCCGCCCGTGAGTTTCTGATTGCGCCAAAGCCCGCGGGAATTGACCCACACGGGCGGGACGCCCGTGCCACTACGCCGCCGGCCGGCAAAGTTGCCGCCAAAATTCTTTGTGCCTTTGCGCCTTTGCGTTTAATTTCCCCGCATGAAATTCATCGCGGGAATCCTTCTGCTGGCAGCCACCGTCGGCTTCGCCCAGGACGCTGCTTTGACCAACTCGCTGCCGCGGGCCCGCGAAACGTCCGTCGCGCTGTTCAATCAAAAAGATTTTTCCGGCTGGACGTTTTGCATGAAGGACAACGCCGACCCGTTGCAAACCTGGAGCGTGACCAACGGAGTCATTCATTGCACCGGCAAGCCCACCGGCTACCTCCGCACCACGCAGGTCTATAGCAATTATTTTCTCACCGTCGAATGGCGTTTCGTCAAGATCGCCCCCAAGGCCGACAACACCGGCATTCTCGTCCACATCCAGTCGCCCGACAAAGTCTGGCCCCAGTGCGTTCAAGTTCAAGGCCGGCACGATCACCAGGGCGATATTTTTCTGATGGCCGGCGCGGAATCCAAGGAACACAAGGGCAAGGACGCCAACACGCCGATCCCCTTGAGCGGCGACTCGGTGGAAAAGCCGGTCGGAGAATGGAACCGGGCGGAAACGATCTGCCAGAACGGCAAAGTGATTTCCTTCATCAACAACAAATTTGTCAACGAGACCTCCGAATGCACCATCAATTCCGGATTCATCGGCATCCAAAGCGAAGGCAGCGAGATCGAAATCCGCACGCTGGCCTACTGCCCGCTGAAATACTGATCACAAGTTTTTCTGTGTGACCGAAAGCGGTGCTAAAGCAGCCGCAGTCCAGACGCTTCGCGACTAGCACCGCTTCCGGAATGCGCGAAGCGTCTGGACTGCGACGGTTCACCGCCGCTTTTCCCAGCGAGGCAAGGCTTAACCGATAATTTCCAACGCGAACGGCTAGTCTCAAGAAACCGCCAGTTTTTTCTGCACCCAAGCCCTGGCCTCATCCGGCGTTTTCAATTCATCCGCCAGTTGCAGCTCGCGGATTTCGTGCAGCAATTCACCGAGCGCTTTGCCCGGCGCAACGCCGAGCGCGATCAAATCATTTCCCGTCAGCAGCGGCGGACGAATGGCCGGCTGCTTGTCCAGCTCCGCCGCCTGCTCGACCAGATAATTGTAATGGCCCAAATCCCCGTTCGAGCCGAGGCAGTCCAGCCGGTGCAGTTCCAGTTCCAGCGGAAACGTTTCACGCAGCAACAGGCGTCTCAATGTCGCCTTGCGCATCTGCATCACGTCCTTGAACTGCATGTGATGCCGCACACACGCCACGATCTCTTCCGCCTGCTGGTTGGGAAAACGCAGCCGTTGCAAAATGTTCCCGGCCATTTCAGCACCGACTTTTTCGTGGCCGTAAAAATGAATCGCTCCGGTCTTGGCGTCGCGCTCCGCCGTCACCGGCTTGGCAATGTCATGCAGCAACGCCGCCCACGGCAGCGACTCGCCGGCCCCTGCCGGCATTTTTTCCAGCATCAGACAGATGTGATTGAACACGCTGCCTTCGGGATGAAAATCCGGCGACTGCTCGCAATCAATCGTCGCGGCGAGTTCCGGCAGGATGCGCTCCAGCAACCCGCTGTCGCGCAGCAAGACCAGGCCGCGCGCGGCAGGGCTGCCGGATTGATGGATTACTGGATTACTGGATTGTTGGGTGGAACCTGCGACGCCGCGCTTGCTTTCCCCACTTATCCATTGATCCAACAATCCATCCATCCACCCCGCTTGAGGCGGCGCGAACAATTTCACCAGCTCATCCCGCACGCGCTCGGCGCTGATCAATTTTATTTTTGGAGCAAGCGCTTTGATGGCCGCAAAGGTTTTTCCCTCGATTGCAAAATTCAACTGCGCGGCAAAACGCACGGCGCGCAGCAGCCGCAGATGATCCTCGCCAAAGCGTTCCTCCGGCACGCCGATGGTGCGGATGATTTTCGCGCGGAGATCTTTTTCGCCGCCGACCCAGTCATGGATTTTTTTCGTGAGCGGATCGTAAAAGAGCCCGTTCACCGTGAAATCGCGGCGCAACGCGTCGGCCTCGGCATTGGCGAAGACAACTTTCTCCGGACGACGGCCGTCCTGGTAATCCGCCTCGGCGCGAAAAGTGGCGACCTGGAATTGCTGCCCGGCTTCGACGACAATCATCACACCGAATTTTTTGCCGACGGGGATGGTCTTCTTGAAAAGTTTTTCAACCTGCTCCGGCCTGGCGTCCGTGGCGATGTCAAAATCCTGTGGCTCGCGGCCGAGCAAGAAATCGCGCACGCAGCCGCCGACCCAGAATGCGGCGAAACCTGACTGTTGCAGGTTTGCAACAATTTCGGCGGCAATTTCGCGTGGGGCATGCACGGGGGGAAATTAACGCAAAGACGCCAGGGAACAAAGACCCAAAGGATGATCTGAAATCTTCAGCCGCAAATCATTTCTTTGCGACTCTGCGCCTTTGCGTTGAAAATTTACTCCGCGCCCCAGATGTTTTTGATGTGGGTGATGCCGGCCTTGGCGGCCTCGACGGGCACCTTGTTGCTGAACTCGAAAACCTTGATGTGTTCCGGTTTCACGAACGGCTTGAGCGCGGCGAAATCAATCATGCCGGTGCCGGGCGCGCAATGGTCGCGCGTCGGAAACTGCACGTCGTGGATGTGAAACCCGGCCAGCCGGTCGGCCAGCGACGCGAGATGATCGGCGTGGCGGATGAAACCAAGATTTTCCTTCATCTGCGCGTGGCCGGTGTCGTGCCAGTAAACCACGTTCGGGCTGCCGAACTCGCGGAAAAACAACCGGAAATCGTGTTCCAGCGGAAGCTCCTCGATGCCCTCGCGGTTTTCGCAGCCGAGCTTCAGGCCGCGTTTCTGGGCTTCAGGCAGCAGCAGCCGGAGCGTTTCCTTGGTGCGCTCAAAAAAAACCTCCTTGCGGGCCTCGCGTTTGGCGGCCGCTTCGGCGACGAGCTTTTGAAATCTGGGCGTGTCCTTTTGACCGCGTTCCAGCATGTCCTCCAGTTTGCCGGTGTAATCCTTCAAATCCATGCTGCCGAGATGCAACACGACCAGCGGCGCCTTGACGCGTTCGGCAAAATCAAAGGTCTTGAGCGTGTGCCGGACGGCCAGTTCGCGGTCGCGCGGGCTTTCAGCGGAGAACTCGTAGAGGTTGGGCGAAGAATGCGTGACCCCGACGGGCAGCGGACAAAAATTATGGAGCGTCGAGATCTTCATTTCGCCCGCCGCCACGGCTTCGAGGATGCCGGGCATGAGGCTGATGCGGATGCCGTGGCTCAGTTCGGCGTAATCGAAGCCGAGATCTCGGATCTCGCGCAACATGGCGCGGCCGTCGGTGTGGCGGCTGGAATTCCAGCAGGTCGAAAATGAATACATGGTCTGGCGTCTGGGGTCTTGGCTCTGGCGTCCGGGGTTCTGAGTGAACAAAAAGGCCGGGCACATCCTAACGGGATGCGCCCGGCCTTGGAAATTGCAAAGTGCAAATCACAGGTCGGCGTAGCGGGCGGTCAGCATGGCGGAGAAACGGGCCACTTTTTCTTTGCGGCGGCGTTTTTCGCTCGGCTTTTCAAACGTCCGGCGGCTGCGCACGATTTTCAACGTGCCCTCGCGGTCGACTTTTTTCTTCAGCCGGCGCAACGCGCGTTCTACAGGTTCGCCTTTTTTTAATTTAATTTCTGTCAAAGGAACTCACATCCTTTCGTGGTGCAAGACAGGTCCGCCCCCGCGGCTGCTTGCTGAATAAACGGACGCGGAGCATAGTTTTTCCCCGGCCAATGTCAATGCGCAAAAAGCGCGGATTGCATTTGCCTCCAACCCTGCTAGACTCACAAAACTTTAATACGAGAAAACAAGGAATAGAAATGAAAGCAGCCAACAAGACGGTCATTGACCCCAAACTCAAGCTCCAGATTGATGAACTCATCAAATTCAAAGGTGGCGGTTACAATGAAGGCGAAGTCGCCGACATCATTGAAAACGCGCTGAAACTCCTCACCGACGTGAAGGACACCGGCGACGTGCGCGTGATCCAGACGGCGATCCGCGAATTGCGCTATGCCTTCCGCCTCTTCGCACCCTACGCCGACGCGCGCAAGGTCACCATCTTCGGCTCGGCGCGGACCAAGCCCGACCGCGTGGAATATCAGCAGGCCGTGGACTTCGGCAAAAAAATCGTGGAGGCCGGCTTCATGGTCATCACCGGCGCCGGCCCGGGCATCATGCAAGCCGGACACGAAGGCGCCGGCCCGGAAAAAAGTTTTGGCGCGAACATCCGCCTGCCGTGGGAACAGGGCGCGAATCCCGTCATCGCCGAGGATAAAAAACTCGTCACGTTCAAATATTTTTTCACCCGCAAGCTCACCTTCCTCCGCCACTCGGACGCGATCGTGCTCTTCCCCGGCGGCTTCGGCACGCTCGACGAGGGTTACGAGGCCATCACGCTGATGCAGACCGGCAAGAGCCGGCTCATGCCGCTCGTGCTCGTGGACCGGCCCGGCGGTTCGTATTGGAAGACGTGGGATAAAAACATCCGCGAACAGCTGCTGCGTGATAAATTGATCTCGCCGGACGATCTCGACCTGTATCACATCACCGACAGCACCGATGACGCCGTGAAAACCATCACGAGGTTCTACCGGAATTTTCAATCCACGCGTTTCGTGAAGGACCTGTTCATCATCCGGCTGCGGCATCAGCCGTCGCCCTCCGCCCTCGCCGCGTTGAACGAAGATTTCGCCGACATCATCCTCGAAGGCAAGATTACCGCCATCCAGCCCATGCCGGACGAGATTGAAGACAAGGACAGCCTGGAACTGGCGCGCATCGCCTTCAACTTCAACCGCCGCGATTACGGCCGTCTCCGGCAGATGATTGACGTGTTGAACGGACTGTAAAGTCGCGGAGCGACGACCGATAATAGCCCACGGTTTCAACCGTGGGCTAAATCGTGAAGAAATACCAAGCCCCGGCAGGGGCGGCAGAAAACGAACGATTTTTTGCCTGTCCCCCCTGCGGGGCTTTTTGTCTTTTACCTGCGGTTGAAACCGCGGGCAGTTCTCCTCCGCGCCTCCGGCGCTGAACTTTGCCACCGTGAGAACACTGGACAAAAACTGAAATGCAAAATAAGGTGCAATTGATGAAACGAAACCCGCTCCCTTCGATTGTCAAAATTTTCTGTCTGCTTCCAATGATTGCGTCGTTCGCTTTCGGATGTGCCTCGCAACTGCCGTCGGCCACCAGCCAGCCGGCGCCGAAAGCAACGGATAATTATCTGATGTATACGCTGGACACAAAAAGGGCGTATTCGAAGCTTTGGACCTTGGGCACCAATTCCGTCGTGACCACCGAGCCGTTGCAGGTGAAAACGAAAGTCACCATTGCCAGGGATGGCACAGTGGAATCCGCTGAAATCGTAAAATCTTCCGGGAACCCGGGGTTCGATCGGTCCGTGCAACAAACCCTGGACCGGGTGAAATCCGTTCAGCCGTTTGGAGCGGATGCCAGGGACGAGCAAAGGACTTTCGTGATCGATTTTGAACTGAAGCCAAAGCCATAGCCGCACGCCTGAGAATTTTCCTGCAAACTCGACACTTCATCTGTTGCTGGCTAACTTTGTTTCATGAATTTCCTGGTCACCGGCGGCGCCGGCTTCATTGGCCCGCATGTTTGCAGATTTGAATCATGCCGACCATTTTTGAAAAGGACGGGTTCAGGTTTTTCTTTTACAGCAACGATCATCGGCCGATTCACGTCCACGTCCGCCATGGCAACGGTGAAGCGGTTTTCAATGTGGAACACGAAGTGGAACTGCGCGAATCGCAGGGTCTCAAGCTCCACGAATTGTCTAACGCCGAAAAACTTGCGAAAGAAAATAAAAAGCTGATCATTGAGAAGTGGCATGAACACCTTGACTGACATCGCGGTTGCCGCCGCTCATGTGAACGGACAAATCATTGTCCGCATGGAAAGCGGCGCGGAAATCCGCTTTCCCATCGCGGACAACCCCCGGCTTGCACGCGGCACGCCCCAGCAATTGAACCGCATTGAGATTTCACCGTTCGGCCTGCACTGGCCGGAACTGGATGAGGATTTGTCGTTCCGCGGCCTGATGGAAGGCAACCACGGTCAAAAGACCAAAGCCTGACACTCGACACTTCATCCGTTGCCGTCTAACTTTCGCCCATGAATTTCCTGGTCACCGGCGGCGCCGGCTTCATCGGCTCGCACGTTTGCGAACGCCTCCTGCACGACGGCCATTCGGTCTGGGCCTTCGACGACCTGAATGCCTCCTACGATCCGCAACTCAAACGCCGCAACCTCCGCGAGATCCAGGCGCCCGCCCCGTGGAATAACCCGGTCCAGGAACTCGCAACGCCAGGCAGCCCGGACGATTCCACGGGGCGAGCCAGGCCGTTTGAATTCGTCCACGGCGATCTCAGTGACCGCGCCGCGCTGGACGAGATCTTTTCCTCGGTCCAATTCGACCAGGTCATCCATCTGGCCGCCCGCGCCGGGGTGCGTCCGAGCCTCGCCGAACCGGCGCTGTACCAGCGCGTCAACGTCGAGGGCACGGTCAACGTCCTCGAAGCCGCCCGCACCAACGGCGTCAAAAAAATCACCATCGCCTCGTCATCGTCCGTCTATGGCGTGAATGCAAAAATCCCCTTCAGCGAGACCGACCCGATTTTCTCGGCCATCTCGCCCTACGCCGCCAGCAAGCTCGCGTGCGAGGCGCTCGGCCACGTCTGGCATCACATCCACGGCATGGACGTGGCGATGCTGCGTTTCTTCACCGTCTATGGTCCGCGCCAGCGGCCCGATCTGGCGATCTACAAATTTGCGACGCTCATCATGGCGGGAAAGCCGATCCCGGTGTTCGGCGACGGCAGCACGGCACGCGATTATACCTACGTCACCGACACGCTCGAAGGCATCATCGCCTGCACGAAGCGGGAATTCGGCTTTGAAATCTTCAACCTCGGCGAATCGGAGACGATTCAATTGAGCCGGCTGATCGAACTGCTCGAAGCCGCGCTTGGCAAAAAGGCCGTCATTGATCGCCAGCCGATGCAGCCCGGCGATGTGCCCATCACGTTTGCGGACATCTCCAAGGCGCGCGCCCTGCTCGGCTACGAGCCCAAGGTGAAGATCGAGCAAGGCATCAAATTGTTTGCGGATTGGTTCAAGAAAAGTCACAGTGAACCCGCATGAATCCCCCCGCCGCGTTCAAACGTCCCACTCTTGATCAGGCACTTGCCGCCTGGAAGACGATGCTGGCCGAGCGCCATTTCAAAACGGACATCACCTGGATTTTCGAGGAGAACCTCTGTTTTGAGCAATCTTCCCATCAACCGGGCAGCTTTCATTTTGGCTTTCAGACAAAATTCACGCCGCCATCGGAAGATGCCTTGGAGATTGCCTTCGACCATTTTGCCGAGACCGGCGCACGCATGGTTTTTTACCGGCTCGGCGATGCGCCGGGCAAGTCCGTCTGCATCCTGCTGTGCGATCCGTGGTTTGAAAACAAGGGCAATGCCGAGGATTATCTCCGCCGCGACGACTGGAAAATGTCCTTCCATCCGGGCTCAGGTGACAAGATCGAAGAGGTCACCGACCTGACCCGCTGGTTGCGACGGGTGAAACGCAATCGCGCCCTCCACGAATTTGATTTTTGCCTGCCCCTGGCGACGGTGGAAGAAATCAAAATCTACGGCCGTCCGCTGGCGCCTTACGAACGCTTCGCCGAAACCATGCTCAACCGCCTGCGCCGGGTGATGGGGCAATAGGCTTGATTGAAGTTTGTCCGCCTTCAGCCCCTGCGAATTGATACGACCGCGAACTTCCGTTTACCCCCAAAGCCCTGTTCGTTATCCGTGTGCATCGGTGTCCATCCGTGGTTAAAAAATTTCCCGGCTCCAAACCTTTCGCCCTCTGGCATTGATTAACGGCGACGCTTCCTTAAAGTATGCGCTGTGAAATCCACAGTTTATCTTGTCGGGGCCGGGCCGGGTGACGCCGGTCTGCTTACGTTGCGCGGTGCGGAATTGCTCCGTCGCGCCGATGTGGTCATCTACGACGCGCTCGCCAATCCCGAACTGCTCCGGCTCGCGCCGCCCACGGCTGAGTTTATTTCCCGCGGTAAAAACATGGCCATGCCGCAGGCGGAAATCACCGCGCTCCTCATCGCCAAGGCCAGGGAAGGCAAGACCGTCGTGCGGCTCAAGGGCGGCGATCCTTATGTCTTTGGACGCGGCGGCGAGGAAGCCGAGGCGCTCGCGGCGGAGAAAATTCCGTTTGAGATCGTGCCGGGCGTTTCGTCCATCACGGCGGTCCCGAATTACGCGGGCATTCCGCTGACGCATCGCGAGCATTGCTCCAGCTTCACGGTGTTCACCGGCCACAGCGATTCAGCGGACGCGGCCACGGCGCTGCACTACGAACAGATCGCCAAAATTCCCGGCACCAAGGTCGTGCTGATGGGCACGGAGCAATTGGACGACTGGACGAAATCGCTGGTCGCGAATGGCATGTCGCCACAGACGCCGATCGCGGTCATCCATCGCGGCACGACCGGCCGGCAGAAAACCGTGGCGGGCACGCTCGCCACCATCGCCGCGCTCGCGGCCAAAGAAAAAATCTCACCCCCTGCCCTTACCATCATCGGCGATGTGGTGAAGTTGCGCGGCAAATTGAACTGGTTCGAGAACCGCCCGCTCTTCGGCCAGCGCATCGTCGTTACGCGTCGCACCGAACAGGCCGGCAGTTTTGCGCAAAAGCTCGCGGAACTCGGCGCGGATGTCCTCGAAGTCCCGACGATCAAAATTACCACGCCGGTCGAGAAAGACGCCATCGTGGACTGCCTGCTGGAATTGAATTCCTACGACTGGCTGGTGTTCACGAGCGCGAACGGCGTGACGTCGTTCTTCGATATTTTCTTCCGCCGCTTCCAGGATCTGCGCGACATCGGCGGCGCGCGCATCGCGGCGGTCGGCCCGGCCACGGCAGCCAAGTTACGGGAACTGCACTTGCAGGTGGATCTGACGCCGGAGGAATTCACCGGCCGGAAAGTCGCCGAGGCGTTCAAGAAATATCAGGACATCGAAAACGTGAAGATGTGCCTGCTCCGCGCCGAAGTGGCGAATGCGGATTTGCCGGATGCGCTTCAGGAAATGGGCGCCATCGTGGATGACATCGCCATTTACAAAACCGTGCCTGAAACCGAAGACCCCGGCGGCGCGTGCGAACGCCTGTTGGAAGGCGGCGCAGACTGGGTGACGTTCACGAGCAGTTCGACCGTGGAACATTTCCACGCGCGTTTTGATCTGTCGAAGCTGATGAAGAAATTTCCCGCGTTAAAAATCGCGTCCATCGGGCCGGAAACAAGCAAGGCGATCGTCGCGCTGGGACTCAAGCCGGCGCTCGTGGCGAAAGAACACACGACGGAGGGTTTGATTGCGGCCCTGCTAAAAGTGAAGAAAGCATAAGGCATCTTCAAAGCGACGGCCGGCGGCGCAGGCATTCGGTTGGTGGGTCCAGTCGCGCTGTGACTTCGTCGTTTCCTCTCCTTGGGGGAGAGGATTAAAGGTGAGGGCGGGCGTTTTATTTTTTGTAGGAGACGAGGTGACGAGACTCATTTCAAGTCAAACCAAAACCGGCTTGCGCAAAAACCTTTCCTGACTAACGTATCTGGTATGAGCACGGTTGAACTGGCAGTGAGAAAAGTCAAAAAGCTGTCGCCACGTCAGGCCAGGGAATTGTTGGGCTGGCTGGCTGCCCGACAGCCGAATGGCACTGCTTCAACGGCTCGGAAAGCGCGGCGCAAAAGCTCGGCCCGCCGTTCCATGCAAAAGCTCAAAGCGTGGCAGGACTCCGTTCGTGGCACGACCGATTGGACGCCGCCGCGGATGCCGGATGACCTGGTCAAACCGATCCGGTTGTGAACTTCGTGCTGGACACAAACACCGTCAGCGAGACGCGAAAGCCCCGCCCCCATCCCGGATTGCTAGTTATACGCCCAAGATCCGGCCCATCTTTTCATCACCACGATCACGCTGTCGTTCGCGGGTCACGACCTCCCTCACCCAACCCTCTCCCCAAGGAGAGGGCTTTCACATTCCCCGCGCTTTTGACAAATCCACGGCTGGATTGGCCGGATAATCTTTCGAAAAACTTAAAATGCGCGCTGGCTGCCCCCTCTCCCCGGGGGAGAGGGTCAGGGTGAGGGCGGACGTTTTAATTTGTAGGAGACGAGGTGACGAGACTCATTTCAATTCCGGACTTTAGTCAGAGCCTCCTCACGTCGTCTCCTACATCCCGGTTCACGTTGCCGGCGTGGTTTCGATATTTGCCGCCGGTTCGGCGGCATCGGGCTGATCCATCTTGACCAGCGGCGTGCCGGAGGTGGCGGTCGTGGTCTGCGTTTCGTTCGCCTTGTGGAACTTCACGCTGACGATCTTGCTCACGCCGTGTTCCTCCATCGTCACGCCGTAAAGCACGTCGGCCATGCCGATGGTGCGCTTGTTGTGCGTGATGATGATGAACTGCGATTGCGTGATGAAGCGTTGCAGCACGCGCACAAAACGGTTAATGTTCGATTCGTCGAGCGGCGCGTCCAATTCGTCCAGCACGCAGAACGGGCTCGGCTTGACCTGATAGATCGAGAACAACAGCGACACGGCCACCATCGTCTGTTCGCCGCCGGACAGCAGCGAGATGCCCTGCAATTGCTTGCCGGGCGGGCGCGCGACGATGTCAATGCCGCTTTCGAGCACGTCGTTTTCGTCCGCGAGAATCAAGTCCGCCTTGCCGCCGCCGAAGACGTCGGTGAACATCGCGCGGAAATTGTCGCGGATGCGTTCAAAGGTCGTCAGGAACATCTCGCGCGTCTGGGTGTTGATGCGGTTGATGACCTCGAGCAGTTGCGTCTTGGCGTTGACCAGGTCGTCGTGCTGCTGCGTCAGGAAAGTATGGCGCTGCTCGGTCTCCTCGTATTCCTCGATGGCCACGAGATTCACCGGGCCGATTTCGTCGAGCCGTTTCTGCAACGCCTCGATCTGCTGGCCCACGGCCTTCCAATCCGTCGCCGCGCCGGCCGCCGCCATCTGTTCGGGCGTGAGCGTCTCGACCTGGGCCGGGCCTTCATCGGCGTAGGTGATGGTGATGCACTCGCTGCGGATGTCTTCGAGATTGAGATGATATTTCTGCTGCATCTTCTCGCGCAGGTTCTGCACCGACATGTTTCTCTGCGCCAGCTCGACCTCCAGGGTGCCGCGCTGGTTTTGCACTTCCATCAGACGACTGCGGTGCGAGCGCAGATTTTCCTCGCGCGTGCCGATCTCGGAGTCCTGCGCGTTTTTCTGGCTGATCAATTCCGCCGCCTGCGCATTGACCTGTTCGCGGTCATGCTGCAAACGCCCGATCTGCGAACGCGATTCCTGCATCTCGGATTCGGCCTGTTCCTTGCGCGAGACAAACGAGGAACACTCGCCGCGCCGCTGCTCGACCACCTGCGTGAGTTCGCGGATGCGCTGCGTCAACGCCGACTGCTGCTGCCGGAACGACGCGCTCAACTGCTCGTCCGCCGCCAGCGCGACCTTGCTTTCGGTGAGCGCGGTGTTTGCCGCGTCACGCTGCTGCCGGAGATTTTCCAGCTCGGTCGTCACTGCCACCACTTGTTCCTGCGCGGTCCGCTCGCGGGATTCAAGCTCATTCAACCGCACCGTCAGCGCTTCGCGTTTCTGCAAGCCTTCCTGTTCCTGCGCGGCGAGATTCTGCACTTCAAACACCACCGTCTCGATTTTCTGATGCAGCAGCCGGTTGGAATTGTTCAGTGCATTGAACTCGCCTTCGCGCGTGGCGATGGCGACTTCCTGTTCGCGCAATTCCGTCTGCGCCTGCTGCAGGCTGGCCTGCAATTCCGTCTGTTCGCTCAAGAGCGCGCCGCGTTTGCGGCTCGCTTCTTCCACCTGCTTTTGCAACTCGGCGAGTTCCGCCTGCAATTCGAGAATCTGATTTTTGCGGCCGAGAATGGACGACGGCGCCTTGCCATTGCCGCTGCCGTTCAGGTAACCGCCGGTGTAAATGCCATGACGATTCAACAGATCACCGCCGAGCGTGACGAAATCGCAGCCGGCGTGGCCGTTCTGGATTTGCGTGGTCGCCGTGGACAGATCGGCGGCGATGAACGTGCGGCCCAAAAGCGATTTCAAGAGCGGCTCCACCGACGGTTCGGCGTGAATCACGCTCATCGCGTGAACAATCTGGCCGTTCTGCAAACTCGCCTGCGCGGCATCGAACTTTTCACTCGGCGCCATCTCGCCGACGAACGCGAGCTGCTTTTCATCCTGATACTGCTGGATGGCCAGCGCGGCGACGCTTGCGCGTCCGGATTTGTTCGTGCTCAGGTCCGCGAGAATTTCCTGCGCGGATTCCGGCTGCTCGGTCAGCACGAGTTGCAGATTGTGGCCCAGCGCATTTTCCACGGCGGTGACAAATTGATCCGGCACCCGGATGCGATCCGCCAGCGAGCCGATGACCGAACGCGATTGCCGCAAGGCCGCGACGGCACCCGCGCCAAAACCTTCGCGCGAACCTTCGAGCTGTTCCAGCACCGTCAGGCGCGAATGCTTTTCCGCCTGCTGCTTGAGAAATCGGTCCTGCTCCAGCGACGATGCCTGCAATTCCGTCTGCAATTCGCGCAACCGGTTCTGGCGTTGCTCGACCGAGCCGCGCGTGGTCGCGACGTTCAGCTTTTCAACTTCAACGCTCGCGGTGAATTCTTGCAGACGGACTTCCAAGCCGGTGCGTTCCACTTCCAGCTGGATTTTTTCGGCGGAAAGTTTTTCGAGACGGACGATGTTGCCCTGCTTCTGCAAGTCCAGCGCGGTGATTTCGTTGCGGAGACGCGACAAATCCTGCGCGGCGGCGAAAGCCTCGGACTGCGCGCGGCGCAGTTCTTCCTGCCGCTGGCGCAAACCATCCTCGACCGCGCGCAAGGCTTCGTGCTTGGCCGACAAATTTTCCTTGTGCTGCTCCAGGGCGGCTTCGGCCACGGCCAGGCGTTCGGTCACGGTCATCAACTCGCTTGATGCCGCGTGACAGCGTTCCTCGGCCTGCGTGATTTCCGCAAGCGCCTTGGAATTTTGCGATTCAATTTCGCGCAGACGTTCCTCGTTGAACTGGATGCGGCTCTCGTGCCGGTCAATCTCGCCCTTCAGTTCCAGGCCGCGTTGCTGCTGCGCCGCGACTTCGTGTTCAAGATCCGAAAGACGCTCGCGCAACTGTTTGATCTCATCTTCGAAACGCAGGACGTCGGCGGAACCAGTCTCGATTTCGCCGCGCAGGCTTTCGGCGGTGTTTTGCTTGTCAGAAATCTCCAGCTGCAATACGTCGAACTGATGCCGCGCGAGCTGGGTGTCCAGGTGCTGCAACTCCATCGAAATCTGTTTGTAACGTTTCGCCTTGCCGGCCTGGCGTTGCAGCGAACCGATCTGCCGCTTCACTTCGCGGATGAGGTCGGCGATGCGCAACAAGTTCTGTTCCGTGTATTCGAGTTTGCGGAGCGATTCTTTTTTCTGCGCCTTGAATTTAGTGATGCCCGCCGCCTCCTCGAAAATCATCCGGCGATCTTCCGGCTTGCTGGAAAGGATCTGCGTGATGTGACCTTGCGCCAGGATGCTGTAGCTCGTGCGCCCGACGCCGGTGCCCATGAAGAATTGCTGGATGTCCTTGAGCCGGCACGGAACTTTGTTGATGAAATATTCGCTGCCGCCGTCGCGGAAAATCCGGCGCGTGATGGTGACTTCGCTGTAGGACACCTCGACGCCTGCGGCAAGCAGATGTTCCTCGTCCACGTCGCCGAGCGTGAGCGATACTTCACCCATGCCCATCGGTTTGCGGCCGTCGGTGCCGTTGAAGATCACATCCGCCATTTCGCCGCCGCGCAGCGCCTTGGCCGATTGCTCGCCCAGCACCCAGCGGATGGCGTCGGAGACATTGGACTTGCCGCAACCGTTCGGGCCGACAATCGCCGTGACGCCGGGTTGGAAGTTCAACGCGGTCTTGTCCGCGAACGATTTAAAGCCAAAAACCGTTAAATTCTTGAGATACATATGGACTGATATCGACTGCGTTTAGACAACCAGAATTGATGGCTCAAGTAAAGCCAAAACCACAACATAAAGGATACAACCGCGCTTGAGGCACAACTAATTGGTGAGGGACCAAGGTTGGCGCTGTGCCGGCAACCGCCGCTTTTTACCACAAATACGCCCTCTTTTTACGCCCGAATCAGGGTTCCGTCAAATGGTTTCTTTCAGCGCAAAACCTCCCGCTGTAAAAATAGTTTTTGACAGCCTCTTAGGTTTGCATCAATCTATCCGCATCCGTTGATTTGACGGACTCATAACGAGTGGTCGAGGGACTGGCCCGATGACACCACGGCAACCGATTGAACTTTGGTTTCAATGACAGGTGCCAATTCCAGCCCAGCATCATCAGCTTGGGAAAAATGAGAAGAGCACAACCGTTTTGTCGCCCCTTCTCGTCATGAGTCGGGGCTTTTTTGTTGCCCTAAATAAAGTAGGACAGGCGTCTCGCCTGTCCAGCCGACGGCGAAAGCCGGCGGCAAGAAACCGCTTAAGCGGAAAATGGCAGGCGAGACGCCTGCCCTACGTTAAATAATTTATGAGTGAAAAGCATCAGGGGTTCATGAAGGCGCTCAAGTGCCGCGAATGCGGACGCGAATATCCGCTCGAAGCCACGCACGTCTGCGAGTTCGACTTCGGCCCGCTCGAAGTCGCCTACGACTACGACCGCATCAAAAAATCCCTCACGCGCGAAACCATCCAGTCGCGCCCGAAAACGATGTGGCGTTACCGCGAGCTGTTGCCGATTGCGGGCGAACCCACCGTGGGCCCGCTCGTCGGTTTCACTCCGCTCGTCAAAGCCGACCGCCTCGCAAAAGCGCTCGGCATCCGCGAACTCTGGGTCAAGAACGACGCCGTCAATTACCCTACCCTGTCTTTCAAAGACCGCGTGGTCAGCGTCGCGTTGAGCCGCGCAAAGGAATTGGGTTTTGAAACCGTCGCGTGCGCCTCGACCGGCAACCTCGCAAACTCCGTCGCCGCCAATGCCGCGAGCGCGGGATTAAAATCCTACGTGTTCATTCCGTCCGATCTGGAACAGGGCAAAATTTTGAATTCGCTCATCTATGGCGCGAACGTGGTTTGCATCAAAGGCCATTACGACGAAGTGAACCGCCTCTGCGCCGAGATCGCCGGCAAGTTCGGCTGGGCATTTGTGAACGTGAATATGAGGCCCTACTACGCCGAAGGCTCCAAGAGCATGGCGTATGAGATCGCCGAACAACTCGGCTGGCGCTTGCCGGATCACACCATCGTCCCGATGGCGTCCGGCTCATTGCTGACCAAGATCCACAAGGGCTATCAGGAATTTACGAAGCTCGGACTCGTGGCACAGCACGACACGCACATCCACGGCGCACAGGCCACGGGCTGTTCGCCGATTTCCGTCGCGCAAAAGGCCGGACTCGATTTCTTCAAACCGGTGAAGCCCGACACGATTGCAAAATCGCTCGCCATCGGCACGCCCGCCGATGGTTTTTACGCGCTCAAAGTGATGCGCGAGACCAACGCCGCGGCCGACGACGTGACCGACGACGAAATCCGCGATGCGATCAAACTGCTCGCCGAGACGGAAGGCATTTTTGCCGAGACCGCCGGCGGCGTGACCGTGGGCGTGGCGAAGAAACTCATTGCGTCCGGGAAAATCCCGCGTGATTCGAGCGCCGTCATCTGCGTCACCGGCAACGGATTGAAGACGCTCGACGCCGTGCAAGGTCATTGCGGCAAGCCGCGCGAAATCAAGCCGAGCCTGCGCGAGTTCGAGGCGCTGCTGGCGCATGAAGAAAAAGTGAATGCGTAAATGACGCAAGTTTGAACATGAGTGCTCCATTGCTTACTGATGCCATGCCGGAGCTTGCTCAAGAGTTAGAATCACTCCTTGTCAAAGACGGTGAATCTGACTTGGCAGTTCAAGTGCGGCAACTTCGCATTGTTGATCGTTGCCGATGTGGCGACGATTTCTGCGCCACATTTTATACTGTGCCGCGACCAAATTGCGCATGGGGCGCTGGCCACCGAAACATTTCACTCGATTGCGAGACAGGAATGCTGATTCTCGATGTGGTGAATGACAAGATAGCGTGTATAGAAGTGTTGGACAGAGACGAAATTCGTCACAGGTTGCAAGAAGTTTTGCCTTAATTTGTATTTTCATCGTGACACAAAATTAAAATTCAATTTATGTCAAAGAAAGTCCGAATCCCCACGCCGCTCCGCAAGTTGACCAACAACGAGGAGCGGATCAACGCCGCCACCGTCAGCGAGGTGATCCGGCAGCTTGACCGTTCGTAGCTTAAAAGCTACAGTATGTCCGTGTTCGCCGCGCCCAAAGAAGTCGTCGCGTTCCGCGCGCGAGACGGGCAGGTGCCCTTCGAGAAGTGGCTGGACGATTTGGATGACAAGCGGGCGGTAGCGCGGGTGCTCGCCCGGCTGGCGCGTTTGCGTCAGGGCAATCTGGGCGATTGCAAACCGGTCGGCGAGGGCGTGAGCGAGTTGCGGGTGGATTACGGGCCGGGTTATCGCGTGTATTTCGGCCAGAAAGGGCGCACGCTGGTCGTGCTGCTCTGCGGCGGCGACAAGCGGTCGCAAGACCGCGACATCCGGCTGGCCAGACAGTTTTGGCAGGAATTCAAAGCGAACGAATGATGAAAGCCGTGAATTACAAAAAAATTTTAAAGGCGAAGCTGGACGATCCCGAACAGGCGGCGGAGTATCTCACCGCCTGTTACGAGGAAGGCCCGGAAGTTTTTCTGGTCGGCCTGCGCGACGTGGTTGAAGCGCAAGGCGGTGTCGCCCGCGCGGCGGAGTTGAGCAAGCTGAACCGGGAAAGTTTGTATCGGCTTGTTTCGCGCAACGGCAACCCGCGTTTGACGAGTTTGAATTCCGTTTTGTCCGCACTCGGTCTTAAAGTCGTTTTTGAAGCGGCTTGAGTTCCGCGCAATTTGAAAGATTAAGCAGAGAAAAAAATTGAAATTGAATTTATGCCAAAAAAAGTCCGCATCCCCACGCCGCTCCGCAAGTTGACCAACAACGAGGAGCTCATCGAAATCAACGCCGCCACCATCGGCGAGGCGCTCGTCGAATTGCAGACGCGCTTCCCCGGCATCCAGGAACGTCTCGTGGATGAAAAAGGCGAGGTGCGCCGCTTCGTCAACGTCTATGTCAACGAGGAGGACATCCGCTTCCTCAAAAACCGCGAGACGCCCCTCAAAGACGGCGACGAAGTCAGCATCATCCCCGCCATCGCCGGCGGCTAGAGCCAATTCAAAATGAAAAATGTAAAATTAAAAATCAGCCAAGCGGGGTGTTCGACGGCTGAATTCACTTTTGCATTTTTAATTTTTAATTTTTAATTTGAATCCTATGGCCACCAAGAAAAAGAAAGTTGCCGCCACCAAATCTAACTCGCCGACGCAACAGCGCCTGTGGCTGATGTATCCGCCCAAGCTCATCAAGAAGCCGTTCATCTGGGAGGCCGGCAAGAAATTCAAAGTCGTCACCAACATCCGCCAGTGCAGCGTGACCGACGAGATCGGCATCGTGTGCCTGGAACTGGACGGCCCGCGCGACGAGGTGAAGGCCGCCATCAAATGGCTGGAGAAACAGGGCGTGAACGTGGAACCCGTGGAGATTGGCGTGATCGCGGGTTAGACGCAGGGACATCGCGCTGCGATGACCCTGGTGGCACTCCGCAAAGAGCGCCGCAGCGCGGCGTCTCTACCAAAAACGAAACGGCGTGGAGAAAATTCTCCACGCCGTTTGGCTTAAAACTTTCAACTTACGAGTGGTGACGTTTCTTCACTTTAAGCTGCGTCGCCGCGTGCAGGAGTGCCGCTTCAACGGTGGCCGTTTCTTCATCGCTCAATTTTTCCGCCAGGCGGGCCTCGGCACGTTGACGCGCCTGTTCAGCCGCGGCTTCATCGATGTTTTCCGCGCGGATCGCCATGTCGGTCAGGATGGCCACGCGTTCGCCGGTCACCTGCACAAACCCGTCGCCGACGGCCAGGAAAATCTTCTCCATGCCTTTATGCGCGACAATTTCGCCCGCGACCAGCTGCGTCATCAACGGCATGTGCTGCGGCAGGATGCCCATCTCGCCCTCCGTGCCGGTGAGCGTGACCATGTCCACGTCCTCGGAGAACGTCTTCGTCTCCGGCGTGACAATTTCGAGTTTGATCGTGGCCATTTGATTTGGTTGAGAGTCGAAAGTTGAGAGTTGAAAGTTGAGAGTAAAAACAATCGTCTTTGACTATCCACCATCAACTAACAACCATCATGCTTCTTTGATTTCGTCAATGCCGCCCTTCATGTAGAAATTCTGCTCGGGCACGTCGTCGTGTTTGCCTTCGAGAATTTCCTTGAACGCGCGGACGGTGTCCGCGACGGGCACCTGCTTGCCTTCGCGACCGGTGAACACCTGCGCGACGGTGAACGGCTGGCTCAGGAAGCGTTGAATCTTGCGCGCGCGGAACACGGCGGTCTTGTCCTCGGCGGAAAGTTCGTCCATGCCCAGAATCGCGATGATGTCCTGCAAATCCTTGTAGCGTTGCAACACTTTCTGCACGCCGCGAGCCACGTCGTAATGTTCCTGGCCGACAAATTCCGGCGCGAGCGCGCGGGAGCTGGACGCCAGCGGATCCACGGCGGGGAAAATTCCCAGCTCGGCAATCGAGCGTTCCAACACGATGGTCGCGTCCAGGTGCGCGAACGTCGTCGCCGGCGCGGGGTCGGTCAAGTCGTCGGCAGGCACGTAAACGGCCTGGAAGGACGTGATCGAACCTTTCTTGGTCGAGGTGATGCGTTCCTGCAAGTCGCCCATTTCGGCGGCGAGCGTCGGCTGGTAACCGACGGCGCTCGGGGTGCGGCCCAGCAGCGCGGACACTTCGGAACCGGCCTGCGAGAAACGGAAAATGTTGTCCACGAAGAGAAGCACGTCTTGATTCTTTTCGTCGCGGAAATATTCGGTCACGGCGAGCGCGGAGAGTGCCACGCGAAGACGCGCGCCGGGCGGTTCGTTCATCTGGCCATATACGAGACCGATCTTGGAACCGGCCTCGATGATGGGGAGGCCATTTTCGCCATGCTCGGGATGACCTTTGGCGTCTTTCTTCACCTTGATGACGCCGGCTTCGATCATTTCGTTGTAAAGATCGTTGCCTTCGCGCGTGCGTTCACCGACCCCGGCGAACATCGAAACACCGCCGTGCAATTTGGCGATGTTGTTGATCAATTCCATGATGACGACCGTCTTGCCGACGCCGGCACCACCGAAGGCGCCAACTTTGCCGCCCTTCAAGAACGGGCAGATCAAATCAATGACCTTGATGCCGGTGGTCAACACCTGCGGACTGGTGGATTGATCCACCAGCGCGGGCGCGGCACGATGAATGGGATTATACTTGTCGGCTTTCACGGGCCCCTGCTCGTCCACGGGCTCGCCCGTCACGTTGAAAATGCGGCCCATGACGGCTTCGCCCACGGGCATGGAAATCGGACCGCCGGCGTCGGTGACTTCGCAGCCACGCTTGAGGCCTTCGGTGTTGCCCATGGCAACGGTGCGCACCCAACCGTCGCCGAGATGCTGCTGCACTTCGAGCGTCAGCTTGGTCTTGTCGAAACCCGGCGGGGTGAATTCGACGGTCAGCGCGTTGTAAATGGCGGGGAGCTGGCCGGTGAACGCCACGTCCACCACCGGTCCGATGATTTGAACTATTTTGCCTTGGTTCATGTTCTTAAAAAAATTAATTAGTTTTCAGCCGACCGCCATCTGCGCGGTGGTGATTTCGAGCAGCTCTTTCGTGATGTTCGCCTGCCGCAATTTATTATATTCGAGCGTGAGATCCTTGATGATCTGCTTCGCGTTGTCCGTCGCATTCTTCATCGCCACCATGCGGGCGCTCTGCTCGCTGGCTTTCGTTTCGAGCAGGATCTGGTGCATCTGAAAGTTCAAGCTGTGCGGCAGCAAGGCGCCCAGCACGGTTTCATCATCCGGCTCGAACTCGAACACTTCGGGGCTGCCGCCGGCAGGCAGCTCCTCTTTCGGAGCGTTGATGCCCGCCGTCGCGGCGGAAATTTTTCCAATCGGCAGAAACGGCACCGTCTGCGGCTGCTGCGTCAGCGTGTTGATGAAACGCGGATACAAAATGTCCACGGCATCCGCGTCGCCCGCCAAAAATAATTCCTGGGCAAATTTTGAAATCGCCCGGGCTTCGGAAAACAGCGGTGTGTCCTTGTAGGAAAATTCCGCCAGCAACTGCCGCTTGGTGCGCGCGATGAACTGCGATGCTTTTTTGCCCGCCGTCACGAACACCGTGGTGTTCTTGTCCAGCTTGGCGGCTTCCCGAAAAAGGTTGCTGTTCAGACCGCCGCACAAGCCGCGATCCGAGCTGACCAAAATCACCGCGCGCTTGGCGACCGGCCGCACTTCCATCAGGGGCTGGTCGGCAGCGGACATTTTCGTCGCCGCTTCCGCCATGATCTCATTCAATAAATCTGCGTAAGGACGTCCAACCAGTGCCGCCTGCTGCGCCCGGCGCATCTTGGCAGCGGCCACCATCTGCATCGCCTTGGTGATCTGGGAGGTGCTCTTGACCGACTTGATTCGCCGGCGTATGTCGCGTGTGCTGGGCATGAAAATCGGGCGCCAAAGTTTCTACTTCGACTTGTCCGGTTTGGCGGGTGTCGCCGCGGGTTTGGCCGGCTCGGCGGACGCTTTCGGCCGGCCGACATCGTAGGTCTGCTTGAACTCGGTGACCGCCGTCTTCAGTTCGGCCGTCAGGGGATCGCTGATGGCTTTTTCCTTGCTGATTTTGGCCAGCAAATCCGCTTTGCGCGTCTGGACGAAATCCACCAGCTTGCCCTGGAAATCCTTCACCTTGTCCACCGGCACATCGTCCAGGAAATTATTCTGAACGGCCCACAGCACGAGCACCTGCACTTCCACCGCCAGCGGGTTGTATTGGTGCTGCTTGAAAATTTCGATGATGCGCTTGCCGCGTTCGAGCAACGCCTGCGTCTTCGCATCGAGGTCGGAACCGAACTGCGCAAACGCCGCGAGTTCGCGGAACTGGGCGAGATCGCCCTTGATACGGCCGGCGACCTGTTTCATCGCCTTGACCTGCGCGGCGGAACCGACGCGGCTCACGGAGAGTCCGACGGAAACGGCGGGACGCACACCCTGATAAAACAAATCGGTTTCGAGGTAAATCTGGCCGTCCGTGATCGAGATCACGTTGGTCGGAATATAGGCCGACACGTCGCCGGCTTGCGTCTCGATGATCGGCAGCGCAGTGAGCGAGCCGTTGCCGTATTTTTCACCGACGCGCGCGCTGCGTTCGAGCAGGCGGCTGTGGAGATAAAACACGTCGCCCGGATAGGCTTCACGGCCGGACGGACGTTTCAAAATGAGCGAGACCTGGCGATAAGCCACGGCGTGCTTGGACAGATCATCGTAGATGATGAGCGCGTCCATGCCGTTATCCATGAACCATTCCCCGATGGACGCCCCGGCGAACGGAGCGAGATATTGGTTGGAAGCCGAGTCGGAAGCGGACGCCGCCACGATGACCGTGTAGGGCAGTGCACCGTTTTCTTCCAGCACGGCGATGACGCGGGCGATGTTCGACTGCTTCTGACCGACCGCGACGTAGATGCTGTAAATCGGACGGAAATCCTTGTCGCCGGCGGCTTCGGCGGCTTTGTTGATGCGGGCCTGATTGATCATCGCGTCCACGCCAATCGTGGTCTTGCCCGTGCCACGGTCGCCGATGATCAATTCGCGCTGGCCGCGACCAATCGGAACCATCGCGTCAATCGCCATGATGCCGGTCTGGACCGGCTGGCTGACCGGCCGGCGACGGATGATGCCGGGGGCGATTTTTTCAACGGGGTAAAATGCGGATTCCTTGATCGGCCCCTTGCCGTCAATGGGCTCGCCCAGCGTGTTGACCACGCGGCCGAGCAAACCTTTGCCGACCGGCACCTGGAGCAGCTTGCCGGTCGTCCGGACTTCGGAGCCTTCCTTGACCTTGGTGTAATCGCCGAGCACGATGGCGCCCACTTCGGTCTCTTCGAGGTTGAGCGCGAGGCCGGTGATGCCGTTGCCGAAATCCAACATCTCGTTGAGCATCGTGTCGGTGAGGCCTTCGATCTTCGCCACGCCGTCGCCGATTTCGCGCACGGTGCCGACGTTCTGTTTCGCCGTCGCAGTCTTGGCACCGGCGATCTGGGCTTCAATTTCCTGTAGCAAATTACTCATAAATTCCGATTAAAAACTTTGTTCCAACTTTTCCAAACGCGTCTTCACACTGCCATCGTAAAGGTCGCTGCCGACCTGGATCCGCAGGCCGCCCAGCAGGGCCGGGTTTTCAGTGAATGAAATGTTCACACCCGTGCCGTAAATCCCGTTGATCTGCCCGGTCACCTGCGTGCGCAAATCCGCCGCCAGCGGCGTGGCGCTTTCAACCTGTGCCGTGTGGAGTTCCACATCGAGCTTCACCAAGCGGTGCAGCCGTGACAAAATCGCCACGTAACCGCGCGGCTTCTGCGTGAGCACCAGCGAGACCGCCTGCCGGACGCGGCCTTCATCCAGCAAACCGTTGACCTGGCAGCTGCGGAACAATTGCCGGGCATCGCGTTGCGCCTGTTTGGAGATTTTCATTCCGGGTTTATCGGGCTGCCGAAGTCAGGTCCATCACGCCGCCAGCTGCTTTTGCGATTCCTCGGCGAGCCGGCGCTGGTCTTCCGGCGTCAGGATTTTGCCGGTGACGGTGGCGGTGGTCTGCACCACAAGGCGGCCCACTTCCCGTTTCAGTTCGGCGAGCATCCGCACATGATCCTGCGCGGCAGCCTCGCGGGCTTTGGCAACGATCTGTTCCGCGGCGGCGATGGCTTTCTGGGTCTCCGTTTCGCGCACGCGGGCAGCGGCCTGCCGCGCCTCATCAATCAGCTTGTTCGCCTGGTCACCGGCCTGCGTCAGAATTTTCTGGCGGTCGGCCTCGGTGCGGGCGAGTTCAGCCTTGATCTTGTCGGCGTTGGCAACGCTGTCGGCGATTTTCAGGCGGCGCGCTTCGAGCAGGGTGAAAATCGGCTTGTAAGCAAATTTCCACAGCACGAAAAACACGATGGAAAAGTTGATCAACTGCGCGATCAACTTCGGCCATTGGATGCCTAAGGTTTCGAGCATAACGCCTCAATTACTTGGTCGGGATCACGATCCAGGCCAGAATCGCCATACCCTCGGCGAGCGCCATGCCGATGAACATGAACGTCAGGATTTTTCCGGCCAGACCGGGGTTGCGGCTCATGGCGACGACACCGCCGGCGGCGGCAATGCCGATACCGATGGCTGCGCCACCGAAGGCCAGACCGATGTGAAGATTTCCGTAAGCTTCTGCGAGCATCATATACTTTCTTTCGTTTTGGTTTTGGTTGTCACAACCGTTGGCATCGCTGCGCGGCTGCAAATTTTGTTCAGTGAGTTCAGTGACTGTGGCCGGTTTCATCCGCAGGCGTGCACAGCGTGCCGACAAACGCAATCGTCAACATCGCAAACACGAACGCCTGCAACAGACAGACGACCACTTCAAAAAAGTAGCTCGGCAGCGCGACCAGCACCGCGAACCACAGGGGCTTCTGCGTCAGCGCCATCGTCAACATGGTTTCGCCGCCGAAAATGTTACCGTAAAGACGCAAGGCCAGCGCCACCGGACGGATGAACACAACGGAAAACAAATCCATGACGCCGATGAAAAGGAACAACAGCATCAGCGGCAGAAACGCCCATTTGTTCGTTTCCACCTTGATGCCAAAAATGTGCCGCACCAGCCCGACCGGGCCGTTGTAAACGAACGCCCAATAAAGACACATCACCAAAAAGATGCCCGCCATCGCCACCGTCAAGTTTGCGTCGGACGTTGGCGGACGGAAGAACGGGGTTTCCGCATGTGAGATCGCAAACGGCAGCGAACTGGACGTGTCACGAATCCCGTAACCAATGCTGCCCACACCCGGCAGCAGATCCACGAAATTCGAGATGACGATGAAAATAAAAAACGTGGTGGCGTAGGGGAAAACCCAGCGCACAACCTTTGGCTCCAGCACGCCGCCGGCAAGGTTTTCCCAGATCTCGCAGATGGATTCAATGACATTTTGGCCGCCAGTCGGGACTTCTTTCAAATTCCAAGTCGTGAGGCGAATAATGACCAAAATCAACAGCGCCACAATCCAGGTGCAGATCATCGAATTCGTCACCGGCAATGGGCCGATATGGAAAACCGTGGGTGCAATCGGCGCGACGGGTGGTGCTTCGGCATGACCGGCGGTCGCTGTCGCAGCCTCCACGGCTCCTGCGGCGGGCTGGTCGTGGGTGGTCTGCGCGCCCACAGCCAACGCGAAGATCGCGACGAAAAGGGCGCAGAGCAAAAAGATTTTTCCGGATTGCTTCACTTAAAAATTGTTTCGGACAACACGAATTGCGCGGTGAGTAAACCGGCGGAAATCCGAGAACCCAAAATTTGCCGCATCGTGAAAAATTTCACAAGGACTTTTTGATTTTTTTTTGCCGCAGCAGTTGCCAGCCTTCCGGAACCCGGTCAAATCCAGTTTTTCCGCAACGATTCCGGCGTTGCCCCGCGTTGGCGCAAGGTCCGCAGACTTAACGCGTCATGCCGTTTCGCCAGCCGCACGCCTTCTTGGTCCAGCATCAGCGCACAATGGAAAAAATCCGGCGGCGTCAAGCCGAGCGCGCGATACAGCAAAATCTGCCGCGCGGTGCTGACCAGCAGATCCGCGCCGCGCACGACTTCGGTGATCTGCATCGCCGCGTCATCCACGACACACGCGAGTTGATAGGCCGGCACGTCGTCGCCGCGCCACACGATGAAGTCGCCAAAATCTTTGCCGGCGACGAATTTTTGTTCGCCGCAATTTCCGTCCACAAAGGAAATGGTCTCGCCGTCGGGGACACGGAAACGCCAGGCGAAACGAGTTGATGGTTGAGAGTTGAGAGTTGAGAGGCTTTTGTCCCTGCAGGTTCCCGGATAAATCGGTTCCGCATCATTTTCCGCGTGCGGCGCGGTGACGGCGGCCTGGATGTCCTTGCGCGAGCAGGTGCAAGGATAAATGAAATTGCCGACGTGGAGTTTTTCCAGAGCCGCACGATAGAATGGATAACGTTCGCTTTGATTATAAGGTCCAAAAAGTCCGCCGCGGTCCGGACCTTCGCTCCATTCAAAGCCGAACCAGCGCAAGTCCTCCAGCATCACGTCCACAAATTCCATTTTGAAGCGCGTGGAATCCAGATCCTCGTTGCGCAAAATCAAAACACCGCCGTTCGCGCAGGCGCGTTCTTGCGCGGTCCAGAAGGTCCGCGCATGGCCGAGATGCAGATGGCCGGTCGGCGACGGCGCGAGGCGTCCGCGATACACCGGCGGTGAGGTCTGGGGTCTGGGATCTGGCATCCGGGGCACATTCACGCCGTGAAATAAACAACGAAGCAACGAAGGAACAAAGTTTTCTTTTCAACGCGTCGCCTTGAACGGCCATGGTTCCCCTTCCTACTGCGCGCAAAAAATGTTCAGCCTGCATCAAGGCGATGAGGTGCTGGCCACCGAGGTGCAACATCTCCCGACTTACGCCTGGCAACCGCCCGCCAGGAAAGTCAACGGCGTGGAACAACCGCTTCCCGCCACGCGCGAAGTGAAGTCCCTCTTCTACTCCGCCACCCGCGAAACCGGCAGCGGCAAGATCATCGTGAAGATCGTCAACCGCGCGGACGCGCCGCAGGCCCTGAAGATTGAAACCAACGGCGTGAACGCAATCGCCGAAAAAGGCACGGCCACCGTGCTGAAGGCGGACAACCGCGACGCGACCAATTCGCCGGTTGACCCCAAGAACGTCGTGCCAACGATGGAAACCGTGGACGGTCTGGGCACCACCTTCCCGCGCGCCTTCCCGCCTTGTTCAATTACAATTTTGGAACTGCAATCGAAATGATCAAAACCGGCAGGAGCCACTGGCGACCGACTGAGTAAGCACGCGGCCATGCTTTTGGTCTGTCGCCGACGTCCGATCCACCTCTGGTCTTTCTCCTTTTGCCCGCGTGATTTTTCCGCCACACTCCGCACATGGAGCTGGCGATAACGGCGATCTTGATTTTCGCGGGCGCGAGTTTCTTCTTCGCGCTGGCCGAAACGGCGCTCTTTTCCCTGGGCCAATGGCAGGTGCGACAACTGGCGGAACGCCATCCGCGCCGGGGCAAAGTCGTGGCCCGGCTGCTGGCACAGCCACAAGACCTGCTGGCGACGCTGGCGCTCGGCACCACGTTCGCCAACGCCGCGATGCTCGCGATCGCCCTGCGGATGGTGTTCAACGCGCATTGGGCGCTGGCTGTGACAATGATCGCGTTGCTGGTGTTCGTGCTGGTCGGATGCGAGGTTTTCCCAAAAACGCTGGCGGTGCGCAAACCGGAGCGCTGGGCATTGCGGGTCGGCTGGCCGATGTTGATTTTTCAAACCATCAGCACGCCCTTGTATCGCACGGCACAGCGGCTGAACGCAGTGTTTCTGAAAAAACCCGCCGCGCCCGCCGCCGCGCTCGCGCCGGCGCTTAACGATGCAGAATATCAGGAGTTGCTGGACATGGCGTTCCGGCAGGGCACGCTCGCGGAATCGGAGCGGGAAATCATCCTGCAAATCATCAGCCTCGACCAGCGCATGGCGCGCGACGTGATGCGCCCGCGCGCCGGCATGGCGTGCATTTCCGATGACGCGACGGTGCCGGAGATGATCGCCACCGCCAAAAAATTCAAGCATCGCCGTCTGCCGATCTATGACGAAACGCCCGACACGATCGTGGGCATCCTCAACACCCAGGCGCTCCTGCTCGACCCCGGGATCGATCTTTCGGAGGTGATTGAATTCCCGTCATTCGTGCCGGAGACGATGAACCTGCTCCAGCTGTTCCAAAGCCTGCAGAAACAACATCGCGGGCTGGCGGTGGTGCTGGACGAATTCGGCGGCGTCGCGGGCGTGGTGACGATGGAGGACATCCTCGGCGAACTCGTCGGAACGATTCGCACGATGTCGCAGCCGGAGGGTTTTGTGATGGAAAAAATCTCACCCGGCCGATGGCGCGTCAACGGCACGATGCGGCTGGACGATTTCCGCCGCGAATTTCCCGCGCTGCCCGAGGTGGGGGAGGTCGAGACGATGGGCGGCCTGCTCACGCATCTGCTCGGCGTGGTGCCGGAGGCGGGCGAGACGGCGGTGTTTCAGGATTTGAAATTCACCGCGCAAACCGTGGACGAGCGGCGCGTGCGGGAGCTGCTGGTTCAACGAATCAAATGAAGCGCCAACATCCAAGCTCCAACATCCAGAGAAGCGCCAAACCCCAAGTGCCAAACAAGGTGATTCGCCGCGATGATCCGTATCTTCGGGACGATTTCACGGTTTTGGAATTTGAACCTTGGAATTTCTCTGGAGCTTGGATGTTGGAGCTTGGAATTTTCCAAACATGGACCTGAACCTTTTCAACTGGGTCGTGCTGGGTTTGTGCCTGCTGCTGTCGTTCCTGCTGTCGGGGATGGAAGCGGGCGTGTTCGCATTGAACCGGCTGCGCGTGCGGCGGCTGGCGCGCGCGGGCAACCCATCGGCCATGCTGCTCCACGGTTTTCTGGAAAATCCGGAAAAATTCTTGTGGACGATCCTGGTGGGCAACACGCTGGCGAATTTCATGATCCTCGGATTTTCGCTCGCCAAAATCCACGAATATTTCCTGGGCAACCGCTTTTGGACCATCGGCGTTTTCGCCGCTTCGGTGTTCTTGTTCTACACATTTTTTGATCTGCTGCCGAAGATGCTGTTCCGCGCGCACCCGAATTCGTTGTGCCTTTCCGCCGCCAATGTCTTCCGGTTGGTGCATTTCAGCCTGCTGCCGCTGGTGGTGATTGTCGCGGACGTGTCCAAAACGATTTTGAAATGGACGGGCGGGCGGGCGTTTACCGGGCGGCTGTTCGGCAACCGCGAGGAGATGCGGGCGGTGATGCAAGAATCGGCGCAGGCGTTCACCAGCGATGAGCGCACGATGATCAACCGCGTGCTCGACCTGCAGAATTTCACCGTCGGTCAGCTCGCCACACCGCTCGCCAGCATGGTGTCGGTTGAACAGGACACGTCGGTGGGCGATGCGTTGAAGCTGGCGCGGGAAAAGCGTTTCTCACGCCTGCCGGTCTATGAACTGCGCGAGGGCCGGCGGCGCATCGCGGGTTTGTGCGAAGTCGGTGTGCTGCTGCTCGGCGACACGCTGGATTTGAACAGTCCGGCAGCTCTGCATATGACGCCTGCGTTGTTCATGGAGGAGGACGTGCGGCTGGAGATCGCCCTGCGCCGGATGCAGCGGGCCGGTCAGCGGCTGGCCATCGTGCTGGCGCGTGACGGCGGCGAGGTCGGGGTCGTGACGTTGGAAGACATTTTAAAGCTGATGTTTGGCGAGGTGAAATTGTGAGTGATCCGGTTTTGATCGTGCTGAAGATCCTGGCGCTGCTGGCGCTGGTGCTGCTGAACGGCTTTTTTGTCGCGGCGGAACTGGCGCTGGTGCGCATCCGGGACACGCAGCTCGAGGCGCTCGTGGCCAAGGGCAACCGCCGGGCGAAGATGGCGCGGCACATCATCAACCACATTGATGCTTACATCAGCACGACCCAGTTCGGCATCACGCTCGCGAGCATGGGCCTCGGCGTGGCGGTCGAACCGGTCTTCCGGGATCTGCTGGCACCGATCTTTGAACTGTTGAAAATCACTGCGGAAAATGTGCAGAGCGGCATCGCCATCGGCGTCGGTTTTTTTGTGAACTGTTACCTGTTGATCGTCATCGGGGAACTGGTGCCGAAGGCGATCGCGATCCGGCGCACCTTGAATACCGCGTTGTGGGTGGCCAGTCCGCTGAACTGGTTTTACCGCATTTCCTACCCATTCATCTGGCTGCTGCACCGCTCGTCCCAGTTCGTGTTGCGCCAGCTGGGATTTTCCACGGAAGAATTCCACAGCGTGCATTCGGAGGAAGAATTGCGGCTGCTGCTTTCGGCGTCGCAAAGCGCGGCGGGCGGCACGGCGGTGGGACGCAACATTGTTTTGAACGCGCTCGATCTCCGCCATCGCACGGCACGTGAAGTGATGCGGCCGCGCCACGAGATCACCGCCTTTAACACCGACGCGACGATTGCGGAATGCCTGGTGCTGGCGGAAAAAACGCGTTACTCACGTTTTCCCATTTGCGAAGGCGGCGATCTGGACAAGACCCCGGGCGTCGTCCACATCAAGGACCTTTACGCGTTGCGCGACAGGGCGCAGACGGCGGCCGAGTTGCTGCCGGCGGCGCGCAAGCTGATTTACGTTCCCGAAACGGCGCGGCTGGAAAAAATGCTGCAATTGTTTCTCGAACGGAAATCGCACATCGCCGTGATTGTGGACGAATACGGCGGCACGACCGGCATTGTTACCCTGGAAAATGTGCTCGAAGCGCTCGTCGGGCAGATCCAGGATGAGTTCGATTCCGAAAAATCCGAGCTGTCGCGGGTTGGCGAGAATGTCTGGGAAGCTGCGGGCACGCTGCCGCTGCACGAGCTGGAAAAAATCATCGGCACGGTGGAGCACGACGAGGGCATCGCGACGGCAAGCGGCTGGCTGACGCAGCGGCTGGGCGGCTTTCCGAAAACGGGCGACACGCTGACGGTGGGCACGTGCGAATTGCGCGTGGAGGAGATGGACGGCCGGCGCGTGGCACGATTGAAATTGACAAAGTGCGAATAACGCAAACAGCCTAAGAAATGAAGTTTGATTTAACCATCGTGATGCCGTGTCGCAACAAAGCCGACATGAGCGCGGAGTGCATCCGCAAAGCCTGGCTGGGTTTGCCTGCTCGTGTTCATCGTCGCCTGGCGGCAGGGCGGGAACCTGCGCTGGACGGTGCTGCGGCTCTCGCTGGTATTTGTGACCTTCGCCATGTTCATCAGCGTCGTCTGGAGCACCACCCATTCGGATCCGGGAATTACACTGGCGCGCTGGCCGGCAGCGAGCGCATCACCGGCGAACGCTATCTTTATCCGGCGATTGATGTCATGGTTTGTGGCGGGCTTCGTTCTGCTGGTCAGCGCTGCGCCGGACAAACCCGTTCCGCCGCCTGAACCCAGGGCGAAGCCGCCCGCGGCAAAACCCGGACGCCGCAGGAATTGACCGGACTCACCATCTCGCACCACGGACAGCGAGCCCGGCGGTGACGAGGCCAATGACCGCATCCGTGACCACTGCCACCCAAAGCCCGTGCAAGGCCGAAATGACGCCGCACAATACAATCGCACCCAGCCAGACTGCGAGCGGATGAAAATCCGGCATGCTCCGTTTGCTGAGTTGTTTGTTGATCAAAACCGGTGTGACGAACGCGAGGATCAGCAGCGTCACCACCAGCCAGCCAACCGCGTTGGACACCGGCGCGGCTTGCGGCGTCAGGGAAAAACCACCCGCCGTCCAGATCCAGCAATGGGTTATGCGCGTGGTGACCGGTTCAAGCGCCCAGTCAAACAACATCGTGAACAGCGCCGTCAGACCCAGCAGCCAGAAACCATAGGCGCGCATCTTGCGCCAGGGCCGCAGGACGAGCCGCGCCACGCTGCGCGAATTCAAAACCGCGACGATCCAGAGCAGCGGCACGATCCACGGCAGCATGCCGAACAATCTCAGGCCCGCGGCCGAGCCGAACAGCACCGGGCCGAAGGGGATTCCCGTCTTCGCGCAGAGAAGGTGTGCCAGACTTCCAATGAGCGCGGTCATGGACGCGGCCAGCAAAACATTTTGCAACGGCAACTGCCGGGCCAGCGCCACGAGCGTGCTGAAGGTAGCGGCCAGCATAAGCAGGGCTTCCGGCAGGCGGGCGTCCGCACCGGTGAACTCGGCGATCAATGCGGACAAAAATGTGACGGCCAGCAAAAATGTGGACACCCAGTGCACCCGGCTTAACAGTTTTCCACCAGCGGCGGACCCGAACGATCTCTCCAGCGTGACAGGTGTTTGCATGATTTCCGGCAGAATATGGATTTTCCGACACCGGCAAAGTTTAATTTTCAGCCGTCCGGAAATTCCCTTGTTTCATGGCGGCAAACTTGCTTTCCTCAAACTCAATTATGACGCTGGACGAAGTCAAACTTCTTATCAAAACCTGCACCGGGCAGATGGACGCGCTCTACGGCAAGTTCGTGTTCGACGAATGGGCGGTTGTGTCGCTGGCCGAAAACAAGGCGCGCGTGCTCTCCTATGTCGGCCCGCGCAATGATGATTTCCTCAGGAATTTCGCCAACGACCTCGGCTCCCTGCGCACCGAACTGTTGGGCACCGATTACGGTGTCGGCGATTTCGCTTTCGCCCGGCACGCCACCGGGACGCATTTTGAGGCGTTCATGGTCCTGGGCGCGGGGATTTATCTCATCTGCAACAACACGGGTGAATCCATGGACACTCTGGCCAAGGATCCGAAATGGCTGAACGCGCAGGTGCCCTTTGCGGAACTGGGCGACCAGGTGCGGATGAATCCCTTGTTCGTCCATTCCGACACCAATTTCTTCAAAAAATAGTCGCCCCCGCGCGACCGGTGTCAACCGATCAGCCCTTTGAAGAGAAACACCCCGTAAGCCACGATCAGCAGGTAGCCCACGATCCGCGGCAATCGTCCGAAGATCGTCACGCAAAGAAAATGCACCAGGGTCGCGCCCAGCAGAATACAGACGCTGGTGGTGAAGAACGGCGAGATGATGATCGGGTGATACAACGCAAAGATGCCGACGCACAGAGGGATTGAGACGTGCGAATCGCCCACCTGCGAGGCATAGACCGTTTCCGGCTGGCCACGCCACGCGTAATACATCGCCAGCAGCGCGTTCGGCAGCACCATCAGCCAGCCGCTCAACCATCCCATGTATTCTGCACTGACGAAGCCCGTGTGGATGGTCGCCACCCATTTCACCAGCCAGTCAACACTGAGGTAAATTCCATACGCACCGACGCCAAGCAGCGCCAGATCCAGCGGCAATGTCCAGCCCAGCGACTTTCCCTGGCGCACGTTGTGTTTCAGCACGTCGAAAACATGGAAGCATTGCCAGAACAGAAACAGCCCGACCAGCACCACGCCATCGTTAAAATTGATCTTCCCGTCGCGCCCCAACGCCCAAACGGCCCCGGTAAAAAACGCGACCGCCGTGAGCGTGAGCAGCAGCGACAGCCGGTTGAGTTCGTGCGTTTTTCCGGCGGCGTTGTTTTTCCTGGGCGACGAACCGTCCTTGCCGCTCTTTTTCTCCGGCAACACCCGGATACCCCAGATGATAGCCGGCAGCCCGAGCACGAGGGTCATGTTCGTGACGTTGTTGACGAGCGAGTTGGTCATCACGTCCTGCCCGTTGCCGCCGTTGCGGCCGAGGATGAAGGCGAAGATCAGGTTGCCCAAGCCGGAGCAATACGGCATCACCAGCGTGCCGAGCACCGTGCCTTCAAAGCCGCGCCCGCTCATCACCTCCAGCCGCCAGATCATCAGGAAGGAAGCCGCAATGAATAATGTAAGAAACAGCCAGGGCGCATATTCCCCCGTGGCTTCGATTATGCGGTTTATCGTGTGCGGCACGCGGCGGAGTCTAGTGAAAAGCTTTGGGAGGCGCGACATTGATTTTTTTATCGACGAATTGAACCAGGATGAAGCACGGATCTTTTGACGCGGAGTTCATGGCCACCCCGGATTATTGGCCGGTGGTTCGCGGTTGTTTATTGATTTTGTGTGTGCTAAACAGAGCCGCGCATTCTTGGGAGCGAGTCATGAAATCATATCCACTATCTTTAATTGTGCTGGCATTGTTCGCCAGTCTGGGCTGCGTTGGCGCCCAGAACTTCGTATTGTCTTCAACGAACATTGTCAGCATGAACCCGTTCTCGGTTCTCGCGGCCGATGTCAACGGCGACGGCAAAATGGATGTGATCAGCGGCCAGTATGGGTGGCAAACCCTGACCGTGCTGACGAACAATGGCAACGGAACATTCTCTCTTTGCTCAACCAACGGCTTGGATGGCGGTGCCTATTCATTTGGCGTGGTCGCGGCGGATTTCAATCAGGACGGCAAAACGGATCTGGTCTGCCTGCACGAAGCGTTTTCGGATCACCTGACGATGCTGACCAATGACGGCAGCGGGAGCTTCACTGCGGCCTATTCCTTCAATACGGATGCATTTCCTCCCACTTCAATTTGTGGAGCGGACGTGAACGGCGACGGTTACCCTGACTTGATTGTTGCCCACAGTTATTTTGGCGCGGTGACCATTTTGACCAACGACGGCAGCGGAAATTTAGTGTTTTCGGCAACCTGCAGCGTTGCTGTCGGCCCGGTCTGCGTTGTCGCGGCGGATGTGAATGGCGATAACAAAATAGATTTGCTCACCGGCAATCAAGGAGTTTACCCGGACTACGCCGGGTCCATTACCGTGTTGACCAACGACGGTTCCGGCCAGTTTGTTTCCAACACAACTTATGCCATGCCTACCAGCTTGAGTTGCTTGGTGGCCGCCGATGTGAATGGCGACGGCCATGCAGATTTGATCACCGCCAATGCCGATCCCATGGCCGGCACTTATCAAGGCATCCTCACGGTGCTGACGAACAATGGCAGCGGGATCTTCGGATCCAACGCCATTTACACGGTCGGGCAAAAGACGGCTTCGCTGGCGGCGCCGGACATGAATGGTGATGGAAAAATGGATCTGGTTTGCGCGAATGGAGACGACAATAACGTCATGGTGTTGACCAACGACGGAACCGGTCATTTCACCATCGCCTCCACCAGCCCCGCCGGCCCCGAACCGCTGGCGCTGGCGGCGGCGGATGTGACCGGCGACGGCAAGCCGGACTTGATCTGTGCCAATTCCTGGAACAATACGCTGACGGTGCTGCTGAATTCGCCCGCGCCACCAGTCCTCGATTTCCGGGTTACCCTGACGAACACTTTGGCTTTTTCCTGGTCGGCGGCCTGGCCGGGTTTTGAGCTGGAACAAAACCCGGATCTTGGCACGACCAATTGGACGGGCGTGACCAATTCGATTGAAACAACAACCGGAGTGGAGCAAGTCATTCTGCCCTCGCCGGCCGGAAACAATTTCTTCCGTCTCGTTCACCCCTGACCGCAACAAGTTTTCAACCGTTTCCGCGGCGGAAATGGGCGCGCGCCAATTTTTCCAGTAAGGTGCTAACGATGGAGATTGGACAGGCCGTTGGTTCCTTTGACCGATTCCACGTGCCAGTCAAAGAAGGCGGCGTTCCGGATGTCCGAGCCATGCACCGCGGAACGGGAAATCCACGAGTGCCACCATGGCGGATTGTTGGTGCCGTCCAACTGCTGGTCGGCATCGCGCAAGGCAAACGTGCCGCTGAAGTTGTTGGTGACGGCCGCGAGCCAGCTCAAGCGCATCGGCTTGAAGGGCGCGCCCGTCACGGGAGGTATGGTGTTGTCCGGATAGCCGAATGGCCGCGTGGTGTTGTCGATAGTCCTGGTGCCGGGAAGAAAACGCAGCGCATTCCGCGACGCGAAATTGATCTGTTCGCCATCGGGCACGAGCGCGGATTTGATTTTCATCTGCGCCGGACACGTCAACACTTGGGGCACAAATGAGTTTGTCCCCAACGTCGCGGGATCGGCCAGGCCGAGGTAGGACCAAAGGTAATTGCCGATGTGCGGGTAGGCGGAAGTGACGCCGGTGGTATTGTCATAACCCGAGGCGATTCCGATTAGCAGCGGTCCGGGCAGGGAATCGTCGTGGTCGTCGGCATACATTTGAACGGCCATGGCCATCTGCCGGAGATTGCTGACGCAGACGATTCGCAACGCCTTTGCCTTGGCCGAACTCAACGCCGGCAGCAGCAGGGCGGCAAGAATGGCAATGATGGCGATGACCACCAACAATTCAATCAGGGTGAACGCGCGTCGTGGATTCATTTCGGATATAGACAACGCCAATGGAGATTCGTTTTGGTCAGCGTAACACCTGCGGAAAGGACGCGATGGGGGCGAAGGATTTTTTAGCCACGGATTGAACACGGATGAAACACGGATTTTTTGACACGAATTTCACGAATTAACACGAATTCAATTTGTGAAAATTTGTGAAATTCGTGTCACGGTTTTTCAAAATTCGTCAGGAGCGTCATCTTCAACATCTTTGAGCAGCCTTCCATCTTTGACAGACCAATCTAAAACTCGGTGTTCCAATTTTCCGAATGCCACGAGCAAACTTCCAAGCCGATTTACATCAGCAACGTCAGCGGGAATGCAGAACTCACACGCTTCTGTTTCTGGTGGCGGACGATTGTTGTTAATACGAATGCGAATTGCGCTATGTCCTGCTAAATCAAGCGGCAAAACTCGCAAACTGAAGAAGAAAGCAAAACGGTCTTCAGATTTTTCAGAACCAAGTTCATAAATAATTGTTTGCTCTTTGTTGCCAAGATAACCAAGCAATTTACCCCCAAGTTCATTTAGGTCTTTGGCATTATCAATAGTATCCAAGTCTACCATTCATTCTTCCGTTTGAGGCTTCAATCAACAGGTTCAAATGATACGGTTCTTCGTAAGGAAACCGCGTAATTTTTATTCCAGCTGTATTCACATTAACTTTTGATTCTTATCCGCCAAAACCCGCATGAGCAAGCGCACGTTCAATCCGCGCCAGTGATTTTTCTTTGCCCAAAACTTCGATCAGATGATACAGGCTCGGGCCGTGGGGATTGCCGGTGCAGGCGAGGCGCGTCGGGTGGATCAGCACGCCCACTTTCACGCCCAGTTCGGTCGCGGTGGATTTCAACGCGGCTTCGATGGCAGCGGCATCAAAGGCAACGAGTTTCCCAAAGGCATTGCGGAGTTTTTCCAGACGCGGTTTATTTTCCGGCACGAACGCCTTCTTCGCCGCTTCGGGGTCGTAGCTGATTTCGTCTTTGAAATAAAAACCGGCATAGGCGGGCAGCTCGGCGAAGGTCTTGATCTTGCCCCGGCAGGTGTCGAGCGCGGCCTTGACGTAGTTCAAGTCGAACTGGTTGGTGTCCACGCCGGCTTTCGCGAACGTGTGGACGGCGAGTTCGTAAAAACGGTCAGGGGCAAGTTCGCGGGCGTATTCGCCCTGGAGCCAGAGGAGCTTCTCGTAATCGAACCGCGCGTTGTGCCGCAGAATCTGCGGCAGGTCGAAGCGTTCGATGGTCTCGGCCAGCGTGAGCTTCTCGCGGTTTTCCTTGGGTGACCAGCCGAGCAGGCAGAGGTAGTTGACGACGGCTTCGGGCAGAAAACCGGTGTCCAGATAGCTGGTCAGCGATGCGCCCTGGTCGCGCTTGCTCATCTTGGAGCCGTCGCCATTCAAGATCAGCGGAATGTGGGCGAAATGCGGCGGCTTGACGCCAAAGGCATTGAAGAGCGCAATATGTTTGGCGGTATTGCTGACGTGATCTTCGCCCCGGATGACATGGGTGATGTTCATCTCAATGTCGTCAATGACGTTCACGAGGTGGAAGACGGGCTGGCCGTCGGAGCGTTGGATGACAAAGTCAGGATCCAGTTCCTCGCGGTCGGTGAGCGGCCGCACGACATCACCGATGACGAGGTCGTGGATGGTGATCGGCTCGCGCTGCATCTTGAACTTGATGGCGCCTTCGTGTTCATAAGCGAGGCCGTGCGACAAAAGGGCTTCGACCCGGCGCTGGTAATTGGTTTTGCGCTGGCTCTGGAAATACGGCCCGCAATCGCCTTTGCACGGCCCGGTGGCATCGCCGGTGAGCGGCCCTTCATCCCAGTTGAGGCCGAGCCAGCGCAGGCCGTTGATGATCACGTCCACGGCTTCTTGCGAATTGCGCGCGGCGTCGGTGTCCTCGATGCGCAGGACGAACGTGCCGCCGGTATGGCGGGCATAAAGCCAGTTGAACAAAGCAGTGCGCGCCCCGCCGATGTGGAGGTAACCGGTGGGCGAAGGGGCGAAACGAACGCGAGGTTTCATTTTAGTGTATTAAACGGTCGTTTTGATTGGCTTTTCGCCACGATGAACAACCCTGAAACATGATGACTTGCCATCACCGTCTATTCATCGCTTGGCATGGATCTACAAGCATCCGAAATCAGGGCGCTGGTTTCCTGGCTGGCGTCGGCAAAAAAACTGTTCAATCGTTCTACCGGAACCGCAGATGAAAAGGAAGCCCGAAAGCAGTCGGCGACGCACGAAATAGTTGCGTGCGTCAAGTTTTCACCAGCCGGCGTCACCGGCGCGTTTTTTTATTTGCGCCAATCAACCCAAAACTGGCCATCGCGATTCAATCTGGTCAGGAGAAGTTCACCACTTCATAGTGTTGGTGGTTTGAGCCTGTCTGCGCATGGTTTCGCAGGCTGGCTTTTTGTTTGCTGCTCCTGGCATACGGTGAACACCCCATAGACAAGACTGGCTGGTTTGGGCGACTATCTGGTTTGCTCAGCGGTTCCACGTCTTCTCAGCGGGGGTTACCCTTGCCCCTTGGACGTTGCTGCTGGGCTTTTTGTTTCCCCCACCACGTTGCCATGATGAACGATGGCATCACCGTCGCGGGTTTTTTATAGCCAAAACTGGCCATAGCAATCTAGCCGCGCCCGAGTATACTCAGCTCGTTGCAGGTTGGGGTGGGTGGGTTTGGCCAGCCGGCGTTTCACAGCGCCGGCTGGTTTTCTATTTGCCCCGCTTGCATTAGGTTATCACCCCATGGCCAGAAGCAACGAGTTTGGGCGACAATCTTGTTGGCTTAGTGGCAGACGCTTTAGCTGGTGAATAGGCACCCGCTTGTCCTTGGCGTCTACCACTAGGCTGTTTTATTTCCCCCTCACCACGCCAGCGGGCTTGTGCTTGTCCACGTTTCATCCGGCAAGACACCCCCAAACAATTCTCCGTTAGAAGATAACCGCTAGGCGGTAAACTGGGGTCGTAACGCGCCATCGCTAAACGGCAGAAACCCCATCACGACAAAGGTAAAACCTCGTTTTATCAATGAACCTGGAGGTCTCATGACCTTATTTTAACCCCAGAAAGCTGTGGGTGAATGCGGCTAAAAAAACGCCCGCGATTTGTGTTGGCGAAAGTTCCCGGGAACGGGTTAGAATTTCAGTTGCCATGGCGTTTCGTTTCAAAAGATCGGAATCAGCAGCCCAAGGGGTGAGGCGTTTATGCCGCGAGCGCATTCGCGTGGCCCGCTCGTTTTTGCAGGCCTCCGGTCATCCGGTCGCCGTCTACGGCGTGCGAAAAGAGATCAAAAAGCTGCGGGCGCTGCTCCGGCTGGTGCGCGGGGAAATCGGGACCAGCGCTTTTCGCAAGTGCACCAAGGCGCTGTGCACGGCAGCCGCCTGTCTGGCCGCGACGCGTGATGCGCGGGTGATGCTCCTGGCTCTGGAGAAAATTGCCGGACCAAACGCGCCGCAACGGTTTCCAGAAATCCAGAAGGTGTTGCGGAAAAACTACCGCGCCAGAACACGCGAATTTCGAGGCGGAAATTCCGTCACGATGGCGGACCGGATTTTGAAGAAGACCGGCCAGCGCTTGCGCGGATTGAAAATCAAGGCGTCCGGTTGGGCGGCGATTGAGCCGGGGTTGGAACAAGGTTATCGTCGCGGGCGCGAGGCCTGCCGGCTCGCCCGCAAGGCGCCGTCACCGGAACATCTTCATGAATGGCGCAAGCACGTGAAAGACCTCTGGTTTTATTTCTGCCTGTTGTCCCCGGCCTGGCCGGCGGCGATGCGCACCCGAATGGATGATCTGGAATTACTGGGCGTCCAGCTTGGCGATGACCACGACCTCTTTCTGTTGCAACACTTCGTGAACGACGCCACTGAGGGGCCACTCAAAGAAGCCGTGGCAGTGACCCGGCTGATCGAGACACGCCGGAGCCAGTTGCGTCGCGACGCACTGAGGCTGGGTTCACAACTTTACACCGAAACGCCCGATGTCTTCTGCCGCCAATTGGAAAAGCATTGGAAAGCCTGGCGTAAAGCCGGTTAAGCAAAGGAATCAGCTTCCCGGCACGCCGGAGTCAAGGCCGATCAGAAGCTGACATTCAACGTCCCGCCCAGGCCGCCGTTGTATTCGTGATAGGCGGGCGTCAGCGGATCGTCGGACTGCTTGATGTTGTAATTGAAAAAGGTGCGGAGGCTGATGTTCTGGTTGAAGTAATAGGCGAGCGTGATGCCAAACGTATTCAGATAATCGTTCCGGTCGGTCGTCTGGTCGGTGCTATATCGGTAGTTGGAATATTGAAAGCGGTAGCTCGGTTGCAGGACCAGGCGGCGGGCCAACTCCCAGCTCAGGGTCAGGCTGGTGATGTCATCCAGCCGGTTGTTGATCTCACTGGAACCGCTGGCGGCGTTGATGGCGATGGTATGGGGCGGCACATCCGTGAAATGATAGTCAAGCTGGTTGCCCACCGCGACAATGAGTTTCTCGTTGATGGGGAAAATGCGCTGCATCGCCAGCACCGGTAAATATTCCTGATAGGTTTGGTTGTAATGTTCCTGTTCCAACAGGCGCGTGTAACTAAAGCCGAGACTGAACTGCCAGTTGTTCCAAGAGTATCGGGCGCTGGTGAACAAGGTCTGGGCGTTGAAATCCAGCGAACTCATCTGGTGGTTGCCGTAATTATACCACTGGCTGATGCCGCCGGCGGTCAGTGTCAACCGGCCATCACCCAGCTTGAAGTCCGGCGGTGTGATCGCCGCCTGTGCCGTGTTGACGTAGACCGTGCTGTCCAAAATAAATTTGCCCTGGGCAAAGTTCGCGTTGTCAGAGTAAAACACCTGGCTGTCCAACCAGACGTTGAAATAATTCGGGCGCGGATTCTGCCGGAGAATGTGCTGCGGGCCGACATCCGTGCTTTCGCCCGGATACAATTCCGGCGCATTGGTGGCCAGCATCTGGCCGGGCAACGGCGCTTCAAATTGCCGCGCCTGCTGGGTGTTTTGGAATTGCTGCACATTCACCGGCTGGGCGCGCAGGGTGAGCAGGCCGGAGAAAATGAATGTGAGGACGGCGAGGGCGCGAAAAATTTTCACGGTGATGTAGAAATAAGAAACAACCCCGCACCCGCTTAATGCAGCTTTGAGATGGTTATCCCACCCCCGTTGTTCACGTAGTTTTGCGCGGGGTTCCCGCCGTAGGTGACGTTGTTGATGAAGTTGACCGCACCCGGCACGGACACCGCGCCGGTGTTGGGATTCGGCGCCAGCACGCCATTCAAGCTTTGCAGGCTGACGGTGCTGCCAGCGCCAAACGCCACGTTGATCAGGTTGATCGTATTGGCAGCCATGTTGACCGCGCCATAAGCGGCCAGGTCCGCATTATAGACGGAAACCAGATTGGGCGCCGTAAAACTGGCGGTGGCGCCCGGGCCGGTCGCTGACAGGGTATGACCGCTGGCGTCCAGCAAAATGCTGTCGCCCGAGTTGAGCGTCAGGAAATGCGCCTGGATGTCAGTATCCACCACCGCCACCGAAGCCGAACTCGAACTCAAGGTCACCTGGCCGGAGCCGGCGTCGGTGATGATGGTCGTTGGACCACTCAAACCGACATAGTGCCCGGCGACCGGGTGATTGAAACCGGTGACCACGAAGCCGTCCGACGAGAGGTTGACGGAGTCGGGAGCCGACAGAGTGACGCCACCGGCACTGTCAATGGTTGTCGTGTTTTCAAGGCTGATGGTCGACCCGGAGGCTAGACTCACTCCACCGAGCTGGTTGATCAGGGCGACGCTGTCCAGCGTCAGGGCGCCCGCAGAGGCGATCTGGAAATCTCCGACATTGGCCTGCACGGCAACGTTCGGCGCGAAAGTGATTTGCTCTCCGCCAATCAAGGCCAGTGTATTGTTGGCGGAAAGCCCGTTGAAGTTCACCGAACCTTCAATGTTGATGCCCTTGGACGCCACAAAATCAAATTCTGGTTTGCCGGCATAAGGACTCAAGTTCACGGTCAATCCGTTTGGATTGGACCCGGGCGTGTTGATGGAAATGTTTTTAGCGGCGAAACCCGTGAACTTTTGCCCGTCAAAAAAACTGTTGTCCGGAAGTGAAAACGCCGGATTCATAAAAATGCGCGCGGGGGGAGTGGGGATGTTTGCATCCAGCAAACTGGGCTGGTTGATGGTTGCGTCCGCCCCCAGCGCGGCCTGCACATCTTGAGGATTCACCGCATACTGAACCGTGTTGGCGTCCAGCACCTCGACCTGGTCGGACGTGGCGTTGTTGCCCGCCAACAGGCCGGTATCCGCCAGCTTGCCGGATTTGAGCAGCTTGTTTTGCCTGTTGATTTCATGATCGATCAACGGCAGTGAAGCCAGTGGATGAACGAAACCGTTCACCAGCAGACTGTGCTGGGTGAGGTCGTCCAGCCGGAAAAGGATGATCGGCGCAAGCCGGGTTCCGCCCGGCAGGATGAAGGTCATCTGCCCCGGCTTCAATTGTTGGTGCAGCCCGTTCGGCAACTTGATCGTCACGTCGTCCTCCAGGGAAATCACCTTGAAGCCACCGTTCGGCGTGGCCGAGACGATGAGCGTGGAGCCCAGCACCGATGCCGTCGCCGAGCCGGTGTGGATCGAGCCGCCGCCCTTGCCGTGCGGCGAATGGAACAGCAGGCTGCCCTGCTTCAGATCCACCGTGCGCCTGGCGGGGTCGAAGGAAAAAATCGTGTTCGCGCCGACGCGGGTGACCGTATCGTCCTGGGCCACCAGTTCCGCCCGCGACGCGGGGCCGGTGCGCAGGATGTCCGGGATGCTGAACAGGTCGTTGACCGTGGCGCTTTTCGTCGCCTGATCGGCGCCGGAAATGATCTGCACCTCATTGACCACCTGCGTGACTTTCGACTGCTTGAAGTCGGCGGCGGGGCTGGCGGGAACGACGGTCAGCCACGTGAGATACAACGAAAGGGCAATGGTTTTTTTCATGCGATGGGCCGGGTTCAATTGTTCCTTATTCACAAGATGAAGGACGCTGTCGGACGAGGCAAGTGAAAAGCGGCAAATGTCCTATTTTTCAGCCAGTGTGAAGGAGCCGTCCCAGTCTTCCGGCGGCGACTTTTGCTGGTAAGCCGCACATTGCAGCCGATACATGGTGCAAAGAAAATCTTCAGTGCCAATTTCCTTCCTGACATCGTCAAAACGCCCGGCTGCCTCAGAAAATTTTCGGCTGCGATAAAGTCGGATCGCATCGTGATAGGCTGCCAGCCATGCCGGGGGTGGCTGCGAACGGTCGCTGATTAAAACAAATGTTTCAACGGGCTTGATTTTGCCTTTGAATGCAATGGCTCCAACGTTCCGATAAATGAAATGCCCGCGCGTCAGCTTTTCCGCTTCCTCGCCGACTAGGATGTCCGTGTGAAACTGTTTGGTCGCGCTCTCCAGCCGCGCGGCCAGGTTCACACCGTCGCCCAAGACCGTGAATTCCATGCGCTGCGGATGACCAATATTCCCGACAATGACCTCGCCGTGGTTTACGCCGATGCCGATGGAGTATCTTTGCCGGTCAGGATTACCTTTCCAAGCATCGTTTAATTTTGCCAATGCCGGGCGCATTTGCAGAGCCGCGGTGACAGCGCGCTTCGCGTCAATGTCACCGCCTTCACTGTAGGTATCTCCCCATGCCGCCATGATCGCATCGCCGATGAATTTTTGCAGCGTGCCACGGTTTTTTTCCTGGATAATGTCCACCATTTCACCGAAATATTCGTTTAACTGCGTGACAAGTTTATCTGCATCGGAAGTTTCCGTCATCGTCGTGAATCCGCGGATGTCGCTGAATAAAATTGTTACAGGTTTCTTTTTTCCCCGCATGGATGCTTCCAGTGAACGCCTGTCAGCAAGAATAACACTGGCAACGTTTTTGGAAACATATCGGTTGATTACATTGCGGTAACGCCGCCGTTCAAGTTGCTCCATCGTGTATTCAAAAATGATCCCGAACGAGCCGGTGGATATAAAACAAAACAGCGCCGGCATCATCGGCACCACCAGCTTGTAATTATTGAAGATCATCTGGCAGATGACCAGAAAGGCCACAGTTGACCCGGCCAGCAGCAGTCCCTTGAGCAGCGCCTGCGGAATGCCCAGGCAGATCAGCAGCGCGAGAATCACCGCGCCAAGGACGATCCATAGATTCGTCCGCGTCGACGTTTCCACGAGCCACCCGCCTTGCAATAAGGCGGCCAGCATCTGCGCATGAATTTCCGGCCCCGGCGTTTCTCCCAGTTCACGGAACGGGGTGGAATGGACGTCGTGAAAAATCTCCGCCATCGGGCCGACGATGACGATCTTGTTTGACAAGGCGAGCCCGCCCTTAAACGGAGGCTTTTGCCAGAGTGCGTCCACAAACATGTTTTCCACCGGCCACGCGCGGTAGGTGTTGGCGGGGTTTTGAAAATTGATGAAGGTTTTATTATCGGGCGGCGGTGTGGCGATTTTACCCTTGAACTTTTCGGCAGTGCGCGCGGTGATGTGAATCAAGTTGTCGGGGATTTTCCCTTCGCGGATTTGCTTTTCCAAATAACGGGTAATTTGCGGATCAATACCAGGAGTATCCAATGTTTCCCGCTCGACAGAAGTTTGGTAACGGGCGCGGCGAACGATGTCGTCCTCGTCGGGCCAGATGTTGACGAGGCCGACCGCGGATTCCGTGCCGGGTGGCAATAGACGTTTGTTGGGTATGCTCAGTTTCTTGGTTTTGCCGGTGGGGCCTTCTTCATCCGCCAGCATTTCGCCGATGACAACGCGATCTTTATATTTTTCCAAAGCGCGGGCAAACACCTCATCGCCGTCCGTTTCACTGGCGAAAACGAAGTCAAACATGACCACTTTCGCGCCGGCATCCATGAGCTTTTGCAGGATCGCAGCGTAAACCGAACGATCCCACGGCCACGGCTGTTGCATCTTCTGCAGCGTCGGCGACGCAGCGACTTCCTCAGGTGCGAGTGAATCGAGTTGGAAGGAAGTTGTGCCAAAACCGATGAGCTTGATGCGCGGGTCAGGCAGGGTCTGGCCGCGCAGCAGATAGCGCTGGTCAATCAACGCGCCTTCCGCTTTTTGCCAGAGGTGCGAGGCCGTCAGCCACGTGGTCTGCGTCAACCAGAAGACTAGGAAACCGACGATGACGACAATCCACTTCGGGCGATGAATTAAAAATCGAACCATGAGCTTGGGAAACCCCGCCGCTGTTAAATCGCAAGCCGCGCGGCCCGGTTCAAGGAAATAAAAAAGGCGCTCCGACGAATCGAAGCGCCTGGTGAGAACCGATAAATTACTTGGTGCCGAGGATCGCGTCCTTCGCAGCCTTGGCGACGCGGAACTTCACGACGCGCTTGGCCTTGATCTGGATGGCTTCCCCGGTCTTCGGGTTGCGGCCCATGCGGGCGGCGCGGTTTTTCAGCACGAGCTTGCCGATGCCGGGCAGCGTGAAAGTGTCTTTGGCGTGCTTGTAAGCGAGCGCGGCCAGGTGGTCGAGGATTTCACCGGCCTGCTTTTTGGAGAGCTGCGCCTTCTCAGCGATTGCGGTGACGAGTTGGGATTTGGAGAGTGCTTTAGCCATAATGTTGTTCTCTTTCGATGGTTGTTGTTGTTCGTTTAGTTACAAAAGTCCTGTGACTTGCGAGGAATTAAAATCCTTCGCGCGCGGCACGCAAGCAAAAAAGCATAAAAAATCGCAGTATTTTCAGGGGTGGCCACCCGCGGACTTGACTTCAACGGGTAATTTCCGACCATCCGCGTGTGCCGTTGTTCACCATCCAGAACGAGTTTCGCTACGAGATCACCCGCAAGATTTTCGAAGGCGGCATGGGCGTCGTCTATGAAGGCGAACAACACGGCGCGCAGAATTTCATCAAGCGTGTCGCCATCAAAATCATCCGCCCGAGCTTTGCCAGCCAGAAGATGTTCATCGAGAATTTCGTCGGCGAGGCCAAGCTGGTGGCCGACTTGATCCATACGAACATTGTGCAGACCTATCATCTCGGCGAGGCGAACGGGGTCTGCTTCATCGCGATGGAATTGATCCGTGGCGTGAATCTGGAGCAGTTCTCCCGGCAGCTGGGCGACAAACGCCGCATCCTGCCCAAGGAACTGGCGGTGTTCATCACCAGCCGCGTTGCCCGTGGGCTGGCTTACGCGCACGCCAAGGCCGACAAGGATGGCAAGCCGCTCGGCATCGTCCACCGCGACGTGAGCTTCAAAAACATCATGATCGCCTTCGAAGGCGACGTGAAACTGACCGACTTCGGCATCGCCAAGGCGAAGGGGTTTCTCACCGACCAGGAAGGCGAAGTCGTCGCCGGCAAGGCCGATTACATGAGCCCCGAACAGGCGGATTTCCAGATCACCGACAAACGTTCCGACCTGTTTTCCGTCGGCGTCGTGCTGGCGAACTTGCTGCTCGGCAAAAATATTTTCAAGGGCGAGAACGCCGAGGAATCCCGCCAGCGCATCATGAACCAGCCGGTGCCGGACTTCCGCGCGCTGGATTCGCGCATTGACGACAAGCTCAATGACATCCTGCACCATTGCCTCACCCGCGACCTCAACCGGCGTTACGCCACGGCGGATGAACTGATGGTGGACCTGGAGTATTATATCTACGGTGCGGGTTACGGCCCGACCAACGAGACGCTCGGCAAGTTCATCCGCGAGCTGTTCGGCCAGACTGTTCCGGCCGCCGGCGCCAAAGCGGATTTGCAGGACAAGACCGTGCTGCTCGCCAACACCGCCAAAAAATGAAACGCGCCGCCTCCCAGGTCGTGAAGCTGGGGCTGCTTCAGACTGACGTATCCGCCAGCCCGGACGCGAACCTCAAGAAAACTGTCGCGCTCGTCGAACGCGCCGCGAAGAACGGCGCGCAGATCATCTGCACGCAGGAACTCTTCCGTTCGCAATACTTTTGCCAGAGCGAGGATCACAAGAATTTTGAGCTGGCGGAAAAAATCCCCGGGCCCAGCACCGACGCCTTCCGCAAGCTCGCGAAGCGGCACAAGGTCGTCATCATCGCCTCGCTGTTCGAGAAGCGCGCCTCCGGCGTTTATCACAACACCGCCGCCATCATTGACGCCGACGGTTCGCTGCTCGGCATCTACCGGAAGATGCACATCCCGGACGATCCGTTGTTCTACGAGAAGTTTTATTTCACGCCCGGCGACCTCGGCTTCAAGACCTGGCAGACGCGCTACGGCAAGATCGGCGTGCTGATCTGCTGGGACCAGTGGTATCCCGAAGCCGCGCGGCTCACCGCGATGCAGGGCGCGGAGATTCTTTTTTACCCGACCGCCATCGGCTGGCATCCGAGCGAGAAAAAGGAATACGGCGAACGCCAGCACGGCGCGTGGGAAACCATCCAGCGCTCGCATGCCGTGGCCAACGGCTGCTTCGTGGCGTCCGTCAACCGCATCGGTCATGAAGTCATCAAGGGCGTGGGTGGCGACGGCTTGGAATTCTGGGGCCAAAGTTTCGTGGCCGGAACCTCCGGCGAACTCCTCGCCAAAGCCTCCACGAACAAGGAAGAGATTCTGATCGTGCCCGTGGACCTCGCCAAAGTGGACACCACGCGCACGCACTGGCCGTTCCTGCGCGACCGCCGGATTGACGCCTATGGCAACCTGACGAAGCGGCTGGTGGATTAAGCAAACCACCGGCCAGATGTTGCCGGTCAGGATGGCTGATGGAATCTACTTTGCCGCGCTTTGTCTTACCCTGGCTTTTTCAATCCAAGGCTGAAGTTCTCGTTGTCTCGAAGCGTCGTGCCTGATGACATTTTGCCATGACTCAACAGCCTTGTCGTAATTGCTGTTGATGAAATCAATCAGTCCCTGATCATAGGCGGCGCTGGCAGGGTTCGTTTTATTCAGTTCAACCATCTTTTTGCAATCCTCAAGTGCGCCCGCTACATCCCCTTTGCCATAGCGCGCCCAGCCGCGAGTGCCGTAAGCATGGCCGCTTTGTGGATTTAGTTGAATGGCACGGGTGGCATCACTTATTGCACTGTCGAAATCGTTTTTCAAGTATTTGAACCATCCTCGATCGTTGTAGGCGCGAGCATTGTCTGGTTTCAACTCGATGGCTTTGGTGCAGTCGGCAATCGCCCCATCGAGATCGCCCTTCCTCTTCTTGGCACCACCCCGATTATGATAGGCAAGGGCATAGTCCGGCTTCAGCTCAATGGCTTTGGTGCAGTCGGTAATCGCGCCATCAGGGTCACCTTCGTATAATTTTAATAAACCACGATCATTGTAAGCACGAGCATTGTCTGGCTTCAATTCGATCACTTTCGTGAAATCGGCGATCGCACCACCGAAATCCTCTTTCTCGGCCTTCGCCATACCGCGATGGTAGTAAGCATCAGTATCGTCTGGCTTCAATTCAATCACTTTGGTGAAATCGGCAATCGCAGCATCGAAATTGCCTTTATGCGCCCTCGCATCTCCGCGAAGGCCATAAGCAACAGCATAGTCCGGCTTCAACTCAATGGCTTTGGTGCAATCGGCGATCACCCCATCGAAATCGTTTTTCCGTGTCTTTGCGATGCCGCGATTGTGATAGGCAAGAGCATAGTCCGGCCTCAATTCGATAGCCTTGTTGCAATCGGTGATCGCATCATTAAGATTGCCCTTGTCTAACTCCGCCGAACCGCGATTGCCGTAGGCATCAGCATCGTCCGGCATCAGCGCGATGGCTTTGGTGAAATCGGCAATCGCAGCATCAAAATTGCCTTTATGCGCCCTCGCATTTCCGCGATTGTCATAGGCAACAGCATAGTCCGGCCTCAACTCAATAGCTTTGGTGTAATCGGCGATCGCACCATCGAAATCGTTTTTCTGGGTCTTTGCGATGCCTCGATTATTGAAAGCAAAGGCATCGTCTGGCTTCAGCTCAATCGCTTTGGCATGATCGGCATTGGCGCCATTAACGTCGCCTTTCTTGTTCTTGGCAATGGAGCGATTGTTGTAGGCGTCGGCATAGTTCGGTTTCAACTCGATCGCCTTGGTGTAATCGGCGATCGCACCATCGAAATTACCCTTATCGAACTTCGCAGCGCCACGATTGTAGTAGGCACCAGCAAAGTCCGGCATCAATTCGATGGCCTTGTTGTAATCGACGATCGCGCCATCAAGATCGCCTTTCTTGCCCTTGGCTAAACCGCGACTGTTATAGGCGACCGCATGATCCGGCCTCAATCCGATGGCCTTGTTAAAATCAGCCATTGCGCCATCAAGGTCACCCTTATCCATCTTCGCAATACCGCGCGTGTTGAATGCCGTGGAGAATTTCGCATCCAGCTCAATAGCTTTGGTGCAATCGGCGATGGCGCCATCAGGATCGTTTTTATCTATCCTCGCAAGGCTGCGATTGTTGTAGGCATCAGTAAAGTTGGGTTTCAATTTGATGGCTTTGGTGCAATCGGCGATCGTGCCATCGAGATCTCGCTTATCGAACTTCGCCATGCCGCGGAGGTTGTAAGCATGGGCAAAGTCGGGTTTCAATTCGATGGCTTTAGTGCAATCGGCAATCGCACCATCGGGATCACCGTTCGCTGACTTCGCCATGCCGCGATAGTAATAGCCGTTGTCATACTTCGGGATTAATTGAATGGCTTTGGAGTAATTCGTGATGGCACCGTTGTAATCACCCTTGTTGAATTGTTTGGCACCATCATCCAAACAATTCTGGGCATCAATCATTACATTTACACAAGCAGGGATGCTCATGACCAGAACCAGCGAGAGCCAGGACAAGAATTTTCTCATAAAACGGGCTTCCGATTATCAGCTTGTTGACGAACCCACAACCCTTTTCGCCCACAAGGCCCGCTTTGACTTTCTACCGCGTAATGATTTGCCGACATGAAACTCGCCTGGATCACCGGCGCGAACGAGTTCATCGGAAATGATCTCGTCCAGATCGCGCCGCGCGCGAGGGGGAATTATTTCTTCAATAGCTCCGCCACGTCCACGGCGGCATCGGGAAAGGCCAGCGGGGCAATGGTGTCACCGGCGCGCAAAATGGTTTTGCTGCCGTAGCCGGTGAAGTGCGGCTCGCGATAAACTTCAATCGTCAGCTCGTTGAGGTTCACAATCCACACCTCGGCCACGCCCGCGCGTCCATAGGCGGGCAGCTTTTCCTCCCGGTCATAGTCCAGCGACGCATCGGCAACCTCAACCAGCAGGAATACTTCATCGGGTTGGGGATGACGGCTGGTGTAGTCGTCCGGCGACGGTTTGAGCAGCATGAAATCCGGTTCGGGCTCGGAGTGATCGTCCAGCCGCAACGGGTCTTGAACCGAAATCACCCAACGATCGCGGGCAACCTTGTTGAAGATGCGGATGAGGCGCTTGACCGTTCCGGCATGAGTCGAACCTATGGGTGACATATCAATGATCCTTCCATCGAGCAGTTCCACGCGCGCATCGGGACGCAGCACGCCGGTCTCCGCCATGCGGTAATACTCCTTCACATTGAAGCGATGTTGTATCTCAACCAACATGCCCAAACAATAGTCAAAGGCGGGAATCTTTGCAAACCGCTTTCGAGGCGGGATTTTTCCAAAATGGTTCGCGTGTTGATCTTTTGATCGTAGCAGCCGACGTAAGGAGACTCTGACCACTTTTGCTGAAAATAGAGTGAGCCTCCTCACGTCGGCTGCTACGAAATTCAGGGCGACGAAATTGCTTTTGGCTCTGGCTGATTTGACCGTAAGATTCCGGCGTTTGAACGGACAACATCAAAAACTGGCCTGGATCACCGGCGCGAACGGGCTGATTGGAAATTATCTCGTCCAGACCGCGCCGCGTTTTGCCCCGGGCTGGGAGGTGCGGGCACTCACGCGCGCGGATTTTGACTTGCTCGACTTCGCCGCCGTCCGCCGTGAGTTTCAGAAAGACCAACCGCAACTCGTCATCCACTGCGCGGCCATCACCCTCGTCGGCGAGGCGCAGAAAAATCCGGAACTGGCGCGGCGCGTGAATGTCGAGGTCACCCAGCTGCTCGCGGAACTGGCGGGGGAAATTCCATTTGTTTTCTTTTCCACAGATCTGGTCTTTGACGGACGCAAAGGAAATTACGTCGAGTCGGACATCCCGAATCCGTTGCACATCTACGGCGAGACGAAACTGGCGGCGGAAGCAATCGTTCTGAAAAACCCGCGTCATCTAATTGTCCGCACCTCCCTCAACGGCGGCGTTTCCCACGCCGGCAATCGCGGTTTCAATGAACAGCTCCGGCGCTCGCTGCAAACCGGGCCGGGGATGACGCTGTTCACGGATGAGTTCCGCTGTCCGATTCCGGCGGTCGAAACCGCCCGGGCGGTCTGGGAACTGGCGCAAAAGAATTGCACGGGAATCTATCACGTCGCCGGCGCGGAGAAATTGTCGCGACTGCAGATCGGCCAACTGCTGGCAAAACGCTGGCCGGAAGTGAAAACAGAAATCTCTTCGGGCTCGGCCAAAGATTTTCCCGGACCGCCGCGGGCGCTGGACACATCGCTGAACATTGCCAAGGTGCAGCAGGTTTTATCCACACCGCTGCCCGGTCTGGGCCAATGGCTGGCGGCGAATCCGGACGAGACTTTCTAGCGCCGAAGAAACGATTTCGCGCCAGGGCGTGTTTTCAAAATTCGGAGAGCGGCCGTCCCCGGCCGCAGCAACAGACGTGGAAGCGACGGCTCTTGAAAAATCCCGGACGTCTGGCAATGGCTGTATCGCTGCGCCCGGGGGGACGGGCGCACTCCATCTAAATTTGAAGACGCGCCACAATCCGCGACTTCTACCCTTCCAGCACCGCCGTGGCGGCCGCGTAGTGTTCCGTGTGGCTCAAGCTGACCAGCAACTGTTTCGCGCCGCGCGACTCGAACAGTTCCCGGCCCTTGCCGTGCAGCACCACATACGGCTCGCCGGATTCCTTGCGGCGGATTTCCATGTCCCGCCAGCCCAGCGCCGCGCAGATGCCCGTGCCGAACGCCTTGGAGATCGCCTCCTTCGCCGCAAAGCGCACCGCCAGGAACGGCGCGGGATTTTTGTGCGTCAGGCAGTAGGCGATTTCATCCGGCAGCAAAATGCGATTGGCGAACCGATCGCCGAATTTTTCAAACGAGGCCGCGATGCGCGCCACTTCGATGATGTCAATGCCGGTGCCCAGAATCATTTGCGATTGACGATTGACGATTGGCGATTGAGGTGCAAGCAAACTCGCGGAGCGCGGACAGCCCGCCCGCGTGATGAAAAGAGTTGAACTTGGACGAGCCGTCCGCGCTCCGATCATTCATCCGCGATAAGCTTTCATCAGTGCCAGCATCTCATGCACGGATTTTTCCAACCCAACCAGCACCGCACGACTGACGATGCTGTGGCCGATGTTCAATTCCACCAGGTGCGGCACGCGATGCAGCGCAGGCAGATTTTCGTAGTTCAGTCCATGCCCCGCGTTCACCTTCAATCCCAGCGCGTGCGCCTGTTGCGCCGCGGCAATCAGGCGCTGTAATTCAATTTGATAATCCGTAGCAGCCGACGTGAGGAGGCTCTGATCAACTTCGGGGTTCTTAGTTTGAGCCTCCTGACGTCGGCTGCTACGATGAAACTCTTCCGCGAACTGCCCGGTGTGCAATTCGATGAACTGGCTGCCGGTCCGCGCCGCCGCCGCAATCTGCTGTTCATCCGGCGCAATGAACAGGCTCACCTCGATGCCCGCGTCGTTCATGATCGTCCGCGTTTCGGTCAGGGACGTTTCAGCGGCCACGACGTCGAGTCCGCCTTCCGTCGTCACTTCCAGGCGCCGCTCGGGCACGATGCAAACGATGGCCGGCCGCACCTTGAGGGCGATGGCAATGATCTCCGGCAGGTTGGCCATCTCCAGATTCAGCCGCGTCCCGATCTTCTCACGCAGTTCCCAGACATCGCGATCCTGGATGTGCCGCCGGTCCTCGCGCAGATGCGCGGTGATGCCATGGGCGCCGGCGGCCTCGCAGATGCGCGCCGCCTCGACCGGACTGGGCTCGCCGAAGCCGCGCCCGCGATAACGCGCCTCACGCAACGTCGCAACGTGGTCAATGTTGACGCCAAGTTTGAGCATATTCATTTGGGCGCGGGTGTCTCCGGCGTGCTCAACACTTTTACGGGAGGACGTTGAAACCGCTTCTGCGGCGGAGGCGGCAGGTCGCAACCGGGAAAATTCGCCGCCTCCAGCCAGCTCGCCAGCGCGAACAGCTCCACGGCCGTCAGACCGCCGGGCGCCACGCGGGTGAAGGTGAGCTCATTCGGCGCGGTCTGCGTGATTTCCGTAATGGTGCTCCCCAGCGTTGGGCCGACATGATTCAGCCATTTGGTGGCGACAGCTTCGCCATCAAGCTGTTTGTGCTTCGCCATCATGAGCGCTAGCTGGGCCGGTTGGAGCAGCATCTTCAGGCGCGGGTCGGTGAGTTCCCAGTGGTAATAGACGAGGTTGGCGGGTGCGAGACGGGTGAACCATTCCGGCGGCAGCGGTGTTGACCCCGGCGAATTGGGAAACAATCCACCGACCAGATAATCGCCGGACGTTTCGCGCACGGCCCGCACAGAAGGCGTGGCGAAGGGAATGCCCGTCCAACTGATCTCATGGTTGGTCATGACCGCGGTGACCGGCATGAAAAACTGGTTTTGCAGGTCGGCTGCCTGGGGGGCGGCCAGTTTGTCATGCAGTTGCACCAACGCGGTGTTTGCGTCCGGGACCGGCACGGCGACAAATGTCTGGAATGGGGTGCCCTCCAACGCCCAGCAGAAAATCTGGTTCGGCACGGGCGAAATCAAAAACGGCTGCGCCCAGCTTTGCTTCTGCAGCCACGGCGCGATGCCGCGTGCCGCGGTGAGACTGATGAACGGCTGATGGATCAGGTTCGTCGGCAGGCGCCACTGGTCCAGCGTCATCGCGAACGGCTGCGGCGAAACGATTTTGCCGTCCAAATGCAGATTGCCGTCGCGCCCGATGACTTGCAGTTTTGTCTCCGGCAAATCCACCGGCTTCAGCGCGGGGAAAATTTTCACCAGTTGCGGCCAGTCGGCATCCAGGCTCAACCAGTAATTTTTCGCGGCGGACGGAGGGATCTTTGCCACCACGCCATTGCCGAGGGCGAAATCCGCATGCTCGCAACTGAACACCACCCACTCGCCGGTGCGAGTGAAGCGAATGGAATCCGGCGGATGATGCTTGGTCAGCTGCCAGCCGCCCGCAATGTTCTGCGCGGATATTTTCGTCCATGACTCCAGGACGGCGGCGAGATTGTTCTGCCAGAGCTCAGCGCGGTTGTTGTCCAGCCGGATGGCCAGCGCGAATTCGGGCGACCCGTCGGCTGCCGTGCGCGCGTCCAGAAACCATTCCGCCTTGAGCAAATCGTCGAGCAACGGCCGCAATTGCGCTGTCCCATCCCCCGCCCCGGCGGCGATCTTCTCCTTCAGCCAGAGATAAGGCGCGCGGGAAAGCTTGTCCAATGTCTGCGTCTTGAGCGCCTGCGCCTCGGCGGAACCGAACAAATTGGTGAACGCGGGTGAATTTTTATCCGCCGAGATTTGCTCCGTGCCGACAAAATGGATGCGGGCAATCAGCTCCGCCGCGGACGCCAGCGTCACCGCGCCCGACAAAAGCATCGCCGACAAGAGCACAACCAACTGTTTCATGGAACCCATTTCATTGCCAAAATACCGGAGGATTGGCAAATCGAATCACATTCTGATTGCGTCACCGCCACGGTTTCGGCTTTCATCGCACCTGTATCACATGAATGCCTTTTTCAAATTCTGGCTGCCGGTGCTCGCATGGATGGCGCTGATTTTTACCGCGTCCAGCGATGCCCATTCCTCCCAGCACTCCTCGCGCTTGGTCGAACCCTTTTTGCACTGGCTGTTTCCGAAAATGTCGCAGCCGCACATCGAGGACCTCCACCTCGGCATCCGCAAGTGCGGGCACCTGACGGAATACGCCGTCCTCGCGCTGCTGGTCTGGCGCGCGTTGCATCAATCCCAAAACAACCTGCCGACCTGGTCGTGGCCCAAGGTGGGCGGCACGCTGCTGGTGGTTTTTCTTTACGCCGCGACCGACGAGTTTCATCAGAGCTTCGTTCCGACGCGAACGGCGCATTTTTCGGATGTGTTGATTGACACCACCGGGGCGGCCATCGCCCTGCTGGTTCTCCGGCTGCTGACGCTTTACCAAAAACGCGGACGGCAACCATCAACATGAAATATCCGCTCGTCGCCGTCGTGGTTTGTTACGCCGCCGGGCTGCTGCTCGCCGAAACTTTCCAACCGCCGCCGGCCGCGCTGTTTGCCATTTCGTTCCTCATCCTCGTTCTCGTCCTCGTCCTCGAAAAACTCCGTCCTGTGCTCGTCTGGCCGCTGCTCATGCTGGTGGGCTGGACAAATCTGACCGTTCATAACACCTCCGTCTCGCCAGACGATTTGCGGACATTGATGGGAAATGAAACTGACCTCATCACCGTGCGCGGCGCGCTGATGGAAACACCAGACCTGAAGATCTACGAACGCGACGGGGAACAAACCGAACATACGCTCGCCCTGGTCCGCGTCAGCGAACTGCGACGCGGCGAAGAGTGGCGGCCCGCCCTCGGCGAAATCATCGTCACGACGCCCAGCGCGCTGGCCAGCAATTTCTTCGCCGGCCAGCCGGTGGAAATCTCCGGCGTCATCAACCCGCCGCCGTTGCCGGTGGCCGAGGGACTTTTTGATTACCGCACTTATTTGCAGCGCCAGGGGATTTACTTCCAACTCAAGACCGCTTCGGCGGCTGACTGGAAATTGCTCTCGACCAATTCAACGCCATCGTTGAGCGACCGCTTTCTCACGTGGTCGCAAAAGACGCTCGCCTACGGATTGCCGGAGGAGGACGAACCTTTGCGATTACTCTGGGCGATGACACTGGGCTGGAAAACCGCGCTCACCGGTGAAGTCACCGCGCCCTTCATGGAATCCGGAACCATCTTCGCCAACTGGTATCAAAAAAGGGATTGTGGAGTCGTTAAGAGAAACAAACAACGACAACACAAACATGAAATTACTTACGAAATCAATCGAAGCGCAACTGTCAAAAGAAGGTTTGACCGGCCAAAATGCTCAAGTTCCAATCTGTAAATTCTTCAATCCGTGTGGAGCCGCAACGTGGTTAGTTTTTGCCCGTGAACAAGGGGAAGATTCGGACACCCTTTGGTGTCTCGCTGACTTGGGAATGGGTTGTGTCGAATACGGCACGGTTATTGGGCAAAGTGGTGATTGACCCTGCCAACCGTCAATTCTATGTGTATAACCGTTTGGATAAACTTATCTATGAATCATCCGAGCAGTCAGAGAAACAAAATTGCACGGAGGCTTGGAAACAGGGCTTGAGGAATTACACCAAGCGGAAATTGAAAAGCGGCAAGGTTATCACTTTGAATCGGAAATCTTATCAAGGTTGAACCGATTCACCGACACGGCCACCCAGACGGGTGGCTTTGTTCTGCGTAGATTCACCGTTCGTCACCGTTCCGACTCTGCCACGGTCGTCCTGGCGCTGTTTTGGGGTGATTTAAGAGGGTCTGACAATCCCCAGGACTCATTTCTTTTGGTCGCTATCGTTCAATTGTTTTTCTAAAAGTTCAATCTGCAATTCATTTATCTTTTTAGTCTGTTCCTTAATCGCCTTTTCTTTTCTACCATTGATAAAGGAAAGGATTGCAGCCGCAGCACCTACCGTTAAGGCGATGAAGGCAAGGTAAGGTGTCAATAACCCCATTAACCATAAAATTGTCGTATTGATTGTTATTGCAATGCCCGTGATAGGTTTACTGGCGATTGCAGTTATCGTGTTTGTGATTGGTTCTGCCATATTGTTATCGTTGGTTGAATCTGTCTGCATAACATAATAATTAGAAAGTAATACTACCCGAAGTCATCAGGTCTTGGACCGCCACAAAGATTGCACTCATTGCAGTTCCAAGTGAAGGTGTTTCGATACTTGTAGATTCGACATCATCAATGCTTATAGTTTTAAACATGTTGTTTGCCATATCGCCCGTTTCACTGTTGAACGGGCAGACTTTAATGGTGGCCATAATTGGTTTTGTTGGCGATGGTGCGTTTACTTGAATGGACTGAATCCAGACCCCGTTAAAAGTGCTGGCCGGTATCTCTATTGAACCTGATATTAGTTGAATCATTTTTATCCTTTGTTTCTATATTACAAACCAGATTGATATAACGTGGTTATTTCTTGTTGAGTTAAAGCTCTATTATAAATACGAACTTCATCAATCAATCCAGTAAAGAATTCAGCATTTGGAGATGTTGTATTATCATAACCGAATGTAATTGTAGAACTACCATTACCAACTGAACCTACATATCCAAATGTCCCGTCCAATACACCATTAATATAAATTTTAAGGTTCGCTCCATCATACGTAGCACCTACATGATACCATGTATTAATAGATAATGTAGTTGCAGAAGTTACAAAGTTAGCATTGACACCAAAATACATTTGGTTTGTATTAAAAAAATGACACAATACAAATCCATTATCATATTTTTTATCAATTATTCTACCATAGGGATTTGGTGTATTGGTTGTGATATTAACCCAAGCCGAAATCCCAATGGCACCAGTCACATTCAATGCACCATTGTTGGTAAGATTTATCCCTTGATTGATACCATTAAAATTTAATGCTCTACCGCCTTTCTTGCCATATCCCCAAGTCGGATTATTAAGAAACAATCCCGTATTGTTATTGCCGGACAAATCATAAATGGTGCTCCCCGTGTTCTCATTGAAAGACCAATATCCAACCAATCCGTTATTGAGGATTGGAGGATTTTGGATTGTGTTAGAAAGTCCAACATCAGTTACGTAAAGTGAATTCATAATTTATCAGTATTGAACAGAGAATGCCGCCACCACTTGCGAGCCGTATGCCTTGAGTGATAGCACTGCATTCTTTGAGGATGTGAGTTGCGTTGGATATGAACCCAAGAATATCCAGTTAGCCGGGAATGATACTGAACTGGTAGCGGTGGCAGTATTGTTGATAAATACAGATGTATCGGCAACGTATCCGGCCACCGGCATATTACTGCACGTGAAATTATATGCTCCACCCGTTGTTATATTCACGTATTGGTCATTGTTTAAGAGACTGGCAGTAATGTAATTTGCAGAACTGGTCAATACTGTAGTGTATGGACGGGCATTGAAATAACTAGCGGTTGAACTGAATGATGAACTTAATACAGTTCCAACGATACCGCTGGCGGTGATGTAGCTTGCGCTTAAAGATTGTGAAGCCCATGACGCACTTGGCACAGTGGTAACAATTGTTTGTGGTGCATAGGATGCACTCAATGCTTTGTTTGCATAGGATGCTGTCCCGGATACTGAACCTGCCGAGGTGGAAAAAATTGCAGTAGTTGCACTGGTTGCATTTACGCTATTGGCAACCGTTCCAATTACACCACTGGCTGAAATGTAGGACGCACTTAATGCTTTAGTTGCATAGGATGCCGAACCATTCAATGATGCTGTAATCACTGAACAAGAGATATTGCCTGCTACATCAAGTCTATTTTCGGATGGTGTTAGAACCGACCCTATTAGAACATTGCCATTATTACCGTCTAAAGAGATACCAGAAAAAGAATTATCAAACCAATGGGATGAACCATCACTTCGTAATGTAAAGAAAGCATTACTATCAAATCTTCCCAATGTTATATCTGATGCGGCAATGTGAATGCCGCCATAATTAGTATGCTGAAGGAGAATTTCATCAAATCTACTAAATTTAAGGTAAGCACCTTTATATTGTATTTGAAACTTACCTTGAGAATCCAGACTCATGCTGACTGGATAATATGAACCAGATTGGTTTATGAATACGTTGCCTTTACCGTCTGTGAAAATCCTTCCAGTATCTAAACTTGTAGAGCCGCTGATAAATGAAAATGTTTGTTCTGTGCCATCAATGTTCAATACGGCACCGCCATTTTGATTATCAATATCTCCAATGGTAGTAACCGATGCACCAAAGTTATCTATTTTAAGTGGACCGGAACTATTGCCGATTACTCCATTAACATCTAATTCACATGCTGGAGTTAATTGATTGATACCAATGAAACGATTTACGGTATCATCTGTAATATCAGGCAATTGAACCGGAGAATAAGAAGCAGTTGAAGAGTAACTCGAACTATTTATCACATAATCTTCTCCAGTATTATAATCAAGAATACTACCACTCAAATATAAATCGCTTGATGTTGATAATCCATCTGTCTCTGTTGCACCATTAACAATTAGACCTGAATTGGCTTTTAATACTTTGTTGACGTTCAAAGTGCCTTCAATGATTTGCGAACCACTGACAATTAAACTGCCGGACATTCGTATATTATTGGCAGTAGTGGTAACTGTATTACCCAATATGGTGACATTATTACCAGAAACATTACTTGAAGTAAGGGCGTAGGATGCAGACACACTTGAACCACCGCTACCAGAACGGGCGTAGCGGCCATCTGATACGTCCTTCGGCCATGCTGCATTGGAATTGTTCGTGATAGTTGGAACGGTTGAAACACGATTAAACGTGACTTTAATATCATTGAAATTAGCAGCCGAACCAGTAGGCCAAATCACCGTTGGTTCTGGATTCTTTATCTTACCCAAAACGTAAATCTTGTATGGCATTGAAACGAACCTGACAGCCAAATTGCCTGTAGCATCGGTGAAGTAACGCAATGAGTCACGTTGAATGAAATAATTGGAATAACTTCCAGAATTGAAAACTACGTTTTTCCAAAGCGGTTCTATTATGATTTCCGTATTACATGAGGCACTACCGAAAACATCTAAAGGCTGAAAGGTTACTAGGCATGATGAAGAAACATTGGAGCCGGAAACCACTGATACGGTAGAACCGGACACATTAACAAACCATTCACTCCGGTCATCATATTCAAATTCGTATATGTCAGGAACTAAATCGCAACTGAAAGGTGAAACCGATGAAGTGACAATATCACCGAACATAAAACCTGTGCCTACGGTGATAGGATAATTGATTGGTCTAATGTCTATGCTCTTACTTGTCTGGGTAAGGTCTGCTTTGGCAAAGTTGTATGTATTCATAAATGGTGGCTCTCGCCTTTGGATTCTCTCGAATCATTTGTTTAATATACATAGTGTGATTAAACAAATTCCGATTGGTAAATTTATCCCCTTACGTAGTTACAGCGGTGACAGGGACAAATAACGAACCGCTAGGAATACGTCTGCCGATTATTGCAAAGTAATAGTCTGATATAACTATATTATTTCCCGAATTAATATATGGGAATGGATTACTTGAAGGCCACGGCAATTCAATATCACATCCGATGCCGATAGTTTTACCATTTTCTATAGTTCCAGTTTGAATTAAATCTATTTGTGATACCGTATAAGTTACACCTGCATTGATAAGTCTGGTTTCATAGAACCCCGAACCCGCATTGGCAAGAGATTGAACACTTGCATAATCTCTCTTACGACCAATCCAGTATCCTTGTGGTGCACCTGTTTGATTTATTGCCAATCCTCTATTTAAAGTTAATCCATTGCCTCCGTATATCCAACCATTCGCAATTCTTTGATTCCCAAATGCTGGAGCCGGTGTGCCTGAACTAGTAAAGATATTAAATGCCAAGTTATTTGCAGCGTAATTAAAACTTGTCAAATCCGTTCCAAATCCAAATGGTTCATTATAGTTACAACTAAAAGCAGTCGAACCAGAATGCCAAGTGATACCAAGAAAATCGGCTTTGGCTGTATCATAGTATGGGCCAAAATCAATTACTCCGGATAAAGTGGATGTAAACATACGAAACGCAAAATCGTTTGGATATGGTTGTCCATTATTATAAACTTTTACAGAAGAAAGACTGGTAAGTGTCATAGCAGGCACCACTTGCCCATTAGATAAATTTTCATCCATATATGAAAAGTTTTGAGACATTGCCCCCAAATCTCCCGGCACTATATTATTGCCTTGGTCATTATTAAAATATGCATGACTGCCACTAGGTATGATTGCAATTCCAGATGCGTTCAACCTAGATGGATACCCTGACGAATAAGGGAGATTATTAACAACAGTCATTACACCGGTATAGGTGTTGCCTTCATTATCATCAAAATTATCCACCTGTTGTGAATAAGCATCTGTTGCAATCGGATAGTAATCCGCTGGTGTGGCCTTTGGTAATCCGAAAGCGGCAGAAGCATCAGTTGACGGGTCATTATCAAATCCATAAACGTTACCGGGGATACCATTATGAATACCATTCAGACGTTTGGTTAATGAACTGTTCGTGTAGATGATTGCAGAAGATGTAAGACCGTTCCCATTTAGTTGATGCAAGGGAGATTCAACCAACTTTTTAAGCGGGCTTTCTACCATAGCCGTGCAAATTTTCAATCCCCTTGATGTATTCGGCATAAATTAAACAATGTATCTGTTGGCCCATTCTCTGTGCGGTAATGCTTCAACCCAACCTGAACCACTGATAACACCGAAGCCTGGGAGTGAACCAGTCAGGCCGGCGTTGACCGCCCATTGTGCAAATATGATGCCCGTGTCATTGTATGAACATGACAACGGGTTCACACTGCTCGTTACATACCTAGGGACCACACATTGAAATTCGCTGTTAACACCATCGTTGGCCGTTCTGAAATTTGCATTTGATTGGCTCGAATATGTGATTGTAACACCGTCAATAACTTCACTGACTACTGAATTTCTTAAACGTGGTGACTTCGCTACGACAACTGTGCTACCTGTGACATTTGCAAAGCCACCACCTGTAAATGTTCTGCCAATGATAGGAACTGCGGTAAACCAATCCCCCGGGGGCATTGTCAAAATGGTCATCATTTGAGATGCGCTACTTGGTGTAGAAACTACTGGTGCTGCTAACGGTTTAATTCGAGTGGCCAAAGTAAGTGTTGTTCCTGTTGTCGTTTGACTGACAAGAATATCACTTGAACTGTAAAGTTGATTTCTCTTTACCCAGTTGCGAAGTTTATTCAGCCAACGTGCTAAAGCATCCGTATCTTTTACATTATGTGGTAAATCGAGTTCCATAAATTAAATTCTGCTACCATACATATTCTGATAATAAAGACCATACACCCAGTCTTGTGTAATGGTTATCTGCAAACCGTTTTCATCTATCGTTGGTGGCATCTTCAACCAACCATAGATTAAAGGAAGGTTCACATTGTTATCAGTAACAACTGTTCCAGAAGACGGGTCGCTGTCTTGTGCCATGCAATTATAGTAATTAGATGGAACACCGATTTCAGAGTTAACACTGGCTTTACTGTAAACCCTATTAAGGTTATTGGTAAATGAAGTAAGGATATAAGTGTTTGGCACTACCATTGTCATACGCAACACAGGTTGAACGATTGGAACGGTCTTGACTCCGTTTTTTGTCATGGCCCAAACGACTTGCGAGGCATTGATTGAAGTCGAATTGGTAGAGAAACCACCCGCCGCAGTCCAAGTAATCGGGGCTGGTATGGTGACACTGCTATTTAAAGACTGCGTGGTTGGAGGATTACTAATGTAGTAATCTAGGGCAACAATATCGCTACCCGAAATCTGTGTTATCCAAGATGCAGCCGTTATGTTGACACCATTCTTGCCGCAATGAAGTAAATCCTTTTCGGATGTGTTGTAATGAAAACTCCAATTAGTAGTGACATAAGAACTACCTGTCGTTATAGGTTGGTTGTTACTTCCAATATCACTATCAATGGTAGCCGTCATTGTCCAAGGCTTGCCGTCTTCTTTCGTCTTATTGACTTCCCAGCCATAGGCATAATAAAGGCTTGCACTGAAATCAACTGCGGCCTGTTCACCGCTGAACGTATCAATATAACGCGGTGGCCTTCCTTGTTTGAAGGTTGATACTCTCTTTAAAAAACTTCCTGAACTTCCTAAATGGTCTGTCATATTCTAATCCTTATGCGTAGTTGGAATAATTGAATCCGCCATCAACTGAACTCTTTTCAGGATGTGCAATCTTCTCATATAACTTATCTAGCTTTGAATTCGTTTGTTTAATCAACTCGTTATGTTGTTTCATTAAATCAATCTGGGTGGCCTCCCCTAACTTGGCGAAGGATGCTCCTAACATATTGCCTACACCTGTAAGACTGTCTGAATAGATTTTGCCGCCAGCCTTACCAGCCTTGACGGGGATTGAATCACCAGACTTGTTACCGGATGGGTGCAATAGTTCTTCTGTTATCTTCTTGATTTCGTCTTTAAGAGATTCAGACATTCCCTCCCAAGGTTTGCGAGCATTGGACCCGTAACTATCATTCTGCGCCCAATCGAATGCTTGACCGTTGGCCTGGGCTCCATCTCTAATCAACGTTTGAAGTTGAACAGAGAAATCGCCAAGTTCAGCGGCAAGCCCGGCAGTGTTACCTGCGACAGCCGCAGTAGCATCAAAGATGGCCTGTGATGCCGCGAGAATCGCTGGTGCGAGTTGAACCAATAGAATCAAACCAATCTCTTTAAAACTCTCCCCTAATACCTTTAATGATACGGCTGTCTTTGTATCCATTAACATGCCGAATTCCTTCATGTGGCTTCCGACTTCATCAATGTCAGTCTTTAATGCTGGAATCAATGAAGCGAATCCTTTACCTAACACACCAGACAAACCAGCGGCTACTGAATCAAGGTTTCCGTGCTTTACTTTTTCTCCCATCTGTTTGAAAAGAATGTCTGCACTGTTGTTATCCTTTAATGTTGATACATCAACGCCAGCCGCTTTTAATTTTGCAATACTTTCCTTATCACCTTCCAATGCTTTACCCCTTGCAACTGCGACTTTACCAATAGCGGCTGCGAGGGTTTCAAATTCAACTCCGCTATCCTTTGCAACCTTCTTTAATATCTGAACCTGTTCAATTGTGATGCCTAACTTTTCAGCAGTTTCAACTATGCTGTCTGCTACTTCAAAGATGTGAACAGCCATTTCCTTTGCAGCCTCAAATGTGAAGGCGGCAAGAGCCATTGACTTCAACTCTTTCAGCGAGTGTCCTATCCCATGAATGGTAGAATCCAACTGTGATTTCTCACCTGTAAATTTAACTTGGACTCTATTACTCATTATGCTCCATTTTTAACTTCTGTTTCAATTCAAAGACTTCCTTACTTTCAAGTTTGAAGTCTTCACTGTTTTCATGCAGGTATAAGAAGTAAGACGAAATGGCCTGCGTGAATGGTCTGTTATATGTCTGTTCCATTGTCCATCCGAACTCTGACATTAACTTAGATTGTATAATTACCTCTGGTTCTATCGGGCTTGTGGTGATGCTATCGGACTTTCTTATGTTATATTTTGGTGTTACCGTTCCTTGTTTCAAGTAATGGGCAAATCTATGGATTTGATATGGCAAATCACTCATGGGCTCTACTGCCTTTTCTATGATTGCACCTTTAGCATCAACAACGGCCGGGTTGCCTAATATCTCTGTTCTTATCTGTTCAAGTGCATTGCCGAACTCACCATTATTAACTTCCTCCATGAAGTCTTCAAAGGTGGTAGAACAAATCAAGATGGCTAAGGCGAATTCACCTATCAGCGTCAAATCACAGACTAAAAATTCAAACACTGTATTGATGTTGCACAACCCTGCGTAGTCATCGGAAAGAAACTTACTGTTAACCGATTTCAATAGCATTGTGTGGCCGAGTGAAAACGGTTTTAGTCTATACCCCCCGATTACAGGGGGGATAGTAATTACACGTTCGGTATAACTTTTGAAGGTATCCATATTTCAGTCACCCTAAAAGTTAAAGTTAAGGAAGCGTTGTCCCGTTTGAACGCACATGCTTTACTGCTGTGCCAGTCACCGTAGCGGACTTGTCAGGGTCAAAAGAAATCTTTGGTTTCTCAATATAGAATGAACCACTAAGCACATCAGTTATAGCCGTTGCAAATGTGATTAAGTCACCTGTATAGATGTTCGCAATTTTAGAACCTGAGCCATAGAGTAGGATTTCAAATGTTGCCGTGATTGTTCTATCAGTAAAATCAACTCGCACTGCATCATTGTTACCATCCTTGGTGACGACCTTGTTTGCATCATTCTCAATTTCAAACTTTATCACAGAACCACTGTAAAGGTTTTGTGTAATGCCTGCATCTAATCTGCCGAAGTAGCATGTGCTACCGAATCCGTTATTCATATTTTAATCTTTCCTTGTTATATTGTTTATGAAGTTCTCGCTGCATACACATCAAGTTTTTGACTCATAAACCAGCCATCGCTTAAAGGTGTTGTTTCTGAACTATCTTCCGTTACCTGTCTTACATCCAAATTGTTTGAAGCATTTCCAAACGTTGTTTCAATATCATTCCTAAAGAACGGTAGTAATACATAGTCACTAACAGTCTTAAACTCCGTGCTAGTAGTTCCTGAGTTACCGCTACCATTTAATAATCGAACTGCTAACAGAACTATTTCGAGTTTGGATTTTCTTAAACCGTCCTTAGTTCCCCTGTTCATTGGTTCTTCATCCCAACAATTAACCCTGATATGTGGATAACGGACACCGCCCTTGTCTGTATTGTCGAACTGTCCATAGACAGTCCATCCAGTGACACCATTAGATGCAAGAGAACTTGAAATAATGGACTTAGCGGCATCAATGATGTAAGGCTGAATCAACATAATGTTTCTTATCTATACATAGTTCGTCACCGCTCATTAAATTGGGTTTTAACGGTTAAATTTGTCCGTTGGCTTCTTTAGTTCCTTGTCGAAATAACTTTCAATATCGTAATTAATTTTGTCCACAGCAGCTCGGCCACCATGTTCCTTGATTGATTGAACAAAGGCTTTATTCCCCGTTCCCTCCACATCATTATAGATAGAACCTTGAATGGTTCCCCCTGTCTGTCTGGCTGGTTCAGCGCCGCCATAACCAACGCTCGACACTCCGGAAACACTCACAAACGATTTGCCTATCTTACTTATTAATGTCTTTAGCCCTGGCAACCAACCAGACTTGGCAAAGCCGATATGGAAATTCTTTCCTTTGAACTTTTGCACTTCCTGTTCAAGATTGAACACGTCTTGACCATTGGCCCGCATCTGTGTAATGACAAGCATTTCAACCACGGTTCTATCTGGATACTTACTGGAGTGCTCGTTTAACTTTGCGAGAATCGTGTTCTTATTGGCCTTTGGTGTCTGCTTGATGGCCTCCCTGTCACCGTCATAGAGTTTAAAATTGATTGCATCAATAGCCGTCTTACTTGTTTCTGAAAGATACCTTGATAGATTCTTTTGTAGGGCTTCATCCGATACGCTGGCCTTAATATCAGGCATAAACTTTATTTAACCCCCGGCGCATTGGTGACAAACACCCAAAAGACCCCGTGCATTGGTTTCTCTATTTGTTTTATTCTCAATGTGTATCCAAGATAGATAATATCGTCCCCTAATGACGGGAATGAATCAGAGTCGAATTGATTACATCTCGCTGCTATTCTTACGTCAGTGTTATTGTCAAATCCTTGGTCTGTTCCTTTGACTACATCTATAAGAGTGTTGGGCAAACAACCGAATGATTGCCCGTTCCAAGTGAATGAGGGAAAGCCGAATTGTTCTTCCACGTCTTGCAGGTCACATGCCATATTAATTTCGTCAAAAATACTCATCTGTTGTTCCTTTAATGAGAAATGGGTGGCAGTGATTTTACTTTCACCACCACCCATTCTGATTATCAATCTACTTCTCCTACCGAACCGAATTACTTAATACCGTAGAAGGCATTTGGGTCTAACACAGTAGCCGCTGCCAAACAGTCAAACACTCTTGTAAGTGTGCGAGTGCCGGGAAGGTAATACTCATAGAAACCAATCGTTGCCCCACTTGGGTCTTGAATAGCATAAGCATCATTCACAACTTTCTGTGACCCGATTTGTGGCTGATGATATACCGTTGTAATACTCATAGCGTTTGGTGTGCAAACGAATCCGTGTAATGAGTTAGGCAAAGTCAAACTGGTTTGATATGGCTTGAAACCCAAAACGGATTTGATTTGTCCCGTTACTGCAACTTGTTCAGTGAAACTGAAATTAGATGCTGCAACGATGCTTGAATTTTGAACCAAGTTTGTGAACAAGGTTGCATCTGCTACCATATACTTGTCACCGTCTGGCCAATTCTTATTGATTGCGAAGTTTACCAAATCGCTAGGAGCCAACATACTTGAGGTATAGTTAGTAGCAGTGTAGGAACTTGAATTAGGGAAGTTGGCAGCCGTGATGATACTTGCATAAGAAGCCGAAAGAACGTCTGCGGCAAGTCTGCGTCCCAAGACGAAACCTTGTGCCATGGCTGCTTCTGGGGAGTCCAACGCGATGATTTCTGAATCTGTGAGTGTCAAAGGTTGATACTTACAAATGCTCAATGTAGCAGTCTTGAAAGCGATTTGACCGTTATTGCCGGTGTAACCGGTGCCATAGTCGAAATCGAAAGATGCGGTTGAAGCACTCGCCAAACCAATTCGGACAACATCGCCCTTTGCGGCTTGTGTGATTGGAACACCACCTGGCCCCGCGGCTTGACGTGACGAAATGGCGAATGGCGGAATTACCGTTGTGTAACCCTGTTGAACACCTTTGCCGATATACTGAACTAAATTACTTACTGTTGACATATTGTTTTATCCTTCTTGATTTATTTGATTATTAGTTGTGACGAATGATGCGAATGTTTTCTGCAATCTCACGTTGAGGAACTTTTGGAAGTTCGGCTTCTGTCAAACCCATAGAGGCAACCTTTGCGGCTACGCCTTCCATTACTTGCGCTTTGACTTCTTCCTTAACTTTCTCAACTTCCACTTTAGCGGATTCCTCCACTACTTGTTTCTGTTTCGTGATGTTGGCAATTTCTTCTTTCAAAGAATTAATAGCAGTAGAAAATTCTTGTTTCATCGTCTCAACGGTAGAATTCCATTCTGTTTTCTCATTACCAAATTGTGCCTTGATAGAATCTAGCTCTTGTTTAAGAGCGTCTGATTGTTCAAGTTTTGTTTGCAGTTCAGTTACGGATGCTTTGAGGGCATCGTTGTCTGCCGAAAGTTTTGACTTACTCGAAAATATATTTGTCATGTGTATAAATAGTTGAATGTTTACGAAATCGCTGAAGTTTTTTTGTTCAACTCATCCTTGTTGTTTATGATTCCATCTATGAAGTTAAGTTTTAATCCTTGTTCACCGATGAAAATGCTTGAATCAAGATATTGGTCGTCTATGTCCCTATTAGATAAGACGACATCCTTGAACTGTTCGTAACTATACGTTACAACGCTTTCAATCCATTCTAATTCCTCTTTGGTGATTGAGGCGTTAGGATTGAGATAAAGTTTCTTTGGCGATGAAGTAACGAATGTATAACTTGCACCAACCTGATTGTTTGCCTCTGTATTGTCTGTCCTTGTGAAGATAGTTCCTACAAAGCCATACCAAGCCGTTTCAGATGCGTATAATTCTGAACACTGGGAAGCCAATTCATAGCCTGCTGAACAGCACATTGAACCGATATAGCCAATCACATCCTTGGCTTGTGCAATCTCGTTAATGAGTAATGCCGTTGAATGAGCATGGGCTGTTCCGCCGGGGGTATTGAATAAAAGGACAATGGTTTTACAGTCTGGCTTATCGCGTGCTGCCATCAACGAATCATCCAAGTAATCCAAATCAGTTATACCGATAGCATCGCAAACACATTCATCCAATCCGGTGCCACGAACTAATGCCCCATTAACTGAAATGAAGATGCGGCCAAATTCATCAGGGACGTTTTCATCATCGGTATCAGTGCCAATGGTGAATGTGGACAAGTCTTGTTTGATTCCATCAATGCTTTGTTTGAAAGAAAGAAAGTCAGGCGGTGACATTGCCCACAAACTATTATCTAAATTTAGGTTTAACATTTTCATATTATTTTTTCACTGCGCCGAGTGAGCCGGAGTCTGGTAAGTTCAAAGGTTGTGAAATGACTTCACTTATTCCGAACATTTGAGGGGCGAACTGGGCTAAGGTTGGATATGATTTTTGGGATTCCAAAATCATGTCGGCTTTCTTTTTAGCACTATTGAGAATCTCCCTTAATACATCGTCATAAGAACGGCCTTCCTTGGCTACCACTTCATCAGGAGACTTGAGCATTGAATTAACGTCTGCTAAATCCGCTGCCCTTTCTTGTCCTGCATCAATCACTAATTCAGGCGTCTTTGTGAAACTCCAATTAGTCCAATCTTCATTAAAGTTTGTGGTGAAGCCAAAAGTTGTCTGCAATGTCTGACTTGTCAGGCCGACGGAAAGGACATATTGCAGAACGAATAAAGCCGCTGTCTCAATCATTGAACGGTGAGTATTGATTGAGGCTACCAACACTTCCTTGATGCCTCTCGCACCGGGACCACCGACCGTTTCAGGCGACAACAACAACTGGTGAGGAAATACGCCACACAACATTTCCTTTTGTGTCGTCGAATAATAGCTTTGAACTTCTTTGGTTGGCCTTGAACTGTTGAACGATTCAAGTTTACCAGTGTTCGTCTTCAAATAATAAACTCCGCCTTGTGTATATTCAGTGACAGCGTTTACTGGTGGCTGATTTGTCCCTGTCGTTGGATTGGCCGGAAGGGCATTGTTGTATTGAGAAAATGCTGTTCGGCTGGCTGGCGCTCGGCCTTCGGCATTTGTTTCAACCAACTGGACACGTCCCTCCTGCTTTACAATCTGTGGAATGTAATGCTGATAATCCATCAAGTTTCTGGCCGAACGAGCGGCACTCGAAAGGATTGGCAATCCACGGCCTTTACTGAAACTGTCAGGGGAATAGACCAATAAACAATTGGCTATCGAAATTGTGTAATCATCTTGTTCAGTATCACCAACGATTGAATACCCCTTAACAGAGCCATTGGCATCATAGATAACGCCATCCTCGACACTCATGCCGGTTAACGCACCTTGTTTGATTGTAGAACTTCCATCCCTGTTTCTGATTCTGTGGCCTTCAATTACATCCACCTTTGGTAAGCCGTATCTGTCTTTGTAGAGAATTATTAAAACGTCCCCGTCTCGTAACTGTATCTTTAAAACTGTTTGCCACAATGTCGGCCAGTCAACAATGATACCCAGACGGGTAAGATTGTTTAACGTCTTCTTTAAGAAATTAGACTTAATCAGCGTAGCCCAATCTTGGTTATCACCGTCATAGATTGGCTGAATTGCATTACCTACCGTAAAATCGGCAAGTCTTTGAAAGGCTGATTTAACTTCGGCTAAATTGGCTTCATAGTTTCGGCTTTGATTTACCAAATCATTTCTGGCTGCTTCATTAACTCTCTGGCTGGCATCCTTGTTTGACTGTCCGTAATCTATGAGATATGGAACGAACTTGCCGAAATTCTGATAGTCACGCTCATTAAAATACAACGTCTGTTGCATCTGCCAATCAGGAGAAATAACATCATTCGTTTGAATGGCGTTATTTAGTGCCGCTACCGTCTTTTTATTTTTACTTCCTTTAGGTCTGCTCATATTGAATTAGGAAACTATGAAAGTTCTGGTGTTAGTCTGGTCTGGCATTCTTTGAGAAGCGTCCTTACTATAAAGAAACAAATACTCATCACATGCGGTAAGTAATTCAGGCAATGGAACACCAAACTGTTTTCTGAATTGATTGCCTTGGACGGTATATTCCATAGTTATCAATTCTTGTTTGATAAGTTTTTTGACGGTGCAAATAATTTCGGTCACGTCATCGGGAGTCCAAATGTTTCTTGATAGTGTCATGCCTATAAATAGTTAGATATTTGTGAAATGGTTCAGTTTTTTACAGATACGCTTTCGCCCAAGAATGGGATGCCCGCGAGAGTTGCCATCACATAGGCCATGCAGAGAGTGTCCCACCAGTGGTTTTCAGAACTTTTCTCTTTCCAATTACCATGCTCGTCTGGATATTCGGAATAGAGTTGACGTTGTAAGGTTTCGTCTGTGGTGTTGACGGTAAGTTTCAACTTGTTGTTACCGTCACGAATGGCGGCAACCAAGTTCTTAATGCTCTTATTACTCCAATAGTAAACACGGGCTGGCGCTCCTTCCATTCCCTCTGAATACGGCTGCTGCGGGCTTACTGGACGTGAAATGCCATCATCCCATTTGAATGATTCTTTACCTTCACCACGAAGACAGAGCCAACCGAATCTTTCTTTCCATTTATGCCCGCCATCTTCAAATTCTACATCAACGCCGTGTCTTACGGATTCCTGGGCTACGCCTCGCCAGTCATAGCCACAAGCCCCCAAACTCGCAATCAAGTTGAAAGCGATGGTTGAGGCAAAGGCCATTGGTAAAAAGGGAGAGTTGAAGAAAGCAGTTTATCTCCCGCTCTGATTCAATCCTCGTTCCCCTCTTGCCCGTCGCCTTGAGTGGTGACGGGCTTTTATTTAACAAAAAGAGATTTCAGCGGGAATCATTCTTTTCCCTTCGACAAGCGAAGTGGTTTTAATCTCAAAGTGAAAATTCTTTTCAGAAAGATAATTGTCAGCAGTAACGTAAAATGTGCATCTAATCGTTTCATTGGCTATGAATTGTTTTTTGAAATTACCACCTTGTGTGTCGTTTATAGTCAGTAGAAAACCACCATTATTTGAAAGTGTCATGCCCACGTCAAAAATCTGTGTGGTGCTGAATGTTCGCTTGTCAGGAGAATACTCTTTCGGTGCCCAATTCATAAGTCTAGGAACCGCAAAGCCTGATTCAACTACCCAATTGCCATCTAAACCTAAAACGGCAATTTCTCTTAACCATACACGGCAATTTTCCAGAGGTTTGTGTTTGGATTTACTACGGACACATAAATGGTGGCAATAAGCGGTGTATTCAGTGTTTCTTAATATAATTCTGTCAAATATATTATTGTTGGATTCAGGATGTTCAATTTTAACATCTATTGGTATCCATTTGGATTTCAAATAATCGCCGTAGAGTGCAAAACTAACTACGGCAAGGGTGCCACATGCCAACACGATTTTTAGAAAAAATTCTGCCTCTATCGGTCTATAAAAATGCAAAATTGATATGCCAATGAGACAACAAATAAAGATGCCGATAAATACCAATGGTGCTTTTTTCATATTAAAATAAATCTTTTTGTATGGGTGCAGGCCGTATCAATTCCGCTCCTTCGTTCCCTACCGTGTTTAATGCACGTTGAACAGGCAACCAGTTTAGTTCTGTGCGGTCTGGAAAGTTTAAGACTGATTCAAACATTTCACCATCTTGAAGCCACCAAGAATAATGATTTTTTTGAACAATCAACGGCATCCGATTGTGAACACGGCCAACCGTTTTGTTTGGTGTTGTTGTCAGGATGATAAATTTCTGTTCTGTAACCGGCACGTCATGTGGTTGTGTTGTTGTTTCAAGATACAGGCCAGCGAAGCAGAACGGCTCCCCGTTTCGTTCTGTGAACCGGATAGGTTGTTTGTCCGGTGTCCACTCATAGAACCCGTCTGCGGGTATCAGGCAACGATTGGCGATGTGTTTGCGGAAGTTTGGTTTCTCCAGGACTGATTCAGCCTGCCCATTGATAAGGAGAGTTTTTGACCAAACGGGTTTCCACCCCCAAAGCATTTCAACGACTTCATAACCCTTGTGCTTCGGAACGATGACGGGGGCTTTCTGTGCAGGTGCAATGTTGTATCGAGCGCCGAAGGTAATGACGATTTCAATTTCGCCAATCTGAATAACGAGCCCTTCCTTTGTTAGTGAATAGCGGGCGCACATAGTTAAACTTTCTCACTCATTCCTAAGATTTTCTTAAATTCTGCGTCGAGATTTTTTAAAGTTTCGTTGCACTCCCCATTTAAGTAGTTAAAAGCTTTCATTAATGTTTCATAATCAGGCATCTTATTATTAACATCTATTTGGTACACGACTTCATAAGTATGGTCATTTGTAGTTGCGTAAAGCTTTTGTAAAAATTGTTCAATTGTTTTCTGCGTGGTAATCGGCAAATAAATTCTTCGCGGTTTGTAGTGTCTTAAAAATATATCTATGTCTTCTGCTACCTGTTTCCGCCTTTTTTCCTTGGTTGGCTGGTCGGGAATTTCAAACAATGTAGTATAGTTCTGCAAAGAATTAATTATGACTACTAAATTTGCGTATATTTGAGCTATCGTTGAGGCTTGGTCTTCAAAAACTCTTGTAAGCTTTATATTGCGTTCGGAGGATGCTGATTCTAGCTTGTCTTTATAGGCTTCAAGCTTTGTATCAAAGCTGTATTCTACCCACTTGTTAATTATGAAAATAAATATCCCAGTTATAATTCCAGATGTGAGGATAGAAGTTAGAATTTCTCGCCACATATTCATTTTTGGTTAGCCGCCAACGCCCAAATTGTTATTAATTTCATATTTTGTTTTTAGAGAGTAACGAGCGCACATAACTTTTATTCAGTTAGCTTCGGAATTAGCCACGGTTTAGGTAATGGCACGAATTGCGTTAACTGAATTTTGTAGCTGTCTTCAATTGCGTTAGGATATTTGTCGCAAAAGCTATTATGATAAACAGCAGCCCATTCATACTTAGAACGGATATATGGATTGTTATAAAACCTTTTAAGGTTGGTTTCAATACAATCTTTGTTTCCATCAAGAAATTCAGTAAATGCCCTATCGTCAGGATATGCAATCATCACCGTAGCCTTTAAGTAATCAATGAAAATCATGTCATCGGAATCCACCAGTAAATCATTCACTCCCTTTTCGTTCCAATTTGGGCGAAAATATTTTTTGGCTTCGGGGCATATGATAACCCTTGGAAATACTGCCATCTTTTCAGCTTCAACTGTTTCAATTAGAGCTGAACCAAACACAATATCTTCGTCTATGTATAGTTCACCGACTGTTATAGCTCCACGAATTAAATATCCAGCACGCACCAATTCTGCCTGAAGATAGGCGACGTAAATAATTACAGCATTTATCGCGTCTCTGATAAATTCTTGTTCATCATATTTTGGCTCTGAAACTGGATAGCCTATCACAAGATTATCCGTGAACGTCCGAATATTAAAATCTAAACCACCGTCAAAATCACGTGCGGATGCTACTTGTTTCAGTTCAGAATACGCGGAATCTAAAGCATCCCGTAACCGATTTAATTCTTGTTGCCCATTTCCATCCTTGAAGCATCTTTTTACATATTCGGTATATCCAAGAATATCAATGAAGGCGGTTACTGACTTTAGCAGTCTTGGCTTTCCGTTTGCGTCCTTATATGGGTTAGTCTTTTCTTCGGGCATTGGCTTTTAGTTCCTTGAATTTTTCCGCGTTCCATTTTCCAAGAATTGAGATTAACTCGCCCGCGTCGTTAAAGTGAATTTCCTTTTTCGTGCTAGCGTGTGTTACGCAGCCCTTAATAAATAGACGTGCAGTTTTTGAATCCCATTCGTCTAAATGTTTTTCAAGGGAAAAGATATTTACTTTAACGGTTAGCCCTTTGTTGTTTGTCCGCATGGTTACTTCTTTACTCATGATTTTTCTTCGTCCTTTCCTGATTTTGTAATTCCAAACCCCGCTAAAACACCAATGACGACAGACGCGACTGTTTTGGTATCAATTTTATCTGTCAGGGCTAAAATAAGGAACGCGGGAATTCCCATTCCCAAAACGAGGAATTGTAAAAATCGTATGCCTATTCCTTTGTTAGTTTTAACACGGTTATAGATTCCAAGTGACAACGCAATCAGCATTGTCACTCCACAGGCAATAATTACATAGTCGTTGGCAGTCATTTGCCGATTCTCTCTGTGTGTCAGTCGGCGGTCAACAGACTTGTTGAAAATACTCAAAAACCACGGCCTGAACCGTTCCGGGAACGATTAACCCAAAACTATTTTTCGCAAGGAAACGCAATGTTTTCAATGGGTTTTAACCGTTTTGTGAAACCAGTTGAAAATAATGCATATCTTCGCGATTTCGGGGCTCCACATTGCCCTCATCGCCGGAATTCTCGTGGCGATTTTGCGCACGGTGCAAGTGCCGCGATTCTGGTGCGGCGTGGTCATCATCCCGCTCATCTGGTTTTACACGGCGGCCACCGGCTGGCAGCCGTCCGCCATCCGCTCGACGATCATGATGACGATCATCATCGCCGGGTGGTCGTTGAAACGACCAAGCAATCTGATCAACTCGCTCGCCGCCGCCGCGTTCATCATTTTGCTCTACGACCCGCAGCAACTGTTTCAGGCGAGCTTTCAACTGTCGTTCTTTGTGGTGCTGAGCATCGCGCTGTTCATGCCGCCGCTGGAAAAATTCCGCGACCGGCTGCTGCAACACGATCCGTTGCTGCCACCGGAATTGATCCCGCGCTGGCGACGCTGGTCGAGCACACCGTTGCGAGTTGTCCTGACTTCGGTGGCGGTTTCACTCGCGGCGTGGTTTGGTTCGTGGCCGCTCACGGCTTATTATTTCCACCTGTTCAGCCCGGTCACGCTGCTGGCGAATCTGCTCATCGTGCCGCTGTCCAGCGCCGCGCTGGCGTGCAACCTCGGCAGCCTGATCTGCGGCGGTTGGTTCCCGTGGGCAACGGGACTATTCAACTTCAGCGGCTGGTTCTGGATGAAGCTGATGTTGGAAATCAGCCAAGCGGTCATCCAACTGCCCGGGGCTTTTTTCTACGTGCGCAGCCCGGGGCTGGCGGACTTCGCGATTTACTACGGTGCCATGCTAGCCGTCATGTCCGGCGTGGTATTCCAGAAAAAATGGCGCGTCGCAACGTTGATTTGCGTTGTGTTCATCGCCGGATTTTACAGCTGGCGCTGGCAAACTTCGCGTTCCACCACGACCCTCACCGTCTTGCCCTTGAACGGCGGCCATGCCGTGTTCGTTCAGTCCGGCAAATCCGGCGATGACCTGCTGATTGATTGTGGCGACACCAACGCCGTTGATTTCATCACCAAACCGTTTCTCCATGCGCAGGGTGTGAACCGGCTGCTGCAGCTCGCGCTCACGCAGGGCGACATCCGCGACGTGGGCGGCGCGCAACCGCTCTGCGACCTTTTCTCCGTCGGACAAGTCGTGACGAGCCCGGTGCGTTTTCGGTCGTCCGTATATCGGCAAACCATCGCCGCGCTGGAGCGGACGCCAAACCGGCACGGGATTGTCAGTCGCGGTGATGCCATCGGCGCATGGAAGGTTCTGCATCCCGCCGCGACCAATCAATTCTCCAAAGCGGACGACAATGCACTTGTGCTGAATGGTAAAATTTATGGAGCGCAAGTTTTGCTGCTGTCAGACTTGGGACGCGCCGGTCAAAGCGCCCTGCTGGAGCGCACGAATGATTTGCGCGCGGACATCGTCATCGCCGGTTTGCCGGCCGATGGCGAGCCGCTTTCTGATGCGCTGCTGGATGTGATCCAGCCGAAAATGATCATCATCGCCGATTCAGAATTTCCCGCAACCCGGCGTGCGCCCGCCGCCCTGCTCGAACGATTGGCGCAGCGAAACATTCCCGTCATTTGCACGCGCAAATCCGGCGCGGTGACACTGACAGCCAGACCGGGCGGATGGGAATTGCGGACGATGGACGGGCAGAAATTTGCGGACCGGTGAGTCACCGGTTGGCGACGATAGGGGTAGGGACAAGGGATTGAAGCTTGCCCCTCCCTCCGAACCGGACGGGCGGATTTCCCGCATCCGGCTCTCCAGTCCGTGGGTTCGTAGTCCTACGATTGTCCGCGTCCATTCGTGTTCC
>Ga0247688_1000018_pt1 | contig 131715 bp, 79 predicted proteins | sample CNK29_metaG_FD_182718 | JGI IMG/M metagenome (GOLD analysis project Ga0247688, IMG submission 182718) | Soil microbial communities from Purdue University Martell Research Forest, Indiana, United States - CNK29 | ecosystem: Environmental > Terrestrial > Soil > Temperate forest > Bulk soil... | reverse complement strand
CCAGTTCTGGAGTTGTGCGGGCGATGAAGGATTGATGTGTCTGGAAACTTTCTGGCGCAATCACCGTTGGCACCTGCTCTTCCCCCACATCCTTCACGGCGACCCCCGCAAAAATTGAGATGCGCCCGGTCCCTTCCGGACAGGCTGGGGATTTGGATTACCGTCCCTGCACGGGGAAGTTATGCTAGACGATTCCTCCGGCCACGTCTAATCTTCTAGTCATGACGATAGTTGCAGCGCCTTCGGGACCGGATGCCGACGGCAATAAAAACGACCCGAGCAAAAAGAAAATCAACCTGCGCCGCCCGGACATCATGGAAGCGGTGCAGGCGCAAGTGCTCACGCATTACCGCAGCGAGCTCGTTGAACGCATCCGTGCCAGTGGTGGCGTCCTGTCCGCCGGCGAACTGACCGTCAAACTCGCGAAGGAATTCGGCTTTTGTTACGGTGTCGAGCGCGCGATCGACCTCGCCTACGCCGCCAAAAAGTATTTTTCCGAGGTTTCACCTCATACGCCGATTTATCTGCTCGGCGAAATCATCCACAACCCGGAAGTCAACGATCAGATCAGCAATCTGGGCATTCAAATCATTTCGCCCAAGCCCACGGACGAGGAATTGTCGCTATTGCAGTCCGGCGACGCCGTGATCATCCCCGCCTTCGGCACCGAGGTCGGCACGCGCAAAAAACTCGAAGCCAAAGGCTGCCGGTTGGTGGACACCACCTGTGGCGACGTGATGAGCGTCTGGAAGCGCGTTCGCCAATACTCGAAGGAAAGCGTCACCAGCATCATCCACGGCAAAGCCAAACACGAAGAGACCAAAGCCACGACCTCACAGGCCCGGGCTTACGGCAGTGGACATTATCTCGTTGTCTTCACCCTGGCGGAGACGGATTACGTCTGTGATTACATTTTGCAAGGCGGCGACAAGGAGGAATTCCTCGAGAAGTTCAAGGGCGCCTATTCCGCCGGCTTTGATCCGGATCTTCATTTGCAAGCGGTCGGCGTGGCAAATCAGACCACCATGCTGCGCGGCGAAACCGAGGAGGTGCAACGCCGGTTCAAGGCCGCCATGGCAAAAAAATATGGCGAGGCCGAACTGGAAAAGCATTTCCGCTTCTTTGACACGATTTGCGGCGCGACGCAAGACCGGCAGGATGCGCTTCAAAAACTTCTGGTCGAACCGATGAACCTGCTCATCGTGATCGGCGGCTACAATTCCTCCAACACCTCGCACCTCGCCGAGATGGGCGAGGCCAAGTTGCCGACCTATTTCATCAAGAACGCGGGCAAGATGGCCTCGGACAAACTCATCGTTCATTACAACCAGCATCTGCATAAAGAAGTGGAGACCGCAGATTGGCTGCCCGCAGGAAATATCACCGTCGGCATCACCGCCGGCGCCTCCTGCCCGAACAATTTGATCGAAGACACCATCCGCCGGCTCTTTGAACTGCGCGGGATTTCCGTGCAAGAACTGCTGGCGAACTGATTTCCATTCCGCGCTTCCCATCATGCCCCGCACCTGTCAGGAACTCGAGCAGATCGAACGGCAAACCCTCGCGCCATATGCGCAGTTCAGCGGCGACACGCGTGGACGCAAGTATAAAGAGGCCCCGCCGGAATGGCGCACGCAATATCAACGCGACCGCGACCGTGTCATCCATTCCCGCGCCTTCCGCCGGCTCGAATACAAGACGCAAGTTTTCCTCAACGGCACGGGCGATCATCTTCGCACCCGGCTGACGCACACGATTGAAGTCGCCGCCATTTCCAGGAATATCGCCAGCGCACTCAAGCTGAACACTGATCTGGCCGAAACCATCGCGCTCGCGCATGACCTCGGCCATTCGCCGTTTGGCCACAAAGGGGAAACGGTTTTGGCCCGTTTGATGAAGGGCCACGGCGGCTTTGAACACAACCAGCACAGCCTCCGGATCGTCGAGGAACTGGAACAGAAATACCCGAAATTCCCGGGTCTCAATTTATCGTGGGAAGTCCGCGAGGGGCTCGCCAAACATTTCACCGCCTACGATCATCCCGCCAAGCGCAAAGGGTTCGCCGCGAAAAACTCCTCGCTCGAAGCGCAGATCGCCAATCTCGCCGACGAGATCACCTATTACAGCCACGATCTCGACGATGGTTTGGATTCAGGATTGTTATCCGAGAAAGAACTCACGGCCAAAGTCCGCATGTGGGCGCACGCCGCCAAGCTGGTTAAAACAGAATACGGAAACCTGCCCGATGAATCGCGCCGCTATTTCACCATCCGCACGATCATCGACATGCAGCTCCGCGACGTCATTGAGAACAGCGAAAGGCTCATCACCAAGGCAGGTGTGAAATCTGCCGATGACGTGCGCCTCTGCGCCAAACCGCTGGTGCAACACAGCCCCGAACGGAGCAAATTGAATCTCGAACTCCGCCATTACCTCTACAAAAATCTTTATTATAATCCGGTCGTGCATCAGCCCAACCTGCGCGCGGTGAAGCTGCTGGGACTGTTGTTTAAACACTTTCTCGCTCATCCGGACGAGATCGGTGAAAGCTCGCAACGACGCATCAAGAAGACCGGCCTGCACCGCGCGGTGTGCGACTACCTGGCCGGCATGACGGATCGCTACGTCATGCTCGAAAGTGAACGCCTCTTCGGCAAGAAACTCAAAGTCGTGTGACGCCTTCGTCACTGGCAAGTCCGGCGAGCAATTCCGAAACCGTTCTCTCCTGCCCCGGCAAAATCAACTCCGGCGCGATCTCGCTCAAGGGCTGAAGCACAAAACGCCGCAAGTGAGCGCGCGGATGCGGCAAAATCAATTGCGGCGAACTGCGGATTTCATTTCCAAACGCAATCAAATCCAAATCCAACGGACGCGGCTCATTGGGAATTGTCTTTGGCTGCCGGCCAAAATCCTTTTCCAACCCGTGAAGCTTTTCCAGCAGGGTTTCGGGAGTCTCATTTTTTCGGGGCACAAGACCAATGATCGCATTCAAGAATCTCGGCGAATCGGGCGGACAATCCACCGGAGTCGTCTGCCACAGGGAAGATTTCAGGATTGGCACACTGGAAAAGTCCTGGAGCCGCGCCATCGCGTCCACCATCGTTTTGCGCGAATCACCGAGGTTTGAGCCGAGGGCGATGAGCGCGAGCGATGATGGTTGATGGCAGTTGGTTGAGGGCATCAGCTATTGCGCCATTTCAGGCCGTTGGGCAGTTCTTGCGCGGCGTATTCCATATGCAGCACGCGACGGTGTTTGGGATTTTCGGCGGGCGCGGATGCATGCAAAAGCAGCGGGCGCATCAACAGCGCATCGCCTTTCGACAATTCGCAGACAACGGGTCCACCGCCGGTTCGTTTTGAAAGTTCGTCTGCGCCAAGTTTTCCCAAACGATGCGTTCCTGGAAGAACTTTCAATGCTCCGTTGCGCGCACCGCAGTCATCGAGGTGCAACCTCACCGTCACCATGCTCTCTAAAATCTCCCGCGGCGGATGCACATGGAACGTCCCGTCTTTGATTGACCAGGCCGTGTAACCGGGCGTTTCAATGCGCCCAGCCACGGCAATGGCCAAATCCTGGTGCCAGGGCACCAGCCAGTTCGCCTCGGGATTTTTGTCGAAGAAAATGGCCCTGACGGGAAACACCAATGAACCGGTGTGATTTTCCAAAAGCGAAACCATCTTTGCGGATGATGCGAAACGTGAAACGAGCCAACTGGTCCGCAACAGGTTTCTCAAGCCGCCGATCTTGCTCGCTGCTGATTTTTGCTGGTGCTCAAAAAGTGGCGTCAATTCTTCTGATAATAACTCGCACTCGCCCGGTTCAAGCAGCGATTTGAAGATTTGATACCCGTCCCGTTCAAACTGGCCGACGCCATTTGCCACTGACTGCTGACTGCCGGCTGCTGACTTCATTTCAGCCCCAGCACGTCCTGCATGTCGTAGAGGCCGGGCTTTTGCGTCACGACCCAGAGCGCCGCGCGCAGCGCCCCGTTGGCAAAGGTGTCACGGCTCGACGCCTTGTGCGTCAGCTCGACCCGCTCGCCGTTGTTCGCAAAGATCACCGTGTGATCGCCCACCACATCCCCGCCGCGAATGGAATGGATGCCGATTTCCGCCGGGGTGCGCTCGCCGACAATGCCCACCCGCCCATGTCGCGCGACTTGTTCCAGTTCCTGCCTGCGGACGTCCGCCAGGATTTCGGCCAGCGATTTTGCGGTGCCGCTTGGCGCGTCCTTTTTCAGGCGATGATGCATTTCGACGACTTCGAGATCAAAGTCCGGGCCGAGAATCTCGGCCGCCTTGCGCGTGAGCCAGAACAGCGTGTTGACGCCGGTGGAAAAATTGGACGCCCAGACCATCGGAATTTCCGATTTCCGATTTCCGATTTCCGATTTTTCCTTTTCCGAATGTCCGGTCGTTCCGATGACAACCGCTTTTTTATTTTTCGCGCAGAGTTCCACAATGCCCGGCGTCGCGCCATGGGAACTGAAATCAATCACCACATCGCTTTTGGCGATGACGGCGGACAAATCGTCGCCGGCATCAATCTGTCCGACGATTTCGAGTTCGCGAAAATTCGCGGCGCAGGCCACGAGTGCCTTGCCCATGCGGCCTTTCACGCCAGTGATGATGATGCGTGTCATAGTTATTCCAAAACATCGCACCGCTTGAGCGTCGTGCGCAGAATATCCCAATTCTTCGGATCCATCGGCACGAGCGGCAGGCGGGATTCCTCCTCGATCACCTTCATCATCGCGAGGGCGGCTTTCACCGGCGTCGGATTCGTTTCGATGAACAGATCCTTGAACAACGGATAATATCGTTCGTGCAGCTTCAAGGCGGCGGCGGCTTTGCCCGACGCGAACAGCTTCACCATTTGCGACACTTCGCGCGGGATGACGTTGGACGCCACGCTGATGACGCCTTGTGCGCCGACGGACATGAACGGCAGCGTCAATGAGTCATCGCCGGAGAGGATGGTGAACTTGGGCCCGATTGCCGCCCGCAATTGCGACACGCGGTCGCAGCTGCCGCCTGCCTCCTTGATGCCAACGATGCTTTTAAACTCACGCGCAAGGCGTTTTACCGTCTCCACGCCGATCTCAATGCCGCAGCGTCCCGGAATGCTGTAAAGCACGATGGGCAGTTTCGTCGCCTTCGCGATGGCCTTGAAATGCTGATACAGCCCTTCCTGCGTGGGCTTGTTGTAATACGGCGCCACTTGGAGCGAACCGTCCGCACCGGCTTTCTCCGCTTCCTGCGTGAGATAGATCGCCTCGCTCGTGGAATTGCCGCCCGTGCCGGCGAGCACCTTGACCTTGCCGGCGGCGAACTTCACCGACAACGCGATGATTTTGATGTGCTCGGCGTAATCCACCGTGGGGGATTCGCCCGTGGTGCCGACGGGAACGATGCCGTCCACACCGCCCTTGATCTGGAGTTTGATCAGGCGTTCGAGTGCGGCTTCATCCAGCTCGCCGTTTTTGAAGGGCGTGACAATCGCGGTGTAGGTTCCAGTGAACAACATAATTTGCAATAGAATCAGAGAATTAGCCCGGTTTGGCGAGCATGATTTTCCATCGGAACGATGAGACCGGACTAAGCTTTGCGATAAATGGGTTTCGGCACGACCACGGCGGCGAAGCGTTTGCCACGGATTTCGACCTCAAGCTTCGTGTCCGCTTTCGCGAATTCCGCCGGCACATAGCCCATGCCAATGCCGAGGTTCAGGGACGGGCTTTGCGTGCCGCTGACGACTTCGCCAACGAGCGCGCCATTCGCCCAGATCGGATAATGCGGACGCGGCGGTGCGGATTTGTCGGCCATCTTGAACGCGACGCATTTCTTTTTCACGCCGTTCGCCTTCTGCTCCGCAAGCACGGAGCGACCGTTGAATTCACCCTTGTCGAGCGAAACGAAAAAACCGACACCCGCCTCAATCGGCGTGGTGTTCTCATCAAGCTCATGACCGTAGAGCGGGTAACAGACTTCTGTGCGCAACGTGTCACGCGCACCAAGTCCGGCGGGTTTCAAACCAAACGGCTGGCCGGTGGAAATAAATTTATCCCAAAGATGCTGGATGGCTTCGTCGCTGCCGACGATTTCAAATCCGTCTTCGCCCGTGTAGCCGGTGCGCGAGACAAGAACGCTGTGATGGTCAAATTTGAATCCGCCGATCTGATTCTTCCGTAAATCGGTCACCGACGCGACGCGCATGGCCGAAATCGAAGCGCCCGGAATGCACTCGTTGATGAATTCTTTCACGCGCGGACCTTGCACGGCGATGGCGGCGTATTGATGCGAGGCGTCGGTGAGACTGAGTTCGCCGGCGAACTTTGCGGCCTGCGATTTCAGCCACGCGACATCAGGCTCAATGCGCGAGGCATTGATGACGAGAAAATAAACCCCGGCAGAAAGTTTGTAGGCGTAAAGATCGTCAATCACACCGCCGCTTTCGTGGCACATCAAGGTGTATTGGCCCTCACCCGAACCGAGTTTGCGGATGTCATTCGTGAGGGCGGAATTCAGAAACGCTTCCGCACCCGCGCCGCTGACAGTGACTTCGCCCATGTGGGAGATATCGAAGATACCGGCCGCGCTTCGGACAGCCAGGTGTTCATCGGTGATGCTGGTGTATTGCACCGGCATTTCCCAGCCACCGAATTCGATGAGCTTGCCGCCGAGTTTTTGATGCGCCGCGTAGAGCGAAGTGCGTTTCATGAAAATTAAAAATTAAAAATTAAAAATGCAAAATCGGAATCGGGCAACCGACTCGCATTTTTTTAATTTATAATTTTGCATTTTTAATTGGTTCAGCCCCACTTCTCCGTCTTCATCTGCTCCTTCGGCATCCCGAGGTCGTGGACGACGAGGGTTTCGGCAAACTCCACCAGCGCATTTGGACCGCAGGCGTAGAAAACCGTGTTGGGCAGATCGGTTGCGATTTCCTTGATCCATTCGGGTGTGATGCGGCCGTTGCGGCCGGTCCAGTTATCTTCCGGCGTCGCGCGCGTGCAGGTGACTTGGAATTTGAAATTCGGATTTTCCTTTTCCAACTCCCGGAATTCCGTGTTAAAGATGATGTCCTTTGGCTGGCGGACGCTGTAAAGCACGGTGATCTTGGTGTCCAGTTTACGCCGCGTGGCCTCGCGCGCAAAGGCGCGGAACGGCGTCACGCCCGAACCGCCGGCGATGCAGACGAGATGCTTGTTGGGCTCGTATGCCGGCAGGAATTTTCCGACCGGCGGGATGACGAACATTTTATCACCCGCCTTGGCCCAATCCACGATGCGCGTGCCCATCTTGCCATCACGCTTGATGGTGACCTCGTAAAAACCACGGTCCAGCGCGCAGGACGAGAGCGAATAGGCGCGCTTGTAGTTGGTCGTGTCCGGCCAGTAAAGCGTGATGAACTGGCCGGTCTTGAATTCGGGATTATGGCCGTCGGGCCATTTGAGTTTCAGGGTTTTGGTGTCGGGCAGCTCCATCGTCGCAGTTTCGACGACCATTTCGAGAATTTCTTTGGCCATAAATATTAAAAGGTGCTTGAGCTTAATGATTCCGTTTAATGGCAGCAAGCGCAGGATGAATTATGATTTCCTGACCTACCTGACTTACCGTTTTATGCCAAACTATAGGCAATTTTTGCCAACCCGTTTTGCAATCGGAGAAAAAAACCACCGTCTCCAATCCGGCCAGCATTTAAAGCTGATTCGTCGGCGCATTGAACATTGGATAATCCCAATGCGCCGGCCTCTCACCGGTCAACCACCGCACAGATTTTACTGAAAGAAGTTCCCACGGCGCACGCTGAATTTGAAAATCCGTTCCCCAAAGATAGGCGAAATTTATTTGGTTGGTTGAGTTTGGCAAAGTCGTATGACCGTAAGCAACGATCCGCTCCAAGTCGCCCCTGAATTCCACGCGAGCCTTATCCAGAACAATAATATGATTGGTTGGTAGCTGGACAATGGCTTTGTCAACAAATCCCAATTCCGGCGTCTCGTCATTCATGAGAATAAATTTTGAATGAATACCATCGTAATAAACGTCCAGATCGGAATTGTTCTTCTTTAATGCAGCGGCACTTTGCAAAGGCAAGTCACGCCCAACGTAAGATGAAAAACCAGAATTTTTTGAAACATCAACCGGACTGCAACCAATAAGAAACAGAATCGAGGAAAATAGAAGCAGGATTGCGAATGCTTTTGCCTCTTTCATTGCAAGTTAAGTTGCTAGTAATCGCGCCAAAACTTCCTGCGCCAGGAGTTCATACGCTGCCGAGCCGGAGCTGTATTTGTCGTAATGGATGATGGGCTGGCCGAAACTCGGCGCCTCGGCGAGCTTGGTGCTGCGCGGAATCACGGTCTCAAACACTTTGGCTCCAAGCTGGTTCCGCACCTCGCCGACGACTTCATTGGAAAGTTTGGTGCGGCCGTCGAACATGGTCATCACGACACCAAAAATTTCCAACTTCGGATTCGCACCCGCCGCCTGCAACTGGCCGAGCACGCGGGTCATCATCGAAATCCCTTCGAGCGCGTAATACTCGCATTGCAGCGTCACCAGCAGCCCATCGCTGGCGACAAAGGCGTTGAGCGAGAGAATTCCCAGTGACGGTGGACAATCCAGCAGAATAACGTCGAAGCGTCCGCTGTCCACGACTGGCTTAAGCGCACGAGTGACCGCCAGCAGCTGGTTTTCGGTGCGGACCAGTTCGAGATCAGCGGCGCATAGATCCACTTCGCTGGGCACGACTTCGAGACGTTCGTAGACGGTGGGCTTGATCTTGTCGAGCAGGCTGCCTTCACCGAGCAGAACGCGATACGCACTCGCCCCCTCAATTTTTTCAAGACCGACACCGCTGGTGGCGTTAGCCTGGGGATCAAGATCAAAAAGTAAAACGCGCTGCCCCAACGCGGCCAGGCAGGCGGCCAGATTGACGGCGGTGGTGGTTTTCCCCACTCCGCCCTTTTGGTTGGCGACGGCGATGACTTTGGTTGGCACTGGCCTTGATTAAATGAAAAACGCGGCGACGTTTCAAGCGCGCACCGCGTATTTCAGAAGCGTAAGCGACCGGTCAGTTGCCGGAAGTGGAAAAGCTGACCGGCTGGGCAAAGACATTCTGCGAACCAAACAGCGACGCCACCGGCTGAAGACTGGTGGCGGCACTGTTACTGGTTGTGAAATCATTGGCCATGGGCGGCTGTGATATCGTGCCCGATGACATGGCGGCGATGGACCCGAGGGATTGCCCGTCCGTCTGCAAAATCGGTTGCGGACCGGAATCCGGGCGTTCGGCGTAAACAATCCCCAATACCAGCAGCAAGGAGAGCGCGGAGGCGAAGGCACCCGCAAAGGCTGGTTTCAATTCGAAGGCCTGCAGCAACTTCAAAAGCCAGGAGATGTCAGAAGAACTGTCGTTTCGGGCGGGGCTGGCTTCGCCGGCACGGATGCGGGCGATGATCTGGCCGGAAAAGCTGTTGAAGTATCCCGGCGGCGGCGTCTCATGCCGTTTGTGCGCCAGCAAGCGGCGCAACGATTCGAAGTTATTTTCGTTTTCGTTCATGTTGGTTTCAAATAATCAGTCAACCACGCCTGCATCTGCTGACGCGCATAAAACAATCGCGACCGAACGGTTCCGATGTTGCAATCCATGACCTCTGCGATCTGCTCATGCGATTGCCCCTGCACGTCATGCAAAACCATGACCAGTCTATGTTGTTCTGACAGCTTCAGTAAAGCCTCGTTCAATTTTTCTGATAATTCTTTCAAGCCGGCCTCCCGACGCGGGGTTTTGTCGGAAATCAGGGCAACCAAGTCCGGATTGTTCTCCGCATTGAAATCCAGATCGTTCAGGCTCATGTGGAGCCGATTCTTGCGTTGCTTGAGGAAATTGATGGTCTTATTGACGGCGATCCGGTAAAGCCAGGTGTAGAAACTCGAGCCGCCCTTGAAGGACTTAAGCGCTTGAAACGCCTTGATGAAGGCATCTTGCGCAAGGTCATTGGCATCCTCGTGATTGGATGTCATGTGATAAATCGTCGCATAAATGCGTTCCTGATAACGTTTGATCAACTCGTCGTAAGCCTCCAGATCGCCACCCTGGGCACGGCGGACCAGATCCATTTCCGCCGTGGGAACAGCTGGCTCCTGGTCAGTTAGTTCGGCTGGTTCGGCCATAAGCATGGTCATTCAAATACTAACCGTCAAACTCGCCGTTTGTTGCGCTAAAAAATCAGCCAGGCCAAAAAGACCCGCCCGGCCGCTGGATTCCGGCAAAACTTTCAACGCTTGTCGCGACTGTTCCAGATACTTTGTGATGACCTGCAGCGACGGCTCAAACGTTTCGTAACGCGCCAGCAGTTCGTTCACGGCGGAAAGGTTTTTCGGCTCCCAGTTCTGGATCAAACTTTCCAGCTTCGTCCGGTCGGTGACAGCGGCGCGCTCCCAAGCCAGCAGCACCGGCCAGGTCAACTTGCCCTTGGCTAAATCCGTGCCGAGCGATTTGCCCGCCGCCGATTCTGAGCCGAATAAATCGACGCAGTCGTCATACACCTGATACGCCGTGCCGAAGGCCGCACCGAACTGACGGAGCGCTGCGCGTTGTTCCGCAGTCGCATTGCCCAGAAACGCCGCCAGATCGCAGGAGAGCGTGAACAGCTCGGCGGTTTTCATTTCAATCACGCGGAAATATTCGCGGCGGGAAAGCTCAAAATTGCGACGATGCTGCGTCTGGAGAATTTCCCCCGTGCAAACCGTGTTGGTCGCCATCGCCACCGCCCGGCAGACTTCCGTGGTGGGAAAACTTGAGGCTAGCTTCAAAGCCTGCGCGAACAGGCAGTCACCGAAAAGGACGGCGATTTCGTTGCCCCAGTTGGCCGCGATGGTCAGCTGGCCGCGGCGGATCTGCGCCTCGTCCATCACGTCGTCATGCACGAGCGTCGCCAGATGCACCATTTCGATGATGACGGCGGCGGTGACATGCGCCTCACTGGTTTTGCCGACGGCGCTGCCCGCCAGCGCGACCAGCGTGGGCCGCAGGTGTTTACCGCTCCCGTTCAAGGCGGATTGCGCGTAAGGCACAATTTTCGGGTCAAAATCATTGGCCTGCTGGATTAACCGCTGATTGACCGCCTGCAGAAATGGATTTACCTGTTCCACGATTTGATTCCAGGAACGAGTTGGGTTGGTGTCTGGCGAATCGGTTGAGCCCGAAGTCGCCACCTTTGATTCAGCTGCCAGCATTCGCAATAATCCTACGTTTGCCAAGCCCCCTAGTCAAACCACTTGTGCTGGCGGTCAAAAAAAGGCTCGGTGCTTGGCGAAATTGCGGAGTGATCAAGCCAAGCGCCAGAACACACAAATTGAGAAGAATGATCCGGATGATTTAGCCGCCTAAAAAGTCGCGAGCCCGTGTGAAAAAATTTGACGGCCGTCGAATTGCAGTCAGGCAGCGGGAAAGTTTTCATGGGTGGGGAAGTTTTGCCGGAGCAAATCCATCCGGTTCAACTGGGGATGGGCGGAATGCCCACACTTGTCAGGACGGAACAACCCGCTTTATTGCGGGCAGGCCTGACCCGCCGGCACTGGTAGCCCGCCGCCACCATCAGTTTTTGGAAGCTCACCAAGTTCAGCACCAGCTTGAGGTTGTAGGTCAGGGTCATTAGGCTCCATTCGCGCTGCACCTTGGCCAGTGCTTTGAGCAGATTGATTTTTGCGGCTCGACAGGTTCGGGGGTCCGCAGTATGTATGGCTTCATGCTCCCTGTTTTCCTTTCATCCGTTGTCGGGGGCGTGAGTCCCACAACTTGCGGCCCGGCATCGTTCACGGGGTGCAACCCACGTTTACTCCGGAGCGCAGACACCGCTTTCATCACCAGCCATACTGGCTAGGCGTCTTAGCGCGTATGCAACCAGACATTGAAATCGGGGATTTAGTTTTCGGAGTCATCAATACTTTGGTAGCCCTATATTTTTTGCTCGGCTTGTTTTCGGATGAGCGCTGGCTTCGTCCGAGTTGGGATGCGCATTTTCTTCGCCATCCACCAGTTGTCCCGTTTTCCTATTTTAGCCGTTTGGTTTGGTTAGTTTTCTGCGGCATTTTTGCAGCGCATGGTTTTGCCAGAGCGTTTCATTGTCATGTCACGGGATTGCCAGGCTTCGGGATTCCGCTGCTTGTGACTTTTATCGCGTTTATGATTTTTTGTCGCATTCGAGACGGCAGACATTTTAAGATTGAGCATGACCCAGACGCCTAATTAGCTGACAGGCCGCCTTCGCCGGAACCAGGCAGTTGAATTAACCACGAAATACACGCGCGAAAACCGGAACGAATGGCTCTGCAGGTGCGGAAGCAACGGCACCAATCGGTGGACTCGGATTTGAATCCTGCAAGCGTGGTGTTGGCCTTCTCGGGCCTTGGCTTTCCTTTCGTGTGGTTCGTGTATTTCGTGGTTGAACGGAATTCTTCGGGCTTAATTCAAACTTCCATTCAAAGTGACGGATTTGCCCTTTTTGATTACAAGGACAAGCGTTTTGCCACCGTAGCTGACGGAACAGGGTTCGCCGAGGTCGGAATGGATGGTGGCCGAGGTCAGCTTTCCGTCCTTCCAACTCAGGTCAACGGTGAATCCGTTGCGCGCGCGCAGTCCGGTGACTTTCCCTTCCTGCCAGGCATCGGGCAGCGCGGGCAGCAGGCGAATGATGCCCTCCTGACTTTGCAGCAGCATTTCCGCCATGGCGGCCGTGGTGCCGAAGTTGGCGTCGATTTGGAACGGCGGACACGCGTCGAATAGATTGGGATAAACCCCGCCGCCGCCGTCGTAACGCATATCCATGCCCGTGGCCGGTGCGAGGGCCTGCCGCACCAGCGACCAGGCGTGATTGCCGTCGCCCAGCCGCGCCCACAACGCCGCTTTGTAGGCATAGCTCCAACCCACGCTGTTGTCACCGCGGACGATCAACGTTTTGCGCGCGGCTTCGGCCAGCGCCGGGGTGCCATGCGGCGTGATTTCGTCGCCGGGATACAAGCCCCACAAGTGGGAGATGTGGCGGTGGTGCGGCTCGGGTTCCTTGTGTTCCTCCGGCCATTCCATGACGCGCCCGTCGGAACCGACCGGCGTGGGCGCCAGCCGCGCCCGTTTGGCGATCAGCTCATTCCGGAACTTTTCGTCGTTGCCGAGAATGGTTGAAGCCTCGATGCATGCGCCGAAGAGGTAACGCAGCATCTGGTCGTGAACGGTGGTGCCGAGCGAAATCGCGGCATCGTGCCCGTCCGCCGTGTAAAAATGATTTTCCGGGGAATTGGCCGGCGCCACCACGAGATGATGATGTTTGGGTTCTTCAATCAGCATGTCGGCGTAGAATTGTGCCGAGCCCTTCATGATGGGATAGGCCCATTCCAGAAATTTTCTGTCATGCGTGAACAGCCAGTGATCCCACAAATGCTGGCAGAGCCAGGCTGAGCCGCCGGTGGTCGCGCCCCACGAAGCGGATTCCCCCGGCGAAGTGAAGCCCCACGGATTGGCGATGACATGCGCCACCCAGCCACTGGCGTTGTAGTAGGCCTTGGCGGTTTTTGCGCCCGGTTCCTGCAATGAAGCGATGAGTGCGAAGAGCGGCCCGGTCAAATCCGAAAGATTGCAGACTTCCGCCGGCCAGTAATTCATCTGCACGTTCACATCCAGATGCCAGTCACCGGTCCAAGGCGTGTGAATCTCTTCGGCCCAGATTCCCTGAAGATTCGGCGGCAGTCCGCCAGGCCGCGACGATGAGATCAAAAGATACCTGCCGAAATTGAAATACAACACCGGCAGCGCCAGATCGTTGGTGCCGTCCTTAAACGCAATGATGCGTTCCGGCGTCGGCCTAGCCGCCGCTGCGGCATCATACGGCCCGAGTTGCAGCGAAACCCGCTGGAAATATTTCTGGTAGTCCGCAATGTGCGCCTTGCGCAGAGAGTTGTAAGATTTGCCGGCAGCACTGTTCAAGTCGTCCAAGGTCGCCGCCACCGGATTGGTGAGCTGCCGGCCGGCGAAGCCGCGATAATCCGTTGCCGCCGTGATGAACAAAACGACTTCGTTGGCGTTGCTCACAGTCAGCACATTCCCCTGCACCGAAACCCGTCCGCCCTGGCTGACGGCGCGGATGCGGGCCGCGTATTTCACGCCTTTGCCGTCCACGCCATTGTCCAGCTGGCCGGTCATCAACAGGCCATGGTTTCCATCACCCGTGGTGGCAAATCGCTCCGGACGATCCATGGTCGCGGCGAAGGAGATCTGCCCGGGTTTGTCCGCCGTCAGACGAAGCACCATCGCCTCACCCGGTTTGCTGACGAACATTTCCCGCCGGAACTCGACACCACCACGGCTGAACTGCAAATGGGTTACTGCGTTGCTCAAATCCAATTCGCGCCGGTAGCCAACGACCGGAGCGTTGGTATTACCGGGCAAAAAAGACAGATGCAGATTGCCCAGCACCTGGTAGCAGCCGTATTGACCGCCGCCCGATCCCTGACCCTTGCAGGTGAAGTTGGCGTTCACCAAGGCTTCGGCCTCAGGATTTTTTCCCTCCAGGAGCAGACGGCGGATCTCCGGCAACACTTTATAGGCATCTTCCCGGTCGGCATCCTGTCGCGATCCCGACCAGACGGAACTTTCATTCAAAACGATCCGCTCCTCGTCCACGCCGCCGAACATCATCGCGCCCAGCCGGCCGTTGCCCATCGGCGACGACTCGGTGAAATTTTTCGCCGGCGCGTCAAACCAGATGATGGTTTCAGGTGCGATGAATGCGGCTTCTGCCGACAGCAGCAGGCTGATCTGTAAAATCCCGGCCAGGATGAATCGCGTCATGCGAGTGGATGATGATTTTTTCATAGAATAAATAACCTGCATGTGAAATATCCTGCCGATTTAATCAGCGGGTTCAATTTGAATCAAATGTCTGACCGGCACAATGGCGGAATGCGATGCCTGGCTCAATGCTTCAGCCTTCCGAAGCGTCGCGGTTTTCAGCTGTTCCAACGCGGCCTTTTCTTCCGGCAACAGACCACTCCACTCCGGCAGGTTGTGCAGGATATTTTTCACCGCCGGCGTTTCAAAGGCCTGTTGCTCCCGGACGGCCTTGTCCACCGTAGCGAACGGTTCAGCAAATGGATTGTCCATGAATTCAGCGGCCAGATTGATGCCCTGTGCCAATTGGTTCGCGCCAAATATTTTCGATCCCCTGCCCCACGTCACTTTCAACCGGGTGGCGCCGCCGTTGTTGACCACCAGGCGAAACCGATTCAGGTCTTCATTGAACGGCAGAAATTCCAGCACGCCCTGCGTGCTGTTGGGGTCGGCGGGATTGCCGTAAAAGCAAAATGGAAAACGGGTGGATTCGATCTCAACCATCCCGTTGCTGACCGATAAAACCCGGTGACCCGCAGTGGCCGTGGCCGCGCCCGTTTTGGCGTCCCAAGTAATCGTGCCGATGTCTCCCGAGCAACCCAATGCTTTCAGAAAGGCGTAGGCCATGACCAGATGGCCATTGGCTGCGGGATGAATTCCATCCGCTCCGGCGACATGGTAAGCCGGACCGTATTTAGCCTTGGCGGCTTTCATCACCGCTGCCATGGACGTGTAAACGTCGGCATAGGTCACGTTCTCTTCAGTCGCGACTTCACGTGCGATCCGGGCGAAGTCGGCCAGGGTATGGTTGTAATTGGTGGCGGTGAAATATCTTCCGGGAATCCGGTCGAAGGTGTCTGTGTCCACCAATCCCGGCGAGCCAATCACGATGGAGCGGACGCCGCTGTCCCGGAAAGTCTTGATGATGGCCGTCGTGTTTTTGCGATAGGCATCCTGCCGCGCCGGATCGATCGCCGCATAGGCGCCATCATTCATTCCGTAACACGCCGTGGCCACAGTCGGAGCAAACGGCAAAACCTCCGCACTCATCCGGTTCAGAAAACCGCCCGCCGTCTCGCCGCTCCAGCCGAACTGATGCGCCTTGAGATCCGGCGCCGGCTGGCACATCAACAAGTAATCCTCGATGAATGCAGAATACAGTTTCTGTTCGGTGATGGAATCGCCGCAAATGGCCACCGTATCTCCGGTCTGCAATGGTCCGGCCTTGGCCGGTTGCGCGGGCCTTGTGCCGGCTACCAGGGTGGCAAGCAGAAGCGCGGACATCACGCGGGTCCATCGTTGGTAATCCAGCATAATTTTGGTTCCGCTTTTATTTGTCCAATCGGAGAATGAATCCGCCGCGTGGCGGCAACGTGTGCTGCCAGTGAGCTGCCGCCGCGAGCGGAGCAGCGGCCACCTGCATGGCGGCGTTCGTGCCTTCCGTGATCAGCAGCCGCTTTGGGAATTTTTCGAAAGCCGACAAATCCAGCTTCATGGGCAGCGCTTCACCGGTTCCATTGATTCCGGCGATGAACCAGCTTTTGCCGGAGCGCTTCGCAAAAATGGCAACCTGCCCCGGCTCGCCAATCAAACAACGCGTTTCATCCCAGCGCGCAGGAGCGTCGCGGAAAATCTGCAGAGCCGCCGGCGGCAACGATTCAAACAATTCCGGCCGGTCGGCGTAATGGATGATGCCTGACGTGGCGATGATGGCCGCCGCCAGCTCATGCGCGGCGGTGGTCGTGCGGACATACTTCTTCGGCGAAACGGCGATGGGCGTCACATCCATCGGCCCGACGGCATTTCGCGTGAAGGGCAAAACCGTGTTGAGTTCCGCTGCTTTCTCGGTGTAACGCGGCTCGTAAAAATAGGATTCATTGCCCAGCACCGCTTCACAGGTCAGAAAATTCGGCCACGTGCGCTGCCAGCCGCGCGGGATGGTGCAGCCGTGCAAATTCACGATCAGCTTGCGCGCGGCGGCTTCGCGCATCAACGCCTGTTGCGCGGCGATGGCTTCCTGCCGGTCCGAACACCAGAAATCCACCTTCACCCCGCGCACGCCGGCTGCCGTCATTTCGTCCAGCTTCTTTGCGCCGCGCTCCGGATAATAAAAGTCGGTGGCATACAACCAGGCCAGCGGCATGACGCCTTGGGAAATCGCATGCCCGGAAATCGTATTCAATCCTGGCGCCCACCAACCGGCATCGAACAACGTATATTCCCAGCCCATTTTCGCGGCAAAGTCGGTGAACTCATTGAACAGTTTTCCGGTCGCCGGGCCATCGGGATAAGACCACCAAGCCCACGACGCGCGGCCCGGTTTGATCCAGGACGTGTCAGCGATCTTTGATGGTGGCGCAAGATCCGTGATGAGCGTGGCGGTGGCGATATCTCCGGCGGACTTGCCCAGCACGAGCACGCGCCACGGCATCGTCCACGGCAAGGCATGGCGCGGTTCGGGACCGAACTTGTTGGTGTAACCTTTCGTGGTTTCGTCCGCCAAGGGAAAAGCGATTCGATAAACGCCGCCGGGCGAATCCGGGGCAAGATGGCAGGCGCAATACGCTTCATCCGTTCCCGATTCCGTCAGCAACACCCAGGTGTCCGCATCCGGAACATGGAACAGTGCAGGAAACGCCCAACCCACGGCTTTGGCTCTCGAATCCGGCGGCGGGTCCCCCGGTGAAACCTGGAAAAAGAAATCTTCATAAGCCGGGGTATAAGGTCCAGCCGCATGGTAAGGCTGCAACCAGCCACGGGCGTTCTTTGCCAGGGTGAACCCGGTCAATTCAGCTTCCGCGACGCGAACCGTGTCATTGGTTTCAGGAAAGCGATAACGAAACGCGACGCCTTCGTCGCTGGCCACCAGATCTATTTCCATCGCAGCGTTGTTGGTATTGCGAAACGTCAGGCGGCGAAAATTCAATCGATGATCCACCTGCGGTTGCGGGCCGGTGAACAAATCATATTTCTCACGCCGCCTTTCAACTTTTCCGGCACGCTCAAACGCGAGTGACCGGGTGAAGTCCTGATCATCGCGGCGCAAGCCGAGCGGCGATTTTGCGATAACGACTTTTCCATTGCATCGCGCTTCATAACTCAGCCGGCCACCGTCACTCAAAGTGACAGTAATCTGGCATTCTTTGTTTGGCGAAAGGAGCGACCACGAATCGGATTGGCCGGCAGCGGCCGGCACGGTCATCGTCGTCAACCATGCCAACGCAGCCACCGGCAACAGTACCAGCCGCCATTTGGTCGCTTGGAGAATCATGCGTGGGTTTTTTGCGCTCCTGGCCGGACGCGCAACATCATGCTGGTAAATACGTATCATAAAGACTGCGGACTTGCAGTTCACCAAGGAAAGTTTCCCGGCTCATCCGTTGCCTGGGCTGAACCAGAACTGTTTGCGGCGCATCCGGCAGGAGGTGGATAAAGTTGTCGGCATATTTTGCATCCATGCTCTTCAGCTCCAGCCAAACCCACAGCGCCGGGGTCGCGGACTGGATGGTGACCAGAAACCCGTCCCCTGATTCGTTGACTGAGGACGTCAGTTTAGGATCGCCCAACTGGAATTCTTTCGGCAACGCCAGCAGCACCAGGTTTTCCGAAACGGTTTTGCCGTCCACTTCCAGCTTCAGCCACGTCAACAGGCCGTTCGCCCCCTGTTTCTGGACTTCCGCTTGCAGATCCAGCGTTTTGACTTTCCCACTTTTGCGCGCGGGAACCGGCACCGACATGGAATCGTGGCTCAAGGTTTTGCCGGCCAGGTCCGTCACGTTCCAGCTCAGTTTGCCGCGATGCGATTCCAGTTCGTCGCTGGTGACAAAAAGGTCAATCGTTCCGTCTTTGATGTTTTCCAACCCCGAAACGAGCAGCGGCGAGTAGAATTTCCGCGCCAGGTAATGCAGCGCCTTCCAGCGGCCAAAGTAATCCACCGACGACCAGCTCATGCCCGGCCAGATGTCATTGTATTGCCAGTAAACGCAGCCCATGGATTTGGGCATGGTCTGGCGCCAGTATTCCGCGCCGATCTTGATGCCGTAGCCCTGCGAAATCTGGCTCAGCCAGAGCGTCGTTTCAAAATCTTTTGGCGGATTAAAATAATGATGAATCATGTCCACCATCTTCTGGTTGCCATTGCTCCCGCCCGAACGCTGGTGCCAGTTCATGACCGGCGAAACCACCGACTTGCGATCCTCTTCATTGGTGAAGGCACGAACGGTTTTGGGTTCGGGAAAAGATTGATATCCGAACTCGCTCATAAATCCGCTCTGAGTCCGATACGCATCAAAAGTCTTGGGCCCATGCCAGATCTCCCAATAGTGCGTGTCGCCGCAGTCCGGGCTGCCGGAAACATAGTTGGCCTGCGGCGCATGGCGTCGGACTTCCTCCGCCAGCAAGTTCCTGAACAATTCATCATAGTCCGCCGTGCTCATCCGGTTCGGCGCCCAGGTCGGTCCTTTCCACCACGACAAACTGATTTCGTTGTTGCCGCACCAGACGGCGATGCAGGGATGATGCCGCAGCCGCCGCAAATTATCGCGCGCTTCATGACGCACATTTTCCATGAACTCCGGCTCAAAGGCTGGATATGCCGCGCAGGCAAATTTGAAATCCATCCAGACACAGATGCCCATCTCATCGCAGGCGTCAAACAGCGCGTCGTCTTCGTAATAACCGCCGCCCCAGAAACGCAGGGTGTTGATGTTGACCGCCGCCGCGTCGGCAACATAGCGCCGCAAAATTTCCGGCGTGATCCGGCTGGTGAACGAATCGCAGGGGATCCAGTTGGCGCCCTTGGCGAAAAACGGAATGCCGTTGACCTCGAAATGCAGCGGACGATCGCCTTGCGGGAGCACGGCTTTTAATTCGCGCAGGCCGATGCGCCGGCTTTTGGCATCCACCGTTTTGCCGTCCGCATTCAGCAATTCCAGATTCACTTCATACAATGGCTGTTCGCCCATGCCCGCCGGCCACCAAAGCCTGGGATTTTTAACCTCCACCTGACCCCGGCCAAAACCCTCGGCGACGGTAAAAGTTTTCTTCGCGACGGTTTTGCCCTGGTCCACAACCGTGATCACGGCCTGAAACGGCTTGGTGGATTCACCCACCAACTCCACCGTCACTTCCACATCCAAAGTCGCTTTTTTGCCGTCAATGTTTTGCCGCACCAACAGGTCGGCGATGCGTCCGTCGTTGAAGGTTTCCAGCGTTATATTTTTCCAGATGCCGCAACTGGGCAGGCAGGGACCCCAATCCCAGTCGAAGCTGCAAGGTTCCTTGCGCACCCAGGCGCGGCCCTTGATCCATTTTGCGGGTTCGAGATCACTTTCCTTCTGTTTGAAGCGGGTATAGGGCGATTCGAAAATGACTTCGATCAGGTTATCCCCGGCCCGCAGAAACGGCTTCACATCAAATTCCCAAAGCCGGAACATGTTGTCGGCCTGACCGGCTTTCCGGCCATTGATTTGAATCGTGGCGAGCGTGTCCAAGCCTTCGCAGCGGAGCAGCACGCGATCGTTCTTCAGCACGTCTTCCGGCACGCTGAAGGTGCGCTGGTAAATCCAGTCGCTTTCGCCCACCCACTGCACCGCTTTTTCGTTGTCGCGATAAAACGGATCGGGGATTTTTTTGGACGCCAGCAGATCCGTATGCACACAACCGGGCACGGTGGCGGGAATCCGGTCATCCTTTCCGGCTGGCGACACCTTCCATTCACCGCCCAGGTTCAAACGACGGGGCGTCAAAACCGTCGCGGCGCGGCAAAGCGAAACCAACGGCTCCCAAGTCAACACGGCTGCGGTGGCTGTCATTGTCGCCGTCACAAATTTTCTTCTGCTGATCATGTGGTTCATAACCCTAACCGTCAGCCGTGCAGCGGGGCATCGGCAACCATCGAGCCAGGTGATTGGTGTTTCATGGCGAAACGGACGGACCGTGTTTTGCTGGCTGTGTCAATCATGAGCCGAGATCAATGACCGAAGCTTCAAATTCTGTGGAGGACGACGGCATGATGCCGTCGCGCATCAATTCCTCGCCGGTGAAGGTTTTGCCTTCCTGCGGCATGGCGGCACGGCCGGGCGCAGGATTCAGTTCGTGAATTGTGTAACGCCTGGCCGGGTCAAGTCCCTGCGGATGCACCGCCGCGTTTTCGCCGTCTTTCAGTTGAAACACGAACAATGCCGCCCGCGCCCGGTCCGTTGAAACAAAATTGATCGCACCGCGAAATCCCTGATGCGGATCTTCAAGGCGATACAGATCACCAAACGCGGTGACCTCGCGGATTTTTTTGTAGGCCGCGATCGCGCCCGCGCAGACGGACTTGTCCTGCGCCGGCAACTTGGTCAGGTCGAGATCCATCCCGAAGCGCGCGCTCATCGCCACGCTGCACGCGAAGTGCATCGGACGGTTCCCCCAATGCGTGACGTGACTGGCGATGGCCATCATCGGAAAGAAATAGGAATAGTCCCACTGCATCGCCACGCGGGTGACCGGATCGGTGTTGTCGCTCGGCCAGAATTCGTTGAAGTATTTCAACGCGCCGTAATCCACCCGTCCACCGCCGCCGGAACACAGCATCAATTCCGTGTCCGGAAAAGTTTTGGCCGTCTGGTCCATGAGTGCGTAGAGGGCGTTCACGTAATCCATCCAGAGATGCGACTGCCGGCCGGGTGCCAGATACGAGGAACCCGGCTGGGTGAGGTAACGGTTGCAATCCCATTTCGCATAGGTGATGCCCGGCACGCTCAAGATGTCCTTGATGGTGTTCCATTCAAACTTCTGCACGGCGGGCCGCGTGAGGTCGAGCACGAGCTGGTTGCGCTGCAATTCCAGTTCGCGTTTCGGCTGGCGGATCACCCAGTCGGGATGCTGCTCGAACAATTCGCTTTTCGGATTCACCATCTCCGGCTCGATCCAGATGCCGAAACGCAGACCGCGTTTCACGGCTTCGGCGGCGAGCGGCGCGAGTCCATTGGGCAGGCGCGAACGGTTCGGCTGCCAATCGCCCAGCCCGGCATGGTCGTTCACGCGCGGATATTTGTTTGCGAACCAGCCGTCATCCAACAGGAACAATTCCGTGCCGATTTCCTTCGCGGGATCGTAAAGGCTGACGATGCGGTTGAAATCGAAATCAAAGCCCGTCGCCTCCCAGTTGTTCAACAGCACGGCGCGGGTTTCGTGGCCGTCCCGCATTCCGAAATCGCGGGCCCAGCTGTGCAGTTTCCGGCTCATTTCACCGAGGCCGTTCGCGCTCCAGACCCAGATCATTTTCGGCGTGGTAAAAGTCTCGTCCGGCTTCAAATGATATGCCGAGGCAAAGGGATTCACACCGCACAACGCCCGGACACCCTGGTCATCGTCGTCAAACGCGCATTGAAAACTGCCGGACCATTCCAGCGAACCGGCCAGCACGCGCCCATGATTCTCCACCGGCGGCCCGTCCAGGGACAACACAAAGGAAGGATTGCGAAATTGATCCGCCCGCACGCCGATCTTGGAATCCAGAACCTTGGTGCCGGGTGTGATCTGCTCCGTGATTGGCGCCAACATCTCCTTCGCCCAATCGCCAAAGAAATGCGTCAGATAAACATTCGTTGCCGGGAGCAACAACGCCGTCGAAGCCATCCGCTCCAAAGTGATCGGGCCAGATTCGTGATGGACAAGCTCCACCCACTGTTCGACCACGTCCCGCTCCTGGTCGGCACGAAAATTCAACGTGACCGAAAGCGGATAAGCCGGATCATGCAATTTGATTTGTGTCAGCTCGCGACCGGCATGGTCGTTGGTCCGCGCAATGCCATCAAAGATCAGAACCGTCGAAGTGTTTCCATCAGCGTGGACAATTTGAAGTGCCGGCTCCCAGATGTAACCGTCGCCCGCCTGCGGATACGCTTCATCGGTCCGCAGTAACTTGCCGGTTGCGGCCACCACGCCGGCCGCGCGTTGATAGAGCCGGCCATCATTGCCCACCTCAAAATTCAGGGTGAAATTTTTTGTGTTCACGCTGAAGTGTTCCTGCAGCGGAAGGGCCAGCGGTTTGGCCGCGCCATCGATCATGGTGAGGCTGGCATCCGCCCAGTCCGCGTGATCATTGCTTTCGCCATCGCCGCCATCCGTCACGCGCAAACTGAGAACCTTAACCCCGGTTAGATCCACAGCCACCGGAACCGCCGGTTGTCCGCCCACCATCATCCCGCTCCGCCACAAAATTTTTCCGTCACCCAGGACAATGAATTCCACGCTGCCTTGTTTCCCGGCGCTGTCATCCACCCCGACCTTGGCCGTGAAGCGAGTCGCCTTGCCGTCCAACTCCACGCGAAAATTACTGGCGGCATGCGTGCCCACACCGTGCGCGAATTGTTTTCCACCGATGCTGATCGGTTTCCCGGCAACGCCCAGGTCCGCCTTGGCGTCGCTCCAGCCGGCCGTCATCTGCCGGAGATCCAGCGACGACAGCGGAACGGTATCGGCCATTAATTGAGCCGTGACAAACAACAGGCCGGACAGCGCCAGCCGGCGGACAAACGTGAATTTCATATTGATAATATCTACCAAACCACAAACAAAACCGTCTCGTAACATCGTTGGATGAATAAACCGCCGCACCTGTTCACCGCTGAAGCGCAGAACCATCACAAACCAACACGCAGACCAAGCTGCCAGCTGACGGAACTTTTACCGGCAACCGTGCCGCAACGTTTACGCGCGGCCGTGACCGCCAGGGAATCGTCATCCGCGTTCGTCGGTTCGATGGCCAGGTGGTGGTGTCCATGCCAGCCGCCCCGCGTCAACCACAGACCCAGCGTATCGTTCTCGGTCGAATCCCAATTGAATTCCAGCCGGTCGCCCCCGGCCTGGTTACGGATCGCAGCCCAGCCCTCGCTGACCGGGCGCGCAAAAATTTTCGCGCAGTTCCGCTCCGGAATCGTTGACGAGACGGCGTCAACCCAGGTTTCACCGTTGAACAATTTGCGCGTTGAATCCGGCAATTCCAGTTCATCGCCGCCCTCCATCCGCAGCAGCGGATGGATCGCCCAGAGAAAGCTTTCCGGGATCGCGCTGAGGTTGTGTAACTGGTAGCCGAGGCGGACCTCGTTTCCCTGCAGTTCGACGGTGCGCTCGAATTCAAACGGCGAAATGCCCAGCCGGGCCCTGGTTTTCAGGATGCCATTCTCCCAGGCTTCGCCATCCACCTGCCACGGCACGCTCCAGACCTCGCCGTGATCGGGCAATTCCCGCCCCTGCCAGGAACAAGGCTCAATCGTCGGGACACATTCATCGATGCCGACGAGCGGACTGGTCGAAAAATCATCGCGAACCTGATTTTTGAAAAGCCGCAGGCCTGCCGGCGGATGCCACAGCCACTCGCGTCCGGTCCGCAGATTCTTCAGCGAAATGATTTTTGCGCCCAATTCCGGCACCACCGCCAGCTTGATCTCGTCGTTGCGCAACACATGCACCGCAAAGCCCTGAAGCTGGCGGATGGCACATTGGTTGGACAGCGCTTTCATGACAAACAGCCTCGCAATTCACCGCGGAAGCGTCTTGCAAAATTGTTCGGCGAAGAACATTGAACACGCTCCGGCAGCGCCCCGAAAAAAATCCGCGGACGGTTCTCGATCATGGCTTCACCTCGCTCAAAAGGTCGGCCGCCAGCGCATGATTCGGATCACGCCGCAGCACGGTTTGCAACAGGACTTTCGCCCGGCTCGGTTGCCCCAATCCCAGCCGCGCCTGCGCCTGTAAAAACAGCGCGGTCGTCTCCTGCCGGAATTGAAGATCGTCGTCAAAAATCAACATCGTTGGCAGTGACGTCGCAAAATAATCAATCTTCGCCTGCGCCTGGTGCAGTTCCTGCGCGTAAGCAAGCAGATCGCGGAAAAGTCTTTTGGCCCGGTCGCGTTGACCCAGTTTCATCCATGACAGGGCCGAGTAATACGTCATCTCGCTGAATGCACGGACGCTCATTTCTTGAAAGTCACCCTTGAATGTGGCCGCACTGAGCCAATGTCCCCGCGCAGCTTTCGTTTCGCCCGATTTCTCCAGGGCGCAACCCATCCAGAAATGAATGTCGCTTTGGTTGGCGAGAAGGTGTTTGGCTTCACACAAATTGCCCGGGGAGGTCAGGGCGGATGCAAAATGCCGTTGCGCCCCGGCAAAGTCATTTTTGGCCAGCCGCGCGCGGCCCAGCGCCAGTTGCGCCCGAACATGCTGGCCGAGCGGCCCGCCCTCGCCGCCTTCCCACGGCTGAAACCCGCGGCTGGCGACCAATTGAGCCGCCCATTCGTGCTGGCCGGTTTGATTGTAAAGCGCGCACAGTTCGATGCTCAAATCATCCCGCTGTTGCACCAGACCGGGATGCCGGGACAATGCCCGCAGACGTTTGGCCGGTTTTTCACCGAGCCGTTTCCAGAGCTGGTCGCGCTCGTAGAGCAAACGCGCGTCCGCCGGATTGGTTTTAAAAGCCCGGTCGTAAGCGGCACGCGCCTTGACCGGCTGCCGGCGGATGTTGAAATAGCCGATGCCCAGGTTGCGCCAGACGATGGAGAAATCCGGATCAAGCCGGGCGGACTTCTCCCAAAGCGCGATGGCCTCGTGGTGGCGGCGGCGATCGTAAAACAGATTGCCGAGATAATACGGCGCTTTGGCGTCGCGTGGATTCGCGCGCATCGCCACCTCGAAGATTTCAATCTCCTCCAGACGTGACGGGAAGCAATAATCCGGCGGCAGCGCGGCGGCTTGCTTGAAATATTTCAACGCGGCTTTCTTGTCGCCGCGCCTTTCATTCAGCCAGCCGAGCGTATAATGAACGAGCGGCAGAGCGCCCAGACTCTGGTCCGGCAAATCCTTTGGCGTGGTGGTCGGGCGATGCAACAATCGAACCGCTTCAGCGGTAAAACCCGAACGCATCAAATCGTGAGCCAGATCGAGGAGCGCCTGCAGATCGTGATGGTGGCCGTCCGCAAGGGCTTCGCCGTTGAGATGCCGCGCCCACCCGTCGAGCGGGTCGAGTTGCAAGGTGGATTGAAGCAGCGAATCCGCCTCGTGGCTTTCTCCCAGTTCGCGCAAAGCCATCACTTTCAAATTTCGCGCCCGCAAATTGTCCGTGTCGAAACGCAGCGAACGAACCAGATGCTCCACGGCGGCGGCCCAATTTTTCCGCGCGCAGTCAATTTCCGCCAGCGCATGGTAACTGGCGGCAGCCCAGGCCTGATTCCACGTCGCCTTGTAAAAGGAATCGTAAGCCTCGTCATCGCGATCCAGGCAACGCAAACACAGGCCCAGATTGTAACCGGCTTCGCCGTCGTAAGGATTTGAGTTGCGACGCGTCAGACGTTCGATGGCTTTACGGAAACATTTTTCAGCTTCGGGAAATTCGCCGCGTTTCAGATGCCAGAGACCGAGTGCATTGTTGCAGCGCGCATCCAGCGGATCACGACGCAGGGCTTCCGCCCAATACAAAACCGGTGACCGCGTGGCGTGACGGTATTGGTCCAGATGCAAGCCCGTGATGAAGAGTTCGTCGGCGCTGGCGATCTTCTCCGGCGCAGGTGGTTCGGTGGCGGGTGGCGGAACTTTGGCTTTCGTGCGCGGTTTGGGCTGATAAGCAATCAATTCCCGTCCGGCATTATCCGAGACTCGAATGGACAAATCTGTTTCGACAACACCACGCGGCAGTTTGATTTTTTCCAGCAAAGGCAAGGCCGGCGAGAGATCGCATTCAAAATGTGCAACCGGTTTGCCCTTGGCGGTGATGGCCACGACCACTTGCGGCTGCCGGCTCGTGACCGCAACACCAAGCCACAATTCACCTTTCGCGACGTGCAGACTGATCGCAGCTTCCAGATTGGCATGCTGGGCCGGGCCGATTTTTTGAATCGGATACCAATACTGGCTCCACGATTTGGTTTCACCGGGTTGCAGAAAACTGAAATCCGGCTGGTTGTCGGTGTAAACACCCGCCATGATTTCGATGTAGGGCGCAAATTCGCCCTTCGCATCCGCGTCCGTCAGATTGCGATCCCAGGCATAACCGAACTCGTGATTGCCCCACGTCCATTGTTTCTTGCCGGGGGAAATGTGATGGTTGGCATAGTGCACGATGCCCGCCTGCGCCGCGTGATCGTAGCCGCCAAAAAAATCCTCCTGACTGCCCATGCACATGTAGGAGGTCGGCACGGGAATATTCGCGTAGAACGACAGATCATTGGGCGCATAGTCGCACAGTTTTGAATTTTGAATTTTGAATTTTGAATTGGCGGCGTGCGGCGGAACAAAATTCTTTGGATGTTCGGAGGCGGGAACGCCTTTGCGTCCGCGTTCGCCGTAATCCACACCGTAATAGTGGCCCTGACACAGCGGATATTCACTCATCGAACGGCGCGCGTGGTCGGCGACGTAATTGACATCGGGTGGAAAGAAACTTTGATAGGCTTCATGCACGCGCGTGGCAACATTGGCCCACCACAAAAACGTCTGCACAAACGGCGTGCGATTGTAGGCGCGGACTTTGAGTTCGAGAAAACTTTTGCCCGGATGCAGGCAAACGCCGTGCATGCCCTTCATGCGGCTCATCGGATCGTGATCGCTGCACCAGAGGGTTTTTGAACCGTCGGCGTGCTCCTCGAGTTCAAAGTCCACCGGCAGGAACGTTGCCGGCCGGTGATGTTGCGGCCAGTTGAATTCGATGCCGCCCGAAATCCACGGACCCGCCAACCCGACGAGCGCGGGCTTGATGACGGCCTGATGGTAGATCACATCGTAGCCGTTGGTCTTGTCCTGCAAGACGTGGATGCGCCCGCCAATCTCCGGCAGAATCATCGCGCGGATGAATTCATTCTCGATCCAGATCGCCTTCCATTTGCGGTTCACGGGCTTTTCCGCGATGCGGTCCGTGAACGGCAGCGGATATACCTTGCCGCTGCTGCCTTGATAGACCCGCTTTTCCAAAAACATCGGGTTTTTATCCGGCGGCGCCGGCAGGTATGTCGGAATCACCACGTCTTCAACGCGCACCGACACGGCGGCCGCATTCGAACCGCCGTTGCGCGAAGGCAAAATAGCCGGGCCGCGTTTCAATTCCAATGTGTCCATTCGATTCATCAGGTAAAAAATTAATCCACCAAGTCCTTTTCAATTTGTTCCAGCGTTTTGCCCTTGGTTTCCGGCAGCTTAAAAAAAACGAATACAAATCCGGCAACACAAATAGCTCCGTAGAGCCAGAACGTTCCCGCTGAACCAAGCGTCGCGTTCAAAATCGGGAACGTGTAGGTCAGCAGGAAACAGGCGATCCACAAGGACGAGACCGCCACGGCCATCGCCGCGCCACGGATGCGATTCGGAAAAATTTCCGAGATCACCACCCAGGTCACCGGCGCGAGCGACATCGCATAGCAGCCGATCGCCGCCAGCACGAGCAGCAGCATCGGCCATCCCTGGACGCCACCGCGGTAGCAAAAGCCCATCACAATGTAGATGACCGCCAGCGCCGCCGAACCGAACAGCATGAGCGGACGGCGTCCGCCGCGATCCACCACGCCCAGCGCCACCAGCGTGAAGGCCAGATTCACCGAGCCAGTCCAGGCGATGTTTTTGAGCACGCTGGAAATGTCGTAGCCCGCCGCCCGGAAAATTTCCTCGGCGTAATTGAAAATGACATTGATGCCGCACCATTGCTGGAAGACGGCCAGCACCACACCCAGGACGATCACCTTGCGCATCTTCGGTTCAAGCAGGTCGGCGAACCGCACGCGCTGGATTTCCTCGCTAGCCAGCGTGGATTGAATCTCCGCCGTGGCGGCCCGGGCGTAATCTTTGCCGCCAATCTTTTCCAGAATGCCGCGGGCTTGATCCGTCTTTCCATTTTTCGCCAGCCAGCGCGGGCTTTCCGGCACCAGCAACATGCCGGCGAAAAACAACAATGACGGCGCGGCCGTCAGCCCGAACATCCAGCGCCAGCCTTGCTGACCGAACCAGGAGTTGCGGATGAACTCATCGGTCGCGCCCTGCGGCAGATTGCGCACCAGATACCAGTTGATGACCTGGGCGAGCAGAATGCCGATGACGATGGTGAGCTGATTGATCGCAACCAGCTTGCCCCGGATCTGCGCAGGCGCGATTTCGGCGATATACATCGGCGAAAGGCTGGAGGCCAGGCCGATGGCCACGCCGCCAAAGATGCGCCAGGCAATGAACACGGTGAAGTTCCCGGCGAGCGCGTTGCCCAGCGACGTCACGGCGAAAATCATCGCCGCGATGATCAGTAAGCGTTTCCGGCCAAATTTGTCGCTCAACGCACCGGCGACCAATGCACCCACCAGACATCCAATGAGCGCGCAGCTATTGGCCCAGCCGATCTGGGCTTCACTGGTGAGTTGAAAATATCTTTGAAAAAAAGGCTTGGCCCCGCCGACAACCACCCAATCCCAGCCGAACAGCAGACCGCCCATCGCGGCGACCACCGAGATGAGCCACACGTAACCGAGGTTGTAGTCGGCTTTGAGATTTGTCGCGCCAATGTTTGCAGTGGTAATCATGATTCTTTTATTGGTGATCGTGGAAGCCCGGCACCATCCCGAGTCTCACATCGCTTTCCTCCTTCAGCAACACCTTGATCTCCGCCGCGCCGGCGTAGCCTTTACCCCGGTGATCGCTCAACGCGGTGAGCCGGAGGTAGCGCGCCTTGATCGGCGGATCGAACTTCACCGTCTGAAGTTCCTGGTTGTTCGCGAACTCGCCAGACTGGCCGCCGGCGGTCCACGTCGCGCCATCGAGCGACACCTGCGTTGCGTAGCGGGCGATGCGGCCATTCGCCATGTCCTGGCGCGGCAAATAGGTGAAGCCTTCAATGAGCTTGGCCGACTTCAGATCGAGCGTGATGGAGATCGGCAGCTTCACGGCCGATTCCCAATCGCTGTGCCAGAACGTGTCCGGTTTGCCGTCCACCGCGAGTTCAGCCGGGTGCGTCGGATATTCACTGTCCGCCTTCACGAGCACATCCGCTTCGCCGATGAGCGCGGACAATTGCGCCGGCGTCAGCCGGCCCCTGGGCTTGAACTTCGGCGAGGCCGCATACTCCAGCAACGCCCGGTGTAATTGCCGCGCAACGATTCGTCCGCCCGGATCGGACTCAACGTCGAGCGTGCAGACGAGCAACCGCCCCGCCCCCACGTTCGCTTCGAAGATCGCGGCGGGCAACGCGTTGCGATTGTATTTGTCCACGAAACAAAACGGTTTGCCGATGCCGGGATCCAAGCCGTCGAGATTGAGCGCCACGGATTTTGCGGTCAGTTCCCACCATTGCCAGTCGGTGTGCGTGTCGGTGGGAAAATTTCTCCAGAGCGGATGTTCCGCGTCAATCGTCGCGCCGAGCGTGCCGGGCTGGTCCGGGAAATGCAGCGGGCTCCAGAACACGGGAATGAACCGCGCGGGCAGCGGATCTTTCAATGCCCCGCGCGGCGGCAGGAGCAACACGCGCTTCCCGGCGGCGAGCGCGGCGAGGGTTTCCGGATTCACGGCGTGCGTGACGAGCAGTTCCGGAGTGGTTTGGGGCGTCGCGATCTGCGCCGGGTAAACCCAGACCGACCAGTCGTTGCCGATGGCCGTGCCGGGAATTTCCACGGTCACTTTCAGTTTCGCCGCGTGGGTCACGCCTGAAAGCGGCTGCCGGATGCGGCCCAACTGGATTCCGTTGCCCAGCGGAATGGCCGGCACCTTGAACTCGCCACGGCCCACCTCCTGGCGGCCATCGCTCAGCTTCCAGAGCACCGTCGCATTCGTGAGGGGCGCTGCGCCGAAGTGCGCGATCTCAACACCGGCTTCAAACGTTTCGTCGTTTTGGAAAATCATCTTCGCCATGCGGATCAGCGGCACCGTTGGATTGCAGAAGCGGCGGAACTGCTCCGGTGTGATGAGCCCTTTGCTGTCCCAGAATGAATCCAGCAAGCCGACCGTCGCCGTGCCCTGCCCGGGAAAATCGTGCAGGTCGAGCAAGGCAATGCCCGCCTGATCCTGGGTGCGAAGCGCGCGTTCGATGTCCTCCTTGTAAAGCACCGCCGCGAGTTTGCCGGAGTCGCGCGTATAGCGCGGCGCGTCGGCGAGGCGTCCCTTCTTTTCGAGGTCGGCCTGGATCGCCTCGTAACCGAGCGGGCGCAGGGGGCCGGCGGCATACTTCGGCATCTCGGCGAGATCCGGATACACGTTGTATTGCCCGACCTCGTGGCTCACCAGGGGGATTTTCAGACAGGCGAGACCTTCAGAGTAATCGCTCACCGTGTTCGGCGGGGTCTTGTTGAGGAAGCCCTGTCCGCGCACCCAGCCGCTGCGGGTCTTTTGCGAAATAAAATAATCATCCTGCGGCCCGGGTAATTCCCCGCGCGGCAAGGCCCCCTTCGCAAACGAATAGGACGTGCTGGTGTAAAGCAACTGCGGATCCAGCTGCTTGAGATGCGCGACCAGTTCGTCGACTTTGGCGAAATCGCCCAGCAGTTCGTTGCCCATGCTGAACATCACCCACGAGGGATGGTTGCCGTATTCGCGGATCATCCGCTCGCCTTCGCGGCGGAAGAATTCATCCACCGCCGGCACCTGGCCCATCTTGGAACTCCAGTTCGGCAGCTCGACCTGCAGATAAAACCCGTGCCGGTCCGCCACGCGAAACGCCGCCTCGGGCGGACACCACGAGTGAAAGCGGAGGTGATTCAATCCGTAGCTGCGCGTCGTGGAAAAGATCTTCTCCCACTTCGCGTCCTCCATCGCCGGGTGCGCCGTCTCCGGAAAAATGCAGCACTCCAGCGTGCCGCGCAGAAAGGTTTGCCGGCCGTTGATTGTGAATTGCCGGCCCTCCGCCTTGAACTCCCGCATGCCGAACGTGTCCGTGATTTCGGAGCGCCCGCTGGCGCCGGCCAGGGTTGCGCGCATCCGGTAGAGCTTCGGATTGAACTCGGACCAGCGCTCAAACTTCCGGCCCATCGGATAAAATATCGTCTGGCTCGTGTCGCCGGGTTTGAGCGTGATGGTTTGCTGGATCGCGCCGGGAGGATCGTCCCGGAAGTTCTGCGCTTCGGCGCGCAGCGATAGTTCCGTTGTCACTTCCAGCCCGCTGCCATTGTGCATGGCGAGGGTGACCTCCACGCCGCCGCGCGCGAGCGAAGGGCGTAATTGCAGATGCTCGATGCGCACTTTGTCGCGCGCCTCCAGTACGATGCGGCCAATGACGCCATTCCAGATCGTCTGCGTTTCGTCCGTGTAAGCGTGGCCAATGCCGATCTCCAGCTTCTGGCGATTGTCCACGCGGATGACGATGTCGTTTTTGCCCGGCTTGAGCATGGCGCCGAGTTCGTGGCGATGCGGCGTGCTCAAGCTGTCCTGCATCCCGACGGGCTGGCCGTTGATCCACACCTGCGTTTCCCAAATGACGCGCTCCAGGATGAGTGCCACATCCTGGTCCTGCCAATCCGCCGGAATCTCGACGCTGCGCCGATACCACGCCGGGCCGACGTAGGAAAATTTCTGGTGCAGATGTTGCAGCGACGTCTTGTCGAGCGCCGGCTCGAGCGTGAGCGGATTGCCTTTGCCCGCGCCGGACGTGGTGTTTGGCAGCGCGATGGAATCGTCGAGCGGCCGGTTCCACCACTGCGCCGCGACGCCTTCGTCCTGGGGATCGAGTTGAAAACGCCATTCGCCGGCGAGATTGAGCGTGCCCGCCGCGAGCGTCGTGCAGAGTGAAAGCATCAGCGATGAAAGAATTTTTTTGATCATCGTCGCGAAGCTTGGCTGGATGTCAAGTTGGCCACTGTTCCGCTGGCGCCGGTGACCACCACCGAATCAACACCCGCGTCAAATGGTTTTGCCCCGCCGACAACTAACCTATCCCAGCCGAACAGCAGGCCACCCATCGCCGTCGCCACCGAAATGAGCCACACGTAGCCGAGGTTGTAATCGGCCTGGAAATTGGAAGGTTCAACTTGTGTGTCGGTGCTCAAGAAGTTTCAACTTGTTTCAATCCTTGCAAGGATCATTTGGTATTGCGCTGCATGGCCAGCTTAAGGCAACGGTTCTTTTTCCTGCCAGTTGTAGGCAACATGGGTTCAAGCTCTCAATGCCGATTTTCTTCAAGGCGTCGGCGCATCCTGGGGAACCCAGCCACGATGCCAATATAAGGTCCACAGTTTTTGCAGTTTGATGTTTTCTGCGTGTCCATCCGTAAAGCCGATATTAACCGCCCCAGGCAAGGCCGAACCCTTGGCCAGGCTCTTGGGGGCACTGGTAACACCATGCCGGGCGACGGTGACACGGTTCATTCCCTCATAGGAAGCGTTTCCACTGTAGAGATTGTAAGATGCCCCGCCGCCAGGCCCACCGCCCGCCCCTGAGCCTAGTCCTGAGGCTGGCGATCCAGAGGACGGCGAATCATTTTCCCCCGGACAGCAGTTAATCCAAAAAGCGTCAAAAAACATTGGGGTCAATGTCGGGTTTTGAACGGAAGCGTCGTTTTTATAACCACCACCAGGATAGGTGGTGAGATTGGCTCCAAAGCCACCATTCAGCCATGAATTGTAACCGTAGCTGCTGGAATATGGCGGATTAGAAATGGTCCATAACCACGCAGAGTCAGCGGTTCCTTGCGGGTTGGTCAGACCACTCGGATTGCCTTTGTTCGGGGCGGTGGGACAAAACAACACGTTGGTGGCGTTGCCATAAAATGCGAGCATGGCACCCATCCAATCACCCTGACTATTGGCGGGATTTGAATCCATCGGACCAACCCAAACCTTGTAGTCACCGACATACATGACATTGGCCAGGGTCAATTGTTTAACATCATTGAGGCAACTGATCTGTTGCGCCCGACGCTTGGCGCTGGACAGGGCGGGCAACAACATCGCCGCGAGAATTGCGATGATGGCAATCACCACCAACAATTCGATCAAAGTAAATCCTGTTTGTTTTCGCATTCGCTTTTCCATACTTAATGTTTCACTGCGGTTTGCTGAATCGCTTTTCAGGCAAGCCACCGGAGGCTGTTCGCCTCCGGCGACCCTGCATCAACCCCGACTCAAATCCATCACGGTTGTTTAATGATATAGAACTGTTGCTTCGCCGTTCCCAACGCGTTGGTGGATGAAAAATTGCCGCTGGCATCAAACACTCCGTTGGTCAACACGCTCCAGCTCGCCAATGGCATTGCCAGGTTGGTCGTGATCAACACATGATACGGGCCGTTGTTTGTGCCGCCCGAGCCGCTCAGGATCAGGTTGCCGCCGACGATTTTAGGATTGTTTACAACCGGACCGGTGCCGCCCGCTGCGACGACATTCACAAAACCGCTGTTCAACTGTGACAGGTCCCAAGCCAGACCGGCTCCCGGCGTGCCCGGTGTGACGTTGGCGAAGGAACCGCTGTAACTCGACGCATTGAACAGCTTGAAGCTGTTGCCCGCGGTCAGGGTGCCTGCAAGATTGGTCAGGCTTAATGTGCCGCCGTAAGTGATGCTGGCACCGGTGATCTGGTCGCGCGTTCCGGCGGTCTGGTTCAAATCCATGAGGGTTGTGCCAGACAAGACCACGCTGTTGGTTACCGTCAACGTTCCAATGGTTCCGGCGCCACCGGGCACAACGGCCGCGCCGGAGCCTGCCGTCAAACTGCCGTTGACAACGCCGCTGCCTTGCAAGGTCTGACCGGCTCCCAGCGTCAGCCGCTGATCGGTGCGGCCGCTCACATCCAGGGTCGCGCTGGCCGCCAGGCTGATGTTTGTAGAGCCTGAGATCGAACCGTTGCCGATCAAAGCTAATGTTCGGCTAGAACGGATGTCTGTGATGCCTTGATAAGTGTTAGCCGCGGCAAACGCGACGGTGTTGTTGTAGTTGTCCCAGTAGAAACCGCCGGTGCCACTGATGACGTTGCTGAATGTGACGGTGCTGTCACCAATCTGAAGATGCGCGACGCCATTGAGCACAACCGTTCCGCTGATCACGGTTCCGCTGCCCGTGCCACCACCACCGTTGTAGAAGTCCAGCTCGGCGTTGTCCTCCAACACAAACGAGGTTTTCAGGCGGTAATCGCCTGCGCCGCCGTTCGGCCCGTATTGCCAGACGGCCGTGGGCAGGATATGGACGACTTTCGCGTATCCGTTGTCGCCAGCAGCAGAGTTGCCATGCTGGATGTTGAAAACAACATTGGAGTGCAGAGTGAGAACATTTGTCGGATTGCCCAAACTGACGCCCAAAGCCTGGATGGCCAGTGTTTGCTGGCTGCCAGAGGTTTGGTAAAGGTCAATATTTCCGAGGTTCGTATCAATGCCGATATTTTTCCATTCTGAATAACCCCCGACGCTGACGGTCAGGTTGTAATTGCTGCCACCGCTGCTCAACGTGGTGCCAGCACCGGGAAAACCCCAATCGAACCGTCCGGCGCCGCTGAACATCGCGTTGCCGGTCAACTTGATGTTTTGGCCGAGACCGAGCGTGGCGCTGTCATCGTAAAGCGGGCCGCCGGTGAATTGGATGGCACCCTGGCCGTTGGCACCGGTGCCGGATACGACAATCGGCTTGTTGCCGAAACCGGCGTCGCCAGCCGGATAATTTCCGGACAAATTCACCGCCAGCGTGGCACCGTTGCTGATGGTCAATGTGCCATTGGGGGCTCCCGCCGCGGCGGTGAGGCCATCCAGTTTCACGGTGCCGGCGGCGATGGTGAAGTTGCCGGTGAAATCGTTGACGTTGCTGATGGTCAGCGTGCTGCTGCCAAGTTTGACAATGCTCGCGGCGCCGCTGATTTTGCCCGCGCCGCTGATGGAGTAGTTCGCACTCGAATTGTTCGTCACCACGCCCGGCACAACCACCTGTCCGCTGGGGATCACTAGATTCGCGTTCGGATTTGCCGCGCTGAGAATCCTGTCATCCAGCAGCACGATATCCGCAGTGAAGAACTGGTCTTCGACATGCGTGGTCAGATTGGTCCAATTGAACGAGCCTTGCACATCCCATTGACCGTTGTTGGCCCCGTTGTTCCAAGCGAGCACATTGGCCACACCCGTAACGTTCAGCTTCACCTGGTGAGGCGTGCTCGTGTCAATGGCGAAACCATATCGGGACTGCGATACGGTCGAAGCCGTGCCGAATGAGCCGTTGAGATTGCCGGTATAGGTGAACAATATATAAGTTCCATTTGCCAGTGTCCCGGTGAGCGGGTTGATGGTGATGTTGTTACCATTCACGTTGAGGTCACCGGTAACTGCCACGAGGTCATTGGTTCCGCCGCCAATGGCGAGATTGGGTGCCAAGTCCACAGTCACAGCGGCACTGCCTTCCAACGTCAAACCACCTTGGGCATTGAAAGTTCCCGCCACGCCGGCTGTTCCCGGCAGAAACGCGCCGCTGACATCCACCAAGCCGTTCGCCGAGCCCGAACCGGCGAGGGTGGTGTTGATTTTGCTCGTGACGGTGCCGCCGATGCTGCCGTTCAGCGTGACGGTGCCGCCGTTCACAAACACGTTACCGGTATATGACGGACTGTTGCCTGCGAGCACCAATGATCCGCTGCCACCGCTCATATACAAGGTGCCAGTGCCAGACAAGATGTTGCTGAGTGTCAAGGAAGTGCCGCCGCCGACCTGGAAGGTATCGAAACCGGATTCCAAGGTCATCGCCCCGTTCATGACGTTATCGCCGCCAGCGGTTTGAATCAGGCCGTTTTGAAAATCCACGCCTTTGTTGACATAGGAAGTGCCGTAATAAAGCAAGGTTGAGTTGACCGATATCGTCAGCGTGCTTGCCGGGTTGCCAAACGAGTTTTGACCGACCAAGCCCCAAGTGCCGCTGGCAAAATTGATGTTGCCCAAGGCCGCATCAACCGTCGTATTTTGCCATTGGAAATAAGTATTGCCGTTCAAGGTCAGGTTGTAGGCATGACCACCCGTGCTCAACGTGGCGTTAATCAAATCAATACGGTTCGCCAGGTTAAATGAGGTGTCGCCGGCCAAAGTGACGGAAGCCAGTGAAGGAAAACCGCCGGAACTATTATAAATCGCGCCATTGCCATCCACGCCCGTGCCGGAAGCGATGATGGTCTTGTTCTGGGAATTATTGTTGATGTCCAAGGCGGATCCATTGGCCACAATGATGCTGCCGCTGCCGCCACCCAACGCGGATGAGCTGCCCACCATTAACGTGCTGCCGTTGGTGACGACCACGTTTCCGGTAAAGGTATTGGCACCGCTGAGGGTAAGCGTGCTGCCACCCTTTTGCATGACCGAGCCGGTTCCTGAAATGGTGTTGTTCACAGTCAAGCTGTCTGAACGGGCGTAAGCCAGATTGGCATTATCCGTGATGGAGCCGGACGGCAAATTGCCGGCAGCATCGTTGTTGCCGACCTGCAGTGTGCCGCCACTGATGGTAACTCCGCCGGAAAACGTATTGTTTCCCGTATTATCCACCACCAACGTGCCAGAGCCTTGTTTCACCAGGCTGACGGAGCCGCCAATGGAACCACTGCCATTAAACGTGTAGGCGGGCGAGGTGTTGCTGACCGTGAGGCCCGCCGGCATGACAGCGATGGTGATGTTGACAGTGTTATTGTTCGCCCCGTCTAAAAATTTCGTAAAATTACCATCGGAATAAACCGCCGGTCCACCCGAAGTCCAGTTGGCCGTGCTGGTATCCCAGTTGCCGCTGCTGGATCCGGTCCAGGTCAAGGTGCCGGAGCCGGCGGTCAGCAGCAAATCAACGGTGGAGTTGGCGGAATTATTCACCAGATGGCCGACATACAGAGCCGGCAATGTGCCGATCCCGAAATTGTAGCCGGCACCACCAATGGCACCGGAGTATTTGATCAGAGGAATCTGCACCGGATAACTGGGATAGGCAGGCGCGGAGGTGATGTTGATGATGTTCGTTGTGCCGCCGGTCGTGAGGCTTGTAACCACGATGTTATTGGAGGATGAAGGAGACGCCAACGCGAGGCTAAAAGCCGAATTAGTGGTGGTCAAAGCGCTGATGGGAGCCGCGACCGTTCCGCCGGTGCCTGAAAGCACCAACGCACCGCTTTTCAAGCTAATCGTGCCTGCCCCACCTCCACTGACAATGTTGTTGGCCACCACCGCACCGCCATTGACTATGATGGTGCCCGCTGAACCGGGCGTCAGCGTGCCGGTGACGGCAGCCAAGGTCAGCGTGTTGTTGACCGTCAACGTCGCGTTGGTGCCGATATTGACGACGCCCACGCCCGTGCCGCCGCTGCTGACTTCCTGGTTGCCAATAGTGGCGTTGTTCACATTGACGCTGCCAAGGTTAAAGTTCAAAGTGCCTTGGGAATTGGCTCCGGCGTTGCCACCCTGTCCCAGTTGCATCGTGCCCGCCATCACCGCGACGTTGCCTCCCGTAAAATCGCAAAGGCCGGTGCCGGCAACTTGCGAATTGCCATTGGCGTTGCCGATATAAAAGTTAACGATCCGTCCATCGGCGCCATTGCCACCCAAATTAGCCACCGGCAAACTGGCCCCGCCCACAAAGGCCGGGTTGAAAGCCATCTTGGCCCCGGCCGACCCGGTGCCCGGGCCGCCCACAACCAGATTGCCGGTGCCGGTCAGGATGGAGTTGTTAATCCCCAGATAAACCCCGCACGGCATGGAACTACTACCAGCCGTGTTGCAGATTTGAAAATCAGTTCCCAAGGAGATCACGTTGGTCCTGGCCAAATACAACGTGCCGTTTTCATTGGTGGTGAAGCCGCTCTGGCTTTGGCTTCCGAAGGCCACGTGAATGAAATTGCCGCTGCCCGCACCCCCGCTGGCGTTGAAGGTGTCCAGACCTGAAAGGTCCAGCGTGACATTATGGCTGTCGCCCGGCGTTGGCGATCCCTGGCCCACCCAAAGGTTGGCGCCCGTGCCCGGCATGTTTAGCGTTCCGCCACTGCCGGTGATGGTGATCGTTTCCACCGCGTTGGCCGGAGCGGGGCTGCTTCCATTCAACTGGTCGGCCCCCACGGTCAGGAATCCGTGATTGCCCACCCCAACGGTCAGGGTGACACCCGGGTTAATCAGCGTGGTGTAATTACCGTTGGTGGGGACAAAATCCAGTTCCCAAATCGGCATCTGGGCAACGCCGGTGGTGGCATCCAACACGTTGTTCACCGAGAAATTTGCATTGTTGTTGGCGCCAATTCCCCTGAATTGAACCTGGTTAAAATAGGTTTGCTGCGGAGACGTCCAGTTGGCCGCATCGGTCCAATTAGTGGTTGCGCTCACACCGGGTATGCCTTGCCATTGTTCAGTGTCCGCCAGTGCGGAACAGGCGGCAAAGAGACAAACCGCTTGGATGACGCGCGACGGTAGTTTGCTTGCCAAGACGACAATTGAGGATTCTGTTTTCATTTGGGCAAAATGATTTGTTGATGAGTTGTGTGCTGGAACGTTCTGAATATGCCACATGCCATCCACAACCGGAATGGACGTTTCAGCGGTGTGCATGGACAATTGACTTGTAAATGAATGATGCGAACGCACTGATTCAACAGTTATCCTCGCTCAAAATCTTATGACAGATGGAAAATAACCGTGCATTTTCCATCCTGCGCAAATGGCAAATTTGACTGCAAAAAACGCGCCGGTCAATATACGGAGGATGAAGCAGATCCACAGTCATCACGCGATCTTACACGGATTCCCGGGTCACACCGGTCCCGACCGTCTGCACACGAGTTCCCATGGTTGGCTTTTATAACGAATGAAACCCTGGCCGAAACGCGAAAAGGGCTCAATGAGGCCTGCGATTGAATTTGGACTGCCGCGACAGGCTGATGTCGCTTTATTCCTTTTGAGGTGGCCCGTCCTTTCCGACACGGAAGCATCAGTCAATTGATAACCGTTGCGGCAACTTCCGGTCAAACGAAGAAACGCACGAATCCAACGCGCGCAACTCATAACGGGTAATGGCTTAAAAACGATTTGGCGAATTCGTGTCGAACAAAAAAGCCGCCACTTGTGGTGGCGGCTTGATGGTAACCCGAAAAATTTCAACGTTTTTGTTTTCGTATGAAGCCCAAAACCGCAGCCATCCCAATTCCCACAAGGCTCAAGGTGGCCGGCTCGGGAACGGGGATCACATTATAGCCCAAGTTAGCAGCCGGATAGATCGCGTCTGATCCTCCTGCTTGGTTCGATGCAGGGTCAGAACCTCCATATCGGCCTGCCCGGGAAAATTCGTAACCGCCGTCCAAATTTGCATACTGCCCACTAAATGTGACTTGCCCGGCACCAGTAATCAGATCTCCCCACGTATCCACATTGTCCACTTGTGCATCTATGATATAGTAATTGTTATATGTCAGGCCCACTGTCGAAGGCAATTGCACCCACCGGAAGCCATCCACCAAAGGCGCGGACGTTCCTGCCGGTACCGTCACCGTGGCCAGCAGTGTGTTACCGGCAGAAGCATCCCAAAGCGACACCACATGACTGTTCGCCAGACCATTTCCACCGTTGTCATAATAACCCAGATAATTTACCTGCGGGTAGTAATTATAGGAGGTGAGAAAAATACCACCCACATACCCCACGTAGCCGTTTTGAGCTCCTGATGAGAGGTCAATGTTGGGGTTGAACAGCGTGCTGCCGTCAACCGTCTGTGCCAGAGCTTCCCGGTTCACGGCAAGCGATAATGCCGCCGTGGCGATCAGTGGTATAAGTGTTTTTTTCATTTGATGTCTGATTAGGTTGTTTTGGGTTGTCTGCTCCATTGAATGTTGTTCCCCAAAGCGTCTGCCTCTACAGCCCGTCAAGCTTTGGTGGGATTCAGTGGCTATGGTTGAAAGTAATATCATGGCTTTCACTTCGGAGGAATGGACAGCCCGCCGCATTACATGGACAATTGGCCGGTGAGATAAATCAACCCGGAGTTCCCCCACCCTTTCGGCGGATGTCAAAGAGGGCTGTCGCGCTGAACAACGTCCGCGTCCGTTGAAGAATGACACTGCTTTTCCTGAATAAAATCGGACTGAAAGGCCGGCCTGACCCGGCGGCAATAAGTTGGAAGCTGGTTCATTGGCATGGTCGCCCATCAAGCGAACTGGCGATTATCAGCGAAGCTGTGGAAACAATTTACGGGTAAATCAGCCGAAAATACACGCTTTGGTTGGTCAAACTAATGGGAACGACCCAACTGTTGGTTGTTTCCGAGCCGATGATGTTCCACCAATTCGTGCCCAAGTTGTTGGTTTGCGACTGTAGATGCCAGCCGGTGTGATCCGCCGGCCAGTTCAGCGTCAAATTTCCGTTGTTGAACCACGCTGCAAGATTGGTTGGAGTGGGATTCACGGTCTGAATGACTGCAATGCTGCCGTTCACGGCTAATTGGTTGGTCCAGCCCAAACCGGCGGAAAGCGCGGGCAGAACAAGATTCCCAAACGATCCCGTGCCGGCTTTGCTAAACAGGTTGAAGCTGTCGCCAGCCACAAGGGCCGGGCCTCGATTGGTGACCGCCAGCGTGCCGCCAAACGTGAGCGTGCCGCTGACGTTCACCACGTCATTGGAGGGCGCCAGCGACTTGTTCAGCTTTATTTTAGCGGTGCCAGCCAGATCAAGGTTTCCGTTGAAGGTCAATGTGCCAAGACTGGCACCATCATTGCCCGGTTCAAGAAAGCCGCCAACCTGCACGCTCGTATTTCGATTGATGATGCCCGTGCCGCCAAAGTGTCCGCCGGATTGCACCGTCACCGGAAAACCTGAAGCCCCAATCGAACCCGGACTGTTAAGCAGCAGCGTCCCGCCACTGATAATGGTCTCGCCTTGAAACAAGTTGGCCGCCGTCAGCACCATTGTGCCGTTTCCAGTTTTTACCAGCGTGCCCCAGTTCCCATACTCCCAATACGAATGGGTTAAAACGGCTGGCACCAGCAAATCAATGCCGTTGGTCGCACCTTGGGCCACGTTGAACACGGTGGAATCCCGCAGTTCGACCTGTGAAAACGGGTTCACCGAGTTGTTATTGGTAATCACCGAAGTTTGGGCATTACTTAATACGGTTGCTCCGCCCGACAAAACCCAACTCTGGTAATTCGCGCTGTTGCCACCCGATGACGACAAAGTGCCACCGACGAGCGTCACTGGCCCCACCGGGTTGTAGGAAGTTGTTTCCGCCACAGCACCCGGCCCGACGTAAAGCCCCTGAATAGGCGTGCTCACCCATTGTCCGAACACATATTGATAGTTGAAAACGAGTTTGCCTGAACCAATTTGCTTGAGGATCCCGGGGCCACCCAGCAGTGCCGGATAATTTCCGGCCAGACTGGGAAAAATACACGTGTCGCTGCGATTAAATGCGACCACTGCATTGTTCGTCAGAAATCCGCCACCCAGAGTGCCACTTGTGCCGCCGTTCCCGATCTGCAAAATCCCGCCGTTAATGGTCGTTGCCCCTGCGTAATTGTTATCCGTTGCGAGCGTCAGTTTGCCCGCACCATTTTTGGTGAGTGTGACTGAAGCCCCCGCGATGCCGCCATTGCCCTGTATCGTATAATCTTTGACAACATTACTTGCTGTCACGCTTGCGGGCGATACTGACTGATTCAGCGCCACCGCAATCGGCGAGGTCCCGCTGGCGGTGTCGTCCAAAACGACCATTGTTCCATCGGAATAAACCGCGTTCGACCCGGAGAAATCCTTCCATGCGCCCGGACTCATCCAATCCGCGCTTCCGACCACCCATCTTATGGGCGACAAGTTAACCGCCAGAATCGCGCTGTTCGTCACGGTGCCGCTGCCCCCCGTCACCACCACCGAATAAGTCCCCGCGTCGCCCAGACTTGCGGAATTCAGCGTGATTGTATTCGCGCTTTGGCCAGCGATAGTTGTCCCGTTTTTCTTCCACACATAACTGAAAGGTGGTGTCCCCGCCGCAACCGTGCTGAAAGTTACGGGACTGCCAACTACCAATAATTGATTGGTTGGGCCGGTGGCGCTGGTGCTGCCCGAACCCAATCGGAATAACTTCGCCTGCCTTGCACCCAGACTCACACTCCATGTTGCGCCGTTGAGAGTAGAGACTGCGCCGCTCCACAAATCCACGGCGGTGTAAGTTCCCGAAATTCCAAGCCGCGCCAGATTAAGGCTTTTGGTCGCACTGAAAAGTGTGTTGTAGTTAAATACCGCCACATACCAAGTATTGCCGTCTTGTCTCACAAAAGTATCGGCGGCGCCGGCCCCAGTATTCCCTTCTGTCGCCCGAAAACTAATCCCAGATCTGGCAATTTCATTGATGGCCGCATTGGTCAGGCACTTTCGTGCCAGGTTTTGGCCGGTGGTCGACACCAAATCATCACTGTTCAAAAAGACCGTTCCCGCCACCACGCAGTTAATCAAACGGCTCTGGTTCTCATTCGCCGTTCCGCCGGAAAATTTCATCACGTCAGGATCGCTGTATTGATAGAGGCGGTTATTGATCCACCAACCGTAGGTCACCGCCTGCATTGTGTTCATGGTATCGTTGATGGTCGTGGAAGCGTCGCAATAAATACGCCGTGAGTGTGCGTATTGATACGGAAAAATCGGCGCGATGGATTCACTCAAAAACATCCGCCCGTTGTTTTGCGTGAGCAGATATTGCATTCCCTGGTTATACGCCTGTATCCCCGTCGTGATGTTCGTATCGTAATGCACGCCCTCCAATGCACCGTGGCTCAAAAAATCCAGCTTCAAATAATCGAACCCAAAGCCCTTGAAATAGTTGATATAATAAGTCGTCAACTGCCTGAAACCAGGATGCGTCGGGTCAATCGCGATGCCGCCATCAATCGTCTGCACGCTCCCGTTTGTGGTTCGCAGGTAGGCATCGCTCCAGTTGTAAGTGCTGCTGCCGCTCATCATCCAATTCGAGCCCTGATCGGCTGTTCCCCAGAACACAAAGGGCGTCCAGTAAATACCGGCTTTCTGGCCATTGCCGTGGCAGTAGTTCGCAAATTGCTGCAACTGCGTATCGCTCAAGTTGCTCCAATACGAGTCCAGATTGATATAGGCCACGCCATTGTCGTTGAAGTTATTCGTTTGCAGATTGCTTTTTACGAAGCTCGATGCTGCTGTTGCGTTGGAGTAACTGACACTCGTGCCATAAGTATACCAACTGTTCCAGCCAAATGGCACGCCGCCGTTCCACGCCAGTTTCGGAACCACGGCTGCGTTGGCATCGCCATAAGCCTCCATCGTTGTCCGCCAGTCAGTGCCGAAGCCCACGAATACGGTCGGCGAAGAAATGGTGTTCCCTGTCACCAAACCGTGCGGCATCACGTCGCGGGTGTCGCTGGAGGTTGCTCCCCCATAGACATTCAGGACGTCCAGCTTGTTGTTCGATCCTTGGAAATAGACGCCCGTTTTCCAAGTGTCGTGTGTCACCGAGCCAACCACCAGACCATTTCGAGTGGTGTTGTCATAAAACGCCGACGCTTCATAACTCGTGGCGGTGTTGTTGAGGGGCATGGCATTGTAACTGAAAGTGAATGAATCATTGTCGAACGGAACGATAAGCGCACGATTGTCGCTGTAGCTTCCGACATCCACACCGCCGGTTGTATCCATGACGAGCGGCCCCATCCAGCGCGATTGCAGAGCATTCCCAACCATGTCCACGCGGGTCAGAAAACTGTCATTCTGATCGAAAATGAAAACCTGTTTCATCGTCGGCAATCCGCTGCCCGTTGAAGTAATCACGACTCCATTATTCGTCACCATCCAGGCACGGTTTGCATAGGCCGTGCCTGTGATGTAAGTGTCCAGGCCAACACCGGCGTAAAAACCAGCGATTTTAAGGGAATTTTGCCAGTAAAAATTTGCCCGGCCGGTGCTCAGGTCATACTCCAAACGCACGTTGCCATTGGTCATTTGGAGCAGACTGCCCGTTTGCACGGGCGGCAGAAGTGCTCGAGCGGTTGATGGTAAAAACAGGAATAAAGCGCAGAACATCCCCCAGCTGATTGTTACCAGATGAATGGAGGTTTGACTGAGCCATGCAATTTTGTCTTGTGTGTGCAACATCGATGAATCCAATAATTTCTCAGTCATTGGCTGGAATGGCAATGGACATTCCAATACTGTGCATGGATAATTGACCGGTAACGTCAGCGCGAGGGCTTCAATGGGACATCTGCTTCCCGGCACAAATTATTAGGGCGCATAACGCCGCCGGTGTTCGGACGGCGAATGATTGTGCATTTTGCTGAAGGCCCGGGAAAAATAAAACTGGTCTGAGAAGCCAAGTTGATCACTGATTTGTTTGATGGACCAGTCCGTGGTATTGAGCAACTGCACGGCCCGTTGCATGCGGATGTGGTTCAGATAACTCAACGGCGCATAACCCGTTACCCGACGGAAAAGGGTGGTGTAATGCGACCGCGATAGGTTAACCAAGGCGGCAAGGGTTGCAATATTCAGCGGTTCCCGCATATGCCCTTTCATAAACTCAATACTCTTGTCCAGCCGTTCACGAATGCTGGTCTCACCTTGCCAAAATTCCTCCTTGTGACGCAGAATTAATCCCATCAGATGCGCCAGCGAATGCGCCGCGTAAATCAGGTGGGTCAACGTGAAACCATGCTGCAAGCCTTCCCGGACATCTTCAAACAGCGAAAACAACTGCACATCACCGCCCAGCGACACCACGGGTTTTTGGTCGGTGACGCCGAGCCGTTCCAGATAGAACGGCACATTGGAGCCGACGGCGTGGAACCAGTGGATGGTCCAGGGCGCTTTTTTGCTGGCACCATAAACGTGCGGTGTGCTGGCATTGATCACCATCAACTGGTTCTTCGCGATCTCATGCCGGCGACCGGCAATCTCGCACCAGCCGCTGCCATCGGCGCAGTAAATGAAGATCACTTCCGGACAGCCGTGTTTCCGCGCACACGTGTGCCCTTTGGCTTTCGGATAATAGCCGGCATCGGTCGGCAATAAATGGCGGAGCAGCGGCTGTTGCAGTGCCGTGACCAGAACCGGACGCGGCACCACGACCAGGCGTTGTCCGGCAAAACCATCTTGTTTTTCGCGCCACTTCATGCGGGGGAATTTTTCGATTCGACTATAATCAGGTTGTCGGCAGACCGCCAGCGTTCTTTGCCGGATCTCTCCGGACCTCGCACGGAAGTCCCAGGCCCGGCCAGGGGAGTTTGCGGCGTCATGTTCAATATTCTTCGCTGAAGAGAATTGGAAGACCAATGCGGTGCAAGTAACTAGAGTGTCAGCATGATCACCGATTCAACCGCCGTGCCGGGCTGCATTCCAAGGTCAAATTGAATTCATCCAACACCCCCTTTTCAGTCGAACAACCAACAACACCAACCATGAAAAGTCAACTCACAACAACCATGAAAACCGCAGCGCTCTGTGCATCCATAATCGGCCTCGCAACCGCCGCCGCGAATGCCGCCGATATCACCTGGCAATCGCCTCTCACCATTTCCGGAACTGCTGACGTGAGCACATCGGGATCGCTTGTAGGGACGTGGGCGCCCGGTGATGATTGGGGAGGCGCTAACCGTTCAGACAACTTTCCGGTGAACGGTGTGACGTTTGCTGCATACGGTAGCGGCCCTTTTGGCTCCTGGGTAAGCACTTCGGGGCTTGATGACCGCTTCGGTGATCCGGCGGGTGGACATTTTGCCAGCCCGGGCACTACGGATGCCAACTACAATTACCTCTTGCAAACTGCGATTTATAGTAACGGATCATCCATTTCACTGACTTGGGGTGGCATGACGACAGGTAACACCTATTTGCTTGAATTCTGGGTAAATGACGGACGCAACAGCGTGACCGCCGAACGAAGTGAAACCCTCACTGGTGGCGCCAACACTTCCGCCGCTTTATCCTACGGAACTGGCGGCCCCGGCCCCGGCCAATATATTCTCGGCACATTTGTGGCCGATGGCAGCGGACAGCAGACGCTCACCTTGAATGCATTTGGTGGTGCAGATATTGGCCCTTCCGCTCAGATCAACCTTCTGCAACTTCGCGACATCACGCCCGTCCCGGAACCGGCCAGCATCGCCCTTGCCGGCATCGGTGCCTGCGCGATGTTCTACGGGTTCCGCCGGAAAAACCGCGCGGTTTAAAAGTCGCAGCGTTGCAGCCTGGTTTGGCCATGGGCGGCGTGGGTTGAAGGCAACCACGCCGCTCATTCATTTTTTGGAGGCGGGTCGGACCGGTTCTGATACGAACCGGCTGGGGGACATCTTAAAATGCCGTCGGAAACGCGTGGCAAAATACTGGCTGGAATTAAAACCGCAACCCAGGGCGATCTCCGTGATGGACAGCCCCTTTTTTTCCCGCAACTGCTGCGCCGCGCGTTCCAGCCGGCAATCGTTGAGGAATTCCATCGGCCCGACATTCACCAGCTCGCGGCAATACTTTGAAAACGCCGTCACTCCCATGCCGCAACGTTCGGCCATGCTGTTGATGGTCCACGGCTCGCTGCTGACGGCCGGATTGGTTTCGACATCATGCAGGAACAATTCCACCGTGCGCTGGCGGGAGGTGGAATGCGGAGTTTCCTGCGTCTGTTGTTCCGACAAAGCGTCAAGGATGTCGATCAGCAGCAGGTTCAAGTGGACGGTCATCCGGGAAACCGCGTGGGGCTGCCCCCAGGCGGTAACGCACTTGGCCAGCTCGCGAAACGACTGCGCAATGGACGGCGTGGAGGTGCAGACGGGGTTTTTAATCTGCCGCCAGCGCTCGGTGAGTTCGGCGATATCTTCCCTGGTCATCACCAGCCACTTTGGCCAGGTCCAGGTCTGCTGTGGCCGCCGGACCCCGACATCGAGGATCAGCCAGTGCAGTCGCCCGCGTCCGATGTTCGGGTTGCCGAATTTGTGAAGCTGCCAGGGACGGGTCAGCAAAAAATTGCCCGCATGCAAATTATAGGTTCGCTGATCCATGACCAAATCGCAGGTCCCGGTTTCAAAAAAAACGATTTTGATTCCCTCGTTCCGGTGGGGATTCAAGCCCCAATCCTGCGACGTGTTCGCATCCCAGAAACCGATGCTGTTCAGCCCGGGCAAGACGTCCTTGGGCATCAGCGTGCCGGGGTAGTGCCCCTTGGTCAGTGCGTGAAATTCGATTTTCCCTTCGCGGACAGCCTCCCGCTGCGGCTCGCAATTATCGATCCCATAACGCTTGTCGCCCATTCGGTAGACCGGCCGTGTGTTCATGCAGTGTTCAATGTTCTTCGGCGAATAATAACGCAAGATTTGCCGCCCCGCAATCTGTCAATCTTCTCCACAGCAGCCAACGACACCAGGGGTCTTTCGGACCGTGTCGGCGCGTTTTGGTATGACCATGAGAATAACAAACGGATTGAAACATTTAATTTTCATTGCCATTGGTGCGATTGCCGGGGTGATTCATGCTGAACCCCCGTCTCCGCACGATACCCGGTTGGCGTGGTGGCGGGACGCTCGCTTTGGGATGTTCATCCATTGGGGCCCGGTCAGCCTCACCGGCCAGGAAATCAGCTGGTCGCGCGCCAATTCAAACACCAATTCCCCGAACCATGGCGCCACCCCCGCCGAGGTGTATGACAATCTTTGCAAAAGATTCAACCCGACCAATTTCAACGCCAACGAATGGGTGGACATCGCGAAATCGTCCGGCATGAAATACATGGTGCTCACCGCCAAGCACGGCGACGGTTTCCTGTTGTGGGATTCAAAAGTGGACGGCTACAACATCGGCGCGACGCCGTTCCATCGCGATGTCTGTGCGGAACTGGCCGAAGCCGCGCACAGGCAAAATGAAAAGCTCGGCTGGTATTTTTCGCCGATGGACTGGCGCGACCCGGATTGCCGCTCGGCCAACAACGATCGCTTTGTAAAAAGAATCCAGGCGGAACTGCGCGAGTTGCTTTCCAACTATGGCCGGATCGACGTGCTTTGGTTCGACTCCGATGGTCGCCCGACCATGTGGGATCCGGCGAACACCCAGGCGCTCGTGCGCAAACTGCAGCCGCAGATGCTCGTCAACAATCGCCTCGAAATGAGCACCCATGAACAGTGGGTGCATCAAGGCCGGCTCGCCCCCGGCGAAGATTTTTACACGCCGGAACAAACCATCGGGGCTTACGACGATCAGACGCCGTGGGAAACCTGCATGACGCTCGGCACCCAATGGTCATGGAAACCGGACGATAAAATCAAAACAGCCGGCGAAGTGATCCGGATCCTTGCGCAATGCGCGGGCGGCGATGGCAATCTCCTGCTGGATGTTGGCCCGATGCCCGATGGCCGCATCGAGCCGCGGCAGGTTGAAGTCTTGAAACAAGCCGGCGCCTGGCTGGATAAGAACGGTGAGAGCATTTACGGCACTCGTGGCGGCCCGTGGAAACCCACCAAAGCCATCGCCAGCACCCGCAGAGGAAACGTCATTTACGTCCATGTTTTGCGCGGCGACACCGGCTCAATTGATTTGCCGGGCATCGCGCGCAAAATCAAATCTGCGTCCATCCTGAACGGGGGCAAACTGAAATTCCGTCAGGACCGGGAAATCTTGGCGCTCGAGATTCCCCTCGACCGTCATGATGCCGGCGATACAATCGTCAAGCTGGAATTGGATGGATCCGCCATGGATTTGCCGGCCGTGCCGCTCCCCGAGCCTTTCAAAGCCACAGCTTCGAACGTGTTTCAAAACGACCGCGCCGCGTATGGCCCGCAGTGCGCGTTTGATGATGACGATCAAACGCGCTGGGCAACCGACCCGGATGCCAGACAGTCCTGGCTCGCCGTGGATTTTTTGAAGCCACGCACGGTCGATCATGTCCGCATCATCGAAGCCTATCCAGACCGCGTGCAGCGATTTGAACTTCAGTTTCGGGCGGGAAAAGATTGGAAAACCATTTTGACGGGCACAATATTGGGCGACAATTATCAGAAACCATTCGCGCCGGTGACCGCCCAGGAATTTCGACTCAATATTCTTGACGCGACCAACGGCCCGACGATTACCGGGATCGAACTGCAGTCCAGATAACTTATGAAACCTTGTATGCCAAAATTCTTCCGCCTGGCGGGGACCCTTTCCCCGGCGATTCTCATCGGGCTCACCGTCCTGCTTTTCCCCGGCATGAAGGCGGTGGCCGGCGACGCAGTTCAAACCAACTCGTCCCTGCAAGAAACCGCGGCACAAAAGGAGGCGCGCCTGCAATGGTGGGCTGACGCGCGCTTCGGCATGTTCATCCATTGGGGCGTTTATTCCGTGCCGGCCGGTAAATGGAATGATTACACCAATTTCGCCGAGTGGTTTCTTGAGGAGACGCACATGCCGGTCAGCCAGTATGAAAAATACGCCGACCAGTTCAACCCGGTGAACTTCGATGCCGAGGCCTGGGTTCGTGCGGCGAAGAATGCCGGCGTGAAATACATCGTCTTCACCAGCAAACATCACGACGGTTTCGGCATGTACCCCTCGCAATTGACCGACTGGTGCATCAGCCGCACGCCGTTCAAACGCGATCCGGTGAAGGAACTGGCCGATGCCTGCAAGGCTCAGGGCATCCATTTCTGCCTCTACTACTCGATCATGGACTGGCATCACCCCGACTGGGGCAACCGCCGTGCCTGGAACGACGTGGCCGCCAAAGCGGGTCCGCCGGACATGGACCGCTACGACGCTTACATGAAAGGCCAGTTGAAAGAATTGCTGACCCACTACGGGCCGATCGGGCTCTTGTGGTTTGACGGCCAATGGGAATCGCCCTGGACCAAGGAACGCGGCGATGATCTCTACCGCTACGTGCGCAGCTTGCAGCCCGGCGTCATCGTCAACAACCGCGTCAGCAAACCCGCGAACACCGCCGGCGGCGGCTTTGCCCAACCGGGGGACATGGGCGATTACGGCACGCCGGAACAGACGATTCCGCCCTCCGGCTTTGGTCCGGGCGCTTATTGGGAATCTTGCATGACGATGAATGATCACTGGGGCTACAACCTAAGCGACCATCACTGGAAGTCCGCCCAAACCCTCGTCCGCAACCTGATTGATTGCGCCAGCAAAGGCGGCAATTATCTGCTCAACGTCGGACCAACCAGCGAAGGTGTGATTCCCGATGCCAGCCTCGAACGCCTCCAGACCATCGGCGATTGGATGCAGGTCAACAGCGAAGCAATTTATGGAACCTCCGCCAGCCCGTTCGCCCGAAAACTGCCTTGGGGGCGGTGCACCGAGAAGGTTTCCGGCGATGTGACCAAGCTCTATCTGCACGTGTTCGACTGGCCCACCAACGGACAACTGCTCGTCCCCGGCCTCCAGAGCAAAGTGCAAAAGGCATATCTGCTGGCAGACCAATCCCGGAAAAACCTCCCTGCTAAAATAGTCAAAGATGGTGTGCTGGTAAAACTTCCGGTGACCGCCACCAACGAGATTTCGACCACGGTGGTTTTGGAAATCAAAGGCGCAGCGTCCATAACAGCTCCGCCAAAGATCGAAGCTTCGGCTTCCAACACCTATCGAAACGAAGCGTCACAATATGGTCCGCAATTCGCCTTTGATGGCAGCCCCGAGACGCGCTGGGCCGCCGACGACAGTCTTTCCCAGGCCTGGATTGCCGCCGACCTCGGCGGCATCCAGAGCATTCATGGCGTTCGGATCAGTGAAGCTTACGCCGGCCGGGTGCAGAACTACGAACTGCAATACCGCGACGGCACGGAGTGGAAGACTTTTCTGTCCGGCGCAACGTTGAGCGCCGACTTTGAAGTCACCTTCCCCACCGTCAAGGCGCGCGAATTCCGGCTGAACATCCTTTCCGCCAAACAAGGTCCAACCATTCAGGAAATCGAATGGTTCTGAACAAACAGGAACACCCTTGAACCCTTCCGCCATGAACAACCCGATGAGCAGCGCGGACTGGACGCTCATTGCCGTCTATTTGATCGGTGTTGTCGGACTTGGCGTCGTGGCCGGATTCATGCGTCGCAAGGACGAGCGCGGCGGCGAGGGCGGACACTATTTTCTCGCCGGCAACACCCTCGCCTGGCCCGTCATCGGTCTGGCGATGTTTGCGGCGAACATTTCCACCGTTCATCTCGTCAGCCTGGCCGAGGCGGCCTACAAATACGGTCTGGTCTTCGGCAACTTCGAGTGGATGGCGGGCTTTACCCTGATCCTGCTGTCGCTGTTCTTCGCGCCGCTGTATCTGCGTTCCCGGGTCGCGACCTTGCCGGACTTTCTGGAGCGCCGCTTCAACCGCGGCTGCCGGGATGTGCTGTCCGTGGTGTCGCTGTTCTCCGCCATCGTCATCCACATGGGCGTGGCGCTCTACACGGCGGCGTGGGTGCTGCGCGGGATTCTGGGCCTTGCCCCGGGCGCAACCCTCCTGGGCGTGGATGCGCTGCTGTTGTTCATCGTGGTGCTCGGATTGCTGACCGGCCTTTACACGATGCTCGGCGGATTGCTCGCCGTCGTCTGGACGGAAAGCGTGCAAACCGTTTTGCTCCTCGTCGGCGCGGTGGTCATCACGGTCGTGGGTTATCTGAAAATCGGCGGCTGGACGGAACTCGCCCACACGCTCGCCTCCAACCCGCATCCGCTCGCCAGCGTGGCGGACAGCAAAGTCACCTGGGGCACGGGGAATTTCCTGAACATGGCGCGCGACGCCAGGGATCCGAGCGGGTTGACGTGGTATTCCATTCTGCTCGGCTATCCGGTTTTGGGCATCTGGTATTGGTGCTGCGATCAAACCATTGTCCAGCGTGTGCTCGCGGCGAAGGACGAAAGAAACGCCCGGCTAGGCCCGTTGTTCTGTGCGTTCTTGAAAATCCTGCCGGTGTTCATCTTCGTCCTGCCCGGCGTCATCTGCGTTGCGCTGGTGCAGAAGCACGCCTTCGGCGATGCGGCGCCCCAGACCGCCGCCGACACCTACACCTTTCTCATCCTGCACCTGCTGCCGGTCGGATTGAAAGGACTGGTGGCTGCCGCGATGCTGGCCGCCGCGATGCAAACCTGTTCCGCCGCGCTGAACTCCACCGCCACCCTCGTCGCCTACGACCTGTTCAAACGCCACCGGCCGGCCATCAGCGATCACCAGCTCGTGCGCATCGGCAAAGTCACCACCGTCGTCGGGACGATTCTGGCCATCGTCTGTTCGCCACTCTTCGGCCATTACACGACCATTTTCGAAGGCATCAACAAGTTGATTTCCTACGTCGCCCCGCCGATCACCGCCGTCTTCCTGCTGGGCGTTTTCTGGAAGCGCGCCACGGGCCAGTCCGCGTTCATCACCCTCATCACCGGCATGCTGCTGGGCTTGGCGACGTTCTATCTCGACTGGAACAACATTTATCGCGGCGATTTCATGCTCATCGCCTTTTTCCTGTTCGTGGCCTGCGTCGTCATCATGATCGTGAGCACGTTCGTTTTGCCGGAGCCGTTCAAGCCCGAAGCCAGAGTGCTGGTCTGGGAGAACTGGCGCGAACCGTTGCGGGGCGAGGCTGGCGGACGAGGCCTGGGCAATTATCGCGTGCTGACGGTTGCGATTCTGGCGGTGTTTGTGGCGCTCTATTTAATTTTTCGCTGACCCGTATGAAACTGCATTTGATGAAACTCTGTTTTGCCCTGCTCTCCGCGGCCTTTCTGGCCGGCTGCGCCACACCGAAGCCGCCGCAACGTTATGCCTGGGTGACCGGGCTCAAGCCGGACAAGGCCGCACACTACGAGAATCTGCACGCGCATCCGTGGCCGTCCGTCAACCAGACGATCACCCAATGCCACATCCACAATTTTTCCATCCACGAGTGCGAGATCAACGGCCGGCTTTATCTCTTCGCCTATCTCGAATACACCGGCACCAATTTCGAGGCGGATATGAAGCGCATGGCTGACGATCCCGAAACCCAACGTTGGTGGAAGGAAACCGATCCCTGCCAGTCGCCGCTGCCGGACGCGGCGGCGAAGGGAAAAATCTGGACGGACACGAAGGAGGTTTATTTTTTACCATGAATACGCTGCTTAAAGATAAGGTTATTTTTCTCACCGGCGGCTCCTGCGGCATCGGGCGCGATTGCGCCAGGGCCTACGCCGCGGCGGGCGCCAATGTCGTCATCGTGGCCATTGACCGCGAAGGTGTCGAAAGCGTCGCCGCCGAACTGGGCGCCGATCATCTCGGCATCGCCTGTGACGTGACGCGCGACGACCAGGTCAAAGCCGCCATCGAGCAAACCCTGGCGCGCTTCGGCCGGATCAACGCGGTCCATAACAACGCCGGCATTTCCCATCCCTCAAAACCGCTTCACGAAACCACGGACAGCGAGTGGGGCAGTCTGTTTGATGTCAATTTGAAGGGCGTGCTCCACACCACCCGTCATGCCTTCAATGCCCTGGCCACCAGCAAAGGCTGCATTCTGAACACCTCAAGCCTGGTCGGAGTCATCGGACAGGAAATTCACGCGGCCTACACTGCGACCAAGGGCGGCATGAACGCACTCACCAAATCCATGGCGCTCGACTACGCGAAGCACGGCATTCGCGTGAATGCCGTCTGCCCGGCTGGCGCCTGGACACCGATGCTCCGTCAGTGGTGTTCCGAGCAACCCGATCCTGATTCCATGGAGCGGCGTCTGGACGAAATCCACCCGCTGGGGTATTGCCCGAATGGCGATGCCATCGCTGATGCGTGTGTCTTTCTGCTTTCAGTGAAGGCGCGGTTCATCACCGGTCACCTCATGCACGTCAGCGGCGGAGCGGAACTCGGTTATCGCCGGACCCTTTGAACTTATGATCAAAAATATTTCCACCCGCGACGCGCGGTTTCCCATCGGCCACGGCCATGGAAGCGATGCGATTCACAAAGACCCGGTTTATTCCTATGCGGTCACGCAGCTGCATGACGATCAGGGCCGGACCGGCGTCGGACTGGCCTTTACGCTCGGTGAAGGCAATCAGCTGGTCTGCGAAGCCGCCCGATTTTATGCCCAGCGGCTGGTCGGAAAAACCATCGAAGAAATCATGGCCGGATTCGGCGAGTTACAAAGGGCCATGGCCGATGAACAACAATTCCGCTGGCTCGGACCGCACAAGGGCGTGGTGCAACTGGCGCTGGCCTCCGTTACCAACGCCTGCTGGGACTTGTGGGCCAAGACGCGCGGCGTGCCGCTGTGGAAACTGCTGCTTGACCTTTCGCCCGGACAAATCATCGCAACGCTCGACCTTTCCTATCTCGAAGACGAGCTGACTGCGCCATCGGCCTTGAAGATTCTTCAAGAGCACCAGCCAACGCGCCCATCGCGCAACGGCATTCTGAAGACCGGCTATCCCGGCTATGACACATCGGTCGGCTGGTTCAATTACGACGACGATCAGGTCCGTGAAAATTGCAAGCGCGCCATCGCCGCCGGTTTCACCGCGATGAAATTGAAAGTCGGCTCGCGCGATCCGGAGCGCGATTTGCGCCGTGCCCACATTGTCCGCGAAGTCGCCGGCGACCAGGCGCGGGTGATGGTGGACGCGAACCAGCAATGGACCTTGCCCCAGGCGCTCGACATCTGCCAGCGCCTGCGCGCCATCAATCCATTCTGGATCGAAGAGCCGACACATCCCGACGACGTGCTGGGCCACAAGACTCTGGCGGATGCGATTTGGCCGACCAAAATCGCGCTCGGCGAGCATGTCCCGAACCGCGTTGTGTTCAAGAATTATTTGCAGGCAAAATGCGCCGGGTTCATTCAGCCCGATGCCGTGCGCGTTGCCGGCGTGAGCGAATTTGTCGTCGTGAGTTTGCTTTGCCGTAAATTCGGCGTGCCCGCCGTGCCGCACGTCGGTGACATGGGGCAACTGCATCAGCATCTGGCCCTGTTCAATCACATCGCGCTCGGCCATGAGGTTATTTTTCTCGAACACATCCCGCATCTGCGTGAACACTTCGTTCATCCGTGCAACGTCGAAGGCGGCGTTTATCAAACGCCCCAGGAAGCCGGCGCAAGCTGCGATCTGAAACCGGCCTGACCATGAATCCGCCAGCCATCGTCGACTCGCATGTCCACTGGTGGAATCCCGGGCACCTTCGTTACGCGTGGCTCGACGAGCTGCCGGCGTTGAACCGCGCCCTGCTGCCGGCGGATTTCGCAGCGGCCAGCGCGGACGCGAACGTCAGCAAGATTATTTTTATCGAGAGCGGTTGCGACCCGGCCCAAAATCGCGCGGAAGTGGACTGGGCTTCCAGCCTGGCGAAAGACGAACCGCGGTTGAGCGCCATCGTCGCCCATGCAGCGCTGGAAAAGGGCGAGTCCGTTCGCGGTGAACTTAAATCGCTTGCCAGCCGCCCACTGGTCAAAGGCATCCGCCGCAATTTGCAGGGCGAACGCAACGCGGATTTTTTTCTGCGCCCGGATTTCGTGACCGGAGTGAAGCTTCTCGCCGACTGGGATTTCACGTTCGATCTTTGCATCCGGAATGACCAGCTGGCGGCTGCCACCGAACTGGTCCGGCGCGTTCCACAGGTCAACTTCGTGCTGGACCATTTTGGCAAACCGGATGTGCGCGGCAAAAAGACGGAGCCATGGGCGAAGGATCTAAAAACACTCGCGAGCCTGCCGAACGTCGTTTGCAAGATTTCCGGCCTCACAACCGAAGCCGATTGGGGACACTGGCAACCGGCCGATTTGGAATTTTATTTTAAACAAACACTGGCGTGTTTTGGTTTCGACCGGATTTTGTTTGGCGGCGACTGGCCGGTGGCCACGCTGGCGACCAGTTACGAACGGTGGCTGGAAACCGTTCGGGCTTTCTTTTCATCTGCCGCGGAGGCCCACCAAGTCAAATTATTTCAGACCAACGCGGAAAGGATTTATCATGTTTGATCTCAAAACAAAAATCGCCCTGATCACCGGCGGCGCGTCCGGCATCGGCGCGGCCATGGCGGAAACCTTTGTTCAAGCGGGCGCAACGGTGTGGATTGCGGATCGCAATGAAACCGACGGACGTGCCACGGCGTTGCGAATTGGTGCCAAATTTATCCCGTTGGATGTCGCCAGTGAAACCGGCTGTGCCCAGGCTGCGGAAACGGCCGGCCCCCTGGATATTTTGGCCAACGTCGCGGGCATCGGTCATGTCGGTTCGCTGCTGACCACAACGTCAACCGACCTGGACAAACTTTACGCCGTGAATGTCCGCGGCGTTTTCAATTGCTGCAAGGCGTTCGTGCCCGCGATGCTGGAACGCAAATCGGGCAGCGTCATCAACATGGCTTCGATCGCCGGCGTCATCGCCGTGCGCGAACGCCTGGCCTATACAACAACGAAATTTGCGGTCGTCGGATTGACCAAGGCGCTGGCATTGGATCACTCGCACACGGGCGTGCGCTTCAATTGCATTTGCCCCGGCCGCGTTGAAACACCCTTTGTGCTGGCGCGGCTCAAGGAATATCCCGATCCAGAAGCCGCTTATCGAGACATGGCTTCGACCCAATTGAACAGGCGCATGGCCAAGCCGGAAGAGGTGGCCGCCGCCGCACTTTATCTGGCGGCAGACGAAAGCGCCATGGTCACGGGCAGCGCACTGATGCTGGACGGCGGCTGGAGCGCGGGAAAATAATTTATGAAAATCATTCGTTACCAGGACCGCAAGGGAATCATCGGTTACGCCGCGCAACAATCCGATGGCACGGCTTTAAAACTCGCGGGCGACATTTATCAATCACCCAGGCTCACGACTGAAAAAGCGGACGTCACCAAACTGCTCGCGCCAGTTCAGCCGGGTTCCATCATTTGCATCGGCTTGAATTACCGCAAACACGCACAGGAGACGGGCGCGAAGATTCCGGAATATCCCGTCGTGTTCTTCAAAGGCATCAACACGCTTTTGAATCCCGGCGAATCCATCCAAATTCCCACCCATCTGCGCAGCGACGAAGTGGATTACGAATGCGAACTGGCGGTGGTCATCGGTCGCGCCTGCAAAAATGTTTCCCGGCAAAATGCGCTCGACTATGTCCTCGGCTACACCTGCTGCAACGACGTCAGCGCCCGCGATTGGCAGATCAAACGCGGTGGTGGCCAATGGTGCCGCGGCAAGTCGTTTGACACGTTCAGTCCGCTCGGGCCGGTGTTGGTGACGCCCGATGAGATTCCCAATCCCAATGAACTCAAAATCCGCACCGTGCTGAACGGCCAGGTGATGCAGGATTGGAACACCAACGACATGATCTTCGACGTGTCAACGTTGATCGAGTTCCTGAGCGGCAGCACGACCTTGTTGCCGGGCACAGTCATCTTGACCGGCACGCCGCACGGCGTCGGCATGGCACAAAAACCCCCGCGTTGGCTCAGGCCCGGCGATTCCCTGAGCATCGAAATCGAAAAGATCGGCACGCTCACCAATCCAGTGACCGAAGAGCCTTAAGCCCACAAAACGAGATGCAAACCGCTAATCTGCTCTCATCAACGCTAATCCAATACACTTGGATGGAAACAGAAACGGAAGTTTTTTCCCAAGCAAGACCGTGGGTAAAGCTTGCCATAAGCGAAGATCAGCGATGATTAGCGGTTCAAAATCGGAATTCAGGTTAAGCAAAAATGAAGTCGAATCAATCATCGGTTTTCAGACTGGCAACCATCCTGGTTTTTCTGGCTTTTTCAGCCTTGGCGCAAACGCCGGCCGCCGTGCCAGCGCTGGATGAAATGGCTGGTGATTGGCTGCCGATGAAGGACGTGGCCAACCCGCCGGACGTGAATAATTTCCACGACATGCTGATCATCAACCGGGATCTGACTTCATTTTTCTGCAATCCTGAAGATTGGTTATGGGGATGGGAAGATGGAAAGTGGAGTGCTGGCTATCCACTCGTCACCCTGACCATCGCCGGCAAAGAATATCCGGCGACGGAATGTCGCTGGTATCCGTATCGCGCCCTGCGTCGCAATCCCGATTGCGGCGGGCTGGCGGTGGAAACGGACACGCGGATGATCAACGAGCAGCGCGCCGTGTTGGTCCGCGTGCGGATCGCCAATCCGTCCGGGACAAAAACCAACGTGGACCTGGCGTTGTCGGTTTCCGGCTCGCTGCTACCGGACGGAATTTCCGTTTTAAACACAAACCAGCGTCCGGGCTTCGCAACGGTGATTTGTCCCGCGACGAAACCCGACTCGGTGACGAACGACCATGGCATCGTCCGCTGGCAATGGAAAGTCGCACTGTCCGCCGGCGGCAAATCGGAATTGGGATTTATCGCCGGTGACGGGCGGGCGGCGGATTCGCCGAAGGTGCAAGCGGACGTGATGCGCTGGCGCAAACATTTTTCGGCTGAGTTCGACGGCTTCAAGAAATGCTGGGAGCGCCGCTGGGCCGATGCGTTTACGCCGGGCAATCATCATTTCTCGGGCAACCTGCCGGTGCTGGTCACGGACAACGTGGCGCTGAAGCGGAATTATTACATGGGCATCGTCACAATGCTGGAACTGGAGCGCACGCAGTTTCACCCCCGCTCGTTCATCACCAGCGGCGAACGCGCGCCAGGCACGCAGTTTTATTGGGATGCCTCGATGCAAAGCACGGTCTGGGCGCTGCTCGAACCCGCCGGCATGAAGGCCACTCTGCGCCGCTGGCTCGTGCAAAATCCGCGCAGCGGACAAGTCATTGATCTCACCAAAACCAACGGCTTTGATGCGGAAGTTCACGATCACATCACCGGCTACGCTTTCAACTCCTGCACGATTTTCAAAACAGCGCTGGATTATTTGCGCGTGACCGGCGATTTGGCTTTTCTCGATGAAAAATTGGAGGACGGCAAAACCGTGCTGCAGCGCATGGACGAAATGGCCACGGACTGGAAAACGCTCGTCCGCCCCGGCAGCCCGCTGGCGGACTACGGAGAAAACCAGAACCTGCTCGAATGCGCGCCGGCTTACATCCATCGCGTTGCTTCGTGCAACGCGCAAGATGTCTGGATGATGCGCCAGGACGCCGCCCTTCAAGAGCTGAAAGGCAATGCCGTCCGTGCCAATGAGCTTCGCGACGACGTTGAAAAACTTTTGCCCGCCGTGCTGTCGCTTTACAAATCCGGCGATGGCGTCTGGTATGGTTTGCACAACGACGGCCAGCGTGTCGAGCTGCGCCATTGCGTGGATTACATTTACGTCGGCAATGCGCTCGCCAACGACCTCACACCGGACATGCGCCGTGGAATGACGGATTTCGTCAAACGCGAGCTGCTCATGCGCGACTGGATGCGGGCTATGAGTCTGAAAGACGCGGCTGCCGCGGTTTCCGACCGACCAGACCATGGCCCCATGGGCGCGTATGACGGTTGGCCAGCACTGATGGTTGGCACGATGTGGCGGCTGGGATTCCCGAACGATGCGTTTGATTTTTACTGCCGCACGGCGGAAGTCACGAAGGAAGGGCCGTTCGCGCAGGCGCGGGAATTTTACGGGCCGCAGCGCAACCAATACGATGCGCCGGTGCGGATTGCCGAGCGCGACGGCTGCATGAAGGAATGCATCAGCGGCGTCGCGTTTGCGGATGTCGTGATCAACACGTTCTTCGGTTTCGTGCCATCGCTGGATGGAAAAAATCTCCTGGCCGACCCGCAGACGCCACGCCCGTTCACCGGCAAGCTGCTGAACGTCTCCGCCCGCGGCAAAAAGTTCACCCTCAGCGCCGGGAGATTAGGCGTTGATTGTTCCCGAAACTGATCCTTGTAACCTATCAAAAAGTTGATTCGCCCCTACGGCTTGAATCGTCGTCATCGGCAGTGGAATTGTTGGCCGTGGAATGATAATTTTGCCAGTCATGTGCCGCTACGTTACCAGTCATGCATCGGCGCATGGGAAAATGACAAAGTCCAATTACGACAAGTTTCCTTTTGTTACCGTCCACAACGCGGCGCATGAGTGTGTCGTTGGTTGGGACCAAATCGCCGTGCAATTGCAGAATGCGATTGCCAAAACCCGGACGAAAAAGCCGATTGTGGTCGTTGAATGCTATCCGGGCGTGGACGAACTGGCCGTGATGAACGAGCTTCAGGCTCGTCTCGCGCCGCAACTCCCGGTTCACGCGGCGGAGGCCTATCATTTGCCGGAAAAGATCGACAAGCTCGTTGCCCCGTTTCTCGGCGGTGACGATCCCGTGTCCGGCCACGTTTGCCCTTTGCTCGTGAACTTTTTTGACGCCGAACCCCTTTGGCGTTTCCGGCGGACGATCGACGAGTTGAAGGAAGGCTTGGTGCTTATTGTCGGTTGCGGCGCGTCGCTGATCGCATGGGGCCACATTCTGGTTCACGCCGATCTCGTGCGCCGGGAGGCCCAACAACGAATCCGGCGAAGCGAAACCGGCAATCTCGGTGCGAACAATAAATCCCATGCGGCAAACCTCAAATTCAAGCGCGCCTTCTTTGTGGACTGGCGAGTCGCTGACCGATGGAAACGTCCGCTCATCAAACGCTGGGATTACGCTCTCGATACGAACAACCCGCACGAGCCGAAATTGGCCCATGCTGAAGACGTGCGTCGCGGGTTGGAGGCTGCGGCCAGACGACCGTTCCGCCTGGTTCCGCTCTTTGATCCTGCGCCCGGGGGAGGCAAGGAAGATTACGCCCGTTGCTTCGACGGTGCTCCTGAGGATGACAGCTTGGTGCTCGGTTTCGGCGACTTGCGATTTGAACTTCCTGCCATCGATCTGGTTTTCCACCAGCCGCGCGCATTGCTCGGCGAAACCGTCCACGCGCGGTTCGGTGATGAGGTCCCGATCCGTTTCAATTTTGCGGACGCAATGGCCAACTTCGAACCACTCAACAGCGGCGATGGCTGGCGCGAGGAACGCGCGGGTTTGCCCGGGCGCGAATTGATTGAAACGCGACGACACTCGTTCACCAAAACCGTCAGGCACGACCCGCACGGCGGCCTGAACGTTCTGAATCTTGTGCAAGGCGATGAAGCCATTGTCGAAAGCCCCGGCGGCAGGTTTGAACCATTTGTTGTTCACCATGCGGAAACTTTTATCGTTCCCGCGGCGGCGGGCCATTACAGCATTCGACCGCATGGTATTTCCGTCGGCCAGGAGCTCGCGACCATCAAGGCTTTCGTCAGGACCTAAGCCGGAAGAACTCGGTAGAAAAAGTTTTAACCACGGATGGACACGGATAAACACGGATTGGAAACGGCTTTCTGAAACGAAAATGCGTTCACCGATCGGTGCCTGCCGCCAAGTTTGCTGACGTGGTCTTTGCTCCGGTCTTCATCCGTGTTTATCCGTGTTTATCCGTGGGCATCGTTCCGGCGTGCGCCGGTGAAGCTGGCTGCCGCGTATTGTCCGGCAAAGCGGTCCGATTCGGGTCGGGCCTCAGGTTGAAGGCCATCACAAAATCGACTTAAGCTGCATCGCCGGATGCAAGTGCTGCTTTACTAATTCCAAACTATATTTATACATTTACTCAAATGCTGACTTTGGATCATAAAAGCCCGATACCACTACGCGCACAAGTGGAGCAATTGTTGCGTGAACTTATCCAAAAGCCGGAATTTCAGAATGGCGGCCTGCTTCCCGATGAATACACACTCGCCACGCAACTGGGAGTCAGCCGGGGAACGATCCGTTCCGGCATCAGTAAACTTGTTTTTGAGGGGCTTTTGCAGCGCAAGGCTGGCGTGGGCACCCGGGTGGCCAGCAACCATTTGGAATCCGGAATCACGGCGTGGCGAAGTTTTACCCGCGAAATGGCTGCCAAAGGGATCACGGTTGAGAACTACCACCTTAAATATCAACTGACCTCCGCCAGAAAACCCGCCGCGCAGGGATTGCAACTTAAACCCAACACCAAGGTTTGGCGATTAGAGCGGGTGCGTGGGTGGGATAATCAACCCATCCTCTATTCCGTGTCCTGGTTTCACCCGCGTCTTAATTTGAAGGGAAGTGAAGATTTTAACCGGCCGCTGTATGAAACGCTCGAAACTGCCACGGGCACGCGTCCGCATCATGCCCGTGAGGAGTTTTTGGCGGTTTCTGCTGAAGCCCGGCTGGCGGAACTTCTCCAGACAACCCGCAAAACATCATTATTGCTGCGCCGGCACCAGGTTTTTGATGTCGGCAACCAGCCGATTGAATTTTCCGAGGTTTACTATGTCAGTTCACGCTTCACCCTCACGCTGGACCTGCGACAAGGCTGAATCTTGCATGCAGCTGTTTGATTGTGGCTGCGCTCAAAAGTCGGTTCCGCTCTCCGCTCCTTGAGAGGCTGTCTGAAAAATGTGTGGCTAACGAATCGTCCTCGTCCTCCAGCTCGTTCTCGTCCTCGGTTTGCTTGGGGAATTTCGAGGACGAGAACGAGAACAACGACGAGGAGGGCAAATGCGGCATTTCAGATAGGCTCCAAACCGGAACGATGCAGTAGAAAAAAGTTTTAACCACGGATGGACACAGATAAACACGGATTGAGAACGGTTTTCTGAAATGAAAATGAGTTCACCGATCGGTGCCTTCTACCAAGTTGCTGAAGTGGTCCTTTCTCCGGTCTTTATCCGTGTCCATCCGTGTCCATCCGTGGTTTCACTGCATCGTTCCGGCTAAGGTTGGTGGGTCAGGCGTTTTTGCAATTCTTCCAAGCTGACGCCCTTGGTTTCGGGAAGAAATTTGGCGACCAACACAAATTGCAGGATCATCATCATTGCAAAAAAACCGAACGCCATCGCTCCTGAAGCTTTGGCGATGACGGGGAATCCCCATCCCACGGCAGCGCAGAGGGTCCACATCAGAAAACAAGCAACGGCCGAACCTGAGGCGCGAACGGCATTGGGCAGCAGTTCGTTGATTACAACCCAGACGACTGCGCCCTGCGAGTAGGCATGCGAGCCCACCACACCCATCAGGGCGGCGATCACAATCCATCCCTGGGTGTGCGTGGCAAAAACCCAGGCCGCCAACGCGTGGGAAATCACAAAAGTCACTGACCCGATCAGCAGCAGCGCCTTGCGGCCAACCCGATCAATCAGCAGCATGCCCACAACCGTCATCCCCAGGTTCGTCAATCCGATGATCACTGATTGCATCAACGCATTGGACGTGTCTGCGCCAGCCATGCGGAAGATGTCTGCCGTGTAGTATAAAACAGCGTTGATGCCATCCAGTTGATTAAAGACTGCAATCATGCACACGAGCAAGAGCGGCTTCAGGTATTTGGGTTGAAAGAGCCGGTCGCTCACGCCCGTGGTTTCAGCCGAGAGCGATGCCTGAATTTCCAAATTTTCACGCGCCGGGTCTTCATGGCCAAAGCGGCCCAGAACCGTTTCGGCTTCATCCAGACGGTTCTGTTTTACCAGCCAACGGGGACTTTCCGGGATGACGAGTGCGGTGGCCAAAAATGCCAGCGATGGCAAGGCCATGACGCCAAACATCCAACGCCACACGTGTGGATTTTCTGCGCCAAGCAAGCGGGCAACGAGGTAGTTTGACAGATAGGCCAGCAGGATGCCGACGACAATGTTCAACTGGCTGACGGAAACGAGCATCCCGCGCCGTTTGGCGGGGGCGATTTCCGTGATATACATCGGGCAAACGACCGATGCCGCACCGACGGCGACACCACCGAGAAAGCGGAAGAATAGCAGCGCATGCCAGTTCCACGCTCCGGCGCATCCGATGGCGGAAATGAGGAAAAGCGCGGCGAGCAGGGTCAATACCGGTCGCCGTCCCCACCAATCTGCCGGACGACCGGCACCCAACGCTCCGACCATGGTGCCGATCAACGCACTGGAGACCGTAAATCCAAGCAGATTGTCGCTGAGCGAAAACGCCTGACGCAATGCTTCCGTCGTGCCGGAAATCACGGCGGTGTCAAAGCCAAACAGCAGTGATCCGAGTGCCGCGACGACGGCACTCAATAACAGAAATCCGCCGCTGGTTTGCGCCCCGGAGCCGGGGTTGGATGGGGGTGAAGGGAAATGGGTTTGCACGGGCTTATGTTTATGAGCCTCGACAACGGATGCAAGCCATTTGTCTATTTGTATAGACCAAATACGCAAGGCGTCGGGTTGCGCGCCGGGTCAAGTCCTGAATCGCTGAGGCGGGCAAGGCGAGGCGTCAAAAAAATTCCCAAAAAAGAGCTTGCTTTGGTGTGCATTTTGTATAAATGTATAAACATTCATCCATTGAGCAACCGATGCCCTCATCTCTCCATCAGCAAATTGGCAGGTTCCAAAAGCCTGGGCGTTATGGTCTGGATCAACGATTGCCAGGTCCGGTTGAACGATATGCGCAAAGCGGCGGCTGGTGTCCGATGGTGAAGATTTCTCGAAACGCAGTGCAATGCCAACCCTAAACCACCCAGGTAATCCTCACCCATCAACAAGTTATGAAAATGCAAAACCGCAGCTGGCTCAATCCATTTGCCGCTTGTCTGGCAGTTGTTTCCCTGTTTCTGGCCATGCAGGCCAGGGCGCTGGATGTCCTCAATCCAAACGGCACGTTATACACCGGTATCAGTGACAACAGTCATTACAACGACAGTTACACGTCGGCCAATCTGTTCGATTACGATATGACCGGCGTGGCGCTGGGAACCTTCATTTCGTTTGATGCCACGGAATATGCGCGCCAGGGAGGCGGAACCTGTTATGTGGCATTTGAGCTGGATCAGATTTACACGAACATCGGATCAGTCTTTTACTCGCAGCGATACGGAACTTCGGATTTCATCTCGCAAATCAGCGTCTGGACCAGCGACAGCACGCCATTTACAGCGGCGGATCCGGGGGGCAGTCCGGCCGGCGTTGTTTCCGTTGTCACCGGAAACTCAAGCGGTGCCTTTTGGAATGAGTTTGCGCTGACCAATTCTGTGAGTGGCCGTTATTTTCTGCTGAAGATGGAGCAATCCTCGCCCAACGGAAATCCAGGCGGCAGGGAATTGCGGTTGGGTGTATTTGTTGGCCAGCCTCCGGTTGTCGCGCAGCAGTCTTCGGATAAATCAATTTATGTCGGCAAAACAGTCCAATTGAGCGTGCAGGTGACCGGAACGGCACCGCTCTCCTATCAATGGTTCAAAGGTGCGTCCCTTTTAAACAACGGCGGCAATGTCTCCGGGGCGAATACAAACGGGCTGGTCATCTCGAGCGCGGTGTTTGGCGACAGCGACGCGTATTCCTGTGTCATTACCAACAGCTATGGTTCGGTGACGAGTGCCGTGGTCAACTTGTCAGTGATTACTGCGCCAACCAATGCGGCGGTGCTGGCCGTGTTGTCGAATTCACCAGTGGGTTACTGGCAGCTCAATGAATCGGGTGGTTCTACGATTGCGCTCGAGCAGGTGGCGGGCTTGAACGGCAGCTATGGTTCGGGTTCGGGCGTGGGGGTGGCCGGGCCGCAGCCGTCGGATTTTCCGGGTTTTTCCGTCACGAACGCAGCGGTGCAAATTTATGCGTTTCAAACGAATTCAGCGGTCGCACTGCCTCCGTTGAACATGACGGGAACCAACGGCGGTCAAACCATCATTGCGTGGATAAATCCGGCGGGAACCCAATCGCCATATACCGGAATCGTATTCTGCCGGGGAGGCAACACGGTGGCTGGACCGATATGCTCTTCTGACGGGACGAAGCTGGCCTACCAATGGGGTGCCCAAGGATATGATTTTAATTCCGGGCTGGTGTTGCCCGTCAACCAGTGGTCGTTTGTGGCCGTGGTTCGTGAGCCAAACAAAGTCACGCTCTATTGCAGTTCCAACAACGTGCTGTCCTATGCGATTGACAACCGGAACTGGCCGTCCCAGCAGTTTGACAGCACCACCTTTATCGGCTTGGATACCGACGTTGGTGAATCGGCCCGCACCTTTGATGGCTCCATTGATGAAGTGGCGATGTTTGATCGCGCGTTAAGCCCGACGCAAATCAATGCCATCTTTGCAGCCGGCAAGGGCACCGTGGCGATCATTCCCACAGCCATCACCTCCCAGCCCACCGCACCTTCCCCCGTTTATCTGACCGACACGTTCCAATTGCTGGCGACGGTTACGGGAACGACACCCCAGCTTCAGTGGTATAAAAACAACACGCCGATCGCCGGAGCGATGAACAACCTTTACGCCGTGAGTTCGGCCAACTTGAGCGACTCGGGAAACTATTATTTGGTTGCCGCCAACCAGGCTGGCTCGGTCACAAGCTCGGTGGTGAATATCTCGGTCATTGATTATCTCGCCCGCCCAATCAATCCAGATGGCACGCTATATACAGGCATCAGTGACAGCAGCCATTACAACGGCAGCTATACGGCTGCGGAATTGTTTGATTACAACATGACTGGAATTCCAGTTGGAACCTTTATTACGTTTGACGCGACGGAATACGCCCGAGTCGGTGATGGCACATCGTTTGTAGCGTTTCAGTTGGATCAGGTTTATACAAACATTGCGACCATGTTCTACGCAAATCGTTACAGCACGCCAGATCTGGTGTCGCAAATCAGCGTCTGGTCCAGTGACACCACGCCATTTGCGGCGGCGGATCCTGGGATCAGTCCGGACAGCGTTGTGCAAGTCAACAAGGACGTTACAACCGGAGCGGTATGGAATGAATATTTTCTGACAGATGCCTTGCATGGCCGTTATTTCCTATTGCAACTGGATCAGGCGAATCCCGGAATGGGTGGCAATCCTGGCGGTCGGGAATTGCGGCTGGGAGCCCTGGTCTCGCCCGTTCCTTTGGATTTCAGCACAACACCATCTGGTCTGATTTTGAATTGGCCGACGTATGGAACATTGCAGCAGGCTGACAATGTGACCGGGCCTTGGGCCACCGCGACCAATGTGACCAACGGCATTCCGGTTTCCATGACAGCAACCAACCGGTTTTATCGGATTCGTTATTGAGGACGTTCAATATGATACAAGGCGGGCCGTGAGTCCCATGCCATGGCCCGCCTGGCTAATCCAATGAGACAGAGATTCAAGATCGAAAACAACACGATCCGCAAAGGCTTTACGTTGATCGAGCTTTTGGTGGTGATTGCCATCATCGCGATCTTGGCGGCCATGCTCCTCCCCGTGCTCGGCAAAGCCAAGGAAAAGGCCAAGCAAACGTATTGCATCAACAATGAACACCAGATGGCCATTGGCTTTCAGCTATATGTTGATGACTCCAATGATACCTATCCAGTCCATGATGGCTGGGCGGCGCTTGGCGGGCAACGACCGACCAACGCGATTGTGAGCGGGTTCGCCAGCACTTATGGTGGCAACGAATACGAAACCAACCGTCCTTTGAATACGTATATAAAAAACGTAAATGTATTTCATTGCCCGGCCGACAAAGGAGATGCGTTAAGTCCTGGCGTCAAGAGTTGTTGGGATGCTTGGGGCAGTAGTTATCTGGTGGAATGGAATTATTACGGCTACCGGGTTGCTGCGGTCACCGCCAGCAAGGGGAAATATGTGCCAGCCGGCCAGCCGATCAAATCGTCGCAGGTGAACAGAAGGCCTGCGACCAAGATTATTTTGGGAGACTGGCCCTGGCAGGGAAACCGCGATATGATATCGGCAGAAAATCTTTGGCACAATAACAAGGGGAAACGGGGTGAAGCGATCCTGTTTGGCGATGGTCATTCGGAATTTTATAAGTTCCCCGACGATTTGAGCGCCAACCAAAATACCATCCCAGTTATGGATTACCTTTTTTGGTGATTGTCTCAACCGACAGCGCACTGATTGCAAATTTTTTATGTCACCAAGTATTAAAAGTCTCCAAATTTCCATTTACGCTTTGACCGGGTTGCTGTTCGTTGGTGCCGCTTTGGCTAAAGACGAAATGCCTTCCCATGCCGGGTTGTCCAGGCAAATCCTGCAAGACAGCCGTTTGGACAAAGTGCAGGACATGGCCCTGCAATTGTTGAATGGCTTCGCGGCCGGAACTTCCTACGGCGAAATTTGGATCCGGGATTACAACACTTTCATCAACGGGTCATTGCAGGTCCACAGCAAGGAAACCGTCAAAGACAAGTTGCTGCTCTTTTTCAAGATCCAGGGCGCGGACGGCAATGTGCCGGATGGCGCGATCAAATCAGATCAGGCCAATGTCGGTTATCAATATAGATATTCTGATCTGGCCCCCGGCTGGGCGGCGCACAAAAACACGGTGGAAACCGATCAGGAGTCTTCGTTAATTCAAGCGGTTTCAAAATACGTCATTGCGACTGGAGACCGTGGTTTTCTTTCGGAAAAAATCGGAACGAACACGGTCTTGGAACGGATGGAAGCGGCGCTTAAATATGTGTTGAAGGACAGATGGTCGTCCAAATATGGCCTGGTAACCGGGGCGACCACGGTGGATTGGGGTGATATGCAGGCGCAGAACGGATGGGGTGTGGCCGTGAACGACCAGACGAAATGGGCGATTGATATCTACGACAACGCCATGTTTTTGATGGCCATCAACGACTTCATCGCCTTGCAGCCAAAAGATTATCACTCCGAAATCAACTGGCCGAAAACTGCCGCTGCGCTCAAGAAAAACATCCGAAAACATTTATGGGATTCCAAGACCCAAAAATATATTCCCCACCTTTACCTCGATGGCAGCCCGTTCAAGCCGGATTTCAACGAACGGCAAATTTTATATACGGGTGGAACGGCCTGCGCCATCCTGGCGGGATTAAACAACAAGAAAGAGATTCTGGAGATCAACCGGCAATTTTTGGCAGCGGCGGCAAAAGAAAACCATGCCACAATCGGAATCACGGTTTACCCACCCTACCCTTTGGAAGCGTTCCCGAATGTTCCGCCATACACTTATCAAAATGGCGGTGACTGGACTTGGTTTGGTGGCCGGATGATTCAGGCATTGACCGCCAATGGATTTCCGCAGCAGGCCTATACGGAACTGAGCCCGATGATTGATCGGGTCATCAAGAACCACGGTTTTTTTGAATGGTATGATGTCAAAACTGGCGAACCAAAAGGATCCGGAGATTTTCGGGGTGAAGCGGGCGTGTTATATGACGCGATCAAACAGCTGAAAACCTGGGCCAAAAAAGCGCAGGAGGTGCCATGATTCTGGCGGCTGATTTTGGCGGCACCACGATCAAGCTTGGGCTCTTGCGTGACAACGTCCTCATCGCCAGAAGCCGGCTGGATGCTTGCGCTGATCAGCCGATGTCGGACCGGCTCGAAGCCGTGGCCTGCGAATTCGAGTCGCTCTTGAAGGTCAACGGTCGCGCATTGCAGGACTGTGCCGGAGTTGCGCTCGCGCTTCCCTTTTTAGTGGAGCCGAAAAGCCGGCACGTGTTCGGTGAATTTGGAAAATTTCCGGGTGCGACCAGCATCAATTTCAGCGAGTGGAGCCGCGCCCGGCTGAATCTGCCTGCGGCGATTGAAAATGATTTGCGAGTGGCTTTGCTGGGCGAATGGTCGGGAGGAATTGCGCGCGGCAAAGCGGATGTTGTGATGTTGGCATTCGGCACCGGCATCGGTTGTGCCGTGATTTCTGGCGGCCACCTTTTGCGGGGCGCGAACAATGGTGCGGCGGTCCTGGCTGGCCACAGCACCATCGCCATGGAGCATTCCGTCGGGCGCTGCGGAAACCTTGGTTGTGCCGAAGACCTCGCTTCCACCGCCACACTCGCCGCGGTTGCGCAAACGCGATCCGATTTCGCCGGCAGCAAATTGGCTGGCGCTGCAAAAATTGATTACGAAACCCTCTTCACTTTGGCGGCCCAAAACGATGCCTGCGCTCAAGCACTGCTCCAGCAAAGCTTCAAAGTTTGGGCGGTGGTGGTGCAAAATGCCGTAATCGCCTATGACCCTGAAGTGGTCGTGCTTGGCGGCGGTGTGTTGCGCCGGCACGACCTGATCCTGCCCGTGATTCAAAAACATTTACGCCAATATCTACCCGGCCTGCCGCGACAAATTCCCGTGGTTGCCGCTGCTTTGGGCGATGATGCTGCGCTGCTTGGGGGTGAAGTGTTGTTCCAGCAAGCCTTTTCCAGTTTTACCAAGTGAGAACTTCCAACTACGACAAATTTCCGTTTATTCAGGTTCCCGGCGGCGAAACCGCCTGTGTCCAGGGCTGGGCTGACATTGGCGCCCGCTTGCTCCAAGCCATAACGCATCGGTCGTCAAAAAAAACCGTGGTTGTCGTGGAATGTTATTCCGGCGTGGACGAAGCATTGATCCTGGGCGAAATCCAATCACGCCTTGCGCCAGCCTTGGGGTTGACCACTGCGAACGCAATGTTGACGCCGGAAAATATTGATGTGCTCGTGGCTCCATTTCTCGGCGGAGACGATCCCGTATTTGGGTTTCTCTGCGGTCTCACGCTGCCGCAGTTTTTTAATGAAGCCGGGGTTGGGAAGTTGCGCGCCAAGGTTGCAGCCGTTGCCGAAGGCGTGGTGTTGATCGTCGGTTGCGGAGCAACCCTTGTCGCCGAGCCGGACATTCTCGTTTATGCCGATCTTGCGAGATGGGAAGCCCAATTGCGTTTTCGCCGCAATCAGACCAGCAATCTTGGAGTTGAAAACCGCACCCTGGCTGCAAGCCTGCAATACAAGCGCGCTTTTTTTGTGGACTGGCGTGTGTGCGACCGGTGGAAGCGTCCGCTGATTGCCAAATGGGATTTTGTGCTCGATACGAACAACTCGCTCGAACCCAAACTGGCCGAAGGCGAAGCCGTTCGGCGGGGTTTGCGCCATGCGGTCACCCGCCCGTTTCGGGTGGTGCCATTTTTTGATCCCGCACCGTGGGGCGGCCAATGGATGAAAGAGGTGTGCGATCTTGACCGCAGCGCAAGCAACTACGGCTGGTGCTTCGATTGTGTGCCGGAGGAAAACAGCCTGTTGCTCGGCTTCGGCGATATTCGTTTTGAAATTCCGTCCCTGAATCTGGTGTTTGACCAGCCGCGCGCCCTGCTGGGCGAGACGGTTCATGCCCGGTTTGGTGATGAATTCCCGATTCGCTTCGATTTTCTGGACACCATGGGCGGCGGCAATCTGTCTTTCCAAGTGCATCCGCTCACGGAATACATCCAGCATCATTTCGGCATGCACTACACGCAGGACGAAAGTTATTACCTCCTGGATGCGCGTCCGGGCGCGTGTGTTTATCTGGGACTCAAGGACAACGTGGATTCGGCGGCGATGATCCGGGATTTGCAATTGGCTCAAGCTGGTGCCGGCCCGTTCACTGCGGAGAAATACACAAACCAATTCCCGGCCAAAAAGCATGATCACTTTTTGATCCCGGCGGGCACGGTGCATTGCAGCGGCGCGGAATCCATGGTGTTGGAAATCAGCGCCACGCCGTATATTTTCACCTTTAAACTTTGGGATTGGGACCGGCTTGGCCTTGATGGCCAGCCGCGCCCCATCCACTTGGCGCATGGGTTGGCCAACATCCAATGGGATTGCACCACGGAATGGACGCAAAACAATCTGGTCAACCGCATCGAGTTGCTCGGCAACGGGGATGGTTGGCGTGAGGAGCGCACCGGATTACACGCTCGCGAGTTCATTGAGACCCGGCGGCATTGGTTCACCAAAAAAGTGCCGCATGATACGGGTGGCACCGTCAATGTGCTCAATCTGGTTGAAGGCGAAGCAGCGTTGGTGGAAAGTCCGACCAACGCCTTCGAGCCATTTGTGGTTCATTATGCCGAGACCTTCATCATCCCGGCTTCCGTCGGCCGTTATACCATCCGCCCGCATGGGATTTCAGCAGGCGGGGAATGTGCCACGTTGAAGGCCTTTGTCCGCCCGGGAGCCACGATGTTTGGCGGAGGCAGCAAATGGAAACCATTTGTGGAATCTTGTGATTTGGAGCAAGACGATTCCAATAGCCCCAGCTTCTATTTGGCGCATAAGCACCGGGCGATTGTGTAACCGGGATACAACCCGGTTCAGCGGCTGATTCTTTTCAACGCAGAGACGCGGAGGCGCAAAGAATTTTTAACCACGGATGAACACCGATGGACACGGATTACTTTTGCCGCAAGAGAACGCAGGGAACACAAAGAGTTTAACCGCTGATTGACGCTGATAAACGCTGATTCACAGGGCTGAATGCCCGAAAGTTAATAGCCCAGAGCAACGCCCTGGGTAAATCGTCACACTAAATCGTCACACAGATTCACGCCCTGTAACGGCGGCACTCACAAGCGCGGGTCAACCGGTTCGCTTTCCAAGGCCAGCACACCAAAGACCGCTTCATGCACGCGGCGCAATGGTTCTTTCCGAACAAACCTTTCGAGTGATTCGATGCCGAGTGCGAATTCGCGCAGAGCCAGAGACCGTTTCGTGGAAAGGCCGCGCGCACGGAGACGTTCGAGATTTTCTGCTGCGGTGTATTCCGGGCCGTAGATGATGCGAAGATATTCGCGCCCACGACACTTCACGGCAGGTTGCACGAGTCCGCGCCGGCTTTTGGCGATGAATTCCAACGGCTTCACGACCATGCCTTCACCGCCTTGTCCGGTCAGTTCTTCCCACCAACGGATGCCGTCGGCTTCGCTGTCAGGATTGGTCACGTCAATGACCCGGAACGGCGTGGCGATGATGATGCCGCCCGTCAGACGCGCCAGCGTTTGCATGTGCCAGTCGTTTGGTTTGTCAGTGTGAACTGCTCCCTCGCTGGCGAGCAGATGAAACGGCGCGAGTTTCAGATCATTCACAGAGTTTACCGGCCAGCAGTAGCGGCGATAAGCTTCGATGTAGTCGCTTACCATTTGGCGTCGTGCCGCTGTGTGCGCCAGCAATTCGCTCACGTCGAGGCCGCGTGCGGCGGCTTGCTCAAGTGCGCTGACTTCAGCCGTGAGGGTTGCCTTTGCGGATGCACCGACGGCGGCGTATTGCTGCTTCACCAACTCCTGCGCCTTCGCCGACCACGGCAACAATTCGCAGTCGAGGCAGAGCCAGTCGGTTTGGAATTCCTGCCAAAATCCGGCGGCAGTGGCGGCGGCACGGACGCGCTCAAGGAATTCGGCTTCCAACGTCGCGCCGTCAAAAAACCTTCGACCGGTGCGCGTGTAGCAAATGCCGATGCCCTCTCCGGTCACGCCGAAAGTTTTGCGTGCGGCATCTTCGTCGCGGCAGATGATGACCACGGCACGCGAACCCATGTGTTTTTCCTCGCAGACAACGCGTGGCACACCCGCATGACGAAAGTAGGCGAACGCTTCCGCCGGATGTTCCAGCAATCCGGGCACCTGGCTCGTCTCGCACGGCGACATGGTGGGTGGAAGATAAATCAGCCACTTGGGATTCGCGGCGAAACGGCTCATCACTTCCAGCGCGGCAATGGAGTTCTCCTCGCGGATAGTCACATTGCCATGCAGTCGCGTATTGACGATGCGTTTGCCCGTCACGTCGGCGAGGTCGAGCAAGTCATCATTCTGCTGCTGCGCGGACAAAACCGGTGCTTGATCTTCCGGCGGCAGAAACGGTTTGCGCGACTCAGCGTAAGTTTGTTTGGCGGGAACTGAAACCAATTCTTTTTCGGGATAGCGGAGCGCGGTGAGTTTCCCACCGAAGACGCAGCCGGTATCAATGTTGATGGTGCGGTTCAACCACTCCGGTTCAGGCACGGGCGTATGTCCATACACGACCGTCGCTGCCCCGCGATATTCGGCGGCCCAGTTGTAGCGCACTGGCAAGCCGAACTCATCCGTCTCGCCAGTGGTTTCGCCGAACAACGCGAACTCACGCACCGCCCCAGAGCCGCGTCCTTGCATGGATTCCTTCATGCCCGCGTGAGCAATGACAAGTTTGCCATCATCGAGAACGTAATGGCTTACGAGGTCGTCTATGAATTCCGCAACCCGGTTGGGGAAATCGTCCGGCTCGTTGGCAAGTTGCGCCAAGGATTCCGCGAGACCGTGCGTGATTTGAACTTCGCGACCGCGCAGCTTGCGCATCAGCTTCGCGTCGTGATTGCCGGGCACGCACAACGCCGCACCGCCGGCGACGGCGCTCATCACGAGCTTTAGCACCTGCGGAATTTTCGGCCCACGATCCACGAGGTCGCCAACGAACACCAGTCTGCGACCTTCGGGATGGTGTAGCAGCGGACGTGAGTCCGCTCTAACTTCATCCGTCGTGCTGGAAAGAATGAGCCGACTCACGTCGGCTGCTACCTCGTAGCCCAGCTTTCCCAACAACTCCACAAGTTCATCAAAGCACCCATGCACGTCACCGATGATGTCGAACGGCCCGTGTTCCTGCTTCAAATTATTCCAAAGCGGCTGTCGCTCAATAACAGCGGCTTCGATGTCCTCCAATGATTTCAGCACATGGACATGCCGAAAACCCTCGCGCTCCAACCCACGCAGTGAGCGATGTAATTGCTGCGCTTGCTGGCGAATGACGTGCGGGCCGAAATCCCGGTCGGGGCGCGTCTTGTTACGGTCGTGTGCGATGCGCTCCGGTAAATCCAAAACAATCGCCACAGGCAGACAGTGAAACTCGCGCGCGATTCCAACGAGCGATTTGCGCGATTCCGGCTGCACATTGGTCGCGTCAACCACGGTAAGCTTTCCCGCCGCGAGCCGCTTGCGGGCAATGAAGTGAAGTACTTCAAAGGCGTCCTTCGTCGCCGCCTGGCTGTTCTCATCGTCGGACACCAAGCCTCGACAATAATCGGATGATAAAATTTCCGTCGGCTTGAAATGTTTCCGCGCGAACGTGCTCTTGCCCGATCCGGACACGCCGACCAGCACGACGAAGGAAAGTTCTGGGATGGTGAATTTCATTGCGGTGATGACGTGCATCGGTTTATTGCAACTTGAATTTCGTCTCGCTTCCCGATGCCTAGTGCCGCCAGCTTGGCCAATACCGGCTGCCATTCTTTCGATGCAGAAGCGTTTGCATGGGTCACGATCTCATCGGCAGCTTCGGTGATCAGAATCCAGTCACGCAAGACATCGTCTTTATGAGTCTCCAATTCTTTGAGTAGTGCTGCCACCACCCGGATGTCCCCACGGCGAGCCAATCCCAGAAGGGCTTCTCCTCGTATTTCGTCATCCTCCTCTTTCAAACGCGCTATCAGCGCTTCGCGAATTGCGGGTGTGTCTGTGTCGATCTGTGATCCAAGTCCGAATGTCGCCCAGTTGCGAACGTCTTGATCATCATCAGCGGACCGCTCAATCAATGCCGCAATGGCTTGCTTCTCCTCACAGCCGCCCAAGCTGGAAACGACCGCATAACGAACGCGCGCTTCAGAGTGCAATTGCAGACTGACCAATGGTTCAACCGCACGCGGATCGTGCAAATGACCCAAAGCAAAAATAATCGAGGTGAGAACGGAGGCGGATTGTTCTTGCGCCAGCATCTGAAGGAGAACTTCAGCGCACACATCTGTGGCAACCTTCGTTCCCACCCAGCCTTGACCAAGGATGGTAGCCGCTGTGTCACGGCTCTTGTCATCGCTGCTGTTGCTTAAGGTCTGAATACGTTCGATAATCTGTGGCAGGCGATATTGCAGCGCCGCGATGGGATGCCAATAGTCATCGTTGTCGCGATCTGCATCTTTGGTCAGCGCGAGACCAAGCAACTCATCCGTCGAACGAGGATCGTTGCGATACGTTGCGGCATGGTCATTGTCACCACTCATTAAGCGTTCCTTTCAAATATCCCCATCTGTGTCGGCGAACCAACCGTCAAATCTTCCGGGCCGACGGGCAGGAAACGCGCGTTGTAACCGAAGCGAGCGGCAACACCATTTGCCCAATGTTGAAATTCCGCACGCGTCCACTCGAAGCGATGGTCGCGATGACGAAACCTCCCGGCAGGCAGTGTTTCCCACTTCACATTGTATTCGGAGTTGGGCGTCGTGATGACGATGTGCTTTGGTTTGGCGCACTCGAACAACACGCGCTCGAACGCCGCCAAGCGCGCGGCGTCGAGATGCTCGATGACTTCCACCACGGCGGCGGCATCGAAGCCGACAAGCCGTTGGTCACGGTAAATGAGTGAGCCGTGCAGAAAGCGCAAACGTTCTTTCTGAACGGGCGGCAGGCGGTCGTAGTGCAACCGGTCGTGAGCGATTTCGAGCGCGCGATGCGACACGTCCATGCCGACGATTTCGGCGAATTGCTTTTCCTTGAGCAAAGCCTGAAGCAACTTGCCTTCGCCACAACCCAAATCCAAAACGCGCGCCGCGCCGGTGCTTTTCAACGCGGCCAGCACCGAGCCAAGACGCTGTTCGTTAAGACTGATGCTGCGCTCAATGGTTTCTTCCTCCGCCGCGTGGACTTCGGCAACGGCATCTGGATTGGGTTCACCTTCATCCGCGAGTTGCGCCAGCGCGTCGTCCACCAAACTGCGCTGGTGTTTAAGATAGCGGCGCGTGATGATATCACGTTCGGGGTGCGCAGCCAGCCAGCCTTCACCGTGGCGCAGAAGTTTTTCCACTTCGTCATCACTAACCCAATAGTGCTTGTCGTTGTCCAGCACCGGCACGAGAACGTAAAGATGTGATAGAAGCTGCTGCAACGGCAGTCGCGCGTTCAATTCGACTTGGAAATATGAGCTTTTACCCCAGTCAGAAAATTTCTCGTCAAGAGGCAAGCGCTGCGCGGACAAAGTGTAGCCAAGAGGTTCAAACATTTTCCGCAGAAACTCCTCGCCGCCCCGACATGGCAGCGCAGAAAATGTTACGCGCAGCGGCAATGGAGTGTCGGCCAGTTCGGGACGCTCCTTGCTTTTGCCGGAAAGGGCGCTGCCAAAAACTTCGGCGATGGCCACACTCAAAAAAGATGAAGCGGCATAAGGCCGGTCGTTAACGTATTGCTCCAACGCGCTACCCTCGCCCGATGGCCCGCGCCGATTTCGCACCAGCCCGACCGGATCAACTTCGACAAGTAACGCAACCGTGCACCGTTCCGGCGTAGCTTCGGGATAAAAGACGTGCGCCTTGCCGAACGAAAGACTGAATGACTGCGGACGCGCCGGATTCTTTCGGAGCAAGAATCCGATGTCGGTCGCTGCCTCGTGCGTCGAGGTCAATGTCATTAGCATGGGGAGAGGCTACTGATTCGCGAAGACATTGACCATCGAATGCTTTACCTCCCCTGCCCTCCCTGGCGTGTTGGATTTCCGATTTTAAGCCGGTCAAAACCGGACTCCGATGCCAGGCTAAGCCGGAACGATGCAGTGAAACCACGGATGGACACGGATAAAGACCGGAGAAAGGACCACTTCAGCGAACTTGGTAGAAGGCACCGATCGGTGAACTCATTTTCGTTTCAGAAAGCCGTTTCCAATCCGTGTTTATCCGTGTCCATCCGTGGTTAAAACTTTTTTCTACCGAATCGTTCCGGCTAAGGCAATTCAAAGCTGAGGGGCGCTTTCTGGTTCCAGACTTTCTCCAGTTCGCCCTTGGCGGACTTGATGCGGATCGTCAGCGATTTTCCGCGCCGTCTGACTTCAATATCAAAATCGCGGTCGAAAGCCTTGATGTTTCGCAAATTCATGTATTCCCATCCACTGGGAAGCCGTGGCATCAGCGAGAACCGGTTGAAACCGGTTGGCGTTATTCCGAAAAGTCCCTCGGTGACGGCCCGGCAGTAAAGGGCGCTTTCCGCCGACAGCTGGCGCTGATCTCCTTCCGGCCAGGCTTCCACCGGATACGGAACATGCTCACCCAGCAAGCGCAGGTTGGAATAGTAGCTGAAGTATTTCGCTGCTTCCTCGGTTGCGCCCGCGGCAAATAATCCGCGAAAGGCATACAGGGTGGAGCGGTCCCAAAATGTCGTGCTGCCAGCCTCGGTCAGGATTCCGTTCGAGGTCCAAAGCTGGCTTGAAAGCAGGGCGTTGACCGTTTCGACGCTGCGATTGGTTATGCCCATGGTCAAGGGGAGACAAATCCAGGAGCGCAATCTGGTATTTCCGTCGTAATACCGGTAGGTGTTAAAACCTTGAACGGTGGCGCCGAAATACGACTCGATGGCTTTTCCCAATGATTGTGCCCGGGCGCGATAAATGGCGGCCTCGTTGGTCAGACCCAGTTCGTCCGCCAGATCGGCGGCGGAAACATACGCCCCGTAGGCGAGTGAACTGGTGGAAAGATTCGCCTTCCCGGCTGGAAACCGTCCTTCGAGTTCATCACTGTCCGAAGCGATCACCCCTTCGGGCGTTTGCTTGCGTTCCAAATAATCAAAACACCAGTGGATCAACGGCCATAGATCCTTCGCGGTTTCGCTCCGGCCGTAGGCCAGGGCGAAGCGAGACGCACCGTAAGCAATCATCGCCATGTCTCCACGGTCACCGGCTCCATTCCAACTGTCGACACCCTCGGCAATGATGGAGCTGGGAATGGGCTTGAAGTCCGGGTTGATGAACCGCGCAAAGTGCCGGAAGCTGTTAATCGCCGATTCGTTGCCGTTCAGGTTTCCGAGAAACGGAAAGAAGGGATTGGCATACTCAGCCTGGTCGTTCGCCCAAATTGCCGCGTAGTAAGCGCCACCCCCCGGGCCGTGCATCAATCCGCCTTTCGTATCATAAATGCTTTCGGCGGCCCGCAGTTTCGCAAACGCAAATGCCCGGTTGATCGCCTCGTCCGGCGTTTCCAATCGCAGGTGGTCGAACAGTTCGTCCACGAACTTTTCGCGCTTCGCCAATTCAAAACCCGGGGCATAGGCATAATCCGAATCCGATTCCCGCCGACCGGAATACACCACGGCGAACTTGAAGGCATCATGCGGCCGCAGGGTTTGATCCAGGACGTTTTCACCCGTGCCGTGCGCGACCATTTTGGCGCTGATAATGTATCGCCCATAGACACCTTTGCTGGCGTCGGTTTCCACCACCTGCCCCCGATTGGAGATTCGCAGTGCCTGCGGCTGGCTTCCCTGGTTGGTCACCGTGATGGTTTCAACGAAGGCGGGCTTGCTGGTAGAGGGAAACATTTCGCGCTCGATGCCTACACCGGACTGTGTATCGCTTTCCACGACCAATTTACCCCGCAAATAAAAGCGCCAGGGTGCTTCCTTCACCTCGTGGCCATCCACCTCAATCTTCAAAGCGGTCAAATCCTCGGAATCAACCTGGAGACTGGCATGCGTGTTGTTGGGAATAGTCCGGAGCATTGGAAATACGAACCTTCTTCGCAAGACCAGCTGACCGGTCCCGGACACTCCATACTGGACGATTGCCGATAATTGCAGGCCACTCATCTCGATGCGATCCAAATGCCCGCCGGCCTCTGGCTGAACTTTCCATTGAATCCCCCCGTCAGGTTCAATGGCCCAACGGTGGCTGTTTTGGGCATGACCACTCTCAGTGACAGTGACCCATGCGGTCAACGCACAAACCCACGTGATGGCAATTGATCTCATCTTTCTAAATCCAGCAACTTTCATTTGAAATCCGCTCCATACTCATGCAACAGGAGCAGATGCACGGAAGACGTCCAGGTATAAGCCTTGGTCTTGAGCCCCTTCCCCGTTTTGGCGTCGAAATTTTCATAATAGCCTCCCGACTGCTGAATCAACCGGTCGAAGCGTTGTGCCAGATCGACCGCCAGATCCCTGCGTCCACCGCGGTTCAAGCCATCAATCACCAGATACATGGCGGGCGCCCAGATGGCACCGCACCAGTAAGCGTCAGGGTCGGAACGGTAAAGCGGGCTCGATGGCATTTCCGAGGCGAGCCCATAGGGTGTCAGGTAACTGTCGAGTTGCTTCACCATGCGGTTAAACATTTCCGCATCCAGATTCTCGCCGAGCAGCAGGCTCATCATGGGTTCAAGCGACGTGGGCTGACGAATGATTCGTTTTCCCCCGTCGAGCCGGGTCACCAATCGGCCATCTATCCAGTAAGTCTGCCGGAACAACTTCAAATGGGCCGCCGCCCGATCGCTCCACTGGGCGGCCTCGTCCTTTCGCCCGAGTTGAGTGGCCATGCGAGCCAGGGTTTTCATTTGCAGAATCAAATAGGCCTGTAACTCCGGCGCTTCATTGTCGCCTTCGCCTCCGCTGACGGTGGAATTGTCCCAGCCGGAATCCCAGCCGGCGTTGACCCCGGAAAATCCCGGAATGCCGTTGGTATTGTGATCGCGTTTCGTGAACCAAAAATCCGTCCATTTGACCAGCTTGGGATAGATCACTTCCAGTCTGGCGTTGGGAATCCGATGCAGGTCCATCAATTTGCCCAGTGCCCAGCCTTGGATGGGCGGCTTCGTGCAACCCAGGAAGGCGTCGTCCGGGCCGGTTTTATCCGGGAGCTGGCCGTCCGCTTGTTGCAGGGCGAAGGGCAACAGCAACTGATCAAGACCGGCATCCAAATCGGTGACACCCAAGGCCAATGCATTGAAGCAACAATCCCATGGCCACAGGGAATTCATGTAGGCTTTGGCCATCAGCACCGGAGCGGTCGGGAAATTTGGCGGCGTCGCCGGAGCAGTCGCATACCAGGTGTTGAGCCAGGCTTGTCCGGCCTCAGCTTCAAATCGCCGGGGCACGCCCGGCATTTTCCGGCTGAATTGCCGCCAGTCTTTCAAAGTAACCGCTTCCACTTTGTTCCAATCTTTCGGCAAAGCCGTTGGCGCGTTTTTGAAAATGCGAATGGCCACCTGACATTTGCCGTGTTCCGGAATTACCTCCCAACGCCCCTCCTGCAGTCCGGCAAAACTTCCTTCCACGATCACAAGTTGCACCGTCCATTCCAACCAATGAGTGCTCCAAGTGCGCTCATCGTCTCGCACCAGTTTCTCAAAGTTATATTCCTTCTGCACCGGGCTGAGTTGAATCCCCAAACCGGAAGCCGCAATCAGCACATCCCGCTCACCCGATAAAATAAGACGCGCCCCACCCTGCCCGGCTGATTTGTCTTGAACCTCGAAGGCCGCAGGAGAGGCCGAACAGAAGGTTTCGACCGCTTTGCCGTCGCGGAGAAACCGGATGTTAAGCCATTGCGCGTTGTCCCATCCGCCCGACAAGTAGCTATAATACAATCGCAGCGTGGAGGCGTCGCTCGGGAAAATCGCCAGCCACGACCCGCGGCGGCTGAACCAGTAGTGCTGAGGATCCACCCTGGGCAAGGCTTCGCTGATCGATGGTCGCACCGCAGGCAGATCGACTGCCGGGACGTAGTCGCCTGAAATCAGCAACGTAGCGGCCAGCAGAATTTTAAATGGAATTCGGATTCTAAGCGCGTCCATTTCGTAAAATTGAATCAGGAGGATTGAATCTGATCCTGGCAAAACGAAACACCAGCAGGCCCCGATTCAGGGCTTCAATTGCCTTTCAATGTGAGCGGCCACTTGCGCGGCTTGTAAGGCAACGCCTTGATCGTTGAAATGCACATTGTCGCTGTGCAATTCGGGATGGCCCAGCATCGGCGCATTCAAATCATCCACCGGAATCCCCTTCGCCTCCACGATTTTTGCCGCGATGGCGTTGCGGGCGGCGATGCGTTCATCCGTCGCTTGTGCCTGGTTGTCGGGCGGCAGCGTCGGCGAGACTTTCAGCGGGGTTGTGCTCGCCCAAATCAACTTCGCGTTCGGCGCATATATTTGGATGGTCTTCAACACGGTTGCGAACGCCTGCTCGTATTCCTTTTCGCTGTGCTGCCAGCCATGCATGCCGTTGTTGAAATGGATGACCTCAAACTTATATTCGCCGAGCACCATTTTGATTTGCGTGATCAGGGCCGGATCGGAAACAAACGCCGAACTGGCAAGCCGGCCGACGTAGGCTTTCCCTTCGAGACGCTTTTCCACTTCGGGGTAATAGGCCCGGGTGATCGAATCACCAATCAGCAGCACGCGTGGCAGATTGGTTTCATTCGCGTGGGAAATCCAGATGTCGCACCATTCGATGGATTCCCTGGCCGACGGCGGATAGTTCGCAGGTTGGGCGACCGCCAGCGAGGTGAAGCCGGCAAGGAGCGCCATGGGTAAAATTTGTTTTAGCATATTCATATTCGGTTAATGGTTTAACTTTGAAATGCAACATTGCGATTTAACGCAACTGGAGGCGGTAAAACAATTGCGAAGTTCCCGGGGCAACGGTGTTGGTGACGTGAAAGACCCCGTTCGCATCAAAAGCATTGGTCGCGAGGGCAACCCAGTTGATCAACGGCAGGCATACGTTGGTCGAGGCCAGAACCACGTAGCTGCCGGACGCGACACCGTTGGTGCCGCTGAGAATTAAATTGCCGCCCGACAAGGCAACGCTGTTGACCACCGGCTGGGCAGGAGCGACGGCGACCTTCAACTTCCCGGTGCTTAATTGCGTCGTGTCCCACACCAAGCCGGCTGCGGGTGTGGCCGGGATGATATTCGTGAATGAACCGGCATAACTGTTGGCGCTGAAAATTTGAAAGCTGCTCCCCGCCGCCAATGGCGCGCCGCTGATATTTTGCAAAGACAAGGTTCCGCCAAATACGATGCCGGCGGCGGTGGATTGGATGACGTCATTGGTGCCCGGACCGTTCAATTTGATGATGGTGGTCCCGTTGAGCACGATGGCATTGGTGGCTGAAATGGCGCCCGTGGCATTCGCGCCCGTGGTGATACCCAGAGTGGTATTCGTTCCGGCAGGTGCAAGCGTGGCGCCGGCGGACACCGTCAGACCGCCGTTAATGCGCCCGATGCCGCCCAGAGTCTGGCCGCTGGCCAAGGTCAGCATTTTGTCGGGCCGCCCACTCGCATCCAGACGAACTGAAGTTGAATCACCGCCGCCGAAAAAAAGCAGCGAGCTTTTGGAGATCGCACCATTGCCAGTCAGCGCCAGCGTCAGTCCACTGCCGATGACGGTCGGGCCGCTGTAGGTGTTGGAGGCGCCGAAGACCAGTTGATTGTTGGAAGTATCCCAGACAAATCCGCCCGGTCCGTTGATCACATTGGTGAAAATGACGGGGCTGTCTTGAATCGTGAGATGAGCAATGCCATTGAGCGTGTAAGTCCCGTTCATTGTCTGGCTGCCGCTGCCATAAAAATAATTCCAGTTCGCGCCATTCTCAAAAGCCACATTGGCGTTGAAGTAGGTGTTAGGCGAGGTAAGCACCTTGAAGGCGGCATTGCTCAAAACATGGATGTTCCTGGCGTAACCACTATTCGCGCCGTAGGAGCTGTTCCAGAAATTAACCTCAGTATCCACGATCAGCGTGCCGGCTGGATTGCCAAAGCTGTTGCCCATGCCTTTGATCCCAAAAGATCCCTGGGCAATTTCAATGTCGCCGACATTGTTCGCCAGCGTCACCGTATCCCACTCCGCATAACCACCGGCCATTTTCAAGGTCACTTTGCAGGGACCGGCGATGGCGGAGCCATTGGCCAGATCCCAGCGATGGCTGCCGCCAAAAGTCGTGTCCCCGGTCAGCGTGATGTTCAATACCTGGTTATAAAAATCGCCGCCGCTGTTATAGAGGGCGCCATTCCCAGAAACACCGTTGCCGGAAACGAAAACAGATTTATTGCCGGCCAGCGTGTAGCCATAAAAATCCAGCGTCCCGCCATTGGTGACGGTGAGCGAAGCGACCGAGGTCAAGGCTCCGGAACCGGCCCGCACAGTGCCGCCGGCAATCATCACCGGGCCGGTAAAATCATTCGTCGTATTCAATACCAGCGTGCTCGTCCCCTGCTTCACCAAGTTGCCCGCGCCGCTGAGCTTGCCGGAGCCGTTCAGGGTGTAATTGTTGGCGCTGGAATTGACGGTGATGCTGCCAGGGGCCAGCAGGCCGCTGAGCGACGCCGTTGCCGGCACACCCGGCGTGTCATCAAACAAGACTTGGTCGCCACCTATAAAAACCGACGGCAGGTTGTTGGCGGAGTTTTTCCAATTGGCAGAAGCGCCGGCATCCCAAACCCCGGTATTGTTTGTGTTCCAGCGTAAATCCGCCGGCACGCGGGCTGCCAGACGAAACAGTTTCGATTGCTTGGCGTTCAAATTCACATTCAGTGAACCGGTGGCCGTCAACGTGGTGCCATCCCACAAATTGGCCACGACATAATTCCCCGGCGGCAAACCGGCGCGATTCAGGTCAACGGTCCGGGCGACGGAACTTGAACCATAGTTGAAAACGGCGAGGCACCACGTTGCGCCGTCTTGACGAACAAACGTGCTCACCGCGCTGCTGCCGGTGTTGCCTTCAACGGGCATAAAGCTCTGGCCGGCCCGGGCGACATCATCGATGGCTGCGTTCGTCAGATATTTTTGCGCCGCCGCTTGTCCGGCGGCCACGGTCAAGTCATCGCCGTTGAGCATCATTCCCGTCACGGCACCGCTGATGAGCCGGCTTTGCGCTTCATTGGTCGTCGCACCGTTGCCAAACACCATGAGATCCGGATCATTGAACTGGTATAAGTTGTCGAGCCACCAGCCGTAAGACACGGAGTTCATGGTGTATTCCGTATCGCCAATCAAGGACGTTTGCGCGTCGCAAGCAATCCGCCGGCTGTGGGCATATTGATACGGGAACAGCGGGGCGATGGATTCGCTGATGAACATGCGGCCATTGATCGCATTGAGCACGTATTGCATCCCCTGGTTGTAGGCCTGAATGCCGGTGGTCGCATTGGGATCATGGTGAACGCCTTCAAACGCGCCGTGCGACAGGAAGTCCAGCTTCACAAAATCGAAGCCCCAGTTGGTAAAGAGATTCACGTAATAATTGATCCGCTGCTTTGTCCCGGGATGGGTCGGATCCATGGCCAGTCCGCCGTCGCTCGATTCGAAGTTCCCGTTCGCGTCCCGCAACAAGATGTCGCTGTAGTGGTAGGCATTGGTCGTCCCTTCGACAACCCAATTGGTTGCGTCGGTGGCCGAGCCGAAATAAACAAACGGCCCGAAATAAATCCCCGACTTCTGCCCTTTCGCGTGACAATGGTTCACGAAGCTTTGCAATTGCGCGGGGGTTAAATTGTCATTCCAGAAGGCATCCAGATTGATATAGACCGTGCCGCGATTGGCGAAATTGTTATTCATCAAATTGACGTAAAAATAATCCGAGACGGCGATGGCGTCGGTGTAACTGATATTCTGCTGAATGACGCCCCAGCTGTTCCAGCCGAACGGCACGCCGTTCGTCCAAGCCAGCCGGGGGACAAAGTTGGTGTTCGCGGCGGCATAGTTGTCCATCGTCACCCGCCAGTCGGCGCCAAAGCCCACAAACATCGTCGGTGATGCAACCGTGTTCCCGCTGACGAAACCGTGCGGGGCAACATCCGCTGACGTCGTGGCGCCGCCGTAAACATTCAGGGCGTTTAATTTATTGTTGGCGCCGACGAAGAAAATACCGGTCTTCCAGGTGTCATGCGTCACCGAACCCACGACGAGGCCGTTGCGGGTGGTGTTGTCATAAAACGCACCGACCTCGTAACTGGTGCCGGAGTTGTTCATCGGCATCGCGTTATAGCGGACGAAACCATCATTGTCGAAAGGGACCACGAGAGCGCGATTGTCATTGGTGATGCCCAGATTAACGCCGCCGGTCGTATCCACCACCACCGGTCCCATCCAGTTAGCCTTTAGATTTGAACCGGAAACATCCACGCGAACGAGGAAGCTGTCGTTCTGGTCGAGCGTGAAATATTGTTTCATGGTCGGCAGCCCGCTGCCGGTGGCGGTGACGACAACCTGATTGCTGGCGCTCACGGCGTAACTCCGACTGCTATAATTGATCCCTTTGAGGTATCCGGTGTCCAGCGTGACCCCGCTGTAGAAGGCGGAAATTTTTTTGGAGTTGCTCCAGTAAAAATCCGTGGTGCCGCCATTCAGATTGTATTCCAACCGGACATTGCCGTTGGACATCACCAGCGTGTTGCCAACTTGCTGGAACGAAGGCGCAGCATTGACCGACTTCAATAAAGCCAGTCCCAGCAGCACCCCGGTAAAAGTATGTTTTGTGAAGCTCATTTCAATGCCGCCGAATTAAACCAATAATTTCCGACAAGTTTGACATGGATTTTTTTAAATTTATAAAAAGCCCGCCGGACCATTACTTCAGTCCGGCGGGCTTCGTGCGTCCTGCACTGCTAAACATCTTCGATCACCATCGGTCTCAAGGCAATTGTTTGATGCTATAGAACCGTTGCGGCGTGCCAGGCAAAATGGCGTTGGTGACGCTGAAAGCGCCGGCGCCATTAAAGCTGTTCGTCACCAGCGACGTCCAGTTAATCAGCGGTGTGGCGATGTTGGTGGCCGTCAGCACTGCATAACTGCCGTTCGCCGTGCCGCCCGTGCCGCTGAAGATCAGGTTGCCGCCCGAAACCGTCGTGCTGCCGATCACCGGCCCGGAACCAGTGCTGGACACCACGTTAATGAAGCCGAAGGTATTCAGTTGTGACGTATCCCAGGCAAGCCCCGCTCCGGGCGTGGCCGGGGTGATACTGGTAAAGGAACCAGAATAGCTTGCCGCACTGAACACCTGGAAGCTGTTGCCATTCGCCAACGGCGCGCCGCTGACATTGACCAGATTCAACGTGCCGCCGTAGGTAACGCTGGTGCCGGCTTGAACCTGGTCATTGACGCCCGAACCATTCAGCTTAAGGGTAGTGGTTCCGTGCAGAGCGACCGCGCCGGTCGCCGAGATTGTGCCCGTCGCATTTGTGCCGGTGGTGATGCCGATGGTGGTGTTGGTTCCCGCTGGCGACAAGGCCGCGCCGGATGCGACAGCCAAACTGCCGTTGATGGTGCCGATGCCACCCAAGGTCTGGCCACTGGCCAGGGTCAGGGTCTGGTCAGACCGCCCGCTCACGTCCATATGCACAACGGTGGGATCATTGCCACCGAAAAAGATCAGCGAACTGTGGGAGATGGAACCGTTGTTGGCCAAAGCCACCACCGGGGTATTGCCGCTGCTGCCAATGATGGTTGGACCACTGTAAGTGTTGGACGCCGAGAATATCATCGCATGGTTGTAAGCATCGGACACGAAGCCGCCTGCACCACTGATTAGGTTGGTGTAAGTCCGGTTATTATCACCGATTAAAAAGTGAGCAACGCCATTCAAGGTAATGGCGACGTTGATGGATTGATCACCACCACCACCATAGGCATACCACTGCGCACCGTTTTCCATAACCACAGTGCCACCATTGAATGCGCCAGGTGCCCCAAACTGATACGACTGACCGCCGTTAAGCAGGTGAATGGTTCCATTCCATCCACCATTCCAGAAAATTATCTGGCTGTTGGTTTGGACGGTAGTGACCGTGCCAGGATTTTGGAAGGCCGTCTCCATGCTATGCGACCCAAGCTTGCTTCCGTTGGTCAGGGTGATGCCCGCCACATTTGCGCCAATGGTCACCGAGGTCCATTCGCCATAGGTGTTACCGTCGCCGCCGGTGCTGCCGGTGTTGCCTGACCAGTCCAGCGTCAAGAAGTGCGGGCCGCTGATTTGTGAGCCGCCGGCCAGATCCCAGCGGGCGAAGGAGCCAAACACCGTGTCGCCGGCCAGGGCAATGTTCACCAATTGTCCAGGATAATCGTTATAGCTGTTGATGATTGCACCTTCGCCATTTACCCCGGAGCCAGAAACGATGATGGGCTTGTTACCACCCAACGTGCCGCCACCGAGATCCAGCGTGGCATTATTGGTGATGGTAATGGAAGCGACCGAGCTAAAGGTATTATTCCCGGCATAAATCACGCCACCGCTGATCGTCACCGGTCCGGTGAGCGTACCCGAGTTGAAGATATTCAACGTGCTGGAACCTTTCTTAACCAAACCGCCCGAGCCATTGATGGTGCCGGAGCTGATGGTGTAATTGTTGACGCTGGAATTAACGGTAATCAGGCTGGGGGACACCGTGCCGCTGACGGTCACGTTGTTCGAAACTCCAACGGTGTCATCAAACAATACTTGGTCGAAATTGCTGAACACCGTCTGGGTGCTGTTGCTCAAATTAAGCCAGTCGGCGGTGGAGCCGGTGTCCCATACCCCACTGGTTCCTCCGGAATTCCATTTGAGCGAATTGGCGGCCAGCACGGTCAGGCTGACGGAAACACTATTGGTGGTTCCATTACTGTTACCCACCACCACGCGATAATTGACTGCGTCGCCGGCACCCGCATTGGTTATGGTCAGGGTTGCGTTGGTTTGGCCGGCCATCGCAACATTGTTCTTAAACCACTGGTTGGTGGTTGATAATGCACTGACCACCCCCACATTGAAGGTTGCCGTGCCCCCAAAAACAGCTGTTTGTGGCTGAGGTTGAGCAATGATAATAGGAACTGAACTGGCGGATGAAGTGCCTAATTCTCCCACGAAAAAATGATTCAACACCTGGGCCGCCGTCAACGCGTTGGTGTAAAGAGCCACCTGGCAGATGTTGCCTGCGAACCAACGGTCGTTTCCGTTGGGCGAGCCACGGCCGATCGCCCATGGGGTCGAAAAGCTGACGGCGCCGACCGCCGCCGGGTTGGCCTGAACCAGGACGCCGTTTACATATAGATTCCAATTTGTGCCGTCGTAAGTGGAAACCAAATACGTCCAATTGGTGGTTTGCACACCACCGCTGGCGGCGAAAGTGTTGCCGTTATAGAGGCCACCATAGTAATTGCCGCCTTGCGCGCGCAGCGCCATTTCAAAATTGCCATCATAACCTTTGCCGATGACGTCGGCGGCCGGGCCGGACCCCACGGACGTGCTGACGGGTTGCGCCCAAGCTTCCATCGTGATCTGGTTGCTGAAATTCAACAGCGCAGGATTGCTGCCCGTGCCCAAGTCCACAAAAGAGGTGAACCCATCAAATAAAAGCGCATTGGGGATGAACGGCGAGGGACCGGGAACCGTGTTAAATTCCGGGTCGGTGCCATTGTAAGTTCCATTATTGCCGTTGCCTGACACATCCGTGGCCGTGATTCCCACCGGGTCAACACTTGAGTTGATCGGATAAAAGGCCAATGGATTGTCAGCCAGCACCGTGCTCTGATAATCCGCGCGCGCACTGAGGACGAGCCCCAGCGCCAGGCCGAGAGAAACCGGGAGCCAGCGATAAAGGCGGTTGATTGAACTTTGCTTTTTCATATTTGTCAGGAGTCAGGGGGTTTTAGTGGGTTGATTGAGACGTGAAGTCGTTACGGGTTCCGCTGCGTTGCATAGCCGGTGGACAAAAAGTAGAGGTCGCTCGGGCACTGGGAAAAACCTGGCGGAGTGCCGGATGGCGGAAGTTTCTTCGGATCGTTGCTTAAAGCATAAACCACGGTCGCGCCGTCCAACCATTTATGGTATTCAGCGTGTCCGTCCGCCCAGCTGAACGTGCTGGTGCCTCCATGCCAGGACGCCACCGAATCAACGAATGAGGAATCGGTAAACCCCGGCGCCGTTCCAAGGTTCATGACCCAGGAACTCTGGTTTTCGCCCCGCGGATCGTTTTCCTCGGCCCATAAAAATTTTTGACTTGGAGTTAGAATGGAACTCTGCTTGGTCAGGGGAGCATCGGGCGAATAAACGACGCCATTCAGGCCTCCGGCACCGGAATAACTGCCATAGGCAAAAGAGCCGGGCGGGCCGGACGGATTCGACACAAAGGGAAGATTAAATCGGGCGTCCGCCGGGCAATGCATCACACTTACGTTTGGGGCATATTGATAAAGCCCACCTTGCTTATATCCTGCCTGCAGCAGCGCGACGTCCTTGTCTTGCGGCGACATGCCTATCGTGTTTGGCAGTGGATTCGGGGTGGCGAAACGCCACGGCAAATCTCCCGTCGCGTTGGCGGCGGTGTCAAAATTTACGATCCGGCCCTGATTGTCGTCGGCATACATGGTCCAGGCGAGCGCAAGCTGCCGATCGTTGCTCAAGCAGGCGGCGGCCTGCGCCTTCAGTTTGGCCTTGGCCAGGGCGGGCAACAACATCGCCGCCAGGATGGCAATAATGGCGATCACCACCAGCAACTCGATCAGGGTGAAAGCGTGAAACCGGTTTCGCCGGCGCGATGGAAAAGTCATAATTTCAGACTCACGTATAGCATGATTCATAATCTTCCTGCGTGAAGCGTAAGTGTTTGTCCCGGCGACAAAGATGGCCAAAACATCCTGGCCCTAATGTGTGCAAATTGTCATATCCGGTGATCATGTTTGAAACTACATCACGATTATTTAGTGGTCTTGCGATTTTCTTCGGCGAAGAAGATTGAACATAATCTGCCAGACCCCAACAAATTCGCATCGATTCAAGCAATCTCTGCCGTCCGATCAGAAACAAAACAGCAAGCCGGCGCGTTGGTTCGGATATTTTTGGATTTAACCATTGAAGGCCATCGCCAGCCGCGATTTTAAAGAGTTGCCTGCTTAGCCGGAACGATGCAGAAGAAGCTCACGCCAAGGCCGCCAAGGCCGCAAAGGGAGGGGGCAGGCAGTGATTTTTTAACAAAAATTCTGAATCCTTATTCAGTGCGTTCCTTTTGAACTCAAGAATTCAGTTTTCTTTGCGTCCTTGGCGGTCTTTGCGTGAGACCAGTTTTACTCGGACTGAATTGTTCCGGCTTAGGCGACCTGCTGGCGCGCTTCCTCGAACTGGAATTGGTTCGCCTCAAACGCCGGTCGCGCTCCACAACCTATGACCGGCTCAAGGATGCGAAATCGGATTGTGCTTCCCCGGTTGTTCTCGTTGGATGATGAAAGGACGGATCTTGGAGATTTAAGAAAAAATATTCACCGGGGAGACAGGCCGCGCTGATGCTTTCACCTGGGCAAAACGGCGGCCGTGCGACTCGCCGATTGCTGGCCGGTTTCGGCCGGGCTCAGTTGAAGCCAGTCCAAATCGGCCGCGCCACTCATCACCAGCCACTTCAAGTGGTTCGTGCCCCGGGTCAGCGAAATCGGATCCAATTTGATTTCACTCCAGGTGTTTTGCAGAATCGCCATCTGCCGGATTTGGTCACCGACAATGAGCTGGACCGTCGCCGGCCCGTTCCTCGCCCTGACTTTGGCACTCACCTCATACCTTTGGCGGGATTCGCTCCAGATGGCATAGTCAGTCCATTCCTTCGCATTAAGCAGAACATACTGGTCGGACTGCCGCCGGGTGGCATCCTGCGAGACGATGGTCACCGGTTCGGTCACACGGTAGTATTTCGAGAGAGAATTGGTGTTCAGGACAAAGAAGGATTTGTTTTGTCCCTCCTGCCCATAATTTTCGGCTTCAATTCTCGCCGGAGCCCGGCGCATCATCGCATTGACCACTTCGGGGAAGAATGTGCAGTTTTCCAGCCGGATGTTGACGAGCAGTTCGTCCAGCGCCTGCTGCGCCGTTTCGCGGGAAGGCTTTTCGCCACCTTGAGAATAGGCAACCATGGCAGCCCACTGAGCCGGTGGCTTGACGGACAAAGGCGTGTTCTGCGTGTCCATCTTTTTCCACGGCCAGAACGACCAGCCAATGTTGTTGGCTTCAAAATACGCGGTGGTCGCCCAGTAGAGGGCGTTGTCTCGTTCGCCCGTCTCACCAACCCAGACCGGCGCATTAAATCGGTCGCGGTAGTCCAGGTAGCGCTGGATGCTTTTCACAACCGCCGGATTGTCCCAGCAATAATAGTGAAATTGATATACCAGGTTCTTGTCGAAAGGCGCGGAGAACACCGTCCAGTCATTCGCCCAGTCAACGCCTTCGACGATGATCATGTGTTTAAGATCCACTTCGCGGATGGCCTTGGTGATGCGCTGGTAGAGCGGCTCGAGCCGGGCTTTGAACTTTTTTGCCGCGCCCGTCCGCTCGGGCAGCGGCTCATTCAAGAGATCGTAGCCGGCGACGGCCGGCTCATCTTTGTAACGATCGGCGATGAACTTCCACAAGGCGACGAGTTGATCCTGATACTTCGGCTCCATGAACAGCTCGGGCTGGTCATCGGCGCTGTCATCAATGTTCTGACCGGTCTGACCGCCGGGTGCCCCGTGCATGTCGATGATCACATACACCCCATTGGCCCTGGACCAGGCAATCAGATCATCCAGCAATTGAAAACCTTCCCCGGACCCGTCCGCCACTCCCGCCTCGGAAAGAAACAACCGCGAGTTGAGCGCCGGGCGCACCGAATTATAGCCCAGTTTGGCAATGAGCCGGAGGTCGGCTTCCGTGATGTAATTTTTCCTGAACCCGGCCCAAAAGCGTTTCGCGTTGTCCGGCCCGATCATGTCGCTGACCAGTTTTTCAATTTTTCGCGGCCGGTCCCCCCGCGCGCCAAATTTCCACATGTAACCTTCCGGCAGCATCCAGTTTCCCAACCCGACGCCGCGAAGCAGGATTTTTTCGCCCTGCTCATTGACCACGTCCTGGCCTTGCGTGCGGAGAAATGAAGTGACCGGTGCCGCGGCCTGTGAGGATTGCGGCGCGGTCCAGATCCACCAGGCCGCTGCGAGAATGCCGATGGAGAATCGCAAGCCTCGCGGAGACATCGTCGCATCGCTCATGCGCGGATGAACCCGACGGTTCTGCCACTGCTGGATGAATTTTTTCACACGGAAATCATAGGGTGAATCCGCCGCCTGCGACATCCCTCAGAAGAGGGGGTTGCCATCATCAGGATGCCTTGGCCGGCAAACCGTCTCACTGCCTGGCTATGGCTCTTTGCCCAGCCCCAGCCACAGCAAGCCATCAATGATCAGGCGATCTTGAATCTCATTATCAAATGTAAAAGACAGGGTTTTGTTGGTCTTGTCGAATTTGTGTTCATAGTCCATGTCGTTATGCCCCATGTTCACATACATCATCCTGAATTTTTTGTTCGTCCAGACGACCGGATAATAACCGTCGTGCCAGATTTCATATTGCTTCGGACCGGTGCCGAGCGGAAAGCTGGCCGGATCAATGGATAAAATTATCCTGATGTCCGGGTTGGTCCGCAAATCATGCTTCCAGCGATACCATTCGTTCGGCGCGGACGTGAAGGTTTTCGGCAGGCGCTTCACAGCGGGATGATTGGTGTCTTCCACGCGCAGCACTGCCGGCGTGGGCCGCCAGGTGTTGCTGACATATTCGCCTGACCCGAGAAATTGATCGTGATACCAGTCCCAATTCTGCGGATAACCGGAAGGGGTCAGGGCGAACGCCGCGAAATGAAACCCCATCCAGGCACCCCCCTGCTCCATGTATTTTTGGAAGGCCGCCCTTTGGGCGGGAGTTTCCGGCCGCGTGTCCAAAAACAACACCACCTGATAATGCGAGAGGAATTCGGTGTTCAAATCATTCCAGTTCGTGGTCGCTTCGTAAGCAAAATGATATTGCGCCGCCATTTTTGGGAACCATTGGTTCGCCTCATGCACGAAACTGATATGCGCCAGATCATCTTTGCCGGTGTAAAATGCGATGACCCTGAACCGGGGCGGCTCGACCGGGGACAATTTCGAAGGATCCGACAGCGTCTCGTGCATTGCCGAAAGCAGCGACCGCTCTCCCTTCACATCGGAATCCAACGACCAAATCATCATGCCTGCCAGGCCTTGATCCATGACGTATTGAGCTTTCGCCTTGATGGTGGGGATTCCGTTATACCAGATGGTGTTTCCCACCTGATCCAATTTCTCCGCGCCCGGATAAGCAGCGACGATCTGCGAGTAGGAGTAGTCTCGCTTGCGGAAAGCTTCGCCAAACCCGTAGCCATAAAACGGAACGCCCAGAACCGCTTTTGATTTTGGCAATCCACGATCAAGCCAATAAGACACGTTGTCTTTGGTGAAATCGAATGAAGAGTGCTGCCCGGGCGATTGAGGATCCCAAAAGCCGGCCCCGTCATAGGCCATGATATTGACGAAATCAAGCTGCGCGAACACCGAGTCGGGCACGTGATCGCCCCCATAACCTTTGGATAGCGCCGCCGTCAGCAATTTGCCTCTGGACTTTAGCGCCTTTGACAGGTCCGCAATGAACGCGCCATAGTCCTGGTTGATCGCGGGTCCTTCGATGTCCACATCCAATCCGTCCAGTTCATGGCTTGAAACGTAGTCCACGAGCTTTTGAACAAAACCCGCGCGATTAGTTTCATTCAGCAGATGATCGTAGCGTTTGAGCAATGTTTTGCTACCCGACGCCGAGCCACCACCGATGGACATGAGAACCTTGACACCGTTTGTCCGGGCCTGCGCGATCAGCGCCGAATCTTCCCGATTGAATGAGAGGTCTCCTTCCGCATTTTCGGGATTCTCAAAAGCGATGTTGATGTGCGTTATCTTGGAGTAATCAATGGTTTCGGAAAATGCGCCCAGGTCAATCCAGTTTGGCACGTAAGCCACGACCATCGGCTTCGCAAATGCGGCAATGCAAAATATAAGCAGCCCCAGCACGGCCCCGAGGACCGGCAGGCGGCATGATGATTTTTTCATGGTTTATTTTTTCTGCGTGGTAACAGGAAAGCGGCGGCGGATGCCAATCCAGTCACTGCGTGACCGTGCTTCGCTCCTCAAGCCAGGCCAGATCTCCCGGATTGGGAATTGATGGCGCAATATCACCCGTCGGAACACCTTTGTAGTTGATCATCGCCGAATCCCGCCACTTCTTGATTTCGGAGTGTCCGTCACCAAAGGCGAGTCCGCCAGCCTTATTGTGATAGGTGGCGGGTTTGTCCACCCAGACACCTTTGTAATCCACCGTGGGGTCACAGATGAACCAGCCATCATTGATGCTGTAGGGATTCTCGTCAATAAAGGTGAAGATCCGGGCCGGCCCGGGATTGCCCAAATCGGATTGTTTCCGGTAATCCTTCCCCATTTTCGAATGGCTTCGGGTGACATTCCAGCTGCGCATGGAGTTCATCCAGGCGTTCATGGACATGCTGCGGACCGAAAGCGGGCTGGCGATGGAACTGGCGCTCAACGCCGACCGGGTGTCGGCCGGACACTTGTAAAGCGCGATGGCTTTTACATACGGAAATAAAAGCCCCAGTTTGACATAGTCCGCATTCCCCGCCTGAGTCCCCACCGAGATATCACCATAAACCCACATGTTGCCCTTGTTTCCCGGGGTAACTATGGGATCCGTAAGGCTGGGGGGCTGTTCCGTCTGGCCACCCGTCGGAACGATCCGGTCATTGTTATCATCCGAGTATAGGATGAATCCGATCTGCAGCTGCCGGAGATTGTTCATGCAGTGGATGCCCTGGGCCTTCTGCTTGGCCTTGCCCAAAGCCGGCAACAGCATGGCGGCCAGGATCGCGATGATGGCAATGACCACCAGCAGCTCAATCAACGTAAATCCGGCCAAAGATATTTTCCCATTTTTGAGAAAACCCTTCGCCGGTCGTGTCGGTTTTGAATGCATAATTTCAGGACACCAGAAGCTGTTTTGTCTGGTAACGGGTGTGGACTACTCCAGGGATGCCGGCGCTCTTTTTCCAATCTGCCCGCTGGTTTGATTTCCACCTCCCTACCGCCGGCTTGGCACGCACTTCGCTATCGTGCGTGCAAAACCGGGCGGGAGGTATCAACTGTCTTAAGGCAGTTGAGGCACTTGAATCTGGTAGAACCGTTGCCGCACGGGTGGAGTCAAACTGTTGGTGAAGGCAAAGTTGCCGTTCAAATCAAACGCGTTCGTCGCAATCGAGGACCAACTGGCCAGAGGCAAAGCCAGATTGGTCGAGGTCAAGACATAATAGGGGCTGGAAGCCACGCCGTTAGAACCGCTGAGCACCACGTTCCCGCCCGCTATCACAATGCCGCTAAATTTTGGCGGTGTGGTTACGGTTGACACTACTTTGATCGTGCCGGAGGTGTTCAGGGCGGAGATGTTCCATGCCTGTCCCACTCCGGGCGTCGCCGGAGTAATGGTTGCAAATGAACCCAAATAACCCGACGCGCTGAAAAGCTTGAAGCTGCTGCCGTTCGTCAACGGGCTGCTCAGATTGATCAGATTTAATGTGCCGCCGTAAGTGATGGTGGACAGGCCGCTTTTCAGCACATCATTGGTTCCATTGACCGGATCAAGATCCATCAAGACTGTGCCCGATAAAACGATTGAATTGCTTACAGTCAGGAGACCCGCCGGAGACACCCCCGGTGTGACCGCCGGGGAGATGGTGGAACCCGCATTCGCGATCACCTTGCCGCTCACAACCCCGTTACCCCTGAGCGTATGGCCGCTCACCAGCGTGAAGGTTGAATTAATCATGCCGGTCACGGTCAGAAACGCGCCGGAGTTAATGACGATATTCGTGCTCGCTGCCAAATCCGCCGGCGCCACCAGCCGGATTGAGCTGGTGCCGTTGATGGTCGTATCCCCGGTGTAAAGCGTGGGACCGGTGAGAATGAGCGGCGACCCGCCGTTCTTGATCACGCCACCGTCGCCGCTGATCGTGTTGGTAATGGTCAGCGATGTGCCACCGACAGTGAAGACGCAACCACCGTGCAACACGACCGGCCCGTCCAATTCGGTGGTGGACGAAGTTCCGTTGTTCACGGTCGTCGCCGTTCCATTTCCAGTGAAGTCGAAGTTCTTGTTCCAATTTACCACGCTGGTTTGTGAAAACGCGAGTTGAGCCCCGGCGGCGACGAGGTTGGTGAAGTTAGAGTCACCCATGCCCGGAGTGATGCCGCTGAACAGGAGAATGCCTTGTTGGATGTCGATATTTTTTAAACCGACATCAACGATCGAAAGGTTTTGCAGGGTGATTTGGTTTCCACCGACCTTGGTGAGGTTAAAGGCACCGGTCAAGCTGGCGGTGACACCGCTGTTGTTTACCGCCCAATTACCTGTGCCGCCAAAGGTGGTATCATCGGTCATGATAATCCTTCCAATCGCCTGGGGAGCAATGGCCCCGCCACCGTTATAAATGGCTCCCGCGCCGCCCACGCCGGAACCGGCAACCGTGATCGGCCGGGCGCCAATATTTTGTCCGTTCAAGTCCAGCGTCGCGCCGGCTTCCACAGTTGTGGTGTTGGCCACATTGCCCAAAGCCGCACCGTTGCCCAGTTTCAGGGTTCCCGCCTGCACATCCACGGTTCCGCTGAATGAGTTCGCCGTGTCAATCTCCAGGGTGGAGGGGCCGGATTTCACAATGCTGGCGTTTCCGCTGATGTGGCCGGCACCGCTGATGGTGAAATTGTTGTTGGTCGAATTGTTGGTGATGAGCGAGGGCGCCACGTTGACGCCGGCACCAATTGCAATGGCCGTCTGCACGCCGGGAGTGTCGTCAAAGAGCACGCTGTCCCCGGCCGAGAACGTGGACGCGGTGCTGTTGGCCAGATTGAGCCAGTTGGGAGTAATCGTATCCCACGTGGTGTCGGAAGTGGAACTCCATTCAAGATCGAAACCTGATCCGCCAGTCACGGTCAATAACACCGATCCGGGAGAGGACGTAGTATCCAATACGGTCGTGAAATGCGTTCCGGTGACCACCGGATTGAAGCTTCCAGACAAAGTTCCGGTGTAGGTAAACAGCGTATAGGTGTTCCCTTGTGGGGTGCCGGCAAAGTTGACGTTTATGGCATTGTTGTTTGCAATCAGGTTGCCGGTCACCGCAACTGAATCGTTGGCAGGCAGGGAAGCATCGGTGGCGCTCAAATCAAAGGTGAGTGTGCTGCCGGCAGACAAGGTTAGTCCATTTCCCGCCTGGAAAGTGCCCGGGCCAGTTGCGAATCCAGGATTCAATTGTCCTCCCACCGTGACCGCGCCATTTACCACCCCGCCGCCGGCGAGCACAGTTCCTGCGGAAGTGGTCACCGTGCCGGTGCCTGAGGAGGTTTGGTCAATTTCCAGCGCACCATTGTTAAGCAAGGTTGCTCCAGTGTAGGTGTTCGCTCCCGAAAGGGTCAACCTGCCGCTGCCCATTTGCGTCAAGGTGCCGGTGCCGGCTATGTCGCTGCTTAAGGTCACATTGTCGGTGCGATCAACCACCAGCGCGCCATTGTTGGTGATGTTGACACTGGAAATTCCGCCACTGGCAGCGTCGCCGGCCCCGATCTGCAATGTGCCGCCATTGATAACCACAGTGCTGATGTTATTATCACCGCCTTGATTATCCAGTATCAAGCTCTGCGAACCGCTCTTGGTCAGGCTGGCAGCTCCGCCGATATTGCCGGCGCCGGAAAAAGTATATTGCAAAGCATTGTTGTTGACCGTGATGCTGTTTGGAAATAGTGACTGGTCAAGCGAGACATTGGACTGCACGGCGGTGTCATTGAAGATCACCACAGCGGTGTCGAAGTAATTCGTCGGAACGGAATGAAAGAGCCAATTATACGTGCTCGTATCCCAATCAACGCTGTTTGCACCACTCCAGGTTTCCGTCAGATCAGCGATCGGGCCGGCGGTCAGATTCAGGAAAATCGTGCCGCCGCCTGCATCCACAATTGTGCCGCTGTAGCCTCCCGGTGGAAACGAACCGAGAGTGAAGTTCTCACCAGACCTGGTCTGATAGTGAATGATTGGCAGAGTTGTGGGATACGCACCAATCGGTGAAATTTTAGAGATGTTGATCACACAGGGCGATCCGTCCCCGGTCAGGCTTTTCACCGACACCGCTGCACCTGCGCTGGATACCGGGACATTCAAGGTTGAGCTGCTCATGAAAAACGTTCCAATCGGAGCGGTCAGCGTCCCGGCCGTGTTGGAAACAACCAGTGTGCTGCCGGAATTAACATTGATGGCGCTGACACCACCGCCAGAGACGATCGTGCTGGCTTGGACCGTGCCGCCATTCAGGTTCAGCGTGCCAGTGCCGCCAGTCCCGGTCGCACTGTTACGCGCCAAACGCAAGCTCGTGTTAACTCTGAGTATATCGCCGCTATTATTGACGTTAACCGTGCCAATTGCTGCAGCAGTGTTTGTTTGTTGATAACCGATTTCCATTGTATTGACATCGAACGTGCCTCCTCCAATCGTAAGCGTTGCCGTGGAGCTGCCGGCTCCAGTTAAAGGTTGGCCCCGGGCTACATAAAGTGTGTCGACCATCGCATCCACTGTGCCAAGGGATAAATCAACAGTGCTGATAACGGCATTACCACTGGCCGAACCTGCCGGATTGTCTCCGCAGACAATCAGGCTGACTCGGCTGCTACCATCAGTATTCCGCAGTTGGAGCGACGGGGAAGCAAAGGCGGCGTTGAAATTTATGGTCGCATTGCCCTTTTGTCCCCCCAGCCGCATGTTATCCGCAAACAGCTTCGTCGCCTGACCGAAGCTCAAGACGGAAGCCGTGCCGCCATTGGCGTTCGATCCGCTATCCTGAACCACGACTTGCGGTGCAGTTCCGGTGCAAGTTATTGTATTCGTCGCCGCAAGAATCAACGTGCCCGAAGGCCGGTTAACGGTAGCACCAGCGTTCGCTTGCCCGACGAGCAGTCTTCCCACGTTGGCGGTCAGATTGTTCAGCCCTGACAGGTCCAAGGTTGCCATGTGTGAGCCGGCGGTGTTGTTCCCAATGTGAACCACTATGTCGCCGGCACCGCTCAAAACCAAATTGCCTCCACCCGTGATGGCAGCCGGGGCCAAGGTGCTGGCAGCGGGCGAAGCCGCCGCGCTGCCTTCCAAAAGCAAAGCACTTCCAGCGGCGAGGCTGCTATTCACTGTCAGGGTTTGTCCGGAGGGAATGACCGTCGTTTGTTGCGCCTGGTTGTTCCAATCATAAGTCAAAGCATCAATGGTTTCCGCAGAGACATCATTCGTGTTCCGCGAGCCCGCACCAGTATTTCCAAAGATCACATCGCTGGCGGTGCCTGGCACAACGCTGGGCGACCAATTGCCGGGAACGGACCAGTTGCCGCCGGCGGCGCTATTCCAGGTGGGTGCGGCCTGGATTGATTGGGTTGACAAAAAACCGGCGACGAGCGCCGCGATGATGGGTTGGGTGAGACGAATCTTTTTCATATGGGATTTTTTGCGGAACATTACGGGTTAGTGGTGACTCTAGTGAGGTGATGACTTCTCAACATCCCTCTTTCGAGGGGTGCGATGCTTTCCTGTGCCAGCCGGCGGACTCTGCCGCCTGCCTGAGGACAGCCGGGATGGCAGATAGCGTGGAGCTAAACCTATTCATGCGTTTATTGCAGCCAGAGGACCGGCTGCGTGATGGCGATGTTGCGGCGGACTTCCTGATTGGTTGGATCCGCCGGCAGTTTGCGCCATAGTTCCAGATACTTTGGCTGGTCGAGCGCGAGTCCGGCGAACAGCAGGCTGGATTGGCGCGCCGGCCACGCATCCCAGGCCTGCACATCCGGCGCGCGCGGCCATTTCGATTTGTCGGCAAGATACGGAAAAAGAAATTCCATGGCCGTGCCGATGCTGCGTCCATCGGCCAGCTTGAAGTTCCACAGGTTATCGGTGGGGGTCGAAAGCACCTGACAAAGCGTGGCCAGGTTGTCGAGTTGGAAGATCGAGTAGCCATAGGGCTTGGTGCGCTGGAGCTCCAGCGGGAAGCTTCCATCCACCGCCATCTGGTCCGGGATAAAAATCTCTTCAAATTGTCGCCGGCACTCGGCCAGCCGGTTCGTGTCACCGGTGAAACGCGAGAAGGCGGCGATCTGGACAAAATACGCCACCGAATGATTGTTCCTGGCGGCCCCTTCCGTCCGGCCATTCTCGCTCGTCATCATCCAACCCGTCATCTCGCGAAACCACTGCTTCAATCCGGCCAGAACTTCCGGCGGAAACGCGGGCGAGGCTTGCATCGCGGCGATGGCGGGCGGGATTTCAACCAGATGCAATCCGTCAATGATGCCCCAACTGCGGCCCGGCGACCGGCCCGGCACGGCCTGGGCGAATTGCAGGTTCGGATTCATCCGCGTTTTGGGGTCGAGGAAGAACACCCGCAGCAACTCCACAGCCTTTGTCACATAACGATCGTCACCGGTGATTTTATACGCCGCCGCCAGTGCGGCCACGGCGTCGCGCACACTGCGCATGGCCATCCGGTGCTGGTCAAAATTACCGGGATTGGATTCGCCGTCGCGGCTGACATACGGCAGACCATCCGGCTTCGTCGGGTCGGGCCAGAAGTAATCGGCGTTGGAATAAAAATCATTCGTCCCGCCTTCGCTCAATTTGGCGCGGTATTTCGTGATGGCCGGCGGCTCAAGGTGGAGCGCGGCATTGGCCGCATTGAGAATGCGCTGGCGGTCTATCGCGCCCACATCGAGCGCGAGTTCATTCGCGCCGGAGGTCGAATTCGTTATCGCCAAAAACCGCGTCGGCAAACCCTCGCTCGCCACCGAAGCAACCACCTGGCTGCCACTCAACCGCAGGCTGATTTGCGCGCGGCCGTTGTAAAGCTGCACGGCGCGCGAACCTCCAGATGTGCCAAGGTTGTCCAGCAGCTGTCCGTCCCCCGTCAAACCGAAACGAACCAGATTAGCCGCGTCGAGACAAGGCACGCCATCCTTGTCAAAGGCGCGCGCCTCAATGACCGCGATGTCGTTGGATTGCGCAACCTGCCGGAACATAAGATCTGCCGGCTTGCCCCACGTTGCGGTTTGATAGCCAACTTGGATTTCGTCCCTGACTTCAACGCCATGACTCCGGCCGACTGCGCGAAGTGTATTCGTGCCTTCGTTCAACTTGACCGACCAGTGCAGCCCGGCCGCTGGATAGTCCGCGATGTTGCGATGCTTCACACCAACGGAAATGCCGTTCACGAACAGTTCGGCTTCACCGCAGTTGGAAAAAACTTTGACCAGCTTTGCTTGATCCGGCCTGCCCCAGCGCACGTCCCAACCATGACCGAAAATGTGGATCATCGGCGATTCGGCCCAGTAGCTTTGGAAAATGTAATAGCCTTCCTTGGGCGTGCCGTCGCGTTCAAGCAGGCCTTTCTGATTCACGCGCGGCACGGGATTTTCCGGCCGCAACGGGGTGGCAAAGTCCTTGAAAATCCACTGCGCCGTTCCGGTCAGATTGGTCATCTGCTCCTGCTCCTTCAAATACCAGTCGAAGAGATTACCGATGTAGCTCTCCGACCAGTCGCCGTCCTTTGAGGCGCGCGCCGAGCCACCCTTGGATTTGTAGGCGTTTTCGACTTCCGCGGTGCCTTTGCCGGTCGCGACCTGGTGCAAGAACTTCTCCGGATCTTCCGAGAACCGCCTGGCATGACTGTCGCCGCCCCACTCGGCATGGAAGAAATGCGGAACGGATTTGATCTCCTTTTCCAACGATCCGCGATATTCGGGATATTGGCCGGAATACCATCCCGCCCAGACGCTGGGCGAATACACATCCGGAACATCCTTGCAGAAATCACAGTAACGGATGCACGTCCTGCGCGAAGGATCCAGTTGATGAGCCAGGTCGTTCAGCTGAATCATGAAGGAGCGGATGCCGTTGGTGTCGAAGCTTTCAAAATCCCCCGGCCAGCCATTTTCATTTCCCAAACCCCAGAGGATGACCGACGGATGATTGAAGTGCTGGTCAATCATTGCGGTCAACAGGTCGCGGCATTCCTGCTGGTAGCGCGCTCCGCCGAGGCCGCCGCGACACCAGGGAATCTCTTCCCACACGAGCAGGCCCAGTTCATCGCACAACTCCAGCACTTGCGGCGATTGTTGATAATGGCCGAGCCGCACGAAGTTCGCGCCCATTGCCTTGATCTTCTGGAAAGTCTGGCGAACGACCTCGTCCGGCACCGCGGCACCGACACCGGCATGATCCTCGTGATATTGCGTGCCGCGCAACAGCAACCGCTCCCCGTTCAACTTGAACGGTCCGTGCTCAACCCACTCGAAGGATCGCAGGCCAAAATGTTCTTCGACCTGTTGTTCCCCGCGCGCAGTTTTTAAAGTGACAACGCACCGATAGAGCGCGGGCTCTTTCGGCGACCATCGTTGGGGATCGCTAATCTTAAAAGCAGCAAACTCCTTCATTCCGGCCCACGGAACATTAGTCTGGGTGGAGGTGTAGATGACTTTCCCGCCGGGGTCGCTGACTTCGACAGTCAGCTCGACTTTTTCCTTTGCTGAAGTCGGGTTGTAAAATCGTGATTGGATTGTCACCGAAGCTTTTCCATCCGGCATCAGCGCCGGTTTAATGTGAACCCGCTCCAGCGAAATTGCCGGAACATAGATCAGGCTTACGTGCCGATACAAACCACCATAGCGGGTGAAGTCGCTCAGGTCGGATGGGATGGATTCGGCGTCACGCGAATTATCGCACAGCACCGCAATCGGCACGGCTCCCTTGCTCCAGCTGTTGGTTAACACACCTCGCGCCGCATCCGTGATATCCACGTCCCACCCATCATAGCCGCCGACATGTTCGCCCACTTTATCGGGTCCGATAAACACTTGTGCCTTCTGGCCCGCGCCATCGAAGTGCAGGAGCGTCCGTCCGTTCGGAAACGGATTGCTGAGCGTCAGGCGCGTGCGATACCAGCCCGGCCCCTGATAATACGCTGCATCCGGGTCCACGGCGTCGCGGGCGTTGAAGCAATGCGGCAGCGTCACCGGTGTCCAGTCAACATTGTCCGACGCTTTATCGCCCCGCCAGATTTCCCAGGTGCTGCCGAGTCTGCCCTGGTAATATTCCCAGCCCGTATCGAGCCGGGTCACATTCTTTTGAGCTTCGGCAAAGCCGGTGAAAAGGGACAGAGCCAAAACCCAGGCTGCCGGGACACGGAACGAACGCAGTCGCATTGGATTAACGAAGAATGAAGTCATGGGGTTGAGCACACGCATGGGGACAATTCTGCCGGAGGTCTGGCGGACTCTCATGTTGCCGATGATTGAAAATTGGTTGTTCCGTTGGGTGCGGTGTTATCGGATGAACATTCAAAAAATTGGACTTTTTCGAGCCGCTCAACATCCCCCTTTCGAGGGATGCGTTAACACGGGTGAGTTGTTTCAATTGTGCGGTGACCCCAACCCGTCGTGCCAACATTCCTTGCTGGATGGCGTTGTCGTTTTTATTGCTGTGGGCGGCACCAGCAAGAGCCTGGCATAGCACCCTGTATCCCACCAACTGGCAGCCGCCGGGCGTCAGTTCCGTCAATTTTGAAACCGACAAACTGATCCAGGACTTTTCTTACGCCGGCTACAAGGCGGGTGAGCAACCATTGCCAACGATTGCGGGACCGGTGTTCAATGTCACCCAGCCGCCTTATAACGCGAACAATACCGGCGCCAGCGATGCCACGCTCGCCATCCAATCCGCCATCAACGCCGCCCAGTCCGCCGGCGGTGGCGTGGTGCTGCTGCCGGCGGGAACCTATTCGGTCAGTGTGCAGGGAGGGAATGCCTGCGTCTTGCAGATCAATGCCGCGAATGTTGTGCTGCGCGGAGCGGGCGTGGGCAGCACTTTTCTGCTGAACACAAGCACCAACATGCGCAGCAAAAGCATCATTCTGGTAACTGGTCCTTCGTCGGCGGGTTTCTATTCGAGCGGCGTGGCCAGCGCCTCCATCAGTCAAGATCTGCACGGCCCGACCACCGTGATTCCCGTAACCAGCACCAGCGGGTTTACTCCCGGGCAATGGGTGACCGTGCGTGCCGATTGCACGGATGCCTGGATCACCGAACACAACGAGCCGGACTGGCTCGGCTACGGCAGCCAGCTTCAGGGGATCGCCTACTTTCGCCGCGTCGTCGCCGTCTCCGCCGTATCAAACACCATTACCATCAATGCGCCCACACGCTATTACTTGAAGACTCGCGACAATGCCCGGGTGGTGCGCCTCAGTTCGGGTCCGTTGACGGGCTGCGGGCTGGAAGACTTTTCCATCGGCAACGTTCAGCATGGTGGTACCGGCTGGGGCGAGGACGACTACACGGTTGCCGGAACGCCGGCTTACGACGTCCATGATTCCTTTGCGGTCCGGATGGTGCGCGCCCGGGATTCTTGGATGCGTAACGTGGCGACCTTCCAACCGGCGGGCAACACCACCACTTGTGATTTGCTCAGCAACGGCATCCTGCTCAGTGAATGCAGCCAGGTCACCTTGACGAACTGTGATTTCCAACGCGCTCAATACGGCGGCGGCGGCGGCAATGGCTACATGTATCGGCTGCAAAACGCCAACGAATGCCTGCTGGACAATTGCCGCTCCACGTTCACCCGTCACGGCTTTGTGCTGTCGCACATGAGTTCATCGGGAAATGTCTATCACGGCTGCATCGACAAGGACAGCGGGCGGCAGACCGGCGACACGGGTTTTCAAACGACCGCCGGCAGCAACAGCGATCATCACATGCACTTCAGCCACGGCAATCTGATCGACACCTGCACCGGCGACGGCAGCGGCTTTGAAGCGCGCTACCGGCCCTATGGCACCGCACCGCTTCACGATCTCACGGCGGCGCACAGTGTCTTCTGGAACACGCGCGGCATTGGCAGCGGACCCAGCTACGTGGTGACGACCGAGCAAAGCCGCTATGGTTATGTCATCGGCACACGCGGCACGCGCAGCAGCGTGTCACTGTCCACCTACGGCGGAACCAAATGCAATCCGGTGGATCATGTTGAAGGAACCGCGCTCGGCGACACCCTCGAACCGTTTTCGATTTACGAAGACCAGTTGAGCCGGCGGCTCAACCTGCCGCACGTCACCCTGCCCTCCAATCTCACCCTGGGTTTTCCGACGAACTGCGTCCGGCTTCGGCCTTGGATACAGATCGGCCCGACGAATGCCGCAACCAATGCCTTCACCGCCGCCTGGCGGGTGGTATCGGCACCTGGATTGGTGCTGTTCTCCAGCTCGAATGCACCGGACCCGTTGCTGACCTTCGCGGATCGCGGCACCAACGAAGTGGAATTGACCGTGACCGCAAACGGCTATCAGACCACGGCCCGGGTCGCAATCTACCTGGCACCGGATAACACGACTGAGTCGCTCACGCCGGTGGCGGATACGTATGTGCGCGACGGTTCGTTTGCCACCACCAACTATGGACTCGAGACGACGCTGCAATTGAAGAAAAATGCGACGGTCGGTTATACGCGATACGCGTTTCTGAGGTTTAATCTCCTGTCGGCGACGCTGACCAACTTTAATCGCGCCTGCCTTGAATTACATTCACCGGGGCCGCCGGCGGCCGGATCGGCACCGATGCTGGAACTTCATTTTGTGACCAATGATGTGTGGTCGGAAACCGGCATGACGTGGAACACCCAGCCGGCTTTCGGACAGATCATCACCAACTGGCCCATGTCCACGAATGGTATGGATCGCGTGGAGATCACCTCCACAGTGCTAGCGGCCGGCAATCATCTGCTCAGCCTCGGCCTGCTGATATTTAATCCATTTTCCGACACCGTCTACTCATTTGATTCCCGTGAAGCCTCGGCGGGTCTTCCCCCTCAATTGGTGCTCGAGAAAACCGGCGGCTTTTCATCCTATGGCAACTGGGCTGCCGGCTTTACGAACCCGTTGTTTTCCGCGACTGCGCCCGGCGAAGATCCGGATGGAGATCGGCTCAACAATGCCGAGGAGTTTCTGTTCGCGCGGAATCCCACCCAGGCTGATAACTCACCGGTGTTCACCATCGCCTCCGCCCCCGGTGGCGTTGCCCTCAGTTTTCCCCAGCGCAAGCAGCTGCCGCCGGACATGTTTTACGTGATCGAATCCACCACGTCCTTGTGGCCGATGAACTGGCAGCCGGCCGCCGGCGTGGAGTTCAGCCAAGCCGGCGACCTCGGCGATGCCATCCTGATGAACGCGTTCATTCCGGCAAATGCCGCCAGTCAAAGCTTCTATCGATTTCGAATCATCGTTGGGCTGTAACCAATCCATTAACCGCCATGAAAACTTCAAACCTGAATTCACCCAAGGCTTCTCGAAAACCTGCTGTCCCGAAGCCAGCCGCTTTCACGCTCATCGAACTGCTGGTTGTCATCGCCATCATCGCCATCCTGGCGGCGATGCTGTTACCCGCTTTGGCGGCCGCCAAGGAAAGGGCCAAGCGCATCCAGTGCCTGAATAATTTGAAACAGCTTGGCATCGGTCGGTGGCAATCCGACCACCCAATGGCAGGTTGGCTATCAGTATTTGGGCGGTGTGACCAACTGGGTCAACGTGCAGGGAACCTTTAGGTCGTTGAGTCCGGTGAAGCTCAGCAACGCCAAGTCCTCATGGGTGCTGGCGGCGGAGGACCTGAGATTCGATACGACGACAAAGCAGTGGAACGACGGCACCCCGCCACACAAACGTCGCGGCACCGCTTACTCGGATGGCGGCAATACTTTGACGACGGATGGTTCGGTAAACTGGATCAAAGTGGAAAAAATGTATGAGATCACCACTTACAACACGTCAACCCGCCTGTGGTATTTTTATCAGGATGACCTTTCGAGCATTCCCGCCGCCATGCAGGCCTCGCTGAAATTCAAGCCCGTGCCACCGTGAGGTAACACTTTCCACGTTCGACTCGACAGCGTCAATTCTCAACCCATACCAATTCCCAACCGGAAACGGTGGAATCATCCAAGCGCCCCCTCCCCCTGAACCTCGTGGCAGCCGACGTGAGAAGGCTCTGACTTTCTTCGTCCGAAACATAATAAGCCTCCTCACGTCGGCTGCCACGGTTCTAAAGTTCAACGCGCGAAGCGTTCGCTCGGGGAGCTCTCACCAGTTGTCTTTGGGAAATGGCATCATCCTCATTGCATCCGTTCAAAGGTGGATGATGCCGCGCTGGACCGACACGCTGACGGCTTCCGTCCGGTCGGCGACCCGGAGCTTGGCGAGAATGTTTTTCAGATGATCCTTCACCGTGTATTCGGTGATGCCCAGCGTGGCGGCAATTTGTTTGTTGGCGAGCCCCTTTGCGATTTCGATCAACACCTGCAGTTCCCGCGCGGTCAGCGTTTCATAAGAATTGCGCGAAGACAGTCGGTGCGCCACTTCCTTGGGCACCCACCGCCCCCCGGCAGCGACCGCCCGGATGGCGGGAATCAGGCTCTCCCCGGTGGCGCTTTTCAATACGTAGCCTTGTGCTCCGGCTTCAAAGGCTTTGCGAATGTCGGCATCGCCATCAAACGCCGTCAGCATCAGCACCCGCGCTTTGGGATCCTTCCTTCGGATTTCGATGGTCGCCTCGATGCCGGTCTTGACGGTCATTCGTGAGTCCATCAGGACAAGATCGGGCGCGAGCTTTTCATAGAGTTCAACCGCCTGCCGGCCGTCCACGGCTTCCGCCACGACCTCCATGTCGCTTTCGGTGTTCACCAAGGCGACCAGGCCGATCCGCACGATGTAGTGGTCGTCGGCGACGAGGATTCGGATCGTCTTGTCTGGCATCATATCAATCCGGAGGCATCGCCCGGGTCGTGATCATTATGCGACGGAATGGAATTGATGGGGATCTCAATTTCCACACAAGTGCCGTCGCCCGGTGCGCTGACGATGGTAAGCTTTCCGTCCAACCGCTTGGTCCGCTCATCCATGCCGACCAGCCCAAAATGACCTTCCTTGGCCCCGGTCGAGTTGCCGGGTGTGAATCCCCGGCCGTCATCCTTGATTTTAAAGACGACACTTTGCGCGCCGAATTTGAGTTCGATATCCACCTTTTTGGCGGCGGAATGTTTGACGACATTGGTGAGCGCTTCCTGGCCGATGCGCAGAAGATTTTCTTCGACCACTTCGGACAGCGGCCGGACCCGGCCCTGCGTGGCGACTTGAATCTGGATGTCCGTTCCATCCAGCATCTGCCGGCCGCTGGCCAGCAATGCGCCGCAAAGATCGAACTCCTCCAGTTCCCGGGAACGCAGGTCCCATATTGAGCGACGAAGTTCCAGCTGGCTCTGGGTCATCAGACTTCTGGCCATTTCGACATGATGGGTAGCACGGTCCGTTTCCTTGCCGAAAAGCCGGCCGGCGGTGTCAAGTTGCAGGCCGATGCCAGTAAGACTTTGCTCAAGGGTGTCATGAAGTTCCTGGGCCAGACGCGTGCGTTCTTTGAGAGTTGCCTTGAATTGAACCTCCCCTTCCTTGCGTGCGCTCATCTCAAACTTCAACTGCTTGGTCCTTTCTTGAACCCGCCACTCCAACAGGTCGTGCGCTTTCTGTAATTCTTCCTGGGCCTTGACCTTTTCAATGACCGAGGTCCGCAGCGCGGAATTCTTCCGCAAAATCATAACGCTCCAGACCATCGCCACCACCAGTATCGTCAGTGCAATGGCCAGACCGGCCAGCAGGCGATTCGGCGTCCACCAACTGGGCTTTTGCAGGATGCGGATGTTGCCGGCATCAGGCAGCAGGATTTGCACAGTCTCCATCTTGCCCTCTTCGGCGATCTGCAATAAACAGATTCCGGAGACTTCAAGGGTGCTGCCGTTTGGAATCGAGGCAAGCTCGGCGAATCCCTCGGCAGACGGGGCTTCAGCAGTGAACAGAAAATTGCTGTTTTGAAGGATCAGAACGCTTTTAAGATCGTTGGGATGCGCACCCGACAATCCGACCCGGCGAATAGAACGATCCAGCAACTTGCCTTGAAGGCTGACGGGGTCAGAATGATGCAGACCATCCGACAATTCCTGAAGCGATACGGGTTTTGGACTGATCATTTCTCGCGCATCCTTCGTCCGGCTAAGGGTCGCATCTTGCAGCACGGGGAGAAATCGTTCCAAATCGGGAAAGCCAACCGCCTCCACCACTTCGCCAGGAGCATAGTGATTGGTATCACGGCATTTGACCTGAAGCCCTCCCGTCGCATCGTGCAGGAAAATATCCTCTCCTAGACGTTGATAAGTAACGACGCCCTTCACACGTATCCGTCCGTCAGGAGTTGCATTCTTGCGATATTGGGCGATGCCATTCAAAGGAGTGAAAGGCTCATGGAAAATTGAAGTGTCTGAAAGATGATCCACGATGACATCCGATTCCAAGGGCGCGAACAGCGCCACCGTAAGAATGTGTCTCAACGGTTCTTTTAAGAACGACGCCGCAGATGTTCCCCGGACGCGAACCGTCGCCCCGATCAGGGTGTTCGGATCAATTTTCAAGGAGCCCGGGACAAACGCACGGAAACGATAACCACTCGACGCCAGCTCGAGAACGAGTTTTGTGTCTCCTTTTTGAGCGGATCTCACAATGCCCGAAACCTCCACTCGCTGCCCATCCTCCGCGCCGGACATCAATTGTTCGGCGGAAACCGGCCGGGCCTCCGGCAACGGAGCCGTGCCCAGCTTTTTCCATTCCGGCTTGTAAATGTCAGGCGCATACCCTCCCGGATGGCTGACACCGCGGATCTGCACGACATCACCTACGAGCGGCTGAAGTCTTTTTGTGTTGTTCACAAACACTCCGCCCGTGGCGTCTTGCACAAAAAATTTTCCCTTCCAGTTCGGGGTCGGTTCCGCCACGGTCACAACGCCGGTGATCGCGACTTCGATTTCCTGCTTCGCCTGCTCGGCCGTCAGCGAGAGCACGTCCGCCGCGTTGGTCAGGATGCCGGGCGACGAGGCGACACACACCTGCGCTTCAGCAAAAAGGACGATGATCGCCAACCCGGCAGCTTGTAGCAAATGCGGCTTCATTGAGATCAATTTATTTGACGCCACCCGCCACAGATGTCCAGTCAATTACGGCGTTTTTTCATCCCTCCAAAGAGGGATGTCCGGTTTTGCCTTTGGCGGCAAACTCCATGACTAGCAACCCGGTTAAAAAACATCCATCGGACCCATGCCAATTGCCAGCTTATGAACTTGTCAAATCAGAATGCCCGTCGGACTTCCTTGAACTTCGACTCCGCCAGGCGATGCGCCTTCACCCTGATCGAATTGTTGGTGGTCATCGCCATTATTGCGATCCTGGCAGCGATGCTGCTGCCGGCTCTGGCTTCCGCAAAGGAAAAAGCAAAACGCGTCAGTTGCATCAACAACCAGAAACAGATTGGCCTAGCGATGCAGATGTATGCCGACGACAACAAAAATTTTCTCCCGCAAAAATCAGCAACCGATCCCGGGACCGGTTCCGCGCTCTGGGATCTCACCCAAACCATGGCGGATTCGCTCGTCAGTTCCGGGGCGAAGCGCAATGTGGTTTATTGTCCCGGCGGTTTCACCACCGTCCAGAACAGCGATTTTTGGTGGAATTATTCCAATGGCTCACGGGTCACCAGTTATCAATGGATCATCAGTCGCGATGGAACTCAAACTTATAGTACCAAACTTGTGACCCCACCAACCGGTTTGGGCAGCCTGAGTCAAAAGGGTTTCCTCGTTAAAATGGGGAAGGCCTATACCAATTCAGCCACGTTGACCGACACAGAATTGGTGACCGACGTGGTGATCTCTGAAGGAACCGGAAACACCTCAGACAAATTCACCGGGGTTTACACCGTGAATCCCACCGAGCTTCCGAAGGGGTATAACAGCAGTCACATGTCAAAGACTGTTCCAGCCGGCGGCAACATTCTCCTAATGGATCAGCACGTTGAATGGCGCAAGTTCAGAGACATGAAGGCTTGGGGACAATGGTCAAACAACCGGTGGAATTGGTTCTGATCTGAAAAGGGAGTGTCAAAACTCTTTAGAAATGTCCCCCTGTTAACTCACGAGAGAATGTCCCCTTTATTGTTTATTCTTCGTTGTTCTTTTTCCCCGGCTGGCGGAGCGGGACGCAGGGAAGCCGGAGCGTAGCGGAGGCTGACCGGAGTCCCGCTCCGCCAGCCGCGCCGCGCGCCCTTGGGCCTTGATCCCAAAATTTCCGCCCCGCTCCCGCTCCCAACCGCGCTCAGTGATTAACGCACGACGCGAAGCACTCATAAAATGGATCGCCGTACTAACGCGCGGATTGCTTCATTTCACGCGCTGTCGGTCGCTTCGCATGCCTCGCGACCCCGCCCGTTCCACTCCTTAAAACCGCGCTCTCGTCACGAGCTGCATTTGCAAATACCGTAATGCGCGGCACGCTTCCGGTCAGTTATGCTGCCTGAAATAAAAAAGCTGGAGTCGGTTAAAACTCCAGCTATCCCCACAAAAAATTTAGTTGTCTGATCGAAGTGGGCATTTTCAGCGGTGTCAATTTACCGGTGTATGTTGCGCCAGCCAAACCATGTCTGGGTCAGATTTTAAAACACCGACATTTATTAACCTGCCATATGTGACAGGTTCGTTGGAAAATTTGCCGCGCCATTTATGAATTTCGGAATGACCGTCGGCAAAGGTGAGACCGCACGAACCAGCGTGCTGGCACCCGGGGACTTCAAGCAGCGCGGGAAAGGGATAGTTGGGCGTGTAGAGGATGCCATCATCAATCGAGTCGGGATGCTCATCGGTAAAAACCCAGCAATCGCTGGGACCAGGCGAATGGAAGTCAGTGGATTTCTTTACCACATAAAACGAAGTCGAATTCGACCACCCCTCACCAGTGTATTTATTGCCGTCCGCAACCGCCCCGTCCATGGCTACACCCCGGACGCGGTGATCCCAGCCAAGCGCACTCTGGGCCAGACTCACAAAATTGGCCGCCGGACAAGCAAAGACTTTGTAAGCACGGCCCAGATAACTGCCCAAGAGTGAATATTTATCATCCACGAGATCATCCGTGTTGGTGTTAATTTGGCTGGTGGTCCAATCCAGCCGCCAACCGGTTACCCACGAGGGAGTGCCGCCATCAAACTGGGACAAATCAGCGTTGATGGCCAGCCGTTCATTGTTGTCACCGGCATACATGAGCCAGGCCAAACCCAATTGCTTGTTATTACTCATACAAGCGGCGGCTACCGCACGGATTTTGGCCTTGTTCAGGGCCGGCAACAACATGGCTGCCAGAATGGCGATGATGGCGATCACCACCAACAGTTCAATCAAGGTGAACCCGCGGCGGGGTCTGCGGACGGGGATTATTTCTTGCCGTATGTATTGGTGCATTGGCATGTTATGTTTGTTTGTATGATAATTGGTAATACGATCAGGACACGGATGGCACAACTCTTATATACAATAACCGCATCACTCTTCCCGGCCTGATGATTTCCACCCGCCGTCATTGCAGCGGGTGGAATGTTCCGGCCAAGAAACTGACACGCTCATGGAGTCCGCACTCTAAAGAACATTTTGGATCCAGTCGGAATGTTCGTGTATGGTGACGTGTTGACGTTTGTCGTCCACGGACCCAGCAGGTTGGTGGCTTGAAGCAGTGTGCTGCCCCCTGACCAGGTCAATACCAGGCTGGAACCAGAGCGGGCAACACCCAATGTCGGCGCCGAAGTTGGTTGAGTGGTAAGCGCCATGCCGCTGACACACCCGGAATTTCCATTGGACCCAACATCATAAGGGCCAGATCCAAAAGTCCACTGTATCGTGATGTCTCCATTGGTATCGGGAGTCATGTCAAATACAACGTCCTGCGGACTGGTTTCCGTCTCGACAATATACGCATTCGTTGTTGCCCCGACGATTTGAGTCAAGGTGGGGCGAGGAATCGCATCGCACACGGTGAAGATATCAACCTGGTATGTTTGGCCCAATGTCAGGCCGGTGAACTGGTATTGGGCATACTTATCCCCAGGAACTAGAGAGCTATACTGGGTGTTGCCGGTGTAGGCATAGGTGGAACCCGACAGCAAGGTGGCCATACTGTTATCGTCGGGTGTGCTGCCGAAGCCAAATGACTGGGGCACAGGAAAGATGCCGGTAGAATCGATGCCCCCTTCACCGGTTTGGCCATCCTGATGCTGAACAAACGTGACGCCTTGGATTGTTACGGTCGAACTGTCGAAAGTAACACCAGCAACATCCATTGGTAATGGCGCAAATCCCTCGCCCGGATCGCCGCCGGTAATCTGAGTCACATCCAAGCCAAATACAACATTGACGGTTGCTGGAGCAGAAGGCACCAAACCGGGAGATGCGTATGTAAGGCTGGCCTGGCCCACAGCCACACTGGTTACAACCACGGACTGGGCATTGGTTGCACCCGCCGGAAACGTCTTGGTCAGGACATTGCCAACCGCCCCCTGCAAGCTGACCACGCCGGGATTGTTGTTCGTCACGGTGACGGTGACCGCCTGGCTCGCGTTGGCCGCTTGCGGAATGGTAAGGGTCAAAACAACGTTGTTTGTGCCAAACACCGTAGCATTAGCTGGCGTCAATGATACTGACACTTCGCTTGGATAAAGGATTGAATAGTTGGTCTTGAGCGCATAAATCAGGTTGGTGGTCTGGTGAACCGTCAACGCGCCGTCATAAAAACGTATTTCCGCAATTGCGCCTGAAAAATAACGGCTGGAAGCTTCGTAACTGCTGCCCCCCAGGGCAATGTCAAGATCAGCCATTGTCCCGCTGGAAATAGGACTCGAGGAAATCACCGTCGGTTGGTCATCCACAGTGAGCCGCATCTGGCCATTAAGGATGTCGTATGAAGCCACGGCCACGTGATATGTCGAAGTGACCAGATTGTAATTTGTCTTGGAAATAGTGGTGGTGCTAGTGCCACCCAAGCCGGCGCTGATTTCACCACTACCCGAAATTGAAATTCCGAAGTCGTTGCCGGAAACGGAACCAATCGGCGTGTCATCAATGATGCCCGTTTGACTGCTCCATTGGGCGCCGGAGGCGCCCACGCCCGTTGCGTCAGCCTTGAAAACAAGTGCAACCGAGAAGTTGTTTCGTCCGGCCACCAAACCGCTGGTGCCTCCCGGCATATAGAGAGAGCCGCCTTGGAAATCAATCGCTGGTGACAAGGCACGAGTTCCCTGGGCCAGGAAAGTCGGATCAGCGCCAACATTTTGCTGCCAAATCCAACTGTTGTTGATGTCCCCGGCCCAGGCAGTAATCGAATCTCCATTATTCACAGCAGCACCGCCGTTAAGGCTGGTCAAACTCGAGGTCTGAAAGTCCTCGATGAGTGTGGCTGGAGGAAGTCCGCCAATAGCCAGAGTGCCATTGTTAAAGCTCGAACTCGAGGCGGTGAGATTGGCCGTCCCGGCGGCCAGAATGTTTACGATAAAAGTTTGAACATTGGTGGCTCCGAGGGTGAAGGTCAAATTAGTCGATGAAAATCCGGTGACGCTTGGATTGTCACTGGTAATTGTCACGGTAGTCGTGGTCGTGAGCGTGGGAAGTGTCACTGTTACCGCTACATTGCTGCTAACGGCCACATAAGGCGGGGTGGCCGTCATGGGAATAACGGGAAGCGCCAGCGGCACGTTGTATTTGCCGGCCAGATAGTGCTGCACGGTCTGGATATCACCGTAGCTCAACGCGGAATTGAACACGATCACTTCCGCAATCTGCCCGGCCCAATAGCTGCCATTGTTGTATTGCTTGCCAAGGCCCACCCGCGTATTCCCCAAATTGTAAGTGGCACCGGAGGCGTTGACATCCTGAACGCCCGCCACAAATCCCTGATAGTTTGCTGACGACGCAGTGTAGATTTTACCCAAGATGTTAAATCCCGCGCCATTCAATGAGATATTGCCAACATAGGGGGAGTTGTCCTGGCCATAACCACCCACCCACAAATGGCTGGTGTTGGGATCCACCCCGAGACAACTGTTTTGATTCACACCTGCAGTGTCGCTGTAAAATACCGCGCCGTTCCTGAATTGCGCTATTGACTCGTAGCTGCCCACAATAAAAATGGAATGACTGGAATTGCCGGTGGTGGCTCCGGTCGGGGAAATAAGAGCGTTCGTCCCGCCAAAGCTGAGGGTGGGCAATCCATTGACAGCATTGGTTACGATGAGCGGCAATGGCGTCCCGTTTTGCGGGTCTTGCACCGCGTTGTTTTCGTGGCCCGATTGATCCGTCAACTGGGCGACCGCGCCGTTGTTGATGATGTTATTTGTGGCGTTCGCTTCCCACCAAACCGTCGGAATAATGCTCGTGCCGGGAAGGGGCGACAAGGTCACTATGTTCAGCACGACCGGAGCGCTCGTGGCACTGCCAACGCTGTTGGTCACCACTACCTGGTAATTATATGAGCCAACCGCAAAACCAGTGGTATTGATCGAAAACACATTGGTGCTGCTGTTCGAGCTGACGCTGGTTCCGATATTGACGCTATTGGACCGCCATTGGTAAGTATAGGGCGGGTTGCTGACTTGCGGGAGCAGTATTTCCGTAAGAGCCACATTCGTCCCCGCTACTATCCCGCCCAGAGGCGAAATGGTTGGCGGGTTAGGCACTGGCACACCGCCGGTAATTGCATTTGTGCTGTTTCCAGCAGTCACGGAATTGAACGCAATGGTGGGGTAGCCGTTCCCGCCTGTGACACCAGTTCTATCTGTCGCTCCAGCAATCGTCACAGTTTCTCCCACTGTCCCGGTAACCGCAAGTTTAAGAATCGCGTAAGTATGGCCTTCGCCCGTTCCGTTACCATCGGCTGTGGTCGGCAGCACAACATTAGTCACCGCATAACTGGCTGAACCGACCGTTGCCCTAAAATCCGGCGCAGTATCATAGCCGGAAATATAAACCGACAGGTATTCGTTCGTGGCAAACAATGTGGTCGTGATCGTCACCGTGCCCACGCCAGCATCAGCACCTTGGATTTGCGCCAATGAATAGTTCGGACTGAGCGTTGCCGAGGTCGTTCCGTTATTATACGTTGTTTGATTATAGGCGGCGTCCGAACCGGTGCCGGTGAACTCGCCAACGGCAACCAGCGTGCTGAAATTCCCGACGTTGGATGGATCCGTGGCCGGCGTGAACGAACCATTGATCCCATAAAAAGCATAGGCGCTGGAAAGATTGAGATTTACGCCGGCCGGTGCAGCCACAATGGACCCCGTGATGGTATCCGCCCACGCGGCGGTTCCAAGCAACGAAACGCCGGCCAGTGCAATTATTACTATCTTTTTCAGGAATTGGTTTTGGGTTGTCATATAATGAATTCTTGATTATTTGGCTTTTGCAGTTTTCTTGGTGTCACAAAGTTATTCAACCATATCCACGGGTTTCGCACTACTGTCTAAAGTGAGAGGATGCCCAGATTTTTGGTTTTTGGTGATGTCCAAAGCGTCCTCCAATTTCTTTTGCCGTTGGCAAGAACACGTTCCGATCAATTCCACTCTAAGCCAAAGCATCTCCTATAATGCCTGGAGATCAGGAAAGCTCTCAACCCTGCAGCGCTCAGGATAACGACCTTGTGGCTGCATCAACGCACCTGTTGTCCCTTGATCATCCGCGCAGCCCAAGGCAAAACCCTGGGTATCCGCTAAAGCCAAAAAAGAAGTCCCCGGCCTTACCTACGGCCGGGGACTTTGAAATAAACTCAAATGTAAGAAGCTTTTTTAGCAGTCAACCTACAGCGAACCAGGAACAACACGCCTAGGCCGATAAAAGCCAGATAACTGACCGAAGGTTCGGGCACTGCCGTGACATCGGCCAAAGTGAGGCCGAAACGAATGTCACTGACTTCCGTTCCCTGACTGCCGCCACCAAATGTGCCAAGGAGGAGGTCGCTAGGAGTATTGATTACCGTGAAGCCCGACAGGCTGACTTCGGTTCCACCTGTCACAACGCCGCCGGTGACACTGGTCGGATCTTCCCAAGCGTTAAGCGTATCGGTCCCGCCGGTGAGATTGAATTGAAGCACAAAGAGATGCGCAGCGGTATCCGCCAAACCAAAACTACCTGTCGTTCCGCCTCCACCGCTGGCATTCAGCGTTATCCCAAAGTGGGTCGAATTCTGAAAATCACCAAAACTGCTGGCACCGACCTGCAAGAAACGACCGGGGTCCGAGCCATTACCCAGTTCGACCGCCTGATATCCTCCCACAGTGGGAAGTTGCATCAGGAAGCTCATGTAAACGGTTCCGGATGTTGCTGTGAGGGCATTCACGACGCTCGAATCAAGCGCGCGCCCAGCCCGTCCATCCTGGGTGATATTGACCAGGGCACCGGATCCCGGCGTTGTGTCATAACCCGTCGTGCCCGAGTAGCTGATGGGAGTGGCGGAAACCGAGTCGCGAACACCCTGAAAAGCGTCAAACCAATTACCGGTGAAACCGGCAACAGCGGGACCTTGGCCGACGATGCTACCTGACGTAGTATAGTTGCCTCCCCCGGTCAGGAAGGGATCATTGGCAAGAATTTGTGCTTGAGCACCAGGAGCCATGGCCAGCGCCAAAGCGCAGGCTGCTGTTAATTTCATTAACATTGTTTTCATTTTAATTTTTCAATTGGAGTTGTTAGGTCGTTTCTTCTGCACTTTCGAAATGCATCCTAAATTATTTAGGATATCAGCAAGGTTTTTTTCATTCAGATAATGAATGAATCCTTGATTTTTTGCATTTTCTTGGATGTCAGCAATGATTTGACCATATTTACAGGATTCGCACTACTGTCAAAAGTGAGGGGACATGCTGGTTGCGGCAGTTTGCGGAAAAACACCGAAAATCGATCGGTTTGCAACCATTCGCGCATTCACACCTTGAACCTGCTGACGATGACAGGGCGCGCCATTCCGCATGCACCGGGGCCATGAACCGGGGTGGCGAAATTTCCAGAGAGGCCAGGAGCGTTTCTCCCCCTCATCGGGGGCAACGGTACTTAATGTCCGAACGGAATGTTGGTTGCCGAACCACTGTATTGCACAGTCACGTCGACATTCACCGTGGAAGGCACGCCGGCGCCATGACCTGATGACACCCAAACAATGTTAAATGTGCGCGACTGGAGCATTCCGGGAAAACTTCCCTGACGCCGCCCAATGGTCAAGGTCTGGGTGGCATCGTTCCAAGTGAAGGAAATCGTCGCATAAGTCCCACTCTCATAATCATAATTGTCGTTCTCATCCTCATAGAGCGTGAATGCGCCGTTGGCACCGCGATAAACCCGCAGTTCGATTGGGTCCACGCTTTGGGCAGCATACTGAATGGCCGGGCCGTAGGGGATGATTGAGCCGGCGGGCACATACAATGGCATTTTAGTGATGGGCGCCGCCGCATTGTTGGTCTGTCCGCCCGCATAGGTCAGGCCGGTCCAGAAATCATACCAAGTGGTTCCGGCGGGAAGATAGACGTTTCGGTTTGTCGTGCCGGCCTGCGTCACCGGACTGGCCATCATGGCCGGCCCAAACATATATTGATCCGGGATATTATAGACATTGGTATCCTGAACGAAATCCATGACCAGCGGGCGCATCATGGTGTAACCATTGGTGGTTACCATCCAGGAGACCGAGTAAATGTAGGGCAACAAATGATACCGAAGCTGGTCGAAGTTTACGAGAATGGCCTCCGTATTTGTTGGGAACTGCCACATTTCCTTGCCAAAGTTCTGGCCATGCACGCGGAACATGGGGCAGAACGCGCCATATTGGAACCAGCGCGTGAATAATTCGGCATAGGCCGGATCGGTGGGAGTGCCATTATTATCCTGATACCCGCCAATGTCCGTGTTCCAGTACGGAATGCCGCTCACGCAGAAATTCAGCCCGGCGGGAATCTGCAGGGCAAATGAAGCCCAGGTGCTGTCGATGTCGCCCGACCAGGTCACCGCGGCATTACGCTGTTGTCCCGCGTAGGCCGAACGGGTAAGGATAAAAACCCGTTTGCTGGAAGTGGCCCCGCGCTGGCCTTGATAAAGAGTGGTGGTGTGCATCAAGGGATACGCATTATAGACGGTGGCTCCCGATCCCGCCGCCGTGGCATAGTTCGCGTATTCTCCCCAATTCACATTTAATTCCGGCTCGCTGGCATCCAACCACCAACCGTCCATGCCCAGCGAAAACAAATCGTTTGAGACTTGCTGCCAGTAAAGCTGCCGGCCGACCGGGTTGAACGCATCATAGTATTGGGCATTGGGAGTGCCGGTGGTCCGTTCCGGATAAAGGGCGCCGGCGTTGCTCAGTTGCAGATAGTTCGCATAGGCGCCCTGGTCGAACTTCGCCCATTTGGAAATCATCATGTGAATGTTGTCATTGTGCAACGTCTGCATGAGCTGGGCCACGTTCGGATAGTTGCCGGAATTAAATATGTCGGAACCCCACGGATTGGGATTCCAATACATCCAGTCCTGAACGATGTTGTCTATGGGGATGTTCGATGCACGATACTGGTTTTCCACGCCAATCAGTTCCGCCTGACTGCCGTAGGCATTCTTGCTCTGCCAATAACCCCAGGCCCATTTCCCGAACATAGGCGCCTGCCCCGTGAGATAACGATAGTCCGCAATCACGGCATCAGACTGGGGGCCATACATGAAATAGTAGTTGACCGCAGCAGCAGCCTGGGAGGCCCAAGTTACCGTGGATTTGGAGCTAAAACTAACATCCGTTATGGCTGGATTATCCCACAATATGCCGTGGCCGAGGCTGGAAAAGAGCATCGGGACATCGCTGTTCCCGGGATTGATCTGCTGCAAAACCACCGTGGTGTTCTTGTAATTCATCGCCCCGGCCTGGTGCTGGCCAAGCCCGTAAAAGGCTTCGCCGGGAGATGCCAAAAATTGCTGCCGGCTCGCCAGCGTGGCCCCGCCGCCAGCCATGGCCGGGACGAGCGATTTTCCTCCGCTGGGCGGCTCCAGCAGCAAAGGCGCCCCATTGGTATCATAAAACCCAACCGCTCCACTGGCCAGGCTGACGCGGACTTGCAACAGACCGGTATTCAAAATCACATTGGTGGCAGTAGCCGTCAGGGGCCAGGTTCCGGTGGCAGGCGGCATAATGACCGAAAAGCTGTTGGACCATGACGGGACCGAATTCGACAGACCATAAGCAACGCGAACAATGCCGGGAGAAAACACCTGAAGTTTCATGATGCCGGGGTTCATCTGCAGCGTTGCGCCATCCGGATCGCTTTGCCAGGAGGTGACCGGGATTGATCCATAATTAACCGCCTGCAACCGGTAAAATTTTGCCGGTACACTCGCTGTTGAATCGAATGCCATGTTGATGGCGCCCTGGTTGGTGACCGGCAACCCGGCAAAGCGGTAAGGGCCGGCAACATTGGTGCTGGCCAGCACCTGGAAATTAATGGGTTGCTTGGGCCATGACAGCTCTATCTGTCCGCCCGCAACCGCCTGGACCGTAAGTGTCGGGCCGGGTGCCGTGGCGGTGACGGAATTAAAGGCAATGGTTGTGTAGCCGTTCCCGCCCGTGACGCCGGTTCTATCCGTCGTTCCCTTGATGGTCAAAACGTCGCCCACTTTCCCGGTGACCTTAAGGTTCAGAACCCCGTAAGTGTGACCTTCGCCTGTTCCGTTGCCATCGGCCGTGGTTGGCAGCACGACATTATGCCGCACAAAAGCGGCTGACCCGATCGTCGCGCTGAAGTCCGGTGCAGTATCATAGCCGGAAATGTAAACCGACAGGGATTCGTTCGTGGCAAACAAGGTGGTCGTGATTGACACCGTGGCCACGCCCGCATCAAAACCTTGAACTTGCGCCAAGGAATAGTTCGGGCTGAGCGTTACCGAGCTCGTTTCATTGCTATAAGTCGTTTGATTAAACACGGCATCCGTACCAGTCCCGGTATATTCGCCAACGGCAAACAAGGTGCTAAAAATCCCGATGTTGGATGGGTCTGTGGCCGGCGTGAACGAACCGTTGATCCCGTAAAAGGCGTAGGCGGTGGAAAGATTGAGATTTACGCTGGCGGGCGCAGCCGCTATGGATCCGCTGATTGAATCTGGCGAATCTGGCGCGGTGGCGGTGACGGAATTGAACGCAATGGTTGTGTAGCCGTTCCCGCCCGTGACGCCGGCTCTATCCGTCGTTCCCGTAATTGTCAGCGTTTCCCCCACGGTCCCGGTGACCGCAAGGTTCAGAACCCCGTAAGTATGGCCTTCGCCCGTTCCGTTGCCATCGGCCGTGGTTGGCAGCACGACGTTATTCAGCGCAAAAGTGGCCGACCCGACCGTCGCGCTGAAATCCGGCGCGGTATCATAGCCGGAAATGTAAACCGACAGGGATTCGTTCGTGGCAAACAAGGTGGTCGTGATTGACACCGTGGCCACGCCCGCATCAAAACCTTGAACTTGGGCCAAGGAATAGTTCGGGCTGAGCGTTGCCGAGGTCGTTCCGTTATTATACGTCGCTTGATTAAATACGGCATCCGCACCAGTGCCGGTATACTCGCCAACGGCAACCAGCGTGCTGAAATTTCCGATGCTGGATGGGTCCGTGGCCGGCGTGAACGAACCATTGATCCCGTAAAAGGCGTAGGCGGTGGAAAGATTGAGATTTACGCTGGCAGGCGCAGCCGCTATGGATCCGGTGATTGTATCCGCCCAGGCGGGGCTTCCAAGCGGAAAAGCAACAGCTAAGGCAAAGAATGCAACCTTGTTTAAGACGGGATGCTTTGTCGTCATAACATTGAAAAACCGGGCCGGTGGAGTTCCTCGCGCATAGGGTAAAAAATTAACTGATGTTCGTTGGTTCTAAGATCATGAAGGTACGTGTTCCGAGGATGCTCTCGCTGGATCTCAAAATTACGGTTTCATCCCGATACTGAACCATTCCCACGAGTTTGGCGCTACTGTCTAAAGTGAGGGGGATTACTTTAAAGACATCACGGCCGGCCCAGATTGCGCCCGCATTCCTAGCCCGATTTAGCCCGGTGTCTGGCGACGGCTTCAACCCGGTTGCGGACGTGGAGTTTCTGGCAGGCATTCTGAACAAAGTATCGCACCGTGGTAACCTTGACGTTCATTTTGTCAGCGATCTCTTTGTAAATGAATCCCGAACTGAGCAGGTTCAGCACCTGCTCCTCCCGCGGTGACAGATTTACCTCCGCTTCGGGCGACGGGCCAATGAGATGAAAATGCTCCACGACCTTGCTGGCAATGTGGCTGGACATCGGAGCCCCGCCACCATCCACGTCCCTCACCGCTTCCAGTATTTGCAGGGCATGGCTGGACTTGATCAGGTAGCCGTTGGCGCCGGCTTTCAGGGCCTTGAAAATCCGGTCACTGTCCTCATAAATGGTCACCATGATGACCCGCAGCCCGGGCACCAGTTTTTTAAGTTCCGCCATGCACCGGATGCCGGACATGCGGGGCAGTTGAATATCCATGAGCACAACATTCGGTTTGAGGTCCGGGATTTCCCTCAAAGCTTCTTCACCGGATGCAAATGCCCCCACACACCGGATGTCCGGTGCGGTGCCCAGCAGTTCCACCATTTGTTTTCGCAACTCCCCGTCATCCTCAACCACCACCACGGATTTAACCGCCTCTGATTTATTCAAAGTCATGCTCGTGCCTTTCGCCGTGATTCTCATTGGTGCCACCGCCCGGCCTAGAATCCGGCTGGACCAGTGGTATGACCAGTTGCAGATGGACCGTGGTACCTTGACCGGGCCGGCTTTCCACCACGCATTTCCCGCCAATATCCTCCAAACGGCGTTTCATATTGGTCAAGCCATTCCCGGCGGTCGCCGCCGCCGGCTCGAAACCGCAGCCATCATCCTGAATGGCGACCCTCAGCGTCTTGCCTTCAAAAGTAACCTTGATGGTTACCTCCGAAGCCTTGGCGTGCTTAACCACATTATGCACCGATTCCTTGACCGCCATCATGATGTTGTGCCGCGTCTGGCTTGAGACCTGGACATGGCTGGGGAGATTGTCCACCTGAAGCCGGTAACGCAACCGCGCCGAACCACACAGACGTTCGGCCATCTGGCAAATATAGTTCCCCAACGCGTACAGGTTGTCGTATTCTGGACTAACCGTCCAGATTGTCTGGTACAGGGCGGCAATCAGCTCCTTCGACAGGTTAAAAATGCGCTCGAGGTCGGCACGCGCGTTGTTCGGGAAGGCCTGATCGTTTGGAGACATGGAACTGAGCATGGAAATCTGCGTGGCCCGGGCACCCAAATCATCATGAATATCCCGCGCAATCCGCAACCGTTCCTGTTCCAGTTCGCGCTGGCGTTCAATCCGCGCCAGTTCATGGCGCATGACACGCCATGTGTAATAGCGGCTGCCGCTCGCCGCGAGGGCAATGACCAGCAACAGCGAGAACGCCCAAAAAACGGGCTGCTGCCAGACCGGCGGGGACACCAAAACGACAAGCGAAGCTTCAACCCCCGTCGGGATGCCAAGCTCGGTCACCTCTGAAACGAGAAATCTAAATTTTCCAGGCGGCAAATTCTCGTAGTTGCGCGAGGAGAAATCATTCCCCACACCCATCGTATAGAGTTCATTCCACTCGATCATTATCCGGTCGCCGGGATTGACCTGCGGGGCATTGTCATAATTGTTATGCCACTCGGCATGTCCCCCGGGATCATCATCGAGAATGGCCAGGGCCTTGGCTTTGGAATATTGGCCCAGCTCCACAATTTTAGCCATATTGGGGTTGCTTCCATCGCGAATCCACGCCTTGGGGTTGGTTCCATCGCGGATTGAATTTGAAGCCGACTCGTCTATGGCATCATCCGATCTCAGCAACGCATCGCGAACCCCGCCGGGAACGTTTCTGGTCACGACCAGGTCTTTCACAACATAAAGCCCGACGCTCTGGGGCGGACCGGCGGAGGAAATGGTCACCCACAAACGCAACGCCCCCGGCGGCACGACCGCCGTTTCCTGCCGGTGGATCAGGGTTGAATTCTCCAGCGTGCCATTCCAACCCAAACTGTCCCCGCCCACCTTGAAAGTATCTTCGCGGATTTTTCGTCGCGTTCCGTCACAAAATGAAACCGAAACGCGCATTTGACCGCTGTTGGCGTTCCAGTTGGTCTCATGCCCGTCCAGCTTGTAGCGCAAACGGGCGAACAATCGGCTGGTATTGGTGACAGGTCCAAAAGTGAAGGAAACACTTTTTGGGAAGGCTCCCAGCCGCACTTTCCCCGCCAAATCATCTGCAGATATGAGCCGGCCATTCACACTCAACGATTGGATCTTCAATAAATTCGTGGTTTGACCGCAGGCTGGAAGTCCGCCCGCCAACGAAAAAATCACTTCGCAAACCAAAAATATCACAGCGTAGACCTTCACGGGAGGACATTTTGCCTCAAGAATCAGTGAATGACAACAATTGAGGGTTGGTGTGGCAAGTATTTTTGCAAAAGCTACATTTGAGGTCACCAATATGCCTTCTCCACGATTTAATCCAACGGAAATATCCCCTCACTTTAGACAGTAGTGCGACATTCGCGAATCTGATCATGGATGTGGCTGACAAATTCGTGGTGGTGGAACGGGAGCGCCTTGGTGCCGATATTCACTATTTCCGGTTCCGCGACGACATGCTTTTGATCTCGCCAAATCAAACGCACTGCCAGACCGTGTTCAATGCTTATCTAAAGAAGCTGACAGAACTTAAACCAGCATTCCACAAACCCGAAGAAACTAAATATTACAGCAAGGCTCACTGGAAGAACAAATCCAAGGCTTCGTATTGCTGGTCAGGTCAGCGCTGGTTTGGGTGCGTGCCGTGGGTTCAATTCGTCGGTTATCAGATGCGCGATGACGGTTTGGTGAGGCCGAGAAAGGAAGCGGTGGCGAAACAGTGTATTAAGCTGGTTGAAACCGCTAACACATTGAAGTTTGGCTTGATCGTGGCGAGTCAAAGAAAAACCGGTCATGGCTACAGATGAAAACGGCAGCACAACCAATTGATGTTTCGCTACTCCGCGCCATGCGTTTCGGCGGGCAGCTGCCCAGTTACGCCGCCGTGACCAACGCGCGGATTGCTTCGTTTCACGGGCTGTAGGTCGCTCGTATGCCTCGCGACCACGCCCGTTCCCTCCGCAAAACCGCGCGTTCGTCACGAGCTGCATCCACATTATGCCACTCGATCCGGCGGGCTTCCGTCTGACAAAACGTCACCCAATTAAACTGTCGGACCGGTCGCAATGGTGACTTTTCGGTTGGCGCGGAAGAAGTTCTCGCTAAAAACGTGGCAATTCTTGAATATGTTGCACCTGATGCTGGATTGACAGAAACACAAATTAACCAAGTCATGAACAAGTAACAACAGATACCCTTGATCGTGTATCACAACTACAAACACCTTGCGCATAGTTGTCGCCCTCTAACAATTGCGCGCGACGATCAGCCTCAATGGGGGAAAATAGGCGGCTATTCACCTCAAGGGGTGGAACCTCCTGTGATCACAGAATCAACCCGGTATTTCGCCACCTTGAAGACCGGCGATGCAGAGCAAACAGAATTGAGCCTGTTTATTTCCATGGACTACGAATTGACTTCCCCCAATAACTTGTGGAAGAACCAATCCATGATGCACTCAAAGGCTCGTCCCTTGGTGCAATTTGTTTTTCATAAGCCTTTACCACGTGGAGAAAATCCCCGACTCGCTTCCGAACTTTCGGGGCTTGGATTGATTATCGAGGAGGAGCGGGCCGATTCTGATGACCCCGAGAAAAACATTATTTGGAACCATCATAAAATTGGCGGGTATCCATTTTTTGCTCGCAGTCGGAATTCCATATTCGAGCAATCCAAAGCTTTGCTACAGGATGGGTATTGGCAGCTCGCGCAATTCTCATTTCCAGATGCTCAGGACGGACCAGTTTCTGGCAGGTGGCCGTTTACAGCATTTGTCTTCCATGTATTTACGAAAGATGCCAGTGGACAGATTGACTTTCGTTACTGCTGGGGTTGAAAAACCCACTAATCAAGAATATGAAACTCAACGCCGACAACCGTCGATTCGTCTTTGTCCTATGGTTGGCAACCAGCCTTGGTGTTTTGGCGGATATGCCAAATGAGATTGTTCCAATATATGGCAAAATCCCCGAAACAGTTGGTTCGGAGACACGCTTTAGAAATGCAGCTTTCAAACAATTTACCAATACGATTGGCGCCGCTGAATTGCACCAAGAGATGGATTCGGCGAATGCTGGAAATGCGACGGCCCAATATCATCTCGCACTGTTTTATGCGTCCGGCCGCGGCGTGCCGCACGATCCTCAAATGGCCGCAACTTGGTGCCGGAAGGCAGCCCAACAGGGCTTGGCCGACGCGCAAAATTACTGGGGGCGGATTTTGGAAAATGGATTTGGCGTGCCGACAAACACCATCGAGTCCGTGGAATGGTATCGCAAAGCAGCCGATCAGGGTAATGCCGAAGGGTTGTATAATCTGGCTTTGGATTATTCCTATGGATTAGGTGTTCAACAGGATTATCAAAAGGCATTGAGCCTCTATAAACAGGCAGCGGATAAAGGACACCTTCCCGCCATGCACAATCTCGGCAACGCGTATTTGCAAGGACATGGCGCAGCCACGAATATCCAAACAGGCATTCAATGGTTAAAGCAGGCAGCAAACTCTGGTCTGGCAAACTCACAGCGGGCGTTGGCCACGGTATATTCTTCGAGTGTTTATGGCATCACCAACTTTGCCGAGGCGCTCATCTGGTCTGAAATGGCGGCAGAGAATGGTGATCCGATCAGCCAAGCCGCCTACGGCGGGATGTTGAGAAAGGGAATTGGAACCGATCCCGATTCGAAACTTGGTTGGCTCTGGACGTTTAAAGCCGCGACCAATGGCCTGTCGACTGCGCAATATGATTATGGTGTGGCGCTCGTTTCCGGCAAATCCGGTTTGGAAACAAATATTCCGGAAGGAATCAAATGGCTCCGCCTCGCGGCATTACAAGAGGAACCAGGTGCCTTGAACTCCCTTGGCTACTGTTCCATGAACGGCGTCGGAACCCCGCAGGATTTCGCAGAGGGCATGCGTTTTTACAGGTTGGCGGCAAATCGCGGCTCCGCAGATGCAATGGCCAATCTCGGGCTGGAATACCTGAAAGGTCGAGCGGTGCCAAAAGACGAAAAGACAAGTTTTGAATGGGAGACAAAAGCTGCCGAAGCCGGATTCGCAAGTTCACAACTCATTGTTGGAAAATCTACCTCGCTGGATTTGGGGTGGTGGAAAAAAACGTTCCACTGGCCCTGCAATGGATGACCAAGGCTGCAGAACAGGGATATGCCGCGGCGCAGGCCCAATTGGGGGTAATTTATATGGATGGGCAGGTTGTGCCAAAAGACATCGAAACGGGTAAAGCGTGGCTGGCCAAGGCGGCAGCGCAAAACGATGCCGATACGCTGATCTTATTAGCCATCATCAAGCTGAAAGAAAAGAAATCCTTTGAAGCATTGCTTGAAGCATCCAGCTATCTTCAAAGGGCGGCGGTTTCTGGATCCGCTAAAGGGGAATATCTGTGGGCTGAAATACAACTGGGATTTCATGGGTTGCCAGCCAATAATACTGAGGCAAGAAAATGGTTCGAAATCGCGGCGGAACACAACCAGCCACAAGCTCAATTCAAATTGGCAATCATGTGCCTGAATGGAATTGGTGGAGAACGCCGCCCAGACTTGGCACTTAAATGGTTAAAGGAAGCCGTCAGCCAGGGGCATTCATTGGCCGCCTACCAGCTTGGCTCCCTGTATAAAAACGGGATAGGCACGGAAACAAACTCGATCGAAGCTTTTAAGGCTTTCAAATTTGCCGCTGAAAATGGAGTTCCCCAGGCGCAATATGAACTCGCGGCTGATTACCGTTTGGGCACTGGAACCGAGAAAGATGAAGCAAAAGTGTTGTATTGGTGCCAGCGAGCGGCCAAGTCAGGATGGCCCGATGCCGAAACTGCATTGGGCCGCATGTATCGCGCTGGAGAGATTGGCATGACCAAAAATATGGACGAGGCAGTAAAATGGCTTACGGCCGGAGCAAGGAGCGGCGACGTATCCGCACAATGTGATCTGGGCTATCTTTACATCCAAGGCCAGGAAGTTCCCTACGACGCTACAAATGCGATTATCTGGTTTGCTCGCGCCGCAAATCAGGGAAATGCGGCGGCGGAAAATTGTTACGGTTACGGCTTGAGCAATGGGTTTGGAGTTCAAACAAATCTGATTGAAGGCTACAAATGGCTACTCCTGGCCGACGCTCGGCAAAACCCGCAGGCACGGGTGAATTTGTTGGCACTGGAAGCCAAACTATCGCCTGAACAAATGCGCGACGGAAGACGACTTGCCGCCGAATTTCAGCCAAAATCTGAAAGGTCATCCTCATTGCCAGTGCCGGGTTTGGACGACTTTTTAAAATGACAATTTTCGGAATTGTGAAGCGAAAGGCATTCTCCATCGCGACCGGGTCGCGATGATCAAGACGGCAAGTTTCCCAGAACCCTTTGCAGACGCCGTAATGCTCCGTGACAAGGAAGCCGGCAAAGAGCTGCAAACGTTTAAAACTGGCGTAAAACCGCTGACCTGAAGCATATGAAGCCGCCGGGACCAACGGGCGGGAATCCGTGGTGCAGGGTTTTGAGGAACGCGCCGTGCGGTTGGAATCGGACATCAAGGACTCGCAAAAACGGGCGGGCGAATTGGAAGCCAAAGTGGGTGCGACCTTCGAGAAAGAGGATCGGTATCACCAACTCGTGAACCGGCAGTCGGAAATTGAGGAGCAGCTTGATCTCACCAAGAATCAGGCTCCCATCCAGCTTGAGGCCGCTGAAACCACCGAGGTCATTGCCATCAGCGAAAAAGCCGAAATGGTCGAATCGCAAATCGTCAAACCCAGACGAGGAATAAACGTATGAGACAGAATTTGGGAGCGCGGGAAAATGGGGGCCGCTCGCTGGCTCCGTCGGCGACGCAGATCATGGCCGACCGGGAGGGCAGTTTGCCGGTCTGGGTGCGGGCACCCAAGCAAGGGCATGAATTTTTTCAGGCTGCACGCGGCCAAAACTTTATGAGTGGGCGGGGAAGGGTCTCATTCGATCTGTGTCCATACGCGAACCTGGCAAAATAAAAGGCGTCCGGCTGTTTCATCTTGCCAGCATCCTGGCCTTTATTGAACGGTGTGAGCTCGAAGCCAAACAGCTACATGACGATCAGAGTCAATTTTGATTCCTTTTCAGTATTTGCTTGCGTGACCTGATATTCTAAAAGCAATTGGCGAATCGGTGTTATTTCATCGCATCTGGTGTGATGTCACCAAGCAAACCGTTGTCAGAGTAGTTAGGATGCTGGGGTGAGAGGTTCAGAATCGCCACACATCGACCGAGTGCCGATTGCTCAGCCAATTCTTGCTCAGTTTCTACGAGGTGAACTTGCTCAAAGCAATGGTCACAAAACCGGACTTTCAGGTCATCTGTGGCTCTTAACCTCTGCCATAGTTTAAGGCATTGGAAACTCACCGTGCAATTGTGGATTTCACTTTTCATAAACGCTTGAAAGCTGCCTAAAGAATAAAGCTTAACCAGGTGGGAACTGCGACATGACCAATCCTAACGGACTTGGGCGAAGTGACGACGCTCACCCAGATTGGCTCCGGCGGTTAGGCGGCTGATCAATCTTGTGAACGCCTAAGAACATAATGGTAACGAATCACGTTTGGCTGCCCTTCAGTCGCAGAAAACGAAACGACACGCCATCCTTCTCCTGCTAACCTGGAGATCACGGCGTCCTGCTCACCTTCTCGTGCTTCGACTGTCTTATACTCCCACTTATTTGTGTGGTGAATCGTGGAGCAACCGGCAAACATTAACGTGCTGGCTGCGAATAACAGTGCGATGGATTTTTTCATAATATTTGTAACACCGAATCATTCGTATGGTTGCCGCTTAACGACAGAAGCTGAGCCAACCCGAACCTGTGACGCGACACGCAACAGGCGTTCTCGATTGATCTGAAGTGCCAATCGGGTTTGGTTCCCGCGGCTTGTTAGGTGGCATCATGGTGTAACTGCATCCGGGCTATTAAATGAGATTGCCTTGCCACTTCGGTCAATCCAAACCAGCGTGTCTTTGGTAGTAATTGCCATAAAACCATCCTCGTCAAAGCTCGGAGACTTTGCCGCTAGCACGCACTGTTGCTGCATCTGACCAAGTGTGATGCTATTCGTGAATCGATAAATGTCACAAAGATTCGGAACATCGTTGGTGAATGTGCCGCTCCTCCGAAGCTCATCTGCTGCCTGACCAAGCTGCGACATAATAATGATAATCTTCGCTCCTTCCTCCATGCCACTCAACTCGCGCTTGATATAAAAACCAGCGATCGCAATCAAGACGAGAACCGCCGCAATTATGATGACGGTAATTTTCATACGCTTGATGCCGCCTAGACAGTATGGCTGGTGATGAAAGCGAAAAGGGTGTCTGCTCTCCGGAGCAAACGTGGGTTGCACCGCGTGAACGGTGCCGAGCCACCCGTTGTGGGACTCACGCCCCAGACAACACTGAAAC
>Ga0247688_1000017_pt1 | contig 135149 bp, 118 predicted proteins | sample CNK29_metaG_FD_182718 | JGI IMG/M metagenome (GOLD analysis project Ga0247688, IMG submission 182718) | Soil microbial communities from Purdue University Martell Research Forest, Indiana, United States - CNK29 | ecosystem: Environmental > Terrestrial > Soil > Temperate forest > Bulk soil... | reverse complement strand
ATCACGGTAACGCCCGCGAACGACGCGCCGATTGCCTTCAGCCAGAGTTTGACGAATGTGGAAGACGCGGCGTTACCGATCACCTTGACGGGTTCGGACGTGGATGGGCCGACCACGAACTTTGTGGTGGTCACGCTGCCGACGCACGGAACCCTGGCCGGCACAGGTGCGAACCAGGTCTACACGCCGGCGACGAATTATTTTGGCGTGGACAGCTTCACGTTCACGGTGAACGACGGTTTGCTGACGAGCGCGGTGGCGACGGTCTCGATCACCGTCACCCCGGTGAACGACGGGCCGGTGGCGAACAACCAGGTGGTGACGACGCCGGAAGACATGGCGACGAACCTGGTGCTGACGGCGAGCGACGTGGACAGCACGAACCTGGTGTTCATCATTTTGAGCGGGCCGACGAACGGAGTGCTGGACACCTTGAACACGAACACGGGCGCGGTGAGCTACACGCCTGCCACAAACTACGTGGGTGGGGACAGCTTCACGTTCACGGTGTTTGACGGCAGCCTCTATTCGACGGGCCTCGTTTCGATCACGGTCAGTCCGGTGAATGACGCGCCGATTGCCTTCAGCCAGAGTTTGACCAATGCGGAGGATACGGTGCTGCCGATCACGCTGACGGGTTCGGATGTGGATGGCCCGGAGACGAACTTCGTGCTCGTGACTTTGCCCTCGCATGGAACCCTGACCGGCACAGGTGCGAACCAAGTCTACATGCCGGCCACAAACTATTTTGGCGTGGACAGCTTCACCTTCACGGTGAACGATGGTTCGCTGACGAGCGCGGTGGCCACGGTCTCGATCATGGTGACGCCGGTGAACGACGCGCCGGTGGCGGAAGATGACGCCTACAGCCTGTTCAAGAACACGACGTTGACCGTGCCGGCGACGGGGGTGTTGACCAACGACTCCGATGTGGATGGCGACAGTCTCGCGGCGCAAATCGCCGCGACCACGACGCACGGTTCACTGACCTTGAATCCGGATGGCAGTTTCACCTACACGCCGAGCAATAACTACGTCGGCCCGGACAGCTTCACCTATCGTGCCAGCGACGGCATCACCAACAGTGGTCTGGCCACGGTAAGCTTGACCATCGCAGCCACGAACACGGCACCGGTGGCAGTGAACGACAATTACACCACGACGGAAGACACGGTGTTGAGCGTGCCGGTGAGCGGCGTGCTGACGAATGATACCGATGTGGATGGCAACGTGCTGACGGCCGCGGTGGTCACGACCACGACGAACGGCGTGCTGACACTGAACCTGGACGGGTCGTTCACCTACCAGCCAAACACCAACTTCAGCGGCGGCGACAGTTTCACCTATCGCGCCAACGACGGCTTCACCAACAGCGGCATTGCGACGGTGAGCATCACGATCAATGCCGTGAATGACGCGCCGGTGGCGGACAATCAAAGCGTGACGACGCCGGAAGACACGGCGACGAACCTGGTGCTGACGGCCAGTGACGTGGACAGCACAAACCTCGTATTCGCCCTGTTGGACAATCCGACGAACGGCGTGCTGGGCACATTGAACACGAACACGGGAGCAATCACTTATTCTCCGGCGACGAACTATGTGGGTGGAGACAGCTTCACGTTCACGGTGTTCGACGGGAGCTTGTATTCAACTGGTCTGGTTAGCATCACGGTCAGCCCGGTCAACGACGCGCCCATCGCCTTCAGCCAGAGCTTGACGAACGCGGAAGACACAGTGTTGCCGATCACGCTGACGGGTTCGGATGTGGATGGGCCGGAGACGAACTTTGGGTTAGTCACGCTGCCGACACATGGAACGTTGACGGGATCTGGTGCGGACCAGGTTTACACACCGGCGACGAATTACTTTGGTGCGGATAGCTTCACGTTCACGGTGAACGACGGCGCGCTGACGAGTGCGGTGGCGACGGTGAGCATCACGGTGACGCCGGCGAATGACGCCCCGATTGCCTTCAGCCAGAGTGTGACGAACGCCGAGAATACGGTGTTGCCGATCACGCTGACAGGTTCGGATGTGGATGGGCCGGTGACAAACTTCGTTCTCGTGACACTGCCTGCGCATGGCACTTTGACGGGTTCCGGGGCAAGCCAGACTTACACGCCCGCGACGAATTACTTTGGCTTGGACAGCTTCACGTTCACGGTGAATGACGGCTCGTTGACCAGCGCCGTCGCCACGGTGAGCATCACGGTGACGAACGTCATCATCCCGAATGCCGCACCCATCGCAAACAATGACAGCTACTCGACGGCGCAAGGCCTCGTGTTGGTGGTGCCGGCGAGCGGCGTGCTGACGAACGACACGGACGCGGACACCAATTTGCTCGCGGCGGTTCTCGCGGGTGGCCCGGCGCACGGCACGCTCACCTTGAACACGAACGGCGGCTTCACCTACACGCCCACGAATAACTTCGCCGGCATGGACACGTTCACCTACCGCGCGAATGACGGCACAACGAACAGCGGCACTGCGACGGTGACCATCATGGTGTTGCCGACCGCGGACATCGCCATCCTGAAAACCGGACCGACCAATGGCGTGGCCGGCTCGAATATGACTTACACGATCACAGTGACGAACCTCGGTCCGTCCACGGCGACCAACGTGGTGGTGAACGATCTGCTGCCCGCCGGGTTCACGTTTGTGAGTGCGGTGCCCGCGACGGCGACGGTCGTCAGTAATCTGGTGACCTGGCCGGGCTTCAGCCTGGCGAACGGAGCCCGCAGCAATTTCACGGTCACGGCGACGTCGGACGAAGGCGGCAGCTTCACGAACATTGCGTTTGGCGGCACCGGCACGTTTGACCCGAATCCGACGAACAACGACGGCACGTTGACGAATTCACAATCGCGCACCGTGGTGTCGCCGCGCGCGGACGTGGCCATCTTCAAGACCGGCTCGACAAATATTTTCGCCGGCGGCACCGTGACCTACACCATCACCGCGACCAACTTCGGGCCTTCGACGGCCACGAACGTGGTGGTGAAGGATAATTTGCCGGGCAGCGTGATCTTCCAGAGTGCGACCGGCGGCTACAGCCTGAGCAACAGCGTCATCACCTGGTCATCCCTGAGCCTGGCCAAGGGGGCGACGACGAGCTTTACCGTGGTTGTGACCGCTCCGGCGAGCGGGATCTTCACCAACATCGCCGCCAGCACGGCCGGCACCAGCGATCCGAACCCGACGAACAACAACGGTTCGGCATCCACGTCCATTGTCCGCACGACCGTCTCGCCGATGGCGGATGTGATCGTGCTGCTGGCTGGGCCGACCAATGTCAGCGTGGGTGACAGCTTTACCTACACAATCACGCTGACCAACGGCGGACCTTCCGCCGCGACCAGCGTGGTGTTGAAGGACATTTTGCCGGCGGGCCTGACGTTCCTAGCCGCATCCGGTGGCGGTGCTTCGTCGAACAACATCATCACCTGGCCGACGTTGGGTTCGCTGGCAAACGGCGGGAAGACGAACTTCACCATCACCGTCAGTGCGCCGGGCAGCGGTCTGTTCACGAACATCGCGTTCGCCACGGCCGGCACGTTTGATCTGAACCTGACGAACAACAACGGCACCGCGCTGGCCTCGCAGGTCCAGACCACCGTGGCCGCGGCGCAATTCAGCCTGCTCGCGGGCACGGCGGTGTTGAACCCGCAGACCGGTTTATATGAGGAGACGGTGGTGGTCACGAACACCGGCTCCAGCACGGTCGCGGGCGTCCGCCTCTACGTCGGCGGCCTGCGCACGGGTGTGACGCTCTACAATGCCGCCGGCACCACCAACGGCACTCCTTACGTCCAATACAATTCACCGGTAAATCCCAGCAACACCGTCACCTTCCATCTGGAATTCTACAATCCCAGCCGCCTGGCGTTCACCCACACGCTCACGGCCGTGGCGATTCTGCCGCCGGATTCCACGGTCGTCGGCACGAACGGCGTGGCCATCACGAAGAGCTTCATGGACACGCGCATCGAAGGCAGCACGCGCTTCGTGATCGAATTCGCCTCCATACCCGGCAAGACCTATACGATCATTTACAGCGACGACCTGGTGCACTGGAGAGTTGCCACGCCGTCCGTTACGGCCAACGCCAACGTCACGCAATGGTATGACGACGGGCCGCCCAAGACGGTCAGCAAACCCACATCGGTGAACAGCCGTTATTACCGCGTGATCGCAAACTGACGCCAACGAATCATTTGAAATGAAAACGAACCATTACCACTGGGCCATCAAAACGGCGGCACTGCTCATCGTCGCCGGCAACGCCTCGGCGCAGTCGGATCCGGGCAATGTGATTTATCAGGACGCCACCAACCGCGTCAGCCTCTCGTTTCGGTATGGCCTGAACATCAACGCCCATTTCAAAGGCATCGGCGGCAGTTTGAATCCGGCATCGGCCAAGCCCGGTAAACGCATGACCCCCGACGGGGACAAATATAATTACGACGACGGCTATGTTCTTACGGACGTGAGCGGCAACGCCGGCGGGCAGAGCTGGTATTGGGGTCACGACAACGCGAGTCAGGTCAATGCCGGCAATAGCACGGTTGACTTCAGCCACACCACCGCGACGCCCAACGGCGGTGGTTCCGGCAGCACCGCCAATGACACCGGCATCCCCGGCTTTGAACTTGCCTACGACCGGCAGTTGGGCGTGGTGAAGGACTGGCACAACATGCGTTATGGCATCGAGGCGGCGATCAATTATCAATCCATCGCGATGAATAACAACAGCACGTCCGAGGCGACCGCCAGCCGGCAGACGGACACTTACGGCTACACACCCGGCACCACGCCGCCGTCCGCGCCGTATCAAGGCAGCTACAACGGACCCGGTTTCCTCATCAACGTCCCGCGCAGCGGCACCGCCACCACCGTCATCCCGAACGCGACGGTTTCCACGCGCGATGATTTCAGCGGAAACCTCCTGGGCTTCCGTCTCGGGCCGTATCTGGAATTTCCGTTTGGCAGCCGGGAGCAACAGTTCACCCTGGCGGTTTCCGCCGGGCTGGCCACCGGCCTGCTCTACGCGGATGAATCCTGGCAGCAGACCGTTTCCATTCCCGGCTCCGCCAGCATCACCACCAAGGGTGGCGGCAGCGACTTTGAAGCATTGTGGGGCGGCTATGCCGCGCTGACCGCCACCTGCCAGATGGACGAACATTGGTGCCTGGTCGGCGGCGTGCAATTTCAAGACCTCGGCAAATACAACCACAGCTTTGACGGCCGCAAGGTCAGCCTGGACTTGAGCCAGTCGGTCTTCCTGGTCGCCGGCCTCAGCTACAGTTTCTGATTGCAAACTTGCACGCGTTACAATCAAAACGAAACGCAGAGGCGCAGAGAACGCGGAGCAGCGCCGGGCTCGAATTTCGTAGAAGACGACGTGAGCAGACTCAAATCAATTTTTCCCGGCTTTAAAAAACGAAGGCAAAATTAGGGTCTTGTTACCTCGTCTCCTACAACTCAATTCCGCGCACGATTGCTGCGCGCTCTTGGCAAATAAGACACGATCATTTTTTGGCTCCGCGACTCTTTGCGTTCTCTGCGCCTCTGCGTTTAATCCACATTTTCGTAATTTAAAAACACGCCCTATTTTTTGACGTAGCCGTTCGCGCGGAACCATTCCACCGCGTCGGCCAGCGCTTGTTTGGGCGGCGTCTGCGGCATGCCCAGTTGAATGACGGCTTTTGCCGGATTGAACCACATCTTGTATTTCGCCATGCGCACACCGGCCAGCGGCGCTTTCGGCGGCTTGCCGGTCACGGAGGAAATGCTCTCATCCACATGCGCGGCGGCCAGCGCGACCCAATGCGGCACGCGCAGGCGCGGGGCGCGGATGCCGGTGATCTCTTCGAGCGCCAGCAGCATCTGTTTCATCGTCCAATTGCCCGTGATGTGGCCGAGGATGTAGCGTTCGCCCGGCCGGCCTTTTTGCGCGGCGAGAATGTGTCCGGCGGCCACGTCGCGGACGTGGACCCAGTTCAAGCCGGTGTCGAGATACGCGGGCAGTTTGCGGTTCAGAAAATCCACGATCACCTGGCCGGTCGGCGTCGGCTTCACGTCGCGCGGCCCGATGGGCGCGGTCGGATTCACGATCACGATGGGCAGCCCTTGCTTGTGGAATAATTCCGCGGCGACCGTTTCCGCCTGGAATTTGGAGCGCTTGTAATGGTTCGTCATCTGCGCCTCGGTCGCGATGGCCGTTTCATCCGTGGGCGTGAATTTGCCGCGCACTTTTTCCGGCAGGCCGATGCAGCCGACGGTGCTGGTATAGACGATCCGCGAGCAGCCGGCCTTGCCCGCCGCTTCGAGGACGGTGCGCGTGCCTTCAACGTTCGCCTGATACATCGGCTGGTAATTCCGCATCCAGAGCTGGTAGCTCGCCGCCACATGGAAGCACCAGTCGCAGCCATCCAGCCCTTGGGCGAGCGCTTTGCGGTCAAGCAGATCGCCGGTCACGCGCTTGAAATCCACCCCGGTCAACCCGCGCCCATCGCTCTCCGGGCGCAGCAACGCCGTCACGCTGTGGCCGCGCGCGACCAGTTCGTGAACCAGATTCGCGCCGACAAAGCCCGAGGCGCCCGTGACAAAACATTTCATGATTTGAAATCAAGTTCGATGGAACCACAAATCCTCGCGCGGGGGAAATAATTTCGTCGATGCGGAGTGGGGCGCGTTTTAAAAATCAGGAAACGCCTTGTCAGCGGCAGCGCTGCCGCAGTTGGTTCCGGAGTGCGCCCGTCCCCGGGCGCAGCAACATGCGAGTGCTGACGCGGCATCGCCAGTTCACCGCCTGCGGATGTCCGACAGTCGCTGCGGCCGGAGACGGACGCACTCCAAAACCTGTCTGGCGGACGCAAGCCAAACCCTTCCGCAGCTTATATCCTTGCGCCTGCGCTTGACTTGCCCGCTCCGCTTGGAAAAAATGTCCCCGTCGTATGCCGCCCAAAAGCACCGCCCGAAAAAAGTTGAGCCGCGCGCTCCAGCGCGATCTCGACACCCGGATTGAATTCATGGAAGGGATCGTCCGCCGCGACCCCAACTACGTGGACGCGCTCCAGTTGCTCGGCGACGACTACACCCAGCGCGGCCGTTTCCCCGAGGGCCTGCAGGTGGACGAACGCCTCGCGAGCCTCGAACCGCAGAACTCGCTCGTCTTTTACAATCTCGCGTGCAGCTACTCGCTCACCGGGCAGTTCGACCGCGCCGTGGAGGCCTTGGAAAAGGCGTTGAGCCTCGGCTACCGCGATTTCGCGTGGCTCGCCAAGGATCCCGACCTGAAAAAACTCCGCGCCCAACCCGCCTACGTTGCCCTCAAGGAAAAAATCAAGCGGTTGAAAAAAAAGGCTGGTTGAGCAACGGTTCGGTTCAACCACCAATGAATTTCAAAGTAAATTTTTGTCTCCTCACCGCCTGTCTACTTGCCGGTTGCGCCAGTGAAACGACGAGCGATTTCAATCCTGTTGAAGGTGGCTTTGGTTATGTGACACACGTTCGCGGATTTACAGATCGCTCAATGTCGTTAGGTTTTTATTTTCGAGATACGAATGGGAGCACAACCGTGGTGTGGCCATATTTACAAATGGTGTCGGGCAATAATATGGTGATCAGCAATGGCACAGCTGTGCTGGTCGGTGGCATTGCAACGTTATATCGCGATGGGCGAGAACGACTGAATGATCGGCTTATAGCGTTTAAGGGGCCGAGTGGACCGCCGATGGACATAACGGATCAGGTACTACTGAAGTATTATACGGGAACCAGTTTTGGTCTCACAAATTTTATGTGGGATAGCTTTGTTTCGCTAACAAAGACCAATGGTTCAATAAAGATTGAATTTAGTAGCGACAAAATACGGGCTGGAAGTAAAAACATTTGGGATCCATTCGACAGCACCATGACAATATCGTGGAACGAAATTGACGCAATTATGCAGGACGTAGAGCAGAACGGGAAATTGAAGAAGGAGAAGTGGTCAGGCACGGAATATATGCAGAAGGATTAAAATTTAGCTAATCCACCGACAGCCATTCACTTTATTTTATGAACGTCACCGTCCGGGGCCGCACCCGGCATTTCCGCACCGTCACCTTTGACCGCGCGCAGCGAGCGTGGCGCGTGTCTCAAGTGATTTTGCCCAGGCGTTTCAACTCTTCGAGAAACGCGATGTCCGCCTGATCCTGCGGACGATCCGCCGCCCGCTTGGCGGCGAGCAATTGGATCCCGGAAAGGCATTTCACCGGAACACCCGTCTCCGTTTCACGAATGACCGCCGCCATTTCCGCTTCCTCAAAACGCGGCACGCCAGGCAGCCCGAGGTGGAATTGCAGCACGCCCCAGCGCGTCTGGTAGGTCTGGATGAAATTCTCCCCGCGCGAACCCAGCGGAATAACCGGCACATCCAGTTCATCCTTCAAAATTTCATTGAGCCTGGAAAAATTGGCCTCGTCGCGTGGTGGCAGGAAAAAATCCCAGTCCATCGAGAACCGTGGCATCCCAGCCAGACGCATGGCTTGTCCGCCGATCAGCAGGTAGCGGATGCCCGCCGCGTTCAACGCCAGGATCAATTCATTCATTTCGCGGGCGACTGTTGCGCCAATTTCAGCAGCATCGTCCGCTTCCATTCGTTCATTTCCGCGTGCGAGGAAAAACGGCGGCTCTTGAAGTCTGGCAGTCGCGGCGCGGCGGGGGCGGGAACCACGCGGGGATTTTCCGCCCAGAGCCGGTGTTTGGCTGTGTAATCGTCGGTGATTTTCATGCGCGTGTTAACCGGTCGGCTCAAAACGTAACTCCAAGCGGTTTGAAAGACAACCACGGGGTTTTGTCTGGAGCCCGGCCATGCAAAGCAGCGACCCGGCATATTTGTCCTCCTGAAAATTGTGCGCAAAACTTTACCCTTTCGTGTTTTCGGTGTATTTCGTGGTTTCAATAATTCTTTAATTTTTATGAACGTCACTACCCAAGGCCGCACCCGGCATTTCCGCACCGTCACTTTTGACCGCGCGCAGAACGCCGTCCGGCTCATCGAGCAGCGGCTGCTCCCGCACGAATTCAAAATCGTCGCCACTAAAAATTTCCGCGCCACCGCCGCCGCCATCACCGACATGATCGTGCGTGGCGCCGGGGCCATTGGCGCCACCGCCGCCTACGGTCTGGCGCAGGGCGCGCTCGCCTTTCGCGGCCGCAACCTGAAGAAATTTTCCGCGCACGTCGAAACGGTTTATCAGGTTTTGAAAAGCGCGCGGCCCACCGCCGTGGATCCCGTCAACGCGATGAACGACGTTCGCCGTCACATGGTTTCTGGGCAAACGGTGGCAGAACGCCAGTTCCTCGCGCTCGCCGCCGCCGAGGAATTCGCCCGCGAAGACGTGCAGCATTGCGAAGCGATCGGCCGGCACGGCGCGAAGCTGATCCGCAACGGCATGAAGCTTCTCACGCATTGCAACGCCGGCTGGCTGGCGTTCGTGGACATCGGCAGCGCCACCGCGCCGATGTATGCCGCGCAGGCGCAGGGCAAAAAATTCCACGTCTTCTGCGACGAAACCCGTCCGCGTTCCCAGGGCGCGACGCTCACCGCGTGGGAACTCGCGCAGCAAAAAATTTCGCACCAGATCATCGCCGACAACGCTGCCGGCCATCTGATGCAGCGCGGAGAGATTGACCTGGTGATCGTCGGCAGCGACCGCACGCTCGGCCGCACCGGTGAAGTCGCCAACAAGATCGGCACCTACACCAAAGCCGTTCTGGCCGCGCGCCACAAGATTCCCTTTTACGTCGCCATCCCGCTCTCGACGATTGACTGGAATCTGAAACGCGGTTTCGACATCCCGATTGAGGAACGAGGCGAGAGCGAAGTTCTGGGGGCGTGGGGCGTGGTGGACAATTCAAAATTCAAAATTCAAAATTCAAAATTGGATCAGCGCGCTTATGTTCGTGTGGCGAATCCGGCGAGCGGCGCGCGCAATCCGGGTTTCGACGTGACGCCGGCGGAATTGATCACCGGCATCATCACGCCCGTGGGCATTTTCAAGCCGCGGGAACTGTGGAAGCGGCGAAGCGAACTGGGGTTTGGCGGTTAATAGGCTGCAAGGAAATCGCTACTCATCTTAAATGCCCTCCCTCACCCCGGCCCTCTCCCCACGGAGAGGGAGCAAATTGTGTCCGTCTTCTGATTATTGAATGATTGTCCAACCAATCCCGGCGCTGGTATTTCCACCAAGACGGCAAACGATTCGCCTTCACTTCGGGGGCCATCCAAAGATATGGATGCCTGTTTTACTCCGCCGGCTTGAGTTGAATCGGGCCGGGTGTGGTGTCTGATAAAATTCCGGTTTTAACTGGCAAAATTGTCGGGCCGCCAAAAGTTGAGTTCGGGAGAAACTTTGTCCATGGCGACGGACCTTTTCGCGGTTGCATGATTTCTTGCGGCAAATAGGTGTTGATGATCCAATACATGGCGGCCGATGAATCAACCTGCCCGGCAATGAATGAAAGCACCGTGCTGCGCCAGACTCCTTCGGGCAGGGATTCAGCCAGTGTCAGGGCTTGGGGAATATCCGTTTTGGCCAGTTCTTCAATACAGGTCGCCAGCGTTTGGTTCTTGGCTTCGGAATCCGGCTGGGATTGCACCTCATTGATGATTTTCTCCAGGGCGCATTGCCGGGCATCGGCGTCCGGCAGCTGGCAAACCCAGTTGACGGCTCCGGGCAAATCGGTCTTCATCCAGTTGTCCAGCACGGCGAGCTGAAAGTAGCTGCTGGAATCACTCAATCCCTCGTCGTTCACAATCTTCCCCTCAATGGCGTCGGCGCTGGCCATGGCGGACACGGGATTCACCCAGCCCAGCCGCATCAGCAGCCACTTCTGAAAATGGCTGCGTTGCTGATCGTCCAAAATGACCGTGGACGCCTGCAGCGCCTCGGGAATTTCCGCCTGTGGAATCATGGCGGCCAGTTGATCGAGGCTGCGCCGCCGATTCCCAGCCTGCTCCGCGCCACCAATATTTTGCAGCACCTGCCGAACCCGTTCCATCCCGCCTGGGGCCGGATCGAACTTCCCGGCCGCTTCGGCCGCCGCCTTGGCCAGGGCTTGGCTGGCGACCCTGCGTTGCCGCCAGGCGAGGCTGACGGTAATGCCGGCGGCCAGCAAGGCCAGCACTGCCAGGAGCGCGAACAGCCGGGTGAGTCGTCGCGCGTTCCGGCCTTGGCGTTGTGTTTCCTGAAATTGATTTTGGGCGGCGCGAGCCTGGTTCTGAGCTTCCAACAATTGGTTTTGGACCTCGCGCGCTTCCTTGCGGGTTTCCTCAGCTTGGTTCTGCGCGGCGCGCGTCTGGCTTTGGATTTCCTGGATCCGGCTCTGCGCTTCCACGGCTTTGCTTTGAGCTTCGCGAACTTGATCGCGGGCTTGCTCAAGCTGACTTTGAGCGGACCGGGCTTGGTTCTGAAATTCCTGAATCTGACCCTGCGCTTCCAGGAATTTGTTGTGGGCGTCCTGGGCTTGATGGCGGGTTGCTTCGAGCTGGCTTTGAGCGTGCTGCGCCTCGCTCTGCGCTTTCAAGATCTGGTTTTGCGCTTCCTGAATCTGGTGGGGAACGGCTGGATTTTGAATTTCCAGAACTTGGTTCTGCGCCTCACGGGCCTGATGGCGGGTCTCCGCCAGCTGGTTCTGGAATTCCCGCGCCTGATTCTGCGCTTCCAGAACCTTGCTTTCGGCGGCAAGCCAGCGGTGGCGGGCTTCCTCCAGTTGGGTTTGCGTGTCCCGAACTTTATTTTGAAATTCCTGAAGTTGTTTTTCGGCTTCGCGCGCCTGGTTCTGAACTGCCAGGGCCTGGTTTTGCGCTTCCTGAATCTGGCCCTGAACGTCGCGCGGCAGGTTTTGTGTTTCCAGAGCCTGGTTCCGGGCCTCGCGGGTTTGCTGGTGGGCTTCCTGCAATTGACGCCGGACTGCCTCGACCTGACTCAGTGCTTCCCGGGCCGAGTGTCGGGCTTCGGCATAGTCATGGAAGTGGCGCTTTTGTTCACGCCACCACAATCCATTGAACCCAACTGCGAGCAGCAAGGCGATCAGTTGGATTTTGGCCATCTCCAGATCAGCTTCGGCGGTGCGGTGATCGTTGGCCAGAATTTCCCGTTTATCAACGCCATGCCGGGCGTCCACAAAAATGGATTTGCCCGCCCGCCGGGTGGTATCCAGCGTTCCGTCCGGCGATATCGGGTGACGCAGGGCGGGAACAAAACATTCATCTTCCGGGGATCGGCCCGGCTTGTTTCCATCGCTGGCATTGGGTTCGCCGGCAACCACGATGGGCAAAATATGTTTCCCGCGCCCGAGTTGCTTGAAATAACGCACGGCCTCATTCACCGGGAGGCTTTGGGCCGAATGCGGTGAGCAGACCACAATCAAGCAGACGGATTGCTCCAAGGCATGGCGCACATCCGCGCTCAAGGCGGCCTCCCCGGGCAGTTCTGACTCATCCCGGAAAAGGGAATCAATTCGTTCGGGAATGATTTCACCGCGCCCGTTGATCTGGCCGACGAATTCCGTCGGAATGGAAAAACTCTTCAGCGCATCATGCAACCAATCACCCCAACACCGGCGGCTCACCTCCGGGGTGTCGGAGCGTTGCCCGCGATTGTCCTGGTGGCTGTAACTAAGGAACGCCCAATATTTAAATTCGTTATCGGTCATGCAGAGCGGGCCAGAATAGGTTCTTTGCGGCGTCGAATCAATTCTCCGCCGAAGATTTTATGTCCAATCAGGGGCGAAGGACGAAAAGTGCGCTGACGCCCTTGCTTCTCCCTAGCCTCACCAGACGGGGAAAAGGCCGGGATGAGGGCGGGCGTTCCCACGTGCAAGCGCCATTCAATTCTTCACCCGCAGAAATTTCAACGCCGCCAGAAAATCCTCCGGCAGCGGCGCTTCAAAACTCATTTCCTTTTTCGTGCGCGGATGGGTGAAGGACAGTTGCTTGGCGTGCAGCATCACGCGCGGCGCGGCGTAGTTGGTCAGTTCCCGGACGCGGGCGTTCTGTCGCGCGCCGTAGGTTTCGTCGCCGACGAGGGGATGGCCGATGAACTGGAAATGCACGCGGACCTGGTGCGTGCGGCCGGTGTGGATCTGCGCCGCCATCAAGGTCGTGGCGTAAAGGCGCTCAACGATCTCGTAGCTGGTGTGCGCCGCGCGGCCGATGCTGTCGTCCCGCACGGCCATGCGTTTGCGGTGCGTGGGATGCCGGGCGATGGCGGCGCGGATTTCACCGGTTGGCCGGCCCGGTTCGCCGCAGACCAGCGCGTAATAAATCTTGTGGACTTCGCGGGCGGCGAATTGTTCCGAGAGCGCGATATGGGTTTCGTCGTTCTTGGCGACGACGAGGCAGCCGCTGGTCTCCTTGTCGAGGCGATGCACGATGCCCGGCCGCGCCACGCCGCCGATGCCGCTCAACGAACCTTTGCAGTGATGGAGCAGGGCGTTGACGAGCGTGTGTTCCTCGTGGCCGGCGGCGGGATGCACGACGATGCCGGCGGGTTTGTTCAGCACGAGCAGCGATTTGTCCTCGAACAAAATATCGAGCGGGATTTTTTCCGGCTGCACCCTGGACGGCCTTGCCTCGGGCCAGTGGACGCGGATCTCCTCGCCAGCGCGTGGGCTGTGCGTGGGTTTGACGACCTTGCCGTTGACGAGGATGTGGCCTTCCTCGATGAGCCGTTGCAACGTGCCGCGCGAGGCGGCGGGAAATTTTTCGCTCAGGAACTTGTCCAGCCGCGCGGAGGGCAGGGTGTGTTCGACGATCAAATTTTCGGTGCGGTCGCTCATGGCATCTAAAGTGACAGGTGACGGGTGGCAGATGACCGGAAATGCGCGCCCGGTGGCTTTGGGAGATTTTTCATGTCACTCTTCACGCGCCACTGGTCGCATTTTTTGGCGCGTGTTCGTGTTTCCAGGTGATCAGAAAGATCAGCGTCACGCCGGTGCAGATGGCGGAGTCGGCGACGTTGAAGGCCGGAAAGCTCAACGGCTCGACGGTGCCCCGTCGTTGCAGGTAAAAATAGAGGAAATCCACGACGGCATGGCGGCCGGGCAGCAGGCGGTCGGTGAGGTTGCCGATGATGCCTCCGAAGATCAGGCCGAAGGCGAGCTGTCCCAGCAGCGTGTGCGAATGAAACTGGCGCCGCGCGAGAAACAGCGCCACAAGCGCTACGGTCGCGATGAGGGCCAGCACGGCGTTGTTGCCGGTGAAGAGGCTCCAGGCCGCGCCGGTGTTGTCGCGATGAACGAGGTTGAAAAAACCGGGCACCACCACGATTTCGTCGCCGGACGGGATGCATTGCAGCACGAACCACTTGGTCAACTGATCGAGCGCGAGGATGACCAGCGCGAGCGCGAGGATGCGTTTCGTGGATTTTTCAAAAATGGAATTGGCGGCGGACATGTTCAAATGGCGGCGGTGAATCTAGCGGAAATATTGAAATAAACCATGAAAATTCATGCAGGTTATTGAAGGGAACACCGAACATTCAACATTCAACGCTGAACATTCAATGGTCGGACAGGCGGGCATCTCTTCGAGGTTGGGTGTTGAATGTTGAATGTTCGATGTTCCTCCTTGGTGGAAATTAGATTTTCACTTGGCCCGCGAACCGCTACTCTACGCGCATGGCGTTGGTGCGAATCCTGGTGGACGGTTACAGCCTGCTGCACAACTGGCCGGAGCTGGCGGAAGGTGCGCCGCGTCATTCCGAGGCCGCGCGCGATGCGCTGGCGGAAATGCTCACGCAGTATCAGGACGCCACGGGCACGCCGGTCACGGTTTTCTTTGACGGGTCCGGCCCGCGGCGCGGCAAGCCGAAGAACGCCGCGGCGGGGTCGGTGGAAGTGTTGTATTCGCACGCCGGCCAGACGGCGGATGATCTGATCGAACGCGCGGCGCACCGGTTTCAGGATTACGGTGAGGTGCTGGTGGTGACGGATGATTATGCGGAACGCGACACGGTCAGCGGTCTGGGCGGTTCGGTGGCGAGTTGCAATAATTTCATCCGCATGATTGACAATGCGCTGGCGAACCTGCACGAAAACCTGAAACAACACAACCGGGCCGAGCAGAACCGGTTCAACCGCCGCTGACGTCATGATTTTCAAATGAATAAAAAAATGTCCGGCAGTAATTTTTTCCGCAGCCTGTGGCTGGCAGTCGTGGTGGCCGCGGTTTGTTTTCCGATGCCCGCGCTGCACGCCCAGCCGGCGGAGCGGACGGTGCATGGCCGTTTTCTGCTGATTTTCGACACGTCAGCGAACATGAAGCGGCGGATGCCGGCGGTGGAAAAATCGCTGAACATGATGCTCGTGACGAGCATGAACGGACAACTGCACAAGGGTGACACCGTTGGCGTGTGGACTTTTAACCAGGAATTGCATCCCGGAGATTATCCCTTGCAGGCGTGGAACCCCGAAAATGCGGCGCTGATTGCCTCGAATATCACGCATTTCATCCATGTCCAGAAATATGCAAACACGACCCGTTACGAGGCGTTGCAACCGCTGCTGAGCCGGGTCGTGGATGGCTCCGAACGGTTGACAGTGATTATTTTTTCCGATGGAGCGACAAAAATCACGGGAACCACCTTCGACACCGGCATCAACCAGCTCTTTGAACAAAATACGGCCGCCCAGAAAAAAGCGCGCGAGCCGTTTGTGGTGGTGTTGCGTTCACAGCAGGGCAAATACATCGGCTGCACCGTGACCTATCCACCGCAGCTGGTGAGTTTCCCGCAGTTCCCACCACTGCCGCCTTTGCCTGAACCAGCCCCGATTCCCAAGCCGGTGCCCGCCCCGCCGCCGACACCAGCCGCCGTCGTCCCGTCAATGGTCATCACCGGCACAAATGTTGCCAGTCACCAGCCAGCCCCGGTTGCAATTCCGACTCCGGCCATTCCGCCGCCGGTGGTGGAGCCTGCTCCGTCAATCGTCACCCCCGCTGCCACGCCGGTCATCGCGCCAACCGTTGCGCCGGTCGTTACGCCCGCAGTTCCGCTGGTGCCATCACCGACAGTGCCCCCGGCTGCAACATCGAGAGCGCCGGCGGTAGTGCCCGTTACCCCAACAAATCCGGTCGTGGCTATGCCGGTGAATCCCCCCGCGCCAGCCCCGGCGCCGGTTATGATTTCGCCGGAACCTTCCGTTCCGCCGCCCAGTCTGCCCGCCGTTGTTCCAGCACCAGCGCCCTTGGTGCCGGCCACGGCTCAAATACCAGTGCCGGCAAATAATCCCGTGACGGCAGCTGGGAGTGCGGCCGGAGTTGACAAAAAGCCGCTCATCATCGGAGCGATCTGTTTTGTGGCGGCAGGGCTGCTGGCCGTGCTGGCCTTTTTTTATTTCCGCCGGCCCGACCGCAACAGCCTCATTTCCCGTTCCATGCACGACCGATGATTCTGGCGTGACTTTTACCCGCCGTTCTGGAAGATTTTTGCCCTTATGAAAACCATCAATTTAATCTGCGCGCTCGGCCTGTTTATGGCCGTCGCCGCCGTCAACGCCGAAGAATCGAAAACCAACGCTCCCGCCGCCGCCAAACCGGTTGCCAGCAGCCAGTCCGCAGCCGTCATCAAAACCACCGAAGGCACCATGGTGGTCGAGTTCTGGCCGGATGCCGCGCCCAAGACCGTTGAAAATTTCAAGCAGCTCGCGGAAAAAGGTTTTTACGACGGCACCTGTTTTCATCGCGTGATCAAGGGATTCATGATCCAGGGCGGCGATCCGTTGACCAAAGATCCGAGCAAGGAAGCCATGTGGGGCACCGGCGGTTCGGGTCAGAACATCAAGGCCGAGTTCAACGACCACTCCCACGTGCGCGGGGTGATTTCGATGGCGCGCTCCAATGACCCGGATTCGGCCAGCAGCCAGTTTTTCATTTGTGACGGCAACCCGACCTTTTTGGACCATCAATACACCGCGTTCGGCAAGTTGATCAAAGGCGACGATGTCCTGACCAAGATCGCCAACGCGCCGACGCATCCGCAGGACCGCCCCGACAAACGCATTGATATCATCAGCATCAGGATCGTTCCGGCCGCCAGCGTGAAATAATCAAACCATTCCAAACGACACATTTTTTATGAGCGAAGTTGCCATCCTAACCACCAGCGCCGGCGAAATGGTCCTCGAATTCTGGCCGGACGTCGCGCCCGGCCACGTCAAGAATTTTACCGACCTTGCGAAAAAAGGCTTTTACGACGGCACCTGTTTCCACCGTGTCATCAAAGGCTTCATGATCCAGGGCGGCGATCCGCTGACCAAGGACGACTCCAAGCAGCGCGCCTGGGGCACCGGCGGTCCGGGCCACCAGATCAAGGCCGAGTTCAACGACAGACCCCACACACGCGGCGTGCTTTCCATGGCGCGGTCCAACGATCCCAATTCCGCCGGCAGCCAGTTCTTCATCTGCCACGGCGATCCGCGCTTTCTCGACCGCCAATACACCGCGTTCGGCAAGCTCATCAAGGGCGACGACGTGCTGGAGAAAATCGCCACCACGCCCATCGAGCCGGGTGACCGTCCCGTCACCAAGCAGACGCTGATCAGCGTGAAAATTGTCGCGGCGGATGCGGTGAAGTAAAACGGATGATTGGATTTTTGGATTGAGGGATTATTGGGCCGCACGGCTTTTTCCTATCAATCCAATTATCCATTAATCCACCAATCCGTTCGACTGCTGTGGAATTACACGATCTCGCCAATGTTCTTGTCGCCCTCGGCTGTCCCGCCGATAAATCCGCGGAGATGGCCGTGCAACTCGACAAGCGCGCCCGCCAGCTCGCCGCCGAAAAGGGCCGCAGCTACGAGGAGGCCTTGAAGCATTTGCTGACGTTGATGAAACAGGGCTGGGCAGCGCAGAAATAGGAGTTCTTAACGCAAAGACGCAGACAGAGACGGAGAGGAAAAAAGCGGCCTTTGCGCCTTTGCGCCTTTGCGTTAAATTTTTGCCATGATTAAATCGTGGAAAAAGGTGGGCTCAAAATTGCTTGGCGACTTCCGCATCTTCAAACTGCGGACGGACACAAAGGTTTCGCCGCGCACCGGCAAGGAACATGATTTCTTCATCCTCGACAGTGTCAATTGGGTGAACGTTGTTGCCGTCACACCTGACCAGCAGCTGGTGATGGTCGAGCAGTTCCGCCACGGCTCGAACACCGTGGAACTGGAGATTCCCGGCGGCATGATGGATCCGCACGAGGCCGATCCGGTGGCGACCGCCGTGCGCGAATTGCGCGAGGAGACCGGCTACGAAGGCGGGAACGCGCGTCTGCTCGGCTGCATCCACTCGAACCCCGCGATCTTGAGCAACACCACCTACACCGTGCTGATTGAGAACTGCCACTTGAAACATGGGGTGGAATTCGATCACGGCGAAGATTTGATCACGCGCCTCGTGCCGGTGGCGGACATTCCGAAGCTCGTCGCTGACGAAAAAATCAGACACTCCCTCGTCGTCGTGGCGCTGTATCATTTTGAGTTGTGGCAGCGGGGCATAAAAGCCTTGGGGAGTTGACTAAAATCCCATCGCTTCTTAAATTCGAGACACTATGACCAGAGACCGGATTCAGGTTGCCATTCAGGAAGGCATTCCTTTCGCAATCAAGATGGCCGACGGTCGGCAATATAAAGTCACCGACAGCTACAAAATCGCGCTAGGCAAAACGTATGTCATGGTGATCGACCAACGCGATTTGCCGCATGTTCTTCCGCTGCTCACGATGACCGGTATCAGCTATTTGAAACCGTCTAAAAATGGCAAAGCCGGAGGTCGTCGTTGACGGAAAAATCGGCTGCTCGCTGGTCGTCGTTGCGCCATAGCGCTTTGATTTGTGGCAACGGGGGATAATAAAAGGCTGATAGCACAGCTGATTCACATGCCGATCTTTTATGAATGCCAGCGTTGCACGGCCTGCTGCCGCTGGCCGGGGCAGGTGCGTTTGACGAATGAAGAGATCACCCGACTCGCCGCGTTCAAGGGCCTGAGCGAACCCGATTTCATCCAGCAATTCACGCGGCTGACCTGGGATCGTGGCGGGTTGGCCCTGCTGGAAAAACCGGATGGTGGCTGCATTTTTCTGGAAGGTGACGATTGCTCCGTGCAGTCCGTGAAGCCGCAGCAATGCCGCGATTTCCCCAACCTCTGGAATTTCCCCGGCTTTCAACAGACCTGCAAAGCCTTCCCGCGCGAAGTCACCGAGGCGGAATACCAGCGCCGCATCGCGTTGATCAGATCGAAGGGCAACGATCGCGCCGCTGAGTAATGTAGCACCCGCGTCCCGCGGGTGGAATTCGGCGGGACGCCGAATTCTTCCGAGCGCTCACGTTTGGAACCTGCGTTTACGATGGTGGTAAGCGATCCGTCTCGCCAGTTTCCGGCGGGACGCCGGAAACGACGGGCCGGAGGCCCGTGCTACGCTACGACAAACTCACCGGGTCAATGTCCACAACCAGCGACACATCCTCCGGCAGTTTCAAGGTCTGGATGATCCGCGCCAGTTCACGGCTCAAGGCGCTCATCGCCCGCGTCCGCAGCATGATCTGGTAGCGATAAAAATTCTCCGCGCGCAGCAATGGGGCGGGGGCCGGGCCGGCGACGATCAGATCGTTGAATTTCCCCCTCACCCGGCCCTCAGCCACCCTCTCCCCCATCGGGGGAGAGGGACGGGGTGAGGGGGCGTTCGCTTCACCTTGCAGGCGCTTCTCCAGCTCGCGCTTTAAATGGTCGGCGGAGAATTTTACTTTCTCCTCGCTGCGGCCCTTCAGCGTGAGCAGGGCCACGCGGCTGGCCGGCGGATATTTCAACTGCTCGCGGAATTCGATTTCCTGTTCGTAAAAACCCACGAAATCATGTCGTCGCGCGTATTGGATGGCGGGATGAAACGGCGCGAACGCCTGCACGAACACCTCGCCCTCGACATCGCCGCGGCCGGCGCGACCAGCGACTTGCGTGAGCAGTTGGAAGGTTCGTTCGCCCGCGCGAAAATCCGGCTGATGCAGCGCGGAGTCCGCGTAGATAATGCCGACCAGCGTGACGTTCGGAAAATGCAGCCCCTTCGCGATCATCTGTGTGCCGACGAGGATGTCAATCTTGCCCGCGCGAAAATCGCCGAGCACTTTTCGATAGTCATCCTTCCGCTTCATTGTGTCCGCGTCCATGCGTTTGACGCGCGCCTTGGGAAACAGTTTGGCGAGCACCTCCTCGACCTTCTGCGTGCCGGTGCCGGCAAAACGGATCGCCGGATTTTTGCATTTCGGTTCCGGGCAGACGTTCGGGACTTTTTCGTTGTGACCGCAGATGTGGCAGGCCAGCCGCTGGTCGATGCGATGATAGGTGAGCGACACGCTGCAATTCGGACAATTGGCGACGTAGCCGCACTTCGGGCATTGCAACGACGTCGAGTAGCCGCGCCGGTTCAGAAATAGAATCGTCTGCTCGCCCCGGTCGAGCCGTTGGTGAATGGCTTCCTTGAGCTGCGGGGAAAACAGCGGCGGGCCTTTTTCCGCCGCCTGGCGCATATCCACGACGCGGACATAAGGCATTTTTTGGTCGTCCACGCGTTCGGGCAGTTCGAGCAGCGTGAATTTGCCGCGTTTGCAGTTGTAGAAACTTTCCATCGAAGGCGTGGCCGAGCCGAGCACGACGACGGCATTCTCCATCTGTCCGCGCATGATGGCCACATCGCGCGCGTGATAGCGCGGCGCCTCCTCCTGCTTGTAAGTTTGCTCATGCTCCTCGTCCACGATGATGAGGCCGAGCGGTTCGACCGGCGCAAAGATCGCCGAGCGAGCGCCGATGACAATACGCGCGCGGCCCTGACGGATCTTGTGCCATTCGTCGTGACGTTCGCCCGCGCTCAAGTGCGAATGCAGCACGGCCACGAGCGTCTGCAATTTCCCCGAACTGAACCGCGCCTTGAACCGCTCGACGGTCTGCGGCGTGAGCGCAATTTCCGGCACGAGCACAATCGCGCCTTTGCCTTGCTCCAGCGCGTGCGCGATGGCTTGCAGATAAATTTCCGTCTTGCCGGAGCCAGTGACGCCGTGGAGGAGAAAGGTGGAGGATGGAGGGTGTCGGCCATCCTCCATCTTCAATCCTCCACCTTCGCTTCGTTTCATCGCCTCTTTGATCTTTTCGAGCGCGACGGTCTGCGCGGGATTCACCAGGATCGGTTGCGTCGCCAGAATGGTTTCGCGCGCATACGGGTCGCGCTCGGAAACTTCCGAGGTGATGGAGACGAGGCCGCGATCTTCCAGTTTGCGGACGGTGGCGGCGGTGGTTTTGGTGAGTTCCAGCAATTCCGTCAGCGGCAGTTCGCGCCGCTCTTCGAGGAGGTTCCAGACTTCCTGCTGGCGCTTCGGCAATTTGAAACTGTTGCCGGCATCTTGCTGGCGGTTTGTGACTGGCGAAGCCGTTTCTGTCGGCAGGATGTCGACAGCACGTTGGGGCAGCGCGCGAACGAACAGTCGCTCCCGCCAGCCCGCGTCTTCTTTGCGCACGGCTTCGGGCAGGACGGATTTCAATGCGATCTCCGGCGCGCAGCAGTAGTATTCGCCGATCCAGCGCGCGAGTTGCAGCACCTTGGGTGTCACCAAAGTCTGCGCGCCGATGACTTTGAAGATGGGCTTGAGGTTGGCGTGGCCGGATTCCTCGGCGACGGCGGTGACGACGCCGAGAATTTTTCGCGCGCCGAATGGCACTTGGACACGGCTGCCCACGTCGATCTGTCCCGCGAGTTCCGCGGGGATCAAATAATCAAATTCCTTCCGCAGTGCGATCTCAAGACTGACGCGGGCGATCATTGGGTGAATGAAAAATAAAAATGCAAAATTAAAAAACTTCGCCTGGAATTCAATCCACGGTGATTCTTTTCAATGCCGCTTCCAGTTGCAGCCGCAATTGTTCGCGCCCGGCATCCGTGGCCTCGCGCGGAACGAAAATGGGCTTCTCGTAAATCATTTCACAACGCGAGAAGGGCAGGGGAATCTGAAAACGATCCCAGCTTTTCACGCGGATTTTCCAGTTCACGTGATAGGACACGGGCACGATCGGCAAGCCGGTGAGCTGCGCCAGTGACATCACGCCCTCTTGCACGACGTAGAGCGGGCCGCGCGGCCCGTCCGGCGTGATGGCGAGATCGTAGCCGCGCTCGGCCCAGGTCGTCAGTTCCAGCAGGGCCTGCGGCCCGCGCCGGCTCGAGGAACCGCGCACCGGCTGCACCTTGAAACATTCCAGGATGCCCGCGAGAAATCCCCCGTCCTTGCTCGCGCTGACCATCGCCGCCAGGCCGGATGTGTTCCGGTATTTTTTGACATAGCTGTAATACGCCGGCATGCACAGCGCGAGCCGGTTGTGCCAGATGCAATAGATCGCCGGATCGGGGGCCGGCACGTTGATGTAGCCGGAACGATCATTCCACTGATAACGCAACGTGGCGGACACCATGCGGATTGCCGCGAAGACCAGCCACGCGGCTGCGCGCTGATACCATTTGGGTTTATGCGCCACGACCACGCCGCCGGATTTTCGGGTCTTGGGTTTGGCGTCGGGCATCTTGGGTTTGGGATTGGCGGCGGGCATGATTAATCGCGGAAACATCCAACATCCGACATCCAACATCCAAGGCTTGATGACCGGACGATCATGCCGCCATTGGATGTTCGGTGGTGGATGTTCGATGTTGGATGTTTTTCCATTTCAACCTTTCTTCAGGCACGCGCGGACCAGTTGTTCGACGGTGGCCTGCGCCCCGAGCATCGTTTGCGCGGCACGGACAGAATCGTGCGCCTCGATTTGTTTGAAACCCAGCGCCATGAGCGCGAGCACGGCGTCGTTGATCTTCTGCTCGTCGGGCGAAAGCGCGTGCTTCGCGCTCGCAGCCTCCCACGCGCCCGCCGCACCGATTTTGTCGCGCAATTCCACGACGATGCGTTCGGCGGTTTTTTTGCCCACGCCGGAAATTTGCGAAAGCGATTTCACGTCGCTGCCGGCGACCGCCCCGCGAAACGCGGTCACGGAAATGCCGCTCAGGATGTTCAGCGCGGTTTTCGGGCCGATACCGCTGACGCTGTTGATGAGCAGTCGGAACAAATCCCGCTCCGCCGCGCTGGCGAAACCGTAAAGCAAATGGGCGTCTTCACGCACGATCAGCTGCGTCAGCAGCTTCACGTCGCTGCCGGGTTGCGGCAATTTGTCGAATGACGACAGCGGAATCAGCGCTTCGTAGCCGACGCCGTTCACGTCCACGACCACTTGCGTGGGCAGGGCTTCGACGAGTTTGCCGTGGAGAAAAGTGATCATTTAATTCAAAAAATCAGTCGTTACCACCGCCGCCACTATCTCCACCACCGCTGGCGTGGCTGCTACCACTATCGGAATAGTGGTTGTGGGATGAATGATCACTGTGGCTTGAGTGATTGCGAAATTCATGTTCAGCGCCACCTGAAACTCCCCATTTCGCGTCCTTGGCGAATGCCTTGTGCAAACCTGCTTCCGTCTCTTGTTGTTCGCGGGATCTGAAAAAGCGGAAGCCTTTTGCGTAGAGCATGAGTATCACAATGCCTACCACCAAAAAAATCACGCTGAATGTCGTTATTAAGTAGAAGAGCATACGATTTCAAATTTTCTTCAGCGGTGTCAGACCGTTCCGCAAGTTTTCCTGCGCATGGGCCAGCGCGAGCGCGAGCGCGTCGGCGGCGTCGGGCGCGGGCGGCTTGGGCAGATCCAAAAGCCGCTGCACCATTTTGGCGACGGCGAGTTTCTGCGCCGCGCCATAACCGACGATGGCCAGCTTCACCTTGCGGGGTGCGATCTCATAAATGTCCAACCCCGCCTCGGCGATCGCCGCCATCGCCGCGCCGCGCGCTTCGCCCATGATGATGGCGGTCTTCAGATTTTGCGCGAAGAAAAGTCCTTCAATGGCGCAAACGGTCGGTTGATGTTCGCGCAACACGTCGCGGAGCGTTTGGGAAATTTTGGCCAGGCAGCGCGAGTGCGGCCAGGTCGCGGGGCAGGAAATCGTGCCGTGCGCCAGCGTTTCGGGAAAGGGCTTGGCCAGCCGGATGACGCCATAGCCGGTGCCGCGCAGTGAAGGATCAATCCCGAGGATGATCTGGCCGGTGGCGCGGGGCGTGACTCGCGGGGCGTCCGGCAAAACCACAGAGCGGGACGGCTTGCCGTCAAGGCGCGCTTTCATCTGCTCAAATTGTTGCCGGGAAATTCCCACACGGAAACTTTGCCAGCGGCGGCGGGGATGCAAAAGCAAAAACGCCGCGTGGAGCTTTTCCACGCGGCGTTGGAATCATCGTTGGGCCCTCAACGCGTGCCCCAGTTCGGATTGCCCATGCGTCCGCTGCTCTGCGATTGCGGTGCCGGTGCTGACACCACGCTGGGCGCGCTGCGTTGCGGTGCGGACATGACGGGTGGCGGGGAATAGCTCTGCCGCACTTCGGCCCGCGGCTGGTTGTAACTGCGCACTTGCGGCTGGGGTTGCGGCGGCGCGGAATAAGTCACCGGCGGCGCCACCACACGGCTTTGCGCCACGAGGTTCTGCCGCGGTTCGGGAGTGCGCGTGTAATTGTGCGGCGTTCCCTGTGGTGGTTGCTGCCAGCGGGTCGTCGTGGTCTGCGGGTTGTTATTATTTGCCGACGCGACCGGCCGTTGCGGCGAGGTCGGTGTATTACGTTCCGGCTGCATGCGGGCCTGGCCTTGGTTGAATTGTCCCTGACGGGCCTGCTGGTTTTGATTATTCACCGGCTGCTGGAAACGATTTTGTCCGGAACGGGATGCATTATTCCCAGCGATGACCGTCGAGCGCGGCGGATTTTGGCCGGAGACGACCGTGGCTGGTTCGGTGCGGGACGGCTCCGACGCCTGAACCGGATTGCCGGCATTGCCATTGAAGCCCGGGCGGGTGGAAACACGGCTGGGACGATCCGCCAGCTGGCTGGAGCCGCCATGTGCGAAGGCGTCGTCAATCTTATGGACCGGCACCGGACGAATGGGTGTTTGCGAGGCGTTGACGACACCTTGCACGGGAATGCCGTTGTTGACGACGATCTGGTTGTGGCCGCTGCCATGGATCCGGATGTTGTTGATGACCGTCGTGTTGTTGTAAATCTGCGTCGTCTGGGACGGCGGGACGCAATGATTGCGTGGATGCGAACTGCAGAAATATTGCGTCGGCACAAACGTGAAGCAACTCGCGCCCAAGCCGAAACGCAAACTCACGCCCACATTGCCGCCTTGATAGACAATGCCTACGCCGGGCTGGCAATACGTGCGCGGCGGCAATGGCGCCCAGCCGCAATAGTTATTCGAATAGCGCCATGTCACCCACGAAGGCGCCCAGACCGTGTCAGGCGACCAGCACCAGCCGGCACGTGTATCGCGGAACCAGCGGCCGTAATGGAACGTCGCGCCCCACGAATAATCCGAGGACCAATACCAGCCGCAGTCCGTATAAACCCAGTGGCCGCGGTCGCAATACGGCTGCCAGCCCGGATTATAGGTGCAGACCGCCGGCCGCCAGCAACGGCCGTAACCATTGACCACCACCCAGCTGCCGTAAGGCGAAAGGGTGTCATTGAAGTAATTCTCCGTGACCGGGGCGGGTGGTGCCACTGTTTCGGCTGTGCTTGCCGGAGCGGGTTCGGTCGCCGTTTGATCCTGTTGATCCTGTTGATCCTGCTGCGTCTGCTGTGTCTGCTGCATCTGCTGCGCCTGCTGCGCCTGTTGTTCGGCTTGGGAAGCGGCGAATGCCTGTTGCAGCTGTAGATCCTGCGCCATCATCGCCGTGACCACCTCGGTCGGCAAGCCCAGGTCGGTGAGGTAAACGATTTTGTCCGCATCCAGATTGAACGTGCGGCTGGAGTTCGTGACGTAAACCATAATGATGCTTTCATCCACGCCTGCCTGCGCGAGCCGCACGACCTGTGCGAGCGGACTCGTGGGAGCGATGCTCGGTGGAATGGTGGCGGGTTTCTCGGTGGTCGGGGGAACCTCCGCGGTTGCCGCGGTCAGTTCCGGGGCCGCCGACAGCGCGGGGGCCGCCTGCACCGTCGTAACGGGCGGCGTGGTCACGACCGGCGGCGCGGACGTCGTTGGTTGTGCGCTGGAACTTTCTTGCGAACAGCCACTGGTCAATGAAAGCGTTGCCAACGCCGCACCGACGAGTAAAAACTTGGGGATGGAGAGTTTCATATATGTGCCTTTGCTCAGGACATGGTTGATCGCTACAGGAGCTTCGACGGTGCTGGCGGCCGGCGTATTCAAATGCCTGAAAAATTTCGGTTTTCCGCCGGTTTCGCTGACCTTCCACGTCACGCATGTTATTGATGCCACACTAGCCTGCTTTCGGTGCATTTCAAGCGTAGACCGGCAAACCCGGCCCGATGTGTGATGGAAGAGAGCTGGCTTACCTGACAAAGTCCAGCGAACAAGGCTGGCCCGCCGAGCCGAAGTCCAAAGGCGCAGGCTGGTGCCCCCGCCCGGAATTGAACTGGGATCAACGGTTTAGGAAACCGCTGCTCTATCCATTTGAGCTACGGGGGCGCACCGACGCCCGCAAAAATACCCCTGCCGCCCCAAATGACAAGCGTAACACACCTGACAAAGAACCCTTATTAAGAACACTGGACCGGCCCAAGGGTTCCCGAAAATATAAATTTGCCGCCGCCGCCGTTTCGCCTAGCCTGCCGCCATGTTCAAGCCAGCCGACCTGTTTGATTTAAGCCAGACCGAACACGCCGCGATTTTCGAGGGCTGCAACTTCGCCTGGGACGCGCTCAAGAAAATTGAATCCTATCTCGCCGCGAATCTAAAAGCGGAATTGCGGAACACCTGCGAAGGCCGCGCGTTCATCGGCGAGAAGGTATTCATCGGCGCGGGCACGGTTGTGGAGGATGGTGTGATGATCAAAGGCCCGGCCATCATCGGGAAGAACTGCCAGATCCGGCACAACGCCTATCTCCGCGAGAACGTCATCATCGGCGACGGCTGCGTGGTCGGCAATTCGAGCGAGCTGAAAAACGCGCTGCTGTTCAACGGCGCGCAGGTGCCGCACTTCAATTATATCGGCGACTCCATCCTCGGCCACAAGGCGCACCTCGGCGCGGGTGTGAAGATTTCCAACATCAAACTTTTGGCCGGAAATATCTTTGTCGAGATGGATGGCCAGCCGTTCGACACGGGCTTGCGCAAGTTCGGCGCGCTGCTGGGCGACGGCGCGGAAGCCGGCTGCAACGCCGTGCTGAACCCCGGCAGCATCCTCGGTCGTGGCGCGGTGGTTTACCCGAACGTTTTCTGGCGCGGGATTTTGCCGGCCAACATGATTGCGAAAAATAAAGCTGAAATCGAAGTTGTGGTGAAAAGGCCGGGGGAATGAAACGGAGTGCGCCCGTCCCGGGCGCAGCAACGCGGCAAAACGAAAGCGCTTTCTGAAATATGTCCAGCTTACGCGAACAAGAACATTGCAGCGCCCGAGGACGGGCGTACTCCGTGGGCCGCCTGCCCGCGAACATGATTGCGAAAAATAAAGCTGAAATCGAAGTTGTGGTGAAAAGGCCGGGGGAATGAAACGGAGCGCGCCCTTCCCGGGCGCTGCAACGCGGCAAAGACAAAAACGCTTTCTGAAACATGTCCAGCTTACGCGAACAAGAACATTGCAGCGCCCGGGGACGGGCGCACTCCGTGGGCCTCCTGCCCGCGAACATGATTGCGAAAAACAAAGCTGAAATCGAAGTTGTGGTGAAAAGGCCGAGGGAATGAAGCGGGGTGCGCCCGTCCCCCGGGCGCTGCAATGCGGCGAACACTTTTATCGAATCTACCAGTTGATACAATCCCGTTGAGATAATTTTTCCGCCATGCCCCTCCGCCTCCTAAGACTGTTCCTCGCCTTTGCCGCATTCGGCTGGGGCGTGTGCATCGTTGGCGTGTTTGCCACGTGGCCGCAAGTCAACTCCATCGCGCAAGGCATGGGCGCCAAACCGATCGCCTACGACCCAATGTTGGATTATTGGCTGCGCATGATCTGCGGCGCGTTCACGCTGGTCGGCGTCTGGTATCTGGCGCTGGCGCTCTGGCCGCGCAAATTCGTCGTGGTCATCCCGTGGTTCGGCTGGCTGATGATTGTGGAGGGCGTCATCCTGCTCATCTCCGGCCTGCGGTTGGGCATCGGGCCGTTTCCTTTCTACGGGGATGTGGCGGCGAGCTTTGTTGGCGGAGGTGGCATAGTAATTTTCGCCAGCGCAGCACGCCGGTGAACATCGCCAGAACAGTGGGTGGCTGAATTGGGCGCGCTACGCTAATCTTGCGCCATGAAATTCCGTTCGCCGAAAGTTTTCGCCTGCATCTTTGCCGTCGCACCGCTCCTTGCGAATTTTTCCTGGGCGGAAGGCCCGGGTGAGATGCGGCATGAATCGATTTCGGTGCCGGCGCCGATTGCCAATGCCGGCCATCGAGGTGCCGGTGTTCCCCGCGCGTAACTTCGTGGTCACCAACTTCGGCGTGATGGAAGGCCAAAACATTTCCGAGGCCATCCGCCGAGCCATCGCCGCCTGCCATGACGCGGGCGGCGGTAGCGTGGTCATCCCGCGCGGGCGCTGGAGATGAGGACATCAGCTCGCTGGTTTTTGGTTTTGCGAAAACGCCTGAGCCAATCCGGCCGCAGATTGATGGCGGGAGGCGGGCGTTTATACTGAATTTTCGATAAAACAAAACCACGCCGGTTGCCGCCCGGCAAATATCGGCTCAACAATCGGACGGCAGGTTGCTTTGTTTTGATACACATTCAATGGATGATTCGTTTTGAGGCAGGTCAAAGCCCGTGTGAAAGGCGGGTCTTCGCCGGAGTAAATGAGTCAGGGAAAAGGCACAATAATTGCATACCGGCACCAGGCTATGAGTCATTTTTACGTTGCGTGCGAGCTGGGTGCGGAACATGGGCGAGTTTTGTTAGGCACCCTGCATAAGGGCCAGTTGACAATCAGCGAAGTCCATCGTTTTTCCAATCTTCCGATTGAGGAAAAGGCCTCCCGCAGCTGGAACATTCAGCAGTTGTATGGTGAAATCCTGAGGGGCCTCCGCGAAATCGGAACCTACAACGAACCGATCCACAGCGTGAGCTGCCATTCCTGGGGTGGCGATTACATGATCTTCGACCCGGATGGTTCATTGAACCTGCCGGTTCATCGGCATTCCGATTCCACACTGGCGCAGGGGATGCAGGAAATTTTTGACAGAATTTCCCTGGAAACCCTGTATGAGGAAACCGGGGTGACCAGCCGGCCGGGCAATACTTTGTTCCAATTGGCGACCGAAAAATCCCGGCGGCTCCATTCGGGCGGCCAGCTTCTGCCCATCGCCGACGGGTTTAATCATCTCCTGTCCGGCACTCCCCGCGTTGAGATGTCTTCCGCCGGCGCCACCCAGCTTTTTAATCCCCTCACCCAAGCCTGGTCGGAGCGTTTGCTGGCCGCCGCCCGGCTGCCAGAAAAATTGTTTCCTGCCATCGTCCCAGCGGGCGCCCGATTGGGTCCGTTGCGAGAAGCCCTGGCTGCGGAATCAAAGTTGGAGGACGTGCAGGTCATCGCTTCCTGTTCCGATGAACTGGCGGCGGCCCTGGCCGGTCTGCCGGTCGGCGAAGAGGAGAGCTGGGCGTTTTTGCGTTCCGGTTCCCAGACGATCCTGGGCACCGAACTCAACCAGCCCATCCTCAGCGACGCCGCCCGTGAACTGCTTTTCTCCAACCAAATGGGCTGCGCCGGCTCCGTTGGTTTCCATAAGCAGATCATGGGACTTTGGATTTTGGAAGAATGCGAGCGGTTTTGGAAGGAACACGACTTCGACATGGACAAGCACATGCTCTTGCATTTTGCGGGGGAATCGACGCCCTTTGAATCATTGGTGGACCTTAATGACCCGCGATTCAAGACCCCGGGAGACATGCCGCTCAAAATTCAGGAGTTTTGCCGGGAAACCGGCCAGACGGTGCCCCGCAAGCCAGGCCCGATCATCCGTTGCGTCCTGGAAAGCCTTGCGTTGTTGTATCGCAAGACGCTGGAAGAGATGGAATCATTGACCGGCCGCAAGATCACGAAGCTTTACGTTCTGGATGGACAGGAAAACAGCCTGTTGAATCATTTCACGGCCAATGCGCTGCAGGTTCCCGTGGTGGTCGTCCCGCCCGGATCCGGCGCGGCGGGCAACATCATGGTGCAGGCGCTGGCTCAAGGTCACGTGAAGTCACGTGAGGAGGCCCGGGAAGTTTTGCGGAACGCGATCAAGATCAAAACGCTCGCTCCGCACGCCAATAATTGGGGGCAGGCCTGTGTCCGGCTGTTCATTGGCAAGGAACCGGTTCTTTAAGCCTTAAGCAGGGTTTCCTCTGGAAACCTGGGCGATTTTTCTCGCGCACGCCTCCGGCGATTCGCCCGGCTTCAATCCAATCCATTGCATGTTTCCATGACGGCGGAACCAGGTGAGTTGCCGCTTGGCAAACTGCCGGGTGCGGCTTTTCACCAGCTCAATCGTTTCCGTCAGCCCCGAAAGCTTTCGGGGTTCGTTGCGCAGATATTCCACCACCTGCCGGTAGCCGATGGCTTGCATGGCGGTTTTATTTTCGGCGAGGCCGTGGGCGAGCAAGGCGCGCGTCTCCTCCACCAGCCCGCGCGCAAACATCGTATCCACGCGGGCATTGATGCGGGCGTGCAGATCCGGGCCGGGGCGGGTGAAGCAGAAAGAGCGCGATGCTGGATGCTGGATGCCGGACTTCCACTCGGCGCGTTGTTCGGAAAACTTTTTGCCCGTCAACCGGATCACTTCCACGGCGCGGATGACGCGGCGCGGATTTTGTTTATCAATCTTTTCGTAGGCCACCGGATCACGTTCGCGCAGTTCATGCAGCAGCGCCTCGAACGACGCGGCTTCCAGTTCGGCGCGGAGTTCGGGATGGGTGGCGGGCGCCTCGCCAAGACCGCTCAAGAACGCCTTGAAATAAAGCCCGGTGCCGCCGCAGAAAATCGGCACATGGCCACGCGTCTGGATTTCCGTGACGGCCGACTGCGCGCGCCGGATGAATTGCGCGGCGTCGAAGGTTTCGGTCAGGTCGCAGATGTCAATGAGGTGATGTGGCACGCGGGCGCGTTCCTCCGCCGCCGGCTTGGCGGTGCCGATGTCGAGTCCGCGATACACCTGCATGGAATCGGCGGAGATGATCTCGCCGCCAAGCTGTTCGGCGAGACGCAGGGCGATCTCGGATTTGCCCACGGCGGTCGGGCCGGCGATGAAGACGGGCGGCTTCATTTGGCGAATCTGCGCCGCGACAAAATGACCGCCAGTGTGAGGCCGGTGACGAAGATGGGCACGCTGACCAGTTGCGCGGGCGTCAGGCCGAAATGATGGTGGGCGTCGTTGTAATCGCCGCGGAAGTATTCGACGAACGAACGCGTGACGGCGTAGCAGATCAGGTAGGTCGCAAAAATCTGGCCGTCAAACTTCTTGCGCCGGAACAGCCAGGCGAGGAAAAAATACAAACCGAGATTCAGCAGCGCGTCGTAAACTTCCGTGGGATGCACCGGCGTGGTGGGCGGGTGGAGCGGATTGTCCGCCGGGAAACTGATCGCCCACGGTGCCTCGCACGCGCGGCCATAGCAGCAGCCATTGAGCAGGCAGCCGATGCGACCAAAGACGCTGCCGAGCGCGATGCTCGGCGCGAGCACGTCGGCGATTCTCCACAGCGGCAGTTTTTTCCAGCTTAGATAAACGGCTCCCGCCAGCGACGCGCCGATCAAGCCGCCATAATAAACCAGGCCACCGTGCCAGATGGCGAAGATTTCCGCGAGCGGCTGGCCGGCAAATTCATCGTTCCAATACGTCGCCACATAGACGGCGCGGGCACCGACAATGGTTCCGACCATGAGCCAGAGCGTCACGTCGGCGATGATTTCGCCGGAAATATTCACGCGGCGGGCGCGGAGCGTGGCCGTCCACAGCCCGAACACGAAGGCGAGCGCGGTCATCACGCCGTAGGCATGAACCGGAAACGAACCGAGATGAAACAAAATCGGATGCACGGCGGGAAATTAGACGGCGACAACCTAAATTGAAATGGAAATTCGGCGCTTCAGTTATGGTTTGTAGCCACACCTGGCTTGGGCTCTTCGGGCTGGGGCAGGACAAAACCGCTGGGCAACGGCGGCCATTGCGGCACATTGACAACAAGATCCCGCCACGCTTGACGTTCGGCAGGCGACATGGCCGACCAGCGCTCGGCATTTTTCAGGAACTCGGTTTTTTCCAGCGTGGTCATGCTGGAAAACCGGGCGAAGGCATTGACGCATTCGGCGCGTTGCAGCGGCGGCATTTGATCAAAAGCCTGCAAAGTTTTTGCCATCTGGCGGCGTTCGACTTCGGACAAGGTGTTCAGTGTCTTTTGTTTTTCGTCGGACGTAAGCTCGAAGAACTTATTGAACCCGGCCGATACCTGACGGCGTTCGGCCTCGGAAAGTGTGTTCCAGTGTGCGCGCTCTGATTCGCTGGGCTCCCGGCCAGGATTTCCAGCCGGGCTGTTGCTTGTGTCCACATGGGCAAAATAATGGAGGATGCGCTCATTCTCCAAAAATTCCTGCTGCAGCGGCGGCGGCAATATGCTCCATTCAACCAGCCGGGCTTGAACGAGTTCGCGCACATCAGGTGGAATCTCTGCGAGCCGTGCGGGACGGTTCGTAGGCGAATCGCGCAGCAGCGGCATCAGATACCAACGCAGTTCGGTCGCGCGCAACCGCAATTCGCGTTCATTGGGGTTCAGCGCCTCATATTCGTGGATCTTGGCGCGCAGGCGTTCACTTATCTCCGGTGAGGTGGATTTCAAATAATCATCACGATCGTCCGGCGTCATCGCCAGCAGTTGCCGGAAAAAATCCACGGGGGATTTTCCACGCCCCGCCGGCGGTGGCCGGTGATGCGCCGGAGAAAATAATTTAGCCAGCGGCACGGCGTTCGTTGAGTCTGCCGCATGCAACCGGGTGACCAACCATTGGCCCGTCACGCATAGACATACAACAAGCAACCAACGGGTCTGACGCCAATAGTTCATCGGTTCATTGCAGCAGCGCGAGCAGATCCTCATCGGCGCGCGGCTGGCTCATGCGCTGAATGGCGTCGAAGTTTTTCAGCGCCTCCATGCTGGGCAATGGCTGTGATTCAGCCACCAGCACGACATTTTTGGCGAGCGCGATCCGCTGGCTGGTCAATTGGTGATTGTGAAAAGCCATCCCGGCGAACAAAACCACCGCCGCCGCAACCGCGACGCGCGGCAGCAGCGCGTGCCAGTTCCCGCTGAAATTCCACCCACGCGAGCGGCGTGATTCTTCGAGTTCAACGGCCTGCATCAGGCGGGCGGTGAAGTTCGATGGCACGGGCGCATCGGGGACTTTCGCGAGCATTTCGCTCAGGCGCGATTCCAGTTCCAGATCCGCCGCAATCTCCGGCCGGGTACGCAGTTCGGTGAGCTCGGCGTCGGTCAGTTTCCGGCGCCAGAGCAACTCGCGTAAATGTTGCGGCTCGTGTTTCATGATCTGCTTACGATTAAAAACCGTCCGGCGGACAAAGTTGCACAAAAATTTTCCGATCTTTCCGGTTCAAACCTTGGTTTTTGCCAAGTTTCGCGGTCATCAAGCCCGGCCCGTCAAAATTGACGTAACGGACTAAATGTCAGCCACCTTTTTCCGGCGTCACGCGGCGGCTGACCAAAAAATGCTCTGCCAATGCCAAAATATGCGAAGCTGCTATCCGGATGAAAGCTGTTATGCTGTGCCCCGTTGAATTTTCCGATGAATGTTGCTGAAAAAAAATCGACCGCCCCGAAACCGGCTTTGACCGCCTGCGAACGCTTTGTCCGGGCCGCGCATTGCCAACCCGTGGATCGTCCACCCGTCTGGCTCATGCGCCAGGCCGGTCGCGCGCTGCCGGAATACCGCAAGCTCAAGGAGACCTACACGTTCGTCCAGCTCGTCCAGAACCCGGAACTGGCCGTCGAAGTCACACTCCAACCCGTGCGCCGGTTTGGTTTCGACGCCGCGATTTTGTTCAGCGACATCCTGGTGATTCCGGAAGCGCTGGGGCAGACGTATCACTTCAAGGAAACCGGTGGTGTGCAGATGGACTTCGCGGTGACGACCAGGGCGGATATTGAGAAACTTTCCGTCGAGCGCGTGGTCGAGCGGTTGAGTTATGTGGACAAGGCGTTGCGGATGCTCCGCAAAGAACTCGGCGACCAGACGGCGCTGCTCGGCTTCAGCGGTTCGCCGTGGACGCTGGCAACGTTCATGCTGGAAGGCGCGAGCGTGCCGAAATACAGCCGCGCGCTGCAATTGTTCCGCGAAGACCCGAAGACCTATTATGCGCTCGCGGAAAAACTGACGGCTGCTGTCACCGCGTATTTGCAGATGCAAATCGCCACGGGCGTGGACGCGGTGCAGATTTTCGACAGCCACGGCGGCCATCTGGCCCCGACGGAATTTCAGGAGGCTTCCGGGCGCTGGATAAAGGACATCATCTCTTTGATTGGAGCGCCGAGCACCAGCTCGGCCAGTTTCAAAACGCAGCCCCAACGTGCCGGGCAGGTGCTCGGCGCTCCGCCTGTCATCGCGTTTTCACTCGGCACACATGGCAACTGGCCTGACCTCATCGCCACCGGCGCGAACATCATCGGCATTGACTGGCAGACCCCTATGGCGGAAGCGCGCAAATTGATTCCCGAAAACGTCGGTTTGCAAGGCAACCTAGCACCTTCGGTGATCAGCGATGGCACACCGGAAGATGTTGCCCGCGAAACAAAAGCGGTTCTGGAGGCCATGCGCGGGCGCGCCGGACACATTTTCAACCTCGGCCACGGGTTGACCCCGGCGGCAAAGCTGGAAAATATCGCCGCGTTGGTGGATACTGTGAGAGCTTTCAAATGAAGAATTCAACGCAAAGACGCAAAGACGCAAAGACGCAAGGTCAGGCACGAAAGGGATTTTGGACTGCGGCGGGGAGCGTAGTGCCACGCCGCTTTCGCACGCACGATACTTTTAGAGTGTTCAATGCGCTTCTTACGCCCCAAAGCGGTGTCGCCGCTGCGCTCTGCCACCGCACTCCAAACCTTTTGCGCCTTCGCGCCTTTGCGCCTTTGCGTTAATCTTTTTGCCTTCCATGAAGACGCTGAACGTAGATCTCGATCTGGTGAAGAAATACAACGTGGCCGGGCCGCGTTACACCAGCTATCCGCCCGCGACCAAGTTCACCGACGCCGTGACGTGGGAGCAACTTTCAGAAAAGCTTGAGGCCAACAACCGCACGCCGCGCGACCTGTCGGTTTATTTTCACATCCCGTTCTGCGAAACCCTTTGCTGGTTCTGCGGCTGCACCACCGTCATCACGCTCAATCACGACAAGGGAAACGACTACATCAGCTATCTTGGCCGCGAAGTCGCCAAGCTCGCACCACGTTTGAACAAGGACCGCAAAGCCGTGCAGCTCCATTTCGGCGGCGGCTCGCCGACCTTTTTGCGTCCCGATGAAATCCGCCGGCTCGGTGAAATCATCCACAAACACTTCACCTTCGCGCCGGACATCGAAGCCAGCGTGGAAGTGGATCCGCGCCGGCTCACGCGTGAGCATTTGGTGGCGCTGCGTGAGATTGGATTCAACCGCGCCTCGATGGGCGTGCAAGATTTTAATCCGAAAGTCCAGGAGGCGATCCATCGCATCCAGCCGCGCGCGATGACGCAGCAGGCGATGGATTGGATGCGCGAACTCGGCTTCGGCTCCATCAATCTGGATTTGATCTACGGCCTGCCATTCCAGACGCCGGCGACGTTTGACGAAACGCTCGACACCGTGCTGGAGATGAAGCCCGACCGTCTGGCCGTGTTCAGCTACGCGCACGTGCCGTGGATCAAACCCGCGCAAAAAATTCTCGAGGAAAAAATCCTCCCGACGCCGGAAAGCAAACTGGAAGTCCTGAAGCTCGTCATCGAACGGCTCACGGCGGACGACCAATACGTCTATATCGGCATGGATCATTTTGCGAAGCCGAACGACGAACTCACCATCGCGCAGCGCAACAAGCAGCTTCAGCGGAATTTTCAGGGCTACAGCACGCGCGCCGGCTCGGACATCTACGCGTTCGGCATGTCCGGCGTGTCGCAGGTGCCCGAAGCCTACTGGCAGAACGAGAAGGAATTGCCGAAGTATCAGGCCGCCGTGGACGCGGGCAACGTGCCGTTGCACAAGGCGTATTTCGTCACCGACGAAGACAAGATTCGTCGTGAAACCATCATGCGCGCCATGTGCGACCTCTCGCTCGACTTCGCCGCCATGAGCGCCAAGCTCGGCATCAACTTCGAGCAGCATTTTGCAAAGGAACTCGCGTCGCTCGCGCCGTTCGCCGCGGACGGCCTCGTGAAACTCAATTCGGGAGGACTTCAAATCACGGATGCCGGCCGCCTGTTCATCCGCAACATTGCGATGTGTTTCGACAACACGCTGGGCGCGGCGAATGAGCGGAGACATTCCAAGACGATTTGAGCGGCTGATTTCCGGTCATGGCTCACAACTCCGGTTCGCCCGTTTTGGGGACATCCTGGAATATTTTCTTTGCGTTCCTTGTGTTCTTTTCGGTTAATTTGCCGGCATGAATTGCATCGTCACCGCCGGGCCGACTTACGAACCGCTCGACGACGTCCGCCGGCTCACGAACTTTTCCACGGGGCGGCTTGGCACGGAGCTGGCCAATTTTCTCACTGCACACGGACACAAGGTCACCCTCCTCATCGGCGAGTCGGCGACTTACGCGGGCAAACGCAAGGCGCAGTCGGTCAAAGTCTATTCCACCACAGCGGATTTGCGGACGAAGCTGAAATCCTTTTCCGGCAAAAAGGTGGACGCGATCTTTCACGCGGCGGCGGTGAGTGATTTTGGCTTCGGCAAAATATTTGCACAGAACGAAGCGGGGGAATTCGTGGCGCTCCCGGCATTCAAAAAAATTTCCACCCGGGCGGGCGCGATGCTCGTCGAACTCGTGCCGACACCCAAGATCATCGCCGAACTGCGCGGCTGGTTTCCGAAGACCAAAATTATCGGCTGGAAGTTCGAGGCGAACGGCGGGCGGGCGGATGCGTTGCGCGCCGCCAGAAAGCAAATGACCGACTGTGCGACGGATTTCTGCGTGGCGAACGGCCCGGCCTACGGCAAAGGGTTCAGTCTGGTTTCAGCGGAAGGACGAAAGCATTTTGCCGACGGGCAGAAGCTATTTTCCGCCTTGGAGAAAATTATCAACTGCGGATGAACAGGATGAGTGGATTGTTGGATTAATGGATAGAGGCGTCGGACGTTCGAGCATCTATCCAACAATCCATTCATCCACCAATCCGGACGTCGCGTCCAGCTTCACGCTTCGAAATTTTTCAATTGCTTCAGCCCCAGTTTCAGCGGCAGCCAGCCGATCACAAACGAGAGCAACACAAAGCCGATGACACTTTCCAGCGCCCAGCTGGCGCGGTCGTGCAGGCCGGTGGTGCCGAAGCCGAGCAGCAGCACGGACGCGAGGATGTAGAGAAAACTCAGCACCAGACAGAGCGTGCCGCCGAAGCCGCTGACGATCTTGCCAGGGTTGGCCTCCTTCAGATTCGGATACAGCACGCCCAGGCCGACGGCGAGGCCGTTGAGCGTGAAGGTCATCACGGCGACGACCGCGCCAAAGAACGCGACGCGGTCCCAGGTCATTTTCAGCAGCCAGCACGAAAGGGTGATGAGCCCGATGGTCACGACCAGCGAAAGCACGCTCGACAGCCAGTATTTGGTTTTGACCACGCGCTCCAGGCCCATCGGTGCCATGCCGATGATCCACAGCCGCCGGCCTTCGAGGGAAAATTGCGGGAACACAAACCGCGTCGTGACCGTGGCGAGGTTCAGCGAGCAGGCACCCAAATTGAGGAATGCCACCAGGTTGATCCAGAACGGGCTGGTGAGCTGGTGCGTGAAATTCCGCAGGTTGATGATGTAAACGCCGAGCAGGCCGAACAGCATCACGGTCTGGCCCCATTGCGTGGTGTCGCGCCAGAACATCCGCAGATCCTTGACGGCGAGCGCGAGCGTGGCGCGGTCGAACCAGGAAAATTTTGCGGCGATCTTTTCCAGCGCGCCCGGGGTGGGCCGGCCGTTTTTTGGAGCCTCCAGAAAATTGATTTTGAAGCTGGGACCGCCGCGGCTCTGCACCGCCGAGGCGGTGTCGTAAAACAGATGTCCCAGGCGCGTGAACGCGAGGCCGCCGAAAAACAGCGTGTTGCTCAGCAGCACCAGCGTGAAAAATGTCGCGCCGCGAAAAACGCCCTCCGCCCATTGCAGCACCGCCGACGAGAGCCAGTAGCTGGGCAGAAACGGCATCATGGTGAAGCGCGTCTTGGCGAGCAGCTGGTCGAGCGCTTCGAGTGTGCGCTTGTCCAGCAGATCGTCCGTGGCCGGGTTCGCCTTCCACCAGAACGTCACCAGCGCCAGCAACCCGATGGCCACCGCCATGATCGCGAGCTGAAAGATGCGCCGGTCCAGAAACCGGCCCACCAGGATGGCCAGCCACGCGCCGAGGATGCCCGGCAGCATGGTGAACAGCCCGATCAGCACGAGCGTCATCACGTAAAAATGCCACGGCACGCCGCGGACCAGGCCGAACGCCGCGAGCAGCGGCGCGATCAGAAACAAAAACGCCCACGACGCCAGCACCGTTGATTCGAAGAATTTCCAGTTGAAGATGGTCTGCGTCGAAACGGGGAGCGTCAGGAGAAAGGCGGTTTCCCGGTTGCGGAACAGGTTGGTGTAGCCGATGACGAGATTGCTCAACAGCAGCAGCCCGAACAGGAATGCGAACAGCACGAACAGCAGCCGTTCCGTCAGCACCGCGCCGAGGCCGGGGAACTTGGCGATGAATTTCAGTGAGTAATAAAACAGCCAGAACGACAGCACCAGATAACCGACCACGAACATCCCGATGATGCTGGTGAGCAGCCGCGACTGGTCCCGCACCGCCAGCAGCCGCCGCCAGCTGTTCATCGCGTTCACGCGGAACAGCAGGAGCAACGGCGAGCCTTTGAGCTGGCGGAAAAGTTCCGGCACGCGCAAAACGTAGCGCGACGGTTGAACGGATGCAATGCTTCCGGTGTCGGAAACCTTGTATATCGAAGACCGATGTGACCATGCGATTCCAAAAGTTCAGCCGGCGAAAATTCATCGCCACCCTGTTGCTCGCCACGCCGGTCGTTGCGCTGGCGGACGCCCGGCTGGTTGAGCCTGACTGGCTGAAAGTCCGCCGCCTGAAGGTGGGGACCGCGCCGACGCACCGCTTGGTCCATTTTTCCGACCTGCACCACAAAGGCGACCGCGACTATCTGGAATCCGTCGTGAAAACCATCAACGGCCTCGCGCCGGACTTTGTCTGTTTCACCGGCGACATCATCGAGAACGCAAAATTCCTGCCGGAAGCGCTCGAGATCTTGTCCGGCATCCGGTCGCCCATGTTCGGCGTGCCGGGCAACCACGATTTCTGGAGCGGGATCTCCTTTGCGCCGGTTCAAAAATGTTTTTCCGCGACCGGCGGCGAGTGGCTGATGGGCCAGCACCGCGAAATCGCCGGGGGAAAGATCAATCTGATCGGCATCCCCTGCCTGGGCCGAAGCCAGCCGCTGCCGCCATCCCGGCCGGAGGCCAAAAACATTTTGCTCATGCACTATCCGGCGTGGGTCAAAAACCTGGGCGACCGGAAGTTTGACCTGATGCTGGCCGGGCATTCGCATGGCGGCCAGGTGCGGATTCCATTTTATGGCGCGGTCGTGGTGCCGTTCAGCGTGGATGAATATGACATGGGACTGTTCCAGACTTCCGCCGGTCCGCTCTACGTCAACCCCGGCATCGGTTACCTGTCTGGCTTCGAGTTCCGCTTCAACTGCCGCCCGGAAATCACGGTGATTGAGATTTGAAGCCTGTGTTGAAACACGTGGGAGACGATGTAAGGAGTCTCTAACTTGTCTGAGCCTTGTGACCTTGGCTCCGACGATTGAAATTGTGGCTTTTTAAACCGGCAGCGGCGAAGTTGCCTGCGGGCGGTTTGTCCCAAACCGCAGCGCATTGCCAGACCGGTTAGCGTTGAATTATCCGGGCCATTCTGCGCTCTTCCAGCCTCTGCGAGTTGGGATAACTCGCGCTCCGACGAATCATTTGCCGTTGAAGCGGCGGTGAACGGTTTGTATCGTGCGGGCGATGTCGTCGCCGGAAAATAAAAACCCTCCGTCCACTTTGCCTGCTGGCGAGGTTGAAGCACCGTTGCGCCGGCCGGTCACCGCCGTCTGGGGCGTGGGTGAGGAGCGCGCGCGGCTGCTCGCGCGGCTGGAGATTTTCACCGTCGAGGATCTGCTGCTGCACAGGCCGCGGCGTTACGAGGATCGCCGGAAATTTCTCCCCATCCGCGATTTGAAAATCAAGGAAGCCGCCACTGTGCGCGGAAAGATCATCGCTTCCGGCGTGAAGCGTTGGAAGAAAGGCGCGCGGGCGATGTTCGAGTGCGTGTTCGACGACGGCACGGCGCATCTACATTGCCGCTGGTGGCAGGCGCAGCCGTGGATGGAGGACTGGTTTAAAGTCGGCCGCGAGTTCCTCGTGTTCGGCAGGCCGGATTCGTTGAAGCCGCGCAACATTGACCACCCGGAAACCGAGCTGGTCGAGCCGGGCGAGGATGAATTCGTCCACGTCAACCGCATCGTGCCCATCCATCCGCTCACCGACGGGCTGACGGCGCGCGTGATGCGCACGCTCATCTGGCGCGCACTGGAAAAGTTTGAAGCGGACATTGAGGAGTCAACGTTCGGTCAGCACATGGAGCGCCCCCTCACCCGCCCTTCGGGCACCCTCTCCCCCGCCGGGGGAGAGGGACTGGGTGAGGCGGCGTTTCGTCAATTGCCGTCGCGCGCGAATGCCATCCGCATGATTCATTTTCCCGAGGAGCTGACCGACGTGGAATTCGCCCGGCAACGGCTGGCGCTGGATGAGTTCGTGGCGTTGCAATTTCAGATCCAGTCGCGACGGAAAAAGTTTGAGGCGCTGTCCAAGGCCTTGCCCTGCGCCGGCGACAACCGGCTGATGAAGCCGTTTCTCACCCAACTCGGTTTCAAACTCACCGCCGCGCAGACGAATGTGCTCAAGGAAATCCGCGCGGACATGGGCGGCGCGCATCCGATGCGGCGGCTGTTGCAGGGCGACGTCGGCTCCGGCAAAACCGCCGTGGCCGCGTGCAGCGCATTGATGGCGTTGGAAAGCGGATTCAACGTGGCGCTGATGGCACCGACGGAGATTTTGGCGGAACAGCATTTCCGGAATTTCACGAAATGGTTCGAGCCGCTCGGTGTGAAGGTAGAGTTGCAAACGGGAAGCCGGAAGACAGTTGAGAGTAAAAGTGAGTTGAGATTTGAGAAGACCGGCCGGGCGCGACCCTCAACTCTCAACTCAAACAACTCTCAACTTTTCATCGGCACTCATGCGCTCTTCACGGCGGGCTTCGAGCTGCCCAAGCTCGGGCTGGTGATCATTGACGAGCAGCACAAGTTCGGCGTGGCGCAGCGCGAGACGCTGGTGCGCAAGGGGAATTATCCGCATCTGCTCGTGATGACGGCGACGCCGATTCCACGCACGCTCGGCCTGACGCTTTACGGCGACCTGGATGTTTCGGTGATTGATGAGCTGCCGGGCGGACGCGGCAAAATAAAAACCTTTGTGCGCGCGGCGGACAAACTGTCGAAGGTCTGGGAGTTCATCCACAAGAAAATCTCCGGCGGCCGGCAGGCTTACATCGTGTATCCGCGCGTCGAGGCGACGGACCAGGACGTCAAGGCGGTGCTGAAGGAATTTGAAAACGTCCAGCGCGCGCTGACGCCGTTCAAGGTCGGACTGCTGCACGGACGGCTGAAGAGCGCGGAGAAGGAAAGCGTGATGACGGCGTTTCGCGCCAATGAAATCAAGGCCGTCGTCGCCACGTCGCTGATCGAGGTGGGCGTGGACGTGGCGAACGCGAGCGTGATGCTCATCGAAAACGCGGAGCAGTTCGGGCTGGCGCAACTGCACCAGTTGCGCGGACGCATCGGGCGCGGCGCGCACGAAAGCTTTTGCATTTTGATTTCGGACGTGCTGACGGCGGACGTGCAAGCGCGGCTGAAAATCCTGGAAGCGACGAACGACGGGTTCAAGATCGCCGAGGCGGATTTGAAATTGCGCGGACCGGGCGAACTGCTCGGCCAGGAGCAGAGCGGGGCGATGCACCTGCGTTTCGGGGATCTGACGGAAGATCTAAATCTGATCCGGCAGGCGCGCGAGCTGGTGGCGAAAAGTTTTTAGGGCGGGTGGAGGCAATTTGCCGCCTAACCTCTAGTCAGGCAGCGTAAAATTCAATCGAGGTAATCAACCATGCGTCCCGTGTGAGGTGCGCTTTCGGGTTCCACAACTGAACCGTCCAATAGAACAATGCACGTCATGCTGCTACCATACTGAGCAACCTGATAAAATTTGATTTTATAAAACCAAAAAGAGCGAAATTTAAATGATGAACCCGGCGGAGCGCCACGCTCCGCTGAGCGAAACTCAATAGTCTCGATGTAAGAATTGGTGGAACCACCCTTGGAAATTACCCAAGCTTTTGCCAGTGAGACCGCCTTACCAACTGGAAGCGGTGGTTCACCTTTTTCGTCCCATCCTGCTGTTTTCTCCATGCGGCTGCTCGCAACAAACCATGTGTTTGTAATGCCGTAACCACTTACACGACCCCAAATCGGAAATTGGAAATCTTCACCGGCATAAGCGGCCAGAGTGAAAATGAAAAGTGTTAGACAAATAATTGAACGCAAGATTTTCATGTCGCGTTACGCCGTCTAATAAGTCTCATGCCTTGGATTATTTGCTCTGCATCTTGTGCCATGAATTCGAGGTTGCGTCGGACGTAAATTATTGTCGAGCCTATTGGTGTGGTTTTCTATTTAGCAGGGACGGCGCGCTCCGCCGCCCGCGCCGGGTTCCGGCGCAATTCGCCGCCGTCACCTGACGCTGCGCTCGGCGACGGGACACCACGGTTCTTTGCGGTTTTCGGTGGAATGCGCCGCGTCAGGCTGAAAGCTGGAATGTGTGAACGTCCGCCCTCACCCCAACCCTCTCCCCCAGGAGAGGGAACCACCGTAGTTCATCTCTGTTTTTGCGGTGGATGATGCGGCCAATCTTCCGGCCAATCCCGCCGTAAATTTTTCAAAGAGACAGGGAACGTGAAAGCCCTCTCCCGGGGGAGAGGGTTGGGTGAGGGAGGTCGTTGCTGAAATTGTAGGAGCCGCGGTGAGGAGACTCTGACTGAATCCCCGGATTTGAAATGAGTCTCGTCACCTCGTCTCCTACAAACAGCGCGAAGCGTCTTGGACGGCTCCAGCGCTCTGGAGCTTTTCATTCACCAGCCCAAACACTCGATTTCCTTTTGCATTTTTGACGGCACCGCGTAGTTTGCGGGCATGAAAATCTTGAATTCCTTCCTGGTTTTGATCGCCGTCGCGGTTCTGGCTGCGGGATGCGGCCAAAGTTCCACTCCGCAACCGGCCACCAACCCGGCGGACGTGGACAATCCGCTGGTGAACGCCAAGCGCACGGCGGACAAGGCGATTGACACGACGGCGCTGAATCAGGAGATCCAATTGTTCAACGTGCAGGAAGGGCGGCTGCCGAAAACACTCCAGGAACTCGTGCCCAAATACGTCGGCAAAATTCCCGACGCGCCGCTGGGCTACAAAATATCCTACGACGCGGTGAAGGGCGAGGTCAGCGTGGTAAGGGAATAATTTCAGGGTTCTTACTGTTTCATTGGGTGACAGGTGGTGCCAAAGGCTGCGGGGAAATTGGTGGTAACATCCACCCTCACCCCGGCCCTCTCCCCCGGGAGAGGGGGAATCGCTCCCTGTTTCTTTGAAGTTTCCAGCGACGGGATTGGCCGAAGTATCATCCGCAAAATCAACAACGGACTCCGGTTGTTCCCTCTCCTGGGGGAGAGGGTTGGGGTGAGGGCGGACGTTCCAATGATCGGGCTTTCAAATTCAAGCAGGGCATTCCATCGGAAATAGCGGTGGACCCATTTCAAAAGGCCAGAAACTTCAGCACCTGCACCTCGCGCTTGAAGACCAGCTCGATGGAATTGTCGTGGAAGCGCACGTCGAAGGGCACGCGATCCTGGTAATGTTCCCAGAGGATGCGGCCGTTCTTGGAATCAATGCGCGCGATGCGGAAGTAAGGCGGTTTGGTGATGGCCATGTCGCTCATCTGTTCTTCGTCCATGGGATTCGGGTCATCCGTCTGCACGGTGTAGATGTATTTGCCCGACAGGTAGGAGATGAAGCCGCCGGGCTTGATGCTCCACAAAGTCTTGCCGGTCTTGGAATCCACTTTCATCAAGACGTCGTCGGTCCGCTTTTCGATGTCAATCTGCCGGGCAAACTTGAGGTCGTCGGGATTGCCGCTGGTGGTGTTGACATAGATCATATCCTTGTCGTCAAAAAACAAGCCAACGACGCCGACGGAAGGCAGACGCCAGCGCGCGTTGCCGGTCGTGAGTTCGAAGGCGCTCAACACGGCCTGGTCGAAAACGTAAAGTGTGTCGCCATGTTCGACGCACGGGCCCTCACCGAACTTGGATTTTTCGCTGAACATTTCAATTCCATCGCCCGGGATGCTGTAGGTGAGCGTGGCCTGCCAGAGCTTCTTGTTCGACTTGTCGAGGACGATGACCGTCTTGCCGGCCGCGACGACGTTCACGGTTTTCAGCGGAAACAATTGCGGTTGCCCGGCGACTTCGCCGGTCCAGTCCGGCGTGCCGGGCGAATCAGGCAGGTGGACGGTGACCTGATAACGGCTTTCGTCCTCGGTGACCGTGTCGCCGCCGGCGTTGCGTTGCATTTCATTGAGCAATTCATTGGCGATCTCCCCGGTCTTCGAGGCGTTGACATCGCCGTCGAGCGCGGATTTTTTCGGCGCCGCTTTCATGGCCGACCGCGTGACCATGCGTTCTTCCAGCAGCTTTGCGGAGAACTGCACAAACCCATCCTTGCCGGGGATCAGTTGGAAACTCGGCTGGCCGACCATGGGCGCGGCGGAATTTTTCGCGCGTGGATGCTGCGGATCGTCGTTCAGCGCGGCTTCCAGCTGCTGCTCGTGCGAGGCGTTGCCGATCAACGCCGGCAGCGCGAGCCGGCCGGCCAGTTTCAAATTTTGCGCCTGGGCGGCGACTTTGGCCGGGTCGAGCGGTTTGCCGTCGGTGGAGAAAAGCCCGCCCGACGCGGAATTGCCCGCGCCCTGATTGGACGCCAGGGGCGTCGTGCCCGATCCGCCAATTTGTTCAACGCGCGAATCACCGCTGGCCAGGCTGACGTGCGTGACCGATTGCGCGCCGAGCATCAACAGTTCCTCGCCGCTGGCCACGAGGTCGCCGCCGTATTCCGGCAGCGCGATTTCCCGCACCACCTTGCCGGTGTTCCAATCGTAGTGGGTGAGTTTGTCGCCCTTGCCCACCCAGATATTCTGGCCGGCGACACGCAACTGAAGTTCCCGCTGCAGACCAATTTTAACTTCGCGTTCGATGGTCTGCTGACTTGAGCGATGAACATGGTTGCCCCCGGCGCTCGCCCGATCGGCGTAATCATTCTCCGCCTTCACCGCGTCGGCGATCTGCTGTTTCGAGATGAGTTCCTCCGACCAGACCGGTTTTTTGGTCTTCAGATCATAACGCGCCAGCGTGCCGCCGTGGAGAAAAACAATCTGATCCTGGCCGACCAGATGGGCCTCACCGGAATAGGCGCGGTCGTCGTCCGCGAAACGGACGGAGAAATACGGATGCGGCACGGAACCGAACCACACATACCAGACCCAGCCGCCGAGGAACAAGACGAGGAGGCCGACGATGGAGCCGAAGATCAAACCGGTCTTGCGCCAGAACTGCGCTTCGACCCGGGATTTTTGTCCGGCATAGACCGGTGCGGCGATGCCCTGCAGGTCGGCCTTGTTTTTGCAAAGCGGCGAGCAGAAGAACCCGAACATCTCCATGCATTTTGGACAAATCGGTTTCTGGCAGACGGTACAATGCTCGGTGGCCATCACGCCGCGATGTTTCTGGCAGAACTTGGAAACGGGCGCGGCCTCGGCCGCCGGCTCCGCGGGTTTTTCCTCGTGTGCAATCTTCAGACGCGACGGGGCGGCGGGCGACGGGGCGGCGGGCGGCGGGGGTGGCGGCGGAGCGGCGGCGGGCTGTTCGGCAGCTTGTTCCGCCAGTTGTTCGCGCACGAGCTGGTTGACATAATCCGAGGAATCCAGCCCGCAGGTCGGGCACACGAAGCGCACCGGGTTCTGCGCCATGTCCGGCGTGATGTCAAAGGCGTATTTGGTGCCGCAGGCACATTGGATTTTCATGGCGATCAGGGCTTGGGGTTCAATAGCATGACGCCGGGCGGGACGGCGAGCGAAAACGTCAGTTGCGGCCGGCTGGATTGCACGCTGCCGTCACCCATCAGAAAATTTCCGCCATACTTGTGATGGTTGTTGCCCGGCGGTTTTCCGTTCTTCGAAAAAGCATATTCACCCGCGCGTTTCGGTTCGGTGTTGATCTGCCGGTCGGACAGCAGAACGATTTGCGACGCATCGGATGCGGGTCGGAGCCGCCAGCCCATGTAGTAGGCGTAGCTGATCTTGTGCTGGCTGAGCGGTTCGCCGGAGGGAATCTGCGGGTCACGACTGCCGGGACAGATGAAGATGGTCGTGTCTGCCGTGTAACGCGGCACCAGTTCGTCGAGCACGGCCTCGGAGGTGACGGCGTTGGTGTTGCGCGGCAGGTTGCCGCCGAAGTCGTTCGCGTAAATCTGCATCGCCAGGTAAATCTTCTGGAGATTGTCGTGGCAGAGTTCCTTTTGCGTGCGCTGATGGCTGGCCGAGCCGAAACCATAGAGCATCGTGAACATGACGAGCATGATCGCCAGCGTGACGAGCAGTTCGATCAGCGAAAAACCTTCCTGCGTGGAGAACATGCGTCGGCAAGGTTTCATGATGATTGTGTAACGGAATGCCGTGCAGATGGCAAACGGAAGTTGTGGCGGTGTTGCCGGCCGGGTTCAATTTTTTGCCGGCGGTGAAGCTTCCGGGATGAACTCATACACGAACACCTTCTCCGGCGGCACATGACCGAAGGCGAACGGCAGCGGTCCCCAACCGGACGAATAAAAGCCAGCACCAATTGCCCGGTTGTGTGTTGCAAACCATGGATAAGCCGGCATGTTAAAAACTTCCAGCAAAGTTGCTTTTTTGGCTTCAGGCAGACGTAGATTTGAATTTTCAGACGGTATGATTAGAATATCTCCAGCTGCCGCCACCGGAGATCTGAAGTCCAGCGGCCAGGCACCGCAGGACTGCATATAATATTGGAATCCCCAGTGTCCTTCGAACCACACCCGTCCGGGGCTTGCGGCATATTTGGCGCAGATTTGTTCCGCGCTATTGCGGGCGGTGCTGGCCAGCTGAAAATCCGCCCGAGCCGCCAACAGGCTTAAGGCTGCGCAGGTCGTGAGGGAAAAATTTATTCCGGCGGGCAGCGCCGACCGGTTTTGCTCCAGCCGCCTCGCGATCAAGATGGCCACGGCGGGTGCCATGGGCAGGAGGGCCCGACCGTTGACCATCCAGTAAATCAATGCCGTGAATCCGAAGGTTCCAAAAACCCATAAAGCCAGCAGCCACGAACGGGGCTCGCGCTTTTGCCAGACATCCGCCACGGCCAGCGCCAGCACACACACTCCGCCCACCGACCAGAATAAGATTTGAATTTCAGCACCGACACGATTGCTGCCGGCGAGCCAGGCGAAATTCTTTGACAACATTCCGTCAGCCAAGGCCAACGCCACGAACAAAGCCGCGCCAGCGGTAAATAATAACAACACGCGTTTACGCCACAAGAACGGGGAGCAAAAAAGAGCGGCGGCAAAACATCCTCCGGTGAAGGTCAGTGTGTTAAGGGCGCTGACCAGTTTTGAAATCCTCTGAGAAATTTGTGCGGATTTTGCATACTGATCGGATGCAAAAAAATGAGGGTGCCCGTAAAGCTGGAATGTCCACCATTCATGGACGCATAAGGCCGCCACTGGAATAATCAAGAAAAACGTCCAGCGACCAATGGTCCGCTTTTCGAGCCAGCCATAAACCGCCAGCAAAGGGATGAGACAGGTGCCGTTATATTTTGTGAGCACAGCCAGTGCTGTAAGTGTCGCGGCGGCTGGCAGTTTCCAAAAACTGTTTTGCGTCACGCCTTCCGTCCAAAATATAATCGCCCAAACCCAGAACGCCAGCATGGAGACGTCGCTCATGACCGTCGTGCTGGAGAGGAAAAAGCCGGGTGCGAACAAGGTCGCTAGCGCGGCGAACAGCGGCCAACGACAAAAACTCTTCGCCAGCCGGTAGGTGCCCAGAACCGCAGCCACGACCGGCAGCAGGCACGCGAAATGCAAACCGATTTCATCCCAGCCAAAAATTCCCGCTGCCAGCGCGAGATAATAAGACATCAAAGGTGGATTTTGCGTCGCAGCCCACATGGGTTGGGAAAAGCTAAACCAGTTGACATTAAAACCGTATGGGTTTCCAGGTTGCGACTGAATTTGGTTCGCTGCCCAGATGAACAGCGGATCGTCTATGTTGAACGGTTTGATGAGGAACGGCGCGAGCGTAACCACCGTCACCAGGATTAACGTCCAGTTGGGATGCGCGCTGGTCCAACGGCGGATTTGGTCAAACATTCAGGACGTTGATTAGCTGAATCTGGCCGAAACAAAAACATTTTTCGCTCGCAAAGCCCCGCCGGCATCAGGACAATCTGTCCTCGATTTTCTATCATGAACGAACAGATCATCCTCCTCGATTTCGGGTCGCAATACACGCAGGTCATTGCGCGCCGCATCCGCGAGTGCAACGTCTATTCCCAGATCCTGCGCTACGACACGCCCGCCGCGGAAATCGCCCGGCTCAAACCCAGCGGCATCATCCTGTCCGGCGGGCCGTCCAGCGTGTATGCCAAGGACGCGCCGCTGCCGGACAAAAATGTTTTCGATCTCGGCGTGCCGGTGCTCGGCATCTGCTTCGGCGTGCAGTTGTTCGCGCAATTCCTCGGCGGCAGGGTCGAGAAAGGCCAGAAACGCGAATATGGCAAAGGCACGCTCACGGTGAAGGATGCGAGTTGCGCGCTGTTCGCCAAATTGCCAAAGTCGCTCCAGGTCTGGAATTCGCACGGCGACAAGCTCACGAAACTGCCGGATGGTTTCAAACCCGTGGCCGTCACGGAAAATTCCGAATACGCGGCAATCGAGAACCGGGCGCGGAAATTCTTCGGCCTACAGTTTCATCCTGAAGTCGTCCACACGCCGCGCGGCAGCGAGATCATCTCCAACTTCGTCCACCAGGTCTGTGGCTGCGGCAAAAGCTGGACCATGCGCAGCTACGTGGACCAGGCCGTGGAAGAAATCCGCGCGCAGGTCGGCAAGGAACACGTTGTGCTCGGCTTAAGCGGCGGGGTGGATTCCAGCGTCGCAGCGGCGCTGCTGCACAAGGCGATCGGCGACCAGCTGACGTGCATTTTCGTCAACAACGGCCTGCTCCGCGCGAAGGAGGCGGAAGTCGTCCAGGACGTTTTTGGCCGGCATTTCAAGCTCAAGCTGCAATACGAGAACACGGCGAAACTTTTCTTGGACAAGCTCAAGGGTGTCACTGATCCCGAACGCAAACGGAAGATCATCGGCAAGACGTTCATCGAAGTGTTCCAAGCGGCGACGAAGCGCGCGGGTAAGGCGAAGTTCCTTGCGCAAGGCACGCTGTATCCCGACGTGATCGAATCCGTGCCGATCGCCGGCAATCCCGCCGCGATGATCAAGAGCCATCACAATGTCGGCGGGCTGCCCAAGAACATGAAGTTTCAATTGGTCGAACCGCTGAAAAATTTGTTCAAGGACGAAGTGCGCCTACTCGGACTCGAGCTGGGTTTGCCGAAAGAAATCGTTTATCGCCAGCCGTTCCCCGGGCCGGGGCTCGCGGTGCGGATTCTCGGCGAGGTGACGCCGTCGCGCTGCGAGATTTTGCGGAACGCAGACGCCATCGTCGTGGAGGAGATGAAAGCGAGCGGGCTGTATTACAAGATCTGGCAGAGCTTCGCCGTGTTGCTGCCGGTGCGCAGCGTGGGCGTGATGGGCGACGAGCGGACTTACGATTACACCATCGCCATCCGCGCCGTGGAATCGCAGGACGGCATGACGGCGGACTGGGTGAAGCTGCCTTACGACCTGCTGGAAAAACTCGCGAGCCGCATCATCAACGAAGTGAAAGGCGTGAACCGCTGCGTCCTCGACATCACCAGCAAGCCGCCGGGGACGATTGAGTGGGAATAACGGCTGGCTACCGCGAAGGTGCAAAATATGACAAGCCAATTAGAGCAGCACATGCCGGTATTCATAGGTTCAATCTGGGAGGTTCATTTCAGTTGCAGCGCTCCATTTTATGATTTCATATGGAAAAATTATCCTCAAGAAAGCGAAGTCAATTTATTCCAAAGTTAATTTTAGGGGTTTTCATTATTGGAATAATTCTCTTTGTGGTCTGGATGGGTAGGCGAAACGCACTCGCATTTTGCACAGGAAACGACTGCCAACTATCTCGGTTAGTGTTCCGCGGGCAAGGCGTTAAAATCTCAATTGCAGATCAAAGCTCTTTACATACTTGCAGGTCAGGCCGAGGCTAAGGGACGAGCCAACGACCTTTGGTGTCACTAATGGTTATTCATTTGACGCGTGGGTTTGTGGCCGTTTTGGGATGAGTGGACGAATCGCTATTAATATTAGCCAGCCTGTCGTATTCTTACGTTTGACTTATTTCGATTCTGATTTCGGAGATTTCAACCAGAGATATATTACAATCGGCAGTGATGCTCCTGCACCCCTCCGACAATGCTTGGACTTCCTAGTATACAGCAACAGAATCGCACTCCAGGTGCCAACAGCGGGTTTGCGAAATTGAGCCGGAATGAGTCAAACCATTTTCATTCCCGAATAATTTTTACCATCACGCGCTTGCGGCGCGTTCCCATCGAACTCGCCGTGGAAAATCTGTTCCCGCGGGCCGAAATCAAGCTGGTTTTCTGATTTGTAGCTACTGCTTCCGGCATGTATTTCCTCTTGGGGGGACAATTCTCTTGACGGTTCCGCTGGTTCGTAAAAGCTGTAGGCGTGACCACGAAACTTCAGGAAACGCTCGATCAAGCGGTTAACGCCCTGCGCAGCGAACTCGGCGACAATCTGTATTCCTGTTGTGTCTATGGCAGCGCGGTTCGCGGCAACTCGATTGAAGGCGTCTCCGACATCAATCTGCTGGTCATCCTGAACCAATCCACGGCGGTAGCGCATCAGGCGGTCGCCCGCGCAATCGGCGGACAGGCGATGATTGATCCGTTCGTGCTGGCACGACGTGGATTCGAGCGTAGTATCCGGGCATTTGCCACCAAGTTCACCAGCATCAAGCGCAACTATCGGGTTTTGTCTGGTGCTGACCCGCTCGCGAACCTGAGCGTGGATGCGGAACTGGAAAAATTCCTGTGCGAGCAGGCCGTGCGCAACCTGCGCCTGCGGCTGGTCTATTCATTTATCACCCGCCAGCAAAATAAAGCCTACGACAAATTTCTGGTCCGAAATGTCACGGGAATTTTCGTGCAGTTTTCGGAAGCGCTGCGGTTGGGCGGAATCGCCATGCCGCCCGCGTTCGAGGCGCGCATCCCGATTCTGGAGCGCGAATATAAAATCGAGGGCCAGATTCTTCGCGACCTGCTGGCGCTGAAAAAAACGCCGCACAAATTTTCTGAAGACGAAGCGGTGGCCTGGCATGAACGGCTTTTTCCAGTAGTGGATACGGTGCTGGCCTGGATTGAAAACAAATGGCAGACGACCCCGCTGAAATAAGATCATGATACCGCTTCTCGCTTCCATTCTGGCGCAGGCGGATGATGGCTTGTTCAGTTTTCTGCACACGATGTCCGGCCCGGATTTTCTATTTCTTTATTTCATCTGGTTCATCGTGACCTTCGGCTTGGTTCTGCTGTTCCGCTGGCGCGGACAGGACACACCGATTACCACCGCCGTTGGCTTGATAACTTACGAACTGCTGGCCGTGTTGCGGATCATCAGCGGCTCGGCGCACGGGATGCACCAATGGGAATTCCTGATCGGGATGATGATCATTGGTGCGATCATTTTTTTGGTGCGGGTGGAATTCAATCAATCCACCGACAGCGGCGGAAGCTGGCGGAGCAGTTGCTCAAGCAGCAGCAGCAGTTGCGGCGGGGGTGGAGGCTGTGGTGGTGGCGGCGGCTGTGGAGGTTGCGGAGGCTCATGATGACTGGCCTTGGCTATCGGCGGGAGCTGGCGGCGTGGATTGATTCAAAGCCGCGTGATGTGGACTGTCTGGAGATCACCGCCGAACATTTTTTCCATGGCGGCGAGGAGCATCTGTCCAGGCTGGCAGCGCAATTTCCCTTGTTCGTTCACGGTCTTGGCTTGAGCCTGGGCACGCCCGGCCCGCTCGACGCGCACCGGTTGAAGCAATTCGCCCGCGTCGTGAGCCTGGCCAATCCCGATTGGATCAGCGACCACATCGCCTTTACCCGCACGGCTGAAGCTGACCTTGGTCATCTGAATCCCGTGCCGCCCACGCGCGCAATCTTGAACGTGATCGCCGATCACGCGCGCGAGGTTTCGGAGCGCTGCCGCAAACCCATCCTGCTCGAAAACATCACGTCGCACATTCAACTCACCGGCGATCTTTCCGAAACGGATTTTTTGAATGAACTTTGCGAACGCGCGGATTGCGGTCTGCTGCTCGATGTCACCAACCTTTACATCAACAGCCGCAATCACGGTTTCGACCCGTTGAAGTGGCTGCATGAAATTGAACCGCGCCGGATCACGCAGCTTCACCTCGTCGGCTATTCGCACATCGGCGAACGCTACACGGACAGCCACGCGCAGCCGATTCAGGAAGAATTGATTGAACTCGCCAGCGCAGTCGCCGGCTACGCGCCGGTCAAGGCCATCATCCTGGAGCGTGACGAGGATTTTCCGGTCGCCGACGGACTCGAGCAGGAAATTGCCAAACTGAAGCGCATCCGTGGTGGAAATTGATTTCATCACCGCCTTTGGCCGCCTGCTGTGCGACGGCAGCTTGCGCGATGCCTTCACCGGCGACCCACAAGCTGTCGCCAGGCAAATCAATCTTTGTCGCAACGACTGGCCGGCCTTCCTGCGATTGCTACCTGAAGATTTGGAGTTTCAAGCGCGCATCCTGCTGCGCAAACGTCAGGAGTTGGTGCGACAACTTCTGCCGGAAACCGTCCGGCGGCTGGGCGAAAAATTCTGGCCGCTTTTTCTCGAATACTCACGGGTGAACTGGCCGGCTGGGCAGCGCGCTGCGTTGCAGGATGCTTTCGCATTCTGCCGGCGTCTAAAGCAGCAGCAGCCGCAGCTGGTCAGCGGATCCGAATGGAACCGGCTGCAGTTTGCCCTTTCCGAAAAGCATCTGGCGATTCATTGGCTCTTGCGGGAAACCATCCGCGGAAAAACACACCCGCTGCTGCAGATTTTTTTGCGTGGCCGTTTAACCCGGTGGCGTGAGTTGTCTTTCCACATCGGGCTTTGATTATCCTGCCGAAATGATCATTTCCCGATAATTTTCACCCGCATGCGCTTGCGGCGGCCGGCTGGTTGACGGTTTGCCAAGTTACTGCCAATTTATTGCCATGAGTGTGACCACAGCTCTCGATAAATTTAACCGGTTGCCCGTCTCCCGTGCATTGCGCACCGCCGCAGGCTTCAAGCAAAAGCAGCCGCTCCGCGCCATTGCCATGCCCGGCAAAATCATCATCGAGGCCATGCCCTCGTCCGGCCGGCTGGTGAAGCGCAAGGGCCGCGTGGTCTGGACGGGTGAACTGCCCCACGGCGTGAATTCCGCCAACGCCGTCAACGCCCTGCGCGATGAAATCTGACTTCTGGGACACCAGCGCGTTGCTGGCGTTGCAATGCAGCGGGGATGAGTTTCACGCCGCCGCCGAGGCCGTGTTTGACGGTGATTGTTTTGCGGCCCGCCGTTCGCGCGCTGAATTTTACTGCTCAGCCACGGGTCGCATGGGCGTGCCACCGATGGTCGCGGTGCAACTCCTGGAATCGCTGGATGAATTTGTGGAGTGGATTTCCTTGAGCGATGCGGAAGAGGCACGCATCATCAAATCGGCTCCCCGGCGCGGATTGCAAGGCCGGATTCTTTTCGACGCGCTGATTGCGGAATGTGCCATGAAAGCCGGGTGCAAAATAATCGTCACGGCCAATCCGACGCATTTCCGCCACGTCCTGCCCCACGCGGACATCGTGGATCTGACCGCGCAGAAGTAGTCTTATTCCCCAATAATCTTCACCAAGACGCGTTTGCGGCGGTTGCCGTCGAACTCGCCGTAGAAAATCTGTTCCCACGGGCCGAAGTCCAGTTTCCCTTTCGTGATGGCCACGACGACTTCGCGGCCCATGAGCTGGCGTTTCAGGTGCGCGTCGGCGTTGTCTTCACCGGTGCGGTTGTGGTGGTATTGAGTCGTCGGCGCGTGCGGCGCGAGTTTTTCCAGCCAGACTTCGTAGTCGTGCAGCAGCCCGTCCTCGGCGTCGTTGATAAATACAGACGCGGTGATGTGCATGGCGTTGACGAGGCAGAGGCCTTCCGACACGCCGCTTTTGCGGACGAGTCCGGCGACGGTGTCGGTGATGTTCACAAAGCCGCGCCGGCCCGGCACTTCGAACCAGAGTTGTTCGGTGAGCGATTTCATGCCCGAGATATGCCGCAGGCGGCGGCGTTGTGCAAGCCGGACGGCAGGGAGGCAAAAGAAGGTTGGTTTTTTTTCTGGTCTGCGGCGCGGCACCGGTTTAGTGTCGGCGCACAGTCTCACACCAGAACCTTTAATCTTATGGATATTGTTTTTGATTGCCCCAATTGCGAACAGGAACTAGCGGTGGACAGTTCGGGCGCCGGCTCGGAGATCGAGTGCCCCTCGTGCCACGAAACGATCACCATCCCGTCGCAGTCCACCAAGGCGGTGATCAGTCCTGTCCCGACGGAGGAACACGCGCCCCGGCTCGCGCCCAGCACCATCTCCTCATCCGCCGCCGCCAAGGTGGAGATGCACCTCAAGGTGCCGGTGCGCAATACGCCGGGCGAGACGCTGATCGTCAAGGCCAAGCCGCCGCTGGAGGCGGTGGCGCGCGGTGCGGGCAAGCGGATTCTGACCCACACCATCAAACACGGGGCGTGTGTCGAATCCGGTCACGACAAGTTTGATGAAGTGACCACAAAGTTTTTAAACGAGGTGGGCGAGACGAACATTATTGCGATCCATACGGTTTCCTACTCGTTTGTGGACATCGGCACGCAAAAGCTATTGAACGATTATGGTCTGCTGGTGATTTATCGCGGGTGAATTCCCATGGTGCCCGTCTTGACTTGCTGATTTCGGGTCGCTACCGTCAGCGCATGAATCGTCGGTTGACTTTCCTGCTGCTGGTGGCCGCATGCGTGGCGTTGTTTCCGTTCCGCTCGCCCGCGCCGTTGATCTTTGCCCCGGGCGAAGGCTGGTATTACGAACCGGCCGGCACGACGGCCAAGTGGACCCGCACCCGCGCCAAAGACCAGTTGGAAGTGGCGGAGCAGGCGTTCACCAACGGCGACTATTCCATCACCCTGCACGCGGCGCATCGCGTCGTGAAGGTCTGGCCGCTGTCGGATTACGCGCCGCGCGCGGAATATCTCATCGGCCGCTGCCTCGAGATGCGGGGCCGGGACGAGGCGGCGTTCGACGCCTACCAGAACATCGTCAAAAAATATCCGCGCAGCGACAATTACGAGAATGTCCTGTGGCGGCAATATGAGATCGCCAACCGTTTTCTCGGCGGCGAATTTTTCCGGATCTTCTGGGGTTACCTGCCGCTATATCCTTCCATGGACGAAACGGCCAAGATGTATGGCAAGATCGTGGACAGCGGGCCTTACAGCGACGTGGCGCCGCACGCGCAGTTGCGGATCGGCGAGGCGCGCGAGAAGCAGAAGGACTATGAAGCGGCGGTGACCGCCTATGAAACCGCCGCCGACCGTTATCACACCCAGCCGTTGATCGCCGCCGATGCGATGTATCGGACGGCGTTATGCTATCAAAAACAGGCAACCACTTCCGAATATGATCAAGGCACCGCGGCCAAGGCCATCTCCGCCTACACCGATTTCATCACGTTTTATCCCGAGGACAAGCGGGTGGCCGCTTCGCAAAAAGCCCTCGTCAGCCTCAAGGCCGAGCAGGTGCGCGGCAATTTCGGCATCGCGAAGTATTACGAGAAAAACAAGCAATGGACCGGGGCGGTGGTTTATTACAATGAAGTGCTGCAGATGGATCCGAACTCGCCCTACGCCGCCCAGGCGCGCCAGCGCATCGAAGTGCTGAAGCCCCTGATGAAACTCCCGTCCGCCAGCTAAGATGCGCCTGCCCGCAATCCTGTTGGCCTGCGCGGCAGCCTTGCTGGCCGGGTGTGCCGGTTATCACCTCGGCCCGGTCGGCGGCGGCGATGCCCGCGACAAATCCATCGAAGTCCTGCCGTTCAACAACCAGACGCTGCAGCCGCGCCTGGGCGATGCGGTCACGCAGGCCTTGCGCGAGCGGTTCCAGGTGGATGTCACCTATCATCTCAACACGCACGGCGATGCCGACGTGGTTCTCACTGGCGTCATCACGCGCTACCATCGCCAGGGTTTGAGCTATTTGAACAAGGACGCCACGACCACCCAAAATTACCGGGTGGATATCGTGGCGCATGTCATTGCCCGCGAACGCGCCACCGGCAAGACGCTCTTCGATAAAAACGTGACCGCTTACACGCTGGTCAATGTCGGGGCGGATCTGGCCTCTTCCGAACGGCAGGCTTCGCCGCAACTGGCGGAGGATCTGGCGCGGAACATCGCCGAACTGCTCACCGACGGGGCGTGGTGAAATTAGTTGTATTTTCCGGAACCGGTTTTAAGTTGGTCCTGTCTCTCAAAACAAACCATCAACCAAACAATCCCCATGAAAACATCCGTCCTAAAGGCCACCGTCCTGACTTTGTTTGCGGTGGCGATTGTCGTTGCCCCCGCGGCCCTGCGCGCCGATGAATCCACCAATGCTCCCGCCTCCGGCCAGGAAGGGGCCAAGCATAAGAAAAGCGAACACGCCACCGTGCCGTTCCGCGGGAAATTGACCGCGATCGACAAGCAAGCCATGACGATCACGGTCGGCGAACGCACGTTTGAGATCACCTCGGAAACGAAGATCACGAAAGATAATCTGCCCGCGACCCTGGCCGACGGCGTGGTCGGGGAAATGGTCGGCGGCGCGTATAAAAAGAACGCCGACGGAAAATTGAGTGCGACGATGGTTCACTTCGGCCTGCCCGCTGGCGAGAAGAAACCGGAAGGCACAAAGAAAAAGCAAGCGGACATGGAGAATGGCGAATCCAGCCCCAACAGTCCGCCGAACTAAGACCCCAAAATCCCGGCCGCTTTCAGGCGGGCGGCAACGCCCGCCGGTTTCATTTCACTGACGCCGCCACCAGCTGGTAAGCCCTTTGGCCTTGGTGGAGCTTTGGGTTTGCGGCGAGTGCGAGCGTTCCCGGAGCAGCAGGCTGCGCGCAGCTTCGAGTTCCATGATGAATTCGTCGTAGCTCAGGAACCGATCCGACGGATTTTTTGCCATGGACTTCACCAGCGTATCGCTGGTCCGCTGCGACACTTCCGGCAGGACGAGGTTCGGCGGCGTCAACGGCGTATGCACCTGGGCCGTGATGACTTCCTCAACCGTGGGCGCGTCAAAGGGAACGTGTCCGGTCAGGGAGTGATACAGCGTGGCGCCGAGGCTATACATGTCGGACAGGAAGGTTTCCGGCTCGCGCTTGATCTTTTCCGGCGCGACATAATACGGCGTGCCTTCGGTGACGGAGGATTGCTCCTGCTCCGCTTCGGCGCTGCGTGCCAGACCGAAGTCCACCAGCTTCGGTTCGTTGTCGTAGTCGAACAGAATATTGCCCGGCTTGATGTCGCGGTGGATCAGATTGTGCTTGAGCGCGAGGTCCAGGGCCGAGGCGATTTTGATGCCGATGTCCAGCACTGCGAGTTCGTCCACGCGCGTTTGCTTGTCGATGCGCGTATCGAGGCTGCCGCGGTCGGCCAGTTCCATGACGAGATAGCGCAGGCCTTCCCATTCATCGAAGGTGTAAATGTGGATGATGTTCGTGTGGTTCAGCCGGGCGCAGGCGCGGGCTTCGCGGTAGAAACCTTCCAGGGCCGCCGGATCCTCCAGCAATTCTTTCTTCATCAACTTCACGGCCACGAGCCGTTCCAGCACCGTGTCCCAGCCGCGATACACCGTGCCGTTGCCGCCCGAGGCGACGAAGCTGCGCAGCTCGAATTGTCGCAGCATCATCGGCATCATGATCGGCCGACCGCATTTGGAACAGGGCACGGTCGCCAGCGGCGCGAGATCGCCGGGGATGAACACCTTGGTCTCGCAGGAGCTGCACGTCACCATCTTTAAGGCTTTGTCACTCATGATTTGCAGCCAATCTAGCACTCCACCGGAATCCGACAACGCAATTTTCGCCGGGCAAATCCGGGAGCGCGGACGGCTCGTCCGCGAGTTAGTTGTAAAGGCACGTTTTGCGAATCCGCCTGCTTGCCCCCAATGTCCACATTTGACAAAGCATTCATCCATCGGGACACGCGGACGAGCCGTCCGCGCTCCGCGCAATAGTTTGACAAACACCCGCTGATCGTGTTTCCTATGCGCGTCGAATATGAAGACCACGTTTTCAACCATGCTGAATTCCGTGCAGGCCAAAGGACATACGTCCATTTGGATGCGCGTTGATTGCCAGTTTGGCATCGTGGGAATGAACTTCTGATTTAACTGACCAATTTCAAAAGACCCGCGATTGCCAGTCAATCGCGGGTTTTCTGTTTTTTAACCGACCATTTTTAACCAAAGACGAAAGAGAGATAGCATATGAAGAAGAACAAAACATTTGTGCCGACCCGGTTCGGCCCGGAAACGCGCTTTGAGCTGCGGCCTGTGCCGACGGCTCCGTTCCGCGCCACGCAGGAAACGGAATTTGAGCGGCTCAAGAGCCAGCTGCTCGCCCAACAATTGCAACAGGTCGCCGAGGTGGAACTGATCCCGCCGTTGCGGCGGGCGGCCAACGAAGCGGCGGCACTCGCCTGGGTGACCTTGTTCCCCTTGCTGGTGTTCCCGGTGTTGTTCGAGGAAAAGACGGCGGCCGCGTTGCGTCAGGCCGAACGGCAGGCGCGCATCTACGCCAACACTCGCGAACTCGTCGCCGCATGAACTCGTCGCGTCATGGCAAAGCGGCGGCGGAATCGCGCCGGCAAATGAAGTGACGGGTGACAAGTGGTCAGTGACGTTCACTCATGTCACCCGCCACCTGTCACCTGTCACAACTTTTGTGGGGAAATGATCCGGAGCGCGGACAGCATCTTCGCGTCGTCGAAGTGAGGACTTTGGCGCGATGCGGAACTGTCCGCGCTCCTACGGTGTTGGCAGGTTAATCCTGCCGCAACGCCTGTGGAAAATCCATCGCACCGTGTTTGATACGGAGAACTTCCAGCCGCATTCCGGCAAAGCGGTGGAAAATCAGATAATTTTCAAAATTATCCACGCGCCATGAACGGATGTTCTTCAAATCCCGGCCGCGAAATTTTCGCAGCCGGCCTTTCAGCGGTTGCAGCGCCAGCTTTTCAATCGTGGCGTCAATCGCCTTGAGAAAGCGCAGCGCGGCTTCGGGATTGTGCTCGCGGATGTATTGGAAGTAGCCGAACGCATCCAGTTCGGCGGCGTGACGGACGAAGATCTCAACCGGGTTCAAGCGGCAAGGGCGGCGAAATGGCCGGGCTTGTATTTTTTTAACGGACTGCGGAGAGCGTGGCGCAACGCCGCCTCCAGTTGCGGATCGTTGTCCTCCTGCTCGACGAGTTCATACACGCGCAACGCCTCACGGATCACCTCGTCTGCTGACAAGTAACCGCCACCTTTCATTTTCCGGCCAACGAATTTTTCCTGATGCGGCGTGAGCAGAACTTTCATGGCTGAAAACTAAAGGCTGCCCTTGATGGTGTCAAAAAGTTTTAAGAACGCGTCCAGGTCGTGTGCGGCTTTGGGACTGAACCGCGCCCGGATCATGACCGGCGTAATTCCTCCGTGGTCCTGGCTTGATCAAGATTTTCCAAGCCTTCGTCCAATAGCCGTTCCAACTCCGGCGTCATCACCACTTCCATGCCCTGGCGGCGGGCCCGATGCTCGATCAGCGCCTCCCGCACGACTTCATCCGACCCTTTGTAACCGCTGGATTGCACCAGCTCGGCAACGTAGTCTTCCAGATTTCGCGGCAGCGCGACATTTATGCGGTCAAATTAATGCGCTGTGAAATTCTGTCAATCTGCAACCTGCGTCAACGGCTTCCCGTCGCGCCTTTTTGCTTCCGGGAAATAATCTTCGGAATGCGGACAGTTTCTCGCAGGGGAGTTTCAAGCGTCTGCCGGGGCGACACTGTCCGCGCTCCTAACGCAAAGATTCTTCGCTATTGGTTGCCGTCATTTGATATGAAAAAAGCGATGATAGGCTGAAGTCGAGTAGATAGAAAACGCTATGGTGGCCAGCAGCAGCACAACGCAACTCGTCACTAAAAGAATTTTTCTGAATTTTGCCAGATGGTCAAATTCGCGCTCAAACTTAATGCCGTGAGCAAAGGTGAAACCGCAGGTAATTAGAAAATACAAATTTAAGTAACCGAGCACAAGGAAAGCTAGTATGGCTTCTGGCTCAGAGAAGCGAGGCACGAGCTGTTTTCCGGCGAAAATGTCAATCCACGACGAAATGTTCAAAAGGTTAAACGACTCGATCAGCGTGATAATGGTAACGGCTCCGCCCGCCCTATAGGTGATCTTCTTTGCACGGGAAAGCTTGAAAACAATGGTGAATCCCGTCAGGTAAATTTCTTTCAAAAATCGAAACATGGAAATTCATTTTTCCTCCACCCGCTGAATCCGTGCGCCGAGCTGTTTTAATTTTTCATCCATCTTCTCGTAGCCGCGATCCAGATGGTAGATGCGGTTCACCTGCGTGGAGCCTTTCGCCGCCATGCCCGCGATGACCAGCGCCGCCGATGCGCGCAGATCGCTCGCCATCACCGGCGCGCCGCTCAACGGCTTGCCGCCCTTCACGATCGCGCTTGGCCCTTCGATCTCGATGTCCGCACCGAGCCGCGCCAATTCGCTGACGTGCATGAAGCGCGATTCAAAAATCCGTTCCGTGATGATGCTGATGCCCTTGGTCAGCACGAGCAGCGACATCATCTGCGCCTGCACGTCGGTTGGGAAACCGGAATACGGCAGCGTGGTGATGTCCACGGGTTTTAAAGCGCCTTTCCGCCGGGCGATCAGATTCGCTCCGCTCCGTTCCACCGCCACGCCGGCCTCGCTCATTTTATCAATCACCGCGCGCAAATGCTCGGCCCGCGCGTTTTTGACGATCACCTCGCCGTTGGTCGCGCCGGCGGCGATCAAAAACGTGGCCGCCTCGATGCGGTCGGGAATCACTTCATGCTCCGCGCCGTGCAATTTATCCACACCCGTGATGGTGATGGTCGGGCTGCCCGCGCCGGTGATCTGTGCGCCCATTGCGTTCAGGAAATTCGCCAGGTCCACCACTTCCGGTTCGCACGCGGCGCTTTCAATGACCGTCATGCCGTCGCCCAGCGTCGCCGCCATCATCACGTTCGCGGTGCCGAGCACCGTGGGGCCGGCGCGCCCGCCGAGGAACACGGAGTTGCCGGTGATTTTTTTCACCGTCGCATCAATGTAACCGCCCTCGATCTTGATTTTGACGCCCAGGGATTCAAATCCTTTCAGGTGCAGATTGATCGGCCGGGCGCCGATGATGCAGCCGCCGGGCAAAGAAATGCGCGCCTTTTGCAACCGCGCCAGCAGCGGTCCCGCGATGCAGATGGAACCGCGCATTTTGCGGACGAGATCGTAGTCGGCGTAGCCTTTGATCTTTTTGGCGTGGACGGTCAGCGTGCCATCTTCAAATTTCGCCGTCGCGCCGAGCGATTCGAGGATTTTCACCATGAACCGGGTGTCGCTCAGGTCCGGCACGCGGCGGATGACGCACGGTTCATCCGTGAGCAGCGTCGCCGCCATGATGGGGAGCGCGGCGTTCTTGCTGCCGCTGATGGTGACCTCGCCGTGCAAGGGCACGCCGCCTTTGATCAAAAAACTGTCCATGTAAAAAATTGGATTGGTGGATAAATGGATTGGTGGATGGTTGGGTGGAAAGCCGGTCGCGCGCGAAAATCCAATTATCCAACAATCCAAAAATCCATAAACCCGGATTAAACGTCGTTCCTTCGCGCGATTATGATTCTGGCGCGCTGAGAATAGTCTTCCTTGACCGCTTCGACAATCCACTTTTCCGTTTCAAATATTTTGCGGATGTCGTCAGCCTGGCCATCGCCAAATTCAACCATGATTTTCCCGTCCGGCTTCAGGAACGCCCCGGCCTGTGACGCAATCAACCGGTAAAACTCCAAGCCATCCGCGCCGCCATCGAGTGCGAGGCGTGGGTCAAAATCGCGAACTTCCGGCTGGAGCGTCGCAATTTCGTCGGAAGGGATGTAGGGCGGATTGCTGAGGATGAGATCAAAGGAGTGCGGGCGGCTCGCCCGCATGTCTGCGTCCAACTCGCGGGCGGGCCGCCCGCGCTCCGTCGCGTCTTTCAATGCCTCAAAACCATCGCCTTCCAGGAATTCAACGCGCTCAACAACTTTGTTTCGCGTCGCATTTTCCTTGGCCAGTGCGAGCGCGTCAGTGGATAGGTCCGTGGCGACGATGCTGGCATTTGGACATTTCGCCGCCAGCGCGATGGCGATGCAACCGCTGCCGGTGCAGAAATCCAGGCAAGTTGAGGGTTGAGAGTTGAGAGTTGAGAGAAATTGCCAGCCGAGCTCGGCCAGCAGCTCGGTTTCCGGGCGCGGCACGAGCACGTGGCGGTTGACCGTGATTTCGTAGCCGCAGAAGGACGTTGAACCGGTGATGTGCTGGAGCGGTTCGCGCTGGCTGCGGCGTTTGATGAGTTCGCGCAGCGTGTCGGTTTCCGTTGTCGTCAGCCCGCGCTCGAAATTCAAATAAAGCTTCATGCGCGGCATTTTGAGCAGGTGCGCGAGGAGCAGTTCCGTTTGCAGACGCGGCGAATCCACACCCTTTTTGGTGAGAAATTCGGTGCTCTTCTGGATGGCTTCGAGGACGGTCACGCGGAGAGTCTAAGTTCAAATCACCGCGGACAAAACCCTTTTTGCCGGAATCATTTTTAAAGTGACTTAATTCGCTCCGCCGCCTCTTGCTTGTAGCGCAGAGTGTCACTCTGCTGTGTCGCGGATTGGCAATCCGCAGATTCTCGCACTCGCGAACATACGCCGACTGCCAGTCGGCGAAACAGCAGGTTGCCAACCTGCGCCACGGCAGGGCCGTCGACAAATCAAGGCGCGGTTTTTTTGTCGCGCGTGTGGACGAAGAGGCCGAGGTAATAAACGATGTAGTAGCCGGCGATCAGGCCGAAGAGGAAATAAGTCAGCGCGCTTTGGAAGGGTGGTGGTGTGTGGGGAACGCCGGTGGTGCGGCGCAAAGCCCAGAACCGATACGCCAGCCGCCCGAGAAATAGCAGGGACAGCGCGATGCCGATCTTCGTGTTGGGTGTGTAGAAATGCCCTTCCGCCGTCGTTTCAAACTGCGTCAGCCGCAGGCCGACGAACCCCAGCGCGACGCCGAGTGCCAAACCGCCGCCGATGCCCAGCATCAACTTCGCGATGCCCAGCGACAGGAACAGCAACACTGCGCTGGCGACGGAAAAAATCACGATGGAAATCGTGATGCGGACGGGGCGCAGTTTTTGCCGGCCGATGTTGCGGCGCAGGCGGCGATGAATGCCCCACGCAACCAAACCGCAGAATATGATCGGTCCGATCAGTGAAGCCATGCGCGGAGATTAGATTTTCAAGTTTGCTTGTCCAGACGAATTCTTGCGGGTGCGGACAAACATCATTTTCCCTCCACACCTTTGAGATACGCAAAAATAAGTTCCGGCAGATCGCTGCTGTAACCGCCTTCGAGCAGGCTAAAAAACGGCACGCCAAGTTGTCGCAGCGACTGGCCGATCCAGTGAAAATCTTCCGCCAGCAGGGAGGCTTCGGCCAGCGGGTCGTGGGCGTAGGCGTCAAATCCGGCGGACACGGCGACGAGGTCAGGCCGGTAATGTTTCAGATCGCCCAGCGCGTGGACGAGTGCGGCGCGATAGGTGGCGCGGGGTGCGCCCGGGGCGACGGGATAATTGAAACAGTTGCGTCCGCGATTTTGCGCGCCGGTGTTCGGATACGCCGGATGCTGGTGCACGGAAAAAAATTCAAAGCCGGGCAGGTTCAGCAAAATGGCTTCCGTGCCGTTGCCGTGATGCACATCGAAATCAAAGACGGCGATGCGCTTGAATCCGTCACCCCTCACCCCGGCCCTCTCCCCTCCGAGGGGAGAGGGAGAAGAAATTACCGCCGCTTCCAGCACGGCGATGGCGATGTTGTTCAGATAGCAGAAGCCCATGGACTGTTCGCGCGTGGCGTGATGGCCCGGCGGGCGCATGAGACTGAAGGCGTTTTCGCCGGCGCGGGCGGCGGCGAGCGCAGCGAGTGCGGCGGCGGCGGACGCGCGGGCATAATTTGCGATATCCTCGTAAAACGGCGTGTCGGCATCGAAGTGCTGCGGGATTTGCAGCCGGGCAAGCATTTCGGGCGTGTGGGCGCGGAGGATTTGTGCATCCGTGACCTGACCGGGCTCGTCAAAGGTGAGGGAAAGTCCGGTCTGGTTGCGCAAGCGTGCGAGCGTGCCGGTGATGCGCGCCGGGTTTTCGGGATGACCGGCCTGCGAATATCCGGTGCAGCGTTCGTCAGTGATGATTCTCACAAGGAAAATTGAACCATGAACGGATGCCGATGAACAAGAATTTACCGGCGCGGAATGTTTTTGCAATGGCGGCAAAGTCCGCTAAATTTGCGGCCCAAACAGGGACGATTTAAATATGAATAAACAATGGTTCACAATCGCGGCGGCACTGGGTGCGTTCACTTTGAATGTCGGCGCATGGGATTATGACGGACATCACATGGTCAACGAACTGGCGCTGGCGTCGCTGCCGAAGGATTTCGGCATTGACCTGACGCCGGCGATCAAGGGCCGCATCGCGTTTCTCGCGGGCGAGCCGGACCGCTGGCGCAACGTGCCGGATCTGACGCTGAAACACTACAACGGCCCGGATCATTATCTGGACATGGAAGACCTGGGATTGTGCGGGCTGACGCCGGCGACGCTGCCAGTCATGCGCTATGATTTTGTCGCGGCCATCGCGAATGCGCGCACGGCGCACCCGGAAAAATTTCCGGCGATCGATCCGGCGAAGGACGCCGATCACACGCGCGAGCTTTACGGATTTCTGCCGTGGGCGATCACGGAATATTATTCCAAGTTGAAGTCTGATTTCACCTCGTTGAAGACCTTTCAGCAATACGGCGGCACGCCGGAGGAGATCGCGAATGCCAAGGCGGACTGCGTTTATGTGATGGGCGTGATGGGGCACTATGTCGGCGATGGCGGTCAGCCGCTGCATACAACGAAGCATTTTGACGGCTGGGTTGGGGAAAACCCGCAAGGTTACACCACCGGTCCAGTGAAGGACGAGCGGGCACGGATTCATTCGTGGATTGACGGCGGCTATTTCAAAAAAATCGGCGGACTGAAGTTTGACGCGCTCGTCGGGAAGATTCATCCGGCGGAAAAAATCGCCAATGCGGATGAGCCCGAGGGGATGTTCCGCGACGTGGTGACGTATATCCTGGACCAGAACAAATTTGTCGCGCCGCTGTATCAGATGGAAAAGGACGGCCAGCTTTCCGGCGATGGCGAAAAAGGGATGGAAGGCCGCCCGTTTCTGGAAGGCCAGATCGTCAAAGCCGGCCAGATGCTGGGCAACATCTGGCTGACGGCGTGGCTGGATGCGCCGGAGGACAAGTATCTTCAACAGCAGCTCAAACAGCGCAACGAAAAAGCAACCGCGGCGAAATAAATCCCGCCCGCTCCACGAGCCATGACCAATGCGACGGCCATGCGGATCAGCGCCGCGACCGGATTTCTGGGCGTGACGCTGGGCGCCTTTGGCGCGCATGCGTTGAAGGAAATTCTGGCGCAAAACGGAACCACCGCGATCTGGGAGAAAGCGGTGTTTTATCACTTCATCCACGCGGTCATGCTGTTCGTGATTGCGGGACGAAAACCGTTTCAGGCGGGCGCGTGGTGGAGCTTTTTGGCGGGCATCCTGATTTTTTCCGGCTCGCTCTATCTCCTGGCGGTCACGAACATTAGATGGCTGGGCGCGATCACGCCGTTTGGCGGCGCGGGTTTTCTGGCCGGCTGGGCCTGGCTGTTTTTTTGCCGGAAGAACGAAAATTGATCGGGAATGGTTTTATACAGGCAGCCTCCGGCTTCCGCGCCGAACTTGGTTCCTTGCCGGGCGAAAACATTTTGAAACACTCCGTCGTGATCTCATGAGTTTGTTTGTTCCAGGCCAACGATGGATGAGCGAGTCGGAGCCGGAACTCGGGCTGGGCACGATCGGGCAGACCGGCGGTGGCCGCGTGCAGGTCGAGTTCACAGCGGCGGGCGAAACGCGCACTTACGCCGCGGACCAGGCGCCGCTGAAGCGCGTGCGCTTTCGGGCAGGTGACCGGATCAGAACGCGAGCGGCCAAGGAATTCATTGTTCAGGAAGTCGTCGAGCAATCGGGCTTGCTGATTTACGTTGGTGAAAAGCAGCAACTGACCGAAGCTGAGTTGAGCGACCGCGTCAGTTTGCAAGGACCGCAGGAGCGTTTGTTCGCCGGTCGCTTTGATTCTTCAAAGGCGTTCGAGTTGCGTCGCCGGACGCTGGAGTTGCTTCATCGCGCGCGAAAATCGCCGGTGCGCGGCTTTGTGGGCGGCCGCATCGATCTGATTCCGCACCAGCTCTACATCGCGCAGGAGGTCGCCGACCGGCACGCCCCGCGCGTGATGCTGTCGGACGAAGTGGGGCTGGGCAAAACCATCGAGGCGTGCCTGATCCTGCATCGTCTGCTGTTGAGCGGACGGGCAAATCGCATCCTGGTGCTGGTGCCGGAATCGCTCGTGCACCAGTGGTTCGTGGAGATGCTCCGCCGCTTCAACGTGTGGCTGAATATTTTTGATGCGGAACGGTGCGCGTCCATCGAGGCCGGCGAACCGGGCGCGAATCCGTTTCTGGATGATCAGCTGGTGCTGACCAGCATTGATTTTCTCGCAGGCGATCCGCGCCGGTCAGAACAGGCGGTGGCGGCGGGCTGGGATGTTCTCGTCGTGGACGAAGCGCATCATCTTGAGTGGTCCGAAACCGTGCCCAGCCGCGAGTATCAGGTGGTCGAGGAACTCAGCCGCAAATCCCAAGGCTTGTTGCTGCTGACAGCCACGCCGGAACAATTGGGTGTGGAAAGCCACTTTGCGCGGCTGCGGCTGCTCGACCCAGACCGGTATCGCGACCTCAAAACGTTTCAGGGTGAATCGAAAGATTACAAAGCCACCGCCGAACTTGCCGCGAAGCTGCGCGACGAAACCAAGCTTTCAAAGCAAGACATCACCTCGCTGCGCCGCTTGCTCACGCATGATTCCCGGCTGGAGCCACGCCTCGCGGAGCTGGAGCAGGGAAGCCTGGCAGCGCAGCATGCACTGCTCGAAGAGCTGCTGGATTTGCACGGACCCGGTCGTGTGCTGTTCCGCAATACGCGCGCCGGCATGAAAGGTTTTCCCAAACGAACCGTCCGGCTGGCGAAATTGGATCCGGGCCCGGAAGCGGAGCATTGGCTGGATCGTGCCTCCACTGAATTTGCCGGGGACACCGGCGACACCCAGTTGCAAGCCGGGTTTGATCTGGCGAAAGATCCACGCGTGCTCTGGTTCGTAAAACTGTTGGAGCAACTCGAACCGCAAAAAGTCCTGTTGATCACTCGCAGCATCGAAAAGGCCGAAGCCATTGATGCGGCGCTCCGTCGGCATCTGACCGTCAAGACTGGCATTTTCCATGAAGGACTCACGCTGCTGCAACGGGATCGCAACGCCGCCTGGTTCGCCGAGCCGGACGGCGCGCGGCTGTTGATCTGTTCGGAGATCGGCAGCGAAGGGCGCAATTTTCAATTCGCACGTCACCTGGTCCTGTTCGACCTGCCGCTGAATCCCGAACTGCTGGAGCAACGCATCGGACGGCTGGACCGCATCGGGCAGAAAGCGGATATCCAGATCCACGTTCCATTTCTTGCGCAGAGCCCGCAGGAAGTGTTGGCGCGGTGGTATCACGAAGGATTGAACGCCTTTGAGAGCAACCTCGAAGGCGGCAACGAACTGCTGCACCAGTTCGGCCGGGCGGTGCACGACCTGGCGTTGGAATTTCCCGTGGCGGATCACACCATTGCCGGGGCTGAGCTGGCCGGCTTGCTGAAAAAGACCAAAGCCGCGCGGCAGGAAATCCGCCGCATCCTTGAACAAGGCCGCGATCGTTTATTGGAACTGAATTCCTTCCGCCCCGCCCGGGCGCAGAACATCATCAGCCAGATTCAGGAACAGGACGGGCAACCGGACTTGGAAAATTATCTGCTCGATGTGCTCGATCACTTCGGCGTTCACATCGAGGAACTGGCGCCGCACACCTGGCAATTGAATCCGTTGGGAATCACCACGGATTCGTTTCCGTCCATGCCCGCCGAAGGCATGATCGCCACCTGCGACCGCCGCCGCGCGCTGAGCCGGGAAGATGTCGGATTTCTGACGTGGGATCATCCAATGGTCACCGGAGCGATGGAACTGCTGCTGGGGGCGGAAACGGGAAACTGCGCCTTCGCCGTGCTTCCGACCGCCAACGACCGGACGCTGCTGCTGGAATTGATTTTTGTTTTGGAGGTCATCGCCGCTTCGAGCCTGCATGCGGATCGTTTTCTATCCCCGACGCCGGTCCGCGTGATCATCAGCCACAAACTCGTGGACGTCACCGAAACTTTTCCCGACGCCGCCTGGCAACAAAAACTGGAGAAAGGGTCGCCTTACAAGCTGATTGAAAATACGGACATCGCCCGGCGGACCCTTCCGGCCATGTTCACGTCCGCGACCGCGCTGGCCGAAACCCGGGCGGATAAACTGCGTTCCTCCGCCCTGACGGAAATGAATCATCTGCTCGGCCGCGAAGTGGAACGCCTGCAATCCCTCGCCCGAGTGAATGACCATGTGCGCCCGCAGGAAATCGAACTGGCGAAAGATCAGCAGCGCGAACTGGCGGCCATCCTGCAAAACGCCCGGCCGCGATTGGACTCGCTGCGTCTGATTTGGAAAGGTCCGCCCGAAACGCTGAACACCTGAGGTTGGATGGTTTGGTGGGCACACTCGGATTTCGATGACTCCAAGCTTAAACGTAGTATCACCTGTTTAGGTGATTTTGACATGACTGTTTTAAGCGATATACAAGCGAGGACTTTCACCTATTATGAATTTCCATCAATTTAAAACATTCTGAGGCTGCGTTTAATCGCTAGTGTGTTGAAACAGCCATGAATTTGCCTTCAGATTATCAATGAAAATCGGGCTGTTAGGACATTGTTTGAGGATCGCACTTTTTATTGCCAGTATCCACGGTGGCAATGTCCTCGCTGCTCTTCCGATTGTAACCACCAACACCCAGCCTGTGACCGCCGTGGGCGTGGTTGGCGGCCAGATTGTCTTCAATGCAGCTTTTAGTGGCACCAGTCCGATTTTGTATCAATGGCAGATGATTGGCAGCGGCATGACAAATAGTATTCCCGGAGCCACCAATACTATGCTGACACTCAATAACCTGCAGCTTGCAAACACGGCCTCCTACCGGCTGCAGGCTTCCAACAGTTTTGGAGTTGCTGTAAGTGCCGCGAGTTCGCTTACGGTTAATTCGATGGCACCGGCGGTGAACAACATGATCACCTCGTTTGCCGCACAGACGGGCCTCGGCAGCGCGCTCACCAATTTTGTCCCTACTTGGATGGTCGCGTCTGGCAGTTTGATTGCAGGAAAGTCTCCCAGTAACGTCGGCAACGGCAATTTCAGTGATCCGAATGGCGGGGGCGCGGGCGCGGTGGCAGTGCTCACCGACGGCAATTTTGGCTGGCTCAACTATTGGCCAAATGTGGGGCATAGCACCACCGAAGTCACGTGTGGCACGGTTGGCGGCGGGGCAGGACAATCGGTGACCTATACTCTAACGGGCTCAGCCAGCGGATACAATCTCACGAACATCATTGTTTACGGGGGGTGGGGCGATGCAGGCCGGGACCAGCAGGCCTATACGATGTATTATTCCACCGTGGCGTCTCCAACAAATTTTGTTGCACTGACGAGTGTCAACTACAACCCCGCAAATCCGGCCAATGTGCAATCCGCCACCCGAATGACGCTTGCCTCGACCAATGGTTCTCTTGCCACCGGGGTTGCCGCCGTGAAATTTGATTTCACCTCTCCACCAGGAGAAAACGGTTATTCCGGTTATTCGGAAATTCAAGTATTTGGAGTTCCATCTGGCTTGCCTCCGGTTGCCAATCTGCCCACCTGTTTGCCTGATTCGCCCGTCAATGCCGGAACCCTTGTGACGTTCAATGAAACCGCCAATGGTGTGCCGCCACTGCAATATCAATGGCAGTCAGACAACGGCAGCGGTGGGGTCAATTACACAGACATTGCGGGTGCCACCACCACGAACTATGTGCTGAATACAACCAATTTCGGCAACTTCACCCTCAACTTTCGCGTGCGTGTCACTAATCCCAATGGATCTGCGACCAGTCCGGTGCTGCAACTCGTCGTCACCAACGCCAACAATTCCTTGTCGGCGGCCACCGTGGAAAATTTGCGATGCGAGCATCTCCAAAATCCTTTGGGCATTGACGTTCGCAAGCCGCGTTTGAGCTGGACCATGAATTCAACGCGACGAGGCGAACATCAAACCGCCTTTCAGATTTTGGTCGCATCATCACCGGCGACATTGGCACAAGACCAGGGCGATCTATGGAACAGCGGAACAATTGTATCCGACCAGTCGGTGCTGGTGAGTTACGCTGGCCAGGCGCTGGTTTCAGGGCAGATGTGTTATTGGAAAGTGCGGGTTTGGGACGCGAACGGAAATCCGTCAGCCTGGAGTTTGCCGGCGATTTGGAGCATGGGGTTGCTTAACATGTCGGATTGGACTGCCCAATGGATTGGGATGAATGTAAACACCAATATTTCTCCGGCGCCGCCCAGCCCCATGCTGCGGAAAACCTTCTCGATCAGCAAACCAGTGGCGCGTGCCACGGCCTACATTTGCGGACTGGGTTATTATGAATTTCAGATCAACGGGGCGAAAGTCGGCGATTATGTCCTGGAGCCGGCTTGGACGCTCTACAATGACCACGCGTATTACACCACCTACGATGTGACGACGAACTTGCTGCAGGGATCAAACGCCTTGGGCGTGCAACTGGCCAATGGGTATTACAATCAATGGACCGGCGACGCTTGGAACACCGCCACTGCCCCGTGGCGCGCCTTGCCGCAGATGATTCTGCAGGTGGTGATTCAATATACCGACGGCACCAGTAATTTGGTGGTCAGCGACCCGTCTTGGAAGACTGCTACCGGGCCCCTGCTTTTAGACACCACTCGACTGGGCGAAGTTTATGACGCACGCCTGGAAAAAGCCGGTTGGTCAACAGCAAGCTATAATGATTCAGCATGGACCAACGCGATTTTGCGCGAAGGCACGACTGGTTCGTTGTCGGCTCCGGATGCCGAGCCGATCAAAGTTTTTCAAACGGTTTATCCCACCAAGATCATCCCCGTTTCCGGGCAACCGGGAGTTTACACCTTCGATTTTGGGCAGAATTTGGTGGGCTGGGGACAATTGACTGTCAGTGGTCCATCAGGAACATCCGTGACCATGGTTTACGGAGAGTTGACCAACAGCGACGGTTCAGTGAACCAAAATAACATCAATGTTTATGTAAACTTGCAGCAGTATTTTCAAAAGGACACTTACATCCTTAAGGGCAGCGGCACTGAAACGTATGCGCCGCGGTTTACCTATCACGGCTTTCGCTACGCGCAGGTCTCCGGACTCCCATCAGCGCCGACGACCAACACGCTGGTGGCGCAGGTCGTGCACACGGCGTTTGATCCGGCCGGAAGTTTTTCATGTTCGAGCGCTTTGCTCAATCGTATCGAAACGAACACCCTTTGGTCCTACCTCGGCAACTTTGTGGGCATCCCAACGGATTGTCCGCAACGGGAAAAGAACGGCTGGACCGGCGACGCGCAACTGGCCTGCGAAATCGGATTGACCCATTTTCACAGTGCGGCGGCCTACACCCGATGGATTAAAGAATTTGGACCGGGCCAGCAGGCCAATGGAGTGTTGTCTGGTGTCTTTCCCAACGCCGGCTGGGGTTATGCCGAGGGTCCGGCCTGGGAGTCGGCATACTTGTTAATTCCTTGGTTTGTTTATCAGCACTGCGGCGATGCAGGCATCCTGACAAACAATTATGCGGGCATGAAGGCTTATGTGGACTACGAAACCAGCGTCGCCTCGGGAAACATTGTCAGCTATGGTTTGGGCGACTGGGAGCCCGCCAATACCATCACACCAGTTTCGGTCACTGACACGGCCTATTACTATCAGGGTGCCTTGATCATCACACAGACGGCGGCCCTCATGGGCAAAACATCCGATGCTCTGCAATACAGCAATCTGGCGGCTCAGATAAAAATGTCGTTCGACAATTCGTTTTTCAACTCGTCCAATAGTCAGTATGCAGGCGGAACGCAAACCGCCCAATCTGCCGCCCTTTATCAGGGATTGGTTGCCAGCAATCAGATTTCTGCCGTGGTCAATGCTCTCGCTGCGAGTGTTCAACAAAATAACAACAACATAGACACGGGCATCCTCGGCTCGAAATATCTGCTGCGCGCGTTGTGTGATAATGGACGCGCCGACACGGCTTTTGCGCTCGCCACGCAAACCTCGTATCCGAGCTGGGGTTACCAGATTGCGTCCGGAGCCACCACCCTGTGGGAAACCTGGAGCGGTGCCGGCTCCATTGATTCGTTCAACCATGTCATGTTCGGCGACATCTCGGCGTGGTTTATCGAATACGTGGCCGGCATTCGTCCGGGCGCTCCAGGTTACAAAACCGTTATCATCAAGCCGGACGTCATGAATGGGCTGGCCTCGGCACAGGCAACCCACGATTCGCCATATGGAATGATTTCGAGTGCCTGGCAGATTAATGGGCATTCAGCCGATTTGAGTGTCACTATTCCACCGGGTGCCACGGCCACGGTGTATTTGCCCATGCTGGGAACGACCGAGACGAATGTGGTGATTCAGGAATCTGGCACAACCATCTGGCAGAATGGTGCGGTCGCAAATAACGACCCCGGTGTGGCCTTCCGTGATTTTGAGGGCTTCTCCACGCAAACCTATTCGGTGTGGATGGTGACGTCTGGCAGCTACACATTTGCCTGGCAAATATTGGTTCGCGCGCCGTCTGGATTGATCGCTAATGCGGGTAATGAGCGGGTCAGTTTGAGCTGGGGAACTGTGGCCGGTGCTACGAGTTATAACGTCAAACGATCTAAAACCAGCGGCGGGAATTATACTGTCGTGGCCAGGCTAACGAACAGCAGCTACACCGACACAGGGTTGGCCGATGATACGAACTATTACTATGTCGTCAGCGCAGTGGATTCCAGCGGCGAATCTCTCAATTCGGTGGAAGTGAGCGCAACGCCCACCTTTACTGTAAATCTTGGGTTTGAGACTCCAAGCATCGGTGGGTATCAATATGCTCCTTCCGGAGCGTATTGGGAATTTAACGGTGCGAGTGGAGACGGTTCCGGTCTGATTGCCAATGGCAGCGCATTTTCAAATCCAGATGCCCCGGAAGGCGTTCAGGCGGCATTTGTTCAGAGTTACGGAAGCATCTCGCAGATTTTGTCCGGATTTACTCCGGGAACAAATTACACCGTCACTTACTCTGCCGCGCAGCGGTCCGGCGGCAATCAACATGGCGGCGAGTCGTGGAATGTCACGATTGATGGCATCGTGATAAAAACCAATGGCCCGGGGGGAACCAGTTATGTTGATTACACCGCCAGTTTCATCGCTTCGGCCACGGCCCATACGCTGGCCTTTGTGGGAACAGACCTGGCAACGGGTGACAACACTGTCTTCCTTGATGACATCAGGGTCTCTCCATCCATCCATCCGGCGTCTGCGTCAGTGGCCGTGACCAGTCCGGCCAATAACACCAGCCTCACTGCACCTGCAACTTTGAACCTCACGGCCACCGTGGCGACGAATGGCAATATTATAAGCAACGTCCAATTCTACGCGAACGTTACAAACCTTATAAGTCAGGACTGCTCTCCACCCTATATTTGCATTTGGACCAATATCGGCTTGGGAGATTATACTGTGCGTGCCCGTGTTAATTTTAATGGCGACCGATATGCCGATTCGACGGTTGTCAACATTACCGTCGCCAACCTTCCTCCGGTCATTCAAGCCGTTGCTGTGACTGATGGTGGCTTGTCACTGGCTGGCACGGGTCAGGTCGGACAAGCATATGTTCTTATAACCGCCTCGAGTCTGACGCCTCCAATAAAATGGTTGCCGGTGACGACCAATCAGCCCGATGGCAGCGGCCGGTTTTCTTTCACCAATCTGCCTGCCACAAATTCACAGCAGTTTTACCTGATTTCCGTGCCGTGAAAATTGTCATGGATGACATGCCGGTTTTGATTGTCGCCAACCGCCGGATGAGCCGGCGTCATTCAATCATCACCTGTTTCGGTGATGGCTATTTAACCATGTTTGGGGATATGCAATAGCCGGTTTCCCCGTATATTTGCAGTGAACTCACACAAAACAGAGAATGAACCAGAAATATTCATTGCACCGATTAAAGTTCCGCCATTAACCAAAACCATAAAGTGCCCATCAGCAACAACCCTGTAGCAAATCCCAAAACCCCCACAGAAATCATTATGAATACACCGCAAGCAACTAAAATTACCGCGAGTCTGATTTGCATGGCTCTGCTGATGTTAGCCGGCTCCGCCCCGGCGATGCTGGTCACTGCGACAGATTCTCAGCAAGGTTCCACCACGGTATTCAGTCCGTCCTGGGCACCAGATGCCGCCAACAGCCTCATCAATGGTCTTGCCCCCAGTGCTACGGCTGGCAATTTCAATCAGGAAAATAATTGGGGTGATCGGAACGTCACCAACCTGACTTATTCCAGAAGCGGATGGCTTGATGTCGCTGCCGGACACAACACCGGCAACGATACCACCACCAATAATTATGTGGCGGTCGGTCAAAATGGTGGCAATTCACTGGTCTACACTTTGCCAGCCACAACCTATGGATACAATCTCACCAACATCGCCGCTTTTGGCGGGTGGGCAGATGGCGGCCGTGACGCGCTGCGATTTAACGTATCCTATTGCACGGTTTCTGACACGAACACGTTTATTCCGCTGACCTATGTAAATTACAACCCTTCGGTCAGTGGCAAGCGGTCCAACCGGGTCATTTTCAGCGATTCGAACAACTCGTTCATCGCGCCCAATGTCGCCATGGTGAAATTTGATTTTACTTCTCCCAGCGCGGAAAATGGCTGGGAAGGTCTCGCGGCGATAACGATTGGCGGAACGGCGGCAACCGGCCTGACAAACCTGCCCCTGGCCATTGCGTATTCAAACTCAACTTCGCCATGGACGATTGAAGGTGACAGTCTGATTGCCGGGCAGGTTCCGGCCACGGCCGCCGGTAATTTTGCGCAAGAAAGTGCAACGGGCACACCGGCTCTGACTGACGGCGCGTTTACGAGTGTTACTGGTGTGGGTTCCTATGCCACCTGCGGCAATAACGCCGGACAAATCGCAATTTTTTCAGTAACCAATTCGGTCAATGGTTCGGACATCACAAACATCATAGTCTATAGTGGCTGGGGAGATGCCGGGCGCGATGGACAATTTTACAATATCAGTTATTCCACGCCTGCGGCGCCGGTGACGTTTATTCCTCTGGCGAGCATATTTTACAATCCTTCCGCCGGCACGCCCAGCGCCAATCGCGTGGCGATTCACCGGGCGGATGGTGGTCCGCTTGCTGTCAACGTTGCCAACATCAAGTTTGATTTCACACCGCAAACCGGAGAGGTGGACAACGGCTATTCCGGTTACGCTGAAATTATTCTGGAAGGAACCAATTCCTCTCCCTTATCTGTCGCCCCGTCGCCTTATCTGATTTCGGATACCTTGCCGGGCACGGCTTCCGATGTTGCTGGCGGCAGCGTATCTTTCTCGGCAATTTACAGCAATTCTCCGGCGGCGACATATCAGTGGCAGGTCATCAGTGGCGGGATCACCAATGATCTTGCCGGGGAAACAAACACAACCCTGACGCTTAACAATCTACAGTTAGCCAACACTGGTTCCTACCGGTTGAAGGCGATTAATGCGACCAACAGCACGGGCATCGCGTATAGCACGGCAAGCCCGCTTGCTGTAAGCAGCATCCCGTCACCGGTGAATAACATTATCACCGCCACGGCCAGCCAGACAGGCCTTGGTATCAACGGTGTCAGCACCAATTTTTATCCCACATGGATCGTTCCAACCAACAGTTTGCTCCATGGGTTTGTCATCGGCAGCCCTGACGTTCCTGGACAATTTGTGCCCGGGTCAGGCAACTACGGTCTGGCTAATGCGAATTCAGATCCCACCATTTTGACCGATGGGGCCAATGGTTGGTATAGTTTTTGGCCGGGGTTCGACAGTAGTGTCAACCAAAATACCTGTGGAATTGGTGGAGGCGGCACTTCATTGACGTATACCATAGATACCAGTTCCGCCGCGAATGGTTTTGACATCACCAACATCGTGGTTTTTGGCGGGTGGGGTGTCAATACTCATGACCAGCAAAAATATCGGATTCTTTTCTCTACCGTGGACGCACCGACCAGCTTTCAATCCATGGAGCTGGTGGATTACACCCCGGTGACTCCCAACGGCGTGCAGTCGGCAACGCGAGTCACCCTTACTCCGGCGCCAGGGGTCGCGGCACTTGCCCGACATGTCAAGGAAGTGAAGTTCGACTTTAACCAGTTGCAGCCGCCAACGCCGAAGGGCGGTTATGAAGGCTATTCCGAAATCATTGTGGCCGGACGGCCAACACCTCCAATTCCGACGATAACTACGAACGCCGCGCCGTTCGTGGCCTCAGATGTGGTTGGTGGCCAGATCAGCATCTACGCCGGTCTTACTGGTGCAACGAGCCTGCAGTGGCAGAAAAATGGAACCAACATCCCCGGAGCCACAACGGCGGTGCTTACGTTGAACAACCTGCAGTTGACGAATACTGGCAGTTATCGCCTGGTGGGATCCAATTCTTTTGGCACGGAAACCACTCTTGCCTGTGCATTGACGGTGAATCCTCTGCCGGCACCGGTCGCCAATGTCATCACCGCCATCGCCACCCAGACTAAAACCGGGGGATCCTTTGGCGGCACGTGGGACAATTCGATGCTTGGTTCGAGTTTGGTTTACGGAACTTCTCCGAGCAGCTCTGGTAACGGCGATTTTACGGCGTTATTCAACAATGAAGGTGCAGATGGACCATCAGTTCTAACCGATGGCAGCTTTGGATACATTGATTTTGCCCAGAGTGGCAGTCATTCAAGCTTCACCTGTATCGGATCAGACAGCCAGGCCGGTAATTTTGTCACCTACACGCTTGCCGGCCCGATGAATGGATACGACCTCACCAACATCGTGGTTTCTGCGGGTTGGAACGACGGTGGTCGCGATCAACAGGCCTACACGGTTTATTATTCCACAGTGGCGAACGTTACAAACTTCATCCCGCTGAAGAGCGTTAACTTCAATCCGGTGAATCCGGATGGAACCTCTCTCAACAAAGTGACGCTCACACCTGCAACCGGGGCGCTCGCACAAAACGTCGCTGCGATAAAGTTTGACATGACTTCCCCGGCTGGTGAGAACGGCTATTCCGGTTACAGCGAAATCGCCGTATACGGATCTGCTTCGGCAGCACTCGTGATAGCGCCGTCGATTGGTTCGGCCACTCAATCTGGTGGTAATTTAGTTGTGACGGGCACCGGCGGATACCCTCCAAACAGCGGCTACACCTGGCTGACGGCGACTAATTTGTCCGCTCCGATTATTTGGACAACGAACACCACCGGCGTTCTGGATGGCACTGGTGCATTCTCAAATTCGATCCCGATCAACTCCGCCACGCCGGCTGGGTTCTTCCGGTTGCGGATACCGTGAGTTTGGTCCGGGTAAAATGTCAAAAGCCCGGGGACTTAGGTTCCCGGGCGCCTGGCTCAAAAAGCTGAATGATGTTAGAAACGTGGAAATTATGGAGCAATCTTTGTCCAGCGAAGCAATGCAGGCAGCCGATCCGATTATTAAGCTGTCATAAAATCAATATGAATAGATTAGACATAAATGATCAAGGAGGGCGTCCACCGAGCAGGGGATTTACTTTGATTGAATTGTTGGTGGTAATAGCCATCATCGCGATTTTGGCGGCGATGCTGTTGCCGGCATTGGCCGCAGCAAAACAAAAAGCCTACCGGATCCAATGCACCAGCAACCTCAAACAATGGGGGCTTGCCATCATCATGTATGCTGGAGACAATAATAATCGCTTTCCCGACCTCACCACCGGCAATCCTGATGCCGCCGGGGCCCATGATTTGGCATGGATGCCCATCAAATTCAACACAACGTTTTATCCGGAATATTTGATTAGAAACAGGGTGATTGGTGATGAGCGACAAAAAAATGATGTGTTCTATTGCCCGACTGATCTTTGGCATCCGTTTGTTGAAACTTCACCTGTTTACGCTCCTTATTACACAAATTTGATAGCTTACAACTACTTGCCTGGGCGGGATGCGGCCGGGGGGGCGAACTATGGCAATTACGCAGGCAATGTAACCGGGTGGATGACCGGTCGCCCCAAGATGGGGGGAAGATATGGAAAGGCTCCAATGATGACGGATCGCATACAGTGCACAAGCGGATATGCTTGGAGCAGATTTAATGTTCTTACCGGGGTTCATCGCAACAGGTCGGGTGTTCCCACCGGCGGCAATTTTCTTTATGAGGATGGCAGTGTCATTTGGCAAAAATTTGCATGGGATCGATTTAACACTGCGGTCGCGGACGCAACCATCGGCATCGGGGCTCAAGGTAATGACATTGTCTATTTTGTTCCGGCGGGTTTGGGGTATGGCCCATGGTAAAGACATGATTCGCTGCCGCCCATTTGAGGGCAACTAATCAGAACTCGATTCTGTTTTATTTGCCTGGGATTCGCATGGCATAAATCCCGCTTTGTATTGCGTCCAAAATATGCTAGGCTAAAGCGCTTGCACCATTATTTATTTGTTTGTTTTACAATTATCAGACCATGGCGTTGGCGTTTACCATTAAAGTCAACCGCTGCTGTTTTTTTGTATTTATGCGTCGCCTCGGTCGCTCCGGAACTTGCCGTCGCGGGTGATGCAGAAAATAGAAGCATCGTTTCCGACCATTCGGATCCTTATGTTAGTCCGACCAACGGGCTTGGTTCCTGGATTTGGGCGGACAAAACATTTGATGGGCAGACCTGTCAATTGTGGAGGTCGTTTGAAATTCCCGCCGGAGGCATCATTACCCAGGCGCGCCTCCTAATGACGGTGGATAATGAATTCACATTGTTCCTTGACGGGCGTGAGGTTGGACGTGGAGCGGAGTGGCGTGAATTATTTGACTTTAATTTAGCCCCGTTGCTGGCCCCCGGCAGGCACATTCTGGCGGTGAGGGGGCTTAACTCTTTTTCTTATGCGGGCTTGATACTTGGCTTGCGGGTTGTTTTAGCTGATGGACAGGTCATTGAAGTCAAATCAGACCAAACTTGGAGGATTGTTCCGGAGGGGGCAAAAGGGTGGGAGAAAAGGACCGAAGCATTGGCTGGATGGTCTGGCGCGACCATCGTAGGTGCCATGGGGGTCGATCCCCGATGGGCAACCCCCCAGAATGTGAATGTGATGCCGGCGCTTCAACCGATCAAAATCTTCTTCTGGCAGACCGGTTGGTTCCAAATCGCGCTGCTATCGGTATGCGGACTGGTTATTCTGATCAGCTTCCGGCTCATGGCGCAGCTGGCGCTCCATCAAAAGGAACGGCTGCTTTTACAGGCGGAGCGCGCCCGCATTGCCAGAGACATTCACGATGATATTGGGGCGAGGATGACTCAACTGGTGTTGCATGGAGAAGTGGCGCAAAACGACCTGCCCACCGACTCGGAAATGCGCCAGCAACTTGACTGGATTTGTGAAGAGGCTCGCGGGCTGTTATCCACCATGGATGAAATCCTCTGGGCCGTAAACCCCCAGCGGGATACGATTCGCGACTTTTCATCTTATGTTTGCAACTACGCGCAGAAGTTTTTAAAGCCCACCTCAATTCAATGTCTGTTTGAAGTGGACCCGGCGATGCCGGCGACAAGCTTTGACCTTCCGCTCCGGCGCAGCCTGCTCATGGCCATCAAGGAAACACTCAATAACGCGGTTAAATATTCTGAGGCGACCGAACTGTTTCTAAAGATCCAGTGGCAGGAAGACGACCTGATTGTGGTGGTGCAGGATAATGGCAAAGGTTTCGACCCGATGACGGTAAAACCAGGCCGCAATGGCTTGAACAATATGACCCAGCGCATGAGCGAATTTGGCGGCAGTTGCCTCGTCACCAGCCAGCCAGGCCAGGGATGCCGGGTTGAATTCCACATTCCACTGGTGCATTTGCGGCGGCATCCATTATCCTGGATTTGGAACGCAAAGCAATTTTCCGAGCAAATCAGTCTAAAGCAGAGAACCCACACCAATGAGCCATCCCAAAACCATGATCCAACCAAGTGCTAAAACCACCAAACCGGTTAAAGGGGGCTCTTCTGGCGAACCAGCGTTAAAAAAAACGATCAAAGTCGCCTTGGTGGAAGACCAGCCGAAAGCCCGCGAGAGCTGGATCAAGCTCATCAACTCCTTTCCCGACTTTGCCTGTATTTGTGCCTGCGCGACCGGGGAAGAGGCCTTGCGAATCATTCCACAGGAGCAGCCTGACGTGGTGCTCATGGATCTTTTTCTGCCGCGGATGTCCGGCCTCGAGTGCACTGTGAGGATCAAAGAATTACTGCCCAAAACCCAGATTGTCATTCTCACAGCCATGGATGACCAAGAATTGGTGTTCCTGGCGCTGGAAGCCGGTGCTGACGGTTATCTGTTAAAGCGAACAAAGCCGGCGGACCTGCGAGCGGCGCTGCTCGACGTGCTGGCAGGCGGGGCTCCGATGACGAGCCAGATCGCCCGCCGGGTGATTGAGTCATTTCGCCAAAAATCAAAAGCCCGGGATGAATCACTGCGCCTTTCCATAAGGGAAGAACAAATCCTGATGCTGCTTTCCCAGGGTTATGCCAACAAACTTATTGCCGACAAACTCGAATTGAGCATTGATACGGTGTGCAGTCATTTGAAGCATGTTTTTAACAAATTGCATGTGAGTTCGCGCACCGAGGCGGTCATTCGATACATGGCCACCAAAACTTCCCGGCAGAAGCCGGACGCCCCGTCGTAATACTCTTCATAAACCTGACAGGCTGGCAGCCCCGTCATCGGTTGAAGCGGAAATTCCTGAACCATCACCTATTTCGGTGATTAGGGTCTCACTATGTTCGGGGTGTGGACGGATATGTGGATTCAAGGTTAAAGTATCACAAACACATTGAAGTTCGCGGACGGCTTCATTAACCGTTGCCACGGTTTGGCGGGTCGTGAGCAGAGTGTGCTTTAGCTTTTTCATAAGCCAACTGGTCGACGTTTGTTCAGCTCATGAATTATGAAATCAAGCATGGCTTTCAAAACAAATAACTATGCAGCAGAAAATTTTATGGTTGGCGAGCATCATGCTTGGCCTGCTACCGATGGCAGCCAGTCCGCAGCATGCCGCTGCCGCCGTCGTGATGAACTACGGGGCCTCCGGCAATGATTACTACCGGTTCACCACTCCCTCCATGGCCTTCATCAAAGCTTCGGGTTTTGCGACGCTGATTCCGTTCGCCATGCATGTCAACTCTGACGGAACCCTGATGATCGGTGGCGGGGCATGCGCAAGCAACGGCGTTTATATCGGTCCCACCAACTGGAATTCGCTTGTGGCTGCGGTGAAAACACCGCCCACGACCGTCACCCGCTATGAAGTGTGCATCGGAGGCTGGACGGACACCAGCTACGACAACATTAAGAGTCTGGTCAATACGCAGGGAACGGGCCCCGGCAGCATCCTTTATAAAAATTTTCAGGCCTTGAAAAATGCCGTGCCGGGAATTGACGCGATCAACGATGATGACGAGCAGACCTACGATCTCAGGTCCTCCACGAACTTCGCCAACATGCTCGGCGGCTTGGGCTATAAGTTCACACTGGCTCCCTATACTTCCCAGAATTTCTGGGTGAATCTCAAGAATAGCATCACCAACTGCGACTACATCTATCTCCAGTGCTATGCCGGTGGCGCAGGCAACGACCCGGGCCAATGGAACGCCGCTTTCGGTCACGGCGTGGTGGTGATTCCCGGGCAGGAAAGCAACACGGCGATCCCGGCGACTTTTCGCAGTTGGCATCTCGCAACCGGAGTTGATGGGGGCTTTTATTATCCGGATGCTGTTTTTAGCACCACCTATTGGAGTGCGGCCATCATTGAAGCCAACGGTGCAGTGCCGGCAGCGCCGACGGGATTGACTGCGGCTCAAGGGGGCGAACAGGTGAGCCTGGCGTGGAACATGGTTCCTGGAGCAATTTCCTACAACGTGAAGCGTTCAACGAGCAGTGGCGGAGAGACCACCATCGCCAGTGTTTCTGCGGTCAATAAAAACTGGCCCGCCTCCAATCAATACACCGACCCCGGGTTGGCCGACGGCACGACTTATTACTACAAGGTGTCGGCAGTCAACACCAACGGGGAAAGCCTTGATTCCGCAGAAGTCAACGCCACGCCGCAGCCATCAATGGTGTCGAACTTTGGCTTTGAGACGCCCAGCGTTGGCAGTGGCAACTATCAATACAATCCATCCGGAGCGACCTGGACTTTCAACGGTGCCAGCCCCAACGGTTCGGGCATCATCGCCAACGGCAGCGCATTTGGTAATCCGAGCGCACTACAGGGTGTTCAGGCGGCTTTTGTTCAGCAATATGGGACGATTTCGCGCGCCATTGCCGGTTTTATTCCGGGGACGAACTACACGATTCTCTTTCTCGCTGCGGAACGATCAGGCAACGCTCAGTCATGGAATGTTACGATTGATGGCACGGTGATTGGAAGTTACAATCCCGGATCAACTGCGACCAGTTATTCGCAATATAGTGCCACCTTCACGGCCACGGCGACGACGCATACTCTGGCCTTTGTCGGAACAGACCTGGCGACCGGCGACAACACGGTGTTTATCGACGACGTGCAGATTACAGCGCCACCGTTGCCTGTTTTCATGCTAACCAACACATTGCCAGTGACGGCGGCGGATGTGGTGGGCAGCAAGGTCATCTTCATGGCGGCGTTCGCATCGGCCAGTCCGCTGGCCTGCCAGTGGCAGGTTCTCAAGAGTGGCACCACGAACAATATTCCCGGAGCGACGAACACGACATTGACGCTCTCCAACCTGCAACTATCAAACACGGCGTCTTATAGATTGTATGCGTCCAATGTTCTGGGATCTGCCGTGAGCGCCGCCAGTTCGCTCATCGTCTCCAGCGTGCCGGCGGCAGTAAACAACATCATCAGCGCGTATGCCGCACAAACGGGGCCTGGCAGCGCCAGTCCGGTCACGAATTTTGTTCCCACCTGGACCGTTGCGCCGGGCAGCCTGATTGCCGGCCAGTCACCCAGCAGTGTTGGCGGCGGCATTTTCAATAATTATAACAGTGGTTCGGTTGCCGTGCTGACGGACGGGACCTCTGGATGGCTGAATTATTGGCCGGGCGTCGGCAGCAGCCCGACCGCAGTCACCTGCGGCACGGTCGCTGGAGGTGCCGGTCAATCGGTCACTTATACACTGACCGGTTCTACCGATGGATATAATCTCACCAACATTACTGTTTACGGGGGGTGGGGAGATAATGGCCGGGATCAACAGGCCTATACGATTTATTATTCCAAGGTGGCGGCCCCGGCGGCTTTTGTCTCGTTGAGCAGTGTAAATTACAATCCGGCGAATGCGTCAAGCGTGCAATGCGCCACACGGGCGACACTGATGCCGGCGAATGGTGTGTTGGCCACCAACGTGGCAGCGGTGAAATTTGATTTCACCAATCCCGCCGGTGAAAACGGTTATGAAGGCTACTCGGAAATCGGCTTATACGGGACACCCACACCAGTTCCGCCGTCAACCAATCCAACGAATATCACTTTTCAAATCGCGGCTAATATTTTGATTCTCAATTGGCCCAGCGACCATATCGGCTGGCGGTTGCAGGTGCAGACCAACGATCTGACTCAAGGAATGGGAACCAGTTGGTCTGATGTTCCCGGTTCAACTGTCACCAACGAAATGTTCTTTCCTGTCAACTTAATCAACGGAAGTGTCTTTTACCGTCTGGCATATTGATCTCAACCGAAAAACAAATGAACTTTTCAAAAGCTATTTTAATCGTGGGAGCCGTTTTACTGGCCGGCATTTGCCAGGCGGCGGTCGTGACCGAAAACCTCCGTTGTGAGTATCTCCACGACCCGCGTGGCATTGATGCTGCAAGCCCGCGTTTGAGCTGGATCATCACTTCAAGCCGTCGAGGCGAGATGCAGACGGCCTATCAAGTTCTGGTGGCTTCCACCAAGAAACTACTGGATGACGACAAAGGCGATCTATGGGACAGCGGCAAAGTGGCATCGGATCAAAGTTGCCAGATAGCTTATTCGGGCGAACCGTTGATTTCTCGTCAGGATTGTTTCTGGAAAGTCCGGACTTGGGATCGCGACGGCAATCCCGGCGGTTGGAGTCAGGCGGCCCTGTGGCAGATGGGCTTGCTTCAACCATCCGACTGGAGTGCAGAATGGATCAGCGCAACGATCTCAAATACCATCCCAACGGGACCTTTGATTATTCGTCGCGCGACCTATGAGGCGGTGGAAGAGAAGGGTGCTGTAGACGTGACTGCGACCTTGGCCGGCCAGGTGAAAAACAATCATCTCAGCGTCGTTGTGAATAATAAGAATTTGGGCAAGGATCCTGCCCTTAATGTGGTAAAGCGATTGCGGGTGGATTACGAATTAGGCGGCCAATCATTCAAGAAGGAAATCAACGAAAACCAAAGGCTGGTGCTGCCGGAGGAGCCAGAGAACGTAATGTATTTGCGGAAATCGTTTGCTGCGAATTCGCCGGTGACGCGGGCCGTCTTGTATGCCACCGCGCTGGGCCTTTATGAAGTGCATATCAACGGACAGCGCGTCGGCGACCATCTTCTCGCTCCCGACTGGACCGACTATCGCAAGCGGGTGCGCTACCAAGCTTACGAGGTTACGTCGTTGTTGAAGCGTGGTGACAATGCCATCGCTGCCCTGCTGGCCAATGGGTGGTTCAGCGGACATATTGGCAACGGCGCAAATCAGTTCTTCGGCAAAACGCCTGTGTTTCTTGCCCAACTCGAATTGACTTATGCGGATGGTCACACCGAACGGATCGTGACCGACGCCTCTTGGAAATCGAATCCCAGTCCGATCGTTTCCTCTGATTTTATGTTGGGAGAAGATTACGATGCCCGGCTCGAGGTGAAAGGCTGGGATAAGCCAGGTTTGAACGAGCGCGGGTGGATTCCTGTCACCGTGCGTGACGAATCTTTTCGCAAACTGGATGCCCAAGTCATGGAACCCGTGCGCCAGGTGGGTGAACTTAAACCCAAGGCGGTCACCGAACCGAAACCCGGCACGTGGATTTATGACTTGGGACAGAACATGGTGGGAGTCGTCCGGCTGAAAGTTTCGGCGCCGGCGGGAACCCAGGTGACCCTGCGCCATGCCGAAATGCTGAATTCAAACGGCACCCTTTACACTCAAAACCTGCGCGGCGCGCCTTCCGTGGATCACTACACCTGCAAGGGCCGTGGGGTTGAAACCTGGCAACCGCGGTTCACCTTCCATGGCTTTCGCTACGTCGAAGTTACCGGACTGAAAACACGGCCAGGTGATGACGCGGTTACGGGAGTAGTCATTGCATCCGACCTCACTCAAACCGGCGAGTTCAGTTGCTCGGATGCGCGCATCAACCAGCTTCAGTCCAACATCCAATGGGGACAGCGCGGCAATTATATCAGCGTGCCCACCGACTGTCCGCAACGCGATGAGCGGCTGGGGTGGATGGGGGATGCCGAGGTGTTCATCCGCACTGCGACTTACAACGCTGACGTCGGGGCGTTTTTTACCAAATGGCTGGATGACGTTGATGACGGTCAATCACCGGAGGGATCGTTCAGCAACGTAAATCCGAATACGATGGGAGGCGGCAGCGTTCCAGCCTGGGGCGATGCCGGCGTCATCTGCCCGTGGACCATCTATGAAGTTTATGGCGACAAGCGGATTTTGGAACGTCATTTGCCCGCGATGATCAAATGGGTGGAATATTTGCGCGCGCACAGCACAGATCTCATCCGTGACAAGGATCGCGGCGACGACTACGGCGACTGGCTGTCCATTGAGGCGGACACTCCGAAGGATTTGATTGGCACCGCCTTCTTTGCCTATTCGACGCACCTGGTGGCGAAGTCCTGCCAGGCTCTGGAACGGGTGGAAGAGGCCGGCAAATATGAGCAATTATTCCAAGACATCAAGGCCGCTTTCAACCAGCGATATGTCGATGCCAACGGTCGCATTAAAGGGGACACTCAATGTGCCTATGTGATGGCTCTAAAATTTGACCTGCTGCCCGAGGATCTCCGGCCCAAAGCCGCGCAGTATCTCGAAGAGGACATCAAGGCCAAAGGCGGACATCTTTCGACCGGTTTTATCGGTGTCAGCCATTTGCTGCCGGTCCTGACCCAGGCGGGCAAAGCCGACACCGCCTATGATGTGCTGCTGCAGGATACGTTCCCGTCGTGGTTGTTCTCGGTAAAACACGGCGCCACCACCATCTGGGAGCGTTGGGATGGCTGGACTCCGGAGAAAGGATTTCAAGATCCGATCATGAATTCCTTTAATCATTATTCGCTCGGCTCTTGCGGTGAATACCTGTTTGAAGGCATCGGCGGCATCCGCCCTGCGAGTCCGGGTTTCAAAACGATTCTGATTGAACCGGTCATTCGGGATGGCCTTACTTGGGCCAACGCCCGCTTCGATTCCATCCACGGGCGGATTGCCACTGCTTGGAAACGGGAAGGCAACCAGCTCACGTTAGAAGTGGTCGTGCCGGCGAACGCCACGGCAACGGTATGCGTTCCGTCCAAGGACATGGCGGGTATCACGGAGAGCGGGAAGCCGGTGGAACAGGCCGGAGGCGTAAAGTTCCTACGACAGGAAAATGGCAAGGCTGTTTTTGAAGTGGGTTCGGGAACTTATAAATTCACTTCTGAAATCCGGCAGTCAGATTTTTTGAGCAAAGATAAATCGCATACTGCTGCCTCAAAATCAGAATGAAAATAATAGGGTTTTCCTTGTCGATTTTTTTAATCGGTCTGAATCCTGTCCCTCTAACTCCTATTTGTGCATGTGCAGCCTCCGGGCAATCAAACATATTATTGCGCCCACCAGCCGTGCCGCTCGTGGTGCATGAATCATATTTCAGCATCTGGTCCAAACCTGTTCGTCAATTCGCATCATGCTTGTTGGGCGACCAATGGGGGGGGAGCACGATATAGACGATCAGTGGAAAGAAAGTTGGCTTTACCGCCCGGCCCTTCGTGGGTGCCGTGTTTGCGCGGATGTTTTACGATAGCGCTGTTCGGCCTAAATGGGCGCCAATCTCGCCACGGCAAGACGGCTCAAAATGATTGTTTTAGAGCGCAAGAATGAGATGTTTGTGAACTCTTAAGCATGAAACAAAAAGACAAAAGCCCAGTCGCCGTTCTACTGCCGGAAACAAAACAGGCTCTGTTCATAGTTTCGTTCATTCTGTTTTTCGCAATCATATCCACCGCCAAAATCCAAACGACCATCGGCCATCATGCCGACGGGCTGGAATCTCCGGACTTCATTTTCACGAATGTGCCGCCGCCCTCGCGAAATGACGCCGCCACGGCAGGCAAATTTACAATCGTGTCCGGCAAAGGCGACGCCGATGGCGGCGGGCTGGAAAAGTTCACGCGGTCGTGGTTCGCGTGGACTAACCCCAGCTTTTAGAGTGGCTGGATTGTGTGGCATAAAAACAAATCGAAGCTGACGCAGATTCGCGCGACGGAAAAACCTTTGAGGTGGTTGAGTGGTCAGTGAGAATTCACGGCAAAGGCATTCGCACATATTTTGATTTGGAGAGCGCGAACCAGGAGGAGGCCGCCGCCAAAGCGCGTGACAATTATCTTTCGCTCGTTGCCAAAGGATGGGCCAGCCCACTCGCGGAGCTTGCGCCGCCGGGAATGCCGCCGATGGGCATGAAAGACGGGGAGTCCGACCGTCGGAGAATGTTCAGCCGAAGTTGAACGAGCTTCAAGTTGGAAGTCAAAGACATCCCGTCGCCATGCCCAATACGGCCCAATGTTGGCGGCGCCAATTCAAGGATTGAAGCCGGACGCTTCGCGATCCGACTGCCACAACGGCGGCCGCCTTCCCTACCATCGAATAAGTAACCTGCTAGATACTTAAATGCCATACTCCTGTAACGCATCGGAGGTAAGGTCTGTTCCAGATCGAATCAACAAGGAGCTGTAAAGAATTTGTAACCACATGAAAGAAGTCCTTTTAGTTTGTAATCACCCACTCATTTCCTCACCTCAAAACCGGAAACAAACCCAAATTGAAACTCGAACCAACGACACAATGAAAACCGCCAAAGACAATTTTAAGACGTTCTTTTCCAAAACGACAACCGGCAAACGAAGCCTTGGAGTTGCGAATATTAAGTTTAAAGCCATAAACCATTTTGCCTTCGTTACGGCCGTGCTGTGGGCGGTGCTGTTTTTGTTTGGCGGTCAAGCCAGGGCCGATGTCTTGGCCAGCTGGGAGACGACCGGGTTATCCAACTTTGGTCCTTCACCATTCACCGCCACGACCGCCAATGCCAATTTGATCGTCGGCGGTTTGACGCGTGGATCAGGCATTACGACCGGCGGTTCGGCAGGGGCGGCAGCCTGGGGCGGAGTCAATTTTGCCGGAACGGACGAAGCCAGTGCCATATCGGGAAATGATTTCGCCACCTTTACCATCACGGCAAACGCAGGCAACATGGTTTCATTCACCGATATTCCCGCTTACAATATCCGCCGGAGCGGCACGGGTCCAACGACCGGCATATGGCAATATCAAGTGGGTTCCGGAAGTTTTACCGACATCGGTTCCGCCATCACCTGGGGAAGCAATACTACCGGCACTGGCAATTCCAAACCGGCGATTGATCTTTCCGGAATTTCCGACCTGCAAAACGTTCCAGCGGGGACGACCGTGACATTTCGAATTGTCAATTGGAGCGGCGGCGCGAGCGGGACCTGGTATATCAACAACATCTCCGCCGGTGCCGATCTTCAGGTTGAAGGCACCGTTTCCCCGGCGGCACCGCTTCCTCCCGGCGTGTCGGCGGCCGCGGGCATATTGAGCAGTGGTTTTACTGCAAATTGGAGTTTATCGAGCGGAGCGACGGGTTATCGTCTGGATGTATCCGCCGCCAGCGACTTTAGTTCATTCGTTTCTGGCTACAATGATCTTGATGTGGCAAATGTCACCAGTTATGTCGTTTCCGGTTTGAATGTCGGCACGACTTATTATTACCGCGTGCGGGCTTACAACGGTTCGGGCACAAGTGCAAATTCCTCCACGATCACCGTCACCACATCGGCTTCAGGAATTCCGGCGATGACGGTTGCGTTGCCCGGCCAGCCGTCGGCCAATGCCGGAACGCCCGATGCGCAAACCGCGGGAACGCCGTTCGCGATCATCGTCACGGCGACCACGGATGGCACCACGATCGATACAGGTTATTCCGGCACGAAGAGCATCGTGTTCAGCGGGCCGACGGGAAGCCCCACGTATCCTGCAACGGTTAATTTCACCAGTGGCGCCGGCACGGCCAGCATTACACTGACCAAGGCCGAAGCAATCGCCATCACGGCCACCGACGGAACAATCATGGGGATTGCCAGTTCCAGTCTGACCGTTAATCCGGGTGCGATTGCTTCCTATGCGGTGACCGCTTCGCCGTCGCAAACAGTCGGTGTCGCGTTCAACATTACGGTGACCGCGGTGGATATTTTCAACAATACCGTGACTGCGGACAGCTCGACTTCGGTGACGATGAGCAGCGGTTCCGGCAACATGTTGTTCGATACCAATCCCAAGACGCTTGCCAGCGGCGTTTTCACCGTCAGCGCAACTGACAACTCAATCGAAACGACAACCATCACCGCGACGGATGCCAACTCCAAGACGGGCACCTTGCCAAATGTGGTCGTGGGTGCAGCCCCCCAATACCGCAGCAAACAGGATGGCAATTGGAATGACGTCAACACCTGGGAAATATCCACGGATGGCGGCGCATCCTGGGGAACGGCTGTGACCACCCCGACTGCCGCCGACAGCACAAACACAATTCTAAATACTGTGACCATCAGCGCCGGCGTCACCGTGGACCAGGTGATTGTGGCAAATGGCGGAACCCTGGTCATGGGCTCCGCATTCAATATCAATGATGGGGCGGGTGACGACATTGATGTCCAAAATGGCGGCGTCTTTGTGCTGAATATTCCAGCCGTGATACCCGCTTTTGCCAGTGGCGCCACGGCAAAAATCGAAACCGGCGGCACCTTGCGCGTCAATCAATCAGGACTGACTGCGGCCGGCACCGGCGCCAATTCAAGCGCTTTCGTCTATGGCGACGCTTCCGTTCTGGAATTTAACTCCAGCGGCGCCTTTTCCGCGAGCGGCGTGACCTTCTTCCCGAATGTGGATGCCAACACCGTTCCCATCTTCCGGAACGCCAAAGCAAACGTCACCGTGGGCGGCGGTTCCCCCACCGTGGTCAACGGCATCTTTGAAGTGGCGGCCGGCCTCACGGTGACTTGGAACAGCGCCGGCACCAAGACTTTCCGCAACGGCATCCGCGGGGATGGCAATGTGGTTCAAAACACGTCCGGGCAATTTATCATCAATGGGGCGACCGCAGAATTGGGTGGTGGTGGAACGGTGACACTGAATGCCAGCGGGCTGTCGATTGATCCCGCGAGTGTCACGACGCTGAGTTCAGACAAAACTGTCAATACCGCCGGCGGCGCAATGACGGTGGGGGGCGTGCTGGATTTGAACGGCAAGACGTTGACCGCGGATATGACCGTGGCGTCCGGTGGAACGCTCAAGGGCGGCGGCACGCTGGCGGGAACGGCTACGGTGAGCAACGGCGGAACGGTTTCACCGGGTTCATCCATTGGCACGATGACCTTCAACAATGCGCCGGTCTTGTCCGGCACCAGCTCCTTGGAAATTGATCGCGGGGCAAATCCAAACGCGGATGAGATCGCAACTGGCGGCGCCTTGACCTATGGCGGCGCGCTGGTGGTCGCGAATATCGGCGCACCATTGCAGAGCGGCGACAGCTTCACATTGTTTGCCGCAGGTGGTTTCAGCGGTGCATTTGACAGTGTCACATTACCTGTGCTTTCGCCCGGCTTGAGTTGGGATGCAACCTTGCTGGCCACGACCGGGGTGTTGACGGTGACCGGTTCGGGTGATGCAGGCAATGGCGGCAACCTGGCCATCCATTCATTGGTTGGTGGCGGAGTCCAGTTGATGCTCACCGGGACGGCGGGTGCAAGTTACCAGTTGCAATATTCCGACACGCTGTCGCCGGCAAACTGGCAGAACATCGGGGACTTGTTTGAGATGCCGGTGGAGGGCGTCAAAAACATTGCGGATCTCAGCGGGGCCGCTGCGCGCTATTACCGGACCGTAAAATCACTGCCGTAAAGGGGCATCCAAACGATGCGGATTTAAGCCAACGGCTTAATCATTCCCGGCAGCGGCCCATATGGGTGGCCGCTGTCGGGAAATTCCGCCGCCAATTTTAAAACAAGGAGAATTGAGAATGATTTCGCGCTTGCAAAGGCAAAATGGTTTCACATTGATAGAATTGCTGGTGGTCATCGCCATCATCGCCATCCTGGCTGCCATGCTCCTCCCGGCTCTGTCCAAGGCAAAGGAAAGAGCCAAAACGATTAGTTGCCTCAGCAACGTCAAGCAATGGGGTTACGCCTTTTACATGTATGAAGATGACAATAGCGACATTTTTCCCTATGAAGGTGCCCTTGGAAATATCAGCACTGGCTTGAATGCCAACGCGTGGTATAACAGCACGACGCCTTACATCGGCTCGCCCAGACTGATGGATCTATATGCCCAAGGCAAACCACCGGTAAATAACAGCAAAGGAATTTTCACCTGTCCGAGCACGGTCACAAACCTGACGGTCACGCCGAAAGTGGACCCTGGGTTTTTCATGTATGGTTTCAATAACCGGATGGATCCCAACGGCGCGGCGGCTTTCAAGCGCAGCCAGTGTGTCAAGCCCAGCGAGACGGTCACCTTCACTGAAGGCGAGGAAAATGGCTATCCTTCATGCTCCGGTGCCTTCACTCCGGCCCGTCATAATAACCGGGCCAACCTGGGCATGGCGGATGGCCATGCGGCTCTGATAAAGAAGATTGATTACTTCCGCACGAGCGGCACGAGCAGCGAGGACGGTGATTCGAAGGTGGAATGGGCCAAAGCACGGGTGGTCTATTGGTATCCCTTTCCCGGCGCCAAGTCATGATATGGCTTGAGTTTAGTTCGACACTTTCGTCTAATCCGAGCCCAAGGAGTAAAAATGTATCATTTCCATTCGTGGTGTCTGGTCGCCATTGGCCTCAGCGTCCGAAAGTGATCCTCCAATCTGATTCAATATGAAAGCGTATAATTTTATCCCCCGTAGTCTGATTGCGACCTTCGTCGGCGTTCTGGCATTGGGCGTGTTTCCAGCAGGCGCGACCATTGATGCTTCGTTGCAAATGCAACTGGGGAATCCCAGTGGTGCGAGTGCCGACAGTAACAATCACAGCCATTATCTCATCCAGCGCACAGTCGAAGCCATCGATTACAATGACAATCTGGGCGAACCCAACTGGGTGAGTTGGGATTTGACGGCGAGCGATGTTGGTTCCAGCGGGCGCTCGCCGGATTTTGGAACCGATACAAGCCTGCCGCCAAACTTTTACGAAGTGACTACGACGGATTACAGTGGTTCGGGTTATGATCGCGGTCATATGTGCCCATCGGCGGATCGAACGGATAATGATGCCGACAATGAGCTGGTTTTTTTGATGTCGAATATCATTCCCCAGGCGCCCATTAATAATTCAGGCGTGTGGGGGGCATTTGAAGGCTATTGCCGGTCGCTTGCACAGTCGGGGAACGAACTGCTGATTATTTGCGGCCCCAGTGGCTTTAATGGTTCGCTGATTCAGCCCAGTCAAAGAGTATTGATTCCCCAATACGTTTGGAAGATTGTTGTGGTGGTCCCTTCGGGGAGCGGCTCAGCCTTGAGCAGGATTACCGCCGCTACCCGGGTGATTACACTCAAAATTCCCAACAGTAATTCGGTAAGCAGCCCCTGGCAAAACTACGTTACTTCCGCCGCTCAAATCCAGGCAGACACCGGTCTTGCCTTTTTTACCGCCTTGCCGCCGGATATTGCCGCCATCTTGCGCAATAAAGTGGATGGTCAAGCCAGCTTGCAGCCAGTCATGGCCAGCTTCACGCCATCAACCGGTGCAGTTAACGACAGCATTGTTATCACGGGTGCCAGCTTTGGTTCCGCTTCCGCTGTGACGTTCAATGGTGTGGCTGCACCTTTTGTCGTCAATTCTGCCAGTCAAATTACCGCCAAAGTCCCGACTAATTCCACCTCCGGACAAATCAGCGTCACGGTACCAACCGGGACTGGGCTTAGCGCCAACAATTTTACCGTGACCGGATCCGCGGTTGATCTGGCCACGGTGATAACGCATTTTGGCAACTTCTCGCAAGGTGACACCGGCGACACTTATGCCATCAATATTTCCAACGTCGGCACGCTGGCTTCCACCGCGATGGTTGTGGTTACCAATCTTTTGCCCGTGGGAGTTACGGCCACGGCCATCAACGGCGTTGGTTGGAGCGCCAATTTGGGAACCCTTGCCTGCACGCGCTCGAATCCGTTGATTGCCGGCGCAAGCTATCCCCTCATCACCGTGACGGTCAATGTTTCCACCAATGCTGCGGCGAGTGTCACCAATGCTGCCACCGTGTTTAGTCTTGAAGATGGGAATCCGGCCAACAATATCGCCAGAGATGCCACGACCGTTAATCCATCCGCCGTCAGCGGCACCATCGTTACCCTGGCTGCCTGGGACACGCATGGGCTTGCTGGTGGCGCAAATAATTTCGGCGCTTCACCACTGGCGCCGGCCACCACCGCGCCCGCAGTCACCGCCGGGGGATTGACTCGCGGTTCCGGCGTCAGCACCAGCGGCACCGGAGCCGCGCGAGGTTGGGGAGGCGTGGCGTTTGCAAGTTCCACGGCAGCTGCCGCCGTTACCGCCAATCAGTTTGCGACTTTTACGGTTGCAGCCCAAACCGGCAATAAGATGTCTTTGACCTCGATTGGCAAATTCGATTACCGCCGTTCCGCCACGGGTCCGCCTAATGGTGTATTGCAGTATCAAATCGGCTCGGGAGCGTTTACCGACATCACCTCATTGTCCTACACCTCCAGTGACTCGGGTGGAGGTTCTCTGAGTCCGATTAATCTGGCTGGAGTATCCGCCTTGCAAAATATCGGGGCTGGCACCAATGTGACTTTCCGCATAGTCAACTATGGTGGCGGCTCATCGGGCACCTGGTATGTGTTCGATGTGGCCAATAGCAGTGCGTCGGATTTTGTAATCGCCGGCACAATTTTGCCGGCCACCACTCCTGATCTTGCGGTTTCGATGGCGCATGGAGGTGATTTTTCACAAGGCGATGTGGGTGATGTCTATGTCATTAACGTGACAAATAGCGGCACCGCGCCCACGGTCGGTGCGGTGAATGTCATTGCCATGCTTCCAGCCGGACTTGCGGCAACGGCCATCAGCGGTGCCGGTTGGACAACCGACCTCAACACGCTCACTTGCACCCGCTCCGAAAGCCTGACGCCTGGGGCTGCTTATCCACCCATCACCGTTACGGTGAATGTTGCCACCAATGCCGGTTCCAGCCTCACGAATGTCGTGACGGTTTCCGGCGGCGGTGAAGTCAATCTGGCCAATGACACCGTTGGCGATCCGACCACCGTCACGGCACTGACTCCAATCCAGTCTTGGAGGCTGAGTTGGTTTGGAATTTCTGCCGATAGCGGCATTGCTGCCGATACAGTCGTCGCGACCAGCGATGGCATGCCCAATCTGCTTAAATATGCCTTGGGTTTGGACCCGCTTGTTCCAGCCACCAATTCCGTGGTCGGCGATATCAGCACGGGATATCTTCGCCTGACCATCCCTAAAAATCCGAATGCCACGGATGTTACCCTCTTCGTTGAGATGACCACCGGTTTACAAACACCTTGGACCACGAACGGAATCATCATTGATCAAAACACGGCAACTTTGCTTCGGGCGCATGATGGCACTCCAGTTAATTCTTCCCCCGGCGCATTCATCCGATTAAAAGTCACCCGACCCTAGAATCGTTGATTGAGAAGGATCATTTCCATCCAATTTTTAAGACTTCAACCGGAACGAATGTGACTGGCCGGTGGTTTTTCAAATGGACACCACTTGCGCGCGTGTGATCCGTCGCATCGCCAGCGGCGACTGGCCAAAGACCCGCAAAAAAGCCCGGCGCATCCGTTCGCGTTGACCAAAGCCGGTCTCTTGCGCGATCTCGTCCATCGAATGACTGCCAGACTCCATCATCAGGCGGGCCGCCTCGGCGCGGAGCCGTTCCAGGGCTTGCGCCGGTGAAGACCCGGTTTCTTTGCGAAACAGCCGGTTGAACTGACGAAGACTCAGGCTGGCTGCTTCGGCAAATTGATCGACCGAGAGGATCTTTCGCAAGTTCGCCTTGGCGAAGGTCAGCGCCCGCTGGATGCGGTCCGATTTTGGGGACAATTCAAGGAGCACGGAATGCTGCGATTGGCCACCGGCCCGCCGATGATAAACCACCATTTTCTTGGCCACCAACCGGGCAATTTCCGGCCCCAGATCCTTTTCGACCAGGGCAATGGCAAGGTCAATTCCAGCGGTCATTCCCGCCGAGGTCCAGACCGGTCCGTCCTCGATGAAAATGCGGTCTTCCTCGATGGTCACTTCGGGATGTAGCCGCCGGAATTCCCCGGCATAAAACCAGTGCGTCGTCGCCCGGCGGCCGTTGAGGAGCCCGGCCTCGGCCAGAAACCGGGCCGCCGTGCATGTCCCGGCCACGCGCCTGGCGGCGGCCGCGTTGACGCGCAGAAATTTCACCAGCGTTTGCTCAGCCGACCTGAAGTCCGTGTTTCCCGCCACAATAATGGTGTCGACGCGACCCATCTTCTTCGGCAGCCGGTCTGTTTGGATTGAAAATCCAAGCGATGAGCGGACGAGCCCGCCCGAGATCGAATACAGCGTCACGCGGTAAGCGTCGTAACCGGCAGACTGGTTTGCCAGTTCGAACACGGTTGATACCGAAAGGCTGAGCACTTGGAATCCCGGATAAATCACCAAGGCAACCTCTTTGAGGCCCTGGGAATCCCGTCCGGAACGGGATGGCCGAAAACGTTGCATATATGACATGTCGGCTATTCTACTGCCAGGGTATAAAAAAGCAAATCGGCAATCACGCCGACCAACAACAAAAAACAAATAACGAAATATGAGCACGATCAATCAAACCAAAACGAACACACGCAAAGCCCTCGTCACCGGCGCCTCCTCGGGCATCGGTGCGATTTACGCGGATCGCCTGGCGCGCCGCGGCTTCGACCTCATCCTGGTGGCCCGCAACGCGGAACGCCTGAACACGGTTGCCAGCCAGATCACGGCCACGACCGGCCGGGAGGTGGAGATTCTTCGCGCCGACCTGTCCGATTCCGCCGACCGGAGGCTGGTTGAGAATCGCCTGCGTCAGGACGCGGCCATCGAGATGCTCGTCAATAATGCCGGCTTCGGCGGGGTTACACCGTTGCTCCAATCCAGCGTCGATACGATGGAGGAAATGATCGACCTCAATGTCACCGCCCTCACCCGACTGACCTATGCCGCCGTTCCCGGCTTCGTCGCCCGCGGCCATGGCACCGTGATCAACATTTCCTCGATTGCTGCCATTTCGCTGGAACTGCTCAACGGAGTTTATGGCGGCACGAAAGCTTTTGTTCTCACCTTCACGCAGTCGTTGCAACACGAACTTAAAGACAAGGGAGTGCGTGTGCAGGCGGTTTTGCCCGGAGCCACGGCCACCGAGTTTTGGAATATTGCGGGACTGCCTCATGAAAATCTTCCGGCCGCATGGGTCATGAAGTCGGAAGACATGGTCGAGGCGGCGCTGGCCGGTCTCGACGCCGGCGAGGTGGTCACAATTCCGCCACTCCAGGACGGTGCCGATTGGGAAAGTTTTGAGGCAGCCCGGCGGGCGTTCGCGTCCAAATTCCAACATTCTCAACCCGGTTCGCGTTACCTGGCTCACGCTTATTGAGGCTCGCATCATTGGGAGACGGAGCACGGGCTTGAGCCCGCGCTCCGGGAGCTTTCGCGTCTTTGGCATATTTCGCGGTTTTAATTCATGTCGCAAAAAATAATCTGTTACTTTTCGGTGCCAGCGTAAATGTATCAGTGAAATGCTGAATGACGACCCGACCCTGCTGCGCGAATATGCCCGGAACCATTCCGAGGAGGCGTTCGCTGCAATCGTCACGCGTTACGTCAATCTCGTTTATTCCGTGGCGCTGAGGCAGGTGCGCGATGCGCATCTGGCGGAGGAAATCACGCAGGCGGTCTTCATAATCCTGGCCAGGAAAGCCGATCAATTGCCCCAGCACGCTGTGCTGCCCGGTTGGCTGTGCCGGACGGCGCGTTACGTAAGCGCCAATGCGCTGACCATTCAACGGCGGCGGGAGCACCGCGAACAGGAGGCGTATATGCAAAATATTTTGACTGGTGGCAGCGACGCCTTGTCGCCGCAAATTCAAGAGGAAGCCTGGCGACAAATCGCTCCATTACTCGACGGCGCGATGGAAAACCTCGGCCGGAAAGATCACGACGCACTGGTGCTGCGGTTTTTTGAAAACAAAAACTTTGCGGAAGTCGGCGCGGCACTGGGCGCGAGCGAAGACGCGGTGAAAATGCGCGTGAACCGCGCACTGGAAAAGCTGCGGAAATTTTTCACGAAACGCGGCGTGACGCTTTCCAACGTGGCAATAGCCGGGACGATTTCCGCCAATTCCGTGCACGCTGCGCCCGTGGCGCTGGCAAAGGCCGTCACGGCCCTCGCGGTAGCCAAAGGCGCAGCGGCCAGCGGTTCAACCTTAATTCTTGTGAAGGGCGCGTTGAAGCTGATGGCTTGGGCAAAAGCGCAAACGGCAATCATTACTGGCGCGGTCGTGTTGCTTGCCGTCGGTGGCGGGACGGCGATATATGAGACGCAGCAGAACCCTGCGACGGGCGGTCTTGCGGAAATAAAGGTCAAATGGGCGGTTGGGAAAAAATATGTGTGGCATATGAACTTTGATCAGAGCACGGAGGGGAAATCACCCGGTCAACCGCAGCCGGTGAAGGAAGGAACGAAGTGGACGCAGGATATCAACACGTCCGTGCTCAAGGAACTTCCGAATGGCGGCCGGCAATTGGAGTTCGAATTTGTGGGTGAAGCCATGGATGCGTGGTGGAGCGGACGCACCATATTCAGTTTTGATTCCGCCCAAAATCCGGCCGTGAATAAAACCAACGATTTTTCGATTTTGGGCGCCATGATCGGGACACGCCTCGCGTATTTCACCGACGCTGACGGCACAGTGCAAACGGTTGACGGGGTGGACAAATTGACGGCACACATCGCTGCCGTCGGAACCCCGCAACAACGGCATCTCTTTGCCGGCTTGTTTGGCGCAGGTGCTTTCACCAACTACTTTTCGTTTGGAGCCGTGACGCCGGATCAAACGGTGCAGGTCGGCGAAAGCTGGCCGGCAAAAATTGACGTTGCCAACGTCATCGCCACATTCATGGTCAATGCGAAATTTACTTTCAAAAATTGGGAACAACACGGCGACCGCCGATGCGCCCACATTGAAGAAACGAGCCGTGCATTGGCCAGAAGTTTTCCGACCGCCGCGGGCGCGTTGATCACCATCGAGCAGGGAAAAGCTTCCAGAGAATACTGGTTTGACCCGAAGCTTGGCATGGTTGTGGGCGCCAGCGAAAATAGCGATGTGACCTACAAAATCACCACGCGGACGCAGACGATGACAAAAGAAGAGCACACTAAAATCCGATGGACGCTGGTGGATGTACAGTGAATTTTCAGCCAGCGCAATTTGCAGGCAAAAATATGAGACAGCACGGATTTACATTGATTGAACTGCTGGTGGTGATCGCCAGCATCGCGATTTTGGCGGGATTGCTATTGCCGGTGCTGTCGCGGACAAAAGAGAAAGCCAACCGCACCATTTGCCTGAACAACCAGAAGCAACTTGATCTGGGGTGGCAAATGTATGCCGATGAATCGGGCGGCATTCTGGCATCGAACGGTGTGGATTTCAGCGCGGGGGGCGCGGTTGAAAGCCCGTCAAATTGCTGGGTCGCCGGCAACTCTGGTTTGGACACGAACACCACCACCATCACCGAAGGCACGATTTATCCTTATGTAAAAAATATCCACTGCTACCGCTGCCCATCGGATACCAGCCCGGTTTTGGGAACGACCATTCTGATTTTGCGAACGTATTCTTTGAGTTGCTTTATGGGCGGACCGCAGGAGGACATGGATAAATTTGGCGTCAAACCGTTGCGCAAAACCAGTCAGATCACCAATTCATCCAAATCGTTGACATTCATTGATGAAGACGATTCGGCCATTGACGACGGGCATTTTCTTTACACGGCCACGGGGAATGAATGGTTGAATATTCCGGCATGGCGACATCAGAACGGTGACACATTCGCCTTCGCCGACGGACATGTGGAATACTGGAAATGGCGGAGCGCCCTGTCAGCGCGATTTTCCACTGCGAGCAATCCTGCGGCACTTCAAGACCTCACGCGATTGCAACAGACTGCACCGGATGGCAATTGAAGCAAGCCTGCCAATTTATCGAAATGCTGGTTGTCGAGAAAGCGAAGCAATATTTTCCTTAAGCGCACTTCGTAAACCATTTTACACGCCGCCACGCCTTGCCTAATGTCCGTCTGTGAATTCGCAAAAGCGTCAGCACGTCGTCTGCGGCATGAGCGGTAAAAAATAACTGTCTGATTTCCGGGCGTAGCGGCAATAATCTCTCAAATGCGTGATGCCAGCGACACGGCGTTGGTGCGGGATTACGTCCGGCTCAATTCCGAAAGTGACTCAATGTCTAGACGCCGGATTCCTCTTCACCGGCAGCGGCAAGGTCTGGATCGATATGGACGCGCTCAAATATGAAATCGCGGACGAGACGCGATGAGGGAAAATTTTTCATGCGAAATTTGCCCCGGCGGTGTCTATAGAGTGAAACCGAAGTCAAAGCGCTTCAATTTATGGCCAGGACAAAAACGAAAACTGCCGTCGTTGCCGGTGCGGGCGTATTGCTGGTGGCGGGTTTGACACTGGCAATCCTCAAATATGAACACGCCGTTCATCTGCAACGGGTCGAAGGCGCCTGGGAGGGCACGCTGCAATTTCACGCGGGACCGCTGTTGCGCAAGCAGCGCATGGTCTTGAAAATTTTCAGGGAGAATGGCACGTATCGCGCCGTCTTTGACCAGATTGACACCGGCCGGAAAAATCTTCCGGCCACCCGGTTCTCCGTCGGCGGTTCGTCGGTAAACTTTGAATCCGGCTCCGCCTTCGTCTATCAGGGAAAATTGAATCCTGACGCCACGGAAATGACCGGCAGATGGAAGTGGGTGGGCGGGCGGAATTCCCAGCCGCTGACCTTGACGCGGACCGCGACCCCGGACGAGGTCCGGGAACCGCTGGCGGAAGCCGATTATGCGCCGCGGCCGGGTTCGGATTTGCAGGGATTTTGGAAAGGCACGCTGAAGATCGGGACCGCAACATTGCGGTTGCACTTGAAAATTGCGGAGGCTCAAGACGGAAAATTCCGCGCTGAATTGAACAGCATTGATCAGCCACCGGTCATTCCGCTGCCGGTGACGACATTGGATTATGGCAGACCGGCTGTAAAATTTTCTTTGCAGGGTCTCGGTGTGGCGTTTCAAGGCCGATTGGAGGAAGGCGGATCAAACATCATCGGAAACTGGACGCAAGTCGGAACGGTGCCGCTGAGGTTCACGCGCGCCGATCCGAAAGCGGAAGCGCAGGCGTTGGAAGCCGGGAAGAATTACGACCATGCCAACGACGCTGAATTGCCGGGACATTGGAATGGAATGCTGGCAGGCAAGTCAGGAAGGAATTTACGATTGATTTTTCATATCGCCCAAATGTCGGACGGTTCGTTGAGCGCCACCCTGGACAGCCTCGACCAATCGCTTTTTGTCATGCCGTTTGACATGGTCCAATACACGCCGCCGAAAGTGCATCTGGAATTAAAGAGCGCTCAATGTGTCATTGACGGCACGTTGTTGAATGGGAAACTTTCTGGCAACTGGATCTATAAAGGGTCGCCCACGCCGCTCGCGCTGGAGCGAAGCAAAACGCATTGACCTGACCGCAATGAGCTGCAAACGAAATGACGGGTTCACTTTGGTTGAACTGCTGGTCGTCATCGCCATCATCGCCATTTTGGCGGCGATGCTGCTGCCGGCCTTGTCGCGCGCGAAAGTCAAGGCGCAGCAAACCGCCTGCTTGAGCAACCTGCGCCAGTTGCAGACCGGCTGGCTGATTTATGTGGATGACCATGACAACATCATGCCCCTGAATGACGATTTTGCCTCCAGCCTTTCCGCCAACACCAGCACGACGAATTCCTGGGTCACCGGCGACGCCACGGCGGCTGCGGATTTATCCTGCCTCCAGCAAGGCACGATCTTTTCCTGCGTTGGCAATCCGGCCGTTTACCATTGCCCGACCGACCGGTCACTGGTGAACAACTCCACGGTGCCGCGGACGCGCAGCTATTCCCTGGATTATTATTTGCACGGTTTGATTGACCCGCAATACAGCCCGTATCTTCCCAACATCGCCTCCACCGCGATCGTCAAATACTCGGCCATTTCCCATCCCTCCCTGACCTTTGCTTTTCTAGACGAAAACGAAAACACCATTGAAGATGGCGTTTATCTGGTCTACCGCGACCCGGATGAAACCTGGCAAAACGCGCCGTCGGACCGTCACAGCCGGGGCATGAATCTTTCCTTCACCGACGGCCATTGCGAATACTGGAAATGGCGTTACCCAAAACAAATGCAGGGCAAGGGTGAGGGCATTGCCAGCAATGACGATTTGCAGGATTTGAGGCGGTTGCAGGCCGCGTTGCCGAACGCGCCGTAATCTCGCACAGCACACCGAAGCAGATGAGAGTCAAGTCGGGCGCAGACCAGTCAAGGAGGCCCGTCAAGCGCGTGCAATGCGGATGGAACACGGCGATTGGTTTTGGCTCAATCTTCGGTTCTGAAAAAACTTCAAATAAATTGTCGGTTTTGGCCGGGCGGCGCACACTTATCCGTGAATGCAACCCACGGATGACAGTTCGCTGTTGCGGCAATATGCGGAAAATAATTCCGACGAAGCGTTTGCCGCGCTGGTGACGCGGCACATCAATCTGGTTTATTCGGTCGCGCTGCGGCAGGTGGGCAATCCGCATCACGCCGAGGAAATCACGCAGGCCGTCTTTATCATTCTGGCAAAAAAGGCGGCGTCATTGCGGCACGACAAGGCGCTTTCCAGCTGGCTGTTTCAAGCCACGCGCCTGACGGCGAAGAATTTTGTCAGAAGCGAATCCCGCCGTCACCGCCGGGAGGAGGAGGCGTATATGAAATCTACATCGGATGAATCCGGAGCCGAGGTCTGGCAGAAAATGGCGCCGTTGCTGGATAACGCCGTCGCGGGGTTGCGCGAGAAAGATCGTCAGGCCATTGTGCTTCGATTTTACGAAGGCCGGAATCTGCACGAGGTCGGGCTGGCCTTGGGCGCAAATGAAGACGCGGCGGAGAAGCGGGTCAGCCGCGCGCTGGAAAAGCTGCGGAAATTTTTCACCAAACGGGGCGTGACGCTTTCCAGCGTGGCAATAGCCGGAACGATTTCCACCAACTCCGTTCACGCCGCGCCCGTGGCGCTGGCAAAGGCCGTGACCGCCGTGGCGATTACGAAAGGCGCGGCGGCCAGCGCTTCAACCTTAACCCTCATCAAAGGAGCCTTGAAACTTATGGCATGGTCGAAAGTGAAAACTACCGTGATCACAAGCGCGGTAATTATATTGGCAACTATTGGAACGGTGGCGGTTAAAAATCATTTACGACACGCACCACCACGCCAAACTGGCAGATTGAAATTACCCACTGGCAATGTTGCTCCAATGGTTCGATGGGGTTATAGCCACAATGGAATTATTCTAGCTTCCGACGGTAGCCTGTGGAGTTGGGGCGAAGAACGCTTCGGTTCGCCGGTCTTGGGCTTGGCAAATACAAATGTTCAAAATACCGTTTCTTTGCGTCGAATTGGAATTGATACGGATTGGGTGAACTTTGCTGTTGGCGATCAACATTGTCTGGCAATTAAATCAGACGGCACGCTGTGGGCGTGGGGTGGAAATTTTTGCCACCAGTTGGGCGACGGCACCAAAATTCCACGCCCCACGCCCGTGCCTTCTATTCCTGGAAATGATTGGAAACAAGCGGCGGCCGGAGCTGATAGCAGTTTTGCTCTAAAAAATGACGGCACCTTGTGGGCTTGGAGCGATGATAATTGGTCGGGGCAACTGGGAGATGGCACCACCAAAGGCAGCACTAATGCCGTGCAAGTGGGCACTTCAACGAATTGGACTAAAGTATGGGCGGGTGGTATTCAAGTGGTCGGCTTGAAATCCGATGGCAGTCTTTGGTTTTGGGGATCGCTTGACGGCAATGGCAGAGGCACAAACAATTTCCTTGTTCCGACGCGTATTTCGCCAGATACAAATTGGGTGGATGCCTGTTTCGGTTATTTTATGGTGCTGGCCATCAAGGCAGATGGAACGCTCTGGGCTTGGGGAAACGGGGCGAACTTTTATACAGGCGCAAGTGATGTCAACTTGAACGCGACACCCATGCGGGTTGGAACAGAATCCGATTGGCATGGCTGCGCCTCTTCGCCGGGATGTTTTTATCACATCCTGAAGAAAAAGGATGGTTCATACTGGGCGATGGACACCTCGGAACATCGCTACGTCAAACCAGCTTCTGAATATAAGCCCATAGCACTCCGTAAACTTGATCTGAATAAGGATATTGTTGCCTTCACTGCCGGAGGAGACAACATTGGCGTGATGCTGACGCGCAACGGTGAAGTCTGGACTTGGGGAAGTATCATTGGTGAACTGTCTCCTAAAGACTATCGAGGGTCAAACGGTCGGCCAACTTATCCGAAATTAAGAGTCATCGAACATCCGTGGCGGCTTTCAAATGTTGATTCTCAAGATTGATTCTTCTTTGCAAACCATTTCACACGCCGCCCGCGCATTGTCTGATGACCGCCTTATGAATTTGCCAAGGCGTCAGCGCGTGGTTTGCGGCATGAGCGGGGGAATTGATTCCTCGGCGACGGCGGCAATAATCTCTCAGACGTGGGATTCCAACGACATTGAGTTGGTTGAGAAAGCGCAGAAAAATTAATTGTCCGGTTTTGCCGGCCGGTGGACATTGTTACAATGAGGCCAAAAATAAATTGAAACGAATCTCCCATGGCGGTGTCCTATCAGGCATGAATCCACGCCGGGCGTTCACCCTGATCGAACTGCTGGTGGTCATCGCCATCATCGCCATTCTGGCGGCGCTGCTGTTGCCGGCGTTGTCGGCGGCAAAACGGCGGGCGCAACAAATCGAATGCGTGAATAACGTCAGGCAGTTGACCCTCGCCAGTTACATGTATGCCACTGATTCAGGTTCCCACGCCACTTACAACAATCCCAATAATTCGGACAGTCTCTGGATGGGTTCTGATTACTATGCCAACCAAAGGAAAATTTTAATTTGTCCCTCAACTCATGAGCCGTCGCCGGTTCCCACCGATGACACTTCGGGCGCAGCCGATCTGACCTGGTTTTGGTCCCACTCGTCATCTGGTTATTCCGGCAGTTATGCCCTGAATGGCTGGCTCTATGACACGAACGCCTATGACGGCGCATCCTATCCCCAGTTCATGATGAGCAGACAATCGGCCATTCAAAAACCTTCGCAAACGCCCGTGTTTTCGGATGCGATGTGGGTGGATGCCTGGCCTCTGGAAACCGACCCTCCATACTTCGATCTGTATCACGGCACCCGTGGCAACGATGGGATGCAACGTCTCACGATTGCCCGGCATGGCGGTGCCAGTCCCGCCGGTGCGCCCCGGAATTTCGATACGAGCCAAAACCTTCCCGGCGCAATCAATATCGGATTGGCCGACGGCCATGTGGAACTGGTGAGACTCGAAAATCTTTGGAGCTACTACTGGCACTTGAACTGGAATCCGCCCAGCCCGCGACCGCAATGATTTTGAAACAGGTTTTCGGGATTTTGGAAAATTGCGTGGAGAAAGTGACACGGCCATTTAACTCGCTTCGCAAACCATTTTACACGCCGCCCGCGCCTTGTATAATGCCCCACTGTGAATTCGCAAAAGCGTCAGCGCGTTGTCTGCGGCATGAGCGGGGGAGTGGACTCCTCCGCCACGGCGGCGCTGTTGTTGGAACAGGGCTTTGACGTCGTCGGCATCACGCTGAAACTCTGGCCGCAGGATTGCGTCAATCGCGCCGAGGACAAATGCTGCGGCCCGCAGGCCGTCACCGACGCGCGCTCTGTCTGCGACAAGCTCGGCGTGCCGTATTACCTGATTGACGAGGCGGCGGAATTCCAGAAGCACGTCATCCAATATTTCGCCGATGAATACAAGGCCGGTCGCACGCCGAACCCCTGTGTGATGTGCAATCAGAATCTGAAGTTCGGCCGGCTCATTGACCGCGCGGACCAGCTCGGCGCGGACTACATCGCCACCGGCCATTTTGCGCGGGTGGAGCGGGCACTAGGAGCGCCGAGCACCGTCTCGGCCAGTTCCGACAACCCGCAGCAACACGCCGAGACGGTGCTCGGCGCTCCGGGGCGTTATCTGCTCAAGCGCGGACGCGATCTGAAAAAGGATCAAAGTTATTTCCTGTTCTCGCTACGGCAGGACCAGCTCGCGCGCATCCTGTTTCCATTGGGCGAAAAGACCAAGAGCGATACGCGCGAAGTGGCGCGGCATTGCAATCTCAAGACCGCCGAGAAAGAGGAGAGCATGGAAATCTGTTTCGTGCCGGACAAGGATTACGGAAAATTTCTCCAGGAAGCGAACCTCGCGCAGAAGCATCGCGGCGAGATCGTGGATCTGCACGGTCACGTCCTCGGCCATCACGACGGCATCGAGTTTTACACCATCGGCCAGCGCAAAGGCCTCGGCATCACGACGCCCAAGCCGGTTTACGTCATCGAGCTGGACGTGGAAAACAACCGCGTCATCGTCGGCGACGACGCGGCGCTGGACCGCGATGAATTCATTGCCGACCGCTGCAACTGGCATCCGTTCGACAAACTGGTGGAGCCGATCGAGGTGACGGCGAAGATCCGCTACAACCATCCGGGCGCACCGGCCACGGTGACACCGCTGGACGGCAACCGTGTAAAGGTGAAACTTCATTCGCCCGCCCGCGCCATCACGCCCGGCCAGGCGGCAGTGTTTTATCAGGACGATCTGGTAGTCGGCGGCGGATGGATCATGCGCTAAGCCTTGCCTTGCATAAAACCGGTTGCGGATTAAAATGCGGTTATGAGTTTCGAGCAGATCAAACGCGAAGTGGCGCTGCTGGACGAGCAGCAGCAGGCCGAACTCATTTCCTACACCCTGCAGTTGCGCTACGCGCACGACGCCGGCTATCACCGTGAAGTCACCGACCGGCTCAACGACGCGGACAAATCCCATTGGCTGACGCCGGACGAATTCGAGCGCCGCCTCAATTAAAGTTCATGCGGGCATACGCGGTCTTCATCAATGAACAGGCGCTCGCCGATGCGCCACGTTCTGGAATACAACGTGAAACGGTGATGAAATTCATCCGCTCGCTGGCCGACAATCCAAACACGGTTGGAGATTTCACGGAAAAGGACAACACCGGCAGAATCGTTCAGGTGAAGGTGATCGGTCGCTACGCCGTCACGTTTTGGGCTGACCATGCCGTTTCAGAAGTCAAAGTGACGCACATCAAATCGGCTGACAAGTAATCAGGAGGATTGGGTGGTTGGAGGCGGGTGGATTGTCGGTCGGTGAACAAATTTCACTATTTTGTGCCGTTTTGTTCATAAAAATTCCTCGCGCCTTAGCGCATTGCCATTATGCTGTCCGGACACTTTTAACTTTATGGAACCTCAAGCTGACATCGCCCTCATCGGTCTGGCCGTCATGGGTCAGAATCTGATTCTCAACATGAACGACCACGGCTTCACCGTCGTGGCTTACAACCGCACCACGGAAAAGGTGGATCAATTCCTCGCAAACGAAGCCAAGGGCACGAAAGTCCTCGGCGCGCATTCGATTGAAGAAATGGTTTCCAAGCTCAAGTCGCCGCGCCGCGTGATGATGCTCGTCAAGGCCGGCAAGCCGGTGGACGACTTCATCGAACTGCTCGTGCCGCATTTGTCGCCGGGCGACATCATCATTGACGGCGGCAACTCGCTGTTCGATGACACCAGCCGCCGTGTGAAATATTGCGAATCCAAGGGACTGCTCTACGTCGGCACCGGCGTGAGCGGCGGCGAAGAAGGCGCGCGTCATGGCCCCAGCATCATGCCCGGCGGTTCGCCCGCCGCATGGCCGCATGTGAAGGAAATTTTCCAGGGCGTCTCTGCAAAAGTGGAAGGCAACGTTCCCTGCTGCGACTGGGTTGGCGAAGGCGGCGCCGGTCATTACGTGAAGATGGTCCACAACGGCATCGAATACGGCGACATGCAGTTGATCTGCGAGGCTTACAACATTTTGAAAAACGGTCTTGGCCTGTCCGCCCAGGAAATCCACGAGGTGTTTGCCGAATGGAACAAAGGCGAACTGGATTCTTATCTCATCGAAATCTCCCGCGACATCATGGCGTTCAAAGACACCGATGGCACGCCGATGGTGGACAAGATTCTTGATACCGCTGGACAGAAGGGCACCGGCAAGTGGACCGTGATTGATTCGCAGGAACTGGGCATTCCCATCACGCTCATGGCGGAGGCGGTTTATTCGCGCTGCGTTTCCGCATTGAAGGATGAACGCGTCAAGGCCGCGCGAAAACTGAAAGGCCCGCGTCCGGCGCTCACGAGCATCGCCGCGAATCCGGAAAAGAAAAAAGCCTTCATCAACGACATCATGAGCGCGCTTTACGCGTCCAAGATCGTCAGCTACGCGCAGGGTTACATGCTGATGCGCGCGGCGGCGAAGGAACGCAACTGGAACCTGAACTACGGCGGCATCGCGTTGATGTGGCGCGGCGGCTGCATCATCCGTTCGCGTTTCCTCGGCAAGATCAAGGAAGCCTACGACAACAATCCCAAGCTCACGAACCTCCTGCTCGACGATTATTTCCGGGGCGAAATCAAGAAGTCGCAGAAAGGCTGGCGCAACATCGTGGCCACGGCGGCGAAGAAGGGGATTCCGGTCCCCGCGTTCAGCACCGCGCTGGCGTTCTACGACCAGTATCGCAGTGCCGTGCTGCCGGCGAACCTGCTGCAGGCACAGCGGGATTATTTCGGTGCGCACACCTACGAACGGGTGGACAAACCGCGTGGCGAATTCTTCCACACGAACTGGACGGGTCGCGGCGGCACAACGAGCAGCAGCACTTACAACGTGTAACCTCGTAGCGGCGTCTCGGCAGAGCGCCGTTGACTGGATTGAAAAATGCGGCGCTCTACCGAGACGCCGCTACGGAAAATTCAAAAGCGCGGGCTTCGGCCCGCGCTTTTGTTTCACTCACTTTCAAACAGCGAGGCAGGTCACGCCCACCATGGATCAGGCGTTCCGCGAAGAGGGTGTCGCATCGTAGCGGTAGAAAACCAGGAATCGGTGAAATGGCTGTTGCAGGCAAAACGAATGCATCCCTTCCAGCTCCGGTCACTCGACGAAGCGGAGCCGGCCAAGGCCCGGGGTTTTCCGGAGCTGATTGAGCGCCTGCCCGGCTGCGTTCACGAAACGCACGGCAATTTCCGGCGTGGCGGGTTCCCGATACCAGTCCACCTGTTTCGTGAGATCCGCCCGGAAGAAATCCGACGGTTGCAGCCCGAGTCTCACGAACGGGCGGGTTTGCGCCGGGCACGTTGGCGAAGTTGATCAAAGTGCCGCGCCGTCAAAGGACGATGATTCCCCCGCACCGCCGGCAGCAGCAGTTCCGCCAGCTCACGTGAGTCGGATTCTGCGGGGTCTTCTTTGCTGCGAAACTCGCGCAATGCCTCCCGCACGACTTCGCTCGCGTCCGTGTAGCCGCCGCTGCGCGTTTTGGCGGCGACAAACTTCTTCAAGTCTTTGGTCAGCGTGATCTTCATGGTTTCAACTAAAGCATGTTGCCCCCGCATTGCAAGCCACAGCATTCAATTCCGACCGTCATTGTGCGCGGACAAACTGCGCGGCGAATTCTGCCACACCAACTGGACGGGTCGCGGCGGCACGACGAGCAGCAGCACTTACAATGTGTGACCTCGTAGCGGCGTCTCGGCAGAACGCCGCTGACTGAAATAGAAAAGTGCGGCGCTCTGCCGAGACGCCGCTACAAAAAATCAGCGCGCGGGCTTCGGCCCGCGCTTGTTTATTTCAGCAACTCCTTGAGCCGGACGTGGCGATACTCCATCTGGCCGCGATCGCCTTCAAAACCAATCGGGCCGGTGGCCGGGACGGGCAGGGCGTTCGTCAACACTTCGCCGTTGCAGGTGCAATACGCAATGTTGTTCGTCACGGTGATCTCGATTTGATTCCAATCCTGCGGTTTGTATTGCTTCAGATCCTTGTAGGGCCCGGCGACCAGATAATCACGACATTGCAATTGCGGTCCGCGAATGTAGATGCCGCTGTCCGCATTCGTGGCGGCGCGAAATTCCAGCTTGAGATTGAAATCCATGGGGAACTCACGCGTCGTCCATATCTTCTGGATCAGCCTGGGCACGCGCGGATGCACCGTGAGAATGCCGTCCGCCGCCGAGTAACGACCGTCATCGGTCATGGTCTTGCCGTCGAAGTTATTGGTCAGATAACCCCAGCCCGTAAGGTCGTGGCCGTTGAACAAGCTGAGGTAACCCGGCTCCGGTTTGAAATCATCGGCGCGCGTCACAGACAGCGCAGCGGACGTGAGGCACAACGCAACGAGGCAGAGAGATTGGTAGTGGCATAGTTTGCCGAAGGAATGGAACGCCGAGCACCGTCTCGGCCAGTTGTCACCGGATCGCTTCGGGCCGGGACGGTGCCCGGCGTTCCGAACTATACGACTACCGAGAGATTGAATTGATTTCATAATAAACAATCGTAGCGGCTTTCGGCAGAAAGCCGCATTTTTTAATTTCCACAGGTTTGCGGCGCTCTGCCGAGACGCCGCTACAGTCAACAGACGGTTCTTGATTCAGACTTTTTCCGGCACCACAAATGGCTTGCGGTATTCACGCGTGAGCAGTTGATTCGCTTCTTTGTTGTTGGTGAAACGTTCGGTCTTCGGATTGATCTTCAACACTTCGCCCAGCATCAATGGAGTCTTGTGCAAGTCCACCTGATTCGCGCCAAGATGTTCTTCCATCCGCCCCAGGCTTTCGGCCAGATCACCGTTGGTTTTGGTCGCGTCGTGAATGGCTTCCGGCGACATCGGCTTGCCAAGGCGATACGAAATGTTGCCGGTGTGCATCAGCGCGGCGGAAATGTGTCCTTCCAAGATATTCGCGTGCAAGTCGGCGGCCTTGCGGCTGCGGACGGCTTGGATGAAATTTTCGAAATGGTCGCCGCCTTCTTCGTAAGTTTTGATCTCCTTGCCCGCCTTGTCGTAAATAATCGCCTTGGTGTAACTCGGAATCACCATGGAACCGCCCTCGCAATCCACGACCACACCGATGCTCGCACCGTGATACTCGTCCATGTTGGACGAATCAACACTGGCGGGCAGGCCACGCACTTCGAAGATCAGCGGTGCGGCCTTGTAATCATGGAAAACAATCTGCGTGTTTGGCGTGATGCCGTCGTCCTCGTAGCCCAGCCTTCCGCCGAGGCTGATGACGCGCGGTGAAATCTCCGGCTCGCCCAGCACCCAGCGCGCGATGTCCACCTGATGAATGCCCTGATTGCCGATGTCGCCGTTGCCGTAAGGCCAGAACCAATGCCAGTCATAATGGATCGTGCCGTTCTTCTTGCTGTTGCGACGCGGCGGGTCGAGCGGCGCGGGCCCGCACCACAGATCGTAATTGACCGTGGCGGGAACCGGCTGCGGGCCGCTGGTTTTGCCGATGCTTTCGCGGCGCTTGTAGCAAAGCCCGCGTGCGCGAACGATTTTGCCGAGCTGCCCTTCGCGCAACCACGCGATCGCCTCCTGCAATCCCACGCTGGAGCGGCACTGCGTTCCGACTTGCACGATGCGATTGTATTTGCGCGCCGCCTCGACCATTTTCCGGCCTTCCCACACGTTGTGCGAAGTCGGCTTCTCGACATAAACATCTTTGTCGGCCTGAACCGCCCAGATCGCCCCGAGCGCGTGCCAGTGATTCGGCGTGGCGAACGTGACCGCATCAATATCCTTGTTCTCCAAAAGCTTTCGGATGTCGGTGTAGGCTTCAACGTTTGCTCCACCCTCGGTCGCCTTCTTCAATTCCGTTTCCAGCACGGCACTGTCCACATCGCACAACGCGACCAGCCGCGCGCCTTTCACCTTGCTCAAGGCTTCGAGGTGATTTTTACCGCGCCCGTTGAAACCGACGACGGCATAGCGGATGTCACCGTTCGCGCCGATGATGCGGGACTGGGTGGAGGTTTGCGCGACGAGCGGCCAGGCTTTGCAGGCAGCCGCGGCCAGGAATGAATTGCGGATAAAACGGCGGCGGGGGATTTTGTTCATGTGATATTTGAAATGGAATTGTTCAATAGAAATGATTGGAGCCGCCGTGAAAGCTGGCGCGTTTCCCCCTCATCCGGCCTCCGGCCACCTTCTCCCCCGCTGGGGGAGAAGGCCGGGATGAGGGGGTGATTGGCTCGATCCATCCTTCTGCTGACAATGTTTTCATGGTTTCTACAGAGCAAAACGAAATTATTTTACCTCGTTCACGAACTTTTGATACTGCGCTTCTGCCTGCTCCGGTTTCGTGGGGCCGTCGAGAATGACCAGACGATAGCGGAACGTGGCTGATTTTTTTGGCTCCAGGGTGAAGTTCAATTTCTCCTTCGCGTTGCTGAAAATTTCCTGGCCGAGCGGGTTGGCGGCGAAGAGGCCGTAGCCGCGCGCATGCCAGTAGGTCGGAAATCCGATATTCAGTGGATTGTCGAGCATGAGCAGCGTGATCTCCTCCTGATTCACTTTGCCCGACAACAGGGTCCAGCGTCCGCGCGTGCCCCAGACCGCGTCGCCGGTTTTGCCCTCGCTGCTGCGATATAATCCGCTTACGCCATTTGTGTCCATGGCCTTCACGGTCGTGGGCCGGCCACTGGCGTCCGTGAAGGTGACCGCTTCGGTGGAGGGTTGCTCCAGTTCGCGCCGCACTCGCAGACCCAACATGCCATCCTTCACGTCCTTGAACTTGACCGGCTGGTCCAGGGCAGTAAGCGTGGAAATCCGGTCCACCACGCGTTGGCCCGGCCCGGCCCGGAAAATAAAATCCGCCGTCTCGTGCAGAACCGGCTGGCCGTCGGGCATGATCCAGTCCATTTCGACTTCGAGTTCGCCTTGTTCCGCGCCGCCGGTCGCTTTCACAATGCGCCGGTGCAGGATCGTGCCCATCTTCGCCTGCTGTTCCGCCGGCTGGGCGGTGGAGTTGTTCCAGAAATCCACGCCGTTGACGCTTTCGTAATTGAACCAAAGCCCGACGTGGTGCGGATGATCCACCCGCTCGCCCGGCCGCGGTTCGAGCGGGAAACCGCGCGTGACGATCGTGCCACTGGCCGCGCGCAGCGGAAACAGCACCGGCTTTTTCAAGGTGTCCGGCCAGATGTAGGAGGTGAAGGGCTGGCCATCCACGAGCACATCCACGCGGCGGGCGGCTTCGTTGGGCACAACCGTGACGCCTTTGTCGGGCGCAGCGTGAAGAGTGGAAGCGAGCATCAAAATCGATGTGAGCACACCAAGGCTGAGAAGTTGGGCTGGCATGGGCAAAAGATTCGCCATGCCGTGGCGCAACGTCAAGCAGCGATCATTTTTGGCAGTGCCCTGATTTGAATGGAGCGCGGCTGGGTCGCAGACCAGCCGCATCATTTAGGACGCGCTGCGGCTGACGCTGCGCGCACAGCCGCGCTCCGCAAAAATCCGAATCAGGACACTGCCTTATTTTTGTTTTTCCGCCGCCGGCTGAAACACGACGACGTGATAAGTCGCCGGGCCGTCGCCCACATTGCGCATGGCCTGGGGAACCTTGGCGGCGTTGAAAATGACCGAGCCCGGTCCGACGCGAATCCACTGGTCCTTCACAAACGCTTCGATGCTTCCCTCCTTCACGATGATGACCTCGTCGTGGGGACGAGTGAGGATCACATGGTTGGTCGCCCCGGGATTGAGGGTGGAGGCGTGACACTCCAGCAGGTCGAGCGTGGCGGTCGGCCCTTCAAAAAATTTCCTGCCGGAGCCGTTCGCGTTCGGTTTGGGTTCGAGGGAATTCCATTCAATGGCGGCGGTGGTCAAGGCGGCCAATAATATCACGTTGAATTTTCCAGGTGTTGACATGCCAGTTGGTTCCAAGGTGGTTGAATCGCAGCATAAGCCTCAGCCGGAACGATGCAGTTGAAAGTGGAAACCGCAGTCTTGGTAGCTGCGACGCTCTCGTCGCAGAAGGTTAAGGCGACGCCTCGTCGCCATGGCCAGGATTGCTGGATGCGCGACGTGAACATTGACGAGACGATGAACAGCGTCGGCGTCGGTGGCCGGCGCATCACACTGGAACGCGTGACCATCACCCGCAAGATTGATCACGTCGGCGCGTCCAAGCCGGCGGAATTCGCGCCGAACGGCGACCAGATCCTGCTCGACCGTTGCGCGGTGAATGCCGACAACATCTGGTTTGCGGCGACCGGTGCCGAGCACTCCGGTCCGATCGTGTTTCTCAACTGCGCCTTCCGCGGCAACGGCCGCATTGAGGGTCCCATGCGCTGGACGACAGGGATGCTGCTGGACAATTGCCGGGCGCCCAAGGGGGGAATGGATTTCAAGAACCGCGGGGCGATGGGTTCCGGCCACGGCTGGGGCATGGGCTGGGACGTGGCGTGGAAAAAAACTACGTCGTTCAGCAGCCGCCCGGCGCGTTCAACTGGGCGATCGGCTGCATCGGCAAAAGCGTGCCGACCGCGCGGCCATTCGACCAGGAGCCGAAATTGCCCGAGGGAACTTTTGATTCACGCGGCAAGCCCGTGACACCGCAAAGCCTGTATCTTACCCAGCTCGCCGAACGCCTGGGACCGCAAGCCTTGAAGAACATCGGTTATGCGTTAGACATCCAAAATTTCGGCCTGCATTCGAATCCGGCTTCTCCACACGCCGACTTTGAACCGGAGAACACCGCGGTCGAGCCCTGATCGCTTCCCATTTTTTGAACAGGAGGTAACGGAGGAAACAGAGATTTGGTTTTCAGTTTCCCCCTCTGTTTGCTCGGTTACCTCCTGTTCATTTTTCAGTTCTCGCCTTAAAGCTTTTGTTGACGCATCTGCTCATCACGACGAAAATCCGGCATGGCAAAACCTGAATTGAAGATCGAGAAACTCACCACCGGCAGCGGCGCCGCCCCGAAAAAAGGCGACACCGTGACCGTCCACTACACCGGCACGTTCATGGACGGCAAAAAATTCGACAGTTCCGTGGATCGTGACGAACCGTTCGCGTTCGTGCTTGGCGGCGGGCAAGTCATCGCCGGGTGGGATATTGGCGTCGCCACGATGAAGGTTGGCGACAAGGTGAAGATGACCATCCCGCCGGAACTTGCTTACGGCCGCGACGGCTATCCCGGTGCGATTCCGCCGAACTCCACGCTGATCTTCGAAGTCGAGTTGCTCGGCATCGGTTGAACCAAGCCTGGAAGCTGATAACCTGAACTGTCAATTTATGTTCGCCAGCCAGTCATGATTTGCTAACCTCGCCCGCGCATTTGAGGCAAACCAATCCAATCCATTTCCATGAAAAAATATCTTGTTGAGTTCATCGGCACGTTCTTTCTCGTTTTAACCATTGGTATGACCGTGATCGATCCGGTAGTCGCGGTCGGTTTTGCGCCGCTGGCCATCGGCGCAGCGCTGATGATCATGGTTTATGCCGGCGGCCACGTCTCCGGCGGCCATTACAATCCGGCCGTGACGATTGCCGTCTGGCTCCGTGGCCGTTGTGCCACGGCCGATGTGCCGGGCTACCTTGTTGCGCAGGTGCTGGGCGCGGCCGCGGCGTCATTCATCACGCTGTATTTCAAAGGCCATCCGGTGCTGACGGGAAAAGAAGTCGTTGTGATTCCCGCGCTCATCGCCGAAGCAATCGGCACGTTCGCCCTGTGCTATGTCATCTTGAATGTGGCCACGGCCAAGGCCACGGCGGGCAATTCCAATTACGGCCTCGCCATCGGTTTCACCGTGACGGTGATGGCCTACGCGCTCAGCGGCATTTCCGGCGGCGCGTTCAATCCGGCGGTCGCGGTCGGCGGCACGCTCATGCATCTGGTCAAGGCGTCGAATCTGTGGATTTACCTGGTCGCCAACTTTGCCGCCGGAGTGCTGGCCGCGCTGGTGTTCAAGGTCACCCATCCGGACGATAAATAGGCTGTCCCTTAAATTTGCGGGAAAAAAGACTTTTTAATTTCATGCCGCTGGTTTTAGATGGCGGCATGAAATCCAACTGCCGGCATTTGCCGGCCATTCTTGCCGGGGCGATTTTATTTTTCACGTCCCCGGGCACCCACGCGGCACCCCTCAAAAATTCCGCCATCGGCCTGCAGCTTTACAGCCTGCGCAGTCAGTTTGCGACGAACGTGCCGGGCACGCTTGCCGAGATAAAAGGCTGGGGCGTCAAGAACGTGGAACTCGCCGGCACCTACAATCTCACGCCGGAACAGTTCAAGGCGCAGCTCGACGCTCAGGGTCTCAACGCCTTCAGCGGACATTTTCCGTATGACCGGTTGCGCGACGATGTCGAAGGCGTGGCACGGGACGCAAAAATTCTTGGACTCAAATACGTCGGCTGCGCGTGGGTTCCGCATAATGGAGCATTCGATGAAAAGACCTGCCGTGGGGCGATTGCCGCCTTTAACCAGGCCGGGGAAGCCCTCGCCAAACATGGGCTGAAGTTTTTCTATCACGTGCACGGCTACGAGTTTGAGCGCTACCAGGACGGCACCCTGCTGGATCTGATCATGAGCGAGACGAATCCGAAGTTCGTCAATTTTCAGATGGACGTGTTTTGGATCGTGCACCCCGGCCAGGATCCGGTGACGTTGCTGGAAAAATATGGCAAGCGCTGGCAGCTGCTGCACGTCAAAGGAATGCGGGACAGCACACCGACCGGCCTGCTCACCGGCCATACCGATGTGACAAACGACGTGGCGGTCGGCACCGGCAAGATTGATTACGCGCCGGTCTTGCAGGCGGCTGAAAAGCTCGGCGTGAAATGGTATGTCATCGAGGACGAATCGCCTTTGTCGGAACAGCAGATTCCGCAGAGCCTGCATTACCTCAAAACGCTCAAGTGAGCGTGGCCGGAAACTTTCTGCGCGACCAGGCCGGCGGCACGTTGCTTTTCGTGAAACTCCAGCCGCGCGCTTCCAAGAACGAAATCGGCGAACCGCTGGGTGACGAATTGAAAATCAAAGTCACCGCGCCGCCGGTGGATGCGGCGGCCAACCAGGCGCTCGTAGAATTCCTGGCGGAGAAACTGGATTGTCCGCGCGGCCGGGTGGAGTTGATCCGCGGCCACAAGTCCCGGCACAAAACCATCCTGCTGCACGGCTTCAAGCGGGAGGATGTCTTGCGAAAGCTGTCCCCCGGCAATTGATGCTTGGTCTTTGGCAAGATTTACGCCGCCCTTTCACCACCATCAATTAAAGTGGGGCTGCGAATTTTCCCGTTGGAAAACCCGCTGGGTGCAGCTTCGAGTTCATCTGTTTGGTAATCCAGTTTTCAACCGCAACCGGCCCGGTTGTCCGGCGGCGTTTTCGGTTGAATGATCATGTCACATCCACAAATCATCCAGGGCGGAATGGGCGCGGGGGTCTCCGATTGGCGGCTGGCGCGCGCCGTCTCACAAACCGGCCAGCTTGGCGTCGTGTCCGGCACCGCCCTGGCCACCATTCTGGTCCGCCGCCTGCAAACCGGTGACACCGGCGGCCGGATGCGCCACGCCCTCGAACAATTTCCCGTGCCCGGGATCGCGGCCAAAGTAATGGCCGATTATTTCATCGCCGGCGGCAAACCCGCCAACGCACCGTTCAAACTGACGCCGTTGCCCGGTTTGGATCCCGGCCCGGATTATGTGGCGTTGACTGTCCTGGCAAACTTTGTGGAGGTGCTGCTGGCGAAGGAAGGCCACGCTGGTTTGGTCGGCATCAATTTTCTTGAAAAAATTCAATTCCCCACGCTGGCCTCCATCTTCGGAGCGATGCTCGCGGGTGTGGATTACGTGTTGATGGGTGCGGGCATTCCCCGCGCCATTCCGGGCGTGCTGGATCAGCTGGCGCGCGGTGAAGCCGTCCAATTAAAAATGGATATCGAGGGCGGTTTGGCCGGCGAAGAATTTTATTCCCAGTTTGATCCGGCGGCCTTTTGTGGCGGCACCGCTCCGATTCTGAAGCGTCCGTATTTTCTGGGCATCGTCGCCTCAGCCACGTTGGCGATGACGCTCGCGCGTAAATCGAACGGCCAGGTCGACGGTTTTGTGGTGGAGTGCGAAACGGCCGGAGGCCACAACGCGCCGCCACGCGGTGCGTTGCAATTGAACGCGGCGGGCGAACCGGTTTACGGGCCGCGCGACGTGGTGGAGCTGGAAAAAATCCGCGCACTGCAACTGCCGTTCTGGCTGGCCGGTGGCTATGGTGCGGCCGGCAAGCTGGCTGAGGCCTTGAACCTCGGGGCGGCCGGCATCCAGGTCGGCACGGCGTTTGCATTCTGTGAGGAATCCGGCATCCACCGCGATCTCAAGCGGCAGGTTTTCCGGCTCGGCCGCCTGGACAAGCTCCGGGTGTTCACCGATCCGCTTCTGTCACCCACGGGTTTTCCGTTCAAGGTCGTGCAATTGCCCGGCACGTTGTCGGAGGCCGGATCCTTTCTGCCGCACCCTCGGCGTTGCGATCTCGGTTTTCTCCGGCACGCCTATCGCAAGGCGGATGGCCCTGCCGGCTATCGTTGTCCCGCGGAACCGGCGGATGATTTTGTCCGCAAGGGCGGCACCCTGGAAGAAACCATCGGCCGTCAATGCGTCTGCAACGGATTGATGGCGACCATCGGTCTCGGCCAGGTGGATTTGGAAAATCATTTATCACTGCCGCTCGTCACTGCCGGCAATGATGTCGTGCAGATCGCGCGGTTTCTGCCATCGGATCGCGACAGCTACACCGCCGCCGAAGTCGTCCGCCTCCTGCTGAAAAAAGTTCCTCCAGCCACCGGGCTGAATAGGTCAGCAGTCGTCCAACCGGCGGCAAATTAAGTTTATTTCCCGGGTATTGGAATCAAAACCCTTTGTCCGACTCTGAGCCGGGTTGGGTCCAGACCCGGGTTGGCCTCCAAGATGTCCTGCATGGAGACTTGTGCGCCGAAGACACTGGCGGCTTGGGCGATTTTGGCGAGTGAATCTCCGCTCTGGATCACATATTGCTCGCCGGCAGACATGGTTTCATTGCCAGCGGTGTCGTTGCTGGTGTCGGTTGGCGGATGGATGGATGAGTCCCACGGTGGCGTCAAATCGCTCTGGCGGGTATCCGGAACGGGAATGTCAATCGTGCGGCCGGCCCGGATTTGGTCCGGCTCCAGATTGTGATTGGCCTGAACAATGTCGGCGACGGTCACCGGTAATCCGCTCGCGCTGGCGCTCGCCGCGATTTGCGTGAGTGTATCGCCGGCATGGATCACGTAAGCTTTTCCGGGCACCGGCTGATCTTCGGCATTCAACTGGCGGCGGATTACGTGACCGCTTTCATCCAGTTTCGGAAAGTCACCGATGCGCGCGGTCTCCGCGCCGATCCCGGAGTTTCGGCAGCGATGCAAAATGGCTTGGTAATACTTGGCGGCGGCTTTCGGATCGAGCCACGAACCGGACAGGCAAAGAATCCAGGCGGCCTCGTCGGAATTATCAGGAAATGTTGCGGCTGCGGTCCAGCCCAGCTTCGCGGCCCCGAGTTTGAGGGCGGCGGCCTGATCGCGATAATGCCAGCGTTTCTCCGGCACCACGTCATTTTGTGCGGCGCGGTTTAATTCATCGGCGGAAGCGGGAACCAAATCGTCATGGCGGGATTTGGCGGAGATGCCACTTTCAAAGTTGCCATCATGGATATGCCAGTCGGGTTCCAATTCCGTGCCGATCAACTCCATGCCGTTGGTGCGTGTGATGCCTGCCGCCGCCGCTAGCGCAAAAAACCGTTGCGCGGCGGGCAGGGATTCGTTTCGTCCGATGGCAAGCTGTTGGAGGAGGTTCGTCTGGGCCGCACGCCATTCCGCCGGATAATAGACTGTTGCCTCCGGGCCGCGATCCAGCCGGGTCAGGTGGCGGGCCAGCAGATAACGAATCTCCCGGCGCGAATCCAACTCGCCAATCTCATCCGCCACGTTTTCATCAGTCTCCAGATGATTGGTTCCGGCGTCCGTTATCGCCGGCCAGTTTTCATCCACGTAAGTTTTCAATTCGTCCGCCGTCAGCACGCGTTCGGCCACGTAGGCGGCGTCCATCCAGAATCCGGCGCGGAGCAGCGCATCCAGCGCCTCGGTATATTCCCGCCGGGCCAGATGCAGGCCCCCGAGTTCGCCGCGCACTTGGCTCGCCGCGTCGCGGTCTCCCGGGTAATAGGAATATCTGGCCACGGTGAGATTATCGGCCAAAGTCACCGGCGGGTTTGTGTCGGGTGACGTGGGCGAAAGGTTGTTTCTCCGCTGATAGCTTTCATTCATCAGCGCTTCATCGCGCTGCATGGCCGCCGCCGGAATGATGACTGGAAAACTGCGGCTGACCCTGGCCAGTTGGGCGGCGGCTTCGTCCAGCTTTCCGGCGCGCAGCAATAATTTGGCCTGCAGCCACTGCGCGGTCGGGCTGTGCGGCGCCCGGTCGATCCAGCGTTGTGCCAGGTCCCATTCACCGGCCTGATAGGCGGCGAGCGCAAATTCTTCCGCTGAATCGGCGTCCCGAATGTTGGCGGCTTCCACGGCAGTAAGCCAGGCGACCGCCGTCACGTTTTGTTCCAGGCCGCGGGTCTGGCAGCAGGAAATGAGATAGGCGGTGATCACCCGTTGAGCGCGGGCGTCGGCGGCCAGCAGGCGGAGCGCCTCAGCATTGCCATCTTGCAATGCCCGGGCGGCAGTGAACCGGAGCGAATTGGCCGCCGTCAAATCGCCGGTCGTGAGCTGATCGAGATACAGGCCAATGGCGCTGGCCAATTGTTTGCGCGCGAGATCCAGTCGCGCCTCCCCGCCCAGGCTGGCGGCGGCGAGGCCGGCGGAATCCTTAAATCCACGTTTCGCCAGCGCCCGCACCTGTTGAAAATAGCCGGCGGCTTTGTCCGGATTTTCCGCCGCCCACGATTTGCCCAGCATGTAGGCGGCGGCAGCGGATTTGAAATGGCGCTGCGTCGGCGGCAACTCCAGCACCCGTTCCCACATCTCGCGGCAAATCGCCTTGTCCAAAATAAGGGGATTGCTCCACGCGATGGCACCGTCAAAATAATCGCCGAACTCCTCCGGCAATCCGTTGACGACATTGACGACCGGAAACGTCGGTGGCGGGGTGGTCGGCCGGGCGCGCGCAAATTTTTGTGCGTCTGAATCCCATTCCGCTGGTGTCGAGTTGCTCCAGTTGTTTAGTGCCGTATTAAATTCCTGAAGCTTGATGCGCTCAGCCAGATGTTGGGTGGCGATTTGCGCCGTCTCAAAATTATTTTTCCCCGCCTGCCGCAAGGCCGTCAGCAGATCAGTTTGTTCAAGATTGATGTTCTGCCCGGCGTAAGTATTGGTGGCCACCACGGCATGAAAGCTGGCGGGGGCCAGATGCAGCCGGTCCAGCTCGCGATAGAAATCCGTGACCGGCGCGACCAGCACGCCTTGATCGCCGGTATCCAGAATGTTGTTGGGAAAATCCGGACCGCAGGCCAGCAACCGGCCCGTGCCAAATCCGATCACCAGCAAACTTGCCAGCCCTTTAATTTTTTTTGAGTTCAACTTGCGCCTCACAGTCTTTGTCAAACCGCAGCCAGCCGACCACCCGCTCTTCGCCGGCGGGTAAACGTCTGAACTCCGGTTTGGTTGTGAATCTCGCGGCGGGCGCCGTGGGTGCCGCCAGTTCAAAGTCCCGCAGGCCATCACCCGCCACCAAGCGGGCGTCTGACCAATGGACTTCCAAAGCGAGCCGTGAGGAAATGTCGAGGTCGCCCTGGTTGACGAGGCTGATTTCCACCAGCCCCGGCTCGACGCGGCGCACGCTCGTCCGCAAACTTTCACGGGGAACGCGCGCCGCGAGCATCGCACCGAGCGTCGGCCAGCGCCAGTTCAAGTTATCCACCGCCACCGGCAGCCGATACCAGATCACGCCACGCATATTGGCCGGACGATTGGTCGTCCAAGCTTGAATCAACGCCGACAATTCAACCGGGTCGGAACGGACTTCCCGCAACTGCGCATCGGTCGGCCAGTTCTTGCGCGGGCCTTCCGCCGACAGATCAAAGAATTTTCCATGGCGATCAAACGCCAGCACATAGCCGTAGGTGGGCAGCGCCACGCGAAATGGCACGCCAATCCGGTTCGCCTGTTCCACCGCCTGTTGTGCCGCGTGAAGATCGCACAGGGTGAACGGGGTGTTGAGATCTTTCGGGCGAGACAATGAGTGGACTTGCAGAACGTAGTTGCTGGCGGTATGTGCGAGCGCGGAAAACGCCACGGTGTTCAGCCAGTTGGGCAGGGCGGTGATGGTCACCGGCACGGGAAAGACCTTGCGCTGGATCGTCTGCACCCAGATCCGGTAACCATCGAGTTTTGCGGCGGCGCAATCGAAATCAATTTGCAGTTCGCGCGGCTCGACCTGATGCGCGCGCGCCTCGGCGACCAGCGACGCGGCGAGTTCAGCAAGCGCAGTGATTGTCACATCATTATTCGTGAACGGGCCGGAATAAGGCCCGATGCGCAGCGCCATGCCGATGGGCGTCCGGGTTTTGGCGAGCGTTGGATAATCCACCGCGGCATGCATGACTTCCGGTTTTTTGTCGCGCCATGTCACTTCCGCCGCCAGCACGACCAGACTTGCGAAATTGGTGGCGTGGGTGGTTACCGCCTCGCGGACGGGCCCGGTCCAGGCACGTTGCCAGACATAAACTTCGTTGGTTAACGCACCTGCCACCCAAACTTGCAGGAACGACACAATGAGCAGGGTGAGCAGCCGGCTTGTCCGCTTTGAGTGCGTGTTAGAAATGTTGGCCGGCAGGTTCATCAACGATGACGAGGATTTCTGAAAAGACCGGCGAAAGCAAATTTCCTTGTCACCTTTTCCCGCTTTCCAGCCACTTATGCGACGATATGATGACTACCAAGATTATGTCGGCACCAGCGAACAACGACGCGGAACTGGTCAGCGGAACCCTGTCCGGCAACCGCGATGCCTTCGGCCAGATCGTTTCGCGCTATCAATCCCTCATCTGCTCGCTGGCCTACAGCGCCACCGGCAGCCTCGGTCAGAGTGAAGACCTGGCGCAGGAAACCTTCATCACTGCCTGGAAGCATCTGAGCCATTTGCGCGAACGCGACAAGCTGCGCGCCTGGTTGTGCGGCATCGCCCGCAACCGGATCAATAACTTTCTCCGCCGCGAAGGCCGCGAACCCATTCGCGATGCCGAGCAACTGGAAAATGTTGCTGAATCACACTCATCGGAACCGTTGCCGCGCGATCACACCATCAGCAACGAGGAGCAGGCGATCCTCTGGCGCTCGCTCGAACGCATTCCGGAAATTTATCGCGAACCGCTGGTCTTGTTTTATCGCGAACATCAATCCATTGAGGCCGTCGCACAGAGCCTGGATTTGACCGAGGACAACGTGAAACAGCGCCTGTCGCGCGGCCGGAAATTATTGCAGGAGCAGGTGCTCGCGTTCGTCGAAGGCGCGCTGGAGCGGACGAATCCGGGCCGGGCCTTCACCATTGGCGTGCTGGCTGCGTTGCCCGCCGGACTGATAACCTCGGCGAAAGCCGCCACGGTGGCCGCCGCTGCGGCCAAGGGCGGCATGACGGCCAAAACCGCCGGGGCCATGGGCGTGACGGGCGTGCTTGGCGTGCTGGCCACGCCTCTGCTCGTCATCTTTGGTAATTACATCCCGTATCGTATGGGGCTGGCGGAAGCCCGGTCGGATGAAGAGCGCCGCCACGTCAAATCCTTTTACCACACGATCTACGCGGTCAGCTTCGGGCTGTCCACTTTGATCACGGCGGTGCTGTATTTCTGCTGTCGAGAGCCAGATGGCGGTCGAATCGGCGCCTTGGAGCTTTTTCAGTTTTGGTTTGTTGCGCTGGTCGTCATCTACCTGATTGCACTGTTCATTTCCGCCATGGCCACCGCGCGCAAGCGCCGCGGCTATTATGCCGGAATTCTGGCACAGGAACACGGCGGCGTCTTCCCGAAACCCGCCTATGAATTTCGCAGCAAAACAAAACTGTTCGGCCTTCCGCTCGTGCATGTCCGCATCGGCGACCGCTTTGACGTCCTGAGAAAACCGGTGACAGCGTGGATTGCCGTCGCCAACTACGCCGTCGGCGGCTTGTTCGCGTTTGGGGGCGTGGCGGTGGCGCCATTCAGCATCGGGGGACTGACCATCGGCCTGCTGCCGTTCGGCGGCCTGGCCTTCGGAATCATGCCATTCGGCGGGCTGGGGCTGGGGGTTCTGGCCTTCGGCGGGATTGTCATCGGCTGGCAGGCGATCGGCGGTTGCGCCCTGGCCTGGAAAGCCGCCGTGGGCGGGCTGGCCATCGCGCACGATTTTGCGCTTGGCGGCGTGGCTCATGCCGCGCAGGCCAACAACGATCTTGCCAGACAATTCGTCGACGCGAATCTGTTTTTCCAGTGTGTCCAGGCCATGAACCGGCACTGGGTTTGGATGAATTTCATCTGGATCGCGCCGCTGTTTATCCAGTGGCAAATCATTGCCCGCAGCCGCCGGCGCGAGCAGACCAATCCCCAAACAACTCAACCAGTCAAATAACGTGAAAAAATCCATCATCACCCTGGTCGTTCTTGGCGGCGTCATCGCCTGCGCCGTTGTCTATTCAAACCGACAAAAAGCATCGCCGCCGGCTCCTGCGCCAATGGCCGAATCTTCGCCCGGTGAAAAGATGCCGACCCAGCCGGAAAAAATTACCGCCAGCCGGGAGTTGCCGTTGGCGAGCGCCGACAAACCGGAGAAGGCTTTGCCCGCTGCTCCCGTTGTCAGCGAATCAAAATCGGATGATGCAGCCAATCCAGTTCACAAGGCGGTTGACGCATTGTTGTCCGCAAAAAGTGCCGGGGAAAAGCACGAGCTGTTTCAGCAGCTGATCAAGTCGGGCCAGATGGACCAGGCGATCGCGGAATTGAAACAGCGCGCGGCGGACGATCCAAAAAACCCGCAACTTCCCACCACCATTGGCGAGGCGTTGCTCAACAAAGTGCGCGCGCTCCATGAAGCGGGCGGGAGTGACGTCAACGAGATGGGCATTCTGGCGATGCAGGCCGACCAGAGTTTCAATGCCGCGTTGAAAATTGACCCGCAAAACTGGGAGGCGAATTTCGTCAAGGCCGCCTCGATGTATTACTGGCCGACGGATGTGGGGCGCGATAATGACGTGGTTCAACGGTTGTCGAATCTCATCGATCAGCAGGAAACGATGACGCCGAATCCGGCGTTTGTGCAGCCGTATGTCGTGCTGGGCAATGAATACCAAAAGATCGGCCAGCCCGAAAAAGCCCTGGCCACCTGGCAGCTCGGCCTGACGAAATTTCCGAACGACCCGACGCTGCAAAAAAAGATCAACGGCCAGTGATTTCCCCGGCCAGCTCCTTCGCCGGCCAGGTCAGGATTTCCGCGTGTCCGGCGAGTGAATTTGCTTTCGCTTCGGCCGGTTTCGTTGTCCAATTCAAATCGGGCCCATGAAAAACATCACCATTGTTCTGCTGCTGGTTCTTTCCATTGCGCTTGGTGCATTGGCGGTTCATCAACAAAAGCGGTCCGCGCAGGCCCAGGCCGAACTCGTCTCGGCGCAAAATCAATTGAAAGCCGTCGCCGATGCCGCCGACCAGATCGCCAGCGCAAAACGGTCGTCCAAGATGTTGCAGGATTCGCTGACGGAAACTTCAAAGTTCGCGGATGAACAGACGAAGCAGGCCGGGCTGTTGCAACAGAAGCTGGCCGCCCAAACGAATTCCAGCAATCCCCTGGCGGGCATGGCCAAGATGTTTAATGACCCGAAGATGAAGGAGCTGATCAAGACCCGGCAAAAAGCCGTCATGGGTCCGATGATTGACAAGCAGTATGCCGCGTTGTTTAAACAGTTGAACATGTCGCCGGAGGAAAGCGCCCAGTTGAAAACGCTGCTGGTGAACAAAATGCTGGCCGGCGCGGACGCCGGGATGGCCATGATGGATGACAGCGTGGATGCCGCCAAACGCGCGGAGTTGACCAGGCAAATGAAAGCCGCAACGGATGAATATGACGCGCAGATCAAACAATTTCTCGGCGATGGCTACCCGGCGTATCAAAATTACGAAAAGACCGTGCCCGACCGCATGGAGGTGAGCCAGTTCGGCGACCAGTTGTCCGGGGATAATTCACTCAGCCCGGACCAGCAGTCGCAGTTGATTCAGGCCATGAGTGACGCCCGAACCGGTTTCAAATGGACGACGGATTATAGCGACAAGAATCCTCCCAACGGCGATTACGCGGCGATGTTTAGCGCGGAGAAGATCGACCAGTTCACGAAGGAAAAAGAACAGTTCGACCAGCAGTTCCTGGAGCAGGCAAAGAAAATCCTGACGCCGGCCCAGTTGGCGCAATTTGAGCAATATCAAGCGTCCCAGCGCCAGATGCAGATCATGGGCATGAAAATGGCCGGGCAGATGTTTGCGCCCAAAGGTCGGTAGGGTGTGTTTGCAAAATACGGAGTGCGGCCGTCCCCGGCCGCAGCAACGGGATTGGAGCCGAAAGCCATCGAAAATTTCCGGCAGTTTCTTATTTGCGGCATCGCTGCTCCCGGGGGACAGGCGCCTCCACCCCGATTCGAAACCCGCCCTTAGCCGGAGCCATGCAGTTGAATTAACCACGAAATACACGAACCACACGAAAGCCGGAACGAATGGCTCGGTATGGCGGGGAAGCAACCGGCACCCATCGGTGAACTCGGATTTGAAACCGGCACGCGTGGTGTTGGCCTGCTCGGGCCTTGGCTTTCCTTTCGCGTGTTTCGTGTGTTTCGTGGTTGAACGGAATTCTTCCGGCTCAGGGCCGAGACAGCTTGTCGGCCAGCTCTTCCGCCGGGTAAGTCCAGATTTCCGCGAGCGTCGGATGATAATGCGGCATGGCCGCGAGTTCACGGACCGTCATCCGCTTCGCCATCGCCGCCACGATTTCGTGGATGAGTTCGCCGCCGCTGGGGCCAACACAACTGCCGCCGAGGATTTCACCCGTCTTGGGATGCGCCAGCAGTTTCACAAAACCGTCCTTCGCCTCCATGATCAGCGATTTGCCGTGATCGTTGAATGGATAACTGGCCGAGATGAATTTTACGCCGCGTGCCGTCGCTTCCTTTTCGGTCAAACCGACGAATGCCACGTGCGGATCGGTGAACATGACGGAGATCAGCAGGCGATAATCCATCCGGCGCGGCGATTTTGGTTTCACGATGTTGCCAGCCGCCGTTTCACCCTGGATCACCGCGATGTGGACGATCTCGTGTGGCCCGGTGCAATCGCCCGCCGCGAAGATGTGCGGCGCGCTCGTTTGCATCCGGTCGTTCGTGATCACGCGGCCGTTCTCCGTTTCCACACCCGCCTGCTCCAGATTCAGCGACGCCGTATTCGGCACGCGGCCCAGCGCAAATAGAATTTCCTCCGCTGAAATCGAAACGCGTTTCCCCTGTTGCTCAAAGGAAACCGATTTCAATCTTCCTTTGCGCCCGGCATCCACCAGCTTGGTGTCGGTAAAAATCCGGATGCCTTCGCGGCGGAAAACCTTTTCGATTTCACCGCCCGCATCGACATCAAACTCCTTCAAAAGCTGTCCACTGCGCTGGATGAGCGTGACCTTGACGCCGAAGCGCGCGAAAAATTGTGCGGCCTCGCACGCAATCGCGCCGCCACCGAGGATGATGAGCGACTTCGGCAGCTGCTTCAGCGCCACCGCCTCATCGCTGGTGAGATAACCGACTTCGTCAAGCTGGGGCAGGGGCGCGGGCGCTACGCCGGACCCGGTGGCGATGACGAAATGTTTGGCGGTCAGTGTAGCAGCCGACGTGAGGAGGCTCTGATTGCGTTTTTTGAAAATAGATTGAGCCTCCTCACGTCGGCTGCTACGAGGCAAATCCAATTCAACCGTGTGCGCATCCACAAACTTCGCATTGGCGCGGATGAATTTGAATTTTCCGGCGTTGAGCTGTTGCACGCGGCAGTCGGCAAAATCCTTGATCTGCGCGTCTTTTCGCGCCATGACTTTGGCAAAGTCGAAGGAGACTTTGCCGGCGCGCACGCCCCACGTCCCGGCACGTTCGGCGAGATGTTTCACTTCCGCCGCGTAGAGCATCGCCTTGGTCGGCATGCAGCCGCGCAGGATGCACAGGCCGCCAACTTCCTTGCCGCCTTCAATGACCACCGTCTTCAAGCCGGCACCGGCGGCCGTGCGCGCGGCCGCGTAACCGCCGCTGCCGCCGCCAAGAATCGCCACGTCGAAATCGTATTTCACGCGGCGAACTTGCGCGAATTTTCCACGCGGGGCAAGTCGCCGGCTAGATTTTGTTCAACAATTCCTTCCAGCGCACCCAGCTTTCATCATGCGCTTTCTTGTTGGCGGCATTGGCATCCGGCGCTTCACCGGCGCGCATGAAGCCGTGGCCCGCACCGTCATAGGTCACCGGCTCGTAAGTTTTCTTCGCGGCGGTCATCAACTCGGTCGCCTTCGGCACCGTCGCCGTCACCCGCGCGTCGTTCCCGGCGTAAAAGCCATAGACCGGACAGGCGATGCGCGCGATGTCTTCGGCCTTGTTCGGCGGCGTTCCGTAAAAGACAAACGCGGCTTTGATGTCCTTGTTGTTCGTGGCGAACCGGAACGACTGCCCTCCGCCCCAGCAGAATCCACCCACAACCACCTTGCCGTTGCACGACGGAAGCTTCGCGACGTAATCCGCCACGGCATTCAGGTCGGCGGTGATTTGATCGGGCGGCAGCGCCTGGATGGCCTTGCCCACATTGCCGCCGCTTTTGATCAACTCTTCCGTGCCGCCGTTGGTGGAGGACAGGAGGTCTGGCGCGATGGCGATGTAGCCCGCCCCGGCCAGTTCGTCCGTCACGCTGCGCGCCCAGTCGGTGAGGCCGTAAATTTCGTGGATGACCACGACGGCGGTCGCCTTGTCCTTCACTTCGGGATAGGTGATGAAGCAATTCATTTCCCGGTCGCCGTGCTTGATTTTGACCCATTCGCCGTGGCGCGGCGATTTCTCAAGTCTGGCTTTGGCCCAATCCTGGGCAGCCGCGGTGAATCCAGCCAGCGTGGTGAGGACGATGAGCAATCTGAGAATATGTTTCATGGTGGAACCTGGGTTGAATGTTGGTTGTCTCGACAATGGAATGGTGATTTCAACAGACGCTTCCTTTGATGATTTGGTTTCATGATGGGAAGCTTTCGTCTGGCATTCCGGCGCTCATCAGAGTTTCAGTCTGAACCCGATCCGGTTTAATCCCACGGACAGGAGGAGAATCATAACGCCGCAGATCGTGGACCGGGCGATCGCTCCGGCGAGATGGGATTCGCTCAAGCCGCCATACCAGTCGCCCAGGTGCAGCACGTCGAGGAGACCTGGCAGCATTTCGGAAAGCAGGTAGGCGAGAAGCACGTTTTGCCCGGCGAGCGCGAGCGGGCGCGAGATGATTTTCCCCGGGCCCACATCGCAGAGAAGATAAAACAAAAAAAACAAGGCGGCGGTGATGGCGCACGACCAAAGACACCAGGACGGCGTCGCGTTGTTTTTGCTGATGCCGTAAAGCGGATTCAGCAACAGCGCGGCGGCGGCACAGCCGGTCACGAACCAGAAGGTGAATTTCGCGCGCGACTTCAAGGTGGTTGACTCCGGGGCCACGAGCATGGAACCCAGCAGCAGTCCGCCGACGGTGATCGCCGCTTCCGAGCCAAGGGTTTCGCCGATGCCGACGATGTTATTGAGCCAGAAGCCATCAAAGAGATGTTTCTTGTCGGCGGCGAAGAGGCACATCAACAAAACCATGCAGCCGAGGATCGCCGTGCGATGGCCGCGAAACATCAGATAGACGGTGGCGGTGACGAGATACGCCCAGCCGATCAGTCCGAGGATGCCATACCAGTCGGTGTCCAGTTGCAGCGGCGAGAGCGTGATGATGCGCTGGTCTTTCGTGCCGCGAAACACCAACGCCAGCCAGACCAGCGTGGCCAGTCCCGCGACACGCAGGCAAAGGCTGGAGATTTTCCAGGCATTCCATTTCGCCTCCGCGTGGCGTGGTGAGATGGAGCAGAACGCGAGGATGGCCGCGAGATACATCAGTGTGCACCAAAGCGGACCGGACCAGCCGAGCTTTTCCGAATCCGGCGTTTCGTGAACCATCATAATACCGATGGCCAGCAGCGAGAGGGTTCGCAGGAGCACGTGGCCGAACGTTTTCCAGGCCGGCTCGCCCTTGGCGACGCGCCAGCCGAGCGCAAACGGAATGGACATGCCGACGATGAACAGAAACGCCGGGAACACCAGATCCACAAACGTCATCCCGCTGCCCTGGCGATGACGATCGCTGAAGTGCGCCATCCAGTCGGGCACGATTTTTTCCGGCGCACCGGCGAGGTCGTTCACGAAGATCATGGTGAACATCACGAAGCCGCGCAGCGCGTCGATGGAAGTGATGCGGGCGGTTTTCGGCGCGGCCTGGGTTGAATCGGCGGACATACGCCGACTCTGACAGAACCGTGGGTTACCGCAACCCCCTCGAAGGAGCGATTGACCATTTTTCCGTTGCGATGGCGGTCCCGGCATTTCATTCTTACGGCATGAGCGAAATCATTTATCCCCGCAGCCCGCGCGAAACCATGGACGGGTGGCATTATCTGCCGCGTTACATCGACAAGATCCGCCTGAGCCTCGCCGGCAAACTGCACTCCGATTACACGGATAACCTTGGCAAAGGTTTTGACGGCATGTGGCTCAGGGCCGCCGGCGTGACGCATGAGCAATTTGTCGGGGTCGTGAAAAATTCCCTCACCGACGGGGAAGTGTGCGACTGGGTGCGGCAGAACGTGAAGCGCACCGCCGCCGAAAAAGCCGCGCTCTGGCAGGATGTCCTGAGCCGTCCGCTGGCGAACGACGAGGCCGCCGGCGCGCGTTTGAAGCTGCGCAAGGAACAGTCCGGCATCGCCCATCGTGACGAGATTGGAAACTTTGTGGATTACATTGACGCGGACGAGAAACGGATTTAGTCCGCCGGCTTCAGTGCCAGGATTTTGATGTGTTGGTCGGCATGATCTATCCAGAAATGAATGGCATGCCCGGCAAACGCACAAATCTCCACGCGACGTCCGGTGCCGTCCCGTTCATGGTAGTCGGAAAAATTCTCCGGCGAAGACCGGATTCTGCGGAAGTGATCCATCAGGCGCACCCTGGTTTTCTTCGGCAACGCATCGAGTGCTTCGATGGTTTCGACATCCACGAGCAGCCGGCAGGTCATACGGACTAATTCGCAAACCGTTTCTGCACGTCATCCAGATCCACCCAGTTCGCCGGATTCTTGTCGTCAATCTTTGCGGCGAGGGTCTTTTGGAAATCCTCGTTGCTTTCGGTCTGCAACGAGATGAGAAAAGCAATCAACTCGCGCCGTTCCTTGGACGGAAGCTGCGCGGCCTGATCTTTCAACTGCGTCAAAGACATGATGGAACTTAACCATCGCCCAGGCCGGGCGTCAAATGTTTCGTCGTCATGCTCGACGCGGACGAGAAACGGATTTAGTCCGCCGGAAAATGATTCGCCGCCGATGCGGGCGCACCGGGTTTTTGAAAATGTGTGAACAAAATCCCGCGGCGTGCTGTCGGATGGTGTGATGAAACGTTTAAAGGTTGTGGTTCCCTGGCGCGAGGGGTTGCATCTCCGGCCGGCGGCGCAGTTGGTGCGGGTGGGCCGGAAGTTTCGTTCCCAAATCGTGCTCCGGTTCGACGGAAAAATCGCCGACCTCCGCAGCATTTTGAGCATCCTCGCCCTGTATGGCAGCATGGGATCGACGCTGGATCTGGTCGTCACCGGCGAGGATGAACAGGACGCCGCGCAGGCCGTGGCGCAGGTGTTTGCCTCCCACAACAGCAGCGATTCGGCCGGTGGACGGCCGGCTTAAAAGGGGCGGGCCTCCAATCTTAAACCGCGGTCCGGACTCAACGACTGATGCCAGGGGCCGCAGTGGCAGGCGCAGGCTGGGTGAACGTGAAGCGGGGCAGGCAGGTCTTGAGGGTTTGCAGGTGCTCCGCCGAATCGGCGATCAACTTGATCTCCGCGACCCGGTTGGTTTGAATTTTCACCCAATAGACTTCCGAGGGAAAAAGCTCGGCGTCCGGTTTTTGCCAGTAGGGACGCGGAATTTGATAAGTGACGAGCCACGCCGCCTGCCCGCTGACTTCCGCGTTGGTCACGGAGGTGACGTTGACGGCGTTGCGGATGGAATTTACCGCCATCTGCAGGGCGGCTCCCATCGCCTGATCGTCCAACGGTCTCCCGGTGGAAATTTTTTCCGGATCCGTGGCGGCGCCAATCTCGCGCAGGCTGACAATGAGCAAGCGCTGGGAGGTGCGGGGATCATTGTCGGCGGCGGCATAACGCCGGAGGATGCGGCTGCCGCCATTGGTGCTGTCGCCACCGGACGGGATGCCGGATAGAAATGCCGGCGGATCAAACGCGAGAACGCCGGGAACGAGTTCCTCGGCGTGCGCCCAGCGCGGGGCCAGCATCGTGAGCAGGATGGTGCAAAATAAAAGACGCATGATGATATGCCGGCGGCAAATTGAAATCGTTCGGTGCCGGTCGTCTCGTTTCACGCGGGAACCGTATGCGGAAGGCAAAAATCTGTCCAGCCTGTTGTTGGGGGAGAGCGACGTATCTTTACAGTGGCTCCGCATTGCGCGCGGCTTCTCCCTCTCCCCGCCCAAACGGGGAGAGGGCAGGGGGTGAGGGGACTTGAATTTTTCCCCACCAGCAGCATCTTTCCACTGTGAGCCTCAAACAAATCGCCCGCCAGCTTCGCCGCGATCAGACAGACGAGGAAAAGGAACTCTGGCGCGCGTTGCGGAGCCATCGCTTTGCGGGATTCAAATTCCGACGCCAGCATCCGGGCGGGATTTATATTTTGGATTTTTATTGCGCCGCTGCCCGGTTGGACGTGGAGCTTGACGGTTTTCAACATGGCTTGCCGGAGCAGATGCAGCATGACGAGAAGCGCCGCGCGTATTTGAAGGAACAGAACATTGAGGAACTGCGATTCTGGAATCACCGGTGGCGGGCAAATCGTGAAGGATGCCTGCTGGCGATCTGGGATGCGTTGCAACGGCGGACAGGATGCGTGCGGGTGATAAAGCATGTGGCGCAGCAACGGTTTGTTCCGCCGGATGCGAAGACGATTAAATTTGCGGAGAGAACGAACCCCTAGCCCTCTCCCCGTTTGGGCGGGGAGAGGGAATCAGAGGCACCCGGCGGCTCGCGGTCGTTGCCCGAATTGGTTGTGGTGGCAGGCGGCAAATTTCAATTTGATGCTGCGATGATCAGGCCGTTGATTCAACTGGCGAATTCAGAACTGAAGAAACTTTGAAGTTTAATCTATCCGCGAACTTGACTGGTTGGACATGTGAGCCAATAAAACCAGCTATGTAGCCTGTCAGCTAATTAGGCCACTGAACAGTCATAAACTAAAACGTCTTGTGCGGGACAATCATGGGCAAAACAAACATCAGCGCAAACTGTAAAATGCCGACGCCAGCGCATCCCCAAGCCAACGAGAGATGGCTGCGGCGAATAAAAAATCCCCAAGCAAGGCAAGTCATGCTCGCGAGCAACCAGAAACTGAAAAGCCAAAATGCCAAATCATTCTCCCGTTGAAGCCACGTCAATGCGCCGAGCATAAACGGCAACGCCATGAAAGTGATGGTCAGTAACTTCATAACTTGGAAGTGGCCTAGACAGTATGGCTGGTGATGAAAGCGAAAAGGGTGTCTGCTCTCCGGAGTAAACGTGGGTTGCGACCCGTGATGCGGGTTGCCGAGCCACACATTGTGGGACTCACGCCCCAGACAACCAATGATCGGAAAGCAAACACCATGAAGACATACATACTTCGCAACCCCCAGCCTGTCGAGCCGCAAACATCACCGCGTTCGCCCCGGGGCGCATATCAAAATTTGAAGGGGTAAATCTGGCGAGGAAATGATATAAGCGGAGACATGAGCAACTGCTGCATGAAATCGGTCCCTCAAACCGACGGCAGTTTCGAGACGTTCGCCCGTCCGGT